>Ga0209958_1000059_pt1 | contig 395800 bp, 371 predicted proteins | sample ThiBio_inoc_plan_FD_183942 | JGI IMG/M metagenome (GOLD analysis project Ga0209958, IMG submission 183942) | Wastewater bioreactor microbial communities from Cape Town, South Africa - Thiocy_inoc_plan (SPAdes) | ecosystem: Engineered > Bioremediation > Thiocyanate > Unclassified | place: South...
GTGAGGAGCCCGAAACGGATGAGATGACGAGAATTTCCATTTGTCGTCCCCAATGTCGAAAAAATGCTTTTAAATCAGCGGCTTGATCTAATTTTGGCGAAAAAAACCGTAATCCCGGCCAACCCTCGAATGGAATCGGTGTGAGTGCCTGACTCAAAAATTCCAAGGAGACAACGATGAAAGACATGAAGATTTCCACCCGCCTGATGCTGGGTTTCGCACTCATGTGCGCGCTGATGCTTGCCTTGGGGGCGGTGGCGCTGTGGGAGGGTGGCAAGCTCGAAAGCGGGTTTGGCGTGGTCGTGGAGCAGGACATGCCGCGCCTGGAGATGATCAGCGGCATCGACGAGCAGCTCTCCGAGATCGCGATTGACCAGCGTGATGCCCTGCTCGTGCAAACCCCCGAGGGATACCAGCAGGCGAAACAGCGCCTGCTCGAAGCCCGAAACAAGATCCGCGAGCTGATGCAGCGGCTCAAGACATCCCTGATCGACCCCAGGGGCCGGGCGTTGCATGAAGCCATCGCCGCGCAGCGCGTCAAATACATCGCGGGCCAGGACGAATTCTTTGCCTTGATGGACAAGGGCAATGGCGGTTCGGCGCGCGACTACCTCGACTCTGATCTGCGGCCCCTGCTGGCCTCTTACATGAAGGCGGTAGCCGAGCTCAAGGATTTCCAGAAGGAACTGCTCGGCCGTTCGGTCGACGCTGCACATCAGAGCGCCAGGTCACTACAGACTTCCGTCTGGGCCGCCGCCGCCATCGCGCTGGTGCTGGCGATCATTCTGGCGCTCTGGATCATCCGAGCCATCACCAACCCGTTGCGCCGCGCGGTCTCCGTCGCCCAGGCCGTAGCCGAGGGCGACCTCACGGTGCAGGTCGATGCTCGCGGCAAGAGCGAGACGGCTCAGCTGCTGCACGCGCTGGGCCAGATGCTGGAGAGCCTGCGCCGCGTGGTCGGGCAGGTGCGCGACGGCTCGGGGTCGGTAGCGAGTGCCAGCGGCCAGATCGCGCAGGCCAACATGGATTTGAGCTCGCGCACGGAAGAGCAGGCCAGCGCCCTGGAAGAGACCGCCGCCTCCATGGAGCAGCTCAATTCCACGGTGCGCCAGAACGCGGATAACGCGCAGCAAGCCAACCAGCTCGCCAGGTCCGCCTCCGAGGTGGCCGAGCGCGGCGGCTCGGCCGTGGGCGAGGCGGTCAATACCATGCAGGGCATCAGCGAGAGCTCGCGCAAGATCGCCGACATCATCCAAGTGATCGACTCCATCGCGTTTCAGACCAACATCCTCGCGCTCAACGCCGCGGTGGAAGCGGCGCGCGCGGGCGAGCAGGGCCGGGGCTTCGCGGTCGTGGCTTCCGAGGTGCGCGCGCTCGCGGGTCGCTCGGCCGAGGCGGCCAAGGAGATCAAGGCGCTCATCACCGACAGCGTGCAGCGCATCGAGTCGGGCACCGCGCAGGTGAACTCGGCGGGCGAGACGATGCAGGAAGTGGTGCAGGCAATCCACCGTGTGACCGACCTGATGGGCGAGATCAGCGCCGCCAGCCACGAGCAGAGCCAAGGCGTGGGGCAGGTGGGCGAAGCCGTCTCGCAGATGGATCAGGTGACGCAGCAGAACGCCTCGCTCGTAGAAGAGATGGCGGCCGCGGCTGCCAGCCTGGAAGGTCAGGCGCAGGAACTGGTGAAGGCGGTGCAGACGTTCAAGCTGGATGAATCACGGGCGCTGGCGCAACCGCCGGCCCAAACACACAAGGAGGTGCGCCTGGCGAAGGCCACGCCTCCAAAGCCGCTGGCGCGCAAGGCCGAACCCAGGCCCGAACCCAAGGCCACGCCGGCCAGGGCGGCGCCGAAGAAACTCACGACCAGTGCGCGCGAACGCGAGGCCGTCACTGAAGGGGGCGACTGGGAGGGCTTTTGAGCAAGCACCGCCCGCGTTGCACGCCCGACCCTGCGCCGCCGCAGGCTGTGCCACGATAAGCGGTCACGCCTTGCCGATGTCTGTTGAAGAAAGGAGAAGAGCATGTCCACCATCACCATGGAACACCCCCGCGAAGTCGCCGCTGTGCAGGAAATTTCGGAATTCCTCACCTTCCGCCTCGGCAAGGAGGAATACGGCATAGACATCCTGCAGGTGCAGGAAATCCGTTCCTACGAGGAGCCCACGCGCATGGTGGGAACGCCCGAGTTCATCAAAGGGGTGATCAACCTGCGCGGCACCATCGTGCCCATCATCGACCTGCGCATCAAGCTCGGCTGCGACAGGGTCGAGTACGACGATTTCACCGTGGTGATCTTCCTCAACATCGCCAATACTACGGTGGGCGTGGTGGTGGACGCGGTGGCCGACGTGGCGCAGCTCACCCGGGAGCAGATCAAGTCGGCACCGCACTTCGAGGGACAGCTCGACGCCGCCTTCGTGCGCGGCATCGCGAGCGTGGGGCAGAGGATGCTGATCCTGATCGACATGCAAGCGCTGCTCAGCGCGTCCGAGCTCAAGGTGGTCGAGGCGGTCGGGGCCACGACCGCCTGAATGCAAGCGGCGCGGCCTGCGCGGTGCGCCCCTCGGCACGCGGACCACATTTGGCCCAATAATCGGCCAGGCCCTCGACCCTGGTTCGCCATGAAATTCAGCTCCAAACTTCTGCTCTGTACCGTCCTGCCGGCGGCACTGTTCATCCTGAGCCTGGCGGCCAGCATCGGCGGACTCGTCTACACCGAAAGTCGGTTCAATCATTACATCCGGGTCGAGCAGCGCATCAGCGCGGGCCTGTCCGAGATGTATGCGCAGGGCTTGCAGACGGGGCAGGCGCTGCGCAACATCGTGCTCGACCCGGCGAACCCGCAGGCGTACAAGAACCTGGATGCGGCGCAGGGAGCCTACGAGCAAGCCTACGCCGACACCGGTGCCGCGGGGCGCGGCACCCCCTTCGAGGTGGGGCTGGCCAAACTTGCGCCGCTGCGCGCGGCCCATGCGCAGGCGCAGGCCCAGGTGCTGGCACAGGTGAAGGCGCAGGCGCAGACCAGTGCGGTGACCGCCTTGCTCAACAGCACCGAGACACCCGCCTGGCGCGCGTTGCGCGCGCAGCTGATCGAGCAGGGGCAATTTGCCCGCAAGGTCTCCGAGGCGGCGCAGGCGGATGTCGGGCAGCAGGTGCGACGCATCATCGTGCTGGCCGCCGCGCTCGCATTGATCGCGGTGGCGGTGGCGGTGGGGTTCGCTCTGTATCTGCGCAAGACCGTCGATGGCGAACTCGGGGGCGACCCAGCCGATGCGCGAGACGCGTTGATGCAGATCGCCGAGGGCAACCTTGCCTTCGAGGTGCCTGCCACGCGCCATGGCCGCAGCCTGATGCAGGGGCTCAGGCAGATGCAGGATGCACTGCGCCGCCTCGTGGGCGAGGTGCACGAGGCCACCGACGGCATCACCACCGCGAGCAGCGAGATCGCCGTGGGCAGTCAGGACCTGAGCAGCCGCACGGAGAGCCAGGCCAGCGCGCTGGAGCAGACCGCGGCCTCGATGGAAGAACTTTCCTCCACCGTGCAGCTCAATGCCGACCATGCCCGCGAGGCCGATCAGCTTGCCCAGGGCGCGAGTGCCGTCGCGCAGCAGGGCGGCGAGGTGGTGGCGCGCGTGGTGCATACCATGCAGGGCATCGACGACAGCGCGCGCAAGATCGCCGACATCATCCAGGTGATCGACTCCATCGCGTTCCAGACCAACATCCTGGCGCTGAACGCGGCCGTCGAGGCGGCCCGCGCCGGCGAGCAGGGCCGGGGCTTTGCCGTGGTCGCCAGCGAGGTGCGGGCACTGGCGGGGCGCAGCGCCGAGTCGGCCAGGGAGATCAAGCGTCTCATCGACGAGAGCGTGGGCCGTGTGCAGGAAGGCAATGCGCTGGTCAGCCAGGCGGGCAGCACCATGAACGAGGTGGTGGCGAGCATCGGCCGCGTGACGGGCATCGTGAGCGAGATCAGCGCCGCCAGCTCCGAGCAGAGCCAGGGTGTGGCCCAGATCGGCGAAGCCGTCACCCACATGGATCAGGCCACGCAGCAGAACGCCGCGCTGGTGGAGGAATCCACCGCGGCGGCGATGAACCTGAAGGAGCAGGCGCAGCACTTGAACCGTCTGATGGCGGCGTTCCGGCTGTGATGCGCGGCCATTGCAACGGGCTTGTGCGCGGCGGCGCGCCGGTTTTCAATGCGCCCGTCGTTGGCGCGGTGCTCGTTCCATGACCAAACCATACGAGCGGGCGCCAGATCCCGAATCCCTTTCCTGGACACAGGTCATGGAGCACGTGGGCGCCTGCGTCTACGTCAAGGACCGACAGGGCCGCCACGTGTACGCCAATCGAGCCATGTGCGAGCTCTACGGCGTGAGCTGGGAGCAGCTGCGCGGCAAGACCGATGCGCAGTTCGTGGATGCGCCGCAGGCCCTGCTGCTGCAGGAGGCCGACCGGGGCGTGATCGAAAGCGGCAAGACAGTGCACGAGCAGGAAGAGATCGCGCTGCTCGGCGGCGGCAGGCGCACGTTCTGGTCCGTGAAGGTGCCGTTGCACGATGGCAAGGGCAGAGTCATCGGCGTGTGCGGCTTCTCCACCGAGATCGCGCCCGACATTCCCGTCAATGAACGCATCGCCGGACACAGCCACCTGCTGGGCACGCTGCTGCAAAACGTCGATGCCAACATCTTCCTGAAGGACAGCGAGGGGCGCTACCTCTACATCAACGAGAAATCGCGCAAACTCCATGGACGCACGCTGGAGCAGGTGCTCGGAGCCACCGACGAGGAGCTGTTCGACGCCGAAACGGCGCGCACGCTGCGCCTTCTGGACGAGCAGGTGATCACCCGCATGCAGCGCCACGCCGGAGAAGAAACGCTCTTCGGCGCGGATGGCCGCTGGCACCATTTCTGGACAGTGAGGGTGCCCATGCAATACCCCGGCATGCCGCCGTGCCTTCTGGGTTTTGCCACCGAGATCACCGAGCTGCTGGACCTGCGGCGCAACCTGCAGGAGCAGCGCGTCACCGACCGGCTCACGGGCCTGCCCAACCATGAGCAGTTCGTGCATGCGCTGGCCGGGCAGATTCCCGCTCTCGTCGCACAGGGTCGGCACGCGGCGGTGGTACTGCTGGATCTGGACGAATTCAAGTACGTGAACGGCTACCTGGGCCAGGAGGCGGGCAACAGCCTGCTGCGTGAAGTGGGCCGGCGCCTGCGCCAGGCGCTACCGGAGCCGGCACTGATCGGACGCATCGGCGGGGACGACTTCGCCGTGGCGATCGCGCCCGTGGCCGACCCGGACGAGGCCTCGGCGCAGGTGCAGCAATTGCGCCAGAGCCTGGCGCGGCCCTACGAAATCCGCGGGCGCAGCGTGCAGCTGACGACGAGCGCGGGCATCGCCATGCTGCCGCGCGATGGCCAGGATGCGCAAGTGCTGCTTGAGCGCGCCGAGGCCGCGATGTACGCGGCCAAACAGCAGGGCAGGGACCGCAAGACGTTCTACACCCCGGGTTTTGCCGCGGCGGCGGCCCAGCGCGTCGACCTGGAAAACGCCCTGCGCAGCGCGCTGGCGGCAGGACAGTTCGAGCTGCATTACCAGCCCAAGGTGCTCCGTGACGGGACGGTTGCCGGATTCGAGGCGCTGCTGCGCTGGAACCGGCCGGGCCACGGGCAGGTGTCGCCGCTCACCTTCATCCCGCTGGCCGAGCGCCTGGGGCTGCTCGTGGACATTGGCGCCTGGGTGATCGACGAGGCCTGCAAGGCCATGGCCGAATGGCGCGAGGCGGGTCTGGGCCGCATCCCGGTGGCGGTGAACCTGTCTCTGAACCAATTGAACAGCGGCGAGTTGTTGTCGCGCGTGCAAGCGAGCCTGCGCGCGCACGCCATCGGTCCGAACGAGCTGGGCCTTGAGGTCACCGAATCGGTGATGATGCGCAACCCAGAGCAAGCCATTGCCGTGCTCAGGAGCCTGGTGGGGGCCGGGGTGGAACTCTCGATTGACGATTTCGGCACCGGCTATTCCTCGATGGCCTACCTGAAGCTGCTGCCGGTGCGCTGGCTCAAGCTCGACCGCCAGTTCGTCAAGGACATGCACACCGACGCGCGTGACGCCGCCCTTTGCGCGGGCATGATCGCGCTGGCGCACCGGCTGGGGCTGCGCGTCATCGCCGAGGGCGTGGAGCTGGCCGCGCAGCGCGATGCGCTGTTGGCGCTCGACTGCGACCAGTTCCAGGGCTTTTTCTACAGCGCACCGGTTCCGAAGCAGGCTGCAACGGAGTACCTGCGTAGCGCGCGGGCCGTGCAGGTGCGTTGAGGCGCGCTCCGATGCCATGGCGCCAACACCCCGCCACGACAGGTGCGGTGTTTGAACTTCACACACGGCCTGCCATCAGACACAACGAGAAACCGGTTTGCCTGCACTAGGAGGTATGCCATGGACTCGATCTCGCACACCGTCCGCGCAGCCACGCTGACCGGGCTGTTGTGCTGTTGCGTCGCCATGGCACAAGCACCACCGGCGGATCAGTACAGTGCCTCCGCACCGTTGTCGGTGGAGCATGCCGAGCTTTCAATGGAGGCGCTGCCCGATGGAATGCGCCCCGGCGCTTTGGGCAACCGCTTGGCGGTGACGCGCTGGGGTGATGCGGGCGTGGGTGTTTCGCTGGGGGTGCGGACCACGCGATGGCCGTCGCTGGCCAGTGGGGTCGGCGCGGTCATCGGGGGAGCTGACGCGGTACCTGCCTCCTGGGGGCCGCAGCTGGGTGTGCACTGGAGCAGCCATCTGTCCGGGCGCTGGCAGTTGAAGGTGTCGGGATGGGCGGACCTGCCCTCGACGGGCGACGGAACATTCGGCGCGGGCCAGGGACTGGGAACAGACTTGGGCGGCTACACGGCGCAGGTGCAGGTGCAGTGGCAGTCGGCACGCTATGGCGACCTGATTCCCGAGTACGGCGCCATCGGTGTGCAGCTGCAGGGTGGCTCGCGGCTCATGCTGCGCGCGCGCCACGGCGGGCCAATGATCTACTACCGCGTGCGGTTTTGACTTGCCGAATGTCGCTCGTGTGCCGGAACATCCGGCTACATGGCCAGGTGCAGCGCAGAGGCGGGGCACGCACGCCGTGCAAGTACATCTTGAATGCCCCGTATTTCGAGGAGGCCCCTTCGATTGGGAACGTCATGATTTCTTGTGCGAACCGGTCTGGGACAAGTGCCTGTCAGCGGCTCCCATAAAACTGCTCCACGAACGATTGGCGGAAGCTCTGGTGGCAGGCAAGGCAGCCTTGTTGCGTCCTGGAGAATGCGGCGATCACAGCCTGGCCGTCACCGCGCTTGGCGGCATCCTCCATGCCCGTTGCCGCGTTCTGGACCTGACCATCGAAACCCCGAAACTTTCCGGCGTCGGTGCCAAGCCAGGTGAGGATGCGCATCTTTTCCGACAAAGGCGGTTCGGCATGCTTGGCGAGCTTTGGCGCCAATTCGGCGACCAGTGCCCATTCCTCTTTGGAAATCGCACCAGTGACGGCTTGCATGTCACGGTCAAGCCTCTCCATGACGGTGCGAAGCGCCATCGGCTTTGCGCCTTCGACGGACTGTGCACCAAGCTTCACGGTAGCGGTTGCCAAGGCTATTGATAAGGCAATTGTGAAAAATGATCCGGGTTTCAAGGGCTGGCTCACGAATTTTTCCATTGATGTTGTTGACGAATGCTTTGGGTCTATTGATCCGATCTCCTGGAATCAAGCTGCATTCAAATACACAAGGGCCGAATCAATAAGGAACGGTTCGAAGCATCTTCAAAATTCCAGACTCAGCGCGATCGACCCGAATGTGTGTTGGCCAGCCTGCTGGTCGAACTCGCGGGTTCTCCAAACGCGCATGATGGCTAGGCGCACGCCACGCCCGGCGATGATCCATTGACTGCTGACGCCGAGAGCGGCCTGAGCGACAAAGGGCCGCCGGCTGACGTGATGGCTGCGTCGGAACAGGTTGCCATCGAGCGAGAAATCCCAGGCGACGGCTTTGGCATCCAGGTTCAGGAAGACATGCGCTCCGGGTTTCGGGGCTCGAAGCGATGGCGGTGTGGCCGTGCGCAGATCGGCCACTGCCGAGGGCGGGCGGTTTTCCGCACCGGGGCGGATGGGGTAACTGCCGAAGTCGTTCGGGATGTTCCAGCCGAAGCGAAACTCCACGCCGGTGCTGGCGGCGGTTTCGATGTTTCCGACCCGCAGGGCGTAGCCGCCGATCACGTCGCTGCCCCGTCCCGATCGGACAGCGTCCGCCACGTAAGGCTTGAACTTGCGCTCCATGGCCATCTGAAACGCGGGTTCGTTGCGCAACTGATTGCCCCAGCCGCGAAAGCGCTCGATGCCGCGTACGCGATGCACCAGATTCTGCGACTGTTCGGCCAGTGACCAGGGGCCGATCACGCCCAGCGTCAGCTCACGCACGTCCAGCATCTCGTAACGGGCGGCTTGCGGGTGCACGCGGCGATTCCACGCCAGGCCCAGGTAGAGCAAGCCCGCGTAAGGCCGGTCGTCTTCAATCACGTCGGTGCGTGTTTTGTCCTCGGGCGTGTACATGGCCTGGCCAAAGCGCACGGCGATGTTTTGAGACACCGACGGGCCGTCGGAATCGCGCCAGAAGCCAGGGTCGGCCCAGCCGATGAAGCGGGCGTACCAGCCGATCGGCGCGGGCAGGCACTCCGGACGAGGGCTTCCTTCCAAATCCCGTGAAACCAGGGTGAGCGCCACACCGTTGGTGTAGTTGCGATCGGTGCCGGCGAACAGGTCGTTTTCCAGGCGCAGGGTGCCGCCGCGCCAGCGCAGGGTCTGCTCGGGCAGGCAGGACGAGGGATCGGTGGGGGGTGGGATGTCGGCGCCGAGCGCGGCCATGGGACCGAGCAATGCCCAGGCCAGCAGCAAGGGCGCGCGCGGCCCCGAGGGAGGTCTTTCAAGGCGCGCCATCTTCTGCTGCCTTGCCGCGGTAAAAGCGTTCGAGGGCAGCGACGATTTCCTCGGCCTCGTCCACGCAGTCGAACAGGTCGAGATCGCCTGCGGCGACATAGCCTTCGTCCAGCAGCAGGTCGAAATCAACCACGCGGTGCCAGAAGGCGCGCCCGACCAGCACCACGGGAATCCGCCGCATCTTGCCGGTCTGGATCAGGGTCAGCACCTCGAACAGCTCGTCGAGCGTGCCGTAGCCGCCGGGGAAGGCCACCAGCCCCCTGGCGTGCATCAGGAAATGCATCTTGCGCAGCGCGAAATAATGGAAGCGGAACGCTAGCTCCGGGCTCATGTAGGGGTTGGGCGCCTGTTCGCGCGGCAGCGTGATGTTCAGTCCGATCGAGCGTGCGCCGGCCTCGAATGCGCCGCGGTTGGCGGCCTCCATGATGCCGGGGCCGCCGCCGGTGACGACGACGAAATCGGCGCGATCCTGCTGCTGAAAGCGCGTTGAAATCAGGCTCGCGAAGCGCCGCGCCTGCTCGTAGTGGCGTGCCTGTTCGACCCGGCGGCGGGCCCGGGCAAGTTCCTGCTGCAGCTCGATATTCCCGGGAGCCGCGAGCGCCTGCTGCTCCAGCGCGCCGAGGCGGGCGCCCGCGGTGTCGGCGTCGCTGACGCGCGCGCTGCCGAAGACCACCACCGTCGATCGGATGCCCTGTTCGTGCAGGATGCGCTCGGGCTTGAGCAGTTCGAGTTGCAGGCGCAGGGGCCGCAGTTCCTCCTCGCCCAGCAGCTCGAGGTCTTCGTAGGCAAGACGGTAGGTCGGCGACTCAAGGATGGCGCGCAGGCGCTCGTCGAGATCCTCGGGGCGGCTCATCGCTCACCCGCCAGAAAATCCGGCCAGCGCAGCGCATGGCCCTGTTCGGGCACCACGACCTGCCAGCCGAGCTGCTGCTGCAGGAGTTCGGCGAAGGCCTGCGCGGCGGACGACTCCCCATGCACCACGAAGGTTTGTGCCGGCGCCTGAGTGAAACCACGCGCCCAGTCCAGCAGCGCTTTCTGGTCGGCATGCGCCGAGAGGCCGTCCACGCTGTGGATCGCGGCGCGTACCGGGATGTCCTCGCCGAAGATGCGCACCCGCTCGGCGCCTTCGATCAGGCGCCGGCCCAGCGTGCCCTGCGCCTGGAAACCGGAAAACAGGACGCTGCATTCACGGCGTGGCAGGTTGTGGCGCAGGTGGTGCCGGATGCGCCCCGCATCGCACATGCCGCTGGCGGAAATGATGATGGCCCCGGAGCGGATCCGGTTCAGCGCCATGGACTCCTCGGCACTTCCCGTGAAGTGCAGATACGGGAGATCCTCGCCACGCGCGTGCCATCCGGCCAGCTGCTTGGCCTGTTCGTCGAACAGTTCCAGGTGCTCGCGCGTGATGCGCGTGGCTTCCGTCGCCATCGGTGAATCCACGAATACCTTGGGCTGGCGCAGCCGCCCCTCGCGGGTGAGCCGATGCAGGTGGTAGAGCACCTCCTGCGTTCGGCCGACCGCGAAGGCCGGCACGATGACGTTGCCGCCGCGCTCGAACAGGGTTTCCTCGACGATGCGGACCATGTCCTCTTCGGTCGCCAGAAAATCCTTGTGCAGCCGGTCGCCGTAGGTGGACTCGATGACGAGGATGTCGGTGTCCTCGATGGGTGTCGGGTCGCGCAGGATGGGGCGTCCCGGCTGGCCCAGATCGCCGCTGAACACGATCTTGGTGGTGTGACCGTACTCGGTGACCCAGACTTCGATGATGGCGGATCCGAGGATGTGCCCGGCATCACGAAAGCGCACGCGCACCCCGACGCGAGGGGCGAACTCGCGGTCATAGGCGATGCCTCGTACCTGCTGCAGGCATTCGTGCGCGTCCTGCAAGGTGTACAGGGGGGGCACCACGGTCTTCTGCTTGAACCGCCGGGCCTCGCGCTGCGCATCGCTTTCCTGGATGTGGGCGCTGTCGGGCAGCATCACCCCGAGCAGATCGACCGTCGCCGGCGTCGCGTGGATGGGCCCCTTGAATCCTGCGCGCGTAAGCTTGGGCAGCAGCCCGCTGTGGTCGATGTGGGCGTGGGTCAGCAGCACAAAATCGATGGACGCAGGATCGAACGGGAACGGCTCGCGGTTGCGCGCCGCCGCCGTGCGCCCACCCTGGACCATGCCGCAATCGACCAGAAAGCGCAGGTTGTGCGCTTCCACCAGAAAGCACGACCCTGTGACTTCGCGTGCCGCGCCCAGGAAGCTCAGTCTCATGGGATGTTCACTCCGGCGTCTTCTTCTGTGTTGGGCAGGTGCTCAGGCCGATGTGCATAGTGATCTCCTTGTAGTACGTCAGGGGGTGGAAAACGCGACGGGGGCGGCGGCGTCCCGCAGCGGATGCGCGGTGGGCGATGTGGCAGTGGACGCGTCCCAGCCACCGCCCAGCGCCTTGTACAGCGCCACCAATTGCACGGCGGCGTTGGCATGCGCCCGTGCGGTTGCGGTTTCGGCCTCGTGCAGGCTGCGCTGGGCGGCCAGCAGTTCGACCAGTGCGATGTCGCCCGCCGCGTAGCGCGCCCTGGCGTGGCCGTAGCTGGCGCGCGCGGCATCCAGCGCCATGCCGCGGCGCTCCAGTGTGTCGAGCCCGCCGTGGTAGTCGCCCAGCGCGCGCTCGGCGTCGCCCAGCGCCGCCAGCACGGCCTGTTCATAAGCCAGCGCGGCCTGCCGCTGCCCCGCCTCGCGTGTCCGGATCTCGGCGCGAACGCGGCCACCGTCGAACAAGCGCCAGGACACCAGCGGCAGGATGGAAAAGCGCGAGCTGGAGGCATCGAACCAATCGCCGGTGCTCAGCGCCTGAAAGCCCCCGCCGACACCGATGGAAAGCTTGGGAAACAGCTCGGCCGTGGCCACGCCGATGTCGGCGGAGCTCGCGGCCAGGCGCCGTTCCGCCGCCAGCACGTCGGGGCGCCGGCGCAGGATGTCGGCGCGCTCGCCCACCGGCAGCGCGCGCAAAGTGCACGGCGCCATGGGGCCATCCAGCAAAGCCAGCTCCCGCTCTGGCGGGGCACCCAGCAGCACGCCCAGGCCGAGCACCGCGGCGCGCTGACGCGTCTGGATCTCCGGGATGAGCGCGTTGGCTGTCGTCCATTGGGCGTACGCCGCCTCCACGTCGGCGGCCGACGCGTCGCCCGCCGCATGGCGCAGGCGCACCAGTTCCAGGGTTTGCTGCAGTGTGCCCAGCGTGGCCTGTTGTGCATGCAGCTCGTAGCGGGCGCCGACGGCGGTGAACCAGGTGCGCGCAACCTCGGCCACGATGCGCATGCGAACGCCCTGCGCCTCGACCTCGGTCGCCTGCAGACGGGCGCTGGCGCCTTCCAGGGCGCGCTGCCTGGCGCCGAACAGATCGGCCTCCCAGGCCGCGTCGAAGCCTGCGTCGTAGATGGTCTGCGTGGCGTCCAGGCCGGGGATGCTGCCAACGGGCAAGGGGCCGTTCTCGCTTTGGCTGCGTCGGTTGACGCTCGCGCCGACGCCCACGGTCGGCAATGCCTGACCGGCTACGCGATCGCGCAGGGCACGTGCCTCGTCGATGCGCGCCGCGGCCTGGCGCAGGTCCAGGTTCTGCGCCAGCGCCGAGGTGATCAGGCGGTCGAGGATCGGGTCGTCCAGAGCAGACCACCAGTGGCTCAGGTCGGCGGACTGGGCTTCACTGGCCAAGGGCAAGGTCCAGCCGCTGCCGACATCGACCGGCGGCGGTTCGCGGTAGTCGGGGCCGACGGCGGCGCAGGCGGTCAGCAGCAAGCCGGACAGGGCCAGCGCGAGCGCTCGCATGCGCCCAGGGGCCAGTCCGGTGACGGCTGCATGAAGGACGGGGGTGGGGGTCTTGGGTTTCATTGCAGGCGTCCTCGAACGAATACGGTGGCCATGGTCAGCGTGGCGAGTGCGATGATCGCCAGCGGCCACAGGCTGGCCAGGATCTCGCCGGGTGGCATGGCCTTCAAAAAGCTGCCCTCGACGATGATCAGGAAGTGGGTCAGCGGAATGGCCTGTGCCAGCCATTGGAAAACGACGGGCATGTTCTCCACCGGTGTGGCAAAGCCGGACATCAGCACCGCCGGCACGCCAATGGCAAACGCCCCCAGGATGGCCTGTTGCTGCGTCATGCTCACGGCGGAAATCATCAGGCCGATGCCGACCACCGACAGGATGAACAGTACGAGGCTCGCGAGCAGCAGGGCGAACGAGCCGGTGAATGGAATGCCGAACAGGAAAACGCCCGCGCCGATCATGAACAGGCCCAGCAGCGTGCCGATGGCCAGCGCCGGCAGTGATTTGGAAATGATGATTTCCGGCGTCGAGGTGGGCGAGACCAGCAACTGGTCAAACGTGCCGAGCTCGCGTTCGCGCGCGATCGACAGCGAGGTGATCAAGAGCGAGCTGAACAGCGCCAGGATGCCGGTCAGGCCGGGCACGATGTACCAGCGGTAGACCAGATTCGGGTTGAACCAGTGGCGCACCAGCACGGGGGAGGGCGCCTGTGCCTCAGGCACCACCTCGGCGCCGACATCGGCGGCGATGGTCGACAGGTAGGACGCCGTGATCTGCCCCGAGTTGCTGCGCCGGCCATCGACCAGCAGCTGCGCGCGGCCGCTCTCGCCGGCGGCGATCGTGCGCGAGAAATCCGCGGGAATGGCCAGCGCCGCGATCACCTCGCCGCGGTCGATCAGCTCGTGCAACTGCTGCCGGTTGTCGATGCGCCGCACATGGGTAATGAACTGGGCACTTTCCAGCCGCTGCACCAGCTCGTGCGACCAGCGGCCCGCGTCCTGGTTGTAGACGGCGATATCGACGTTGCGCACTTCCAGCGTGGCGGCGAAGGCGAACACCAGCAGCTGCAGGATGGGCGGCACGAACACCACCATGCGGCTGCGCGGGTCGCGCAGCACGCTGAGCACTTCCTTGATGAACTGGGCGCGCAGGCGGGTGAACGAGAAGGCAGTGGTCCACATGGGTTCACTCCAGGTTCTTGCGCGTGGCGCGCTTGGCGATGACGAAGAACAGCGCACCGATCGCCGCCATCGCCGCCAGGTTGGGCAGGAACACCGCCCAGACGTCGCCGGCCAGGAACACGGTTTTCAGCGAATCGACGAAGTAGCGCGCCGGAACCACGCGGGTGATGGTGCGGATCGGTGCGGGCATGGCGTCGATTTCGTACAGAAAGCCCGACAACATGAAGGCTGGCAGAAAGCCCGTGAACAGCGCGATCTGCGCCGCCAGGAACTGGTTGCGTGCCAGCGAGGAAATCAGCAGGCCCTGGCCCAGCGCCGGTACCATGAACACCGCCGACAGCAGCAGCAGCGCCGCCAGTGAGCCACGCATCGGCACGCCGAACACGAACACGGCCAGCGCCGCCGCGCCCAGCGTGGACAGCATGCCGAGCGCGAAGTACGGCAGCAGCTTGCCGATCAGGATCTCGGCCACCGACGCGGGCGTGGACAGCACCGCCTCCATGGTGCCGCGCTCCCATTCGCGCGCCACCACCAGCGCGGTGAGCATGGTGCCGATGATGGTCATGACGATGGCGATGGCGCCGGGGATCAGCGCGCGGCGGCTTTCCAGCTCGGGGTTGAACCAGTAGCGCGGCTCCAGCACGACGGGCTGGGGCGCCGCTGCGACGTCGAGCCCGGCGCGCCAGGTCTGCACCACGCCGCGTGCGTAGTTCTCGACGTAGTTGGCGGTGTTGGGGTAGGAGCCATCGGTGACGATCTGCACCAGCGGCTCGGTGCCGCGCTGCGCCATGCGCCGCTCGAAGTCCTGCGGAATCACCACGTAGCCGCGCAACTCGCCGGACACCAGCTTGTCGGCCACTTCGCGCCGGTCATGGGCGAACTGCACCTGCAGGAAGCGGGTGCCCGAAAACGCGGCGGCCAGCGACTGCGCCGACGCGCCGGGCGATTCGAGCACCACGCCGACGCGGACGTTCCTGGCATCCAGCGACACCGCATAGGCAAACAGCAGCAGCAACACCACCGGCAGCACGAAGGCGATCAGCAGCGTCGAGGGGTCGCGCAGCGCCTGGTGGCTTTCCTTGGTGACCAAGGCCAACAGGCGGCGCAGGTCGAAGCGGCGCGGCTTGGGGTCGCGGGCGGTGCTGCTCATGTGGCGGCCTCCAGCTCGCGATCCGCCGACTCCACCAGGTGGATGAAGGCGTCCTCCATGGTCGGATCAGGTCGTTCGGGATTGGCCGCCGAGCGTTTGAGCGCGTCAGGCGTATCGAGGGCAATCAGCCGTGCGCGCGACAGCATCGCGACGCGGTCGCAATATTCGGCTTCGTCCATGAAGTGGGTGGTGACCATGATGGTCACGCCCTTGCGCGCCAGACCGTTGATGTGGGTCCAGAACTCGCGCCGGGTGATCGGATCCACGCCCGAGGTGGGCTCGTCCAGGAACAGCACGGGCGGGCGGTGCATCAGCGCGCAGGCCAGCGCCAGGCGTTGCTTGTGGCCCAGCGGCAGGGAGTCGGGGGTGGCCGAAAGCCAATCGCCCAGGTCGAAGGTTGCGATCATCTCGGCGATGCGCTCGCGCCGGGTGCGGCCTTCCAGCCCGTAGACGCCGGCCGAGAACTCCAGGTTCTGCTGCACCGACAGCAGGCCGTAGAGCGAAAACTTCTGCGCCATGTAGCCCAGCCGGCTCTTGGCCGCGCCGGTGGCGCGGCGCAGGTCGAGCCCCACCACATGCGCTTCACCCGCCGTGGGTTTGAGCAGGCCGCACAGCATCTTGAAGGTGGTGGACTTGCCGGCGCCATTGGGGCCGAGCAGGCCGAAGATTTCGCCCTTGCGCACCTCGAAGCTGACCTGGTCGGTGGCGGTGAATTCGCCGAAGCGCTTGGTGAGGTCGCGGCACGACACGGCGATGTCCGAGCCCAGCTCGACCGGTCCCAGCCGTTCGGCCAGGGTGGACGTGCCGCCGGGGCCGCCGCCGAGCAGGTCGATGAAGGCGTCCTCGAAGCGCGCCGGCACCGGCGCCAGCGCTACCCGCGCCTGGTCGGCCAGGGCCTGCACCTGCGCCGTGTCTGCGCCCGCGCGCAGCACCACGCGCACGCCGGCGCCCTGGATCACCCCATCGCTCACGCTGGGCAGATCGAGCGCCTCGGTCAGCACTGCCCGGCGTTCGGCGCCAACATTCTCCAGGCGGAAGCTGCGGCCTTCGAGCTGCGCGGTGAGCTGCTGCGGCGGGCCATCGAACAGCAGCTGCCCCTGGTTCAGCAGCAGCACGCTTTCGCAGCGCTCGGCCTCGTCCAGGTAGGCCGTGGACCAGACCACGGCCATGCCCTCGTCGGTCAGCGCCTGCACCATGCGCCACAGGTCCTGGCGGCTGACCGGGTCGACGCCCACGCCGGGCTCGTCCAGCAGCAGCACCTTGGGCCGCGCCATCAGCGCACAGGCCAGCCCCAGCTTCTGCTTCATGCCGCCTGAGAGCTTGCCGGCCAGGCGCTGGGTGAAGGGCGCGAGGCGCGTGAAATCGAGCAGCTCGGCAAACAGATCGGCATTGCGGCCCGCGTCCATGCCGCGCAGCTGCGCGTACAGGCGCATGTTCTCCATCACCGACAGGTCTTCGTACAGGCCGAAGCGCTGCGGCATGTAGCCGCTGGCGACGTGGATGGCGTCGTTGTCCCTGACCACGTCGAAGCCGGCCAGGGTGACGCGGCCGGCGTTGGGCTCCAGCAGGCCGGTCAGGATGCGCATCAGTGTCGTCTTGCCTGCGCCGTCGGGGCCGACCAGGCCGGTCAGCCGTCCATAGTGGATGCGCGCGCTCAAGCCGCGCAGGGCCTGCACCTGGCCGAAGTGCTTGTCCACGCCGTCGATGACGACGGCGACGGCAGCATCGGTCTTGACGGCCGCGCCGTTCGGCGTGGCGGCGCTGGCGGCGTCAGCGGCGTTCGTGGGCATCTCAGCGTTTCCCGGTGGGTGCGGTAGCGCCGGGTGGCGCATCGAGCGTGATCGTCACCGGCATGCCCTGGCGCAGCGCGGCGTCGCTGTCGGCTTCGTCGATGACGATGCGCAGCCGGTACACCAGGTCGGTGCGCAGGTCCGTCGTTTCCACCGTCTTGGGCGTGAATTCGGCGCGCGGCGAGATGAAGCCGATCTGGCCGCGATAGACCTTGTCCGATGCATCGCTCTTGACGTGCACCACGGTGCCGGGCGCGATGCGCCCCAGGTTCGGCTCGCCCACATAGGCGCGCACGTAGACCGGCTTGTCCAGGCTCAGGCTGTAGACGGTGCTCTGGCTGGCCACCATGCTGCCGGGCTCACGCACGCGCGCGATGATGGTGCCGTCGCTGGGCGCGACCAGTTCGGTGTCCGCCAGGGCGGTGGTGGCTTGCGCCGCGGCGGCCTGCGCAGCGGCCAGGCGCGCCTCGGCCGCGGCGATGTCTTCCTTGCGAAAACCTTCGGAGGCCTGCGACAGGCCCGCCTTGGCCGCTTCGACACCAGCGGCTGCCTGGTCGCGCGCCGTGCGGGCGGCATCGACCGTGCGCTGGCTGCTGGCGCCCGATGCCAGCAGGCCGCTCTGGCGCTGGAAGTTGCGTTCGGTCTCGGTGGCAAGCGCCTGTGCCTTCCTGAGTGTCTCGCGCGCCTGGGTGATCTCCTGCGGGCGCAGGCCGCGGCGCAGCTTGGTCAGTTCGGCCTGCGCAACCTGCGCCTGGGCCTGCGCGGCGGCCAGGGCGTCCTTGTACGGCTGTGCGTCCAACACGGCCAGGCGCTCGCTGGCGCGGACGGCATCGCCCTCGTCGAAGGCCATCTGCAGCACGCGCCCGGGCTGGCGGAAGGCCAGCTGCACCTCGCGAATATCGACGTTGCCGTAGAGGCGCAACGTGTTTTCCTTGCCGTGGTCGCGCGATAGCCAGAACGCCAGCGCGCCACCGAGCGCGAGGATGACGACGGCGATCACGACCCAACGGGCTTTTTTGGCGGGAAGGTTTGGAGTGGTCATGGCAGGGTTTCCGCTAGAGAAAAGTATTCAGTGTTCGCGCTCCGTCAACGCGTTCGCCGCTGAGCGGCGCCAGGCCAGGCTTGCGATGCCCGCCCACACCAGGGTGCGCAGCGTCATGGCGACCGGCGTGCGGGGTTCCCAGGCACCGCCCAGAAGCACATGCACGCCGAAAGCCAGGAACACGAGTGCGGTCGCTGCTGCGATGGCCAGCGCCAGCCAGGCGGCCCAGCGCCGGCGCAGCCACAGGCCGACGCCCGCGACGACGTAGGCGAACCCGGCCAGAAAATTGAACCAGAGCACGAAGGGCACGTAGTGGCCGGCGGCCTGACGCGCCGCGCCGTCGAAGAACAGCACTGCACCGCCTTCCCGAAGCGTGAGCAGGCCGAAGCCGATGGCCAGCAAGGAGAGCAGCCAGTCCCAGATGGCGCGCTGCGGGGGGGTGGTTGTCTTCATGGCCGTTGCGTGATGCCACGCAGGTAGATGGCGAACACGGCGGGCGCATCACGGCTGATGCGACCCACCTTACCTGCCAGCAGCGACTGCATGACCAGTCCCTGGATCGTTCCGATGAACAGCACGGCGGCGGCATTCACGTCCAGATCCGCGTCCAGCTCGCCCTGCGCCTTGCCCGCCTCCATCACGCGGCGCAGGCGCTGCTCGTACTGGCGCAGCAGGGTCTGCACCATGCGCTTGGCGAGCGTTTCGCCGGAGCGCTGCAGCTCTCCCAACAGGATGCGCGGCACGCCCGGGTGCCTGGCCACGAAGTCGATATGCGTCATGAACATGGCTTCGAGCGCCGCGGCAGGCGAGGCGGCGCCCTCGGCGGCCTTGTCCAGGCGGACCAGCAGGCGCTCGCCGACCCAGGTCATCGTTGCCCCCAGGATTGCGTCCTTGGTGGGAAAGTGACGGAACAGCGCGCCCTGCGTCAAGCCCATGCGATCGGCAATGGCCGTGGTCGTGATTTCGGCAGGATTCTGTTCTGCCGCCAGATCGACCACAGCTTGTACCGTGGCCGCGCGCCGCTCTTCAGCGGACAGGTACTGAGGACGTTCACTCACCGTTCCAACCCCATAAAAGTAAGTAACCAATCACTATCCTAGCACGCAAAATACCGGGATGACAAGAACGCAAGCCCGGTTCATCGGCATGGGAGGGCAGGGCCCTTGTCCAGCCATGGCTCATGGCCCGTGACCGGCTGAACTTCGCGAGCCTCGGGGGGCACAAACGTCCGCGGACATTCGACCAGGGTTGCTTTTTGCTTGCTTCTTTTCCTGCAAAGGATAAGATAGTAATAAGTCACTTTCAAATTGAAAGACCGAAGATGAACGCTCTTGCCACGCCCGACAGGCCCGCGCCGCAACCGTCCGAAGCCTGTCGCACCGATACCCTCGATACGCTTGTGAACGCCTGGCGGGCCCGCAGCACGGGCGGCTTGTCACCTGCGGCCGGTATGCTGGCCTGGTACGACTGGGCGCTGCACCTGAGTCTTTCACCGGGCAAACAGCGCAGCCTGATCGAAAAGGGATGGCACAAGCAGCAACGGCTCGCGCGCTACACCATGCAGGCCACGGGCGCGCACCATTGCCCGGCGTGCATCGAGCCACTGGAGCAGGATCGGCGCTTCGCGGCACCCGCCTGGCAACGGTGGCCGTTCAACGTGATCCACCAGGCCTTCCTGCTGCAGCAGCAGTGGTGGCACAACGCCACCACCGACGTGCGCGGCGTGTCGCGCCATCACGAGAAGATGGTGACTTTCGCCGGCCGGCAGTGGCTGGACATGTGGTCGCCCTCGAACTTCATCTGGACCAACCCCGAAGTGCTGGATGCGATCCGGGCCAGCGGCGGCGCCAATCTGTGGCACGGTGCCATGAACTTCCTTGACGATGCGCGGCGTCTCGCGCTGGACGAAGCCCCGGCCGGGGTCGAAGGCTTCGAGGTCGGCAAGGACGTGGCGGTCACGCCCGGAAAGGTGGTGTTTCGCAACCACCTGATCGAGCTGATCCAGTACACCCCCACGACGCCCGACGTGCATGCCGAGCCGGTGCTGATCGTGCCCTCCTGGATCATGAAGTACTACATCCTCGACCTGTCGCCGCAGAACTCCATGGTGAAGTACCTGGTCGAACAGGGGCATACGGTGTTCATCATCTCCTGGAAGAACCCGACGGCGGCCGATCGCGATCTCGGCCTGGAGGATTACCGCCGGCTCGGAGTCATGGATGCGCTGGATACGGTCACGGCCATCGTGCCCGGGCGCAAGGTACAGGCGGTCGGCTATTGCCTGGGCGGCACCCTGCTGACGATTGCCGCCGCCGCGATGGCGCGCGATGGCGACGCGCGGCTGCAAAGCCTGACGCTGCTGGCGTCGGAGACCGATTTCCACGAATCGGGCGAGATCGCGCTGTTCATCGACGAGAGCCAACTGGCCTGGCTGGAGGCCGGAATGTGGGACAAGGGCTATCTCGACGGCAAGCAAATGGCCGGTGCGTTCCAGATGCTCAACTCGCGCGACCTGATCTGGTCGCGCCGGGTGCGCGAATACCTGCTGGGAGAGCGGCAGGCGTTCAATGACCTGATGGCCTGGAACGCCGACGTGACCCGCATGCCGTACCGCATGCACAGCGAATACCTGCGGCGCCTGTACCTGGACAACGATCTGGCCGAGGGGCGCTACCGCGTCGGTGGCAAGCCGGTGGCGATCGCCGACATCGAGGTGCCCATGTTCATCGTCGGCACGGTGCGCGACCACGTTGCTCCCTGGCCTTCCGTGTACAAGATGCATCTGCTCAGTGATGCCGAGCTGACCTTCGTGCTGACCAGTGGCGGGCACAACGCCGGGGTGGTCAGCGAGCCGGGGCATCCGCGGCGCAGCTTCCAGATCGCCACCCGCGCCCCTGGCGATCGCTATGTCGATCCGCAGCAGTGGCGCGCCGAGACGCCGCTGAAGGAAGGCTCCTGGTGGCCAGCCTGGCAGCAGTGGCTGGCGCAGCGCTCGGCCGGGCGCGTGGCGCCGCCTGCGATGGGCCTGCGCGGCGCGCATGCACCGCTTGGCGATGCGCCTGGAACCTACGTGAAGATGAGGTGACGCGACCCCTGTGGTGGACTCAAATCCGCCGCGATTCAACTGGACCATCCGGCAAGGCATGGCCCAGACCCGCCCCGGTGGGGCATACCATGACCGTGGAGTACTGCCGTGAACGACGAATTGCCCATCCATCTCTACAAGGCCAATGCCGAGCTGCAGCTACGGGTCACGCGCCTGCTGCAGGAAAGCGGCCATCGCTGGATCGAAGCGATGCAACAACTGAGCGCCGATGGTGTGCTGGAGACGACCTCCCGCATACAAGGGCTGCAACAGGCGGCCGACTGGCAGGCGCTCGCCACCCTGCCATCCGATGTGTTCTGGCGCCTGTGCCAGGGACGCATGGGTGACGCCCAGGCGGTCGGTCAGGTGGCCGTCAAGAGCCAGACCGCCTTTGCCGATGGCCTGCGCCAGGCGCTCGCTGACTGGCAGGAATCTGTCTCGAAAGCGTTGGGCTCAAACGCCGAAGCGCCCTCTGTCGCCCAGCTTTTTCAGCAGTGGACGCAGCCCCCAGCCGCATCTGCCGCTGCCTCGCCGCGCAAGGCCAGGACGTGAGGAACCCGCCATGACATCTTCCCAAAGAACGGCGCTGGTCACCGGAGGCAATCGGGGGCTGGGCGCCGCCATCGCGCGCGCCCTGCACGATGCCGGCCACGGCGTGATCGTTGCGCACACGCCAGGCAACACCAAGATTGGCCCATGGCAGCGCGAGCAGGCGGCGCAGGGCTACACCTTCACCGCCTACGAAGTCGATGTGTCCGATTACGAATCGGCACAGGAGATGGCGCGGCGCATCCACGCCGATGGCCACCGGATCGACATCCTGGTGAACAACGCCGGCATCACGCGCGACGCCACGCTGCGCAAGCTCGACAAGGCGGGTTGGGACGCCGTGCTGCGCACCAACCTGGACTCGATGTTCAACGTCACCAAGCCGTTCCTCGATCCGATGGTGGAGTGCGGCTGGGGGCGCATCGTCAACATCTCGTCGATCAACGGCAGCAAAGGCCAGTTCGGGCAGACCAACTATTCGGCGGCCAAGGCCGGCGTCCATGGGTTCACCAAGGCGCTGGCGCAGGAGGTGGCGCGCAAGGGCGTGACCGTGAACACCGTCTCACCGGGCTATCTGGCCACCGAGATGGTGATGGCGGTGCGCGAGGATGTGCGCCAGAAGATCATCGACGCGATTCCAGTCGGCCGCCTCGGGCAGCCCGAAGAGATTGCCGCGCTGGTGGCTTTCATCGTGAGCGATGCCGCCGCCTACATGACCGGCAGCAACGTGGCCATGAACGGTGGCCAGCACATGTACTGATCTGTCGGCACGCCGCCGGCCAGCGCACTCAGAGCGTGAATTCCTTGCCCACGGCCTCGTCCGGCACGCGCTTGTGCGTGCCGTCGCAGTGGGGCGCGTTGTGCGTCTGCTTGCAGCGGCACAGCCATGCCTCGCCGGTCTCCTTGGCCGTGAAGGCCAGCGGAGTGATGCCGGTGCCGTGGTGAGAGCCATCGCAGAAGGGCTGGCTGCGCGAGCGCCCGCAGCGGCACCAATGGTAGGTTTTGTCGGCTTCCAGTTGAACGCGGATGGGCGAATTCGCCGCGACGATGGGCAGGGCCATGAAGTCTCCTTGATTCAAAATCCAGCCCCGTCATCTTGCCAAGTTTTCGCCTATCGTGCCAAGGTGCCCGTCAAACGCAGACGAGCCGCACAGGCACGGGGATTCATTACACTGGCCGTTTTGGCAATCGCGTATCGACCATGGAACAGGCGTTCTGGCTGCAGCACTGGCGCGAGGGGCGCATCGGCTTTCATCAATCGAAGGTGCTGCCACTGCTGCAAAAGCACTGGCCCGCGCTCGCGCTCGAGCCGGGAAGTCGCGTGTTCGTGCCGCTGGCGGGAAAGACGCTGGACATGGCATGGCTGGCGCAGCAGGGGCATCGCATTCTCGCGGTGGAGCTTTCGCCGCTGGCGGTGCAGCAGTTTTTCGCCGAGCACGGCTGGACACCCAGAACCTGGTCGTCGCGTTACGGCACGCACTACGGCACGTTGCAGATCGAGGTGATCTGCGGCGATGCCTTCGGGCTGGATGCGCAGGTGCTGGCCGACTGCGTGGCCGTTTATGACCGCGCGGCGCTGGTGGCGTTGCCGCCTTCCATGCGCCAGACCTACGTGCATGAGCTCATGGCGCGCCTGCCCTCGGGTTGCCGCGGACTGCTGGTGACACTGGAATACCCGCAGCACGAGATGCAGGGGCCGCCGTTTTCCGTGCCTCAGGCCGAAGTGCTGGAGCGCTATGCGCCGCATTGGGACGTGCAGCCGCTGCAGCGGCGCGACATCCTGGCGCACGAACCGGGTTTCGCGGCGCGCGGCCTCACGCAGATGGCCACGGCGGTCTACCGCCTGCAAAGGCATTGAGGGAGCATGTTCATGAATCGTTCGCAGTGGATCGCCGCGGGCACCCTGTGCCTGCTGGCAGCTTGCGCCGGCCACACACCCGTGGCTCCGCAGGTCACACAGGCCAGCGCTGCGGATGGCAGCCAGACGATCACGACGGAGCCGGCCCGCCTGATCTGCGCGCAGCCGCGCTGCCCGGCGCTGAGTGCGCGCTGGAGCGACCAGCGTCCCGGGGTGGTGCAGCTCACCATCGGTTTGCCCTACCAGGCGGCGCAGGTGAGCGGCGCGGATTTTCACTTCGGGCGCGGCGAGGTCGTGCGGCTGCGCGTGCCCTCTACCGGCGCGCCAGCGGCGCGGGCGGGCTACCCCGAGACCACGTTCGACGTGCCGCTGTCGCTGATCGACTCCGTGGCCTACAAGACGGATGGATGGCTGCGCGTGACGACGGACGATGGTCGGTTCGTGGACGAGACCATCCAGACCGGCGAGATGCAAGGCGATGTGGTGGACGCCATGCGCGAATTTCTGCGCGTCGTGGATGCCGCCGCGGGCAAACCGAAGGACGAGCGCACCAAGGGGCGCAGCGGCCTGTTCGATCTGCTCAAGTAGGCCGGCGTCCCGGCCGTCTCAGAGCCGCTTGACCAGCACCTGGCTCTTGCGGTCCCAGTTGTACTTGCGCTTGCGCGCGTCGGGCAGCCAGTCGGGCTCGACGGGCGAGAAACCGCGCTTCAGGAACCAGTGCATGGTGCGCGTGGTGAGCACGAAGATGCTGGCCAGACCCATGTCGCGCGCGCGCTGCTCGATGCGCTTGAGCAGCTTTTCGCCGTCGCCCGTGCCCTGGCTGTCGGGCGAGACGGTGAGCGCGGCCATTTCAGCGGTCTTCTGCTCGGGGTAGGGGTAGAGCGCGGCGCAGCCGAAGATCACGCCGTCGTGCTCGATCACGAGGTAGCTGGAGATGTCGCGCTCGATCTCGGTGCGGTTGCGCTTGACCAGTGTGCCGTCGCGCTCGAAGGGTTCGATCAGGCGGATGATGCCGCCCACGTCGTCGATCGTGGCCTCGCGCAGCTCTTCGAGTTTTTCGTCGATCACCATGGTGCCGATGCCGTCGTGCACGTAGATCTCCAGCAGCAACGAGCCGTCGACGGAAAACGGGATGATGTGGCTGCGCTCCACGCCGTGCTCGCAGGCCTGCACGCAGCACGCGAGATAGAACGCCGGGTCGGTGGGGGAGGCGGGCTCGGGCAGCTCGCCGAGCATGCGCCGCGCGGTGGCGAGCGTGATTTCGGTGTCGATGGGGTTGTCCTCGCCCGCAGGTTCCAGCGGCTTTTCGCGCACGCCGGGAATTTCGGAGAGAAACAGCAGCTTGTCCGCCTGCAGTTCGCTCGCCACACGCGTGGCCACTTCCTCCATGCTGAGGTTGAAAGCCTCGCCCGTGGGTGAGAAGCCGAAGGGCGAGATCAGCACCAGCGCCTGCGAGTCGAGTGCGCGCTGGATGCCTTCCACGTCCACCTTGCGCACCTTGCCGGTGTGCTGGAAGTCCACGCCATCGACGATCCCGAGCGGCTGCGCCGTGAGAAAGTTGCCCGAGATCACGCGCACGCGCGCGTCGGCCATCGGGGTGTTGGGCAGGCCCTGGCTGAACGCCGCCTCGATCTCGTAGCGCAACTGCCCGGCCGCTTCCTGCGCGCAGTCGAGCGCCACCGGGTCGGTCACGCGCACGCCTTTGTGGTGGCGCGGCGTGTGGCCCTTCAGGCGCAGTTGTTCGTTGACCTGGGGGCGAAAACCGTGCACGAGCACGATCTTGACGCCCATCGCCTGAATGAGCGCGAGGTCCTGCACGATGTTCTGCAGCTTGCCGGCCGCCACGGCTTCGCCCGTCAGGCCCACGACGAAAGTCTGGTGGCGGAATTTGTGGATGTAGGGCGCGACCGAGCGGAACCACGGAACGAAGGTGAAGTTGAAAACGGCGGACATGTCGTGGCGGCGGGTGTGTCTGGCGTGAAAGCGGCAGTGTAGCGGCGCCGCGCCATGCGGGCGTGCTTGGGATAATCGGGCGCTTCATGCCCCTGAACATCACCTTCCCAGAATCCCTTCCGGTCAGCGCGCGGCGCGACGACATCATGGCCGCCATGCGCGCGCATCAGGTGATCATCGTCTGCGGCGAAACCGGTTCCGGCAAGACCACGCAGTTGCCCAAGATCGCGCTGGCGCTGGGGCGGGGCAAGTGCAACGCCCCGGAAGGCCAGCGCGGTCAGCTGATCGGCCACACGCAGCCCAGGCGCATCGCCGCTTCCAGCGTCGCCAGGCGCATTGCCGAGGAACTGAAGACGCCGCCAGGCGAAGTGGTGGGCTACAAGGTGCGCTTTGCCGACACGCTGCAAAAGGGCGCCTCGGTCAAGCTCATGACCGATGGCATCCTGCTGGCCGAGACGCAGACCGATCCGCTCTTGACGGCCTACGACACCCTGATCATCGACGAGGCGCACGAGCGCAGCCTGAACATCGACTTTCTGCTCGGCTATCTGAAGCAGATCCTGCCGCAGCGCCCCGATCTGAAGGTGGTGGTGACGTCGGCCACAATAGACGCCGAGCGCTTTGCCCAGCACTTCAAGGACACGAACGGCCCGGCGCCAGTCATCATGGTCTCTGGGCGCACCTGGCCGGTGGAGATGCGCTGGCGGCCGTTTCAGGAGAAAAAGGACCACGACCTGAACGACGCCATCGCCGATGGCGTGGATGAACTCTGGCAAGGCGGCGCAGGCGGCGACATCCTGGTCTTCCTGCCCGGCGAGCGCGAAATCCGCGAAGCGGCCGATTACCTGCGCAAGCACCTGCAGCATTCGCCCGTGCTCAGGAGCGCCGAGGTGCTGCCCCTGTTCTCGCGCCTGTCGCAGGCCGAGCAGGACCGGATTTTCGAAAGTCACCACCAGCGACGCATCGTGCTCGCCACCAATGTGGCCGAAACCTCGCTCACCGTGCCTGGCATCAGGTACGTGATTGACGCAGGAACGGCACGCGTCAAGCGCTATTCTTTCAGAAGCAAAGTGGAGCAGCTGCTGGTCGAGCCCATCAGCCAGGCGGCAGCCAATCAGCGCGCCGGGCGCTGCGGGCGCGTGGCCAACGGCATCTGCATCCGTCTGTATGACGAAGCGGATTTCACCCAGCGCGAGCGCTTTGCCGACCCGGAAATCCTGCGCTCGTCGCTCGCCGGCGTCATCCTGCGCATGAAGAGCCTGGGGCTGGGCGACGTGGTGAACTTTCCCTTCCTGGAGGCGCCCTCGGGCCGGGCGATCGCCGACGGCTACCAACTCTTGCAGGAACTGGGCGCGGTCGATGAGCGGGGCACGCTGCTGCCCATGGGCAGGGAGCTGGCGCGCCTGCCACTGGACCCGCGGGTGGGACGCATGATCGTCGAGGCGCGCACGCGCGGGGCGCTGGCCGAGGTGCTGGTGATCGCCGCGGCGCTGTCGGTGCAGGACGTGCGCGATCGGCCACTGGAGGCGCAGGCCCAGGCCGACCAGGCACACGCCAAGTTCGACGACGAGAAGAGCGAATTTTCGGGTTACGTCCGGTTGTGGAAGTGGCTCGGCGATGCGCGCGGCGGCAAGGTGGTCGCAACCAGCCGCAAAGAGATGGCGGCGCAGGCCGGTGTGTCGGGGCGCGCCAGGCGCCAGGCGTTCCTGCCGGTGACTCAACGCGCCAGTGCAGCGCAAGCCTCGCCTCCTGCCTCGCCCGAAGCGAGAGGGAGTGACAACCAGGACGTGAGCGAGGGCGATACCCACAGGCTCAGCAACCGCCAGTGGGAGCAGCTGCTGCGCCAGAATTACCTGAACATCCGCCGCGTGCGGGAGTGGCGAGATATCCACACCCAGTTGCTCACCGTGGTTCGCGAGCACCAGTGGCCGCTGAGCACGCAGCCCGCCGGCTACGAGGCGGTGCACCTGTCCATGCTCTCGGGCCTGCTGGGCAACATCGGCTACAAGGGCGAGGACAGCGATGCCTACCTGGGCGCGCACGGCATCAAATTTCACCCGCACCCCGGCGCGCACCTGAACAGGAAACCGGGGCGCTGGATCGTGGCCGCCGAACAGGTCGAGACCTCGCGCCTGTATGGTCGTGGCATCGCGGCGATCGAGCCGCAGTGGCTCGAGGAAGTCGGGGCGCATCTGCTCAGGAAGCAGCTGCTCGATCCGCACTGGAGCAAGAAGCAGGCGGACGTGATCGCCTATGAGCGCGCCACGCTCTACGGCCTCGTGGTCTACAGCCAGCGCGGCGTGAGCTACGGGCGCGTGGATCCGCACGAGGCGCGCCAGCTCTTCATCCGCCGCGCGCTGGTGGAGGGCGAGTGGGACAGCGACTGGCCCTTTCTCGCGGCCAATCACAAGGCCGTGCACAAGGTCGAAGAACTCGAACACAAGAGCCGCCGCCAGGATCTGCTCGTCGATGACGAACTGATCTACGCTTTCTACGAGCAGCACATCCCCGAGGGGGTGTACAGCGCCGCCACGTTCGACAAATGGTTCCGCCAGGCGAGCCTGGCCGATCCGCAGCTGCTGCGCCTGACGAGGGATGAGCTCATGCGCCACGAGGCGGCGGGCGTGACCAGCGAGCGCTTCCCCAGGCTGGTGCGCCTGGGCGGCGTGGATTGCGCTGCCAGTTACCTGCACGCGCCGGGCGATGCGCGCGACGGCCTGACGGTGACCGTGCCGCTGTTCGCGCTCAACCAGGTGAGCGAAGACGATGCCGAATGGCTCGTGCCGGGCATGCTCAAGGACAAGATCCAGGCGCTGCTCAAGAGCCTGCCCCAGCGTCCGAGGAGCCGCTTCGTGCCGCTGGCCGAGCACGCCGCCCGGTTGGCTGAAAAATTCCTGACCGAACGCGCCTGGGAGCGGGGCGGCCTGGTGCAGGTGCTGCTCAGGCAGGTACGCGACGAAACGGCGCTGGACGTAAAGGCGGCCGATTTCAAGCGCGACATGCTCAGCCCCCACCTGTTCATGAACTTTCGCATCATCGACGAGCACGGCCGCCAGCTCGGGCAGGGGCGACAACTGGCCGCCCTCAAGGCCCAGTGGAGCAGCCGGGCGCGCGGGGCGCTTCAGGCGCTCGCTACCTTGAAGATAGCTGACAGCGCTTTCTCTGAGCCGATCCATGATAAAAAGCAATCGGAAAATACCTTAGATAAAGCGCGGGAAGCTCCTCAAAACAGAGCGGAACGTCCACTTCAGGCCGATGCGACCTACACCGCCTGGACCTTTGGCGAGTTGCCCGAACTGCTCGAAGTGCAACGCGGCAGCCAGAGTCTGGTCGGGTTTCCTGCGCTCGTCGATCGCGGCGATAGCGTGGGCATCGAGGTCTTCGACGAACCCGAGCTGGCCCAGGCGCGCCACCGCGTGGGTCTGAGGCGGCTGGTCGCGCTCGCCATCCGCGACGCGCTCAAATACCTGGGCCGCAACATCCCCGAGCTGCAGCGCATGGCCGTAGCCTACATGCCGCTGGGCACGCAGGAAGAGCTGCTGGCGCAGATCATCGACGTGGCGCTGGACCGCGCCTTTCTGCAAGACCCCTTGCCGGTGACCGAGGCCGGGTTTGCCCTGCGCGTGCAGGAGGGACGCTCGCGCCTCACCCTGATCGCCCATGAAGTCGCGCGCCTGGCGGGTGAGATCCTGCAGGAATACGCGGCGAGCCAGCGCAAGATCAAGGACGCCCGCCATGCGCCGGAAGCGGCGCAGGATGCGGGCCGGCAGCTGCAGATATTGATGAACAAGAATTTCCTGCTGGACACGCCCTGGGCGCAGCTGCAGCACTACCCGCGCTACCTCAAGGCCATCACCCTGCGCCTGGACAAGGTGCGCGCCGACCCGGCCCGTGATGGTGCCCGCACGCGCGAGCTGCAGCCGCTGGAGCAGCGCTACTGGCGCCTGTTTGCCGAGCGCAAGGGGCGCGAGGACGCGCGCATGCAGGAATACCGCTGGATGTTGCAAGAGCTGCGCGTGAGCTTGTTCGCGCAGGAACTGCGCACGCCTTATCCCGTGAGCACCAAGCGCCTGGACAAGGTGTGGGCACAGCTCATGGCGTAGCGCCGGGCTTCAGACCGTGCCTCGCGGCAGCGGCGCCGTCTTGCCACGTTACCCACGTTGCGGTGAAGCGTGCGCCATGACACGCCATCGCGTCGCACTCAAGGGCCGGGTCCGGGTCAGGCCAGCGCCAGCCGGTTGAGTTCGGCGCAGACGTCCGCCAGGCGCCCCGAGGCCATCAGGCGGCATGAGCCGTCGGCGCTGCGATCGACGACGAGGCGCAGCGGCCGGGGTGCCTTGGCACGGATGGGGCCGACCGCGTGCACGCGGGCCGCCTGCGGATGCGGCAAGGGCCTCAGGGCAATGACCTTGCCCTGCGCGGGAAGGCGGGAAAAGATGAGCGGGCGTTGGACGAACTGCATGCGAGACTCCATCAGACTTGAGCAGGCAGGATTGCCATGAAAACGCACGCCCTCAGGGTTGGCCCGCGGATGCGCTCGCGCACCGTGCGGGGCCAGACGCCCGCCACCTGCGGCGTGCGGGTTATGTCTACATCAGCATGGTGTTGCGGATCAGGCCCACCGCCAGGCCTTCGATTTCGAAAGGCTCGCCGGGATGCACCTGGATGACCGGGTAATCGGGGTTTTCGGGCAACAGCTCGATGTGCCCGCCGCTGCGGCGTAGGCGCTTGACGGTGACTTCGTCGCCCAGGCGGGCCACGACGATCTGGCCGCTGCGCGCGTCATGCGTGGCCTGCACGGCGAGCAGGTCGCCATCCATGATGCCCGCGTCGCGCATGGACATGCCGCGCACCTTGAGCAGGTAGTCGGGCTTGTGCTGGAACAGCGAGCCCTCGATGGTGTAGGTCTGATCGACGTGTTCCTGCGCGAGAATCGGCGAGCCGGCGGCGACGCGGCCGATGAGCGGCAGCGTGAGCTGGGACAGCCCGGGGATGGGCAGATCGATCTGCAGGCCACGGCTGGCGTTGATTTGGCGCAGGGCGCCCGAGCGCAGGCGGATGCCGCGCGAGGTGCCGCTGACCAGCTCGATCACACCCTTGCGCGCCAGTGCCCTCAGGTGCTCTTCGGCGGCGTTGGCGGATTTGAAGCCCAGTTCCTGCGCGATCTCCGCGCGGGTGGGCGGGGCGCCGGTCCGCGCGATGGCGCGCTCGACGAGTTCGAGAATCTGCTGCTGGCGGCTGGTGAGCCTGGGCTGATCGGTCATGCGGTGCTCCGGTTGCTCGGTCAGATGGATAACTGTTCGTCGATCCAGTTACTGTATTTTCAACCAGTTTTTCGAAAGTTGCAATCACCATGAACAAAAAGACAGTGATCCTCGGTACCGGGGGCACCATTGCCGGCACGGGCGCGGCAGGTGGTCACGCCTACACCGCGGCCCAGCTCACCACCGAAGAGCTGGTGCGGGGCATACCGGGCCTGGCGCAGGCGGCGGGCGGTGATCTGGTGATCGAGGAGGTGGCCCGGATCGACAGCAAGGACATGGACCACGCCGTTTGGCGCCGGCTCGCTCAGCGCTGCGCGGTGCATCTGGCCGACTCGCGGGTGGGCGGCATCGTCATCACCCATGGCACCGACACGATCGAGGAGACGGCGTGGCTGCTGCACGAGCTGTTGCCCGCCGACAAGCCCGTGGTGCTGACCTGCGCCATGCGTCCGGCCACGGCGCTCGTGCCCGATGGACCGCAGAATCTGCTCGACGCCGTGCTGCTGGCCTCGCACCCCGAGGCGCGCGGCGTAATGGTGTGCGCGCTGGGCAGCATCTTTGATCCGTGCGACGTGAGCAAGGTGCATCCGCAGCGGCTCAACGCCTTCGCCTCGCTCGACGGCGGCCCGCTGGGTTGGGTGGAAGCCGGGCAGGTGCGCTGGGCGCATGCCGTTCCCCCTTCGGCGGCCACGGCGCGCCACGGCGCTCTGCTGCATGCGCCCGCGTTCACCGACGGCGCCTGGCCCCGCGTCGAGATCGCTCTCAGCCACGCGGGCTGCGACGGCGCGCTGGTGGACTCGATGGTGGCGAGCGGTGTGCGCGGCATCGTCGTCGCGGCCACGGGCAATGGCACGCTGCACCATGCGCTTGAAGCCGCCCTCGAGCGCGCGGCGGATGCCGGGGTGGCGGTGCGCGTCGCCTCGCGCTGCCCGCTGGGACGCATGGCCGCGATCACCGGCCAGCCCTGGCGCGATGCGGGGGGCCTGAGTCCGGTGAAGGCGCGCATCAGCCTGATGCTGGAGCTGGTGGCAGCCTAAGGCGACGCCGAACAAGTCCCTCGCGCGCGTCGCATCCCTGCCTGGGGCGGTCTGCGACGTTGCAAATGCTCGCCATGGCTACGGCCATGTCTGCGCTTTGCGCCTTGCATCCCTTCCCCATGCAGGGCGCGCCACATCGCGGGGACATGTCCAGCGTTGCCCTGAAACAAAACACCCTGCGCGCGGCAGGGTGTGTGCAGGGGCAAAAGACGTCAGGCGCTCAGTGCGACAGCGCCTGCAGCGCACGCGCCGTGATCTCGTCCACGCTGCCCATGCCATTGATGGCGCGGTACCTGGGCGCGGCCGCCGGGTCGGCCTTGGCCCAGTTGGCGTAGTAATCGACCAGCGGGCGCGTCTGGTCGCTGTAGACCTGCAGGCGCTTCCTGACGGTTTCTTCCCGGTCGTCGTCGCGCTGCACCAGCGGCTCGCCGGTCACGTCGTCCTGGCCATCGACCTTGGGCGGGTTGAACTTGACGTGGTAGGTGCGGCCCGACGCCGGGTGCGAGCGGCGCCCGCTCATGCGCTCGATGATGGCGTCGAACGGCACGTCGATCTCCAGCACGTAATCGAGCTTGACGCCCGCGGCCTTCATCGCATCCGCCTGCGGGATGGTGCGCGGAAAGCCATCGAAGAGAAAACCCTGGGCGCAGTCGGGCTGGGCGATGCGTTCCTTCACCAGGCCGATGATGATCTCGTCGCTCACCAGCGCGCCCGCGTCCATCACCGCCTTGGCCTGCAGGCCCAGCGGCGTGCCCGCCTTCACGGCCGCGCGCAGCATGTCGCCGGTGGAAATCTGCGGAATGCCGAATTGCTTGCAGATGAAGGCCGCTTGCGTGCCCTTGCCCGCTCCTGGTGCGCCAAGCAGAATCAATTTCATGGGGTCTCTCTCGCTAGTTTTGAAATCGGGCGGCACGCCGCAGGCCGTGCGCTACAGCGTTCAAGAATAGCATGCAGATGTCTTGCAACAGCTTACAGCCGGGGTTCACGCAGGATGCGCGGCAAGGAACGCGCGCACGCGCTCCAGGTCCTCGGGCGTGTCCACGCCGGCTCCGGGTGCTTGCGGCGTGACGTGGACCGCGATGCGGTGGCCGTGCCAGAGCGCACGCAATTGCTCCAGCGCCTCAACCCGCTCGGTCGGTGCAGGAGCCAGCTCGGCAAACGCGCGCAAGAAGGCCACGCGATAGCTGTAGATGCCGATGTGGCGCAGCGGCGCGAGGCCCTGCGCCGCTGCGCCCTGCCACCAGGCGCTACCCGGCGCGGCATCGCGCGCGTGGGGAATCGGCGCGCGGCTGAAATAGTGCGCCAGGCCCCGCGCATCCAGGACCACCTTGACCACGTTGGGATTGGCGAAATCCGCCGCGCTCATGATCGGGTGCGCGGCCGTGCCCATGCTCGCCTCGGCATGCGCCGCAAGCAGCGCGGCGACGGCGTCGATCAGCGCGGGATCGATCAAGGGCTCGTCGCCCTGCACATTGACGACGACGGCGTCAGCCGCCAGCCCCAGCAGCGTGCAGGCCTCGGCCAGCCGGTCGCTGCCGCTCGCGTGGTCGGCGCGGGTGAGCAGCGCCTGCACGCCGTGTCGCTCGCAGGCTTGCACGATCTTGGAGCTGTCTGCCGCGACGACGACGCGTGCCGCGCCGCTGCGCGCCGCGCGTTCGGCCACGCGCACCACCATGGGTTTGCCGGCGATGTCCGCCAGCGGCTTGTTCGGCAGGCGTGTGGAGGCCAGACGCGCGGGAATCAGTACGGTAAAAGCCATGGCCATATCGGGCGGTGCATCCAAAAACAGAACAGCCGGTATTTTGATGGTGCTTTCACATGGAAGGGGAAGGCGACACCCGCGGGTGCGCCGGGGTTTCAAGCCTGGCCCATGCAGGACCCGGGGCCGAAAGCCGGCGGTCCCGCGCCCGTCGTCCTCATTGCCGCCGTCGTGTCGGGCCAACGGTGGCAACGAGTGAGCAGGCGGCGGCCTTCGGCAGGCAAGCCTTCAGCGCAGCTCGAACGCTTCCGAGTGGACCCGGCGAGGGCGTTGTCCCATCGCTGCTAGCCCCGAGACGATCGCATCGCGCAGACCGGTCGGGCCGCAGTAGAACAGTTGCGATTCGCGCAGCGGAAAGGCGACCAGCTGCACCAGCCGCTGTGCCGTCGGGCGCCCGTCCTCGGCGCTGGCAACGATGTGCACCGTGAGCCCCGGATGGCGTGCGGCAATGGCGGCCAGCCGGTTGGCGGCGAAGGCCTCGGCCCGCGTCGCCACGGCCCAGACCAGCGTGATGTCCTGGCGGTCGGCATCGGTCAGGGCCTCGGCCCAGGCCAGGAAGGGCGTGATGCCGATGCCGCCGGCCAGCCAGACCTGCCGCCGCACCCGCTTGCGGAACACGAAGCGGCCATAAGGGCCTTCGATGCGCAGGCGCTGGCCCGGAGCCAGGCGCTGGGGCAGGCGCCGGGTCCAGCCGCCCAGGGCCTTGATGCCGAAACACAGGCTGCCGTCCGCGTTCGGGGCGCTGGCGATGGTGAAAGGGTGCGGCTCGGCCATGCCAGCGTCCGTGGCGGACACGAAGGCGAATTGCCCCGCCCGCCAGCGCATCGCCCGGCCTTCGGGGCGCAGCGTCAGCTCGGTCACCGGGCCGTGCCGGTCCACGCGTTCGAGCATGAAGGTGCGCGGGCGCACGAAGGGCGCGATGAATTGCGTGAACAGCCAGGCCGCCAGGCCCGCCAGGCTGAACGCGTTCAGGTACAGGCCGAGCGTGCCGTCGATGCCGGCAGGCTTGTCGACGGCAAGCTGGTGGAAGGCGACCACGGCGAACAGCAGACCGGTGAAGCGGTGGGAAAAGCGCCAGATCGGCCAGGGCAGTTCGAGCCGGGTGAACGGAATCCGCTTGATCCAGCTGATCAGCAGCAGGCCGATGAAGCCGTTGAGCGCAACTTCGCCCAGATCGGAGGCGAATTCGCCCACCCGGGTTTCGCGAACCACGTCTTCGAGGTCGGGCTCCAGCGTGTTGTGTCCGATCATCAGTGCGAGGGCCGTGATGCCCAGCCACTTGTGCACGCCGTACATCCGGTCGAGCCCGCCGAACAGGCGCTCGACCAGTCGTGGGCGTGCCGCGAGAACCAGAGACAGGCTCATGGCCGCGATGGACGCGGCGCCCAGCGCAATTCCGACGGCGGTTGTCGTCCCGTAGGGGGCATAAGTCTGCGCGCCGAGCATCGCGGTGGCCAGCACCGCCAGTGCAGCCAGCAAGGGGCCGAGGGATTTCATCGCTGGCCCCTCAGGATGGAATGGGGTACCGCGCGGTATGGTGGCCGTTCGGGCGCGGGCACACCGCAGGCAGCGGCACAGGCTTGGGCCCGAAGTGCGGCGGCTGGGTGCAGGGACGGACGGCAGGGGCGGGCTGGTTTGTGGTTCATGCCGCAAGTTTGGCCAGCCGGGATGAACGCAGCCTTAACGGCGGTCTGGACGCCGCCTTTTGCAACAAGCTTGCAGGCTGCATGGGACTCTTGTCAGCCGGGTGCCGCCCACGCAGCGCCCGGCGCCACGCGGCCAACGCAAGCCGCGCAGCTTGCCGGAGCGTCAGTCGGCGGCCGGGCGATGGGGCCTGGCCTCGATTTCCTCGTCCGTCAGCGTACGCGCTTCGGTTTCCAGCAGGATGGGGATGCCGTCGCGCACCGGGTAGGCCAGGCGCGCGCTGTGCGAAATCAGCTCCTGATGCTCGCGATCGTAGACCAGTGCGCCCTTGGTGACGGGGCAAACCAGCAGTTCAAGCAGTTTCGGATCCATGGGCAACTCCTGCGGGCGTCGATGATAGTGCGGCCAGGCGTGCATCCAGCCAGGCGAAGAAGGCGGGCGCCACGCTCAGTTGCAGCGGCACGGCCAGCGCGTCGGGATGCGTGGGCCAGAGCTTGACCGCGTCTTTTTCGGTACAAATCAGCATTTCACCATTGTGGTTAGGGCGCTTCCAGCCATCAAAATCATAGTGATCCGGCAGCGCCTGCGCCGAGGCGAGCGTGAGGTCCTGTGCGCGCAGCATCGCAAAAAAGGCCTCGGGCTCGGCGATTGCCGCCAGTGCGTGCAGCGGCTGGCCGCGCAGGCTGCCGAGCGGCAGGTGCGCACCCGCGGCATCGATGGCGTGCGGCGCCAGGGCGCGCGTGACCTCGAAAGCCACCGCCGTGCCCGCGGGGGCCGTGCCACGGTATAGCGCCGCACCCACCGCGCGCGGCCAGGGCTCGCGCAGCGGCCCGGCCGGCAGCAGCCAGCCGTTGCCCACCCCGAGCTCGCTGAAGACGCAGATCTCCAGGTCGCGCGCCAGCCGCAGGTGCTGCAGGCCGTCGTCGCACACCAGGATGTCGCAGCCGGGGTGCGCCGCGAGCAGCGCGCGGCCGGCTTCAGATCGCGCCTCGGCCACGAAGACGGGCGCACCGGTGCGCCGCGCGATCAGCAGCGGCTCGTCGCCTACCTCCGAGGCGCTGCTCGACGCGGTGACCGCCCGGCAGCCGCGACTCACGCGTCCGTACCCGCGCGAGACCACGCCGGGACGCCAGCCCGCGCCCTGCAAGTGCCGCACCACGGCCATCGTGACCGGCGTCTTGCCGGCACCGCCCGCCACCACGTTGCCCACCACCAGCACGGGCACGGGCAAGCGGACCGGGCGCATCCAGCCGCGCCGGTAGGCCCAGCCGCGCAGCGTGAGCGCGGCGCCGTACAGCCGGGAGAGCGGCCACAGCAGCCGCGCCAGCGCGCCCCGATGCGTCCAGGCGCGGCGCAGGCGCTCGTTCATGCAATCAACGGAGCGCGGCCCCGGAAGACTGGGTGGCGAAGGTGACTTGCGACAGGCCCACGCGCCGCGCCGCTTCCATCACTGTGATCACCGCCTGATGCGGCGCCATCGCGTCGGCGCTGATGATGAGAATGCTCTCGCCGCCGGCCTGCGCGGCCGCCTGCAGCGCGGACGCCAGGTCGTTCACGCCGCGCCCCTGCAGCGTCGTCCGATTGACCGCATAGTGCCCGTCGGCCGACACCGCCACGTTCACCTCGCGCGGACGATCGCGCATTTGCTCGGTATTGGCCACGGGCAGGGTGAGCTGCAGTTCGGTGAAACGGCTGTAGGTCGTGGTGAGCATGAGGAAGATCAGGATCACCAGCAGCACGTCGATGAACGGGATCAGGTCGATCCTGGGTTCCTCGCGGGGACCGGAACGAAAGTGCATGGGCGCGCTCCGTTACAACTGGCGCCGGCCCATTTGCGACAGGTGCCGCAGGAACTGCTCGGATGCCAGCTCCAGCTGCAGCGTGTAGGCGTCCACGCGGCTGCGGAAGTACTTCCAGAAGAACAGCGCCGGAATGGCGATGATGAGGCCGAACGCCGTGTTGTACAGCGCCATCGAGATGCCGTGCGCCAGCTGCGCCGGGTTGCCGCCCCCCGCCACGTGACCGACCGCGCCCGCGCCGGCCTGCGCACCAAAAATCTCGATCATGCCCACCACCGTGCCCAGCAGCCCCAGCAGTGGCGCAGCCGAAGCGATGGTGCCCAGCGCGTTGAGGTATTTTTCCAGCCGATGCGCCGCCGCACGGCCACTGCCCTCCATGACCGCGCGCACATCCTCGGTGGTGCTGCGCGGATCGCGCGCGAGCTGGCGAATGCCGCTGGCCAGCACCTCGCCGAGCGCGCCGTTTTGCGCCAGCTGGTTCACCACGTCGGGCGCGGGAAGGCTGCGCGCCGTCACGGCCATGGCCTCGTCCAGCAGCTTGGGCGGCGCCACGCGCCGGGTTTGCAGCGAAATGAAGCGCTCGATGATGAGCGCGAGGGCGGCGATGGAGCAGGCGATGAGCGGCCAGATCGGCCAGCCCGAGGCTTGTATGATCGAAAGCAAGGCTCACTCCGCGCGGTTGGATGTCAGCCGTTGATTATGACGCAGCCCGTTTGGTGCGATACCAAAGCCTGGGTGCGGTGCAACATCAGCCGTTCATCCACCGTTCCTGTGGATAACTTTGTGGGCAAGTGGCGGGACAAACGTGTCAGGCGCGCATCGGCTGGTGTTCTGCTCACTCTGCTTAAAAAATATGCAATGAAATGTCTTTATAAATCAATATGTTGCACGTGACGTACTGATTTTCCGCCATGTCTTCACTCGCGAATCGACAAAAAACCGATTGCCGCCCATTGTGGATGACTCGCAATCGGATATGCGCTGCAAACCCTTGTCCTGCTTATGTCTGATGGAGCAAATGAAGCTGCGGCGCCGCTGATCTGGGAGGTTGGGGCCCTGTGCCGCGCCGTGGCCGATACCTTGCAGGCAAGGTTCAATCCTGTCGCGGTGCGCGGGGAGATTTCCGGGTTTTCCAGGGCTGCCAGCGGCCACTGTTACTTCACTCTCAAGGACGCGCAGGGGCAGTTGCGTTGCGCCATGTTTCGCCGCGCCGCCAGCGAACTCGACTTCGTGCCGCGTGAAGGCATGCGCGTGGATGTCCGGGCGCAGCTGGGCGTCTACGAGGCACGCGGCGATCTGCAGCTCATCGTCCAAGGAATGGAACGCGCGGGCCAGGGCGAGCTTTTCGAACAGTTTCTGCGCCTGAAGGCCAGGCTGGAGGCCGAAGGGCTGTTCGATGGTTCGCGCAAGCGGCGGCTGCCCGTGATGCCCCGCGCGATCGGACTGGTGACGTCGCTGGGCGCGGCCGCCCTGCACGACGTGCAGACCACGCTGGCGCGGCGCGCACCGCATGTTCCGGTGGTGCTCGTCCCGGCGCAGGTACAGGGCGAAGCGGCTGCCGCCACGCTCTGCGCCGCGTTGTCGCGGCTGTATGAGCTGTGCGCCGGGCAACCGGTGCGCGGCGCGCTCGCGTGCCCGCCGGTGGACGTCATCCTGCTGGTGCGGGGCGGTGGCTCCATGGAAGACCTCTGGGCGTTCAACGACGAGCAACTGGCGCGCACCATCGTGCAGAGCCCGGTGCCGCTGGTCTGCGGTGTCGGCCACGAGACCGATTTCACGATCGCGGACTTCTGCGCCGACGTGCGCGCGCCCACGCCCACGGCCGCCGCCGAGCTGGTGGCGCAGCCCCGTGCCGACTGGCTGGCCGCGCTCAACCTGGCGCAGGCGCGCCTGGGAGACGCGGTGCGCTCGCGGCTCGACCAGCAGCACCAGCGCCTGGACGGGGCGACGGCGCAGCTGGGGCGCCCCTCGGCCCTGGTCGCCGGCGCCGGGTTGCGCCTGAGCCAGCTCGGGCAGCAGTTGCGCCATGCGTTGCTTCTGAAACAAGAGCTGCTCGCGCAATCTCACAAAAGGCTGGAAGCCGATTTGTCATCCAGTCTCGATCGCATGCGGCTGCGCCAGACCGAGCGGCTGGAGAGCATGCGCACGCGCCTGAGGCTGCTCGACCCGCGCCTGGTGCTTGCCCGCGGTTATGCCTTGCTGACCGACGACGACGGGCAGGTCGTGGTGCGCCCGGCCCAGGTGCGCACGGGGCAGCTGCTGCAGGCGCGGCTGGCCGAGGGCCAGCTCGATCTTCAGGTCACCGAACCGCGTCTGATCTGACGGCCTTTCGCGCAGCCGCTTCGGCGGCCGGGCCGGGGCCTGCACGCGCCCGGCGCGTTTTCGTGTTCCTTTCTACAATGACCCGGTCATGCCGCACATCGGCATCTCTCATGGATTCACGACAGAAAGGATGAAATCATGCAACACGAGTTGCCCAGCCTGCCTTACGCGCTTGACGCGCTGGCGCCGCACATCAGCAAGGAAACGCTGGAATTTCACTACGGCAAGCACCACGCGGGTTACGTCACCAACCTGAACAACCTGCAAAAAGGCACCGAATTCGAAAAAATGACGCTCGAAGAGATCGTCAAGAAGGCCAGCGGCGGCCTGTTCAACAATGCCGCGCAGGTCTGGAACCACACTTTCTTCTGGCACAGCATGAAACCGCAGGGTGGCGGCGAGCCGCACGGCGCGCTGGCCAAGGCCATCACGGCCAAGTGGGGCAGCTACGCCGCCTTTCGCGAGGCCTTCGTCAAGAGCGCCGGCGGCAATTTCGGCTCCGGCTGGACCTGGCTCGTGAAGAAGCCCGATGGCAGCGTGGACATCGTCAACACCAGCAACGCCGTCACGCCGCTGACCACGGCCGACAAACCTCTGCTCACCGTGGACGTGTGGGAGCATGCCTATTACATCGACTATCGCAACGCCCGCCCCAAGTTTGTCGAGACCGTGCTCGACCGTCTGGTGAACTGGCACTTCGCCGAAAGCAATTTCGCCTGATCACGCCAGTCGTTGCACCGCGCACAAGGGTCTGCGGCCACAAGCCGCAGGCCCTTTTTCGTGGCCGAGGCCACCGGCGGATGTGGCGGGCCTCGGCGACAGAGACGAGGGGAATTTCCGCTTTGTGAAAGGCAACTCCGATATCATGAAACGCTGGCAGACACTCCATATTCATGGCGGGCAAGCCGCCATTTCGTCATTTAGGGGATTTGAGCGATGAGCACACAGGAAACATCCATCATCTATACGCTGACCGACGAGGCGCCGCGCCTTGCCACGGCATCCTTGCTGCCCATCGTGCAGACCTTTGCCCAAGCCGCCGGCATTCACATGCAAAGCAGCGACATTTCGCTCGCCGCGCGCATCCTGGCGCAGTTCAACGACCGTCTTCCCGACAGCCAGAAGGTGCCCGATACCCTGGCCGAACTTGGCAAGAAGACGCTGCAGCCCGACGCCAACATCATCAAGCTGCCCAACATCAGCGCCACCGTCGCCCAGCTCAAGGCCGCGATCAAGGAATTGCAGGGCAAGGGCTACAAGATTCCCGACTTCCCGGAGAAACCCGCGACCGATGAAGAGAAGGCGATCCGCGCACGCTACGACAGGTGCACGGGCAGCGCCGTCAACCCGGTGCTGCGCCAGGGCAATTCCGACCGCCGCGCACCCAGGGCCGTCAAGGAATATGCGCGCAAGCACCCGCACAAGATGGCCGAGTGGTCGGCCGCTTCGCGCACGCACGTCTCGCACATGAAGCGCGGCGACTTCTACAACGACGAGCTGTCGATCACGGTCGAGGGCGCGCGCGAAGTGCGCATGGAACTCATCACCAAGGCAGGCCAGGCCATCGTGCTCAAGCCCAAGGTGAGCCTGCTGGACCGCGACGTGATCGACTCGATGTTCTTCAGCAAGAAGGCGCTGCTCGCGTTCTACCAGGAACAGATCGAGGACGCGCGCAAGACCGGCGTGCTGTTCTCGCTGCACGTCAAGGCCACGATGCTCAAGGTTTCGCACCCCATCGTCTTCGGCCACTGCGTGCGCGTGTTCTACAAGGATGCGTTCGCCAAGCATGCCAAGGTGCTTGAAGAGCTGGGCGTGAACGTGAACAACGGCATGGTCGATCTCTATAACAAGATCGCCAAGCTGCCCAAGAGCGTGCAGGACGAAATCCGCGCCGACCTGCATGCCTGCCATGCCAACGGGCCGGAACTGGCGATGGTCGATTCCGACAAGGGCATCACCAATTTCCATTCGCCCAACGACGTGATCGTCGATGCCTCCATGCCCGCGATGATCCGAAACGGCGGCAAGATGTACGGCGCCGACGGACGCCTGAAGGAAGTCAAGGCCGTGATGCCCGAATCGACCTTCGCGCGCATCTACCAGGAGATGATCAACTTCTGCAAGTGGCACGGCGCGTTCGACCCGACCACCATGGGCACCGTGCCCAACGTGGGCCTGATGGCGCAGGGCGCCGAGGAATACGGCTCCAACGACAAGACCTTCGAGATCGCCGAGGACGGCACGGTCAACATCACCGACAACGCCACGGGCGAGGTGCTGCTGAGCCAGCAGGTGGAGCAGGGCGACATCTGGCGCATGTGCCGCACCACCGACGCGGCGATTCGCGACTGGGTCAAGCTCGCCGTCACACGCGCGCGCCAGTCCAACACCCCGGCGGTGTTCTGGCTCGACCCCTACCGGCCGCACGAGAACCAGCTCATCACCAAGGTGAAGATGTACCTGAACGAGCACGACACCCATGGGCTGGAGGTGCAGATCATGAGCCAGGTGCGTGCGATGCGCTTCACGCTCGAGCGCGTGGTGCGGGGCTTCGACACCATCAGTGTCACGGGCAACATCCTGCGCGACTACCTCACCGACCTGTTCCCCATCATGGAGCTGGGCACCAGCGCCAAGATGCTCTCCATCGTTCCCATGCTCGCGGGCGGCGGCATGTACGAGACGGGCGCCGGTGGCTCCGCGCCCAAGCACGTGGAGCAACTGGTGGAAGAAAACCACCTGCGCTGGGATTCGCTGGGCGAATTCCTTGCGCTGGCCGTGAGCCTGGAAGAACTGGGCATCAAGAACCACAACCCCAGGGCCGTGGTGCTGGCCAAGGCGCTCGATGCCGCGACCGGCAAGCTGCTGGAAAACGACAAGAGCCCGAGTCGGCGCACGGGCGAGCTGGACAACCGCGGCAGCCACTTCTACCTAGCCCTGTACTGGGCACAGGAACTGGCCGCACAGACCGAAGATGCGCAGCTGGCGGCAATATTCGCGCCGCTGAGCCAACAGCTGGCGGGCAACGAAGCGAAGATCGTCGGCGAACTGGCGGCCGTGCAGGGGCATACGGTGGATATCGGCGGTTATTACCTGCCCGACCTGGCCAAGCTGGACGCCGTCATGCGCCCGAGCGCGACGCTCAACGCGGTTTTTGCGTCAGTCAAGTAAAATTGACTTCCCGTTGACCGCTCTTGCGGCCCTTGTCGGCCCTGCAGGCCAGCGTGGTCGACACGCTGGCCTGTTTGCGTCTTGGAGGGGCCGGTTTGCAACCGCCTTGCACCGGGCGCGCCGTCACTTGTTGCTCTCGAAGCTGATAGCGGCGCAACAAAACCCTGAGAGCGTCCCAGCCGCTAAAGATGCATATGATATGCATATTTAACGCACCTTCCTTGCGAGCGACATGCTTGAATCCGAAGACAACGTAAGCGCCCCCGTGGCCAGTGAAGACAAACCGCAGGACGCCGCGCTCACGCAGGCTTTGCAGCGAAGCTACCAGTACGGCTTCGTCACCGACATCGAGTCGGACTCGCTGCCGCCGGGTCTGAACGAAGACACCATCCGCGCCATCTCGCGCAAGAAGAAGGAGCCCGAGTTCCTGCTCAAGTGGCGCCTGTCCGCCTTCGAACGCTGGCTCAAGATGGAGGCGCCCACCTGGCCTTACCTCAAGCTGTCGGAGATCGACTACCAGGGCATCAGCTACTACAACGCACCCAAGTCGGCCAAGGACAAGCCCAAGAGCATCGACGAGGTCGATCCCAAGCTGCTCGAAACCTACGAAAAGCTCGGCGTGCCGCTGCACGAGCGCGCGGCGCTTGCGGGCGTGGCGGTCGATGCCGTGTTCGACTCGGTCTCGGTCGGCACGACGTTTCGCAAGCAGCTCGCCGACGTGGGCGTGATCTTCAGTTCGTTCTCGTATGCGGTGGAGCACCATCCCGAGCTGATCGAGAAATACCTCGGCACCGTGGTGCCGGTGGGCGACAACTACTTCGCCGCGCTCAACTCGGCCGTATTCTCCGACGGCTCCTTCGTCTACATCCCCAAGGGCGTGCACTGCCCGATGGAGCTGTCGTCGTACTTTCGCATCAACGCGGCCAACTCCGGGCAGTTCGAGCGCACCTTGATCATCGCGGAAGAGGGCAGCGACGTGAGCTACCTCGAAGGCTGCACCGCACCCCAGCGCGACGAGAACCAGCTGCACGCGGCGGTGGTGGAACTCATCGCGCACGACGACGCCTTCATCAAGTATTCGACGGTGCAGAACTGGTACCCCGGCGACGAAAACGGCGTGGGCGGCATCTACAACCTCGTGACCAAGCGCGGCATGGCCGCGGGCAAGCGCTCGCGCATCGCCTGGACGCAGATCGAGACCGGCTCGGCCGTCACCTGGAAATACCCCAGCGTGATCCTGCGCGGCGATGAATCGAGCGGCGAGTTCTACTCCATTGCCGTCTCCAACCACTACCAGCAGGCCGACACCGGCACCAAGATGGTGCACCTGGGGAAGAACACCAAGAGCCGCATCGTCTCCAAGGGCATCAGCGCGGGCCATGCGCAGAACACTTACCGCGGGCTGGTGCGCATCAACCCCGGTGCCGAGGGCGCGCGCAACCATACGCAGTGCGATTCACTGCTGATCGGCACGAGGTGCGGCGCGCACACCTTCCCCTACATCGACACGGCGCGCCCCGACGCAGTGGTGGAGCACGAGGCCACCACCACGCGCATCTCCGAAGAGCGCCTGTTCTACTGTCAGCAGCGCGGCATCGATCCCGAGGAAGCGACCGCGCTCATCGTCGGCGGTTTCTGCCAGGCGGTGCTCGAAGAGCTGCCGATGGAATTTGCGCTGGAAGCCAAGGCCTTGCTGGCCGTGTCGCTCGAAGGTTCAGTCGGCTGATCACCGGTTCGCGTTCTGTTTTGCCCCATTTTGAAGAAGAGAGTCTGATGATGAGTACCCATTCCGCCCTGCTGCAGGTCCGCGATCTGCGCGTCGACATCGGTGAGCGCACGGTGCTGCAATCGGTCACGATGGACGTGCCCGAAGGCGAGCTGGTGGTGCTGATGGGCGCCAACGGCAGCGGCAAGAGCACGCTGGGCATGGCACTGGCGGGGCACCCGAGCTACCACGTGGCCGCGGGCCAGGCACTGCTGGGCGGCACCGACCTGATCCCGCTCGCGGCGCATGAGCGCGCGCGCGCAGGCCTCTTCGTGTCGTTTCAGGCACCACCCGATGTGCCGGGCGTCAAGAACAATCTGTTCATCCGCACGGCGATCAACGCCATCCGCCAGGCGCGCGGCGAAGACCCGCAGGATGCGTTCGACTTCCTCTCGGGCGCCAAGGCGGCAGCCAAGGAACTGGGGCTGCCGGCCACGATGCTGAGCCGCCCGGTGAACGAAGGCTTTTCGGGCGGCGAGCGCAAGCGCAACGAGCTGCTGCAGCTGTCGCTGATGAAACCCAAGCTCGCGATGCTCGACGAGATCGACTCGGGCATGGACGTGGACGGCGTGCGGGCCGTCGTCAAGCTGGTGGAGCGCATGCGCGGCGAAGGCACGGCCTTCATCATCGTCTCGCACTACCTGCAGATGATCGAACTGCTCCAGCCTGACCGTGTGCTGCGCCTGGATGGCGGCAAGATCGTGGAAGAGGGCGATATCGAGCTGGCGCGCGGCATCGCGCGCACCGGCTTCAAGCAGCATGCGGCGGCCGCCGAGGCTGCGGCCGTGGGAGCGTGATGATGGATGGCGTTCAAACCCAACGGCAGAGCGCGCGCGAGCACGCACAGGCCCTGGTCTGGCCCGGTCGGCGCAGCGAACACTTTCGCACGCTGCCCCCGCCCGCGCTCGAGAGCTGGCTGGGCGCGGCCGAACTGCCGGCGGCCCATGCAGACAGCGGCTGGACCCTCCAGGAGCAAAGCGCGGCGGGCGTGACCGCCAGGCATCTGAGCGCGCTCGATCCGGCGCAGCGCGGCACCTTGTTTGCCGATCTGCCTTCGCCCGACGACGACAGGGCCGCTCCGTTTGCCTGGGCTCATTGCGCGCTGTGCACGGCGGGGCTCCATCTGTCGGTGGCGGCCGCGGGTGAGCCCCTGGTGCTGCATCTGAACCATGCCGCGACGGGTGCGGTGGAAGCGCCACTGCTTGTGCTCGAGGTGCAGGAGGGCGCGCGGCTCGTGCTGCTGGAGCAGCATGGCTTTGGCGAGCATGAGGGCGGGGTGGCGCAGAACCTGATCGCGCACATCCATGTGGCGCGGGGTGCGCATGTGCAGCACCTGCGCATCGTGGCGCCGGGCGCGCAGGACCGTGTGGCGCATCACGTGCATGTGGCGCTGGACGCGGATGCGCACTATGCGCAGGCACTGGCATCCATCGGCAGCGGCTACCACCTGCAGCGCAACACCGTGGCGCTCAGCGGCAAGGGAGCCGAATCGCGCCATGCGGGACTGGTGCTGACGGCGGGCAAGGCGCTGGACTACCAAATGTACGGCGACCTGCTGGCGCCGCACACGCGCCACCAGGTCGAGACGCTGACGCTGGCCAGCGGCAAGGCGAAGACGGTGGCCAACGCCTATGCGCGCATCGCACCCGGCTCGGACGAGGCCGACGTGTTCCAGCGCCTCACGGGCGTGGCGCTCGAAGGCCAGCCGCACATGCAGCTGCGCCCGCATCTGGAGATCCTGCACGACGCGGTGCAAGCGGTGCACGGCGCCACCTGGGGCGCGCTGCCCGAGGATGCGCTGTTCTACGCACGCCAGCGCGGCCTCGATGATGCGACGGCGCGCGCGCTCATCATCGAGGGCATGGCGCGCGCGGTGCTCGGGCGCTGCATGGGCGAGACGCTGGACGACCCCGAGGCGCCGTTCACGCAGTGGCTGGACGGCCCGTGGCTGCACGAGGCCATTGCCCGCCAGTGGGGCGCGGCGGGGGAGAGCATCCGTGGGTGAAAATTTCGCAGCCACCAGCGCGGGCGCGCTGGACGTGCAGGCGGTGCGCGCGCTGTTCCCGGTGCTGCACCAGCAGGTGCACGGCCATCCGCTGGCCTATCTGGACAACGGCGCGACGACACAGATGCCGCTGGCGGTGATCGACGCCATGCGCACTTTCGAAGCCCACGACCGCGCCAACATTCACCGTGGCGTGCACACGCTGAGCCAGCGCGCGACCGACGCGTTCGACGGCGCGCGCGCGGTGCTCAAGCAGTTCTTCGGCGCGGGCAAGGCGCATGAGCTGGTCTTCACCTCTGGCACCACCGAAGCGCTGAACACCATTGCCAATGGCCTGTGGGCGGGCGGCCCGCAGCACGCCTGGCTGCACGAGGGCGACGAGATCATCGTGAGCGGCCTGGAGCATCACGCCAACCTCGTGCCCTGGCAGCACGCGGCGCGTCACACCGGCGCCAGACTCCTCATCCTGCGCGCCGACGACGAAGGCCGGGTGCACGAGGCCGATCTGCAAAAGCTGCTCTCGCCGCGCACCAAGGTATTTTCCATCACCGCCTGCGCCAACGCGACGGGCGAGCGCCCACCGTACGAAGCGATGCTGGCCATGGCATCGCAGGCGGGGGCGCTCACGGTGCTGGACGCCGCGCAGGCCACGAGCCACGCGGTGCCGCGGATCGACCAGATCGCGTGCGACTTCATGGTGTTCTCGGGCCACAAGATGTACGGCCCCATGGGCACGGGCGCGATCGTCGGCAAGCGCACGGCGCTGCAGCAGCTGTACCCGCTGCGCCTGGGCGGTGACATGGTCGATTGGGTGAGCTACGACAGCGCGGGCTTCGCGCCGCTGCCCGCACGCCTGGAGGGCGGCACGCCCAACGTGGGCGGCGCCGTCGGCCTGGCGGCGGCCGCGCAATTCATCACGGCGCAGGGTCTGGCGGCGATCGACGCACATGTGCATGCGCTGCGCGCGCATGCGGTGGCAGGCCTGCAGGCAGTGGAGGGCGTGCGCGTGCTGGCACCGCACGCCACGCAGGCGGCGCTGGTCTCCTTCGTCGCCGCCGACGTGCATCCGCACGACGTCGGCACGCTGCTGGACGAGCGCGGCATCGCGGTGCGCACCGGCCACCACTGCGCGCAGCCGCTGCTCGACCAGCTGGTGCAGGGGCCGACGACGCGGGCCTCGTTTGCCATCTACAACACGCACGACGAAGTGGACCGGCTCATCGAGGCCGTGGCCTACGCAGTGAAAGCCTTGCGATGAGCAGTGCAGAAGACGATCTCTACCAGCAAATCGTGATGGAGCACAAGCGTGCTCCGCGCAACTTCGGCCATCTGGAGCATCCCACGCACCAGGCGCAGGGCACCAACCCCTCGTGCGGTGACAAGATCGCCGTGGAGCTGGAGCTTGACGGCGAGACGATCAAGAGCATCGCCTTCAGCGGCCAGGCCTGCGCGATCTGCATGGCATCGAGCTCGATGATGACCGAGGCCATCAAGGGCCGCGACGTGCAGCTCGCCAAGGATCTGCAGGCGCACTTTCGCGCCGTGCTGACGGGCGAGATCGATCCCGACGACGTCGAGATCGGCAAGCTCATCGCGCTCGCCGCCGTGCGCCGCTATCCGAGCCGCATCAAGTGCGCGCTGCTGGGCTGGCATGCGCTGATGCATGCCATCACCGGGCAGGACGGCACTGCCTCGACCGAAACATCTCATTCAGGAGTTTGAAAAATGGCGCGTTCACGCGAGTCGGTGCTGATACGCCGCGATGTCGTTGGCGAGTTGGTCCCTTACGGTACGCCGTATGAGCTACAGGAAGGCCAGTGGGCCGAGATCACACAGGCGCTGGGCACCTCGTTCACGCTGCTGGTGGAAGGGCGCCTCGTGCGTCTGGGCGGCGCGGATGCCGATGCCATCGGCAAGGACACGCCCGAGGCGATGACGGTGGAGCACGACGGCGACGAGACCACCGACGAAGAAATCAAGCGCCTGATCGACGAGCAGCTGCACACCTGCTACGACCCGGAGATTCCGGTCAACATCGTCGACCTGGGGCTGGTCTACAAATGCGAGCTCGAACCCTATGAGCAGGAGGCGGGCAAGCTGCGCATCGTGATCGACATGACGCTCACCGCGCCCGGCTGCGGCATGGGCGAGGTGATCGCCAACGAGGTCAACGACAAATTGTTGAACCTGCCGCGCATCGAGGAGGTCACGGTCAACATCGTGTTCGACCCGCCGTGGGACCGTTCGATGATGACGGAAGAGGCCAACCTGGCGCTGGGCCTGTAATCAATAAAGAGAGCTTCCAGCGCTTGCCTGGCGGGTGCTGGAACCTGTTTTTGCATATCAACCTGTATTTGTAGGAGCGGCTTCAGCCGCGAAGGCGTTGCACCGGCCTTCGCGGCTGAAGCCGCTCCCACAAGCAGGCAGGTTGGCTTACACCACCGCCTTGCTCGCGGTGTAGCTGCGCGTCATGTTCGCTGCGATGCGCTTCTGCCATTCAGCCGGGCCGGTGATGTGCTGGCTGGTGCCGCTGGCGTCCACGGCCACCGTGACGGGCATGTCCACGACGTCGAACTCGTAAATGGCTTCCATGCCCAGGTCTTCGAACGCCACGATGCGCGCGTGCTTGATCGCCTTGCTCACGAGATAGGCGGCGCCGCCCACGGCCATCAGGTAGGCGCTCTTGTGCTTCTCGATCGCGGCGATCGCCTCCGGGCCGCGGTCGGCCTTGCCGATCATCGCGATCAGGCCGGTCCTGGCCAGCATCATCTCGGTGAACGGGTCCATGCGCGTGGAGGTGGTGGGGCCGGCCGGGCCGACGACCTCGTCACGCACCGGATCGACCGGGCCGACGTAGTAGATCACGCGGTTGGTGAAGTCCACGGGCAGCTTCTCGCCCTTGGCCAGCAGCCCCTGGATGCGCTTGTGCGCGGCGTCGCGCCCGGTGAGCATCTTGCCGCTGAGCAGGATGCGCTCGCCCGACTTCCAGCTCGCCACCTCCTCGCGTGTGAGCGTGTTCAGATCCACGCGGCGCGATTCGGCGTAGTTGGGCGCCCAGTCCACCTTGGGCCAGAGGTCGAGGCTGGGCGGGTCGAGGTACACGGGGCCCGAGCCGTCGAGCACGAAATGCGCATGGCGCGTGGCCGCGCAGTTGGGAATCATGGCCACCGGCTTGCTGGCCGCGTGCGTCGGGTAGAGCATGATCTTCACGTCCAGCACCGTGGACAGGCCCCCCAGGCCCTGCGCGCCTATGCCCAGTGCGTTGACTTTCTCGTACAACTCCAGCCGCAGCTCTTCGATCTGGTTGAGCTTTTCACCCTTGGCCGAGCGCTGCTGCAGCTCGTACATGTTGAGATCCTCCATGAGGCTCTCCTTGGCCATGAGCATGGCCTTCTCGGCCGTGCCGCCCACGCCGATGCCGAGCATGCCCGGCGGGCACCAGCCCGCGCCCATCAGCGGCACGGTCTTGAGCACCCAGTCCACCAGGCTGTCGCCCGGGTTGAGCATGGCCATCTTCGATTTGTTTTCGCTGCCGCCGCCCTTGGCCGCGACCGTGACTTCGACGGCAGAGCCCGGCACGAGCTGGATGTGCGTGACGGCGGGCGTGTTGTCCCTGGTGTTCTTGCGCGCGAAGAGCGGGTCGGCCACGATGCTCGCGCGCAGCGTGTTGTCCTCGAAGGTGTAGGCGCGGCGCGTGCCTTCGTTGGCCGCGTCTTCCACGCTCTGGCCGGGCGCGAAGCCCTCGAAGCGCACGTCCATGCCGATTTTGAGAAAGACGTTGACGATGCCCGTGTCCTGGCAGATCGGGCGATGGCCCATGGCGCTCATCTTGCTGTTGGTGAGGATCTGCGTCATCGCGTCCCTGGCGGCGGGGCTTTCCTCGCGCTCCCAGGCGCGCACCAGGTGCTCGATGTAGTCTTTGGGGTGGTAGTAGCTGATGTATTGCAGCGCAGCGGCGATCGATTCCACCAGGTCGTCGTAGCGGATGGTCGTGGTCATGGACGTGGGAAGGTAGATAAAGACAACCGCCGATTATCGCAAGCGCGGCCGCGATAACTCGGGCCGCAGCGCGGTCAAGTGGGCGCCGTAGCGCTGGTGTCAGGAATCTGCTGTTCAATCAGGCCAGTTTGTTGATTTTCAGGAGTCTTGCAGCATGAGCCAGAACACCCGCATCGAACACGACACCCTGGGCGACGTCGAAGTCCCGGCCGACCACCTCTGGGGCGCGCAGACGCAGCGCTCGAAGGTGAATTTCGCCATCAGCGGCGAGCGCCAGCCGGCCGAGATCATCGATGCGCTCGTCACCGTCAAGAAGGCCTCGGCCCGGGTGAACCACGCCCTCGGCCTGCAGGACGAGAAGAAGACGAACGCCATCATCGCCGCCGCCGATGAGGTGCTGGCAGGCCAGCACCCTCATGAGTTCCCGCTCGTCGTCTGGCAGACCGGCTCGGGGACGCAGACCAACATGAACGTCAACGAAGTGCTGGCCAACCGCGCGAGCGAACTGCTGGGCGGCGCGCGTGGCGAGGCTCGCCTGGTGCACCCCAACGACGACGTGAACAAGAGCCAGTCGAGCAACGACGTGTTCCCGACGGCGATGCACGTGGCGGCGGTGCAGGCCATCACGCACAAGCTGCTGCCCGCGATCTCGAAATTGCACGCCACGCTCGCGGCCAAGGCCCAGGCCTTCGACGACATCGTCAAGATCGGCCGCACCCACCTGCAGGACGCGACACCGCTCACGCTGGGCCAGGAGATTTCGGGCTGGGCGGCGCAGCTCGCGCATGGCGAGGCGCATGTGCGCGCGGCACTGCCGCACCTGTGCGAACTGGCACTGGGCGGCACGGCCGTGGGCACGGGCCTGAACGCGCCCAAGGGCTATGCCGAGCAGGTCGCGGCGGAACTGGCGCGCCTGACCGGGCTGCCGTTCGTCACCTCGCCCAACAAGTTCGAATCGCTGGCCAGTTGCGATGCGCTGGTGCATGCCCACGGCGCGCTCAAGACCCTGGCCGCCAGCCTGATGAAAATCGCCAACGACGTGCGCTGGCTGGCCAGCGGGCCGCGCAGCGGCATCGGCGAGATCACCATCCCCGAGAATGAACCGGGATCGTCCATCATGCCCGGGAAGGTCAATCCGACGCAGTGCGAGGCCATGACCATGCTGGCCGCGCAGGTGCTGGGCAACGACGTGGCGATCAACGTCGGCGGCAGCGGCGGCAATTTCGAGCTGAACGTGTTCCGGCCCATGATCGCGTACAACTTTCTGCAAAGCGTGCGGCTGCTGGCCGACGGCATGGTGAGCTTCAACGACCACTGCGCCGTGGGAATCGCACCGAACCGTGCGCGCATAGACGAGCTCGTCCAGCGCTCGCTGATGCTCGTGACCGCGCTCAACACCCACATCGGCTACGACAAATCGGCCAAGATCGCCAAAAAGGCGCACGCCGAGGGCACGAGCCTGCGCGAATCGGCGTTGGCGCTGGGCTTTCTCACGGCCGAGCAGTTCGACGAATGGGTGGTGCCGGGCAAGATGGTCGGGCGGTAGGAAGTGCTACGCCAAGAATAGCTGCTTGCGCTTGATGGGTAAGCTTTTTGGCCTGTTTTCTTTCAAATCTGCAAGAGGCCGGGCATGGAACGGTGTTTCAAGGTGGGCGATCACGTCGGCTGGAGTTCCGAGGCCGGGCGCGTCTCGGGCACCATCGTCGCGGTGCACGTGCGTGATTTCGATTACAAGGGCCATCGCCACCGCGCATCCGAGAAGAAGCCCCAGTACGAGATCAAGAGCGACAAGACCGATCACATTGCCGCGCACTACGGCAGCGCGCTGACCCTGTTGTGACGCTGCCGTTTTTCACCATCGGCCACTCCACGCACAGCCTGGAGGAATTCGCCGCGCTGCTCAAGGCGTCAGGCGTGCAGCGCGTAGTGGACATCCGCAAGATGCCCGGTTCGCGCAAGTTCCCGCAGTTCGACGAGGATGCGCTCATCCGCAGCCTGCCCGCGTTCGGCATCACTTACGAGCACGTACCCGCCCTGGGCGGCCTGCGCGGCAAGAGTCATGACGTGGCACCGGACACCAATGCCTGGTGGGAAAACGACAGCTTTCACCGCTATGCCGACTACGCCTGCACGGGTGCGTTCGCTGAAGGGTTCACGCACCTGGTGGCGATCGGCCGGCGCGAGCGCTGCGCGCTGATGTGCTCCGAGGTGCTGTGGTGGCGCTGCCACCGGCGCATCGTTACCGACCACCTGCTGGCGCACGGCGAGACGGTGTGGCACATCATGGGGCCGGGCAAGGTCGAAGCGGCGCACCTGAGCGAGGGCGCGGTGGTGGGCCAGGGCGGCGGCGGTGTCACTTATCCTGTCAAGACGGCCGCTTGAGGGACATTCGATGATCCTCCTGCCCGCGCTCCTGGTTCCCATCGTGTTCTGCATGGCGTTCGTACGGCTTTACCGCATTCCGGCGCGCCTGGCGCGGGGGCAGCTGCACCTGCCGAGTCGCGCGCGGCACGGTCTGCTGCTGCTCACGGTGCTGGCCTATGCGGTGCTGCTGGGCTGGACCGTCGGGCTCGCTGGCGCACTGCTGCATGCGCTGCTGTCGGCAGCCGAGCCCCTGCGCGCCGTGCTCGCGCTCTGGGGCTGGATGCTGGCCTACCCAGTGGTGTACTTCCTCGCGGCCTGGGTCTTCTTCTATGGGCTCAAGCCCGCGGCGAAGCCCGCCTGAATCTCAGGGCTGCTCGCTAATGCGCCCCAGCAGCAGGTATTCCATGATCGTCTTCTGCACGTGCATGCGGTTCTCGGCCTCATCCCAGACCACGGACTGCGGGCCGTCGATCACTTCGGCGCTCACCTCCTCGCCACGGTGCGCCGGCAGGCAGTGCATGAAGAGGGCGTCGGGCCGGGCCACAGCCATCATTTTCTCGTCCACGCACCAGTCGGCGAAGGCCTTGCGGCGCGCCTCGTTCTCCGCCTCGTAGCCCATGCTGGTCCAGACGTCGGTCGTCACCAGGTTGGCACCCTGGCAGGCCTGCGTCGGATCCTGAAAAATCTTGTAGCAGCCCGCGCGTGGCTGGCGCCCGCCGAAGGCCAGTTTCTCATCCACTTCGTAGCCGCTGGGCGTGCTCACGTGCACGGTGAAACCCAGCAGATCGGCCGCCTGCAGCCAGGTGTTGGCCATGTTGTTGCCGTCGCCCACCCAGGTCACCACCTTGCCCGCGAGGGCGCCGCGATGCTCGATGTAGGTGAACAGGTCGGCCATGATCTGGCAGGGGTGGAACTCATTGGTCAGGCCGTTGATCACGGGCACGCGCGAATGCGCCGCGAAACGTTCGATGCGCTCCTGCCCGAAGGTACGGATCATCACGATGTCGGTCATGCGGCTGATCACGCGCGCCGTGTCCTCGATCGATTCCGAGCGCCCGAGCTGGCTGTCGGTGCTGGTGAGGTTCACCACCGTGCCGCCGAGCTGACCCATGCCCGCCTCGAAGCTCACGCGCGTGCGCGTGCTGGCCTTCTCGAAGATCATGGCCAGCGTGCGGTCCACCAGCGGATGGTACTTTTCGTAGCTCTTGAACTTGCGCTTGATCGTGGCCGTGCGCGCAAACAGATACGCGTATTCATCCGCCGTGAAATCCGAAAACTGAAGGTAGTGCTTCATGGTGGGTCAGCCTTGTTTCGACAGGAAGTCGTGCACGACGGGGGTGAGCCGCGCCACGATTTCGTCGGCATCGGCGCGCGTGAGAATCAGCGGCGGCACGATGCGGATCACGCTGTCGGCCGTCACCGAGATGAGCAGGCCAGCCTCGGCCGCCAGGCCGATCAAGGCGCCGCAGGGGCGATCGAGCTCGACACCGATCATCAAGCCCTGACCGCGCACTTCCTTGACCGCGGGATGGCTGCCCAAGGCTTTTTGCAGCGCCGACTTCAAGTATCCGCCCACCTCGGTCGCGTTGGCCAGCAGGCCATCTTCTTCCATGATCGTGATGGTTTCCACGCCCGCGCGCATCGCCAGCGGGTTGCCGCCGAACGTCGTGCCGTGGTTGCCCGGCTGCAGCACCTCGGCCGCGGCCCCGCGGGCCAGCACGGCGCCCACGGGCACGCCCGAGGCGAGCCCCTTGGCCATGCTCAGCACGTCGGGCACGATGCCCGCCCACTGGTGGGCAAACCATTTGCCCGTGCGGCCCATGCCGCACTGGATTTCGTCGAGCATCAGCAGCCAGCCCCGCGCATCGCACAGCGCGCGCACCTGGCGCAGGTAGTCGGCGCGCATCGGGTGCAGGCCGCCTTCGCCCTGGATCGGTTCGAGCATCACGGCCACGATGTCGGGGTGCGCCTTGGCCGCCGCCTCCAGCGCCGCGGCGTCATCCACCGGCACGCGGACGAACCAGTCGGGCAGGGGGCCGAAGCCGCTCCTCACCTTGGCGTTGGCCGTGGCCGCCATGGTGGCGATGGAGCGACCGTGAAAGGCGTGCTCGTAGACGACGATGGCGGGGCGCTCGATGCCCTTGTCCACGCCGTATTTCAGGGCGATCTTGATGGAGGCCTCGTTCGCCTCCAGCCCGGTATTGCAGAAAAACACCTTGTCCATGTGGGCGCGCTCGGTGAGCAGCGTGGCGAGGCGCTCCTGCCCGGGCACGTGGTAGTAATTGGAGCAGTGGATCAGCTTGGCGACCTGATCCTGCAATGCCGGCACCAGCCTGGGGTGGTTGTGCCCCAGCGTGCTCACGGCAATGCCCGCGAGCGCATCCATGTACTCCTTGCCATTGACGTCCCACACGCGCACTCCTCGGCCTCGCTCAAGCGCGATCGGCACCCGGTTGTAGGTGTTCATCACGTGGGGTGAGGCGACAGGAATCGGTGCGCTCATGCAATATCTCCAAAAGGTGCGGGCCTGAAGGCCTGCCAAGAAAAAAGTTTACATTCTAGGCATGCAAAGCCGCTCGTTCACGACCCGGGCCGAACCGCCTCGTTTCAGGGGTTCAACTCTTGTATAAGAGTTAGAATAAGCGGTTTGCCGCTGTGACCTGCAGCAGGCACTTTCACCCCCGCCGGGCACCGATGGTTGCTACCCCTTCCAGAGAAATTTTCATTCAGGGCATGACGCGCGACGGCAGGCGCTTTCGCCCAAGCGACTGGGCCGAGCGGCTGGCCGGCGTCATGAGCCAGTTCCGCCCCGGGGGAGCCGCCACCACGCCCCAAAGCCACCTGAGCTACTCGCCGTGGTGCGTGCCTGCGAGCATGAACGGCATCAACTGCGTGGTGGTGAACACCGAGTTGCGCGAGCACGAGCCCATGGCCTGGGATTTCGTCATGAATTTCGCGCGCGACAACGACCTGCAGGTGACCGAAGCGTGCCTGCTGGACAAGCGCTGAAGCGCGATCGACCCACAACGAAAAAACCGCCCGAAGGCGGTTTTTCTCTCTGCTTTCAGCGCACCCGTTACAAACGGCAGGCGCCAAAGCGCCCGTGCGTGCAACCTGAATGAATCAGGCTGCGCTGGCCAGGGCCTTGACCTTGGCGGACAGGCGGCTCTTGTCGCGAGCGGCCTTGTTCTTGTGAAAGATGCCCTTGTCGGCGATGGAGTCGATGACCGACTGCGCCTTGGCAAAGGCTTCGGTGGCCTTGGCCTTGTCGCCGGTGAGAACGGCCTTTTCGACGTTCTTCACGAAGGTACGGTATCTGGAGCGCAACGAGGTGTTGGCCGCGTTGAGCTTGACGTTCTGACGTGCGCGCTTGCGACCGGATGCAAGGCGCGGGTTTTTCTTGACTGGCTTACCAGAGGCCATGGTGGAGATCCTTGAGTGTCTGTGGATGATGAAAGCAGAACCGATGATTGTAATTCATTGCAGCCGATTTGTTGAGTCGCTTCACGCGCGCATACACTCGCGCCGGTGTCCCTGTTCAAAGCCGCCTCCACCGTCTCGCTGCTGACGCTTGCCTCGCGCATCACCGGGCTGGCACGTGACCTGCTGATGGCGGCCATCTTTGGCGCCAACACTTTCACCGACGCGTTCAACGTCGCGTTTCGCATCCCCAACCTGTTTCGGCGGCTGTTTGCCGAGGGCGCGTTCAGCCAGGCTTTCGTTCCGGTGCTGGCCGCACACCGGGAGCGACACGGAGAAGCCGATACCCACCGCCTGATCAACGCGGTGGCCACGGCGCTTTTTTGCGTGCTCGTCGCCGCCAGCGTCCTGGGCATGCTGGGGGCGCCGGCGCTCGTCTGGGCCCTGGCCAGCGGCCTGCGCCAGGATCCGGCGGGGTTCGATGCCGCCATCTTCATGACGCGCTGGATGTTTCCCTACATCGGCTTCATGTCGCTGGTGGCGCTCGCGTCGGGCATCCTCAACACCTGGAAGCACTTCACCGTGCCGGCCGTCACGCCGGTGCTGCTCAATCTGAGCATGATCCTGGCGGCATGGCGGGGCGCCCCGTGGCTGGCCGCGCGGGGCATCGAGCCGATCTTTGCCATGGTCGGGGGGGTCATGGCGGGCGGGGCGCTGCAGCTGGCGGTTCAATTTCCGGCGCTGCGCCGCCTGCGCCTGCTGCCACGGCTCGCGCTGGGCTACCAGGGCATCCGCTCGGCGTGGCGCGATCCCGGGGTCAGGCGCATTCTCTCGCTGATGGCGCCGGCCGTGCTCGGCGTGGGCGTGGCGCAGCTGTCGCTGATGATCAACACGCAGATCGCCTCCTACCTCACGCCGGGCAGCGTGACATGGCTTTTCTATGCCGATCGGCTCATGGAATTTCCGACGGCCCTGCTCGGTGTGGCGCTGGGCGTGGTGCTCACGCCGCAACTGTCGGGCGCCATCGCCAGGGGCGACAAGGAGCGTTATTCGGCCATGCTGGACTGGGGGATGCGCATGGTCGTCCTGCTGGCCGTGCCCTGCGCCGTGGGGCTGCTTGCCTTCGCCCGGCCGCTGGTGGCCACGCTTTTTCACTATGGCGCGCTGCACGACAGCGATGTGCTGCGCATCGCCTCCGCGCTCATGGGCTACGGCGTCGGCCTGCTCGGACTGGTCGCTGTGAAAGTGCTCGCTCCGGGCTACTATGCGAGCCAGGATATACGCACCCCCGTGCGCATCGCCATTGTCGTGCTGGTCATTACGCAGATGCTCAACGTCGTGTTCGTTCCATGGCTGGCCCACGCCGGGCTGGCCCTGTCCATCGCCATCGGCGCGCTGGTGAACGCGACGTGGCTGCTCGTCGGGCTGCGCCGCAACGGGCGCTACCAGCCGCTGCCGGGGTGGCGCGCCTTCCTGGCTCGCGTCGCTGGCGCTTCCTGTGCCCTGGCGCTGTTTCTGGTCTGGGCGTCGGGGCAATTCGACTGGCTGGCGCTGCGTGCGCAGCCGCTCGAGCGCGCGGCGCTGCTTGCCGGCCTGCTGCTGAGCGCCGTCGTCGTGTATTTCACGGTGCTGACGGCCAGTGGACTGAAATGGGTGCAATTGGCGCGTCGCTGATGAAATGGCTTGCCCCCACGCCGCTCGAGTATTTCGCCACCCTGGTCAAGGCAGGCGATGCGATGCCTCTGTTCGAGGCCGCGGCAAGCCTTGCACAGGACGATGAGCCGCAGCTCGATCTGCAAGCGCTGGTGACTGAAATCGACACGCTGGCGCACCGCCTGAAAACGCGCCTGCCCGCCGATGCAGGCGCGCTCACGCGCCTGCGCATGCTGCACCATTTCTTCTATACCGAGCTGGGTTTTTCGGGCAACCGCAATGATTACTACGCGGTGCACAACAGTTATCTGCATGAGGTGTTGCGCACGCGCATGGGCATACCCGTCTCTCTGGCGGTGGTGTGGCTGGAATTGGCCCATGGCATACAACTGCGCGCCGATGGCGTTTCCTTCCCCGGGCATTTCCTGGTGAAGGTGCGCCTGCCCGACGGTTACGTGGTGCTCGATCCGCTGACGGGCCAATCCCTTTCTCCGGAAGATATCGCCGAGCGGCTGGAGCCCTTGCGACAGCACCTCGCCGACGCCGACGATGAGGAACTGCCTCTGGCGCTGTACCTGCAGGCAGCGTCGGCGCGCGACATCGTCGCGCGCATGCTGCGCAATCTCAAGGAAATCCATCGCGCCAACAGGGACTGGCAGCGCAGCGTTGCCGTGCAGGACCGGTTGCTGGTGCTCGAGCCCGGCGCCTGGAGCGAACGGCGCGACCGGGGAATCGCGCTGGCCCAGCTGGGCCGGAGCGCGCAGGCGCTGCAAGACCTGCAGGCCTACGTGGCGCAACTACCGGACGCGACCGACATCGCGGACATCACCCGCCTGATCGGAGAGCTCAACCGCAGCCGGCGACCATGAGAGCCGATCTGCAGCCGCGGCCGGACGGCCCTGGCGAAAAAAATCAGTCGGCCTTGACCGCCAGCACGGGGCAGGGCACGTTGAGCAGGATCTCCTGCGCCATGCTGCCCAGCAACAGTTTTCCAACGGGGTTGCGCTTGCGCAGGCCGATCACGAGCACGGAAACCTGCAGCGTCTGCACCAGTTCCTCGATTTCCTCGATCGCGCTGTTGCCACGTACGAACACTTTGAGCTCGGCCTTGATCGGCAGCTTGGCAAGACGCTCTTCCACACGCTCGACTTCATAACCGCTCACCACATTGGGGTCTTCCGAGCGGCCGCCGGGGCCGGCGTTGATCACCACGAGTTGCTCATTGTCCTTGGTGGCAATTTCGATGCCCTTGTCCAGTGCAGCCTGGCCTTCCGGGCGGGGTACATAGGCGACGAGAACAGTCATGTGAGTTCCTGCTGGTTTTGTTGTGAAAAGCAAAGGTGATTATGCAAGAACACGGGGCGTCCGGGGGGATACGTCGTATCTGCTTGTCAGATCAGCCGAGCCGCATCCAGTTCCTTCTTGGCATAGGCGTAAAACAGCGGCGCGGCAACGAGGCCCGCGGGGCCATAGACGGCCTCGGCCACGAACAGGACGGCCAGCAGCTCCCACACCCGGATGTGCGTGCGTTGTCCGACCACCTTGGCATTGATCACGTACTCCGCCTTGTGGATCAGGATGAGAAAGCCCAGACAGGCCGCGGCTGCGTAGGGCGAGACGGAAAGACCCACGAGGGTGATCACCGAATTGCAGATCAGGTTGCCGACGATGGGAATGAGCCCGCCGACGAAGGTGAGCGTGATCAGCATCGCGGTATAGGGCAGCTTCATGCCCCACAGCGGCAGCACCAGCAACAGGAAAATCGCGGTCAGGCTGGTGTTGAAGGCGGCGATCCAGAACTGCGCCGCGACGATCTGCCGAAAGGCGTCGCCCAGGCGCGTCACACGGACGGCGAGTTGCCGGATCAGCGGCCCGCGCGCGCGGGTGCCGTGGCCGAGCGCGGCCAGCGCACCGACGATCCCGCCCACGTAGGCGTAGAGCAGTCCGCCCAGCCAGGCTCTGCCTGCGCTGGCCAGCGCCCCGGCCTTGGCGCCAAGGTAGCTGGCCAGTGCGCGCTGGATTTCGTCGGCTCCGTCCGGCAGCTGGCTCGCGATCTCGGGCGGCAGCTTTTCACGCAATTCCAGCACCGTGCGCGCAAGAAAATCGAGCAGTTCCCGGTACTGCAGCGGCGCGCCGATGATGTAGCTGCGCGAACGTGACAGTGCAATGGCCAGCAGCACCAGCGGTGCCAGCAGCACCAGCGTGGCGGCCACGTTCTCCGCCTTCACGGGCAGGTAGCGCTGGATCCGGCCCAGGTGCACGGTCAGCCAGCGGGTGAGCAGGAAACCGACACAGGCGCTGAGCAGACCGGCCAGCAGGCCGAAGTGCATCACCATCAGCAACGAAAGCACCACGAGCACGTAGCTCGCAGCGATCACCTGGGGGCTTTCGTACTGGACTGGGGTCATCGCGGTCGGGTCCGTGCGCGCGCTCCGGTGGCCGCTCAGCGCACGGTCACGGCAGCGCCGCCGCCACGTTCACCGACGGTGCCGATCCGATGCACCTCTTCGCCCTGGGCGCGCAGGCAGGCGGCAATGGCATCGGCGGCATCGGGCGCCGTCACCACCACCATGCCGATCCCGTTATTGAACGTGCGGTTCATCTGCACGTCGTCGATGCCCGCCGTGCGCTGCAGCCAGGCAAACAGCTCGCTGCGGGGCCAGCTCCCGGCCGCCAGGTGCGCCGCCAGGTGCGCGGGCAGCACGCGGGGAATGTTTTCCAGCAGCCCCCCGCCGGTGATGTGGGCCAGCGCCTTGATGGATGAACCATGTTCGGCCAGGGTCGCCAGCACGCTTTTGACATACAGGCGGGTGGGCTCCATGATGGCCTGCCGAAAAGGTTTGCCGTCCAGCATGTCCGGCAGGTTGCTGCCGGCGCGTTCAAGGCATTTGCGCACGAGCGAAAAGCCGTTGGAGTGCACGCCGCTGGAGGCCAGGCCCAGCACCACGTCACCCGCGCGCACCTGGTTTCCGCTCAGAATTTTGCTTTTCTCGACCACACCCACGGCAAAGCCGGCAAGGTCGTATTCGCCTTCGGGGTACATCCCGGGCATCTCCGCCGTTTCACCGCCGATCAGCGCGCAGCCTGACAGCTCGCAGCCGCGGGCGACGCCGCCCACCACGGCCGCTGCCGTATCCACATCGAGCCTGCCGCACGCGAAATAATCCAGGAAAAAGAGCGGCTCCGCGCCCTGCACCAGCACGTCATTGACGCTCATGGCCACGAGATCGATGCCCACGCCGTCGTGCATGTTCCATTCGAACGCCAGCTTGAGCTTGGTGCCCACGCCATCGGTCCCCGAGACGAGAACCGGTTCCTTGTAGCGCTTGGGCACCTCGAACAGTGCGCCGAATCCGCCGATGCCGGCCATCACGCCTTCGCGCAGCGTTTTCCTTGCCAGGGGCTTGATGCGCTCCACCAGGGCGTCGCCCGCATCGATATCGACGCCGGCATCTTTGTAGGAAATGGGGGGCTGCGCTGCGGGAAGGCTCATGGGAGGATGCGCGCCGCGGGGCGGCAAGGGGGTGCGATGAAGAGACAGTGATTCTAGGCGAACGCACCCTAAAATCGATGGTTTCACATCAGGCGCGCCTTGGCCGGCAAGGCTGGCGCACATGCGGTTTTTTCATGCGAAGCAGATTTCAATCAGCAGCCGGGCAGCGCAGGCAATGAGGCAACTGGCCCTGGACATCGGGCTGCCAGTGGGTCCGACGCTGGAAAACTACCTTCCCGGCGGCAACAGCCAGGTGGTGCAACACCTCGAAGGCATCGTGCAGGCGCATGACCAGCGCGGCGCTCCGGTGTATCTGTGGGGAGGACAAGGCACGGGCAAATCCCACCTTCTGAAGGCCGCCGTGACCGCCTTGAACGGGCAGGGGGCAAGGGCGGGGTGGCTTGATGCGTCCGTCCGCTGGCCCTGCGCCTTCGATGAAGGCTGGAATGCGATTGCCCTCGACGAGGTGGAACGCTACAACCCCGCCCAGCAGGCCGCGGCCTTCAACTGGTTCGTCAACGCCAGCAGCCCGGCCACGGGCACGCCACGGCACATCCTTGCCGCCGGCAGCCTGCCGCCCGCGGATCTGCCGCTGCGCGAGGACCTGCGCACGCGGCTGGGATGGGGGCACGTGTTCCGGCTCGAACCCCTGGACGAAGCGCAGTGCCGCGCCGCGCTGCAGCGGCAGGCGGGCGAGCGCGGCGTCGTGCTCACGGACGAGGTGACCCGTTTCATGCTGGTGCGCTTTGCGCGCGACATGGGCAGTCTGATGCGGCTGCTCGAGCGGCTCGATCAGTTCGCGCTGCAGGAGCGGCGCGCCATCACCATCCCCTTGCTGCGCGCCATGCTGCAGGATGGGCCCCACACCCCGGAGCGCGCATGACCCCTCGGCAACCACCCCAAGCCACGCGCCCGCGGCTGGCGCTGTTCGATCTCGATCACACGCTGCTGCCCATCGATTCCGACTACGAATGGGGAGAGTTCACGATTCGTCTGGGCTGGTGCGACAGGGACGACTTCGGACGGTGCAACGAAGCCTTCTACGCGGACTACCAGGCGGGGCGCCTGGATGTGCACGACTATGTGCGTTTTGCCACGCAGGCCATGCGCAGCCAGGGCCCACAGGCCGCAGCCCAGGCACATGCCCAATTCATGCGCGAGGTGATCGAACCCGCCGTTCGCCCGTCGGCGCTGGCCCTGCTGCAAAAGCACCGCGACCAGGGCGATCTCATGCTCATCATCACGGCGACCAATGAATTCGTCACCCGCCCCATTGCGCGGCTCCTGGGCGTCGACCATCTGATCGCCATCGAGCTCGAGCGCGACAGCGCCAGCCGATACACCGGGGAGATTCGCGGCATCCCTTCGATGCGCGAGGGTAAAGTGCAGCGCCTGAAGCAATGGCTTGCCGAGCGCGATCTGACCCTGGAGGGCATTGAATCGACGTTCTACAGCGATTCCATGAACGACCTGCCGCTGCTGGAACTCGTCAGCCATCCCGTCGCCACCAACCCCGACACCCGTCTGCGCGCCCTGGCGCGCGAGCGCCATTGGCCCACCCTGGATTTATTCGACCCTGCACCATGATCAAAACTTTCATCGACAAATTGCTGGGCAAGCGCTCACGCTCCGACAACCGGTTCGGCAGGCGCGAGGAAGTGCAGGCGAGCGTGCACGGCATCGACCTGTCCCTGGTGGACAAGCGCGCGATCGACGTGGTGCGAACGCTCAAGCAGGCGGGGTTCGAGGCCTATATCGTCGGCGGCGCCGTGCGCGACCTGCTGCTGGGCCTCAAGCCCAAGGATTTCGATGTCGCCACCAACGCCACGCCGGAGCAGGTCAAGGGCCTGTTCCGGCGCGCCTTCATCATCGGACGGCGCTTTCGCATCGTCCATGTGGTCTACGGCAGGGGGCGCGAGCATGAGGTGATCGAAGTCTCGACCTTTCGCGCCTACATGGACAACACCGCCGCCGAGCACGTGCAGGGCAACGAGAAAACCAGCAAGGCCGAGCTGTCGGGCTTGCGCCATGCGGTGGACGCGAGCGGGCGCGTGCTGCGCGACAACGTCTGGGGACCGCAGGAGGAAGACGCCGCGCGGCGCGATTTCACCGTGAACGCCATGTATTACGACCCCGAGACGCAGATCGTGGTCGATTACCACAAGGGCATCCAGGACGCGCAAAAGCGCGTGCTGCGAATGATTGGCGATCCGGCCACACGCTACCACGAGGACCCGGTGCGCATCATCCGCGCAGCGCGCTTTGCCGCCAAGCTGGGCGCGCGCGGTTTTCAGATCGAACCACGCACGGCCAAGCCCATGGTGAGTTGCGAGCCGTTGCTCAAGGAGATACCGCAAAGCCGCCTGTTCGACGAGATGCTCAAGCTGCTGCAGACCGGGCATGCGCTGGCTTCGGTGGAGCAGCTGCGCAAGCTCGGCCTGGCAAAAGGCATCTATCCGTTGCTGGACGTGGTCGTCGAACGCGCCGAACTGCCGCTGGTGCACGCGGTGCTGCAGGACACCGATCGTCGCGTGGGCGAGGGCAAGGCGGTGGCGCCGAGCTTCCTGCTCTCGTGTGTCCTCTGGCCGGACGTGAGGGCAGGGTGGGAGCAGCGCCAGGCGGCAGGGGAACACGCCTTTCCGGCGCTGCAGGCGGCGATCGATGACGTGTTTGCACGGCGCATTGGAGACGTTTCCGGCCGCGGCAAGCTGGCCGCCGACATGCGCGAGATCTGGGTGATGCAGCCGCGCTTCGAGCGCCGCACGGGGCACGGGGCGCACAGCATGGTGGCGCACATCCGTTTTCGCGCGGGATTCGATTTCCTGCGCCTGCGCGCCGACAGCGGCGAGGTGCCCGATGACCTGGTGAACTGGTGGCAGCAGTTCTCGATCGCCGACGAAGCGCGCCGCGAAGACATGCTCGATCAGCTGCGCGAGGAGCAGCGCAAGCGCACGCGCCAGCGCAAGGCCAGCCCGGAGGCGGCGCAGGCCGCCGCGCCAGATCCGGACGCGGCTGAATCGGTCCACGCCGCACCGGCCCGCAAGCGCCGCCGCCGCAGGCGCAAGCCGACAGGCGGCGAGGGTGCGGGCACGGACGCGCAGTGAACGCCTTCATCGGCCTGGGCGCCAATCTGGGCAATGCCCGTGCGGCATTGGTTTCGGCCGTTCGGGCACTCTCGGGCTTGCCGCTGACCCGGTTCGTGAAGGGCTCTTCCCTGTACGCCAGCGCGCCCGTGGATGCGGGCGGCCCCGACTACCTCAACGCGGTGGTGCTGCTGGATACGGCGCTCGAGCCGCTCGCCCTGCTGCATGCGATGCAGGCGATCGAAAATGCGGCCGGGCGCGAGCGTCCCTACCTCAACGCGCCACGCACGCTGGACCTCGATGTCCTGCTGTACGGGGCGCTTGAGCTCTGCGGCGCGGACCTCACGCTGCCGCACCCGCGGATGTGGCAGCGCGCCTTCGTTCTGCTTCCCTTGAGCGAAATCGCACCGGAGCGTGTCCGCCCCGAGCAGCTTGCCACGGTCGCGCGCCAGCGCATCGACCGCGTGGCGCAAGCCGCTGAGTGGATTGCGATATCACAACAAAAACAATAGCTTCAAGCGCTTTCCGGATAAGGTTTCAAGCCGAAAATCACTGAATTTTCAGGCTCTGTGCTTGTCGGCTTCCGTCAGGAACGCATCCGAGAAAAAGGCCGTTTCCGGCAGTGCCCTGTCCTGGCTGAAACTCGCTCTGGCCGCATCCACCATCAACGGCGAGCCGCAGGCGTACACCTCGTGGCCCGACAGATCCGCATGGTCATCGAGCACCGCCTGGTGCACCAGGCCGCTGCGGCCTTGCCAGGAGTCCTGCGTGTCGGCGTCCGATACGACAGGGACGTAAGCGAGCGTCGGCATCTGCGCCTGGCGTGCGCGCACCCAATCGTCCATGTACAGATCGCGCGGTCGGCGCACACCCCAATAAAGCGCAATCGTGCACGGGTTCTGCGTGAACTGCAGATGCTCGATCAATGCCTTGATGGGCGCAAATCCGGTTCCCGAGGCCAGCAAAATGATGGGCTTGCCAGAATCCTCATGCAAACGGAAGCTGCCAAACGGTCCCTCGATGCGGAGGATGTCCTTTTCCTTCAGGGCACTGAAGACGTGGTCGGTAAAGCGCCCCCCGGGCGTATGGCGCAGGTGCAATTCAAGCCCGGGCGAGTCTTCCTGGGTGTGCGGCGCATTCGCGATGGAATAGGCGCGCCGGGTGCCATCACGCAGGATGAACTCGACGTACTGGCCCGCAAAGTAGCCGAAATGGGCGCCGACGGGCAGGCTCATCCGGGCCAGCATGACGTCGTCCGTGGCGCGCTCGAGGCGGGCCACGCGCACGGGAAACTTGCGCACGGGAAAGCTGTCGGCATCGGTGACCTGCTCCGAATGCAGCACCAGGTCCGAATCCGCAAAGGCGCTGCAGGCCAGGATGACACCCTCGGCCTCTTCGCCCGCGCTCAGTGCATGGCTCGAGTGGGCTCGCATATGCACCTGGCCACTGACCATGCGGCACTTGCAGGAGCCGCATGCACCGTCCTTGCAGCCATAGGGCATGGGAATGTTCTGCCGGATCGCCGCAGCCAGCACCGTTTCATCGGCATGCACCTCGAACGTGCGCCCGCTGGGCTGGACACTCACCTGGAATACGCTGTCAGACATGGGCGGGTATGCTCCAAACGCTCTCGAAATCACAAAAGCCCGATTTTGCCTTTCTGTCCCAACCCTTCGGGCGCGCTGCCTTCGCGCTTTCGCCGCCCTCGCGTGCTCATCATCGGCTGTGGCGATGTGGGGCTGCGCGCCGTCAAGGCACTGGGGCGTGGCCCACGCGTGCTGGCGTTGAGCTCATCGCCGGATCGGCTGGATCGGTTGCGCGCCGCCCGGGTGGTGCCGCTGCGGGGAAATCTGGACGACCCGGACTCGCTGGCGCGGCTTGCCGGCCTTGCCACGCACGTGCTGCACCTGGCGCCCCCTCCGTCAACGGAAGTGCACGACCCACGCACGAGGGCACTGGTCCGCGCCCTGGCGCGGCGCAGCCCGCCGCGCGCGCTGGTCTACATCTCGACCAGTGGGGTGTATGGCGACTGTGGCGGTGCGTGGGTGTCCGAGACCCGGCCGCTGGCGCCTGCCACGCCGCGGGCCAGGCGAAGGGCCGACGCCGAGGCACAACTGCGCCGATGGGGGCGGCGTGGCGTCCGCGTCAGCCTGCTGCGCGTGCCCGGCATCTATGGCGGCAACCGCGCCGACGGCGGGGCACGCACCCGCCTGCTGCGTCGCCAGCCTTTGCCGCAAGAGCCCGATGATCCATACGTCAACCGCATCCACGCGGACGACCTTGCACGCGCCTGCGTGCTCGCGCTCTGGCGCGCGTGCCCCCAGAGGGTTTACAACGTCTGCGACCACAGCCATCTGCGGCTGGGAGAATATTTTGACCTCGCGGCCGACCTGCTGGGCCTCGCGCGCCTTCCGCGCATCAGTCTGGCGCAGGCCAAACGCGAACTGACGCCTGAATTCCTGAGTTTCCTGACCGAATCCCGGCGCCTCGTGGCTCGGCGCATACAAGAAGAACTGGGGTTGAAACTCGACTATCCCACGGCGCGGGAAAGTCTGCGAGCCGAGCTCGGGGCTCAGCGCGGATAGCTTCGGCCCTGAGCGTCGTAGCAGCGAAAGACGTTGCAATTGACCATTTCGGGCTTGCGCTCGGCCCGGTGCGGTCTTTGGGGGTGCGGGGGCGGCACAACGATCACCGGAGGCACGTAGCCCGGCCCCACGTAGACGGGAGGGCGGTTGTTCGTGCGGCGCTGCAACCTGGCGTATTCCGCGGGCGTCAGACATGCCAGGTCGGCGTTGTCCTGTGCCGCGGCAATCCGGGTGTTGGTGTCGTAGAGCGTCGGGTCCAGCGCCATGGCGCCTTGCAGCACGGCGCGTGCCTGCAGGCACTGGGCGGATTGTGACGGCTCGACGGTGTCGCGCCCCGCCGCTGGCGGCGGCGTTGCAGGAGGTTGCGCGGCTTGCACTTGCTGCTGCTCACGCTGCATGCGCAGGGCTTCCCGGGCCTGCTCATACTGGCGTTGAATGTCTTCAGGCGTCTGCCTGGGAGCGACTTCCTTGCGGCTTTGCCCCTGGGTGCAGTCGGCGTCCGTGTACGTCACGCTGCCCGTGACCGGATCGGTGCAGCGGATCACCTGAGCGTTGCCTGCCAGGGTGACGCCGAACAAAAAGGCCGTCAGACAAGCCTTGAGGGCGCGAGCGATCCAATGCCTGAGTCTGACCATGATCAAGGAAATTCGCGTGCGTTGTACCCACCGCGGTCGCGATTCGGAGGGTTTTGACGATCTTGCGGGCCGCCCTGCCGCCCCTGCCAGGAGGGACCCGGCCGCTGGCGGGTATCGGGTGATCGCTCGCGGGGGCGCTGTTGCCAGCGGTCGTCGCCATCGGACCTGGAGAAATCACGACGGTGCTCGTGCCGGTTTTCACGCCAGCGTGGCTCGTCTCGCCAGCGCGGCGGCGGTTGTCTGCGCGTGGAATCGATCCATATCTGTCCGCCAAACACCGCTGGCGGGCCGCCATAGATTACCGGTGGACCAACGGGAAAGCCGTACGCGGCGGGTGGATAGACCGGGCCGTAGCTCTCGTAGGTCTCATACCCGTACCCGTCCGCCACCGGAACGGCGCAGCCGCCCAGCACCAGCGTGAGTGCCGCGGCGGTAAGCAGCAAGGCGGGCGTTGTGTGTCGGTCAGGGCATTGCATGACACTCAGACGTGCAGACCGCGGCACGGGTTGACCATGAGGCTCATGTTTTACCCGTTCTTTACCTCGGGCGCCAGTTCCGGGCCCGAGGTCAGACTGTGCCAGCGGTGCGCAAGGCGGCAATCTCGGTCTTGCTCATGCCCATTTCCATCAGCACTTCCTCGGTGTGTTGGCCGAGCGCGGGCGGTGCGCCGTGGTAACGCACGGGGGTGTCGGAAAGCCTGAGCGGGCTGGCCACGGTGGCTATGCAGGCAATCCCGTCATCGGCCTCGCGTGGCAGATCGACCTTCAAGCCGCGGGCCCGCACTTGAGGATCGTCGAAGGCCTGGGCGATGGTGTTGATCGGACCGCAAGGCACGGCCTTGTCCTGCAGCAGGGTGATCCACTGGGCGCTGGTGCGGCTGCGCAGCAGAGGCTGCATCCACGCCAGCAGTTCGCCACGGTGGTGCACCCGCGCCGTATTGGTGGCGAAGCGTTCATCGCGGGCTCGTTGCGCTTCACCCACCGCCATGCAAAAACGCGCGAACTGCCCGTCATTGCCAATGGCCAGCAGCACGTGGCCGTCGCGCGTGGCGAAGTCCTGGTAGGGGGCAAGGCTGGGGTGCGCGTTGCCCGCGCGCGTCGGGGCCTTGCCGCTGGCAAAAAAGCCCGCGGCCTGATTGGCCAGCATGGCCATGCCGACGTCCAGCAACGCGGTATCGATGTACTGGCCGCGCCCCGTGCGCTCACGTGCGTGCAGGGCCGCGAGAATGGCATTGCTCGCGTACATCCCCGTCAGGATGTCAATGACGGCCACGCCGGCCTTGAGCGGTCCGCCTCCGGGCTCCCCGTCGGCATGCCCGGTGATGCTCATCAGGCCACAAGCCGCCTGGACCATGAGGTCATACCCCGCGCGTTCAGCGTAAGGCCCATTCTGACCAAAACCCGTGATCGAGCAGTAGATGAGGCGCGGATGGGCCGCCCGCAGATGTTCATGATCCAACCCATGGCGCACCAGACCGCCGATCTTGAAATTCTCGACCACGACGTCGGCCGTGCCCGCCATGCGTTGCAGGATCTGCCGCCCCGCGGGATGGGACATGTCCACCGTGACCGAACGTTTGTTGCGGTTGCAGGCGGTGTAGTAACTGGCCTGGTCGGTTGGCTGGCCCTGGGCATCCTCAAGAAATGGAGGCCCCCAGTGCCGCGTATCGTCTCCGGCACCGGGGCGCTCAATCTTGACCACGTCCGCGCCGAGATCGGCCAGGATCTGCGTGCACCACGGCCCCGCCAGTACACGCGACAAATCCAGCACCTTGATGCCCGACAAAGCTCCCTGCGCGGATGAACCCATGGTAGATCGCCCAATTGATCGCACAACCGCCACGCGAAGACCGAAGGCGGCGTGCCCAGATCGTATTTCATCGGCCGTGGTTGCGGAACGTGGCGAGATGCGCAAGTATCAAACAATGCATGGCGATCGACGGAGAACACCATGACGACACAAGCTGGTCTCGCACGCGGCGGCACCTTCGAGGCAACCCTGGATGAAATGCAGGCGCTTAAGCGCCTGGAGATTCACCAGACGCTGAGCGTGCCGCAGGCGCTGCACGAACGCCTGCCGGGGCGCCTGGAAGTGAACGGTTTGATCACCAAGACGGCCGACGGCATGTATGCGCTTACCGAGGCGGGTCGCCACCTCATACGACGCGGCGTGAATTGACGCAAAAAAAGCTGCGCATGGGTTCATTCATGTGCAGCTCGTCCGATGTGGTGCCCGGGGCCGGACTCGAACCGGCACGCCTCGCGGCGGGGGATTTTGAGATTGATCTTGGGGAATAGCATGGAACCACGCTGGAACCCGCCGAGCCTTGCTGTACTTGGTTTTCCAAAAGGCTAGCTCCGTCTAACCTTACGCCTTGACCAGACCGATTGCGGCACACTTTCCGATGCCGTGGCTCCTGGCTGGTTCCTGCGTTCGATCCCGAACTAGGAGGCGTCATGGCCAAGATCAAACTCACCAAATCCGCTGTCGACGCGGCTGAAACCGTCGGCAAAGACTACGAACTGCGGGACACCATTGTCCCAGGATTCCTTTGCAAAGTCACCGCCCACGGGCGCAAGGTTTTCATGCTCCAGTACCGCACGAACTGGGGCGAGCGCCGCAAGCCGAAGATAGGCCAATTCGGCGAGCTGACCGTTGAGCAGGCCCGTTCGATTGCACAGGACTGGCTAGCCGACGTGCGCAAGGGCAATGACCCCAGCGCCGCCAAGCTGGCCGCGCGCATGGCTCCTACGGTCAAGGAGTTGTGCGAGCAGTTCATCGAGGAATACTCGAAGCCGCGCAACAAGCCCCGCACGGTCGATACCTACCAAGGCTACATCGACCGTCACATCATCCCGGCGATGGGCAAGATGAAAGTGCCTGACCTGACGCGCGCGGACATCACGACGCTCATGAAGAACAAGGCGCACATCGCCGTCACGGCCAACCGGCTTTTGGCTTGCCTGCGCAAGATGCTCAACATGGCCGAGGTGTGGGGCTACCGACCCGACGGCTCCAATCCTTGCCGTCACGTCCCCAAGTACCGGGAGGATGGCGAAACGCGATACATCGTCAACGACGAGCTGGCGCGCCTCTATACCTATCTCGACCGGGCGGATGTTGAAGGGCTGGAACATCCGACCCTGACACTGGCAATTCGCCTGCAATTCGAGTTCTCAGCGCGCATGTCGGAGATCCGTACGCTCGAATGGACCTGGGTCGATTTCGAAAATCGCCGCGTTTCCTGGCCGGACAGCAAGACCGGCGACATTTCCAAGCCGATGAGCGAAGCAGCCTACCAACTGCTGTCCAATGCACCGCACATCAACGATTCGCCCTACGTGTGCCCGGCCATCTTCGACAGCAAGGAACCGATGCCCGAAAGCACCTACTACAACTCCTGGAAGCGCATCCTGGAACGGGCCAAGGTGCCGCACGTCGGCACGCACGGCATTCGCCATCGTGCGGCCACCGACATCGCCAATTCCGGCGTCCCCATCAAGGTCGGCATGGCCCTGACCGCGCACAAGACCGTCACGCAATTCATGACGTATGTGCATACGGAGGATGATCCGATCCGGGCGGCTGCTGAAAAGGTCGCCAATCTGCGGCGGGACACCATCGACAGCCGGGCGTCGGCGACGCCGGCTGCACGGCCGGCGACGGCTTCCGCCATCACGGAGGGCGACAAGACCAGCACCAGTCAGGGCAACTATCGGCCCTATCGCCACCGCAAAAGCCCCAAACGCGCCGTGCCGCCGGGCACAAAGCGGGCCACGCCAGAGACACCGGCGGTGGTCCGCTCCTGAATCGTGGCGCCGGAATGGTCGTGCTGCTGACACGACCATTCGGGGCTTGCCATTCATACCCGAACGGATATAATTCAATGGTACAGAAACGCAAGCTTCTTTATTGGGAAGGTTCCTCGAAAAAGGACTTCAAGGCGTTCCCGATCGACGTGCAGAAGGACATGGGCGTGGCGTTGTTCGTCGTCCAGTTGGGCGGCACGCCGGATTCGGCCAAGCCTTGGAAGGGGCTGGGTTCCGGTGTGTACGAGCTGGTCGAAGACCATCGGGGCGACACCTTTCGAGCGGTCTACACCGTACGGTTCGGTGACGCGGTGCATGTGCTCCACGCGTTCCAGAAGAAATCCAAGTCCGGCATCGCTACGCCGCAACCGGACGTGGAGTTGATCGAGAAGCGGCTGAAAGCAGTGCTCGCTCGCTATGGGGCGAGCAGGAGAACGTGATGACCCGTATCGACCATCCCCAAGGCACCGACAACGTATTGCTCGACCTCGGTTTCGACGACGCCAAAGAACTATCGGCGAAGGCTGCGCTTGCGCTCAAGCTCAACGAACTGATCGACCAGCGTGGTTTGAGCCAGATGGCGGCTGCGACGATTACCGGTATGACCCAACCGAAGGTGTCGCAGGTGCGCCGCTACAAACTCCAGAACATTTCGCTGGAGCGGCTGATGCAGGCGTTGGTATCGCTGGATCAGCGTGTCGAGATCGTCGTTCAACCTGCACGCCGAGCACATGCACCAGGCATCACGGTCGCCGCTTAGTCATACCGATCCTAACCACTCGATGCCGGGAATCATTCTGCGGGCAAACACTCCTGCGGAACTGAAGAGCAGGCTTGCTGGGCTGGACATTGACGTGCCTGCGCGCTCGGAGGGTCGTCGAAACCACCATGCTGAACGTTATTGCATCGCACATTTGCTTGCGACTCTGCCGATTGAGCGGCTTTCGTTTCCGTTGGCCCTTACCCATTCCGACAAGCCGGACTTCCTGCTGGCGATGCCTGATGGCGATGTTGGCATCGAGCACACGGAAGCCGTGCCGGAGAACGTCGCACGTGCCGAGTTCCTACGAGAAAAAGGCTTGGGGCCAGATGTTTATTTCACCCCTCATGTTGTGCCCGGGGAATCTCGGAAGACGGCTGCAGAATTGCGCAGTGAGATCGAAGCGAATGCGCCTGGTACAGGTTGGGTCGGCGATTCTCCACAGCGCCAATGGGCGACGGCGATGGCCCACTGCATAAAGGAGAAACTTCCAAAAGCAACGGCTGACGGCTTTGTGCGCTATCCCGCCAACTGGCTGATCGTCTATGACAACTGGCCGCTGCCAGCAGTCAACTACGCCAAAGCGGCTTCATACCTTGCGCCGCTCCTGGCGGACATGAATGCCTTTTCTGTTTTCAATGCGATCTTTATTCATGATGACTCGAAGATGTGCGAGTTCGGCGAGTCACCAATCATCCGTGTGTTGGTCAAGCCTGGAACTGAGGGCAACGCTGCACTTTAGATCACCGACTGACTGACGCGTCGACTCAGCGCCTCGGCGCTTTCCTTGCGCTCGCTGTAGCGATCCACGAGATACGGTGACACGTCGCGCGTCAACATCGTGAACTTCATCAGTTCCTCCATCACGTCCACCACGCGATCGTAGTAAGCCGAGGGCTTCATGCGCCCGGCTTCGTCGAATTCCTGGTATGCCTTTGCGACCGAAGACTGGTTCGGGATGGTCAGCATCCGCATCCAGCGGCCCAGCACGCGCATCTGGTTCAACGCGTTGAAGGACTGCGATCCGCCCGATACTTGCATGATCGCCAATGTCTTGCCCTGGGTCGGGCGCACCGCGCCGACCGACAGCGGAATCCAGTCGATCTGCGTCTTCATCAGACCTGTCATGGCGCCGTGGCGTTCCGGCGAACTCCACACCATGCCTTCGGCCCACTGCACCAGTTCACGCAACTCCTTGACCTTGGGATGATCCTCGGCGGCATCATCTACCAACGGCAGGCCCGAAGGATTGAACATCTGCGTCTCCCCACCCAGCGCCCGCAGCAGACGAGCCGCTTCCTCGGCCAACAGGCGACTGTACGAGCGCTCGCGCAGCGAGCCGTAGAGCAGCAGGAAGCGCGGCACGTGCGTCACGCGCTTGGGCGTTAGCAGCTGGTCTTGATCCGGTTGCTGGAACAGCACGGCGTCGATGTTCGGCAAGTCGATGCGGGATTCAGACACGGCGACCTGCCGCGTCTATCACCGGCTCGCCGTCTTCGTTGTTGAACGCGCCGCGTTGCGGCTGCGGCAGGATGTCCAGCACCACTTCCGAAGGACGGCACAAGCGCGTGCCCAGTGGCGTGACCACGATGGGCCGGTTCATGAGGATGGGATGCTGGAGCATGAAGTCGATCAACTGCTCGTCGCTCCACTTCAGATCATCCAAGCCCAATTCCGCGTAGGGCGTCCCCTTCTCGCGCAGCACGGCCCGCACCGACTCACCCATAGCCAAGATCAACTGCTTTAGCGTCTCGCGGCCGGGCGGTGTCTTCAGGTATTCGATGATCGTGGGTTCCTCACCGCTGTTGCGGATCAGGGCCAGCACGTTGCGCGAAGTACCGCAGGCGGGGTTGTGGTAAATGGTGATATTGCTCATGGGAAATGTCTTGGTTATCTGTCGGCAGGGTTCGGGCCGCACTCGTACCAGCCTTTGCTTTGGTTGACGATCCGAACGACCAGCAGCATCACTGGCACCTCGATCAGTACCCCGACCACGGTGGCCAGCGCCGCGCCGGACTGGAAGCCGAACAGGCTGATGGCGGCCGCTACGGCTAGCTCGAAGAAATTGGAGGCACCGATCAGCGCCGAGGGGCAGGCGATGCTGTGCTGCTCGCCCGCTTTGCGGTTGAGCCAGTAGGCTAGGCCGAAGTTGAAGAGCACCTGGATCAGGATCGGCACCGCCAGCATGGCGATCACCAGTGGCTGGCGGATGATGGCCTCGCCCTGAAAGGCGAACAGCAGCACCAGCGTCAGCAACAGCGCTGCGATCGACAACGGGCCGATGCGCTCCAGTGCCCGGTCGAAGGCAGCTTGGCCCCGGCGCAGCAGCGCCCGACGCCAGAGCTGCGCGAGGATGACCGGGATGACGATGTACAGAGCCACCGACACCAGCAGCGTGTCCCACGGCACGGTGATGGACGACAAGCCCAGCAGCAGGCCGACGATGGGCGCGAAAGCGAACACCATGATGGTGTCGTTCAGCGCCACCTGCGACAGCGTGAACACCGGATCGCCACCCGTCAGCCGGCTCCAGACGAACACCATTGCCGTGCACGGTGCAGCGGCCAGCAGGATCAGGCCAGCAACGTAGCTGTCGAGCTGATCGGCCGGCAGCCACTGAGCGAAGACTTGGCGGATGAAGATCCACGCCAGCAGCGCCATCGAGAACGGTTTGACCGCCCAGTTCACGAACAGCGTCACGCCGATGCCGCGCCAGTGCTGCTTGACCTGGCCGAGCGCGGCGAAATCTACTTTCAGCAGCATCGGTACGATCATGATCCAGATCAGCAGGCCGACCGGCAGGTTGACCTGGGCGATCTCCATATGGCCGACGGCCTGGAACACGCCCGGCACGGACTGGCCGAGCGCGATGCCGGTGACGATGCAGAGTAGTACCCACACGCTCAGGTAGCGCTCAAAGCCGCTCATGGAGGGTATGGCCGGCGCGCGGCTGGCCGCTTCGGTTCCTATGGTCATGGCACCGGCCTTATTGACGGCCAATGTCGCGCAGCTCGCGCTGCAGCGACATGGCATCCAGTCGCTGCAGGGGCAGCGACAGAAACAGCTCGATGCGACGGCGCAGTGTCAGCGCTGCGTCCGCGAACGCCTTGCGCTGCTGCTCCTCTGTGCCCTCGACGGCCGCAGGATCGGGCACGCCCCAATGTGCCGATATAGGGTGTCCCGGCCACACAGGGCAGACCTCGCCAGCGGCGTTGTCGCACACCGTGAATATGAAATCGAACTCCGGTGCGCCGGGCGCCACGAACTCGTCCCAACTCTTGCTGCGATAGCCGGTCGTCGGCAGTTGCAGGCGTTCCAGCGTGGCGAGCGCCAACGGGTGGACCTCGCCCTTGGGGTGGCTGCCGGCGGACCAAGCGTGGAAGCGACCTTTGCCCAATTCGTTGAGCAAACCTTCGGCAAGGATGGAACGGGCGGAATTGCCCGTGCAGATGAACAGTGCGTTGTGGGAGGTATCGGTCATGGTGTCAGCAAGCGCAGCGATTGGGTTCGGAAACTTCGCAGACGCCACCCCGGCAGCAGTGCTCGGTCAGGTAACCGATCAGGCCGTTCACGTGGCTGTACTCGGCGCGATAAATCAGGTTGCGGCCCTGCTGCTCGACGGTGACGAGGCCGGCGTGGGCAAGTTCCTTCAGGTGGAAGGACAAGGAATTGCGGGCCACGTCGAGCTGCTCGGCCAAAACGCTTGGCGTCAGCCCTTCCGGGCCGGCGGTGACCAGGGCGCGGAACACGCGTAGGCGTTGGGTGTGCGCTAGGGCGTTGAGAGCGGAAACAGCTTGATCTTCGTTCATAGTTCGATAATACAACACTTATCGAACTATATGCAAAAGAGCGCTCCTCCAAAGGAACTGGGGTCCCGGCGTGCCGCCGCCGGGCTCGCTGGCTGCGCCCCGTGCCTGCTCAGGCGCGTCGCAGCTATCCGACTTTGATCCCCAATGTCTCCGAACTTGGCGGGCCCGCGCTTGCGCGAACGAACATCCGCTTAAGCTGTGACCACTGCAGGTGCTCCAGTAGCAGCCGGACCGGCCTTGCGCTTCTTGGCCGTCTCCGCGCTGCGTTTCTCAATCTGTGCGCGCCAAGTCTCCAGCGCTGTAATGTCGGCAAGTAGTTCATCAGGATCGGGAACTGCAACGCCACCCAAGAGTGCTTTGTCGTGCGCGTAGTTCGAGCACCTTGTCATGCCTGCGTTGACTTGGGCATAGTCCTCGTCATCGACCACGACCTCGGCGAGCCGCTGCGTTTCCACACCCTTGCGGAACCGGAGGACGACCTGGCGCAGCAGGGCCTCTTCAACCGCGCGCTCCCATGCCATGCGCAATCGGAAATAGGCATCGACAGTTTGCCTGCGATGCTCCTGCTCCTCACCGTCCCGGTACAACTTGGCGATGGATTGCTGTTGAGCCTTTAGCGCACCGATCCGTTTGCTTGCATTCTTCCCTTCAAACGGTAGTTCTGGATCGGCGACTCCGAATCCCTCGGCGCGGCGAACCAGACTTTGGGTGGAAATTGTCACGCCGGCCAACTTTGCCTCCTCTACGAGGAGGCAAAGAAAGTAGATGTCGTGGGTGAACACGACGACCTGCCGGTGCGCGGCTTCGGTGACCAGACGCTTCGCCACACGCTCCCGCCTGAGATGATCGAGTGAAGATACGGGGTCGTCGAACAAAACGCCTCCTTTGCCTTTGCTCAATCCGACTTCAGCCAAAAAAGAACCGATCGCCACGGCACGTTGTTCCCCTTCGCTCAGGATGTCGCTCGGGCTGCGGCTTTGTGGCAGTTCCAATTTCAATTTGTGCAAAGCCTTGCCCCTGTCGGCACGACTCTGGAGCGAGACGCTCAACGTACCGACACCCAACGCCTTGAACTCGCGATTGAGCGTCTCAGCCAGTTCCTTGGAAACGACCTTTTCGGCTATCTCAGATGCTTTCAGCGAGATGGCGTTGGTCTTGACGGCGGAGAGGCACCGCCCGAGTTTCGCCTGATGACTGAGCCGGCCGACAGCCGTCATCACGGCATCCCTGACTTGGCTCAGCCTGACTCGCGCATCGAGTTCCGCGAACTGCTTCTGGAGTGTCGCGCGAGCCTTCTCGTCCGATGCCTTCTCCAAGGTTTCGGCCTCGGCGTTTAGCTTGTCAGCCAGCGATTGAAGTCGTGCTGCCGGATTCACCAAGGCATGAGCGACATCCTCCCACTGATATGAGAGTACCGCCGCCTTGATGGCTTCCTGGCGAGCCGCGAGCAATGGCTCGAACGCCTTGGTATCCGCAGCCAGTTGCGGATCTAGGGTTTCAATCTCGCCGCAAGTTACATCGTCGAGGTTCAACGTCAGATTCTGCGCGATAAACGGCCTGTATTCTGCATACAGTGCGGTACGCCGTGCCTGTGAGGTTTTCTCCGCTTCCTGCTGGATGAACGCCTCAAAACGCAGCAAGCGAGCGGCGCCCTCGGCGAGAGGTTGCTGGCATAGTGGACAAGGCGTATCTGCGCCCAAGTCGGGGAACACTTTACCGGGGTGCGATTCAACGGCAAATTTGCGGGCAGCGTCAAACAGCTCGCGCCAGACTTCGCCGCCGGTACCGGGCAGTAAGTTTTCGCCCTCTTTGAATTCCTTGGCTGCGAGAGTGGCCGCCGCCTGCGCAGTGCGATAGCTGTCCGCCAAGCTGCGGAGTTTGGTGACGACGGATTGGTCCACCAGCGCGCCTTTGCCAGAAGCACTTGTCGCTATGGCCGCGACACGGCGGGCTCGCAAGCGCAATTGAGCTGCTTTCTCCTTCGGATTGTTCTCTTTCAGGCTCGTGCCCAATGCCACGTGCTGATCCAATTCTTCGGGTGACAAAGTGGCCAGCGCATCGATCTGGGCCTGGGTTGTCCTAGCGGATAGCGATGCGATCAGCCTGCCGACGGGCGTGTCGCCTTGCAGAGGCACAAACGCGGAAAGGTCTGCAGCAGCCTGCGCGTGTTCTGTGTCAACTGCAGTCTTCAACTGTTTGCAGACTTTCGCCAGCGCCTCGAAGACATCGAGTCCGTACGGCACGTAGGAGAAATCGTCCTCGCTGTCTAGGTAGGCCCGTGCGCATCGCGAGTCGAAGATCGCGAACGATGACAACTCATTCGGCGCTACCTTGCCCTGGGTCCATTGCACGTCCTTTGCAACACCATCTACGGTAATTTCAAAAGTTGCTCCAGGAACGCCCGCTTTGTCGGCAGGAAGATGAGCGTTCGGATAAATCGCTTCCGTTTGGTCGCGGGCGCGGCAGGCGCGCTTGAGTACCCGCGAATATCCCGATTTTCCCGAGCCATTGTCGCCGTAGATGACCGTCATTCCGGTGGCGCCGAAGGCCAGATGCTGATTCTCTGCAATCGCGTTGACGTGCCGCATATTCTTTATCGCGAGCAACCCGATGTGCGTCGTCACCTTGACGGGTGCTGGAATTTGGTCAGCCGTGAGTGGCTTAGGTGTGCGGCCTTTCGGATCAGGGATGCCATGTGCCGACTTGAGCAACGCGAATAGGTCGTCTTGGTCATCCGCTGTCAGTGTCTGTTTGGCCAGCAGGCGCGCGACTGCATCGCTTTGCCATGCGGGTAATCCCTGAGTCCAATCCAGTATTTCTTGCAGTATCGACATCGCCCCTCCAATCATTTTCTTACAAGTTTTACTCCAAGTAGACGCATCGTGCGTTTCGGCTTGCCGCCGCCAGGCTCGCGGGCTGTGCCCCGCGCCTCGTGCCGAGTCGCGGCCATCCGGCTTTGATCCCTGACGCCTTCGGCCCTCCCGGGCCTGCGCGCTCCGCTTGCCAACGACAGGTGTGTGTGAGTGCTGTAGGGGCGGTCTTGCTGTTTCCCTTCACCGTATCACGGCGTTCTCGCCGTCAAGGGCTGCGCGTGCTTGCACGCTTGCGGCCGTGGCCGTCTTCGACCCTGTGACGGCTTGCGCTGCGCCGTGCTGGTGCCGGGTCCGGGCAATTCCGCCCGAGCAACCGGAGCACGATCATGTCGCAATATTCCCATATTCCTGAAGCCTCGCTGCTGGTGCGCGACGCGCGTGGCCGTTACCACCCGGCGACGGCTGATCAGATCCTCGCGGCGGCCCGTCAGGTCATCGACCAGAAGATGCAGCGCGGTGCCGACTTTGGCTCGCCAGCCGACGTGAAAGCGTATCTGCACACCAAGTTGGCTGGCCTCGACCACGAAGTATTCACGGTGCTGTTCCTCGACAACCGTCATCGGCTGATCGAGTACGTGGAGATGTTCCGCGGCACGATCGACGGCGCATCGGTGCATCCGCGCGAAGTGGTCAAGGAAGCGCTACGGCTAAATGCGGCGGCGGTGATCCTGGCGCATCCGCATCCGAGCGGGAATCCCGAGCCGAGCGTGGCCGACAAGGCGATTACCAGCCGGCTCCGGGACGCCCTGGCACTGATCGAGGTGCGCACGCTGGATCACATCGTCGTCGCCGGCAACGACACGGTGTCGTTCGCTGAACGCGGACTGCTCTGAGCGAAGGGGGCTTCGGCCCCCTTTTTTGCTGCGCCCATTGGCGCCTTCGGCCCAGCTCTTCGATCCGGGCCTGCGCGCTTCGCTTGCGTGGGGTCTGCGCCAACGCAGCGGCCGTTGCCTGTCGATCCGTCTCCCCTGACTTCATCACTTTGTCCGCGACTGTAGCCCGCTCCCGTGTGCCGTCAAGGCGCGCAGGGCCGTGTCCTCGGCTGCGCCTGTGGGCCGCACCCACCCTGCGCTTGTCTCCTTGACGGCCCCCGTCCGCGCGCTCCTGACCGTCGCGGGCGATGAACTCAGGAAAGACGGTGGCAACGAGGCCGGCCCAGGTCTCCGCGCCGACCCCACCGGAAGTCCAAAGCGGGCTCCGAATCTAGGAATCCGGTGGGTTTTCAACAGCCAACCCTTGTCAGGAGAAAGACCATGCAACTCGCTTCCCGTTTCGCTTCGCGCTCCCCGGTGCTGCGCTCCGACTATCCCTTGTCGGATGACCAAATCCGCGCCGTGGCCCCGTCCATCTTCGCAGACGCGCCGCACGAAAGCCGCTCACAGCGGTACAGCTACATCCCCACTGCGACCGTGCTGCAGGAACTGCGCGGCGAAGGCTTCGAGCCTTTCATGGTGTGCCAGACCCGCGTGCGGGCCGACGACCGCCGCGATTACACCAAGCACATGATCCGGCTGCGCCATGCTAGCCAGATCAATGGCCGCGAGGCCAACGAAATTATCCTGCTGAACTCCCATGACGGCACGAGCAGCTATCAGATGCTCGCCGGCATGTTCCGCTTCGTGTGCCAGAACGGCCTTATCTGTGGCCACACGGTGGCGGACGTGCGCGTACCCCACAAGGGCGACGTAGCCGGACACGTCATCGAAGGCGCTTACGAAGTCTTGCACGGCTTCGACCGAGCGCAGGAATCCCGCGATGCCATGCAAGCCATCACGCTGGATGCGGGGGAATCGGAGGTGTTCGCCCGCGCCGCGCTGGCCTTGAAGTACGACGAGGACAAGCCCGCGCCCATCACGGAATCGCAAATCCTGATGCCGCGCCGCCACGACGACAGCCACCGCGACTTGTGGAGCGTGTTCAACCGCACGCAAGAAAACCTCATCAAGGGCGGCCTGTCCGCCCGCGCCGCCAATGGTCGCCGCCAGACCACGCGCCCCGTGCGGGGCATCGACAACGGCATCCGCCTGAATCGCGCCTTGTGGCTGCTGGCCGATGGTCTGCGCCAGTTGAAAGCCTGAAACCCCACGCGGCAGGGGCAGGCAGCAGCCCTTGCCGCTTTTCTCGCTGCTGAATTCCAACCGGTAACCTGACGATGCTGACAGGGCTCGCCTGATATCAGGGTAGAGTATGCGTCAGCCGAACGCCGACGCGTGACTGAGCGTACCGACGTATAAATCAGCGAGGCGCCCGGAACGCGCGCAAGACTCGTGTGAGCGACAAAGCAAATAACGCCAGCAGTACGACCAAGGCGACGCCCTTATGCTGGCTGACGAGTGCTCCGGCCGCGGTGCCAGACAGCGCCAGCAGCACGATCGGCAGATGGCATGGGCACGTGAGCGCCGCGAGCGCACCCCAGAGCCAGGCGCGCCAGCGGGCGCCACGCGACAATCCGGGTGCAGCGGGATTACGCATGGTCTGTGCTCCCCGCGTTTCGCAGGCAGGTGGCCCGCAACAGCCGTTCGGCACACTCGCGGCCCACGGCGAAGGCGTCCCGGACGCTCACAACCTCGATGCCGGGGGATGTCGCGGCCCACTGCTGCCCCGTGGCGGCAGAGGCAAAGAAATGCACATGGCAGCAGAAGGCATGGCGGATGTCAGGTGTGTTCTGCGGGAGAATCAGCGACACGGCCGCGCCCGTCGGCTCGATGTCCTCTATCGCGGTGGGCGTGACCGTAAGCGAGACCAGTATGCCAGTGGCGGCGCAGCGCGAGGTCACGTAGGCTGTTTGATCGATCAGCGCCGGGAAGAACAGCGTATCGAATGCACACCACGTGTACAGGTGCCTACCGCCGACCTCGAAAGTGTGCGGGGTCTCACGCAACGTCAAACCGTACCCGACGACGTTGCCATCGTCGTCCCATTCGGTGCTGACCGCCTGTTCGAGTGCAGCGATCACACGCCCGACTGGCCAGTCCAGGGCCAGAGCCAGCGCGGCGGGAGAAACTGGCACCCCCTTGCTGAGTTCACGCAGCAGTACAACAAAGAGATCTGCAAAGCCTTCCAACTGGTTGGCCATCGTCAGGCGCTCGACCAGTTCGGCCGTGTAGCGGGCAAGGTTCATCGTCGTCCCCCGCAGGTTATCCGGCGCAGCACGAGAGCTGCTTCACATCCTTCGAGAAGGTCTGCGCGGCGAGCTTGAGCCCCTCGACCATCGTCAGGTAGGGGAACAGCTGGTCAGCGAGGTCCTGCACGGTCATCTTTGCGCGGATCGCGATCGCGGCCGTCTGGATGATTTCGCCCGCCTCGGGCGCCACCGCCTGCACGCCAATGAGCCGGCTGGTGCCGGCTTCCGCCACCAGCTTGATGAAGCCGTGTGTGTCGAAGTTCACCAGCGCACGCGGGACATTGTCGAGCGTCAGTGTGCGACTGTCGGTCTCGATGCCCGCCTGGTGTGCCTGCGCCTCGCTGTAGCCGACCATCGCAACCTGTGGCTCGATGAAGACGACCGCCGGCATCGTATCGAGGTTGAGCCGCGCATCGCCGCCGGTCATGTTGATCGCCGCGCGCGTACCGGCGGCCGCCGCGACATAGACGAACTGCGGCTGATTCGTACAGTCGCCCGCCGCATAAATGTCCGGTGCGCTCGTGCGCATGCCGGCGTCGATCACGATGGCGCCGCGCTCGCCGAGCTGCACGCCCGCACTAGCGAGGTCCAGACTGCCAGTGTTGGGGGAGCGGCCCGTTGCCACCAGCAGCTGGTCAGCGCGCACCTCGCCGTGGTTCGTGGCGAGGACGAACTTGCCATCAGCGTGCGACACGTGGCTCGCCTGAGTCTGTTCCAGCACCTCGATACCCTCGGCGCGAAAGGCCGCCGTCACGGTTTCGCCGATCGCCGGGTCCTCCTGGTAGAGTAGTGTGTGACGGGCCAGGACGGTGACATGACTGCCCAGCCGTGCAAAGGCTTGGGCCAGTTCCAGCGCGACCACCGACGAGCCGATCACAGCCAGTCGCTCGGGAATCGCGTCGCTCACCAGCGCTTCGGTCGAGGTCCAGTACGGCGTGTCCTTCAGCCCCGGAATCGGCGGCACTGCGGCAGTGGCACCCGTGGCAATCAGGCAGCGATCGAACGACACAGTGTGTTCGCCGCCGGCGGTCAGCTTTACGGTGAGCGTATGGCTCCCCGTAAAGCGCGCCTCGCCGTGCAGGACGTTGATGTTCGGGCTCATGTCGAGAATGTTTTCGTATTTGGCGTGGCGTAGCTCGTCCACTCGCGCCTGCTGCTGGGCGAGTAGGCGTGACCGGTCAATGGCCGGTGACGTCGCGGTGATGCCTGCGTCGAAGGGGCTCGCCTGGCGCAGATGCGCGATGTGCGCCGCACGGATCATGATCTTGGACGGCACGCACCCGATGTTCACGCACGTGCCCCCGATGGTGCCGCGCTCGATCAGTGTCACCTGCGCACTGCTTTCGGCGGCCTTCAGTGCGGCGGCCATCGCGGCGCCACCGCTGCCAATGACTGCGACCCGCAGCGGGCCGGCATCGCCGCTATGCTTCCCACGAGCCCCCGCCGAGCCTAGCGCCCTGTCGAGCAGGCCTTCGGATTGGGTCGGCACGTCAGCAACCCCCGCGTGGTAGCCAGCTGTCGTCACGGCGGCAGCCAGCGTGTCGTGGCTGACTCCTCCATCGACCTGCACATCGGCCAGCGCCTTGGAATAGGAGACTGCTGCGGAGCGCACGCCGGGCACCTTTTCCAGCGCCTGCCTGACGTGCTCGGCACAGGAAGCGCAGGTCATCCCGTCGATTTTCAAGGTCACCATCGCCTTGCTCCGTTCTTTCATGGATTTAGTTAGATTCACGACTGCTCAACCCTTGCGTACGCTGCCCGTGTCCGAATCACGCGTATCGGTAGCACAGACGCGCTTCGCCGGGGAGAACAAGTCCCAGGTCGATACCAACAGCATCACTCCGAGACCGGGATAGAGCAGCCAACCGCTGCGCTCGCCGTAAGCCCGCATCACAAACACGGCTGCCAGCACCAGTACCGGACCAATCAGGCCGAGTACCGTACGGTGCCACTGCCGATGATTGAGCCACCCGATCGCATTGGCGAATAGCGCGATGCCGGCGAATGCCGGTAGTAGGATACGGATGAACAACCCTTCATACTGGCTCAGGAAACCCAGACCAATCGCCGCACCCAGACTGGCGATGGCAGGAAAACAGCTCGCACAGCCCATCGCCGATGCGATGCTGCCGAGCAAACCGGCCTTATCGGCCGCGCGCGTGACGAACGACATTGGAGTACCTCTGTAGTTTCAGGGTTTGACCGACGACGGATAGCCCGCGTCCGAAGTGGCCTTGGTCAGCGCCTGGACGTTGGTTTTGTCGTCGTCGAACGTCACGACGGCTTCCCTCTGCTCGAAACGGACATCCGTTTTTTCGACGCCCGCGACTTTGGAAAGCGCGTGTTTGACGGTGATCGGGCAAGCGGCGCACGTCATGCCGGGCACAGACAGCGTGACCGTCCGGGTTGCAGCCCAGACCGGGACCGCGAGAACGGTAAGCGTGAGCGCAGTAAGTAGCTTTTTCATAATGAACTCCAAATTCAATAGAACAGGGGCAGTACGTAGGGAAAACCGAGCGCGATCAGGATCAACGCGACCACGATCCAGAAGATGAGCTTGTACGCGGTGCGCACCTGTGGAATCGCGCACACCTCACCGGGCCTGCACGCCGAAGCGGGCCGGTAGATGCGCCGTCCGGCGAAGAACAGCGCCACCAGCGCAGCGCCGATGAAAACCGGCCGGTAGGGTTCGAGCAGAGTCAGATTGCCGATCCATGCGCCGCTGACACCCAGCGCGACGAGCACCAGCGGCCCGAGGCAGCAGGTCGACGCAAGGATCGCGGCCAGTCCGCCGACGGTAAGTGCGCCGCGTCCTTTCTGTTGTTCCGCCATACGCTTGCCTTTCCGAATATCCACTGAGTAGCGTAACCTTACTTCCGTACTTATGTACGGAGTCAAGCGGTATGAAAAACGGTAGCGAAAATCTGACCATCGGCGCCTTCGCGAAGGCGGCCGGCGTCAATGTCGAGACGATCCGCTTCTATCAGCGCAAGGGACTGCTGCTCGAGCCGGAGAAGCCGTATGGCAGCATTCGCCGCTATGGCGAAGGCGATGTGACGAGGGTTCGATTCGTCAAATCCGCTCAGCGGCTGGGCTTCAGCCTCGACCAAATCGCGGACCTGCTGAAACTGGAGGATGGGACACATTGCGATGAGGCGAGCAGCCTCGCGGAGCACAAGCTGCGCGATATTCAGGACAAGCTGGCCGATCTCCAGCGCATGGAGGCGGTGCTCACACAACTGGTGTGCGCGTGTCACTCACGCAGGGGCAACGTGTCATGTCCGCTGATTGCCTCATTGCAGCGAGGTGAAGAACCGCAGGACGCCGGCGCGGTGTAAGAGACATTCGACCGAACACCACACGGAGCCGGAAGGCGTGCCGGACGCGGCGGACGAAACCGATGCGCCGGTAGATGCCGCCGACGAGGTGGAGGCTCACGCGCTGGCTGCGTGAGTTGAATTCTCGACACAACAGGTTGCCCCGGCGCAGGAGTGCGCCAGAGCTTTTTACGTCCTCAACAGCAGGCGTCCGTGCAGGTCGAACCAGGATGAGATCGCCATGCGGCTCGCGGCACTCGCCATGCGGATCGCAGGAACAGGCAGAGCAACGCCGCCGCGATGACAAGATCGCCGCCTGTATGTCACGAAGGATGGTTCACCGATACGCCGCCCGACCTCGCTATGGAGCTTCCACGCCACGCCTCGAATACGCTGCCGCAAGCTGCGCCAAGGGGCGTTCTCGCTTGCCGCTGGGATGTTGGCCTTGCCCCCGTCAGGGGGCAAGCCGGTGGAGCCGTCATGCGGGGATGCTGAGTCGGCCGTATCTCCTTTCGGGGCAGGCGGCCCGTGTGTCCTTGGCTTGTCGTGAATCCTGGCGGGGGCACGGCTTCGCCTTGGGCTTCATGGTCGCAACCTTCCAGCGAAAACAATTTCCCCGCCGCTGCGCGGCTTCCTCGCGGGGCAAATTCTTTTCGCTTTCAGGTTCTCCACTGCGTTTCGACCGTAAGCGGTGCGGCCCGCCCATCCCCCGCCGGCCGGATCACAACAAGGACGCACTGGCGCGACCTTGTTCAACCCGAAAGGAGAAAACATCATGGCTAACATTGGCACCTTCACCGCAGAGAAAGACGGCTTCACGGGCACGCTCTGTACCCTGACGCTTAACATCAAGGTCAAGCTGGTTCCCAACGACAAGGGCGACAAGGAGAACGCCCCCGACTTCCGCGTGCAGGCGGCGAGCCACGACATCGGCGCGGCGTGGAAGAAGATCAGCGAAGCCGGACGGCCCTACGTGTCCGTGACTCTCGACGATCCTTCGTTTCCAGCAATGGTCTATGCCCGCCTGATCGAAGGCGAGGAAGGCACGCACGACCTGATCTGGTCGCGCAGCAAGCCGAAAGCGGCCTGACAGCCGCCCACCGCGCCCCGCTCATTGCAGCGGGGCGCCGTGCTGCTGGCGCAGCATCGGGTTCCAATCGACATCACGAGGAGCAGGTTTGCCCCGAACCACTACGGCGGAAGCTACACACCGTTTCTAGCTGATTTAATGTCGAGAAGATTAATCTGATCGATCTTGTCTTTGTGGATCACAATGGTCAGTTTTGCTGGATACTTAAATCGCATTTCGCTGATCCTGAACGTCCACAACATTATTTTTAGGAGGTCTTCGTCAGAGATATTTTTATGTCCTCTGATGCGTGTAATTCCTGAGCCAAAAATTGTGGTCGATACGCTTTTTTGGGCATAAATATTGTTTACTTTGTCCCAAAAATTAATAAGGAACTCAAGGTATTCCGGCATTGTCAACGTGGCCTTATTGTTCTCGTCAAATCTAGAGAACGCCGTCAGCAGATAGTCTTTGTATAGGCAAATTGTGCCTATCTGATACCTTTTCTTCTTTCCCTGTTTCCTGGCATCATTCGCCTCAAGAACTTCGCTGCAATCAAAGGTGTAATCCTCGATGTAGCGATCCAGTTGAGAGGGTGGAATATCGAGATGCTTCTGTATGAAGACGCCGTTGAGAGAACTTTCGCCGATGATCTTGTTGTCTACCTGCGTATCGAAATACTCATTAAAAGCGATCGCCTTTAATCCTGGCTGCTGAAAGATGTCGCCAGTCTTTATTGCAACATCGCTACCCTCAACATTTATGTCGATGCTGTTTAGATTGGTTGACCGTAGCCATATCACCAAGTAGGTGAGTACCAGTAATGCCAAGAAAGACCAGCCAGCCCTCATCTTCCATTCGACGGGAATGTCAACAAACAAAACGACGGCTGACAGAGTACCGCTGACGACAGAGGTAATCTCAAGGAATTTTTTGACAACTCGCTTGTCAAAAAAATTGACTTTTGCCATAGCCCGAACTACTCGCTCTGATGTGCCAACTGATTACGGGTTGTACCTAAAGATGCCAGGGGCCTTCTTGCTCCCAACCATAAAGTCGCTGTCCTGTAGAGACGTTTTAATAAGTTCCTTATTCATCGGGACATGAAGCGTAGGAACTTTATCCATCGAATCACGGAAAACAGGAAGATTGTCCCAAAGATTTTTCACTTCTTGCTTCAATGACCCATTGACTAGCAAGCTCTCTTTCGTGCTGTACTCAGGGTAGATGACAATGACAGGCAGACCCTGATCATTGATTCCGTAGTCAACTTCTTCTCGAAGCGCACGAGAATTTGCTGTGATGGAACTCAGAATGAGGACAATATTTTTCGAACTTCGGAGGCGTTCCCTGAGCCTTGGTTTTAAAGTAAATTCCCAGTCGCTACCATCGCGGACGCTGTAAGTTTTGTCATGCGAGTCAACGAAGGGGAATGCCACATCAGCGCCTTTCCACATCCGCAGGGTGTTGTAGTACTGGAAATCTTTTGTAGCATGGGCACCCAGCGCGCTAGGGTTGAATGGCTCTGCAACATAAAAGGCAGTGTAGTTCCCATTTCGATATGCCATAACTCTTCTCAATCTCCGTTGAAAAAGGTGGATGGGAGCTTCGAGGTACTTCTCTTGCAGCAATGAAAAAAACAGCTGGTATCGGGACGACTTTGATTCGGGTGTCACAAAACTGTTCCACTTTACATCAAATGTAAAAATTTCCGAACTGGCGAGCGCCTGCATTCGGGTTCTTGCCTCGCGCATGTCCGCCATCGCAAGCAGCTCGGAGCTTTCGGGCCGCGTCCTGTGCCGACAAGCCAAGAGCCATGAGGCCTTGATCCCTCACGCCTGCACCGCTGCACGCTTGGCTAGCGAGGAGCATCCGCAGGCGCTACTGCGAGTCGCGTTTCTTCAATACCGCCTCCAACTCCTGGCGCACTTGCGCCAGGAGTTGGTCAGCGTGCTGTGTGCTGCCGCCGGCATAGGCCAACGTCAGCAACGTGAGCGGATGTACGTCCATGACCTCGCACAGTTGGGTCAGCTTGTGCAGGGTCGGGCTTTTCAGGTCGCGCTCCAACGAACTCATATAGGTGCGGCTGGACACGTCGGAAAACGCTTCCTGGCTCAAGCCTCGCGCTTTTCTGATCGTCCGTATTGCCGTCGCCAATGAGTGTTTCGCTGCCACCTGTGGTTTCCTCTAGAAAACCAAGATGACAGCCTATTGAGCCCTATAGGGCTACAATCTATAGTGTTCGTTTTAGCTAGTTAGCCTGCTTTCGTGTTTTTACGGAAATCCGCATCGACGGATTCCGACAGAATCGGAGAACCACATCCGTGTCTTTCCTGGCCTGCACAATGCCGCTTCCGCGTTTCCGTGCATGTACGGATTCCACGGCTTACGCCTTCGTGCTTCCTCACGAAAGCACCCATCCGCTTCAACGATTCCGCGTTTTGGCGGCAAAACGACTCTGCGCATCATCGGTTTCGTGGGATCACCGGCTATGACCCAGCCGCTCGTCACCGCCGACCAGCGTGTGCAACTGCTCGCCGTCGGCACGGCGCGCGCTGCCGGCCAGGACATCGATCCGTTGCCTGTGGTACGGCTGTTCACGCCGGACGCGCATGCAACCTGGCTGCTGGCCGCACTCGACCCGACCGATGGCGATACGGCGTGGGGGCTGATCGACCTCGGTATCGGGATGCCGGCGCTGGGGACGGTCAAGCTGTCCGACCTGGCCAGCATCGTCGGGCCACAGCAACGACCCGTCCTGCGTGACTTGTATTTCCACGCCTCGCGGCCGTTATCCAAATATCTGCGGCTGGCGCAGCGTGATGGTTCGATTCCCGACTAAGCGGGGCGCATTGTGTCTTTCTCGGTCTGGCTCAAGACGGCTGCGGTCTGGATCGGCGCTCTTGCACCAACTTAGTGCGGCCATGGCCGAAAAAGACATGATGCCTGGCGCGACTTGCGGCAGGGTATCCCATGCTGCGCGCCATTTTCGCACCGCGTAGCCGTCGCACTCGGACAACTCATGCAAGGCTTCGGAACGAATCGGTCTTGACGCTCCCCGATGCAGCCTGAGTTTACGTCTTCCTGATGGCAGCTTTGCTGCTGCTGATGCTGTAGCTCCCGTGTTCAACGCCCGTGGCGACGTTCCTGCCCAACAGGAGGTTGCGTCATGGTCGATCGAAGCACCGATGCCTGGTATCCCACCGCCGCGTATCTGTACGCGCTGCATCTGGACGGTCCCGCGCTGGCGTGGGAGTACCTGCGCCGCCATCCCGACTACCGGCGCGACTGGCTGCGCCGTCGTCGCCAGTCGGAGGCCGCGCGAATCTGGGGGTTGCGTCTGCTGGAAGACCCGGCGCTGGATGCGCGCGACGCACATCCAACCTGGTTTCCCGACCACGCTGGCGTGCTCCAACTCTACCCGGACGCCGACCCGCCGCCAGAGGCTGGTGCTTTCGAGTTCTGGCGCATCCCCGGCCGCAAGCACCTGATCCACGACGGCAAGCGCCTGGTGCTGGTCGCACGCTGGCCCGGCTGCTGCGTGCGGCTCGCCCTGGCACCGGGCCTGGCCGATGGTATGGCCTACCTCTATGCCGTTCGTGCGTACGCCACGCCCTGCACGGGCTACCGTGCGATGACGGCCGCGCTGGACAAGCTGGCAATGGTGGGGGCGGTCGCGCCTGCGGCGGCGGCCCGCTCGCGGCCCACGCCCGCCGCGCTGCTGGAACTGCACACCTTGCAGGCGCTCGATGCGACCCTCGCAGGCGCATCCTTGCGCGAAACCGCCATCGGACTGTTCGGCGCCGACACCGCAGCCACTGGTTGGTATGCCGATGGCGGCTTGCGCTCGCGCGTGCGTCGCCTGGTACGTCGCGGCCAATCGCTGATGCGCGGCGGCTATCGCCGCCTTGCACAGCTCGAATGACCTGGGGAGGGTCGTTTTGCCTGCACTGAAAAACGACCCTCTGCGCAACGCGTCGCTCGCATGAGACTGACTCCATCCGGCTGCACTGGTGCGGCCGACGTTTCTGATCGATGGAGGTTCACCCGATGCGACCCGCACCCATGCGGCCTGCTGCCGCTACCATTGCCACGCCCCCGCAGCCCCAACGCTACCTCACCAACGACGAAGCCGCCGAGTATCTGCGGTTGTCGCCGCGCACGCTCGAAAAGCAGCGCGTGATCGGCGGTGGGCCGAAGTTTCGCAAGTTCGGCCGACGCGTCATGTACGCGGTCGCCGACCTCGACACCTGGGCCGACGAGCGCAGTTTCGAGGCCACGTCCGACCCCGAGTACGCCGAGTACCACTCGGCCGACAGCCGTGCGCGCTGACCGGTGGCTCGCCGGTGGTCACCGCCATGCCCGGCCCATCGCGGGAGCGAGAACAGCTCGACCTGTTCCGCGCCTTGCCGGGCAGTGGCATGGCGCCGCGCGACAGCCAGGACTTGATGGCCTTTCCGTTTTTCTCGCTGGCGAAGTCGCGGCGCACGACGCCGATCGACTTTCGCAGCGGAAACATCACCATCCGCGTGGAGGGCACACGGGAACATGGCATCGCCACCATTTGGGATGCGGATGTACTGATTTGGGCAGCCTCGCAGATCGTGGAAGCGCGCGACACGGGCCTGCAGCCGTCGCGGCTGATGCACGCGACACCCTACGAGATTCTGCGCTTCATCGGGCGCGGCGTGTCGCTGCGCGACTACCAGCGCCTGAAGGCCGCGCTCGACCGGCTGCAATCGACCACCGTGGCGACCTCCATCCGCGAAACAACCGGGCGGCGCCTGCATCGCTTCTCGTGGATCAACGAATGGAAGGAGCTGGCCGACGCCCAAGGCACCCCGCTGGGCATCGAGCTGATCCTGCCGGACTGGTTCTACGCTGGTGTGCTCGACGCCGCACTGGTGCTGACCATCGACCCGGCGTACTTCCGGCTGACCGGCGGCATCGAGCGGTGGCTGTACCGCCTGGTGCGCAAGCACGGCGGCAAGCAGCCCGGCGGCTGGCAGTTCGATTTCCGGCACCTGCATCGCAAATCGGGCAGCACGGCGAAGCCCTACGACTTCGCCTGCGATCTGCGCGCACTGGTCGCGCGGCAATCGCTGCCCGGCTATGTGCTCGGCATCGAGCGGATGCCAGACAGCGGCGTGGAGTTGCTGACGTTCCGGCCCGTGCCGGCCACGGCACGGGGATAACTCGGGGAAAACGTGTGGACGGGCTCGTGCTATCAGGCGTGGCAGGTATCGTGCTATCGGGCGTGTCCCTATCGTGCTATCAGGCGCGCGAAACCGCCGGAAAGCGAGTATCGACGTGGGTTTCGGCCCTCTCTAACTTTCCTAACTTAAATACCCTAACTTTTGATAAGAGCACGCCGTTTCGGTGGACAACCGTGAAACGGCACCGCATGCAGCCGCAGAGGCCAGGCTTTCCCACGCGGAGGGCCGTGCCATGATCGTTGCGCTCCTGAACCAGAAAGGCGGTGTGGGCAAGACCACGCTCGCCACTCATATTGCCGGCGAACTGGCGATGCGCGGCCAGCACGTCGTCCTGCTCGATGCTGACCCGCAAGGCTCGGCACTGGACTGGACACAGCGGCGCGCCCAGCAGGGCCTGCCGCGCTTGTTCAGCGCCGTGGGCCTCGCCCGCGAGACGCTGCACCAGGAAGCACCGGAGCTGGCCCGTCGCGCCGATCACGTCGTCATCGACGGCCCGCCGCGCATCGCCGCCCTGGCGCGCTCCGCACTGCTGGCGGCCGAGCGGGTGCTGATCCCGGTGCAGCCCAGCCCCTACGACCTGTGGGCCAGCGCGGAGATGGTGGCGCTGGTCCGCGAAGCGCAGGTGTTCCGGCCGCAACTAGCCGCGGCCTTCGTCATCAACCGGCGCGTCAGCACTACAGTGATCGGCCGCGAGGCGCGCAGCACGCTCGCCGAGCAGCCGTTGCCGGCACTGCGCTCGGAAGTGCATCAGCGCATCGTGTTTGCCGACAGCGTGGCCGCCGGCCGGCTTGCCTGCGAGACAGCACCCGACAGCGCCGCCGCGCGCGAGATCACGGCACTCACCGATGAACTGCTGCGGTGGCCGACATGAGCCAGCGCACCGGCAAGCGCATCGCCATCGGCACGCGTCCGCCGGCGAACCCGCACGCCGAGGCGTGGGTTCGCCAGGGCGACGCCGATGGTCTCCAGAAAGGCGACCTCTACACCGCGCGCCTGACCCTTGATATCACGCCTGCGATGCGCGCGCGCATCAAGGTGTCAGCGTTCACACAAGGCGTGACGGTGGCCGAACTATTGCGGGCACTGCTGGAACGAGAATTTCCGGAGAATCCTCGATGAACGTACAACTTTCTGCGGCCACCACTGCCACGGCCAACACGGATACGCCATCGCTCGCAGTGCTCGCCGGCCAGACCGACGCCGCGCCGCTGACCCGCGTATCGCTCGCCTACATCGAGCAGCGCATCGACATTTACCTGCGTTTTGGCGAGCCGACCCGGATCGTGCGGCTCGACCGCTGGCGGCGCGTCGCAATGTTCCTGCCGGACGCCACGTTCTGCCGCATCCGCTGGCACGCCAATGATTACGGCACGATTCGCTGGCAGCTCATGGTGATGCAGGCTTGCACGCCGCTGGACGCATCACAGCGCATTCCCGGCGTGCTGCCCGGCGCGCGCCTGCTGCTGCACGCCGAGGGTGAACCCGCCGTGCGCGCCGTACTGGCTCAACTCGATACCATCGAGGCGCAGAGCATTGCACCGGACGCCGTGTCGCCCACGTACTGGCGCACGCTCGGCAACCGGCTCGCCGCACGCCTGCCGCTGCCTGAATACACCATCGAGCGGCACATGGTCTGGCTCGCCGGGAGGGTGCTGTCATGACCACCGCACCCACCACCGGCATCGCGCGGCGTTCTCGCTCGCGCCTGCACGCTCGCCTCGTGTTGACGGGCCTGTCTGTCTGCGGCTTCGCTGCGCTGGCCTGGGCATCCTTTGCGTCGCCACTGCCACGCCTGACCTACAACCCGTCTGATAGCGTAGCGGTCGGCTGGTATCGCGTCGATCCGCTCGACCCTCGGGCCGGCTCGCTGTCGCATCCGTTGTCCGTGGACAGCATCGTGCTTGTCCCGCTGCCGGCTAAGGCTGCCGCGTTGGCTGCGCGGCGCGGCTACCTGCCGACGCGCGTGCCGCTGCTCAAGCGCATCGGCGCAGTCGCGGGGCAAGAGGTGTGCGTCGCCGGTGGCATCGTCCGTATCGACGGCGTGTCGGTGGCCGCCGCGCTGCCCGCTGATCGCATGGGCCGGCCGCTGCCATCCTGGCAGCAATGCCGCCGTCTCAAACCGGGCGAACTGTTCCTGTTGAGTACGACCAATCCGGCGTCATTCGACAGCCGGTATTTCGGACCGGTCGCTGCATCCACCGTGATCGGTATTGCGCATCCGGTCTGGCTGGAGGCACGCCCATGATGGCTGCCGATGCGCTGCGCTGCACCGTGCCATCCGGCGTGTCGCTTTGCTGGCTGTCGCCGCGTCGTCGTGCGTGCAGTGCGCGTGCATTCGCACCGCACTTCGCGCTGCCTGCGGCGCCGCCGGGCCGCAAATGCCCGCAGCGACAGCGTAGGGCAGAGGCGGAAGGCAAGATAAAAGGTCGCGGCACCGGGCCGCTTGGAAACCTTGTCTGCACGTGGGGGTGGCGCGGCACGCGCCAGAGGGTGATCGCGTGCTGCGAGGGTGTGCAATACCGCTTTGGCATTGGCGAAAGTGCGTGCTTTGTCCGCTGGGCTGCGATGGCCTTGGATGGAGGCGTACCATGAGCCAGCGAGACGACGACCGTTTCCGCATCCAACCGGGTGCGCCAAAGCAGCGCGGCGACGCCTTCATTAACAAGGTGCTGCGCCAGACCAATCGGTCTGGCGCGAAGCTCGGTACGGCGGCTGGCAAGGTCGGCCAGCGACCTGGTTCTCGGTTGGGGCGCGGTCACGTCGCGGCGCGCTTCGCCGGTCGCGGACTGAGTGCCAACGCCCGGCGTGCCACGATCAAGGCGCGGTTGGTCAATCTGGCGAAGGCCGGACCACGCTCGACCACTGCGCACCTGCGCTACATCGAGCGCGAAGGTGTCGATCGCCAGGGCGGGCCGGGCCATGCCTACGGTCCGGCGACCGACACAGCAGACACCGCTGCCTTCGAGGAGCGCGGGCGCGAGGATCGGCACCAGTTCCGTTTCATCGTTTCGCCGGAGGACGCTGAACAGCTCGACGATCTGCGCACCTACACGCGGCACCTGATGGCGCGCATGGAGGCCGACTTGGGCACGCGGCTGGAATGGGTGGCCGTTGATCACTGGAATACTGACAACCCACACACGCATGTCGTCCTGCGTGGCAAGGACGACACCGGCAAAGACCTCATCATTTCCCGCGACTACATCGCCGAAGGGATGCGCCGGCGGGCGTCGGAGCTGGCAACCGAATGGCTCGGGCCGCGCACCGAAATGGAGATGCAGCGCGCCACGCAGCGTGAAGTCGATCAAGAGCGGTGGACGGGCTTGGATCGCGCCTTGCAGCGCGAGGCTAGCGACGATGGCCTGGTGCGCATCGTACGCTTTGCCGAGCCCCGGCTGCAACGCCAAAGGCAAGTGCTGATCGGCCGTCTGCAGCGTTTGCAGCGCCTGGGGCTGGCAACCGAGCAGCAGCCAGGTGCATGGACCGTCCATGCCAAGGCGGAACCGACCCTGCGCGCAATGGGCGAGCGCGGCGACATCATCCGTACCATGCAGCGGGCCATGAGCGGCAGGCAGCGCGAACTAGCCGTATTCCAGCCCCGCGAGGAGGCCCGCGCCATCATCGGACGCGTCGTCGGTAAGGGGCTGGCCGATGAGCTATACGACAAAGGCTACCTGATCGTCGATGGCACCGACGGCAAGGCGCACTACGTCGCGCTGCCGCCACGCTCGGAACTGGAGCAGTACCCGACCGGCGCAGTGGTGGAGGTGAAAGGCGCGGCCGGCGTACGCGCCGCCGACCGCAACATCGCCACGCTGGCGGCCGATGGCTTGTACCGGACCGACCATCATCTGGCTGTTGCCCAAGGCCAGACCACACTCGACCGTGACCCGCGCGAGGTGGTGGCTGCGCATGTGCGTCGGCTCGAAGCGCTGCGCCGCGCTGGCATCGTGGAGCGCGTAGCTGAAGGTGTCTGGCGCGTGCCCGGTGACCTGGCCGAACGCGGTCGCCAGTACGATGCGCAGCGCCTTGGCGGCGGCGTAGCGGTGGAACTGAAATCACACCTGCCGATTGAGCGACAGGTGCGCGTGATCGGCGCTACCTGGCTTGACCAGCAGTTGATCGGCGGCGGCAAGGGGCTGGGCAACCTGGGCTTTGGTGCCGAGGTCAAGGGTGCGCTACACCAGCGCGCCGGTTTCCTGGCCGAACAGGGACTGGCTGAGCGGCGCGGACAGCGCGTCATCCTCGCACGCAACCTGCTGGCGACGCTGCGCGGGCGCGAGCTGGCGAAGACTGCGCGGGAGATTGCGGCCGAAACCGGCTTGGAGCATCGCCCGGTGGCCGATGGGCAGCGCGTGGCCGGCATCTACCGGCGCAGCGTCATGCTTGCCAGCGGGCGCTACGCCATGCTCGATGACGGCATGGGATTCAGCCTCGTTCCGTGGAAGCAGGTAATTGAGCGGTGGCAGGGACATCAGCTCGCTGCGACAGCGCGCGGCGGCGGTGTGTCATGGGAAATGGGGCGACAACGCGGGCCGTCCGCGGATTGACGTGTTAATGCGGAAAGGGCGTACTTGCGCCGAGCCCGATGTCGCTTTGTTCTTCGATCCAGACGAGATTCGGGAGCGCGCGTTTGCTGACCAAGCTGAAGATGCCGACTACGCCGCCTACCTTGAACGAGGTGGTACGCCTGATCACCCAAATCGGCGGCTTCCTCGGTCGCAAGGGCGACGGCGATTCAAACGCCACCTGCGCACCGTTTGCCGCATCCGCTTCGAGGCATCCTCACTGGTTGCCGGAAGGAGGCTGGTGAAGAGCCTGTCCTTTGAGTTCTGTGCCTTTCTCGGCCGGAATGTGAAGCCAGGAAAGGAGAAGCTCATATTCGGGTGAGTTTCGACACAGTTGCTGTCCTTGCCAAGCCGCAACTCTGAGACGACCCCAATGAGCCTCAGGTTTACACCACTGCATTCCGAAACTGTTACACAGTTTTCTCTTGACTTTGGAGTTAGCTCCAAGGTTTACCATTGGGCCATCGCAACATAAAACGTCAGCGGCCAGCCCGCCGATTGGGCCAAAGAATTGGCAGTTGGGCTGCGCCGCGTACAGGCTTCGAGTGTTATCGAAGACGCCAAACACGCAGTGAGGTACCGTCATGAATCTCGCAACGACCGTTGAATCCACCCCGCGCTTCTGGAGCGAGGAGCCGTCCAATTTGCCTGGTCGGCGGCGCATCCGCGCGCGCATTGGTGGGCTGCACTGCTCGCTGTGCACCGGCACGATCGAAAAGGCGCTGGGCAAGCGGCCGGGTGTCGACAAGGTCGCGGTCAGCCTGACCCATGAACAGGCGTTGATCGAGTACGACCCGAAAGTGGCACGCGCCGAGGATTTGCTCCAGACGCTGAAGGACATCGGCTATACGGTCTCCGATCCGCGCAAGTTGCGTCCATATGATGAAGAAGAGCGTGCGCTGGTACGCGAGCGCGGGCGCTTCCTGACTGCCTTGGTGGCCAGCGTTGCCTCAATGGGCCTGGTTGGCTACCCGGTCGATAGCGTGTGGTTCCCGCTGTGCGTTTTTTCTCTCGTGAGCTTGGTGGCCTTTGCCTTCGTCGTGTTGCGTGGCTATGGACTGAAACGGGCGATGGTCGGCACGACTCTGCTCGCTGTGTTCGCCGCTGGAATCTACTATTTTAAGTTGCAGGGCACGTTCGGCTCGACCGTTCCATGGCTCACGGGCGTGCTCGCGCTAATGCTTGTCTTCGGGGTGGGCCAACACATTGTGCGCATGGCCGCCATGGCGCTGCGGCGCGGCATCCTCAATCAGCACGTGCTGGTTGAGTTCGGGGCATTCGCGGGGCTGGCCGGAGGGGCGATCGGCTTGGTATTGCGCCCCATCGGTTATCCGACGGAAGCGTTTTTTGCTGTGACCGTGATGGTGCTGAGCTATCACATCTTTTCCGAGTGGTTGTCGTTGATCGTCAAGACGCGCAGTTCTCAGGCGGTCAAAAAGCTTCTGGACCTTGAGCCTGATGTTGCCTATCTCGTCAAGGACGGCCTGGAACAAGAGGTGCCACTCGATCAGGTGCGTGTCGGCGACCTGGTGCGCATCCGCCCGGGAGGGCGTGTGCCGGTTGACGGGCAGGTTGAGTCGGGCGGATCGGACGTGGATGAATCACTGGTAACTGGCGAGCCGCTACCCGTCGAGAAGCGCGCCGGAGACCGGGTGGTGAGTGGCGCGCTGAACGGCCATGGCACGCTGCTGGTGCGCGTCAGTGTGGTCGGGGAAGCGAGTTTTCTCAGGCAAGTGGTGCGCAGCGTCGAAGACGCCCGCGCCCTCAAACCGGGCTTGCTGCATCTCGTGGACCGCGTATTGCGCGTGTACACGCCGATCGTGCTGTTCACCGCAGCTGGTGCGGCGCTCTTCTGGCTCCTCGGCCCACTTCTCGTCGGATCTTCCCCCGATCTGCAGCGGGCGGTGTTTGCCGGCCTGAGCGTGCTGGTCATGGGCTATCCCTGCGCCGTGGGCATCTCGGCACCGCTGTCCATCGTACGCGGCGCGGGCGAAGCGGCCGAGCGCGGCGTACTGATGCGTACCGGTGAGGCGTTTCAAGCCTTGCGGCGCGTGGACCGCGTGGTGTTTGACAAGACCGGCACGCTGACCGAGGGCCGCCCCGCCTTGCGGACGATCGACGCCATCGCTTGTGCGGAACAGGAACTGCTCGCGCTCGTGGCAGGCGTAGAGGCATTTTCCGAACATCCGCTCGCCCGAGCGGTGGTGGAAGAAGCGTTTAAGCGCGGGCTCACATTGCCCGAGGTGAAGGAGTTCGAAGCCGTCGCCGGTCATGGCGTCCGGGCTCGCCTCGGGCAGGCTCGGTTGATGGTGGGCAGTCCGGTGTTTCTCGCAACCGAAGCCGTGGACCTGTCGGCTCAGGACGCACGCATCAACGAACTCGAAGCGCGCGGACTGACGGTCATCGGCGTGGCGCGCGACGGCGTGCTGCTCGGCCTGCTGGCGCTTGGCGACGCGCTGCGGCCCGACGCTGCGGATACCGTGCGCCGCCTGCACGCGCTGGGCGCCCGCATCAGCTTGATCACCGGCGATAACGAGCAGGCGGCTCGCCATTTCGCCCGTGCCGCTGGCATCGAAGAAGTGCATGCGCGCGTGCTGCCAGCAGGAAAAGCCGATTTGATCCGGCAACTGCAGCAGGGCGCACGCGTGGCGATGGTCGGTGACGGCATCAACGATGCGCCGGCTCTGATGCAAGCCGACGTCGGCATCGCCTTCGGCAGTGGCGCGGACATCGCGATCGAATCAGCCGACGTGATCATCCTGAACCAGCGGCTCGGCGCTGTACTGGAGGCCTATGCGGTCAGCCGCAACAGCTACCGGAAGATTGTGCAGAACGTCTCGCTGGCCTTCCTGTTCAATGGCATCGGGATTCCGGCGGCTGCCACGGGCCTGATTTATCCGATATGGGGCATGGTTGCCATGGCCGCGAGCGTGACGGCAATTTTCATCAACTCCCTGTGGGGCCGTGGCGACTATTTCTTCGAGGCGATCCGGGCGGTCGGGCGCGCGCCTCAGATGCCATCCAAAGCGACCGCATCGTGAGAGAAAGACGTGCCTCCTTGCCCTGCTTTCGGCCCAGGATTCTTCTCGATCAACAACCAAGTCATTCATGAAAGGTCTCAGCCATGTTCAAGTCCGTTACATTCGAAGTCATCGGCGACCAGCGCCTCAACTGTGAGAAATGCGAACAGCGCGTCGCGCGACTGCTCACACCTGTGCAGGGCGTGCGGCAGGTCCGCGCACAGGCGCTTGACCAGCGTATCGAGGTGCTGTTTGACACGGCAACGGTAGAACCGGCTGCACTCGCGGAATGCCTGGGTGAAGCCGGTTACGAGACCAAGATTGTCAGTTGAACTTCTGGTCCGCGCAATTGAGACGGGCCGGGTAGCGCCGCGAACCGGCGTGCCGGCTGGAACCCTAAGCCAAATACTCATTGGAGGTGAGTTCGTGCAATCACCAAACAAGCCAAGCCAAGGACACCGCGCTGGCGTCGGCAAGGCACCCCAAAACGAAAATCGTGCGCCAGGGCGTAGGCACCAGACCGACTCGCTCGATGAGGTGGCTCGGGACGGTACCTGGTTGACGATCGGGAAGCTCGCGAAACTTGCAGAGGTCAGCACCGACACGCTCCGCTTCTACGAGGATGAAAGCCTATTGATGCCAGCAAAAAAGACGGAAGCCGGCTATCGACTGTATGGCGACGACGCGGTGCGCCGGCTGGACTTCATCAAACACGCCCAGCACTGCGGCATGACGCTATTGGAAATACGCCAGCTACTTGAGCTCAGGGCCGATGACAACTCGTGCTGCAGCGACGTACGCAGCCTGGCGATCCGAAAGAAATTGCAGCTCGAACACAAGATCAGGACGATGCAAGCGATGTCGCAGGCGTTGGGAGAGCTGATTGATGTCTGTACGGCCGAGGACCATCCGTTGGATGACTGTCCCATTCTGGCAGCGCTGGAGTCCAGCATCGCAAAGCAAAATCATGACTCACACTAAATTCGGACGACTGCCATGAGGATCGAGGTCGAATTCTTTTCAACGCCAGGATGCAGCCACTGTGATCGCACTCGGGATAGCTTGAAAGTCATCGCCCAAGCGTTCGGCGAGCAAATGGTGACCTGGCGCCACATCAACCTGCTGGACGAATTGGATTACGCCGTGGAGATCGGCGTGTTGACCCCGCCGTCGATCGCGATTGACGGTGAACTTGTGTTCCCGAGGCTGCCGAGCGCCGCGAAGTTCCGAGAGGAATTGGCGCGGCGACTTGAACGAGAACCGAACCATGAAGATGGAATACGCCCAGGGGGAGTCAAATGAATATTGACGCATTGCGAGCCACACTGGAGCAAGCGGGCCTGGCCTCCCTCGGTGTCGGCTTTCTGCTGGGATTTGTTTTCACGTTCAACCCGGTCGCACTGGCCTCCATTCCGGTTTCGCTCGCGTACGTCACCAAAGCACACGAACCGAAAACAGCAACCTTGTATGGCGGCATGTTCATTCTGGGCATGGTGGTCACGCAAACGCTGTTGGGACTGATCGCCGGCTTCGGCGGACATTGGGTAGGGCAACTGGTCGGCAGAGAATGGGGGCTCGTCCTAGGGCCCGCACTGATTCTGCTGGGCCTGATGTGGCCGGGCTGGATCAGGCTGCCGCTGCCGTCGATTTCCGTTCGCGCAAAACGCGCAGGCAGCGGATGGGGGGCCGTTGTGCTGGGAGCATCCTTTGCCGTCGCGGTGTGCCCGTTTTGCACGCCTGCTCTTGTGGTGCTGCTCGGCATCGCGGCCGGGATCGGGTCGCCCCTGTTCGGTGGGACCCTTTTGTTTGCGTTCGCTATGGGGCGAGCAGTCCCCATCATCCTGGGCGCCGTGGCGGTGGGCTGGTTGGAGAGCCTTTCCGTACTTCAGCGTTACCAAAAGGCGTTCGAAATAGTCGGTGCCGTCACGCTGATTCTTGCCGGTCTGTACATGCTGAACGCATATTTCATCGTTATTCCGGCCCTGGCGATTTAGACCCGGATCTTAATTACCTGACTTAACCGAGGATCAATATGGCCCATGATGCCGTCGCGCGCACCCCCGATCATCACGAGCGGGAGCGCTTGCTTCGGATGCTCGCAGCCGCCACCTTTATCATTTTTTTCCAGGCCTACATGGTCGCGCCGATCATTCCGGCACTCTCGAACGCTTTCGAGACCTCGGTGCAAACGGTTGGTCTGGTTGTACCGGCCTATCTGATTCCTTATGGGATCGCGACGTTGATCTTTGGTCTTTTGGCGGATCGGCTTGGCGTTCAGCGCGTCATGTTCGCATCCCTGATGGCGTTCGCGGCGCTCACGGCTTTAACGGCAACAGCCACATCCATCGAACAGATTGCGCTGTGGCGCGTTTTAACGGGCCTAGGCGCCAGCGGTGTGGTGCCGCTCGCGCTCGTGCTTGTCGGTAAGCTGTTTCCCTACGAGCAGCGAGGTCGCCCGCTTGGCTGGCTGTTTGGTGCGATGGCTGGGGGGATGGCCTTCGGCTCGCCGTTGGGCGCCATGTTGGTTCCCTTCATCGGCTGGCAAGGACTTTTCCTGCTGATCGGAGCGGCGGGAGGAATTGTCCTGCTGCTGTTTCTGCCCTATCGCCGCATCATTGCCACTGCGATGCAGCCGGTGGGGGGCACGCTCGGCGATCTCTTTCGGGGCTACCTGGGCCTGCTCGGCACCCCAAGGGGGCGGCGCACCTATGGCTATGTTTTTGTCAACTCGATGTTCCACTCTGGCGTCTTCACTTGGCTCGGCGTGTATCTCGAACGGCGCTACGGTCTCGGGCCCGTTGGCATCGGCCTCGCGTTGCTCGGATACGGCGTGCCCGGATTCCTCTTCGGACCGTTGATCGGCCGCGCGGCGGATAAGTGGGGGCGTGCCAGGTTGCTGCCCATCGGGCTGGGACTCAGCACTCTCGGCGCTGCAGCCCTGCTCCTGGATTTCCCTCTGATCCTTGCTCCAGCGGTGGCAATGCTGCTGTCCTTGGGCTACGACACGACCCAGCCACTCTTCGCAGGTATTGTTACTTCGCTCGGGGGCAAGCGGCCAGGGCAAGCCATGGGTTTGAACGTATTCAGTCTGTTTGTTGGTTTTGGTTTGGGTAGTCTGATCTTTGGGGAGGTGCTGCGCTTCGGTTTTAGGGCCGCATTGGGGATGTTTGTGGCGGTTGAGCTAACGATTGCCCTTTGTTCTCTCTGGTTGTTTCGTTCTGAAGTCCCTTCCGGGGGGAAAGGCCTGCCATCCGGTACCCGGTAAGGGTTAGACCAGCGCTTCGGCAGAGGGGACACGATCACCCGCGAACCTTGAGGCACTGCAATGATGAGCCACCGATCCTCGCGCCCTTTTTCGCGACCATCAGGGCGAGCTCCCGCAAGGGCGCAAGCGCCATCCGATCGACGCCGCATGACGATGTCTGTATGGCACTTGAACACTCGTGTACAGAGCAGGACTTCGAGGTCGCCGAACATTTGCTTTGCGCGCATGAAGTCACAGCGCGCCGCGAGACGAATGAACAGTCGCCCGATCGAGCGTGCTACATGCTTGTGCATTGCCTGGGATGGATGTAGGCGCTACGTCTTTGCGTACGATTTTTTCCGTTTCGTGAGTTGATCCAAGATAGGTCAGACAACATGGAGTTACGTCATATTCGTTGTTTCATCGCAGTGGCCGAAGAGTTGCATTTCGCTCGTGCGGCCGAACGCCTGCACATCGAGCAGTCGCCGTTGTCGCGCACTATCAAGGAACTGGAGTCCCACTTGGCCGTGCAGTTGTTCGAGCGGACGACACGACGCACGCGGTTGACCTGGGCGGGTGAGGTCTTTCTGGAGGAGGCACATCGCGTCTTCGCCGCTATCGACCAGGCCAAAGCCAGCGTGAAAGCAGCGGCTACCGGTTACCACGGCCGCCTGCGCATCGCGCTGTCCGATGGCATCGCACAGGCACGACTATCGGCTTTGCTGGCACAGTGTCGCGAGGATGAACCAGAGGTGGAGATTCGCCTGTCAGAAACACCGCTGTCGCAGCAAATCAAGGGGCTGAACAGTGACCTGTATGACGCGGGATTTGCACAATCCGATGACGTGGGCGAAGGGATTCTCGCTGAGGCTATCTGGAGTGAGCCTTTGGTGATCGCTGTACCGGCGCGCCATCCACTCCTGGTACACCGGCGCATCCCGCTCGACGAGGTGTTGCGCTATCCGCTTGTGCTGTGCCATCCCGAAACCTGCGAGGGCTTCTGGCAGCAGGTCAAGCGAGTGCTACGCACGGTGGATGCCGAGCCCACCATAGCGGATCGTGTGCCAACGCTAGACTTAATGATGACCTTGGTGGCCGCTGGTTACGGTTTGGGGTTCGCAGGCGAAAGCCAGATAGCAGCATGCTGCAATCCTGATGTGATTGCTCGGCCACTCGCCGGTCGTTCACCGATGCTGACCACATACCTGTTGCGCCCAGACATTGAGCCTTCCGAGCAGTTGAGCCGCTTCATCGACAGGGTGAGCCCTGTCGATGACCAAGCATCGAATCCCACCACCGTTCAATGAGAGGCCATGCCATGGAGATGATTACTCCGCTCATGCTCGTGGCACTGCTGACCGCCTGCGGCTAGTCCGCGCCGACGGAGACTGTCGAATCGTTGATCGCCAACCCCGAGCGATTGAAGGAACTGCGCACGCAGTACAAAGCCGACCGTGCGAAACTGGGTGATGCGCTGTGCAACGCAGTGGCCGAAGCGACACACAAGCGCTTCATTGGCAACGGCACGCCGTACACGCCAGAGCCAGCTCCGAAGAACTGATCAGTTCACACAGATAGCGACACGCGGATGGTTAATACTCGTCGCATAGCTCTGTACGCGCCGATTCTTCATATCGGCAAAAATTCTTTCAAAAAATCGCCATACACGACTCAATGCGCATCCGCTTGCGACGTTTTCCTTGTCTACGCCCTTGCTGGAAATCTTTCTTTTTCTCCTTGAATTGTGCCGATAACAGTCTTTGACCGACTCTTGACCTGACACCGATCCTTGCAACTACGGCACGCCTTTGTGCCGCATGCCGCAAGGGAGAAATTGGAGGCCGGGATGCAAGGTCAAGGCGTGTTGTTCGGGCAGATTGCCGTAGTGTTCGGCATCGTAGTCGCCGGCGTGTGGAGTGCCACACAATGGACAGCCGCTGCTCTGAGCTACCAAGTACGCCTAGGCTTGCCCTGGTTCGACTTCTTCGGCACACCGATCTATCACCCGTGGCGGCTGTTTGAGTGGTGGTTCTTCTATGGTGGCTATGCCCCACGCATCTTCGACAGGGGCGGTGCGATTGCGGGCGGCAGCGGCCTAGCGGCCACGCTGGTCGCCATCGGCATGTCGGTCTGGCGCTCCCGGCAATCGAAGCTGGTGACGACCTACGGTTCGGCCCGTTGGGCCGAAGCGGCCGACATTCGCAAGGCCGGCCTGGACAAGCCTGCCGGCGTGTTCCTCGGCCTGTATCGTGGCCAGTACCTGCGCCACGAAGGCCCGGAACACGTCCTGACCTTCGCGCCCACGCGCTCCGGCAAGGGTGTGGGCCTGGTGGTGCCCACGCTGTTGAGCTGGCCGGCCTCGGCTGTCATCCATGACATCAAGGGTGAGAACTGGCAGATCACGGCGGGCTGGCGTTCGCGTTTCTCGCACTGCCTGCTGTTCAACCCGACCGATCCGAAATCCGCCGCCTACAACCCCCTGTTAGAGGTTCGGCGCGGCGCGCATGAAGTGCGTGACGTGCAGAACATCGCGGACATCCTGGTCGATCCCGAAGGCGCACTCGAACGTCGCAACCACTGGGAGAAGACTTCGCACGCGTTGCTGGTCGGGGCCATTCTGCACGTGCTCTACGCAGGCGAAGACAAGACGCTGCGCGGAGTTGCCAATTTCCTGTCCGATCCCGCGTGCCCGTTCGAGCTAACGCTGTACCGGATGATGACCACGCACCACCTGGGCGACGCACCGCACCCCGTCGTCGCGTCCGCCGCGCGCGAGGTGTTGAACAAGTCGGACAACGAGCGCTCGGGGGTACTGTCCACGGCCATGTCGTTTCTCGGCCTGTACCGCGACCCCACGGTGGCCGAAGTCACCTCGCGCTGCGACTGGCGCATTGCCGACCTGATCGCATCCCAGCATCCTGTCTCACTGTATCTCGTCGTGCCGCCGTCCGACATCAGCCGCACCAAGCCACTGGTGCGGCTGATCCTCAACCAGATCGGCCGGCGCCTGACCGAATCGCTCGACGGCAGCGACGGCATCGCGCGCCGCCACCAGCTGCTCTTGATGCTCGACGAGTTCCCTGCGCTCGGGCGCCTGGACTTCTTTGAGACGGCGCTGGCGTTCATGGCGGGCTATGGCATCCGCAGCTTCCTTATCGCGCAGTCACTCAACCAGATCGACAAAGCCTACGGCCAGAACCATTCGATCCTCGACAACTGCCATGTACGCGTGACATTTGCCACCAACGACGAACGCACCGCCAAACGCATCTCGGAGACGCTGGGCACCGCAACGGAACTTCGCGCGCAGCGCAACTACGCCGGCCATCGGCTTGCGCCGTGGTTGGGCCATCTCATGGTGTCGCGCCAGGAAACCGCACGCCCGCTGCTGACGCCCGGCGAGGTCATGCAGCTCCCGCCGGACGATGCCGTGGTGATGGTGTCCAGCGTTGCGCCGACCAGGGCCAAGAAGCTGCGCTACTACGCGGACGCCAATTTCAAGCGCCGCGTGCTGCCGCCACCTTCGATGGCGACCGGGCGCTATGCCGATGCACCGCCGATACGGCCCGACGACTGGAGTGGACTGGCCATCCCTGTTGTTCCAGCTGCGTCCACCACCGAGGGTTTGCCAGCCGATGACATCGGCGCGGCTGAGGACGGCGGCCCGCGTCGCCAACCAGAGCTGTCCGAGGTCGCCGAATACATCCTCGAACAGCAGCCGGCGGACAACGACCTGGCGCTCCTTGAGGACGACGACCTGCCGTTGCCGCTTCCTCGTCAGCTCAATCCGGCCATGCAGCGCACGGCTCGGCTGGCGTCTCTCGACCAACACGACGGAATCGAGCTATGAGCCAGTACCGCCTGAACCTGTTTATTCCACACGAGCACGCCAAGCGGCTCGACGAACTGGCCGCCAAGAAAGGTTTGTCCAAGTCATCCATTGTCGCGGCGGCGCTCGCGTCGTGGCTCTCGCCCGACGCAGGCGACCAGCGCGAAGCGGCCATCGCCAAACGTCTGGATCGGCTCTCGCGCCAATTCGAGAAGTTGGAGCGCGATCAGAACATCGAGATCGAGACGCTGGCGCTCTTCGTCCGCTACTTCCTGATGGTCAGCACGCCGGTTCCCGAGTCCCATCAGGGAGCAGCGCGGGCGCAGGGCAAGGCGCGCTTCGAGCAGTTCGTCGAACAGCTCGGCCGCCACCTGATGCGCGGGCGCAGCCTCGTGCGCGACGTGGTGGAGGAACTGAGTCCCGACGCCGCGCGGCTGGATGAGGCAGCGGCGCTGGCCGATACCGAGGAGCGTGCCTCATGAGCGCGCAGCCACAGTCCTTTACCGCCACGTCGCTTGACCGGCGCATCCGCATGTTGCGCACGGCGATGGGACCGCTGATCGCCGCTGCGCTCGAAGACCCCGACGTGGTGGAAATCATGCTCAACCCCGACCACACGCTTTGGGTCGATCGCCTGTCGTCGGGCCGCGCACCGATGGGCGCGGAGTTGTCCGAGGAAGATGGCGAACGCATCATCCGCCTAGTCGCAGCACACGTCGGCGCGGAAGTGCATCGCGGTCAGCCGCTGCTGACCGCCGAACTGCCGGAGACCGGCGAGCGTTTTGAGGGCATTCTGCCGCCGGCAGCGCCTGGCCCGGCCTTCGCGCTGCGCAAGCGCGCGGTCGGCGTGATCCCGCTGGAGCGCTACGTCACCGACGAGATGATGACCGTCGAGCAGGCCGCATTCCTGCGCAGCGCGGTGCGCGAGCGGCAGAACATCCTGATCGCCGGGGGTACCAGCACCGGCAAGACCACGCTCGCCAATGCCTTGCTCGCGGAGATCGCCGCCACCGGCGACCGCGTGCTGGTACTTGAAGACACGGTAGAGCTGCAATGTGTAGCGCGCGACCACGTGCCACTGCGCACGCGCGCCGGCGTGGTGTCGATGACCGAGCTGGTGCGCGCCACGATGCGCCTGCGTCCCGACCGCGTGATCGTCGGCGAGGTGCGCGGTGGCGAGGCGCTGGATCTCATCAAGGTGTGGGGCACCGGCCATCCCGGTGGTATCGCCACGATCCACGCCGGTTCCGCCTTGGGCGCGCTGCTGCGCCTGGAGCAACTGATTCTTGAAGTGGCGGTGAATCCGCCGCGGGCGCTCGTCGCCGAGGCCGTCAACGTCGTCATCCATATCGCCGGGCGCGGCCGCAGGCGTCGCATTGAGGGCATTGCCCGCGTCGCCGGTTTTGATGGCGTGGGCTATCGCCTGGCGGACGCGCTGGCGTCGCCGCCCGAACCGCCGTCGCCTTCCTCGCTCCCCAGCCATCTAGGAGAACTGCCATGACGCAGCGGCACGCCCAGACCTTTCGCATTTCCGTAAATCCGGCCTTCGCCTTTGCACGCCTGAGGCATTTGGCCGGCCCAGTGCATCACGGCCTGCTGCTGGCCGCCATCCTGCTGATGACGGTCGGCACGGCGCGGGCCGCTGGTTCCTCGATGCCCTGGGAAGGGCCGCTGCAATCCATCCTCGAATCCATCCAGGGACCGGTCGCGCGCATCGTCGCGGTCATCATCATCATCGCCACCGGCCTCGCGTTGGCCTTCGGGGATACGTCGGGGGGCTTTCGCAAGCTCATCCAGATTGTGTTTGGGTTGAGCATCGCGTTTGCCGCCTCCTCGTTCTTCCTGTCGTTCTTCAGCTTCTCCGGTGGAGCCCTCGTATGAGCGCGGCCACCGACCTGCCGGGCTTCGAGGTGCCGCTGCATCGCTCGCTGACCGAGCCGATTTTGCTGGGTGGCGCGCCGCGTACCGTGGCGATTGCCAACGGCACGCTGGCCGCTGCCGTCGGGCTTGGCCTGCAACTATGGATTCCCGGTGTCGCGCTCTGGATCGTCGGCCATTCGCTCGCCGTGTGGGGCGCGCGCGTGGACGCCCAGTTCATGCAGGTGTTTGCCAGGCACATCAAGCACAAACCGCTGCTGGACGTGTGAGGGGAGAACGCCGCGATGTTGAACCTCGCCGAATACCGCCATCGTCCCGCGCTGCTCGCCGACTGGCTACCGTGGGTCGGCCTGGTGGCGCCCGGTGTCGTACTGAACAAGGACGGCAGTTTCCAGCGCACGGCGCGTTTTCGTGGACCCGACCTGGACAGCGCGACGCAAGGCGAGCTGATCGCCACGACGGCGCGCTTGAACAACGCGCTGCGCCGGCTCGGCGCGGGCTGGGCGCTGTTTGTCGAAGCCGAACGCCGACCGGCGGCGAACTATCCGCACTCGGATTTTCCCGAACCGTTGTCGTGGCTGGTGGACGAGGAGCGACGCGCAACCTTCGAGGAATCCGGTCACCACTTCGAGAGTGGCTACCACTTCACGTTGCAATACCTGCCGCCGGAGCAATCCCGCGCACGCGCGGCCAAGTTGCTCTACGAGAACACGCCGACCGCCGGCGTGGACTGGCATGAACGCTTGGCCGCGTTCGTCGCAGAAACCGGGCGCATCTTCGACCTGCTCGATGGCGTGATGCCGGAAATCGACTGGCTCGATGACGCCGAAACGCTGACCTATCTGCACGCGACCATCTCGACGCGGCGCTACCGCATCGGCGTGCCGGACGTGCCATTCCACCTCGATGCGCTGCTGGCCGACATGCCGCTGATCGGCGGCCTCGCGCCGATGCTCGGCGACCAGCACCTGCGCGTCGTCACCGTGCGCGGCTTTCCGACCTCAACCTGGCCGGGGATTCTGGACGACCTCAATCGGATGGGTTTCGCCTACCGCTGGAGCACACGCTTCCTGTGTATGGACAAATCGGAAGCCGAGAAGGAACTCGGCCGCCTGCGTCGCCAGTGGTTTGCCAAGCGCAAGAATGTCCTCGCCTTGCTGCGCGAAACCATCTTCCAGCAGGAAAGCCCGCTGGTCGATACCGACGCTAGCAACAAGGCAGCTGACGCAGACGCCGCCATGCAGGAGCTGGGCAGCGATCAAGTCGCCTTCGGCTTTGTCACCGCCACCGTGACGGTGCTTGATGCCGACGCCGACACGGCCGATGAAAAGCAGCGCAGGGTAGAGCGCGTCATCCAGGGCCGGGGCTTCGTGACCATCCCGGAAACCCTCAACTCGGTGGAGGCGTGGCTGTCGTCGGTGCCGGGCAATGCCTATGCCAACGTGCGCCAGCCGATCATCTCGACGCTAAACCTGGCGCACCTGATGCCGGTGTCGGCGGTGTGGGCCGGGCCAGGGAAGAACGACCATCTCGACGGCCCGCCGCTGGTCGTCACCCGCACCGAAGGTGCGACGCCGTTCCGGCTGGTGACGCACGTCGGCGACGTGGGCCACACGCTGGTCGCCGGCCCGACCGGCATGGGCAAGTCCGTGCTGCTCGCCACGCTGGCGATGCAGTTCCGCCGCTACCCCGGTTCGCGCATCTTTGCCTTCGACATGGGCCGCTCGATGCGGGCAACGGCGCTGGGCCTGGGCGGCGAGTATTACGACCTCGGCTCCGATGGTGCGATCGCGTTTCAGCCGCTCGCACGCATCGACCAGGAGGGCTATCGCACCTGGGCGGCCGAATGGGTCGAAGGCCGCCTGTCGCATGAAGGCGTCACCGTTGGCCCCGACGAGAAGGCGGCCATCTGGTCGGCACTCGGTAGTCTCGCCGGTGCGCCGCTCGAACAGCGCACGCTCACGGGCCTGTCGGTACTGCTGCAATCGAACGCGCTGCGCCAGGCGCTCGCACCCTATGTGCTGGGCGGCGCACACGGCAAGCTACTGGATGCTGATCACGACCGGCTCGGCTCGGCCGACGTGCAGTGCTTCGAGATGGAAGAACTGATGCACAGCAAGGCGGCGGTGCTGGCTGTGCTGGGGTATCTCTTCGCGCGCTTTGAGGAGCGGTTCGACGGTGCGCCGACGCTGCTGATCCTCGACGAGTCCTGGTTGTTTCTCGATGACCCGGTGTTTGCCGCGCGCATCCGCCAGTGGTTGAAGACCCTGCGCAAGAAGAACGTCAGTGTCATCTTCGCCACGCAGTCGCTCGCCGACATCAAGGACTCGACCATCGCGCCGGCAATCATCGAGAGCTGCGCGAGTCGCATCTTCCTGCCGAACCCGCAGGCCACCGAGCCGCAGATCCGCACGATCTACGAAGGCTTCGGCCTGAACAGCCGGCAGATCGAGATCGTCGCCACTGCGCAGCCCAAGCGCGACTACTACTACCAATCTCGTGCAGGCAATCGCCTGTTCGACCTCGACCTGGGGCCGGTTGCACTCGCGTTCGCGGGTGCCTCGACGCCCCAAGACCAGCGCGACATGGACCGCACGCTGCGCGATGCCGGCACGCCGGGCTTTGCCGGTGCGTGGCTGCGCCATCGCGGCCTCGATTGGGCGGCCGACCTGCTGCCAGGGTTTCCCAAACCGGCGCCATCGGCCGCGTCCTTCCTCGCTCCCCAACTGCAGGAGGTTTCGCCATGAGGATTCGCTTTCTCTCCCTTGCTATCGCGGCGTTGATCGGTGTCACGTCGACTGCGCAGGCGCAGTGGGTCGTCATCGATCCGACCAACCTCGTACAGAACACGCTCACTGCGGTTCGCACGATGGAAATGATCGAGAACCAGATCAACCAGCTCCAGAACGAAGCGCAGATGCTCGTCAATCAGGGGCGCAATCTGGCGAGCCTGCCGTTCAACACGGTCAACCGGCTGCGCTCGACGCTGGCAAACACCCAGCAGCTCATTGCGCAGGCGCAGGGAGTGGCGTTCCAGGTGCAGACCATGGATCAGCAATTCGCACAGTTGTACCCGCAGCAGTACGCCGCAACCGTGAGTGGTGATCAGATGTACCAAGACGCGCACCGGCGCTGGCAGAACACGCTCACCGGCTTGCAGACCGCGATGCAGATGCAGGCGCAGGTGTCGCAGAACCTGACCGACGACGAAAGCGTGCTGACCGATCTCGTGGGCCAAAGCCAATCGGCCACCGGCGCGTTGCAAGCCCAGCAGGCGACCAATCAGCTTCTGGCCTTGCAGGCGAAGCAGTCGATCCAGGCGCAACAACTCCAGCTCACACAGGGCCGCGCGACGGCATTGGAACTGGCGCGACAGGCTGCCGCCGTCGAACGTGGCCGCGAGGTGACGCAGCGTTTCCTGGGCACCGGCACGCCGTACACGCCGCAGTCGGTCAACTTCTACGGCAACTGACCGCCAAAGCCATGAACCGCGCATCGGTCCTGTTTGCCTTCATGTACCTGCTGGCCGGCTGCGACCGGCCGCAGGTGCTGTCGGTCGATGCGCTCGCCACCGATCCGGCCCGGCTACACGCGCTGCGTGCGCAGTGCCGGCGTGACGAACACGATGGCGCGTTCTGCGCACGGGTCGCGCAAGCCAACCTGCGCCGCTTCCTCTCTGGACGGACCGGGCCGCAGGAATACCAGACGCTGGCCGACCTGCCGCCGATCCCGGCCAGCTTCGACGGACCTGATGATGCGCCGATGGAGAAGCGGCCATGAACGACGTTTCCATCATCGACCACTTCCTCAACGTTTTTTCCACCTATATCGACTCCGGCTTTGGCTTGCTGCATGGCGAAGTGGCGTTCCTGACTGCGACGCTGGTGGCCATCGATATGACGCTCGCGGGTCTCTATTGGGCACTTGGCCACGCGACGGGCCAGGGCGAAGACGTGATGGCGAAGCTCATCCGCAAGGTGCTCTATGTCGGCGCCTTCGCCTACATCATCGGCAACTTCAACATGCTGGCCGGCATTGTGTTTCGCTCGTTTGCCGGCCTGGGGCTGACAGCCACGGGCTCGACCGTGAGCATGGAGACGTTCCTGCAACCGGGACATCTCGCCAAGACCGGCATCGACGCCGGCATGCCGATCCTCAAACAGATCAGCGACATGGCGGGCTTCCCCGAGGTGTTCATCAACCTTACGCCCATCGTCGTGATGTTCCTCGCTTGGCTGACTGTCATCGTCTGCTTCTTCGTGCTGGCGGTGCAGCTTTTCATCACGATGATCGAGTTCAAGTTGACCGCGCTCGCCGGCTTCGTGCTGGTGCCGTTCGCGCTCTGGAACAAGACGAGCTTTCTGGCGGAGAAGGTACTGGGCAACGTAGTGTCGTCAGGCGTCAAAGTGTTGGTGCTGGCCGTCATCGTTGGCATCGGTACGGGCCTGTTCGCCGAGTTCCCGACCATGCCGAGTGAGCCGTCCGTCGATCATGCGCTGGTGGTGATGCTGGCCTCGCTCGCCATGCTCGCACTCGGAATCTTTGGGCCAGGCATCGCCACGGGCCTTGTCTCCGGCGCGCCGCAGCTCGGTGCCGGTGCGATGGCGGGTGCGGCGTTGGGCGCTGCCGGAACCGCCGTCGCGGTCGGCGCGGTCGCCACTGGCGTCGGCGGTGCCGTGGTTGCCGGGGCGCGCATGGCGCCTGGCGCCGTCAGCGCGCTCGGCAAGGGCGCGCGCATGGCGGCGTCCACGGCGGGTAGTACCGGCACGGGCACTGCCGCATCTGGCGGAGCCGCCGCCCAAGCCACCAACCAACAGCGTCCCGCATGGGCCAAGCGGCTGCATCGGCGCCAGCAGATCAGCCATGCCGCGACCACCGCTGCGCACACGCTACGCGGTGGGGACGGCGGCGGTTCGGCACAAGGCCCAAGCCTGGGCGATTCCGATTCTTGAGGAGAACGAGCCATGCGATTCAAACGACCACGGGTGCGCTATGCCGATACGCCGCAGCCTGCCACCCCGTACCAAGCTGCCGCGCAGGTTTGGGATGAACGCATCGGGTCGGCCCGCGTGCAGGCGAAGAACTGGCGGCTGACTGCGTTTGGCTGTCTCGTGCTCGCGCTGCTGATGGCCGGCGGCTTGGTCTGGCGCTCGGCGCAGTCCATCGTCACACCCTATGTCGTTGAGGTGGACAAGACCGGCCAGGTGCGTGCGGTCGGCGAAGCCGCCACGCCGTACCGGCCGGCCGATGCACAGATCGCCTACCACCTCGCGCACTTCATCACGCTGGTGCGCTCACTCTCCATCGATCCGGTTGTGGTGCGGCAGAACTGGCTCGATGCCTACGACTACACCACCGATCACGGTGCCGCCGTGCTCAACGACTACGCCAGCAAGAACGACCCGTTTGCCCGGGTCGGCAAGGAATCGGTAACGGTGCAGATCACCAGCGTCACGCGCGCCAGTGATTCGTCATTCAACGTGCGCTGGACGGAGCAGCGGTTCGTCAACGGTGCGCCGGCTAGCACCGAGCGTTGGAACGCCGTGGTGTCCATCGTCCTGCAAACCCCGCATACCGAGCAGCGTCTGCGCAAGAACCCCCTGGGCATCTACGTCAACGGCCTGTCGTGGAGCCGCGAGCTGGATGTATCCGAAGGAGCCAAGCCATGAACCCGTCTTTTCGCTTTTACGTTTTCGTGCTGACCCTAGCGGCCCTGTCGGGCTGCGCGTCGCAAGGCACGCCGCCACCGCATATTTCGCTTGATGAGCCGGTGCGAGCGCAACTGCTGCCGGAACCGCCGAAGCCGGTGGAAGTCGTGGAGGTGCCGAAGGTGCTGCCGATGCCGGCGCAATTGAAGCCGTTGCCGGACGCGGATAAAACCAAATCCGTGCCGGAGCCCGCCGACGAAACCGTCCGCGTGTCGCGGGCCAACGCCGAGGCGCGCATCGCGCCCACGCGCGAGGGCTACGTCAATGCGATCCAAGTCTGGCCCTTCACCGATGGCGCGCTGTATCAGGTCTACACCGCGCCCGGTCGCGTGACGGTCATTTCCTTGCAGCCGGGCGAGGAGCTGGTGACGGTCGCCGCCGGCGACACGGTGCGCTGGATTGTCGGCGACACATCCAGCGGCACCGGTAATGCCCTGCGTGTCAACGTCCTGGTCAAGCCCATCCGTTCGAGCCTGAAAACCAACCTGGTCATCACCACCAGCCGGCGCACGTACCTGATCGAGCTGACTTCGACTGAAAAGGCATGGATGGCATCGGTATCATGGGAGTACCCGAAAGACCAGATGCTCGCGTTGCAGCGCCAGGACCGGGCGGCGCAGGCCGCCGTGCCGGTCGATACCGGGTTATCGCTGGAGAAGATCCGCTTCCGCTATGCGATTTCGGGCAGCAACCCGCCGTGGAGACCGCTGCGCGCTTTCGATGACGGCGAGAAGGTCTACATCCAGTTTCCGCCCGGCATCGCCCAAGGCGAATTGCCACCCTTGTTCGTCATCGGCGCGCAGGGTGACGGCCAGCTCGTCAACTACCGTTTCCGCTCGCCGTACTACATCGTGGATCGGCTGTTCGGCGCAGCCGAACTGCGGCTCGGTGGTGACAAGGGCGACGTGGTGCGCATTGAGCGCACCGATGGCACGCGGGGGAACTGACCATGGACCAGGACAAGTCCCCGGACGGGCCCATTCCCGACGTCTCGCCGAAAGTCGCGCCGGAGAACGTTGCATTGCGGGCGCAGCCGCGCCCCGTGACGCGCCTCAACCGGCGCACGCTGGTCCTGCTGGCCGGCGGCCTGGGTGTTGCCGTGCTGGGCGCCATGATGTGGTCGCTGCAGCCGGTGCATCGACGCGGCGGCAACCAGGCCACCGAACTCTACAACGTGGATCGCGTGTCGAAGTCCGAAGAACTCGATCAGCTTCCTGCCGACTACTCGAAGCTGCCGCCGCCATCGCCGGCAAAGGTGCCGGAGCTGGGGCCTCCGCTGCCGGGCGACCTGGGGCCAGCCATCGTGAAGTCGCAGCCGTCAGCGGTGGCCAGCTATACGCCGCCCGGCCAGGACGCCGCAGCCGCCGAGCGCGACGCACTGCGCAAGGAGGCCGAAGCCGCAGCGGGATCATCGGTGTTCTTTCGCTCCAGCAACCAGCGCGCTGCCACTGCGCCGGCGCAGACCGCATCGGCCGCGCCGCCGTCTGGCCTGGCGGGCTTTGACCCACAAGCTGCCGGGCCGGCTTCGACGGCGGCGCAGCCTGCCGACCCAACCGCCGTGCAGAACCGGCAAAGCCAGAAGGAGGCATTCCAGAAAGCCGGAACAACAGAAACCCGTAATTCCGGCAACCTGCAAATGCCAGCATCGCCGTATCAAGTGATGACAGGGACAGTGATCGCGGCGGCGCTGGTGACAGGCATCAAGTCCGACCTGCCGGGCGACGTGATCGGAACGGTAACTGAGCCGGTGTACGACACCGCGACGGGTCGCTATCTGCTGATCCCGCAGGGCTCGCGCATCTTCGGCAAATACAACAGCCAAGTCGCCTATGGGCAGAGCCGCGTGCAGGTGGTGTGGAACCGCATCATCCTGCCGGACACGTCGTCACTCACGCTCGACAACCTGGCCGGCACCGACCCCGCCGGTTACACCGGCCTGGAGGATGGCGTCGATTGGCATTGGGATCGCGTCGTCGCGGGTGCGGTGCTGACGACGCTCCTGGGTGTCGGCGCCGAACTGGCCGCGCCGGAGAACCGCAACGGTGATCGCGTCATCATCGCCGGGCGGGACAGTCTGCAGGACAGCGTGAATCAGACTGGTCAGGAGATGACCCGGCGCAATATGAATATCCAGCCGACGCTGACTGAGCGCCCGGGCCTGCCGGTGCGCATCATCGTCAACCGCGACCTGGTACTGCGACCGTACCAACCGTTGTTCTTCAACCGGGGGGCTTCACGATGAGCACGATGCGCAAGCTGCGACTGGGGCCGCTACCCAAGACGGAGAGCGTCAAGGTGACCTTCGCGTGCCCGGCCAGCCTGAAAGCCGACCTCGACCGCTACGCGGCGTTGCACGCGCAGACGTATGGCGAAGCGGTTGATGCGATGACGCTGATCCCGCACATGCTGGAGGCGTTCATGGCGGGGGATCGTGGATTCAAGCGATCGCACTTGCCAACCAGCCGATCTGGAAATGAGAAAGCCGCCTCTGCGTGAACAGAGGCGGCTTTCGAATTGGTGCCCGAGGCCGGAATCGAACCGGCACGCCTTGCGGCGGGGGATTTTCTTCCCACTTCGGCTTTCGCCGCCGACCTGCACGTGGCAGGGCGTTCGTGGTCTGGAGCACGCCTTCACCATAGCCTTTCAGCCGTAGGTGCCCGCCGTCTGCTCTCTACACCTTCCCTTGAACCTTTCGATTCGAGGGCTTGGCTCGGCATTAGCTCGGACTGATCGTCCAGGGCCTTCACCGAGTTTGACGGGCTTCACCTCAAGAATTTCTTCAAGAGGGCTCAAATTTGGTCTGAGTCCCCTGCGTCTACCAATTTCACCACTCGGGCAGGACGCACATGATACTTCAACTACCTTCTACTACTGACTTGGAGGCAGCCCGCGCTGCACTGACTCCTAGTTGGCTCCTAGCTCAAAAAGCGCGCTTTTCATGCAGAGGCCGGCCTTCCTTGTAAACCCTTACCCAGCGTGGCTTTGCAGAAGATGAACCCAAGCTAACCATAGGTACAAGTACCTATTTTTGAGTCCCCTGCGTCTACCAATTTCACCACCCGGGCTATTCTTCGCGAAGCGGAGAATTATGGCACAGTAAGGGGATATGACGATCTATCCCACGATTGAAAGCACCATAGGAAAGACGCCGCTCGTCGCATTGACGCGGCTGGCTGCGGCGGGCGATGCCGGGCGCGGTAACGCGCTGCTGGCCAAGCTGGAAGGCAACAACCCCGCGGGCTCGGTCAAGGACCGGGCGGCGTTGGCGATGATCGACGGCGCGCAGCGGCGCGGCGAAATATCGCCGGGCGACACGCTGATCGAGGCCACCTCGGGCAATACCGGCATCGCGTTGGCTATGGTGGCTGCGGTCAAGGGCTACCACATGGTGCTCGTGATGCCCGAAGACCTGTCGGTGGAGCGCGCGCAGACCATGAAGGCCTATGGCGCGGAGTTGATCCTCACGCCCAAGAGCGGCGGCATGGAATATGCCCGTGATCTGGCGCTGCAGATGGCCGCGCAGGGCAAGGGCAGGGTGCTGGACCAGTTTGCCAACGAAGACAATCCCCGGGCGCATTACGAAACGACCGGCCCTGAAATCTGGGAGCAGACGAAAGGGCGCATCACGCATTTCGTCAGCGCCATGGGCACCACGGGCACGATCACCGGCGTGGCGCGCTTTCTGCGTGAAAAGAACCCCGAGGTGCGCATCGTGGGCGCGCAGCCCACCGAGGGCTCGCGCATTCCCGGCATACGCAAATGGCCCGAGGAATACCTGCCCAAGATCTATCGGCCCGAACTCGTCGATGAGTTGATTTACGTCTCTCAAAGCGATGCGGAGGACATGGCGCGCCAGCTGGCGGCGCACGAAGGCATCTTTGCCGGCATTTCGTCGGCTGGGGCGTGCTGGGTGGCGCGCCAGATTGCCGCGCGCGAACGCGACGCCACCATCGTCTTCATCGTCTGCGACCGGGGCGACCGCTATCTTTCGACAGGCGTTTTTCCCGCCTGAACCCCATGGCCTACGAAATGCGCTTCTGCCCGAACTGCGCGGGCACGCTTGCACCCATCGCGCAGATGGAGGACAGCGGCGAAAAGGTGCGTCTGCGCTGCGCCGCCTGCGGCTGGACGCACTGGAACAATCCCACCCCCGTCCTCGCGGCCATCGTCGAGGTGGATGGAAAGGTGCTGCTGGCACGCAACGCCGCGTGGCCGCCGAAGATGTTCGCACTCATCACCGGCTTCATGGAAGCGGGCGAAAGCCCTCAGGAAGGCGTGGCTCGCGAACTCAAGGAAGAAACCAATCTCGATGCCCACACCGTCACGCTGGTGGGTACGTACGAATTTTTGCGCATGAACCAGGTGATCATCGCGTTTCACGTGCAGGCGAGCGGAACCGTGCGGCTGTCGCCGGAACTGCTGGAATACCGCATGATGGAATTACAGGATCTCAAATGCTGGCCGGCCGGCACAGGGTATGCGTTGGCGGACTGGCTGCGCTCGCGTGGCCGGGAGCCCGTGTTTTTCACGGCCCAGGAGCATCAGGAATGGCGGCACGGGCTGGTGCAGCCGAAGGAGACATCATGAACATCGATAGCGAACTGGATGCACGCGGTCTGAATTGCCCCTTGCCCATCCTCAGGGCCAAGAAGGCCTTGACCAAGATGAACAGCGGGCAATTGCTCAAGGTCATTGCCACGGATCCGGGGTCCATTCGCGATTTTCAGGCGTTTTCCCGGCAAACCGGTAACGAACTCGTCGAGCAGCAGACCCAGGGCGAAGAGTTCATTCATGTTCTGCGTCGGCGCTGAAAAAGTGCTGGCGGGCACTCGTGGCAATCATTTGAGGCTGGCTGGGATCCAGTAGAAGACAGCCTAGTCACTTTCAAACGACTTAACACAATGTATATTATGTTAAATAACAAAGCGAGCTGACGACACTATACGGATTGAACCTTAGAGGCGCCACCAATCGCCCCCCCTGCCAGGCATTGCCACTTTCGTCCACACGACTGTGGATAATCGTCCTCGGTACCCCAACGGACGCAAGTGGATGGAACTCGACGATGTCATGGCAACGGAGTGCACGCTGCCCAGCCTGCCGCGTGCCGTTGCCTTGCTCACGACGGAGCTGGCGCAGCCCGAGCCCAGCCTGCGTCGGATCAACCATCTCTTTTTGACGGACCCGGCCCTGGCGGCGCGTCTGTTGCGCGAGGCGAACTCGCACTCACACCCTCTGTCCGGCAAGGTGGGCAGCATCCCCGAAGCCATTGTGATGCTCGATACCGCCCAGTTGCGGTCCTTTGTCGCCGAAGCCTTTCTCGGGACGACCGCCGGTTCGGTACCGGGAATGAACCTGCAGCACTTCTGGCGCTACAGCATCAACACGGCCCGGTTGGCGCGCTCACTGGCGGGTATCGTGCACCGCAATCAGACGACTGCCTACACGGCCGGCCTGCTGCACGGCCTGGGTGAGCTGGTGCTGCATCTGCGCGATCCGCAAGGCAGCAGCGCGGCCAGCAGCGTCGTTGCGCCTCTTGATCTGCGCCGCAGCAAGGTGGAAAGACGCGCCCGGGGATACGGCTACGCGGCGGTGAGCGCTGCACTTGCACGGCAATGGCATCTGCCCAATGTGCTCGTGGATGCGCTGCGCCATCACAACGCGCCTTTTGATGGCGAGGTGTACGAACCCCTGGCCGCCATCCTTCACCTGGCGGTCTGGCGTGCGCGCGCGAGGGAGGCCGGTTTCATGCCGCGCGAACTGGCGGCCACCTTCCCTAGCGAGGTGGGCGTTGCCCTGGACATGGACATCGACACGGTTCTGCAACAGGACCCGATCGACTGGAAGGCGCAACCGTACGCCGACGACTGCGTCTGACCTGACCTGCGGCCCGGGTTACCCCGATCCGCAGGCGACGGTTGCGCGCAGTGCGGTCAGCGCCGCTGAGGCGGCACATCCGTGCACGAGCCGTGCGCCACTTCGGCGGCCATGCCTATGCTCTCGCCCAGCGTCGGGTGCGGATGGATGGTGCTGCCGATATCCACGCTGTCCGCGCCCATCTCGATCGCCAGGGCCACCTCGCCAATCATGTCGCCCGCGTGCGTGCCGACGATGCCGCCGCCCACGATGCGGTGGGTTTCAGCGTCGAAGAGCAGCTTGGTGAAGCCCTCATCGCGCCCGTTGGCGATGGCCCGGCCCGATGCCGTCCAGGGGAACAGACCCTTGGTGACCTTCACCCCCTGGGCGCGGGCTTGGTCTTCGGTCAGGCCCACCCAGGCGACTTCGGGGTCGGTGTAGGCCACGCTGGGAATGACGCGGGCGTTGAAGGCGGCGCTGGCCAGTTCCCTGCTGCCTTGCAGCTCTCCGGCGATCACTTCGGCCGCGACGTGCCCTTCGTGCACCGCCTTGTGCGCGAGCATGGGCTGGCCGACGATGTCGCCGATGGCGAAGATGTGCGCCACGTTGGTGCGCATCTGGATGTCGACGTTGATGAAGCCGCGATCCGTGACGGCCACGCCCGCCTTGTCGGCGGCGATCTTCCTGCCGTTGGGGCTGCGGCCGACGGCTTGCAGCACCAGGTCGTAGGTCTGCGGCGCGGGGGCGCCCTCACCTTCAAAACTCACCTCGATGCCCGCGTCCGTCGCCCGGGCACCGATGGTCTTGGTCTTGAGCATGACGTGGTCAAAGCGCGGCGCGTTCATCTTCTGCCAGACCTTGACGAGGTCGCGGTCGGCGCCCTGCATCAAGCCGTCGAGCATTTCCACCACGTCCAGGCGCGCACCCAGCGTGGAATACACCGTGCCCATCTCCAGGCCGATGATGCCGCCGCCCAGGATCAGCATGCGCTTGGGCACGCCAGAGAGCGCGAGCGCGCCGGTGCTGTCCACGATGCGCGGATCGTCGGGCATGAAGGGCAGGCGCACGGCCTGGCTGCCCGCGGCGATGATGGCGCGCTTGAACTGCACGACCTTCTTGGCGCCGGTCTTTTCCTGGCCGCTGCCGGTGGTTTCCTCCACCGCCAGCTGGTTGGCGCCGATGAAGCTGCCGTAGCCGCGCACTAGCGTGACCTTGCGCATCTTCGCCATCTGGGCCAGGCCCCCGGTGAGCTTGCCGACGACCTTTTCCTTGTGGCCGCGCAGCTGGTCGATATGGACCTGGGGCGCGCCGAAGTCGATGCCCGCCGCCTTCAGGTGCGCCACTTCATCCATGACCGAGGCCACGTGCAGCAGCGCCTTGGACGGAATGCAACCGACGTTCAGGCAGACGCCACCCAGTTGCGCATAGCGCTCGACCATCACGACCGACAGCCCGAGATCGGCCGCGCGAAACGCCGCCGAATAGCCGCCGGGGCCGCCGCCCAGCACCAGCACGTCGCAATCGAGGTCGGCGCTGCCTGCGAAGTTGGCCGCTACAGGCGCAGGAGCCGCTGGCGCTTGACTGGCGGGCGCTTGAGCCCGTTTTGGCTCTGAAGCCACAGGCGCGGGTGCGGCAGCATCGGCGACTTCCAGCGTCAGCAGCACGCTGCCTTCGCTGATCTTGTCGCCGAGCTTGACCTTGAGCTCCTTCACCGTGCCCGCATGGCTCGATGGAATTTCCATCGATGCCTTGTCGGATTCCACGGTGACGAGGCTTTGCTCGGCGCGGATCGTGTCGCCCACGGCCACGAGCACTTCAATCACGCCGACGTCCTTGAAGTCGCCGAGGTCGGGAACCTTGATGTCCATCACTGCCATCTCAGGCTCCTTTCACAGCAGGATGCGGCGGTAGTCCGCCAGCACCTGGCCCAGATAGGCGTTGAAGCGCGCGGCGGCCGCGCCGTCGATCACGCGATGGTCATACGACAGCGACAGCGGCAGGATCAGGCGCGGCACGAAGGCCTTGCCGTCCCACACCGGCTTCATCGCGCTCTTGGAGAGACCCAGGATGGCCACTTCCGGCGCGTTGATGATGGGCGTGAAGTGCGTGCCGCCGATGCCGCCCAGCGACGAGATCGAGAAGCACCCGCCCTGCATGTCCGCCGTGCCGAGCTTGCCGTCGCGCGCCTTTCTGGCGAGTTCGGACATTTCCTGGCTGATCTGCAGGATGCCTTTCTGGTCGGCGTCCTTGAGCACCGGCACCATCAGGCCATTGGGCGTGTCGGCCGCGAAGCCGATGTGGTAGTAATGCTTGTAGATGAGGTTTTCGCCGTCGAGGCTGGCATTGAACTCGGGGTACTTCTTGAGCGCGGTGACCACCGCCTTGATGACGAAGGCGAGCATGGTCACCTTGACGCCATTCTTCGCCTTCTCGTTCTCGGCATTGGTCTGCACGCGGAAGGCTTCGAGCTCGGTGACGTCCGCTTCGTCGTTGTTGGTAACGTGCGGAATCATTACCCAGTTGCGCGCCAGGTTGGCGCCGCTGAGCTTCTTGATGCGCGAAAGCGGCTTCGCTTCGATGGCGCCGAACCTGGCGAAATCGACCTTGGGCCAGGGCAGCAGATCGAGACCGACGCCGCCGCCCGAGCCCACTCCCCCGCCCGCCCGAGCCTGGGTGTGCGCCGTGCCCGCCATGACGGCGCGCGTGAAGGACTGCACGTCTTCGAGCGTGATGCGGCCCTTGAGGCCCGTGCCCTTGACCTCGCCCAGCGGCACGCCGAGCTCGCGCGCAGCCTTGCGCACCGAAGGGCTCGCGTGCGGCAGGCCGACTGCGGACTGGGCGGGTTGATGCAGCGCCAGGCTCGCCGGTACGGGAGCAATCGGTGTCGGTGCCGGCGCCGGTGCGGCTGCGACGGGCGCGGGAGCAGGGGCAGCCACCGGTGCGCTCGCGCCGGAAGCAGCGGCGCCTTCGAGCACGACGATCAGGTCGCCGATGTTGACCTTGTCGCCGAGCTTGACCTTGAGTTCCTTGACGACGCCCGCGGCCGAGGACGGAATCTCCATCGAGGCCTTGTCGGATTCGACGGTGATGAGCGATTGCTCCTCCTTCACCGTGTCGCCCACGGCCACGAGCAGCTCGATGATGCCCACGTCCTTGAAGTCGCCGATGTCCGGCACGCGCACTTCCACGCGTCCGGCGGCCACAGCGGCCACGGGCGCGGCGGCTGCAGGCGCTTCAGATACAGGAGCTGCTGACGCAGGTGCAGCGGGCGTTTGAGCCGGATTTGATGCTGAATCCGCCGTTTCCACCAGCAGCACCACCGAGCCCTTGTTCACCTTGTCGCCGATCTTGACCTTGAGCTCCTTGACCACGCCCGCCTCGCTCGACGGGATTTCCATCGAGGCCTTGTCGGATTCGACCGTGATCAGGCTTTGTTCCGCCTTGATCGTGTCACCGGGCTGCACCAGCAGCTCGATGACGCCCACTTCCGAAAAATCGCCGATATCGGGGACTTTGACTTCCTTGATTGCCATGGTCTTGTCCCTCCTTCAGGCCAGCAGCGGGTTGATTTTTTCGGTCTTGATCGCGTACTTGGCGATCGCTTCGGCCACTTTGGAGCGGTCAATCACGCCCTCATCGGCCAGCGCGGCGAGCGCGGCCAGCGTGATGTAGTGGCGGTCGATCTCGAAGTGCTCGCGCAGGCGGTAGCGGAAGTCGCTGCGTCCGTAGCCATCGGTGCCCAGCACCGTGAAGCTGCGCCCCTTGGGCAAATGCGCGCGGATCTGCTCAGGATAGGCACGTACCCAGTCGGTGGAGGCAACCACCGGGCCGGGGTGGGCGGCGAGCTGCTGCGCCACGAAGGGCACGCGCGGCGCCTCGCCCGGGTGCAGCATGTTCCAGCGCTCGGCGTCCCAGCCCTCGCGGGCCAGTTCGTTGAAGCTCGGGCAGCTCCAGACGTCGGCCTGCACGCCCCAGTCGGTGGCCAGCAGCTGCTGCGCGGCGATGGATTCGCGCAGGATGGTGCCGCTGCCCATGAGCTGCACGCGCTTGTCGCCCTCGGCGCCGGGCTGGCACAGGTACATGCCCTTGAGGATCTGCTCCTCGGTGCCGGCAATGAGGCCCGGCATGGCGTAGTTCTCGTTGTGGATGGCGAGGTAGTAGAAGATGTCCTCCTGCTTCTCGACCATGCGCTTCATGCCGTCGTGCATGATGACGGCCACTTCGTGCGCGAACGAGGGCTCGTAGCTCTTGCAGGCCGGCACCGAGCTGAAGATCAGCATGCTGTTGCCGTCCTGGTGCTGCAGGCCCTCGCCGTTGAGCGTGGTGCGCCCCGCCGTGCCGCCCAGCAGGAAGCCGCGTGCGTGCAGGTCGCCCGCCGCCCAGGCTAGATCGCCGAAGCGATTGAAGCCGAAACACGAGTAGTACACGTAGAACGGGATCATGATGCGGTTGCTCACGCTGTAGCTCGTGGCCGCCGCGAGCCAGCTGGACATGCCGCCCGCCTCGTTGATCCCCTCCTGCAGCACCTGGCCGTCCTTGGCCTCGCGGTAGTAGGCGACTTCGCCCTTGTCCACCGGCGTGTACTGCTGGCCTGCCGGGTTGTAGATGCCGATCTGGCGGAACATCCCTTCCATGCCGAAGGTGCGCGCCTCGTCCACCACGATGGGTACGACGCGCGGCGCCAGCGCCTTGTCGCGCAGCAGCTGCACGACGAAGCGCACGAAGCCCTGCGTGGTGCTGATCTCGCGCCCCTCGGCCGTCGGCTCGAGGATGGCCTTGAAGGTTTCGAGCGAGGGCACGGTGAAGCTCTCGTCGGATTGCATGCGCCGGCTCGGCAGGTAGCCGCCGAGCTTTTCGCGGTGCGCGTGCAGGTACTTCATTTCCGGCGTGTCGTCGGCCGGCTTGTAGAACGGCAGGTCCGCCAGCTCGCTGTCGGGCACGGGAATGTTGAAGCGGTCGCGGAAGGCGACGATGGCCGGGTCGCCCAGCTTCTTGATCTGGTGCACCGGCATCTTCGCCTGCCCGGCCGCGCCCATGCCATAGCCCTTGATGGTGCGCGAAAGGATGACCGTGGGCTGGCCCCGGGTTTCATTGGCCGCATGAAAGGCCGCGTAGACCTTCTGCGGGTCGTGGCCGCCGTGGCGCAGCGCCCAGATGTCGTCGTCGCTCATGTGCTCGACCATCTTGAGCAGGCGCGGATCGCGGCCGAAGAAATGCTCGCGGATATAGGCGCCATCCTGCGCGCGGAAGGTCTGATAGTCGCCGTCCAGCGTATCCATCATCACCTTCTTGAGGATGCCGTCCTTGTCGCGCGCCAGCAGCGGATCCCAGCTGCTGCCCCACAGGCACTTGATGACATTCCAGCCCGCGCCGCGAAACTGCCCTTCCAGCTCCTGGATGATCTTGCCGTTGCCGCGCACCGGGCCATCGAGGCGCTGCAGGTTGCAGTTGATGACGAAGATCAAATTATCGAGATGCTCGCGCGAGGCCAGGTCGATCGCGCCCTTGCTCTCGGGCTCGTCCATCTCGCCGTCACCCAGGAACACCCAGACCTTGCGCCCTTCGGTGTTGGCGATGCCGCGTGCGTGCAGGTACTTGAGAAAGCGCGCCTGGTAGATCGCCATGTGCGGCCCCAGCCCCATGGAGACCGTGGGAAACTGCCAGAAGTCGGGCATGAGCCAGGGGTGCGGGTAGCTCGGCAGGCCGGCCTTGTAACCGACCTCCTGGCGAAAGTGCAGCATCTGATCTTCGGAAATGCGCCCTTCCATGAAGGCGCGCGCATACACGCCCGGCGAGCTGTGGCCCTGCAGGTAGATGCAGTCGCCGCCGTGCTCGGGCGTTTCTGCGTGCCAGAAATGGTTGAAGCCGGTCTCGAACATCGTCGCGACCGACGCGTAAGAGCCGATGTGCCCGCCGAGCGAGCCGCCGTCGTCCGTATGGATGCGGTTGGCGCGCGCCACCATGATCATGGCGTTCCAGCGCATGTAGGCGCGCAGGCGCTTTTCGATCTCGATGTTGCCGGGGCTGCGCTGCTCTTCGTTCGGTTCAAGGGTGTTCACATAGCCCGTCGTGGCCGAGAACGGCATGTCGATGGAATGCTCGCGCGCGTGCTCCAGCAGTTGTTCCAGAAGAAAGTGAGCGCGTTCGGGGCCTTCTTTTTCGATGACCGCGGACAGCGCGTCCATCCATTCGTGCGTTTCTTGTTCATCGGCGTCCGCGCGCGCCTGGCCATGGATGGCGTCACTCATCTTCAGTCTCCTTGATGGCAATGTGGATGTCAGGATAGGTGCTCGAGTGTCGCATAGTTTTAGAAAATTTCAAATAGTATGAGTCAATCTCATGATATGAAAATACCTAGGAAAACCCTGAATAAAATCTTCTGGATCACCCTGTCGGTCTTTAAACTTCGCTCATGGTTTCCCCTCATATGCGCGCCGAGGCCATACCGTTGTCGGAGCAACTGCCATCGCGGCGCTGGCGCCGGTGGTGGCGTGAACTCTCGCCGCACCGCCAAGACCGCTTTGCCGCCCTCGCGCCACTGGTGTCGGTGTTTCTGTTCTTCGTCGCCATCGCGGCTTCGTTCTGGTATTTGCACTCGCAGGAAATCGAGCGCGAACGCGAGGCGCTGCAGCGTGATGTGGAGTACGCCCAGCAACGCCTGCGCCTGCGCCTGTCCGAGCGCCAGGAGCAGGTCATGCGCATCGCCCGCGACCTCTCCGCCCAGGGCTTGAACGACTCGGATTTCGCCATCCAGGCGGACCTGATGACGACGCAGTACCCGGAGGTGCAGGCGCTCACCTGGATCGACGAGACCGGCCGCGTGCGCATCAGCCAGTCGGCGCCCACGCTCGCGGGCGGCCAGATGCGCCTGACGGGCGAACTCTTGCGCCCGGGCCCGACACAGGAGGGCTTTCGCCAGGTCCAGCAGCTGGAACAACCGGTCTACCTGCTGCCCGAGCTCGTCCCGGACAAGCCCGTTCCCCTGCTGCAGCTGCAGGTGCCTCTGACCACGCACGATCGCTTCGCGGGCGTGCTGCTCGCCGAATACTCGGTGGACAGCCTGTTGCGCTACGGCACGCCCACGGAAGTGCTCTCGCGCTATGCGGTGACGCTGGTCAACGCGCAGCACCAGCTGCTGGCCGGGTCACCCCTGCAGCCACGCACACGCGCCTTCTTCCCTTGGCGCAGTCCCACCAACGTCTATCAGGCGCCCATCGTCCTGCCGGGGCAGACGCTGGTGCTGCGTGCGCAGGCCTACCGCACCTCGCTGGGCGTGGTGGGCAGCGGCCTGTTCTGGCTCGTGGGCGCGCTCAGCATCATGACGGCCTGGCTGCTGCTGGGCACCTGGCGGCACACGCGCAGGCGCATGCAGGCGCAGGAGGCGCTGATCGCCGAGACCAATTTTCGCCGTGCCATGGAAAACTCCATCCTCACGGGCATGCGCGCGCTCGACCTCGAGGGCCGCATCACCTACGTGAACGCGGCGTTCTGCCAGATGACAGGCTGGTCCACCGAAGAACTCGTGGGCCAGACCCCGCCCTACAGCTATTGGCCTGAAAGCGAGCGCAATTCGCAGCAAAGCAAGCTGCACGAAGAACTCTCGGGCAAGGCCGTGCCCGGCGGCTTGCAGGTGCGCGTGCAGCGCAAGAGCGGCACGGTGTTCGACGCGCGCCTGTACGTCTCGCCGCTGATCGACGGCCACGGGCGGCACACCGGCTGGATGACGTCGATGACCGACATCACCGAGCCCAACCGCGTACGCGAGCAGCTCGTGGCCTCGCACGAGCGCTTCACCATCGTGCTGGAGTCGCTCGACGCCTCGGTGTCCGTCGCTCCGCTGGGCAGCAAGGAGCTGCTGTTCGCCAACCGCCTGTACCGGCAGTGGTTCGGCTCGCTCACCGAGGGCCACCTGCAGCTCGTGGCCCAGGCCGGGGTGGTGCATGCCGAGGCGCCGGATGACGAAGACAGCTTCATGGGCTTCCCCAGCCACACGATGACGCAGGCCCAGTCGGACAACGTCGAGATCTACCAGCCCGATCTGGGCAAGTGGCTGGAGGTGCGCTCGCGCTATCTGCACTGGGTGGACGGGCGCATCGCGCAGATGGTCATTGCCACCGACATCACGGCCCGCAGACATGCGCAGGAGGTGGCCGCGCACCAGGCGGAGCGCACGCAGTCGGTGAGCCGCCTCATCACCATGGGCGAGATGGCGTCCAGCGTGGCGCACGAGCTCAACCAGCCACTGACGGCCATCAGCAACTACTGCAGCGGCATGATCTCGCGCGTGGAAAGCGGAGAAATCAGCGAACAGGCACTGCTGGGCGCACTCCACAAGACGGCGCACCAGGCCCAGCGCGCCGGACAGATCATCCAGCGCATCCGCGCCTTCGTGAAAAAGAGCGAACCCAACCGGCAGCTGGCCAACGTCACCGAAATGGTGGCCGAGGCGGTGGAGCTCGCCACCATCGAATTGCGCCGGCACAACGTGCGCCTGTCGCACTACGTCGCGGCGCGCCTGCCGCCGGTGATGGCCGACAGCATCCTGATCGAGCAGGTGCTGATCAACCTGATGAAGAACGGCGCCGAGGCCATCGCGCACGCCGACCGCCCCCTGGCTCAGCGCAACGTGGAGCTGCGCGTGGTGCCGCGCCAGGTCGACGGCGTGGATGTGATCCAGTTCAGCGTGGAAGACAGCGGGCCTGGCCTTCCGGCCGACGTGCTCGAGCATCTCTTCGAAGCCTTCTACTCCACCAAGAGCGAAGGCATGGGCATGGGCCTGAACCTGTGCCGCAGCATCGTCGAGTCACACCAGGGCAGGCTCAAGGCAGAGAACCTCTACAATTCCAAAGAGGTCACGGGGTGCCTGTTCACTTTCTGGTTGCCGCTGGCCGGCGCTGAAAACGCTACTAGCGATTTCGAAGCAATAACGACGTGAAAGGCCCATGCATGAATTTGATGTCCCCGAAAAAAGGCACGGTCTATGTCGTCGATGACGACGAGGCCGTGCGCGATTCGCTGCAATGGCTGCTCGAGGGCAGGGGCTATCGCGTGCGCTGCTTCGATTCGGCCGAGACCTTCCTCACCCGCTACGACCCGCGCGAGGTGGCCTGCCTGATCATCGACGTGCGCATGGCCGGCATGACGGGGCTGGAGCTGCAGGACAGGCTGCTGGAGCGCAAATCCCCCCTGCCCATCGTCTTCATCACCGGCCACGGCGACGTGCCCATGGCGGTGGACACGATGAAGAAAGGCGCGCTGGATTTCATCCAGAAGCCCTTCAATGAAAAGGAACTCTCCGAACTGGTCGAGCGCATGCTCGAGCGCGCGCGAGAGAGCTTTGCCGACCACCAGCTCGCCGCCAGCCACGAGGCCCTCATGGCCAAGCTCACGGGGCGCGAATCGCAGGTGCTCGAGCGCATCGTCGCCGGGCGTTTGAACAAGCAGATCGCGGACGACCTCGGGATCAGCATCAAGACCGTGGAGGCGCACCGCGCCAACATCATGGAAAAGCTCGGCGCCAATACGGTGGCCGACCTGCTCAAGATCGCGCTGGGCAATTCCCCCGCGAAACTCTGAATCCCGCATCCGGCGCCGCACGCCCGACGTGGCGCCGCGCGCCCTGACGCAACCCCTTTGCAAGGTAATCGATGACAGCCCAACTGATCGACGGCAAGGCCCTCTCTTCCCAACTGCGCACGGACATCGCCCGCCGCACGCAAGCGCTGAAGGCGCAAGGCAAGGTACCGGGCCTGGCGGTCATCCTCGTGGGTGACAACCCGGCCAGCCAGGTCTATGTGCGCAACAAGGTCAAGGCGTGCGAAGACGTGGGCATCCGCTCCGTGCTGGAGCGCCACGAGGCGGCGATGACCGAGGCCGAGTTGCTGGCGCGCATCCACGCGCTCAACACCGACCCGGCCATCCACGGCATCCTCGTGCAGCTGCCGCTGCCGCCGCAGATCGACAGCCACAAGGTCATCGAAGCCATCTCGCCCGCCAAGGACGTGGACGGTTTTCACGTGGCAAGCGCCGGCGCGCTCATGGTGGGCGAGCCCGGTTTCAAGGCCTGCACGCCCTATGGCTGCATGAAGATGCTCGAATCCATCGGCATGCGCGACCTGCGCGGCCGGCACGCCGTGGTCATCGGGCGCAGCAACATCGTCGGCAAGCCCATGGCCATGATGCTGCTCGCAGCCAATGCCACGGTCACCATCTGCCACAGCGGCACGAAGGATCTGGCCGCGATGACGCGCCAAGCGGATATCGTCGTGGCAGCGGTGGGCAAGCGTAACGTGCTCACGGCGGACATGGTCAAGCCCGGCGCCGTCGTGATCGACGTGGGCATGAACCGCGACGACGCAGGCAAGCTCTGCGGCGACGTGGATTTCGACGGCGTGAAGGAGGTGGCCGGCTGGATCACCCCCGTGCCCGGCGGCGTGGGGCCAATGACCATCACCATGCTGCTCATGAACACGCTGGCCTCGTGCGAGGGCCTGGCTTGAACTTTTGCGCCGCGGCGCCCATCTGCACCTGCATGACCAATCCCCTGCTCGACTTCTCCGGTGCCATCGCCTTCGATCGCATCACCCCCGCCGACGTGGCGCCCGCCGTCGATGAACTGCTCAGGCGCTGCGAAGCGGCGCTGGCGCAGGTAACGGCCGCCGACTTTCCCGTGGATTGGACCGCCATCGCGCGTGTGCTGGACGTGGCCACCGAGCAGCTCAGCCGCTCCTTCAGCGCCGTGAGCCACCTGAGCGCCGTCATGGACACGCCCGAGCTGCGCGCCGCCTACAACGCCGCCCTGCCCCTGGTGACCGCGTTCTGGACGCGCCTGGGCGCCGACGAGCGGCTGTACGCCAAATACAAGGCCATGGACCCCGCCGGCCTGAACGCCGAGCAGCGCCAGGCGCTGTCCAACGCGCTGCGCGGCTTTCGCCTCTCGGGCGCGGAGCTCACCGGCGCGGCGCGCGAGCGCTTTGCCCAGGTGCAGGAGCGCCTGGCCGAGCTGCAGCAGAAATACAGCGAAAACGTGCTCGATGCGACCGATGCGTTCAGTTGCCTCGCCACGCCCGAAGACATGGCGGGCGTGCCGCAGGACGTGCTGGCCGCCACGCGCGCCGCCGCGCAGGCCGAGGGCAAGGAGGGCCACAAGCTCACGCTGCACATGCCCTGCTACCTGCCGGTGATGCAGTTCGCCGACAGCAGCGCGCTGCGCGAAAAGCTCTACCGTGCCCACGTCACGCGCGCCTCCGATCAGGCCGAGGGCGACGCGAGCCGCTTCGACAACACTACGGTAATGCAGGACATCCTGGCGCTGCGCCAGGAAGAGGCCGAGCTGCTGGGCTACGCCAATTTCGGCGAGGTCTCGCTCGTGCCCAAGATGGCCGATTCGCCCGATCAGGTGCTGCATTTCCTGCGCGACCTGGCCAAGCGCGCACGCCCGTACGCGCAAAAGGACCTCGCGGACCTGCGCGCCTTCGCGAAGGAAAACCTGGGGCTGGCCGATCCGCAGGCCTGGGACTGGCCCTACATCTCCGAAAAGCTCAAGGAGACGCGCTACGCCTACAACGAGCAGGAGGTCAAGCCCTACCTCCCCGCGCCCAAGGTGCTCGCGGGCCTGTTCAAGATCGTCGAGACCCTGTTCGAGGTGAGTATCCGCCGCGACGAGGCACCGGTCTGGCATCCCGCCGTGGAGTTCTACCGCATCGAGCGGGATGGCGCGCTCGTCGGCCAGTTTTACCTGGACAAGCCAGCCCGGCCCGGCAAGCGCGGCGGCGCCTGGATGGACGACGCACGTGGGCGCTGGCAGCGCCCCGACTCGGGCGCGGTGCAGACGCCTGTGGCCTACCTGGTGTGCAACTTCGCCGACGGCGTCGATGGCAAGCCGCCGCTGCTCACCCACGACGACGCCACCACGCTGTTCCATGAATTCGGCCACGGCCTGCAGCACATGCTCACGCAGGTCAACGAGCACGATGTCTCGGGCATCAGCGGCGTCGAGTGGGACGCGGTAGAGCTGCCGAGTCAGTTCATGGAAAATTTCTGCTGGGAATGGGAGGTGCTCAGGCACATGACGGCGCACGTCGACACGGGCGAACCGCTGCCGCGCGCGCTTTTCGACAAGATGCTGGCCGCGAAGAACTTCCAGGCCGGCATGCAGACGCTGCGCCAGATCGAGTTCTCGCTCTTCGACATGCTGCTGCACACGCGCTCGCACGCACGCGAGGACATCGCCGGGCTGCTCGCCGAGGTGCGCGCCGAAGTGGCCGTGCTGCAGCCGCCCGCCTTCAACCGCTTCGCGCACAGCTTCAGCCACATTTTCGGCGGCGGTTACGCGGCCGGTTATTACAGCTACAAGTGGGCCGAGGTACTCTCGGCCGATGCCTACGCGGCATTCGAGGAAACGCGCGGCGCCAACGGCGAACCGAGCCCCGAGACCGGGCGCCGCTACCGCAAGGAAATCCTGGAAACGGGCGGCAGCCGCCCGGCCATCGAATCCTTCAAGGCCTTCCGCGGCCGCGAGCCCCAGCTCGACGCCTTGCTGCGCCATCAAGGCATGGCCGGATAAAAAGTGAGCTGTTTGCGCTGGATCAACAAGGCTTCTGAAGCTGTTCATATTTGAAAGCATTGACTGACAGTCGGTATCAGCTATCATTTTTCAGAGATACGAGGAGAACCCCATGAACCGCACGCACACCATCGCACTCGTGGCCGCGTTGTCGGCGCTGCTGGCGGGCGCGGTGCAGGCGCAGGCCGTCTACCGCATCGTGGGGCCGGATGGCCGCGTCACCTTCTCCGACCGGGCGCCCGAGGATCTGTCCAAGGGCGCGAAGGTCAGCACCCACGAGGGCGTGCAGACCGGCGCCGATCTCCACGCCAACGACGCCCTGCCCTTTGCCCTGCGTCAGACGGCCACGCGCTACCCGGTGGTGCTGTACACGGGCAAGGATTGCGGCCCCTGCGTCAATGGCCGCAACCTCCTGATCAACCGCGGCATTCCGTTTGCGGAGCGCACGGTCACCAGCAACGAAGACGTCGAGGCGCTGCAAGGCCTGGCCGGCGATGCCTCGCTGCCCGTGGTCACCATCGGTTCACAAAGGATCAAGGGTTTCTCCGATACCGAATGGAGCCAGTACCTGGATGCCGCAGGCTATCCCAAGACATCAGAACTGCCGGCGAGCTACCAACGCTCCGCGGCCGCTCCGCTGGTGGTGCGCGGCACGCCCGTGGTGCCGAGCCATGTCGTTCCCAAGCCCGAACCACGGCAGCAGCCCGCACGCACGGCACCGGAAACGCCGGCACCCGCGGCGCCTGCGCCTGGAACCCCCAATCCGTCCAATCCGGCCGGAATCATTTTCTAAGCTTTGTGCTTCGGGGCAGTTCGGCGGGATCGGCCTCGTCAGCCACGCTGGCGCCAAAGCCCCGGGCCAGAGGCGCCCTCGCCCACCGCGCCAGCAGCGGACCGAGCCACTCGCTTTCCTCTTCGCTGCCCCTCCCTGTCAGCGCCAGACTGGCCACGCCGCCTTCGATCGCCCGGTAATTCACCAGGACGGCACGGCATACACCAGCCGCGTACCGCCCGAGGGCGTGGCCTGCTGGCGCCAGTACCTGGGCAGCGATGTCATGGCCCGAAGTCGATGGTCCGGACCCCCTCTGGGGTTCCGAGCAGGCAGACACTCGCGCGCTGACGCGCGAACACACCCACCGTGACCACGCCCGGCCACTGGCTGACGTCCGTCTCGAACGCCAGCGGATCGGTAATGGCGAGGCCCCGCACGTCCAGGATGTGCTGGCCGTTGTCGGTGACGAGCGGCGCGCCGTCCTTCAGGCGCAGCGTGGCCGTGCCGCCCAGTGCGGCAAAACGCCGCGTGAGCTGCGCCGCCGCCATCGGAATGACCTCCACCGGCAGCGGAAACCGCCCCAGCACGTCCACGCGCTTGCTGGCATCGGCAATGCAGATGAAACGGTCGGCCAGCGCCGCGACGATCTTCTCGCGCGTGAGCGCCGCCCCGCCGCCCTTGATCATGCAGCCGTGGCCGTCGATCTCGTCGGCGCCGTCGATATAGACCGACAGGCGCTGCACCTCGTTCGCGTCGAGCACCGCAATGCCCAGGGTACGCAGGCGCGCGCTGCTGGCCTCGGAACTGGACACGGCGCCGGGAATCCGTGCCTTCATGTCGGCGAGCGCATCGATGAAGCAGTTGACCGTGGAGCCCGTGCCCACCCCCAGGATTTCTCCGGGCGTGACATATTGCAGGGCAGCGCGGCCCACCAGTGTCTTGAGTTCATCTTGTGTCAGGTGGGCGGCATCGGTCATGGCGGAAAATCGGCAGGTTTTGTCCGGATTATCTCCATGCCGCTGCCCTACACCCTTGCCCGCCCCCTGCTCTTTCGCATGGATGCCGAAGCGGCCCATGATCTCACGCTCAAGCTGCTGGAGGCCACGGCAGGAACCCTTGCCGAGCGCACCTGGGCTTGCCCACTGGTCCATGACCCCGTCACGCTGGCCGGCCTGAAGTTTCCCAACCGCGTCGGACTGGCGGCCGGGCTGGACAAGAACGCGCGCTGCATCGACGCCTTTGCCGCCATGGGCTTCGGTTTCGTCGAGGTGGGCACCGTCACGCCCAGGGCGCAGCCCGGCAACCCCCAGCCGCGCATGTTTCGCCTGCCGCAGGCGCGGGCGCTGATCAACCGCATGGGGTTCAACAACGACGGGCTCGATGCCTTCATCGCCAACGTCAGGCGCTCGCGCGTGCGCGCGGCGGGCGCGCCGCTGATTCTCGGCCTGAACATCGGCAAGAACGCCACCACGCCCATCGAAGAAGCCGCGAACGACTACGTGCTGGGCCTGCGCGGCGTCTACCCCTACGCGGACTACGTCAGCGTCAACATCAGTTCGCCCAACACGAAAAACCTTCGCAGCCTGCAGAGCGACGCGGCGCTCGACACGCTGCTGGGCACGATCGCCCGCGAGCGCGAGACGCTGGCCGCCGCGCAGGGACGGCGCGTGCCGGTCTTCCTCAAGATCGCGCCGGATCTCACGCACGAGCAGATCGCCGCGATCGCCGATGCGCTGCTTCGCCATGGCATGGATGGCGTGATCGCCACCAACACCACCATCGACCGCAACGGCGTGCACGGCCTGCCCCATGCCCAGGAGACGGGTGGCCTGAGCGGCGCACCGCTCAAACAGGCGTCCAACGCGGTCATCCACCAGCTGCGCGCGCGGCTCGGGGCGGGCTTCCCCATCATTGGCGTGGGCGGCATTCTCTCGGCGGCGGATGCCGTCGAAAAAATTCGCGCGGGCGCCGACGTGGTTCAGTTGTACACCGGTCTGATCTACCGCGGCCCCTCGCTGGTCATGCAGGTGGCGCGTGCGCTGCGCGCGGCCGGTCGCACACCTTGATGCGTCCGCCGCGCCTGCGCCTCACGAGCGCTGCATGATCAGTAAAGGCGCCGACTGTTAAAGTGGCTCCTCGTGCTTCGAGCCACCGGGGGCAATGAACAACACCTTGGCCTCTCCTCCACCGCCCGCCCGCCATGCCCTGCGCATCGTGGGCGGACTGGCCGTGCTGATGGTGGCTCTGAGCCTGCTGCCCCTGCCCGACAGGACGCTGGCGCCTGAGACTTACCTGCCGCTGCACACGGTGCTGGAAACCCTGGCCGTCGTCATCAGCGCGATGATCTTCGCCACGGTATGGAGTCTGCGGCACGAGTCGCTGGCTCCCTGCACCATGCTGCTCGCCTGCGTATTTCTCGGGTCGGCGCTGCTGGATGTCTCCCACGCGCTCTCCTACGCCGGCATGCCGGACTACGTCACGCCCGGCTCCACCGAGAAGGCCATCCTCTTCTGGCTGGCCGCGCGCCTGCTCGTTGCCCTGGGCCTGCTGGCCTTTGCCTGGCAAAGCCGTGCGCTTGCCCGGCGCACGCACTCACCCGCCCTGATTCTTGCCGCCGTGCTGGTGCCCGTCGCGCTGGTGCATCTGGCCATCCTGGGCAACGCGGCGTGGCTGCCACGCACCTACGTCCCGGGCCAGGGCCTCACGGGCTTCAAGGTCGGCAGCGAGTACGTTTTGATCACGCTGTACCTGCTCGCCGCGTTCAAGCTCTGGCAGCGCCTGCGCGAGCCCGGTTTCCCCAATGCGGCGCTGTTTTTCATGGCCGCCGCCATCGCCGCCATGAGCGAGGTATTTTTTGCCCGCTATGCACGCGCCAGCGACCTCTACAACCTGGTCGGTCACCTGTACAAGGTCCTGGCCTTTGTCTACCTGTACCGTGCGGCCTTTGCCAACACCGTGCGCCAGCCCTATGGACAACTGCGGACCGCGCTGACGCGCCAGCGGGCCATGCTTGCGGCCCTGCCCGATCTGCTGTTCGTCGTGGACGGCGAAGGCCGCTATCTCGAGGTTCACGCCGGCAGCGCCGGCGGCTTGCTGGCGGGGGCCGACGGGCTGATAGGCAAGACCGTCAAGGACGTCATGCGTCCGCGCGAAGCCCAGACCGTGCTGCAGGCGCTTCAGGAGGCCGGACACCAGGGCATATCACGCGGCAAAATCATCGCGCTCGAGCTTCCCGGCGGCGAGCTTCGCTCGTTTGAGCTGTCGGTGGCGCGCGCGATGGTGGACGAGGGGGACAGGCCGCTTTTCGTGGTGATCTCGCGGGACGTGACGAAGCGTGAAAAAACCGCCCAGACCCTGCGCATGTTCTCGTACGCGGTAGCGCAAAGTCCGGCCACCATCATCATCACCGACCTGGATGCGCGCATCACCTACGTCAATCCGGCCTTCGCGCAGCATACGGGCTATGGCGCCAGCGAGGTCATGGGGCGCAATCCCCGCTTGCTCAAATCGGGCAAGACCTCCGAAGCCACCTACCGGGCCATGTGGTCCGAACTGGTCCAGGGCCGGCCCTGGCGCGGCGAGGTGATCAACCTCACCAGGGCGGGCGAGGAAACCGTGGACCTGCTCCTGATCCATCCGCTGCGCGATGCGACCGGCGCCGTCACCCACTATCTGTCCTACCAGATCGACGTCACGGCCGAGCGCGAGGCCAGCCGGCGCATCGAGCATCTGGTGAACTACGACCAGCTCACCGGCCTGCCGAGCCGGCGCAAGCTGATGCGCATCTTCGAGCAGATGGCGCAGCAGCGGGCGCACATGGCGCTGCTCTGGATCGACCTGGATCACTTCAAGGACATCAACGATTCGCTGGGCCACGGGGTGGGTGACCAGCTGCTCGTGCAAACCGCGCGGCGGCTGCGCGCGGCGCTGGACGAGCAGGACATCGTCTCACGCCACTCCGGCGACGAATTCACGCTGCTGCTGCCCGATGCGCAGGCCGACGAAGCCATGCGAACCGCGCAGCGGCTGCTCAAGTTGCTCTGCGAGCCCATGCAGTTCGCGGAGCACACGATCTCTAGCACGGCCTCCATCGGCGTGGCGCTCTTTCCACACGACGGACGCGATTTCGAGGCACTGCTCAAGAGTGCCGAGGCCGCCGCCTATCAGGTCAAGCAACAGGGGCGCAACCACGCCTGCCTTTTCACGGCGCAGATGCAGGAACGCGCCACGCGGCTGCTTGCGCTGAACAATGCGCTCAAGCAGGCGCTCGCCAACGGTGAGCTGCACCTGGTTTATCAACCACAGCAAGACCTGGTCACGGGCGCCATCATCGGCGCGGAAGCCCTGCTGCGCTGGACGCATCCGCGCTGGGGGGCAATCTCGCCCGCCGAATTCATCCCGCTGGCTGAATCCAACGGCCTGATCATTCCGATCGGCGAGTGGGTGTTGCGCACGGCCCTGGGTCAACTGCGCCAATGGCTGGATGCGGGCCTGCCGCCCATGGTGCTGGCGGTGAACCTTTCGGCGGTGCAATTCGGCCAGGCCAACCTGCCCGCGCTGGTGCACCATGCGCTGCGGGAAGCCGATGTACCAGCCCAGCGCCTGGCGCTGGAGCTGACCGAAGCCGCCGCGCTCAAGGCCCCCAATGCGGCTGCCCAGCACATGCAGGAGCTGCGCGCGCTGGGCGTGCAACTGGCGATCGATGATTTCGGCACCGGGTACTCGTCGCTTTCCTACCTCAAGCGCTTCAAGATTCACAAGCTCAAGATCGATCAGTCCTTCGTTCACGACATTCACGTCGACCCCGACGACCAAGCCATCGTCGTCGCCATCATCCAGCTGGCCCGCGGGCTCGGAGTGCGCACCATCGCCGAAGGCGTGGAGACCGCCGAGCAACGGGACTTCCTGCTGGAGCACGGGTGCACCGAAATCCAGGGCTACCACCTGAGCCAGCCGCTGGCCGCCCCGCAGTTTGCCCAATTTGTTCAACAGCATCGCGCCAGTGGGCCCGGCCGGTGATCGGGCCGCGGGCATCGCCACCCCGCGCGCATCCGATGCATCCGATGCATCCGGGCTGCTTCGGACAAAGAAAAACGCTCCGAAGCTTGTAGCAACGGAGCGTTTCCTTGTCTTGGTGGGTGATACAGGGTTCGAACCTGTGACCCCTGCCGTGTGAAGGCAGTGCTCTACCGCTGAGCTAACCACCCATCGCGTTTCGCGAAAGCGCGGATTATGGCACAGATTCGGGTGCTTCCAGGGCACTGCGCCAGACGGTCTTGCCGCCGCTGGCCTTGTCGATCTCCACCAGGATGGCGTGGTGGGCCGCAAGCTCCGTTTCATCCGCGACGGGCATGGGCAGGCTGAACGCGCTCAGGTCGCAAGCCTGCACCGTCACGGCCCGTGAAGCGGATTTCACGTTCTCGGCACCGAGCAACGACTCCTGCCCCCGCGTCATCTGAATGTAGACGTCCGCCAGCAATTGGGCGTCCAGCAGTGCGCCGTGCAGGGTACGGCCCGAGCGGTCCACTTCGAGGCGATCGCACAGCGCATCGAGCGAATTGCGCTTGCCCGGGTAGAGTTCGCGCGCCAGGGCCAGGGTATCGAGCACGCTGCCCACCTGCTGGGCGAGCGGCGCCCGCTTCAGGCGGGCAAACTCCATTTCGAGGAAGCCCATGTCGAAGGCGGCGTTGTGGATGATGATCTGCGCCCCCTGCAGATACTGCGTGATCTCATCGGCACAGGCACCGAAGGTGGGTTTGCTGCTCAGGAACTCGCGCGTCAGGCCATGGACCTTGAGCGCATCCTCGTGGCTGTCACGTTCGGGGTTGAAATACAGGTGCAGGTTGTTGCCCGTCAGGCGCCGCTGCACGAGCTCCACGCAGCCGAGTTCCACGATGCGGTCGCCCTGCTCGGCGGACAGGCCCGTGGTTTCGGTATCCAGCACGATTTGCCGCAAGGCCGCAGTCGTCATGTCAGGTGTTCGATTCGTTGTGTTTGGCTCGATAGTCGCTCACTGCGGCCTGGATCGCCTGCGTGACCACCAGGGCGCAATGCACGCGCTCGGGCGGCAGCGCCAGCTCGCGCGTGATATCGGCATGGGTGATCGCGGCGGCCGCATCGAGCGACCTGCCGCGCAGCCACTGGGTGGCCAGTGACGAAGCGGCAATCGCGGCGCTGCTGCCGTAGGCCTTGAAGCAGGCTTGATCGATCAGACCCGCAGCAGGGTCGATCCGGATCTGCAGCCTGATCACCTCGCCCGTCTGGGGCGAGCCCACCAGCGCCGTGCCCACGTCGCGGTGGCGTTCGTCCAGCGAGCCTACGTTGCGCGGGTGTTCGAAATGGTCTATGAGCTGCGGTGAATACGCCATTGCCGTGAGTGTAGCGGCCCCCCTCAGATGGCGGCGCTCCACTGCATCGCCTCCACGTCGGCGCCGCGCTCGTGCATTTCCCACAGCGGACTGATGCCGCGCAGGCGCGTGACCGCCTTGCGGATGGCCTCGATGGCGATGTCGATGTCTTCCTGCGTGGTGAAGCGCCCCGTGGTGATGCGCAGGCTGCTGTGCGCCAGCTCGTCACTGCGCCCCAGCGCCCTGAGCACATGGCTGGGTTCGGCGCTGGCCGAGGTGCAGGCCGAACCCGACGAGAGCGCCACGCCATGGATGGCGCTCATCAGGGCCTCGCCTTCGATGTATTTGAAACTCAGATTGAGGTTCTGCGGCACCCGGTGCTCCAGGCTGCCATTGACGAACACTTCACCCAGATCGGTCAAGCCACCGAGCAACTGCCGCTGAAACGCGCGCGCACGAACCTCGTCGTCCTGCATCGCGAGCCGCGCCAATCGGTAGGCTTCGCCCATGCCCACGATCTGGTGCGTCGGCAGCGTCCCCGAGCGCAGGCCGTATTCATGCCCTCCCCCGTGGATCTGCGCCATCAGGCGTACCCTGGGTTTGCGCCGCACGTACAGCGCGCCCACGCCCTTGGGGCCGTAGGTCTTGTGGGCCGTCATGCTCATCAGATCAATGGGCAGGCGCGTCATATCGATTGGCACCCGGCCCGTGGCCTGCGCCGCATCCACGTGCAGCAGCACGCCGTGCTCGCGGCAGAGCGCGCCTATGGCAGCGACGTCCTGGATCACGCCGATCTCGTTGTTCACGAGGAGGATGCTCACGAGGATCGTATCGGGGCGTATCGCGGCCCTGAGTGCGTCGAGGCTGACGAGGCCGTCGGGTCGCACATCGAGAAAGGTGACCTCGAAGCCCCGGCGCTCGAGTTCGTGCAGGGTGTCGAGCACCGCCTTGTGCTCGGTCTTGAGCGTGATGAGGTGCCTGCCCCTGGCCTGGTGGAATTCGGCCGTGCCCTTGAGCGCGAGGTTGATCGATTCGGTGGCGCCGCTGGTCCAGACGATCTCGCGCGGATCGGCGCCGATCAGGGTGGCAACGTGGCTGCGGGCCTGCTCCACGGCCTCACGAGCCTCCCAGCCCCAGGCGTGGGTGTTCGATGCGGGGTTGCCGAAACGCGTGCGCAGCCATGGCACCATGGCATCGACCACGCGTGGATCGCAAGGGGTGGTGGCGCCGTAATCAAGATAGACGGGAAGGGAATCGGCCATAGTTGCGGCCAATTCTCAACCCGCCCTGCTTACTTTGCAAACGCACTGCCCAGCGCGAAGACCGAGTTGGGCGCGTTCACGCGGATAGGCTTGACCACCGGGGTGGTGGAGATGGCGCGCCGCGCCGCAGGCCGGTCTTCGATGCGGATGCCGCGCGCCAGCTGCTCGTCGACGAGCTTTTGCAGCGTGACCGAATCAAGAAACTCGACGACACGCTGGTTCAGCGCCGTCCACAGGTCGTGCGTCATGCACTTGCCGCCGCCCATGCAGTTCTCGCTGCCACCACATTGCGTGGCATCGATCGGCTCGTCCACCGAGACGATGATGTCCGCCACGGTGATCTCGTCGGCCTTGCGCGCCAGCGTGTAGCCGCCGCCCGGGCCGCGCGTGGATTCGACGAGCTCATGCCGACGCAATTTGCCAAAGAGCTGCTCCAGATACGACAGCGAGATCCGCTGACGCTGGCTGATGGCGGCCAGCGTCACCGGGCCATTGTTCTGGCGCAGGGCCAGATCGATCATGGCGGTGACGGCAAAACGGCCTTTGGTGGTGAGACGCATGAAGGGCTCCTGAGTGGGTGAAACACGGGCAGTCATGCCGCCGGGGAGGACGGGCACGCACTGAACGGTTTGATGCGCTGCGAATGCCCCGATTACTTGACTGTTTTGTACAACTATATCACCAATCTCTACTAATTTTCTCAGGTAATTTTCGACAGACTTGATTTTTTTCAAGAACCGAAAAGCGTATTCCGCAGTAGCGTCAATTGGTCACGTGCCTGCGCCGCCTGCTCGAATTCCAGGTTGCGCGCATGCTGGAACATGGCCTGCTCCAGACGCTTGATTTCACGAGCCATCTCCTTCTCGGACATGTCTTCCACACGCGCGCGCTGCAGCGCCGCCTGCGCCACTTTTTCGGCGTCACGCCCGGCCTTTTCGCTGTAGACACCGTCGATCAGATCGCGCACCTGCTTGACGATGGCGCGCGGCTCGATGCCGTGCGCCTGATTCCAGGCGGTCTGCTTGACGCGGCGCCGCTGGGTCTCGTCGATGGCCTTCTTCATCGAATCGGTCACGCGGTCGCCGTAGAGGATGGCCTTGCCATGCAGGTTGCGCGCCGCGCGCCCTATGGTCTGGATCAGGCTGCGCTCGGCGCGCAGAAACCCCTCCTTGTCTGCATCCAGAATCGCCACGAGCGAGACTTCGGGAATGTCCAGGCCTTCGCGCAGCAGGTTGATGCCCACGAGCACGTCGAACGCGCCCAGGCGCAGGTCGCGGATGATTTCCACGCGCTCCACCGTGTCCACGTCCGAGTGCAGGTAGCGCACCTTGACGCCGTTTTCCGACAGGTATTCGGTCAACTGCTCGGCCATGCGCTTGGTCAGGGTGGTGATCAGCACCCGCTCGCCCGCCTGCGTGCGCAGGCGGATTTCCTGCAGCACGTCGTCCACCTGGCTGGTGGCGGGGCGCACCTCGATCTCGGGATCGACCAGGCCCGTGGGGCGTACCACCTGGTCGACGATCTGCCCCGAGTGCTCCTTTTCATAGTCCGCGGGCGTCGCCGAGACGAAGATCACCTGGCGCATGCGCCGCTCGAACTCCTCGAACTTGAGCGGCCGGTTGTCCAGCGCCGACGGCAGGCGAAAGCCGTATTCGACCAGCGTGGTCTTGCGCGATCGGTCGCCGTTGTACATGGCATTGAGCTGCCCGATCATCTGGTGGCTCTCGTCGAGGAACATCACCGTGTCGCGCGGCAGGTAGTCGGTGAGCGTGGACGGTGGCTCGCCCTCCGCCGCGCCCGAGAGGTGGCGGGTGTAATTCTCGATGCCCTTGCAGTGCCCCACTTCGCTGAGCATCTCGATGTCGAAGCGCGTGCGCTGCTCCAGCCGCTGCGCCTCCACCAGCTTGCCCTGGTCGACGAAGAACTTCACGCGCTGCACGAGCTCCTGCTTGATGGTTTCCACCGCCGCCATCACGGTGTCGCGCGGCGTCACGTAGTGGCTGCGCGGATAGACCGTGAAGCGCGGAATGCGCTGCTGCACAACGCCGGTGAGCGGGTCGAAGAGCTGCAGGCTTTCCACCTCGTCATCGAAGAGCTCGATGCGCACGGCCAGCTCGGAATGCTCGGCGGGGAACACATCGATGGTGTCGCCGCGCACGCGAAACTGCCCGCGTGCGAAGTCCATGTCGCTTCTCTGGTACTGCATGCGCACGAGCTGCGCGATCACGTCGCGCTGGCCCATGGGGTCGCCGGTGCGCAGCGTCATCACCATGCGGTGGTAGCTCTCGGGGTTGCCGATGCCGTAGATCGCCGAGACGGTGCCGACGATCACCACGTCGCGCCGCTCCAGCAGACTTTTGGTGGCCGACAGGCGCATCTGCTCGATATGCTCATTGATGGCACTGTCCTTCTCGATGAACAGGTCGCGCTGGGGCACGTAGGCCTCGGGCTGGTAATAGTCGTAGTAGCTCACGAAATACTCGACCGCGTTCTTCGGGAAGAATTCGCGGAACTCGCTGTAGAGCTGCGCCGCCAGTGTCTTGTTGGGGGCGAACACCATCGCGGGCCGCCCCAGGCGCGCGATCACGTTGGCCATGGTGAAGGTCTTGCCCGAGCCGGTGACGCCCAGCAGCGTCTGGAAGGCTTCGCCGTCGCGCACACCGTCGACGAGCTTTTCTATCGCCTCGGGCTGATCACCTGCGGGGGGATAGGGCTGAAACAGCTGGAACGGCGAATCGGGAAACTCGACAAACCGGCCTTCGGCGGCTGAGGGACTGGCTGGTGCTTCATGCATGGAACGCGTCAACGTCGCGAAGCCGCGATCGTTAAAATTGGCAGTTGGCCATCGTAGCTGGTGTCCAGCCTCTCTTCCTTCAACCTCCAGGACGTCCCATGTCTCTGTTTTCCGCCGTGCAAATGGCACCGCGCGACCCGATCTTCGGTCTCAACGACCAGTTCGCCTCGGATACCAACCCCCACAAAGTCAATCTCGGCGTGGGCGTGTACTTCGACGATAACGGCAAGCTGCCGCTGCTTGAATGCGTGCGCAAGGCAGAGCATGCCATGCTGGAAAGCCCCAAGGCGCGCAACTACCTGCCCATGGACGGCATTGCCGCCTATGACACGGCGGTCAAGGCGCTGGTGTTCGGCGCGCAGTCGGAGGTCGTCACTTCGGGGCGCGTGGCCACGGTGCAGAGCCTGGGCGGCACGGGTGGCCTGAAGATCGGCGCGGACTTTCTGCACAAGCTCAACCCCGGCGCCAAGGCGCTGGTTTCCGACCCCACTTGGGCCAACCACACCGCGATCTTCCGCAACGCCGGGTTTGAAGTCGGCACCTACACCTACTACGACGCCGCCGGCCGGCGCGTGAATGTCGAAGGCATGCTGGCCGACCTGCGCGCCGCCGCGCCCGGCACCGTCGTGGTGCTGCACGCCTGCTGCCACAACCCCACGGGCTATGATCTCACGGCCGCGCAGTGGGACCAGGTGGTGGGCGTGGTGAAGGAGCGCCAACTCGTCGCCTTCCTGGACATGGCCTACCAGGGCTTCGGCCAGGGTCTGAAGGAAGACGCCACCGCCATCGAGAAATTCACCGCCTCGGGCCTGAGCTTTTTCGTCTCAACCTCGTTTTCCAAGAGCTTCAGCCTTTACGGCGAGCGCGTGGGCGCGGTTTCGGTCGTCACGCAAAGCAAGGACGAGACCGACCGCGTGCTCTCCCAGCTCAAGATCACCGTGCGCACCAACTACTCGAACCCGCCGACCCACGGCGCCAGCATCGTCGCCAGCGTGCTGCAAAGCCCAGAGCTGCGCGCGCTCTGGGAAAAGGAACTGGGCGAAATGCGCACGCGCATCAAGAGCATGCGGCGCGGCCTCGTCGACGGCCTGAAGGCCGCGGGCGTCAAGCAGGACATGAGCTTCATCACCACGCAGGTGGGCATGTTCAGCTACTCGGGCCTGAGCAAGGAGCAGATGCTGCGTCTGCGCAGCGAATTCGGCGTCTACGGCACCGACAGCGGGCGCATGTGCGTGGCGGCGCTCAATACGCGCAACCTGGCGCACGTGGCCCAGGCGATTGCGGCCGTGCTGTAAGCGCCCGAACACCCATGCAAACCGCCTTCGGGCGGTTTTTTCATGTTCAATCGAGCTGCAATTGGGCGAGCAGCACGGCGAGCCGCTGCCTGTCCTCACCCTGCAGGGCCCGCAGCGGCGGCGGCAGGCATGGCGCCGGCGCATGGCCGAGCAGCTCGGCGGCGGTGGCGACGACGCGCAAGCTGCCGTGCTGGCGAAACAGCGCCCACAGCGGCTGCAGACGTCCGGACAGGCGATGCGCGAGCGCTGCGTCAGCGGACTGCGCGGCGCGGGTGATTTCCAGCGCCGTCACGGGAAACAGACCGCCGATCACCGAATACCAGACGGTGCAGCCCGCCAGCAGCGCGGTGGCCGCGACCGCGTCGCCGCTGATGCCGATGCTCACGTGCGCCGGCACGAGCGCGCGCAGGCGATCGATCCGCGCCGCGGCGCTTGCCGGATCCGGGCTCACCGGCGGAATCTTGATGGAAGCGACCTGCGGCAGCTGCGCGATGCGGCCGTGCAGCGCGTCGCTGAACTCGAAGTGCGTCGTGCCCGGGTTGTCGTACACCACCAGTGGAACCGACAGAGCTTGCGTGACGGTTTGATAGAGACCGAAGACCTCTTCATCCGACAGCTTCTGATAGGACATGGGCGACAGCAATACCGCGCGTGCGCCGGCACGCTGTGCATCGTCCGCCAGCTCGAGCACGTCGCGCGTGCGCAGCGCGCCGATGCCCACCATCACCGGGACATGACCCGCGTGCCGCACGGCGAGCCGCGCCACCCGCTTGCGTTCGGCCAGATCGAGGTAGGCGTAGTTGCCCGTCGATCCGAGCGCGCAGATGCCATCGACACCGGCCGCAGCCAGCCGCTCGAGCAGGCGCGCGAAAGCGGCCTCATCGACGGCGCCGTCGCGCAGCGGTGTCAGCGGGAAAGCACTGAGGCCAGTGAACATGGAAAGCACCTGAACTCGGGAGGAGGGTTGGAACCGATCAGCAGCGAGCGCCACGGGCAGTGCTTGGTGCACCGCGCACGGCAGGTTCACTTCGCGGATCGCATGCGGTGACCGATCGTCGCACGATGGGCGTCTCAAGTCGAGACGCCCGGCTCCGACGTGATCGGCCGGTCCGGCAGGGTCGGCGCGGGGGGCAGGCCGGTCGCGGCCAGAATCTCCTTCTCGTCCAGCGACTCCTCCTGCATCAGCGCCGCGACGAGGGCGTCGAGCGCGCCGCGGTGCTCGGTCAGCAGGCGCTTCGCCTCTTCATGGCATTCCTCGATGATGCGGCCAACCTCCATGTCAATCAGCTTCGCCGTCTCCTCGCTGTAGGGCTTTTGTCCCATGAAGCCGCCCGCCCCGCCGGTCCAGTCGTTCTGGCGCGGCGCCAGCTGGACCATGCCGAGCCGGTCGCTCATGCCCCAGCGGGTGACCATCTGGCGGGCGATGCCGGAAGCCTGCTCGATGTCGCTCTCGGCCCCGGTGGTCCTGGTTCCGTAGACGATTTCCTCCGCCGCGCGGCCGCCGAGGGTGCCGATGATCTTGGCGCGCAGATAGGCTTCCGGGTAGTTGTAGCGGTCGGTCAGCGGCCGCTGGTAGGTCACGCCCAGCGCCTGCCCGCGCGGCACGATGGTGACGCGATGGACCGGGTCGGCGCCGGCCACGACCAGTCCGAGGATGGCATGGCCGCCCTCGTGATAGGCGATGCGTTCCTTGTCGGCCTCGCTCAGGATGATCGGGCGCTCCGGCCCCAGCACGATCTTTTCCAGCGCATCGATGAAGTCCTTGTGATGGACCTTGTCCTGCTGCCGCCGCGCCGCCAGCAGCGCGGCTTCGTTGACCAGATTGCGGATATCGGCGCCCGAAACACCCGGCGTCGTCTGGGCGATGTCACCCAGGTCGACGTCTTCGGCCAGCGGCACCTTGCGCGTATGGACCTTGAAGATCGCCTCGCGGCCGGCCTTGTCGGGCAGGTTGACGACGACACGACGGTCAAAGCGCCCGGCACGCAGCAGCGCCTTGTCCAGCACGTCGGGCTGGTTGGTCGCGGCCAGCACGATCACCCCTTCGCGGCTGGAAAAACCGTCCATCTCGGTCAGGATCTGGTTCAGCGTCTGCTCCTGCTCGCTCGCCCCGCCGATCACCGACTGGCCGCGGGCGCGGCCAATCGAGTCGATCTCGTCGATGAAGACGATGGCCGGCGCGTTCTTGCGCGCCTCCTTGAACAGGTCGCGCACGCGCGCGGCGCCGACGCCTACGATCATCTCGACGAATTCCGAGCCGCTCATCGAGAAGAACGGCACCCCGGCCTCGCCGGCCACCGCGCGCGCCAGCAGCGTCTTGCCGGTGCCGGGCGCGCCGACCAGCAGCACGCCCTTGGGGGCGGCTCCGCCGAGACGGGTGTACTTTTCCGGGTTCTTCAGGAAGTCGACGATCTCGACCAGCTCGTTCTCGGCTTCGTCGATCCCGGCCACGTCGTCGAAGGTGACCTTGGTTTCGGTCTCCTTGTCGAAGCGCCGCGCGGTGCTCTTGCCCAGGCCGCCGAAACCGCTGAACATGCCGCCCCCCTGCCTGGCGGCGCGGCGGAAGAGCCAGACATAGATGCCGATGATCAAGAGCGCCGGTCCGAAGGCCGACAGCAGCGTCACCAGCGGGTGGGCCTGCGTCTGGATCGGCGTCGCCCGGATGTCGACGCCGCGTTCGATCAACTCGGTTTCAAGGCCCGGATCGACGAACACCGGCAGGATCGTGGTGAAGCTCTTGACCTCGCGCGGTGCGGGCGCCGGCTGGCCGTCGGCTGCCGGCTCCGCCCGGTGCACGGCGGTCTTGAACTGGCCCTCGATCGATTCGCCTTTCGTGTGGATCGCCTCGACATTGTCCTTGGCCAGCTCGGCTCGGAACACGGTGTAGGAAATCGGCTCCGGCCCCTTCGAACCGGGAAAGAACAGGCCGGCGAGGTAGTAGTTGAGCGCCAGCAGCAGGAAAAACACCAGCCAGTTGCTGCGCGGCGGAATACGCTTCCCGTCCGGGGAACGACCCCGATTCGAGGCCGATTTGCCGTCATTTGCCTGCATGTGCAAAGGTCTCCTCTGAAGTGATTGTCGCTGAGTTACCGGCAGTTCATGCAGGCCATTGAGCCGTCGCAAACCGCTACCATCGGCCGGTCAGCCTGAACGCCGATTCCCCTGTCCATCAGGAGCACTGCACTTCAGGGCTCGTGGCGGCGATGCAGGGCGAAGCCGCGTACCGGGCCGTGGCGCTGGAGAGCCACGGAGTTCTTCAAGAATTCCAGCGTCCTTGGGAGAGCACGCGGAACATGGCCCGAATGACACCCCAACCACATCAGAAGGCCGTCGAAAAATCTCTACGTTGTTGATTTATTTGAATGAAAAAAATGGAGATTTCTGCGCATACGCCAGTGATGGCGCAATACCTCGCCCTCAAGGCGCAGTACCCGGACACGCTGCTGCTCTATCGCATGGGCGACTTCTACGAGCTCTTCTACGGTGACGCGGAAAAAGCCGCGCGTCTGCTGGACATCACGCTCACGCAGCGCGGGCAGTCGGCCGGGGCGCCGGTGGTGATGGCGGGCGTGCCCTTTCATGCGCTGGAGAATTACCTGGCGCGGCTCATCAAGCTGGGCGAATCGGTGGCGATTGCCGAGCAGGTGGGCGATGTCAGCGCCGCCAAGGGACCGGTCGAGCGCAAGGTGGTGCGCGTGGTCACGCCCGGCACGGTGACGGACAGCGAGCTGCTGGGCGAGAAGGCCGAATCACTGCTGCTGGCCGTGCACCAGGGCAAACGGGGGCGCTGCGGTCTGGCGTGGCTTTCCGTCATGCAGGGACGGGTGTTTCTGGCCGAGTGCGCGCTGGACGAACTCGCCGGCTGGCTCACGCGCATCGGCCCGAGCGAGCTGATCTACAGCGCCGGCTGCACCCAGCGCTTCGAGGCGCTGTTGCAGCACGGGCACAGCAGCGGCGCCCTGGCCTGCCCGATCACGCCGCGTCCGGACTGGCAGTTCGATGGCCCCCTGGGCGCGCGCACGCTGCTCGAACACCTGGGCGCGGCCACGCTCGCGGCCTGGGAAGCGCAGGATCTGCACGAGGCCCACGCCGCCGCCGGTGCCCTGCTGCAGTATGCCGAGCACACCCAGGGGCAACGCCTCACCCACCTGCACAGCGTGCAGGTGCAGCGCAGCGAGGCGCTGATCAGCCTGCCCGCGAGCACCGTGCGCAATCTGGAGCTGACCCGCACCCTGCGCGGGGAAGAATCCCCCACGCTGCTCTCGCTGCTCGACACCTGCATGACCGGCATGGGCAGCCGCCTGCTGCGGACCTGGCTGCTCGAACCGGCGCGCGATCGCACGGCGGCGTGCCAGCGCCTGGCGGCCACGCAGGAGCTGCGCGGCGGCGCATGGCAGAAGCTGCGCGCCGAGCTCAAGGGTGTGGCCGACGTGGAGCGCATCACGGCGCGCATCGCACTCAGACAGGTGCGCCCGCGTGAGCTCGTGGCGCTGACCCAAACACTTGAAAAAACAGAGCTGCTCGCGCATACGTACAAAGGGTTTGAGACCTATTTGGCTCAAATTTTTGAACACGTGCAGCCGCCTCCCGCATCGACCGCGCTGCTGCGCTCGGCCATCGCCCCCGAGCCCTCGGCCCTGGTGCGCGAGGGCGGCGTGATCGCCAGCGGCTTTGATGCCGAGCTCGACGAGCTGCGCGCCATTCAGAGCCACTGCGACGGCTTTCTGCTTGACCTGGAGGCGCGTGAAAGAGAGCGCAGCGGCATCCCCAACCTGCGTGTGCAGTTCAACAAGGTGCACGGCTTCTATATCGAGGTCACCGGCAGCCACTTGGGCAAGGTGCCCGACGACTACCGCCGCCGCCAGACGCTGAAGAACGCCGAGCGTTTCATCACGCCCGAGCTCAAGGCCTTCGAGGACAAGGCGCTGTCGGCCCAGGAGCGCGCGCTGCAGCGCGAAAAATGGCTCTACGAGCAGCTGCTCGAGCAACTGCAGCCGCATGTGCCCCGGCTCACGCGCGTGGCGCAGGCGCTGGCGCGGCTCGATGTTCTCTGTTGCCTGGCCGAGCGCTCGCTGACGCTGAACTGGTGCGAGCCGCGATTCACCGAACAGCCGTGCATCGAGATCGAAAGCGGGCGCCATCCCGTGGTGGAGGCGCGCCTGGCAGAGACCTCGAGCGGCGCCTTCATCCCCAACCACACGCACCTGCACGCGAACCAGCGCATGCAGATCATCACCGGCCCCAACATGGGTGGCAAGTCGACCTACATGCGCCAGGTGGCACTCATCGTGCTGCTGGCGAGCATGGGCAGCCACGTGCCGGCCGCGAGCTGCCGCCTGGGCCCCATCGACGCCATCCACACGCGCATCGGCGCGGCCGACGACCTGGCCAACGCGCAATCGACCTTCATGCTGGAGATGGTGGAGGCCGCGCAAATCCTGCACGCCGCCACGCCGCAGAGCCTGGTGCTGATGGACGAGATCGGCCGCGGCACCAGCACCTTCGACGGCTTGGCGCTGGCCGGCAGCATCGCCACGCATTTGCACGACAAGAGCAAGGCCTTCACGCTGTTTGCCACGCATTATTTCGAGCTGACCGAGCTGCCCGCGACGGCGCGGCATGCGATCAATCTGCACGTGGGCGCGGTCGAAAACGGCCAGGACATCGTCTTTCTGCACGAGATCCAGGCCGGTCCCGCGAGCCGCAGCTACGGTATCCAGGTGGCCAAGCTCGCCGGGATGCCTGTGGGCGTACTGCACCACGCGCGCCACGCCCTGGCAGCGCTGGAAGAGCGCGCGCAGCAGGCACAGCGACAGGTGGACTTGTTCGCGCCGCCGCCCGAGCCGCCGATGCAGGTGCCGAGCGCCGTCGAGGCAGCGCTTGGCCAGATCAACCCCGACCAGCTCTCTCCGCGCGAGGCCCTGGATGCGCTCTATCAGCTCAAGGCGCTGAGCCCGCGCTGAGGGTCTTGCGCTCCAGCACGTCCGCCAGCATGAGCACATCCATCCCGGTCTGGCCCCAGAAGCGCTCGAGCGGCGGGGCCCGCTCGATGAGCAGGCGCTGCACCAGAGGGTGCATGGCCGTGCTCGCTGGCTCGGCCAGCAGCAGGTAGCGCGCATCGGCAAGATCGCGCGCACCGGCCGCCACTTCATTGACCTGAACGATCCAATCGAGCTGCAGCAGCGCCTGAAGCGGACCGGCGAGCTGCGGCTGCCCCACGCGCAGCGCCAGCGCAAGCTGCGCGCCCGTCAGCCCGTGCTGCGGGTTGCCGCGAGCGGCATGCAACTGCTGCAGCACCTGCACCGCGAGCGCGAACGGCGCCTGGGGCTTTTCCTTGCCATGGGCCAACGCATGGCGCAGGCGCGGCAAGTAGGCCGCGATGACGGCGCCCAGCAGCACGATGAGCCAGGCCAGATACACCCACAGCAGCAGGATGGGCAGCGTGGCAAACGCACCGTAGATCACCGAATAGGTGGGCACGGACGCCAGATACAGCGCCAGCCCCTTCTTGGCGATGGCCACGCCCAGCGCGACGAACACCCCGCCGGCGAGCGCATGGCGCCAGCGCACCGGCGTATTCGGCACGTAGTGGTAGAGCGCGGACATGCCGCCCGCCAGCAGCATGAATTCGATCGTGGCAAACACGAACTGCACCCCGCCGGGCAGCGTGCCTTTGAGGCTGTGCGACGCGGCCGACGCCACCAAACCTGTGAGCACAAGGCCGCCGGCGAGCACCAGCGGCCCGAGCGTGGTCGCAGCCCAGTAGATCAGCACGCGCTGGCCCAGCGGGCGCAGCCGCGGCACGCGCCAGATGGTGTTGAGCGTGCGATCGATCGTGAGAATCAGCGCCAGCGCCGTGACGATGAGAAACGAGAAGCCCACGGCCCCAAGGCGACTGGCCTTGGCGGCGAACTGCGTGAGATAGCCGAGCACCGGCTTGGAGATCGTCTCGGGGAACAGGCTCTGCGTGAGCCAGTGCTGCAGCACCTCCTGCATCTCGCCGAAGATCGGGAAGGCCGAAAAAATCGCCAGCGCCACGGTCACGAAGGGCACGAGCGCCAGCAGCGTGGTGAAGGTCAGGCTCGCTGCCGTCTGCCCCAGCCGGTCTTCACGGTAGCGCTCCGCCAGCAGCCGCGCCACCCCGAGCCAGGGGAAATTCACGAAGCGGCGAAACGCCCGTTGCAAGGTGGCACGTGTGACTCTCATCACCTCGTATGATCCCAGATTCTCCAGACCATGCCGACCGCCGCCCCTTCCTCCGCCGTACAGCCCCCTCCTCCGGTGGTGCTGAGCCAGCGCCTGGCCGTGGCCAGCCTGATGGCGCTGATGCTGCTGTGCCTGGCGTGGGAACTGTGGCTGGCGCCGCTGCGCCCGGGCGGCTCATGGATCGCGCTCAAGGCGCTGCCGCTGGCGCTGCCGCTGGCGGGCCTGCTCAAGCGCCGCATGTACACCTACCGCTGGGTCAGCCTGCTGGTGTGGCTGTACTTCACCGAGGGCGTGGTGCGCGCCTGGAGCGACCCGCCCCCCATACGGTGGCTGGCGCTGATCGAAATCCTGCTCAGCCTGCTGCTCTTCGCGGCCTGCGTGATGCATATCCGCCTGCGCCAGCGCGCGGCGCATCTTGTTGATGAAACCAGTCATGACCCCCAGCCCACTCCTTGACGAATTGCGCGCCATCGTTGGCGGCGACCACGTACTCACCGAAGGCGACCTCACTGCCTGGGAGCAGGATTGGCGCCGCCGCCGCAAGGGCAAGGCACTGGCCGTGGTGCGCCCGGCCAACACGCAGGAAGTCGCCGCCGTGGTGCGCGCCTGCGCTGCCACTAGCACGGCCATCATCCCGCAGGGCGGCAACACCGGCCTTTCAGTGGGCGCTACGCCGGACGACAGCGGCACGCAGATCATCCTGAGCCTGGCGCGCATGAACCGCATCCGCGCTATCGACCGCGACAACCTCACGGTGACGGTGGAAGCGGGCTGCATCCTGCAGGCGCTGCAGGAATATGCCGACAAGGAAGGGCTGTTGTTCCCCCTCTCGCTCGCGGCCGAGGGCTCGTGCACCCTGGGCGGCAACCTGGGCACCAACGCCGGCGGCACGCAGGTGGTGCGCTACGGCAACACGCGCGAGCTGTGCTTGGGCCTCGAAGTGGTCACGCCGCAGGGCGAAGTCTGGAACGGCCTTTCCGGCCTGCGCAAGGACAACACCGGCTACGACCTGCGCCACCTCTTCATCGGCAGCGAGGGCACGCTCGGCGTGATCACTGCCGCAACGATGAAGCTCTTTCCCAAACCCGTGGCCGACCTCACGGCCTGGGCCGCCGTGCCCTCCATGGAAGCAGCCGTGCGCCTGCTGGGCCTGGCGCACCAGAACCTGGGCGCCTCGCTCACAGGTTTCGAGGTCATGGGGCAGTTCGCGCTGTCGCTCGTGGTGCGGCACATGCCGCAGCTGCGCGTGCCGTTCGCCGGCATGACGGATGCGCCCTACTGCGTGCTGCTGGAAAACGCCGACAGCGAAAGCGAGGCGCATGCGCGCGCGCGCTTCGAGCATCTGCTGGAGGTGGCGCTGGAAGACGGCTGCGTGCTGGACGCCGTGGTGGCCGAAAGCCTGGCACAGGCGCACGAGCTCTGGCACATCCGCGAGAGCATCCCGCTGGCGCAGGCCGAAGAGGGCCTGAACATCAAGCACGACATCTCGATCGCTGCCTCGCGCATCCCGGCCTTCGTCGAGCACGCCGATGCGCTGCTGCAGCGCGAAATCCCCGGCGTGCGGCTGGTGAACTTCGGTCACCTGGGCGACGGCAACCTGCACTACAACGTGCAGGCGCCTGAGGGCGACAATGGCAAAACCTTTTTGTGCGAGCAGGAGGCGCGCGTGAACCAGCTCGTCTACGACGCGGTGGCTCGGTTCGACGGCTCGTTCTCGGCCGAGCATGGCGTGGGTCAGCTCAAGGTGCACGAGCTCGAGCGCTACGAGCCGCCCGTTGCGCTGGCAATGATGCGCGCGATCAAACAGGCGATCGATCCACAGGGCCTGATGAATCCTGGATGCGTACTCTCCAAACCGTAGCTGCTCGCGCCTGTCAGATAAGCGCTAGAGCCTGATTTGATATAAAAATAACCTCTCGCCCCGTTCGCGGCCCGGGTCAAACCGCCATCGGCGCAGAGATGTGCGGATGGTGCCGGTAGCCCTCAAGCCAGAAGTCGGAAGGCTCAACCTTCTCCAACCACCCAGGCTCGTACCTGCCCGTGGCGGCGTAGTCGGGTATGCGGTCAGACAGGACAAGCTTCGGCAATGGATAAGGCTCGCGTGTGAGCTGCTCCTTGAGCATGTCCACATGATTTTCGTAAATGTGAGCATCCCCGATGAAATACGTGAACCAGCGAGGCGTGTAACCGGTCAGGCGCCCCACCAGGTGCAGCAGTGCCGCGCCCTCGGCAGCGTTGAACACCGTGCCAAGCCCGACATCGTTGGACCGGATGTACAGGCACAGCGAGATTTCCTTCTTCTCCTTGCTGACCAGGAACTGGTACAGCAGGTGGCAGGGAGGGAGCGCCATTTCATCAAGCTGCGCCCAGTTCCATCCGTGAAAGAGAATGCGACGGCTGCCAGGGTCCTCGATGATGGTGTCCAGGCATTGCCGCAGCTGGTCCACGGCCTTGTACAGCAGCACGCCGGAGGGCTTGCCATCCGCCCCATCGAGAACGCCAATTTGTTGGAAGCCACGGCCCAGAGCATCCGCAATTTGCGCCTCGCCCTGGGGCTGAATCGGGTCGATGATCTTGTACGCGGGCCACTGGCGCCACTGGACGCCATACACCGATCCCAAGTCATCCTCGCGCAGGCGATAGGGGTTGGCCAGCCACTGAGCATTCTCATTGGCGTTCTGGTCCCACACCTTGCACCCCAGCGCGCGGAAATCAGCAGCGCTGCGCGATGCACGCAGGAAGCCGACCAGTTCCCCCATGACGGATTTGAACGCCAGCTTCTTCGTCGTGATGGCTGGAAAACCTGCCTGCAGGTCGAAGCGGAGCATCGCGCCAGGAACGCTGAGGGTGCGAACACCCGTGCGGTTGTTTTGCCAACTCCCCTGCTCAAAAATCTGACGAACCAGGTCCAAATACTGTTGCATCGTGCCCCCAACTCAGGCGAGTTTAGCTGGGGTCAGGGCCAGCCATCGCCCCAACCGACCATTGCAAGAAGCGGGTCGCTGACAAGGCGTATTGATCTTCGTTGCCACCGATACCCGCCGACCCATGGCCCGTCGCTTTGTCCGGTGAAACCCCTGGCGGCCCGGACGCAGCGCTTTCGCGCTTCTGCTGGTGCCTGCGGGGCGTATTGGCTGACAATCGGTGTCGGCAGGACCGTCGAATTCATCAAATTTCTCTGAAGCATCAGCATGGAAACTCCAGGCACAGGACAGAAGATGCGCTTTCACGTCGTGACGGAGCGGGTCGATGGCCATCACAGCGTCGCTCGCTGCAAGAACGCCAGGATCGCGCTGGACACCGACCCAGCGGGCAACCCCGACGCGTTCAACCCGGCAGAGCTTTTGCTGGCCGCGCTCACTGCATGCATGGTCAAGGGTATCGAGCGCGTCACACCCATTCTGAAATTTCAGCTGCGCGGTGTGGAAGTCAAAGTCGACGGCGTCCGCCAGGATGTACCACCACGCCTGGAATCCGTCCGTTACGAGATCATTGTGGACACGGATGAATCCGACCAGCGCCTCAGGCTGCTCCACGAAAACGTGAAGAAATACGGCACCGTATTCAACACGGTATCACCCGGCACCGAGCTCAGTGGCGTGCTGGTGCGAAAGGTGGCCGATTGAGACAGGAAGGACACCCCCTCGAACGAACACAGCCAATACCCGGGTCTGGGCCGGGGCAGTGCTTGGCGGCGTCCTTGAGCGTTTGACGCACGCTCCCATGTCCGGCACAGGCCGCACGCAAACCTCCCCGAGAGGTTAACCTTCCATCCATGGATCGACAGGAGCCCACCATGGATGAACTGCGTTACATGTCCGGCTTCGGCAACGAGTTTTCGACCGAAGCCCTCCCCGGAGCCTTGCCCAGGCGCGGCAACTCGCCGCAGAAGGCCGCCTACGGGCTTTATGCCGAGCAGCTTTCGGGCACGGCCTTCACCGCGCCGCGCCACGCCAACCGGCGCTCGTGGCTCTACCGCATCCGCCCGGCGGCGGTGCAGGAGCCGTACGAGCTCTGCGACATCGCGCCGCGCTGGCTCAGCCACTTCGACGAGGTGCCCACGCCGCCCAACCCGCTGCGCTGGGACCCGCTGCCTCTGCCTGGCCCTGCGGCCCAGGTGGACTTCATCGACGGCATGACCACCATGGGCGGCAACACCGGCTCCGCGGTGCACATCTATACCGCCAACCAGTCGATGACCACACGCTACTTTCACGATGCCGACGGCGAGCTGCTGATCGTGCCGCAGCACGGACGCCTGCACATCGCCACCGAGTTCGGCGTGCTCGACGTCGAGCCGCAGGAAATCGCCGTGATCCCGCGCGGCGTGCGCTTTCGCGTGGCGCTGCCCGAAGGCGCGGCGCGCGGCTATGTCTGCGAAAACTACGGCGCGCACCTGCGCCTGCCCGATCTGGGCGTGATGGGCTCCAACGGCCTCGCGCACCCGCGCGACTTCCTTACGCCCGTGGCGGCGTATGAAGACGCGGAGGGCCACTTCGAGATGGTGGCCAAGTTCCAGGGGCGTCTGTGGAAGGCACCGATCGGCCATTCACCGCTCGACGTGGTCGCCTGGCACGGCAGCGGCGCGCCCTACAAGTACGACCTGCGCCAATTCAACGTGATGGGCTCGATCAGCTACGACCACCCGGACCCGTCGATCAACCTCGTGCTGCATGCGCCGAGCAGCACGCCGGGCGTCGATACGCTGGATTTCGCCGTGTTCGCGCCGCGCGTGCTCGCGATGCAGGACACCTTCCGCCCGCCCTGGTTTCACCGCAACATCGCGGGCGAATTCATGGGTCTGGTGCACGGCGTGTACGACGCCAAGGCCGAGGGCTTTCTGCCCGGCGGCGCGTCGCTGCACAACCCCATGATCGGCCACGGGCCGGACGCGGGCACCTTCGAGAAGGCCAGCACGCGCGACACCAGCCAGCCCGATTACGTCAAGGACACGATGGCCATCATGTTCGAGACGCCGGTGATGATCCAGACCACGCGCTTCGCGCTCGAATCGCCGCAACGCCAGCGCCAGTACCACGAGTGCTGGATGGGGATCACCAAACACTTCGATCCGGCCAGGCGCTGAGCGCTGTCCGCGGGGCCGCGCATCCTCGGTATTGATCTTGCGCAAGGTCTGACGCTGGGGGTCAGGTACGGTAGGAATTCCACGAAACAATCGGGGTCAATCCCGATCGCACCCGTGCCCTCAGGGCATCGATACCGCTGACTTTCCCGCAACCCAGCTCCAGAAAGACCTTCATGATGCAAGCTCGCCTGCTTTCCCTGATCCTCGCCTCTGCCGCATGGGCGATGGGTTCGTTGGCTGCCCATGCCGCGCCGGCCGATTACAAGATCGATCTGGATCACACCTACGCCACCTTCGCCATCGACCACAACGGCGCCTCGATCAACCGCGCGCGCTTCGGCGAGGTATCGGGCAGCGTGCGCTTCGACAAGGAGGCCGGGGCCGGCGCGATCGACATCGTCGTGCAGACCGCCAGCGTCTACAGCGGCTCCAAGGGTTTTGACGAGCACCTGCGCACGGCCGACCTGTTTGACACGGCCAGGCACCCGACCATGCGCTTTGTCTCCAACCGCCTGGTGTTCGACGGCGAGCGCCTGGTCGAGGTGCCCGGCCAGCTCACGCTGCTCGGCCAGACGCACCCGGTCACGCTGAAGGCGCTGCAGTTTCGCTGCTACCCCAACCAGCGCGCCAAGACCGAGGCCTGCGGCGGCGACTTCGAGGCCGTGATCGACCGCACGCTATGGGGCATGGACTACCTCGTGAAGGTGGGCATGCCGAAGTCGGTGCGCATCGGCGCGACCATCGAGGCGTTCAAGCAGTAAATGGCAAGGGGTCAGCCGTAAGCCGTCGGCGCGCACACGCTGCGGCAGGCGTCAGGGCAATACCGTCAGCCCAGGTACGGCGGCCGCCTGCATCCGTCCGATCACCGCCGCGTGATCGAAGCCCTGCGCGCGAAAGACCTCCAGCACCGCAGGCACCGCCTCGGGCGCGCAGCTCACCAGCAGGCCGCCCGAGGTCTGCGGATCGGCCACGAGGTCACGCGCCACCTCGGGCAGCGCCGCATCCAGCCGCACCTCGGCGCCGTATGCCGCCCAGTTGCGCCCCGATGCGCCGGTGACGAAGCCAGCCGCCGCCAGGCGTGACACCTCGGGCAGCAGGGGCAGCGCGCCGTAGTGCACCACGGCCTCCAGGCCCGAGGCCCGGGCCAGCTCCAGTGTGTGGCCCGCCAGGCCGAAGCCGGTGACGTCGGTCAAGGCATGCACCTGCGCCATCTCGGCCAGCGGCACGCCCGGGGTGTTGAGCTGCGTGGTGCTGGCGACCAGTTCGCCATAGCCTCGCGCGTCGAGCGCATCTTTCTTGAGCGCCGCCGAGAGCACGCCCACGCCCAGACGCTTGCCCAGAATCAGCACATCGCCCGCCTGCGCGCTCGCATTGCGCTTGACGCGGGCGGGGTGCACCAGCCCCATGACGACGAGGCCGTAGATCGGCTCCACCGAATCGATGGTGTGCCCGCCCGCGATCGGAATGCCCGCCTCGCGGCACACCGCCTCGCCGCCACGCACGATCTGGCCTATGGTCTGCAGCGACAGCTTTTTCACCGGCATCGCCAGCAACGCCAGCGCCATGACGGGCTTGCCGCCCATGGCGTACACGTCGCTGATCGCGTTGGCGGCGGCGATGCGGCCGAAGTCGAACGGGTCATCGACGATGGGCATGAAGAAATCGGTGGTGGCCACCAGCGCCTGCTCGTCGTTCAGGCGGTAGACTGCCGCGTCGTCCGCGGTCTCATTGCCCACCAGCAGCTCGGGGGGCACGAAGCCAGACGCACTCGTCTTGAGGATTTCCTGCAGCACCCCGGGCGCGATCTTGCAGCCGCAGCCGCCACCGTGCGAGAGGCTGGTGAGGCGAATGGATTCGGTGGGCACGGTGCTGACGTCGGTCATCGGGGTTTCAGTCGCATTCAAAGCGGGAATTGTCGCAGCACGCTTGCCATAATGTTGCCATGCGACTCCTCCACACCATGCTGCGCGTGGGCAACCTGCAGCGCGCCATCGATTTCTACACCCAGGTGCTCGGCATGCAGTTGCTGCGCACGAGCGAAAACCCCGAATACAAATACAGCCTGGCCTTCGTCGGCTACGAGGGCGGCAATCCCGGCCAGGCGGAGATCGAGCTCACTTACAACTGGGGCACCACCGAGTACGAGATCGGCACGGCTTACGGCCACATCGCCATCGGCGTGCCCGACGCCTACGCCGCCTGCGAGAAGATCAAGGCCGCAGGCGGCCAGGTGACGCGCGAGGCCGGGCCGGTCAAGGGCGGCAGCACGGTGATCGCCTTCGTGACGGACCCCGACGGCTACAAGATCGAGCTGATTCAGCGAGCCGGCGGGGCGGCGGGCGGCGGCCTGCGCTGAAGCAGCGAACTATTGATTGAATAGCTGCTCGCGATTGATTGGCGAGGATTCAAGTCCGATTTTTATCCGAATTTTTACAATGACTGCATGCATGGAAAGTTTTCATGAAGCAGCCATCACGACACGGATCACGGCCTGGATAAACCGGTGCGATTCATGAACAAGGGATCGTTTCGCGCTACCCGGTGCGGGGTGCTAGGCGTGGAGGCCATGGCCGCCGATACCACCCATGCCTTCGGCCGCCACACGCATGACCAGTACGGCATAGGCCTCATTCTGCGCGGCGGGCAAAAATCCCTCAGCGGGCGCGGCGTCGTCGAAGCAATGGCGGGAGACGTCATCAGCGTCAATCCGGGCGAGGTACACGACGGCACTCCGCTCGACGCACATGGCCGCGCCTGGCGAATGCTGTACTTCGACCCGGCAGTGCTGGCCGACGCGATGGCGGATCTGACGGGCGGCAGCGCCCGTTGCGCGGAGCTGACACGGCCCGCGATGCGCGACGCCGCAGCCGCACGCCGTTTTTGCGCTCTTTTTCGTGCCGCCATCGATCCGCGAGGCGGGCACAGCGAGATCGAAGCCCGCGAGGGCCTGCTGCTGCTTCTTGTCGGACTCATGGAGCCTGGTCATGAAGAGCGTGCGCGCGCAGCGCCCAGCGGCATCGAACGGGCCCGTGCGCGCATCGACGACGACCCGTCCACGCCGCTGTCGATTCCCGAACTGGCACGCCTCGGCGGCGTCAGCCAGTTCCAGCTCATCCGGGGTTTCTCCAAGCTCACCGGCCTCACGCCGCATGCCTATCTCGTACAGCGCAGGCTCCAGAAGGCGCGAAAACAGATCGCCGCCGGAGTGACCCTGGCCGATGCCGCCTGCGAAGCTGGTTTCGCAGATCAGAGCCACATGACCCGGCTGTTCACCCGCACCTACGGCATTTCCCCGGGGCTTTATGCGGCAGCGATGAACTGACCCGCAGTTTCGTTCAAGACGGCGCGCCAGCGCATCGTGCACAGTGGCCCGAAACTTCATCGAGCCACCGATATGCCATTGCAGTTCCGCCATCTGTCCGACATCCGCCTCCAGGCACCGAAAGTCACACGGCCCGGCCGCCGCACAAGCGAGAGGACGCCGCGATGACACCCGAATTCCTTCTCACGGCCCTGGTCATCATTGCAGCGCCGGGAACCGGCGCCATCTATACGGTGGCAGCCGGCCTCTCGGGAGGCTCACGCGCCAGCCTCGTTGCGGCCCTGGGCTGCACGCTCGGCATCGTGCCCCACGTGCTCGCGGCGGTCAGCGGACTCGCGGCGCTGCTTCATGCCAGCGCTGGAGCCTTCCAGATCCTCAAGTCTCTCGGCGTTGCCTATCTTCTCTACATGGCCTGGGCGATATTCCGCGATCGCACCATGCTGAACCTGAACGACAGGGCAGGAGAAAGGAATGCCCGGCAGGTCATCGTTTCGGCGATTCTCATCAACCTCCTGAATCCCAAGCTGTCGATCTTCTTTCTGGCCTTCCTGCCGCAGTTCGTCACGGTAGGCGAAACGGCCCCAGTGCGTCGCATGCTGGAACTGAGCCTGGTATTCATGGCACTGACCTTCGCGGTCTTTGCCTCTTACGGCACGTTTGCCGCCACGGTCCGGCAGCGCATCCTGTCCAGCCCTTCCGTCCAGACCTGGACGCGTCGTGGTTTCGCCGGCGCTTTCGCGGTGCTGGCCGCTCAGCTCGCGCTGACTCAGCGATAAGGGACAACGAGCGGCTGTCCGCGCGGTTCGAACACATGGTGGCCGTCACCACGAGCGGCATTCGGGTCTTGTCTCCGCTCCCCGGCGAAACGATGTCGTGCGGTAGGCGCGCTGGGGACCCTCCACCACCGCCCGTGGGCCATGGTTTCGTCCGGGGTTCCGCCATGCAACAATCCTTCCAGACTTGGCCGCACGAACGATGTGGACCGTGGCAACGGTCCGATCCAGTTCCAGCCGCCGCTTTTTCCCAACCACTCATCCAGGGGACAGCCCATGACGACGAACTTTGCACCCATGCCCGATGCCCATGGCTTCTTCGGCCCCTATGGCGGCCAGCTGGTGCCGCCGTTCCTCAAGGAGGCGATGGACGACATCGCCAAGGCCTACGCCGAGATCACGCAGCGCGAAGACTTCAAGAAGGAGCTGCACGACCTGCAGGTGGATTACGTGGGCCGTCCCAGCCCCATCTTTCATGCCCGGCGCCTGTCGGATCAGCTCGGCGGTGCGCAGATTCACCTCAAGCGCGAAGACCTCAACCACACCGGAGCGCACAAGATCAACCACTGCCTGGGCGAGGCGCTGCTGGCCAAGTTCATGGGCAAGACCAAGGTCATCGCCGAGACCGGCGCCGGCCAGCACGGCGTGGCGCTGGCCACGGCCTGCGCACTCGTGGGCATTCCGTGCGAGATCCACATGGGCCAGGTGGACATCGAAAAGGAACACCCCAACGTCACCAAGATGCGCATTCTGGGCGCGACGCTGGTGCCCGTCACACGCGGCGCGGCCACGCTCAAGGAGGCGGTGGACAACGCCTTCGAGGAATACCTGAAAGACCCGAAGAACTACCTGTACGCCATCGGCTCGGTCGTCGGCCCCCACCCCTTCCCCATGATGGTGCGCGACTTCCAGAGCATCGTCGGGCGCGAGGCGCGCGAGCAGTTCCTCAAGAAGCACGGCAAGCTCCCCGATTACGCGGCAGCCTGCGTGGGCGGCGGCTCCAACGCCATGGGCCTGTTCACCGCTTTCCTGAACGATGAAAGTGTGAAGCTCGTCGGCGTGGAACCTGCGGGTGAAGGCACGAACAAGCCCGGGCGCCACGCGGCCACGCTCACCATGGGCAAGCCGGGCGAAATCCACGGCATGAAGTGCTACGTGCTCAACAACGCGGCGGGCGAGCCCGACGCCGTGCACAGCATCGCCTCGGGCCTGGATTACCCGGGCGTGGGCCCGCAGCACAGCTACCTCAAGGACATCGGCCGCGTGCGCTACGAGGTGGCGAGCGACCAGGAGACGCTCAACGCCTTCATGCAACTGTCGCGCGTGGAGGGCATCGTGCCGGCGCTGGAAAGCTCGCACGCCGTGGCCTGGGCCATGCGCACGGCCCCCACGCTGGGCAAGGACGTGAACATCCTCGTGAACCTGTCGGGGCGCGGCGACAAGGATGCGGATTACGTGGCAAACAAGCTCGGACTCTGAGCATCCCGCCCCTTCCCGGGTGCACGGCAGGCGCGAGGCATGACGACTTCCATCCCCTGGCTCGCACCTGAAGACCCTTTCCCGCCCGCGGCCGCAAGCTGGGGCGCGGACACTCCCATGCCGGGGCTACTGGCGGCCGGCGGGGCGCTGGATGTGCCCCACCTCGTCGCCGCCTACGGCCAGGGCATCTTTCCGTGGTTCAGCGAAGGCCAGCCCATCCTCTGGTGGAGCACCGCGCCGCGCATGGTGCTGCGGCCGGCCGAGTTTCGGCTGCATCACTCGCTGCGCAAGACGCTGCGGCGCTTTCGCGCCTCACCCGCGTGCGAACTGCGCATCGACAGCGATTTTTCCGCCGTGATCCATGCCTGTGCGGGCACGCCGCGCGAGGGACAGTCGAGCACCTGGATCGTGCCGCGCATGGTGCAGGCCTACGAGGCGTTGCATGCCACAGGCTTCGCGCACAGCGTGGAGACCTGGGTGAACGGACGGCTCGTGGGCGGGCTGTACTGCGTGGCGCTGGGACGCGCGGTGTTTGGCGAATCGATGTTCGCGCATGCCACCGACGCCTCCAAGATCGCGCTCGCGGCGCTGGTCGGGCTGTGCCGGCGCGAAGGCGTGGCCCTGATCGACTGCCAGCAGAACACGGCGCATCTCGCATCGCTGGGCGCCCGCGAGATCGAGCGTGAGGTTTTTCTGACACATGTGGCGCAGGCACGCACACAGCCAGTGATGGATTGGCGTTTTGCACCAGAATGCTGGGACGAGCTTCTCGGAGCCAATAGCGAATGACCCAGCTCAACGACCTGCCGCTGCAGGCGCTGCAGTTCTACACCACGGCGCCCTACGAATGCAGCTATCTGCCCGGGCACGTGGCGCGCTCGGAAGTGGCCACGCCCAGCCACCTGATCCACAGCGGCGTGTATTCCGAGCTCATCGCGCAGGGCTTTCGGCGCAGCGGCATGTTCACCTACCGCCCGCATTGCGAAGGCTGCAACGCCTGCACGCCGATCCGCATCCTGGCACAGGAATTCCGGCCCGACCGCAGCCAGCGCCGCGCGATCAAGCGCCATCGGCAGCTGGTGGCGCGCTCGCTGCGGCTGTGCTTCGTGCCCGAGCACTACCAGCTCTACCTGCGTTACCAGGCTGTGCGCCACGCGGGCGGCGGCATGGACCACGACAGCATCGACCAATACACGCAGTTCCTGCTGCAAAGCCGGGTGAATTCGCGCCTGATCGAATTCCGCGCGCCGCGCGCCGATGGCGAGCCGGGCGAGCTCAAGATGGTCTCGGTGCTCGACATCCTGGACAGCGGCCTCTCGGCGGTCTACACCTTCTACGAGCCCGACGACGGCGCCAGCTACGGCAGCTACAACATCCTCTGGCAGATCGAGCAGGCGCGCGCCATGGGCCTGCAATACGTCTACCTCGGCTACTGGATCGCGCTCAGTCCCAAGATGAACTACAAGACACGCTTCAAGCCCTATGAGCTGCTGCTGGACGGCGCGTGGAAGCGCTTCGGCGATTGAAATTCAGCATCGAATCAAAGCCAAAACATCATCCTGCGCCCGTCCATCAAGCGCGGTCCGCTATCAATATCGCATCACTGCGCCAGGTCGAACACCAGCACCTCGGCATCCTTGCCGTCGCCGAGCGTGATCTCGGCCTCCTGCTGCAGCAGCAGTGCATCACCGCCCGTGAGCGCCGTGCCGTTGACCGTAAGCCGTCCGCGCACCAGGTGCACGTAGGCCTTGCGCTGCGCAGCGATCGCCAGCCGGGCGGATTCGCCGCCGTCGAACAAACCCGCATACAGCCGCGCGTCGGCATGGATGCCCACGGTGCCGCCCGCGCCCATGGGTGCAGCGATCAGGTGCAATTTCCCGCGCTTGGCCTCCTCGGGCACGCTCGCCTGCTCATAGCCGGGCGCGAGACCCTGCGTGTCCGGCAGGATCCAGATCTGCAGAAAGTGCGTCTCCTGACCCTCGGCGTGGTTGAACTCGCTGTGCATCACGCCGCTGCCCGCGCTCATGCGCTGCACATCGCCGGGCGGAATGCCCTTGACGTTGCCCATGCTGTCCTTGTGCGCGAGATTGCCCGAGAGCACGTAGCTGATGATCTCCATGTCGCGGTGCCCGTGCGTGCCGAAGCCCGCACCTGGCGCAATGCGGTCTTCGTTGATCACGCGCAGATTGCCCCAGCCCATGTGTCTGGGGTCGTAGTAGTCGGCGAACGAAAAACTGTGAAAGGACTTGAGCCAGCCATGATCGGCATAGCCGCGGTCCTGTGCCTTGCGAACGGTGAGCATCGCGCTTCTCCTGTGAATGCCTGATGTCTCCAATGTAGGGAGCGCAGCCGACTTTGCACAGGGGCCGCATTTGAATGCATCATTCAAATGAATTGAATGGACGCCCACGAACAATGCAAATCAGCAGCAACATCCTCACCCCCGACAATCTGCGCCTGCTGCAGGCCATCGCCACGCACGGCAGCTTTGCCGCGGCGGCGCGCTCGCTCGATCTTGCACCCAGCGGCCTGACCTGGCGCGTGCGCCAGATCGAGGAAGCCCTGGATGTGCTGCTGTTCGACCGCGGCAGTCGCCGGGCCGTGCCCACGCAGGCCGGGCGCGAGCTGCTGCGCGAGAGCGAGCGGCTGCTGGCCGACATGGATGCCGTGGCCCAGCGCGTGCGGCGCGTGGCCACGGGCTGGGAACCGCAGCTGACGCTCTCGGTCGATGGCGCCATCGCACGCACCACGCTGCTGGAACTCGTGGAGGCGTTCTACGCGCTGGACATTCCCACGCGCCTGACGGTGCGCGAAGACACACTCACCGGCACGCTCGAACGCCTGACACAGGGGCAGGCGGACCTGGCCATCGGCGTGGCCATCGAGGCGCCGCCTCTCGTGAACCTGCGCACGGCACCCCTGGGCGATCTGCGCTTCGTCTTCGCCGTGGCGCCGCACCACCCGCTCGCCAGCGCCGCGGAGCCCATTGCCGATGCGCTCCTGGCCCGCCACCGCATGATCGCCGTGGCCGATTCGGCGCGCCAGCACCCGGCGACGATCGGGCTGTTGCCCGGGCAGGAGGTGCTGACGGTGGATAGCCTGGCCACCAAGGTCCGTGCGCAGCTTCGGGGACTGGGCGCGGGCTACCTGCCCGAACCCATGGCGCGCCCCTACCTCGACGCCGGGCTGCTCGTGGCGCGCCAGGTCAGCCGCGTGGCGCGCACCACGCGCCTGTCCTATGCCTGGTGCGACTTTGGCAAACGCACGCGCGGACGAGCGCTGCAATGGTGGCTCACGCAACTGCAAAGCCCCGTGACGCGCCGCGCCCTGCTGGAAAACCACCACGGCACATAGCCCCTGAACCCGAGAACGCCGGCTGACCGCGGAGGCTGCTCGGTCACGCGTGATGAACACGAACGCGGCCATCGCCCTTGCAAGCCCCTCCTGACGGGCGCATTCCACCGCCGTTTCCGGGTTGAACGCGTGTAGAGTGCAGCCACTGCACCCACGAAAGTTCATCATGCCCGTCAAGCCACCCGCCAAACGCCACCGAACCCCTGCACACTACGCCGTCATCGGTGCGGGGATGGCCGGAGTGACCTGCGCCCGCACCCTGCAGCAGGCGGGCCATGCGGTCACGGTGTTCGAGCAGATGCACGCGGCGGGGGGCCGCACCCGCACGGTCCACACGGCCGGCGGCAGCTTCGATGCCGGCGCGCAGTACTTCACCGTGCGCGACGCGCGTTTTGCGAAGGCATTGGAAACGGTTTCCGGCCTGTGCCGTCCATGGAGCGCGAACACGGTGCGCGTGCTCGACAGCGCCGGGCGCGTCGTGAGCGCCGCCCCGCCTCCGGGTGAAGCGCACTGGGTGGCCCAGCCGACCATGGATGCCCTGGTCGGCGCCTTCAGCCGCCCACTGGCCGCACTGCGCACCGGGCAGCGTGTCACGGGTCTGGTGCAAGACGGCGCGCGCTGGCATGTGCGGGTCAGCCCGGGCAACGCGGGCGCGACGCAGGAGGCGGGTGCCTTCGACGGTCTGGTCCTGGCCCTGCCCGCCCCCGAGGCGTTGGCGTTGATGCACGCGTGCGGCATTCAACCCGCCTGGACCGGTGCGCTCTCGCAGGTAAGCATCGCACCCTGCTGGACGCTGATGCTCACCTTTGCGCAAGCCGTGCGCCCGGGCCTGACCACGCTCGGGCCGCAATGGAACGCCGCGCGCAGCACGCACCACCGCGTGGCCTGGCTGGCGCGCGAATCGTCCAAGCCCGGCCGCGCGCAGGTCGAGCGCTGGACGGTGCAGGCCAGCCCCGCGTGGTCCGAGGAACACCAGGGCGACAGCCCGCAGCGCGTGCAGGACAAGCTGCTCAAGGCGTTCGCCGAAGTCACCGGCATCCGCGCCACGCCCAGCGACGCGCAGACGCTGCTCTGGCCCCATGCGCAGACGCGGGCGCCGCTGGGGCAGGCTTACGTCTGGGACGCATCCCTGCGCCTGGGCGCCTGCGGCGACTGGTGCCTGGGCCATCGGCTGGAGGATGCCTTCATTTCCGGGCTGGAGTGCGCACTGGGGATGCTCGAAGGGTAAAAACCACGGGCATCGCGTGGCGCGTGACCGAAAGCCTGGCGCATGATCCGATGTACATCGGCCGTTTCGCCCCCTCTCCGACAGGCCCCTTGCACGCAGGCTCGCTCGTGGCGGCGCTCGCGAGCTGGCTGGATGCGCGCGCGGCCGATGGCCGGTGGCTGGTGCGCATCGAGGATGTCGACACGCCGCGCTGCGCGCCCGGCGCGGCAGGGCGCATCCTCGCCCAGCTGGCCGATTGCCATCTGCTGCCCGACGCGCCGCCGCTGTACCAGTCCACGCGCGGCGACCGCTACCAGCAGGCGCTGAGCGAACTGCTGACGCAGGGTCTCGCCTACCCCTGCGGCTGCACGCGCCGCGACATCGACGAGGCGCTGGCGGCGCGCGGCATCACGCACGAACGCCACCATGAACGCCCCTACCCCGGCACCTGCCGCGAGGGCCTGCACGGCAAGCGGGCGCGGGCGTGGCGTTTTCATGCCGAAAAATTCATGTCGAACTGGCCCAAAAGCCAATACCACAAAGCGCGAGAAGCTGCGTTTTCGATAGTCGATTTCAGACTGAGCTGGCGCGACAGGCGCCTGGGTCCTCAGAGTCAGGACGTGGCGCGGGACGTGGGTGACTTCGTGCTGCGCCGCGCCGATGGCCTCTGGGCCTACCAGCTGGCCGTCGTGGTGGACGACGCGGACCAGGGCGTGAGCCACGTCGTTCGCGGAGAAGACCTGGCCGACAACACGCCGCGCCAGATGCTGCTGCAAGCGGCACTGGGACTGCCCAGCCCGCGCTACCTGCACACACCGCTGCTGCTGGCCGCCGACGGCGAAAAGCTCTCCAAGCAGCATGGCGCACCTGCGCTCGACACCTCGGCGCCGCTGCGGGCGCTCGCGGCCGCGGCCCGGGTGCTGGGTCTGCCGCCCTGCCCTGGCGCCGCTGGCGTTGGCGAGGCGCTGGCGTGGTGGGTCCGCGCCTGGCAGGGCACCTACAATCGCGCGCCGTGACCGACGATACCCTCCTTCCCTCAGCGCCTGAACACCCCCCACGGCGCATCCGCAGCTTCGTGCTGCGCGCGGGCCGCACCACGCACGGGCAGGCCAGGGCGCTCGAAGAATGGGGTCCACGCTACCTGCTCGACTACGCCGAAGCCGTGCTGGACGCCGATGCCGCCTTTGGCCGCGCCGCGCCACTGATCCTGGAAATCGGCTTCGGCATGGGCGAAGCCACGGCGCAGATTGCCACCAGCCGCCCCGAAGACAATTTCCTGTGCTGCGAGGTGCACGAACCCGGCGTGGGCGCGCTGCTCAAGCGCATCGGCGAGCAGGAAATCGCCAACATCCGCATCGTGCGCCACGACGCGGTGGAGGTGCTCACGCACATGATCGCGCCCGGGCAGCTGGACGGGGTGCACATCTTTTTCCCCGACCCCTGGCACAAAAAACGCCACCACAAGCGCCGTCTGATCCAGCCCCCGCTCGTGGCGCTGCTGGCCAGCCGGCTCAAGCCCGGCGGCTACCTGCACTGCGCCACCGACTGGCAGCCCTACGCCGAGCAGATGCTGCAGGTGCTCTCGGGCGAGGCGCTGCTGGCCAACACGGCTGCTCCATGGGCACCCCGCCCGGCCTATCGCCCCCTGACGAAGTTCGAGAATCGCGGTCTGCGGCTGGGCCACGGGGTGTGGGATCTAGTGTTCACGCGGCGCGACACCACGGATTGAGCCTTGCGAGCCCGCCAGAAATCGGGCTGCATGTTCACCGATTGGAGTTACGATGCTATGAAAAAGTCATCGTACCCGCGCATGACCACGCCCCTCGGAGACAAGGATTTGCCCCATCACGCCGAGCGCGCCTATTTTGGAGCCTGCGCCGCAGCCATCGTGCTGAGCGCGGCGGCCGCGCTGTGGCCCGACTGGCTGGCCGCCCTCGTCCATCAACGCACGGTGCTGGGCGTGCATCTGCTGGCGGAAGTCTTCTCCATTGCGATGATGGTGGGCATGGCCTCGCTGGCCTGGAACGACGTGCGTACCCACCACATCAAGACGGCCAACATCGTCGTCTTTGGCTGGACGCTCATCGCCGCGCTGGACACGTTCGCGCTGTACAGCTACCAGGGCATGCCAGGCTACAGCATCACCGAAGGCATGGCGCTGCCGTATTTCTACCGACTGACCGCGCGCATCGTGGAGGCGGTCTACTTTCTGGCCATCGCGCTGCTGATCGGCCTGCGCGGAGGCAGCAGAAAGCTCTGGTTTCTTGCCGCGCTGCTCATCGCCGCGGCCCTCGCCTGGCTGGGCGCATCCGGGCCGGCGCTGCCCGCCCTGTTCTACCGGCCCGCACACGGGGCCACGGTGGCGGGATCGGGCGTCGAGATCGCGGTCACGGCCTTGTACCTCCTGAGCGCCATGCTGTTCTTCAGGCACTGGCGCCGCCGCCCCCTGCTGCTGTCGCTGCAGATCGCCGTGGCCTGCGTCATGCTGGGCCTGAGCGCCGCGCTCCTGACGGCCCACTACGGCCAATTCGATGGCGCCAATGTCGTGGCCCACTTCGTCAGGGCGCTCGCCTACGGGTTCCTCTACGAAGCCTGGCACACCATAGGCGTCGCCCATCCGCACCAGTGGCTGGAAAAGTCGCAGCGCACCATTGCCCAGCAGAACCGGGAGATGACGGAAACGCTGACCGAAATGCCGGTCGAAGTCGTCCTGCTGGACAAGGAACTGCGCTACCGCTACGCCAACCCGGCGCATGCCGAGCGCACCGGCATGAGCATGGAGCAGCTCATGCAGACCACCTGGCCCGCACTGGTGCCCGCCGAGCAGCAGGCGATGGCGCACACCCAGCTGCAAAGCGCATTGCATGGCCAGCACGTGCAGTTCGACCTGCGCCAGGAGGCGGGCGGCATCGTTCTGCTGAGCCTGAACGCACGCGCGGCGCCGCGCCTGGGGGCCGACGGCGTGATCGACGGCGTGCTGCTCACGCTGGTAGACAACACCGAGCAGGAAAACACGCGCCTGATGACGGCACTGTCGCTGCAGGAAGCGGCCGATCTCAAGGCGGCGCTGGACGCCCATGCGATCGTGATCATCTCCGACGCGCGGGGCATCATCACGCAGGTCAATGACAGGTTCTGCGACATCGCCCGCTACCGCCGCAGCGACCTCATCGGCCGGGACCTGGCGATCACGCGCTCGGGCATGCATCCGGCGGAGTTCTACGAGCATATCGACGCCACCGTTCAGGGCGGGCAGGTCTGGACCGGCGAAGTCTGCAACCGCGCCAGGGATGGCACCCTGTTCTGGACCCAGACGACGGTCGTGCCCTTCGCCACGCACGACGGTGCGCCGGTCCAGCACATCACGCTGTGCACCGACATCACCGAGCGCAAGCAGGCCGAGCAGCAGGCACGGCAGATGGCGCTGTACGACGAGCTCACCGGCCTGCCCAACCGGCGCCTCATCGTCGACCACGTGCAGCAGGCCTGCGCCACCAGCTCGCGCAGCGGCAAATACGGCGCGGTGATGCTGCTGGACCTGGACAACTTCAAGGAAGTGAACGACACGCAGGGACATGACCAGGGCGACGAGCTGCTGCGCCGCGTGGCCCAGCGCCTGCAAGACAACCTGCGCGCGACCGATACCGTGGCGCGCCTGGGGGGCGACGAGTTCATCATCCTGGTCAATGGCCTCAATGGCGACATGGCCCGCGCAGGCGACGAAGCGCTTGCCGTCGGCGAGAAGGTGCGCGCGGCGCTGGAGCGGCCCTTCCACCTCGATGCCCGCACCGTGCACACCTCCATCAGCATGGGGGTGTCGCTGTTCCAGGGCGTTGCCACCGCGCAGGCAGACATCCTCAAGCATGCGGACATGGCGCTGTACCGGGCCAAGGCCCGCGGGCGCAATCAGATCAGCCTGTTCGACCCCAGCCTGCAGACCGAGGTCGAGTACCGCGCGAGCCTGATGTCGGACCTGCGCGGCGCCCTCTCCAACCATGAACTGCAGTTGCGCTACCAGGTCATCGTCGACCGCGAGCAACGGCCCCTGGGCTATGAGGCGCTGCTGCGCTGGCGCCATCCCACGCGCGGCTGGGTGCAGCCGCTGTCGTTCATCGAGCCGGCCGAGCAATCGGGCCTGATCATGCCGATCGGTACCTGGGTGCTGCGCACCGCCTGCAGGCAGCTGGCGCTGTGGGCAAGCGATGCCTCCATGCGCCGGCTCACGCTTTCCGTGAACATCAGCGCCCGCCAGTTCAGGGATGCGGAGTTCGTCCAGACCGTGCAGGGCATCCTGCAGGAAACCGGCGCCGATGCCCATCTGCTGTGCCTGGAGCTCACCGAGAGCATGTTTCATGAGGAGCTGGAGCAGAGCATCGCCAAGATGCAGCGGCTGTGCGCGCTGGGCGTGCGGTTCGCGCTCGACGACTTCGGCACCGGCTATTCATCGCTGGGTTACCTCAGGCGCATGCCGCTGGACATCATCAAGATCGACAAATCCTTCGTGGACGACATCCTCACCGACCCCAACGATGCCGCGATCGCACAGACCATCCTCGCGCTGGCCAACACGCTGGACCTGCGCGTCGTGGCCGAAGGCATCGAGGAGCCTGCACAATTCGAATGGCTGCGCGCGCGCCACTGCGACGCCTTTCAGGGGTACCATTTCGGCAAACCCCTGTCGATCGCCCAGCTTCAGGCTGGCTCTCAAGATTCGTAACTGCCACCACCATGCACCGACCCAGCGCGGCCACTGAACCACAGCCCGAGGAAGAACATCATCCGACGGACGCCGTGTTCCAGCGCGCGGCGGAAATCTTCCGGCTCATGTCCACACCCATCCGCGTGAAGATCATCAGCACGCTGTGCCACGGCGAGAAGAACGTCACCGAAATCCTCTCGGAGATCGACACCACGCAGCCCAATCTGAGCCAGCACCTGAACATGCTCTACCAGGCGCAGGTGCTCGACAAGGAGCGCCGCGGCAACCAGATTTTCTACCGCATCAACAATTACGACGTGGTGGCGCTGTGCCGCACCCTCTGCTCGCAGATCGCCAGCGAGAGCGTGTCCGGGCAGCGCTGAGGCACAAGGGTCTTTGCAGCCCTTGCAACGGTCCGATGGGCTCGCCGATGGCGTGCGCCTTGGACATGCGGGGCGTGATCGGCCCAGCCTCAGTCGAGCGCGCGCAGCGCCGTCCGGTACCTGGCTTCGTTGCTCATCCCGTCGATGCCCGCGAACTTTCCGGCCACCAGAGGATTCAGGCGCGCAATGCGTTCCTGCGCCGGGGGGTGCGTGGCCATCAGCATCTGGTAATTCGCATCCTGCGCCGAGCCGCCCGCCACCGCCTGCAGCGACCGGATGAGGCCCGAAGGCGCGTAGCCCGCCCGCGCCGCCCAGAGCATGCCGTACCGGTCGGCGTCATATTCGTCGGATTGATCCAGCCCCTTGGCGTAGATGTTGCGCACCATGTTGATCATCGCGCCGCTCAGGGCGCCGTTGCCGCTTCGGGCCTCGATGATGCCGCCCGCCATCTGCGCGAAGCCGCCCTTCTTCACGGCCGCCAGGTAGTGGCCGTGAACCACGTGCGTGATCTCGTGGCCGAGCACGCCCGCCAGCTCCGCCTCGGAATGCAGCGTGTGCAGCAGGCCCTTGGTGACGAAGACGTAGCCGCCGGGCGTAGCGTAGGCGTTGACCGCGTCGGAATCGATCACGCCAAAGCGCCAGTCGTAGACCACGGGCCGACCCTGCGCGTCCTTGCGGCTGTCGGTCTGTTCGGCCACCCACAGGCCCACGCGATTGACGTAGCGCTGCAGCTGATCATTGCGCACCAGCGGCCGCGCGCCCAGCAGCACCGAGGCAAACCCCGAGCCCAGCTCGCGCTCTTCCTGCGGGCTGTAGTCCTTGAACGCGGCGGAGGCGCCCTGCACGACATTCTGGATGCCGCTCGCGGTGCCGCCCGAGCCGCCACCCAGCCCCCCCAGCGCCGAAGACAGGCCAGAGAGCCCGCCGCCGGACATGGTTTCACAGCCCGCCAGCACCGCAGCGCAGGCACCGATGGCCAGCCAGCGCCCGACCTGAGTGATTTTCATTGCGCCGCTCCGTCATAGTCGCCGATCCTGGTGGCGCTGAGCCTGCCGCCACGCGCGAACTGCCGGGCATCCGCGGCGCTCACCGCGTAACGATCGAGCCGCTGCACCTCTTGCGGCGCGGGCTGGGCGTTGGCCAGCTGCTCCTGCGTGAGGCCGCGCGTGCCGGTGGTGGCCGTCGGCGCGGTGCTGGAGCCGGTGAACAGGCTGGCCAGCGCATTGCCGGCGCCCTGCGGCGCGGGCCGCGCCGGCGCCACTGCGTGCACGTGCGTGAGCCGCACCCAGCCTTGCTGCTCACCCACCTTGACCTTGAGCCAGCCGCCCTGCGTCTGCACCGCCTGCACCGGCGCGCCCACAGCCAGCTGCCGCAGCACCATGGAATTGAGCGAAGGCGTGGCGCGCAGCGGCGTGGCCGTCGTCACCTCGTGCGTTTGCGCCACGGCCAGCAGGCTCCAGGCCATCAACACGGCCAGCACCCATGCGTGCCAGCCACTCCGTTGCCGCAAGCCAGTCATGTGTTGCCTCCATCTCCGTTGCGCCCTGTTGCCGGGCTCTCTTTCCGCGCCATTGTAGGCAAGGGTTCGTGCAAAAGCACCTGCTGCTCGCGCCCCTTGACGCTGAATGCGCCGTGGTCCCTGAAGCCGAACTCCCGCCCGCACAGCCGCCGGGTGGTGTCGGAGACGAGGATGCGCGAGACGCCCTTGGTGCAGCCTTCGATGCGGCTGGCCAGGTTCACGGTATCGCCGATCGCGGTGTAGTCCAGGCGCCGCGAGGTGCCGAGAAAGCCGACCACCGCCGGGCCGCTGTGGATGCCGATGCCGATCTCGAAGTGCGTGCCCGGCAGCTCGCGCACCACGTCGGCCGCAAAGCGCTCGAGCGCCTCGGACATGCCCAGCGCCGCACGCACCGCGCGCACCGCATGATCGGCCTGCTGCATCGGTGCGCCCCAGAACGCCATGATGGCATCGCCGATGAACTTGTCGAGCGTGCCACCGTGCTGGAAGATCACGTCCACCTGCATCTCGAAGTAGCGGTTGAGCAACGCCACGATTTCCTCGGGCTTGCGGTGCTCGGACAGGCTCGTGAAGCCCCGGATGTCGGAAAAGAGCACCGTCACCTCGCGGCTGGCGCTCACCTCGGCGCGAGCCACGTGCTGCTCTTCCGAGAGGCTCTCGACGATGCGCGGATCGACGAAGCGCGAGAACATGGCCTGCACATGGTGGCGCTGCGCCATCTCCAGGCGCGAAGACAGCAGGCCGAAGGCCAGCAGCGCCAGCAAGCCCATGGCCAGGGCCGAGACGGGCATCCAGTAGACGTTGATGCCCAGCAGCAGGGCCGAGCCGCCGAGCGCCGCCACGGCGGTGCTCGCCAGCAAGGCAACCGGCCAGACGGGCGAGGCCCGCGCGGCAAACGCCACGCCCATGACCGCGATCAGCATGAGCGCCAGCGCGGGGTTCACCCAGCGGGGCACTTCACGCAGCCAGTCGCCGCCTTCGAGATTGGCCAGGGCCGTGGCCAGCACGAAGGGGCCGGGCGTGGTGGCGGCCACCGGTGTGGGCACGAAGTCCAGCAGGCCGCTGGCCGTGGCGCCGATGATGATGATCTTGCCCCGGGGGTCGAATGGCAGCGCCTCGCCTTCGGTCTGGGTGGCGAGATAGGCCTCGGCATAAGGTACGCGCGTGAACTCCCGGCCGTACCAGTGCAGGCGAAAGCGTGGCGCGGCGGGTTCCGGCAGGTGCAGCAGATCGGCCACGCGGCCGATGATGTGGGGCAGCCACCAGCCCTGCACCGTGCGTCCCAGCTCGGTGCCGCGCCCCATGCCGTCGGCATCCTTGACGAAATTGATGTAGCCTGCGCGCCAGAGCTCGGGCGGCAGCGCGATCGGGGCATCGATGCCGTAGCGCGCCTGAGGGTCGGCTCCGGGGCCCGCGCGTATGCCCATGGCGGGGGGCGCCAGCGCCAGCGGTGCCTGCCGGGCCGAGTCTTCCATGAGGATCATCGGCACGAAGATCCGCGGGTCGCGCACGGCGTCGGCCAGCGCCGCATCGTTTTCCGGGCGCAGACGGTCGGGCGGCGAAAGAATGAGGTCGAGCACGACGGCGCGCGGATCGCGTGCGGTGAGGGCCATCAGGAGCTCCGCATGGATGGCGCGTGGCCAGGACCAGGTGCCGGCCAGTTCCAGCATGCGCGCATCGACGAGCGAGGGCTGGTCGATATCGACGATCACCACGTCGGGCGGCGGCGCGCGGCGGCCCGCATCCCAGCGCAGGAGCGCATCGCCCACGCGGTTGTCCAGCGCCTGAAGCGCCTGCCAGTGCGTGAGATCGGCCAGCGCCAGCAGCGCCAGAACGGCGCCCAGCAAGGCATGGAGCGTGCGTCGCCCGAAGCGCTCGCGCAGGCGGGCCAGCCAGACGGTGAAAGGGGACAGTTCAGCCACGTCCGGCAGTATCCGAAGCGCTCAGGCAGGCGTCAACGGTTTTTCGATCGCCATGATTTTCGAGATGACGTCATGCGCGGGATTCCGAAAAAAATCAAGGTGTTACATTGCGCCGCTGCGATGACTGGTCGATGGGCCGCGCGAGGCCCGCGGGCAGCGCAAAGAACCGGCCGGAGGCTCGACCAGGGCGGGCGATGACCGCGAAACGCCAACGGATGTGACTGGATGCGCGACGATCTGACGACGATGCTCAGCCTGTCGGTTCAAACCGACATGGACCCCCACGCCACGGACCCACAGTGGCGCCTTGCCCGTTGGAGCGCCGAGTTCCGGGACACCCGGACCGAGACCCGCTACCGCCAGCACGCCAAGCACTTCGTGGCGCGCCAGCTGGTCGTCTCCCTGTGCACATGGCTGGCGCTGATGACGGTGTTCGTGGTGCCGGACTTCGTTTCCATGGGCTGGTCTCCGCGCTTCCTGGGCATGCTGGCGGTACGCGTAGCGGTGGGTCTGTGCGTCCTGGCGCTGCTGCGCGCCGTGTGGCGCGACCCCATGGTGGCCACGCGCGGATTGGGCGCGACAGGCCTGCTGGGCGTGGGTCTGGCGGGGTATCTGGCGGTGTTCCTGCTGCGGCCGGAAATTGCCATCTGGACCTACGCGCTGACGCCGCTCATTCTCATCATGCTGTTTGTATTCATGCCCAACCGCCTGCTGTATGCCCTGGGCATGGCGGTGGCCGCGGCCATCACCATTTCGGCCATGGTCGGCTACAGCCACGGCTGGCGGCCGCGCGAACAACTCATCCTGCTGCTCGTGCTCACGCTGCCCATCTTCACCGGCTACATCACGGCACGGCGCATGCAGATTCTGCAGCGCAGGCAATATACCCAGATCATGGCCACCCGGCGAGCCAACGCCATGCTGCAGCAAGAGGCCGCACAGCGTGCCGTGCTGGAAGAAACCTTGCGCATACAGGCCAGCGTGGATCCGCTCACGGGCCTGAACAACCGGCGCGAATACGAAAAACTGTTTCAGCACGAGATGGCCCGCGCGCGGCGCGAGCGCACGCCCCTGAGCCTGGCGATGGTGGATCTGGACCATTTCAAGCACATCAACGACGAGCACGGGCATGCCGCCGGCGATGCGGTGCTCAAGGCGGTGGCGCAACTGCTGCGCGAGCAACTGCGCAGCGCGGACATCACCGGGCGCCTGGGCGGCGAAGAATTCGCCGTGCTCATGCCCAACACCTCCCTGCATGCCTGCGCGGCCGTGATGCAGCGGGTGCTGCAGACCCTGCAGACGCTGCGAATACCGTTCGGGGAACACAGCCTGCACCTGACGGCCACCGTGGGCGTGGCTCAGTGGCACGGCGGCGAGGAAAATCCCGACGCCCTGATGCAGCGCGCCGACGCGGCCCTCTACAGTGGCAAAAAGGCCGGACGCGGCCGTGTCATGACCGCCCTGGCCACGGGAGAGGTGCTGGCGTTTTCACCTTCTTCGCAAGCGCAGGCAACGTAGTCATCCGCGGCGGATCAGCCGCGCTGGCGCAGGGCCTCGTACAGGCACACGCCGCTCGCCACCGAGACGTTCAGGCTCTCGACCGCGCCGCGCATGGGAATCGACACCAGCGCATCGCAGCGCTTGCGCGTGAGTTCGCGCATGCCCTGCCCCTCCGCGCCGAGCACCAGCGCCACCGGCCCACGCAGATCCGCCTGATAGAGCGTTTGCGGTGCGTCGTCGCTCGTGCCGATGACGGTGATGTCGCGCTCCTTGAGTTCCATCAGCTGGCGCGCGAGGTTGGTGACCATGAAGTACGGCACCGTCTCGGCCGCCCCACTGGCCACCTTGGCCACGGTGGCGTTGATGCCGGCCGCGTGATCCTTGGGCGCGATCACGGCATGCGCGCCCGCGCCATCGGCCACGCGCAGGCAGGCGCCGAGGTTGTGGGGGTCGGTCACGCCGTCGAGCACCAGCAGCAGGGGGGGACCGGCGATGCCGTCGAGCAGATCGTCGAGCGAATGGCCGCGCGCGATCTCGTGCACCCGCGCGGCCACGCCCTGATGGCCGTGCGTGCCCGCCAGGCGCGCGATGCGCAGGCTGTCGGCCTCGACCAGGCGCACGCCCGCCTCCTTCGCCCGCTCGACGAACTGGCGCATGCGCGCGTCGCGCCGCGACGGGTCATGCAGGATTTCCACCACGCTTTGTGGCGCGGTCTTCAGGCGCACGCTCACGGCGTGAAAGCCAAACAGCACTTTGAGATCAGCCATGACGGGGATTATCCGTGCGCCGGCGCGCCGCACTCGGGCATCATCGGCCCATCACGTCCCTTGCACCGATGCTGCTTCTGCCCCATATCTCACCGCTCGAGCACAGCGCCTTCGTGGCCGCGGGTCTGCTGACCTACGTCGTCGTCACGCGCATCCGCCGTCAAAGGCGCCATCCCTACGCGGCCATGTCCTGGGTGCTGGGGATCGCGGCCTTTCCGTATCTGGGCCTGCCGCTGTTCCTGATTTTCGGCACGCGCAAGCTCATCCGCCCAATCATCAGGAGCCAGCCCGCGCCCGCCGGTCCGTGGGCGCATGCCGCGCCGCTGTGGGCCACGCGGCTGCTGGCCGCCGTGGGCGTGGCCGGCGCGCGGCCCCAGGCCTCGGTGCAGTTCGCCGCCGATGGCGAGCAGGCGATGGCGCAGCTGCACGCGGTGATCGCCGCCAGCCACAGGACGCTGGACATCTGCACCTACGTGCTCGGGGACGACGCCACGGGCGCGGCCGTTGCCGCCGCGCTGGCCGAGCGCGCCCGTGCTGGCGTGCACGTGCGGTTGCTGGTGGACAGCATCGGCAGCCTCAAGAGCGCGCACCGGCACGACGCGATGCTCAAGGCCATGGGCGTGCGCACGCGGCTGTTCGTGCCCGCGCTCGGCTTGCCGGGGCGTGGGCGCACCAATCTGCGCAACCACCGCAAGGTGGTGATCGCCGACGGCGAACTGCTCTGGGCGGGCGGGCGCAACATCGCCGACGAATACTTCACCGGCAGGGCGGGCGCGCCGGCCTGGATCGACCTGAGCTTCGTCGCGCAGGGGCCGCTTGCCGTGCAGGCGCAGGCGCTCTTCGACAGCGATTGGCGCATTGCGCGCGGCACGCGCCGCGCGCCGCGCCTGAGTTATGCCGAGCGCTTTGCGCGGCGCGAGGCCGCCGCCCCGCCAGCCGGCACGGTGCCCGGCGCGGGTCATCTGGCGCACTGGGTGCCCAGCGGGCCTGACTTCCACGAAGACATCCTGCACGCGCTGCTCGTCTCCAGCGCCTTTCACGCCGAGCAGCGGCTGCTGCTGGCCACGCCCTACTTCGTGCCGGATGAAGGTCTGCTCGAATCGCTGGTGCTCGCGGCCCGGCGGGGTCTGGCGATCACGCTGGTGCTGCCACGGCGCTCCAACCACCGCCTGGCGGACTGGGCGCGTGGACGCGCCGTGCGCGCGCTCGTGCAGGCGGGTGTGAACGTGCGGCTGCTGCCTGGCATGCTGCACGCCAAGGCGGTGGTGGTGGATGATGTGCTGGCGCTGTGCGGCTCGGCCAACCTCGACAGCCGCAGCCTCTTCATCAACTACGAGGCCATGGCCGCGTTCTACGACCGCGCGGACATCGACTGGCTGGGGTCATGGATTTCCGACATCGCGCGCCACGGCAAGCCTGCCTCGGCGAAGGCGCCAAGCTGGTTGCGCGACATCGGTGAAGGCATCGTGGCGACGGTGGGTTTTCAGCTCTGATCGTCGGCCACGATGCGCCCGGCCTGCAGCGTGATGCGCCGCTCGCAGCGCGCGGCGATGCCGCGGTCGTGCGTGACCAGAACCAGCGTCGTGCCCTGCTCGCGATTGAGCCGCAGCATGAGTTGCATCACGCTTTCGCCGGTGGCGAAGTCCAGACTGCCGGTGGGCTCGTCCGCCAGCAGCAGCGCCGGCTGCACCACGAAGGCACGCGCCAGCGCCACGCGCTGCTGCTCGCCACCCGAGAGCACGCGCGGAAAGGCTCCGGCGCGCTGCGCCAGCCCCACGCGGTCGAGCATGTCGGTGGCCCGCGCGCGCGCGTCGCGCCTTCCCGCGAGCTCCAGCGGCAGCATCACGTTTTCCAACGCGCTCAGATGGTTGAGCAGTTGAAAACTCTGGAACACGAAACCCAGCTTGCTCGCGCGCCACGCGGCCCGATCGTCCTCGTTCAGGGCGAACAGGTCCTGCCCCGCCAGGCGTACCGTGCCCCGCGTGGGCACATCCAGACCGGCGATGATGGACAGCAAGGTGCTCTTGCCCGAGCCCGAGGCGCCGGCAATGGCCAGCGTCTGGCCCTGAGCCAGTGAAAAATCAATATCCGTGAGAATGTCGAACTGCCCCGTGGCATCAACCACGGTCTTGCCCACGTGCTCCACGGCGACAAGTTCGGCAGCGGGGGAAGAAGTGACGGACATGAAGAACTTTCAAATGAAACAGGGCATGGCGAACCGGCGCGACTTTATCGTGCTTGCCGCCGCCACATGCGCGAGCGCCGCTCGGGCCGCCCAACGCAGCCCCGTGATCCTGGTGCTGGGCGACTCGATGAGCGCCGAATACGGCTTGCCGCGCGACAGCGGCTGGGTGCAACTGCTGCGCGAGCGGCTGGCCAAGGAAAAAATCACCGCCGAAGTCGTCAACGCCAGCGTGAGCGGCGACACCACGCCCGGCGGACGCTCGCGCCTGCCCAGGCTGCTGAGCGAGCATCAGCCGACGCTGGTGGTGATCGAGCTCGGCGGCAACGACGCGCTGCGCGGCCTGCCGCTGAAGAACACACAGGAGAACCTGGCCTGGATGGCGCGGCAGGCACGCGCCGCCGGCGCACGCGTGCTGCTCGTGGGCATGCAGGTGCCGCCGAACTACGGCGCCGACTACACCCGACGCTTTGCCGCCACGTTCGAAACCGTGGCCACCGCCGAGAAAACCGCGCTCGTGCCCTTCCTGCTCGCCGGCATCGCGGACCGCCCCGACGCGGCCGGGTTCTTCCAGGCGGACCGCATCCACCCCAACGTGAAGGCGCAGCCCCTCATGCTGGACAACGTCTGGAAGGTACTCGCGCCCCTGCTTCGTTGATGCCGCTATGCTGACAATAGCTGCCAGCGCTTGTCCAGCATGCGTCAAACCCCGAAAACACTATTGATGGCCTGCGCAAGATCGGCGCGCAAGTCGTCCACGTTCTCCAAGCCGATGGCAAAGCGCACCACGGTGCCCGGCTTCAGGTGCGGCGCGGCCCGCGTGCGCATGTCCGGCAGGCGGTAGGGCATCACCAGGCTCAGCGGTCCGCCCCAGCTGTAACCCAGGCGAAAAAGCCTGAGCGCATCGCAGAAGGCATCGACCTGTTCACTGGCGAAGCGCGCATCGATCACCACGCTGAACAGCCCCGCCGCCGCGCCGTCGTGGCCATGACCGTGCTTGCACAGCGCCTGCCAGTGCTCGTGCCCCGGCGCGCCCGCCAGCGCCGGGTGCAGCACCTGCGCCACCGGCCCCTGGCCCGCGAGCCAGTGCGCGAGCTTGCGTGCGGCCGCATCCTGCGCGTGATAGCGCAGCGGCAGGCTGGGCAGCGCGCGCAGCACTGCCTCCAGGTCATTGGCGCCCACGCCCATGCCCAGATGCATGTGGCCGCGCTGGATCCGCTCGTGCAGCGCGGCCTCGCGCGTGGTGACGGCGCCCATGAGCACGTCGCCGCCGCCGCTGGGGTACTTGGTGAGCGCATGCACGGACACGTCGACGCCCAAAGAGCCATCGCGCAGCAGGTCGAAGGGCGCGAACGCCAGGCCCGCGCCCCAGGTGTTGTCCAGCGCCGTGGTCACGCCGCGTTCGCGGCAGGCGCGCACCTGTCCGACGAGATCGGGGAATTCCATCGTGACCGAACCCGGCGCCTCCAGCCAGACCAGGCGCGTGGCGCCAGTGATCCTGCGGCCCAGGTCCTGCACGTCCAGCGGGTCGTACATCGCGCAGCGCACGCCAAACCGCCGGAGCATGCCCTCGGTCAGCGCCTTGTTGGGGCCGTAGACGTTGTCGGGCAGCAGCACCTCGTCGCCCTGCCCCAGCAGCGCCAGCGCCGTCACGCTGATCGCCGCCAGGCCGCTGGGCGCGAGCGTGCAATGGCGAGCGCCTTCGAGCGCCGCGATGCGCTCCTCCAGCAGGTAGCTCGTGGGTGTGCCATGCAGGCCGTAGGTGTAGCCGCTCCTGTCTTCCCAGCGGCGTGCGCGCATCGCGGCCACATTCGGAAAGAGCACGGTCGATGCCTTGTGCACCGGTGGCTGCACGCCTTCGAAACCCTGGGGCGGCTGGTAGTCGTGGTGGATCAGCTCGGTGGCGGCGTGCAAATGAGGGGTGTGCGTCATGCCGCCATGGTAGCGCTGCGAAAATACCGCGATGCCCGCACGCCCCGCCCTGACTACCTGGCTGCCCTTCCTGAGCTGGCCGCGCCCCGACCGCACGCTGCTGCGCGGCGAATTCTGGGCCGGCATGACCGTGGGGCTGATGCTCGTGCCTCAGGGCGTGGCCTACGCGCAGCTTGTGGGCATGCCGCTGGTCACCGGCATGTACGCCTCGTTCATCCCCATGCTCGTGGCCGTGCTCTGGGGCTCCTCGGTGCGCCTGGGCGTGGGGCCGACGGCGCTTACCAGCCTGCTCACCGGCGCCTCGCTCGTCGGGCTGGCGCAGCCGGGCAGTGCCCATTGGGTGACGCTGGCGGTGTGGCTCGCCATACTTTCCGGCCTGCTGCAGGCGCTGCTGGGCGTGGTGCGTTTTGGCTGGCTGCTCAGCCTCGTCACCTCGCCCGTGCTCAATGGCTTCACGCAGGCGGCGGCGCTGCTGATCCTGATGTCGCAGCTGCCCTCGCTGCTCGGCTTCACGGTGCCGTGGCGCACTTTTCTGGCCGATCCGTCGTGGCAGGCGCTGGATTTGCATGCCGCCGCGTTTGGCCTGGCGAGCGTGGCCCTGCTGTGGCTGGCCCAGCGCTGGCGGCGCAGCTTTCCGGCCGCCATCGTCGTCGTCGCGCTCACGGCCGCGGCCAGCTGGCTGCTGGGCTTCGCGGCGCACGGCGGCAAGGTGATTGGCGCGCTGCCCCAGGGCCTGCCGCAACTGTTCCTGCCCGGATGGCTGAGCTGGGACGAGTTCGGCGCGCTCGTGATGCCCGTGATGGTGATCACGCTCGTGAGCTTTCTTGAAACCGCCTCGAGCGCCAAGGTGGATCACGCCCAGGGTGGCACGCGTTGGAACCAGAACCAGGATCTGATTGCCCATGGTCTTGCCAAGGTCAGCTCGGGCCTGTGCGGCGCGTTTCCGACCAGCGCCTCGTTTTCGCGCTCGGCGCTGAACCTGTACGCCGGTGCGCAAACCGGCTGGGCCACGCTGTTTGCGTTTGCCCTGGTTCTTGCCGCGCTGCTGTGGCTGGTGCCCCTGCTCTTTCACGTGCCGCAATCGGTGCTGGCGGCGATCGTGATCGTGGCCATCAAGGGGCTGATCAAGCCCATGAGCATGCTGCGCGTGTGGCGCCTTTCGCGCGTGGAAAGCGTCACCGGCCTGCTCACCTTCGCCGTCACGCTGCTCAGTGCCCCGCGCATGTACTGGGGCGTGCTGATCGGCCTGCTCGTGAACCTGAGCCATTTTCTCTACCAGCGGCTGCACCCGCGCATCGTCGAGGTGGGACTGCACGCCGACGGCACCTTGCGCGACCGCCAGCTGTGGCGCCTGCCGCCGCTGGCGGGCGACGTGCTCGCGCTGCGCATGGACGCGGCGCTGGACTTTGCCTCGGCCACGGCGCTGGAAAAGCGGGTGACCGACGAGCTGGCCTCCCGCCCCGGCGTGCGCCATCTGTGCCTGTTCGCGCAGCCCATCAACCGCATCGATGTGACTGGCGTGGAGGCCTTCGTGCGCCTGCAGTTGCTCATGCAGAGCCGCGGCGGCCTGTTTCACGTCAGTGGCCTCAAACTTCCGGTGGAAAAGACGCTGCAAGCCGCGCAGGCGCTCAAGGCAAGCGAGCATCTCGTGGTGCACCGCACCGATGCGCAGGCGATCAGGGCATTGGCGGGGGCCGCCCGTGCGAGGGCCTGAGGCCGCCACGGCAAGCCACGCTGCTACACTCTCGGCGCTCTGCCCCATCACGCTGTGCTTCTGGCTTTTTCATGGACCTCGACGACCTGCGTCTGACCACCGCCCACGCCCTGGTCGCCGAGGCATTGGGTGAACGCCTGCCGTCCGCGGATGGGCCGTCAACGCCGTACCTGCAGGCGCTGATCGACGGGTTGTGCGAACTCTCGCTCAAGGACCCGCTCACCGGGCTGCACAACCGGCGCTACTTCGACGCCGTGATCGAGAGCGAAATCGACCGGGTGGCGCGCACCGGCGAGGCCGCGCTGCTCCTCATGATCGACATCGATCATTTCAAGCAGGTCAACGACATCCACGGCCACCTCGTGGGAGACGCCGTGCTGAAGGAAGTGGCGCGGGCCATCCGTTCATGCATGCGCCCCATGGACACCGTGGCACGCTACGGCGGCGAAGAATTCGCCGTCATCCTGCCCGCCTGCCAGTTTTCCTTCGGCAACCGCGTGGCCGATCGCGTGCGCGAGGCCGTGCAGGCGATACCGATCGGGGCATCGTCGGCGCAAAGCCTGCAGGTCACGATCAGCATCGGCGGCGCCTACGCGATCCAGTGGATACGCAGCACCCCCTCGCTCTGGACCGAGCGCGCGGATACCCAGCTCTACCAGGCCAAGGCGGGCGGGCGCAACCGCACCTGCATCGAGGAGCCACGCGACAGCACCGTGACCGCCGAAGAGAAAAACATGCTTTTGGCCCCGCTTTCCATCTCATCCGGCTGGGGCGACCTGATGCCCAGTCAGACTTTCTCCCTTGGCAGTGCCCACTGAAACCCCTTCCATGTCCGACGCACCGCCAAGCCCCGCCACCGCCAGTGCCGATCCACCCCCCGTGAAGTCGGGGGGGGCGCGCATCGTCGCCATCACCAGCGGCAAGGGCGGCGTCGGCAAGACTTTCGTCTCGGCCAACCTCGCTGCCGCGCTGACCCGGCGCGGCCTGCGCGTGCTCGTGCTCGATGCGGACCTGGGTCTGGCCAATCTGGATGTGGTGCTCAATCTCTACCCCAAGCTCACGCTGCACGACGTGTTCATGGGCAAGGCCCAGCTCGAAGATGTGGTGCTGCCGACGCAGGGCGGCTTTTCCGTGGTGCTCGCAGGCTCGGGCATGGTGGAATACTCCCGCCTCACCCCCGAAGTGCGCGGCGAACTGATGCGCGTGATCCAGACGCTCACACCCAACTATGACGTGATGCTGCTCGACACTGGTGCTGGCATTTCGGATGTGGTGCTGTTTTCCATCTCGCTGGCCTCCGAGGTGCTGGTGGTCGCCACCCCGGAGCCCACGTCGCTCACCGACGCCTACGCCGCCATCAAGGTGCTCGCCGCGCAGCAGAACCGCACTCACATCCGCCTCGTCGTGAACCAGACCGCGCGCCCGGGCGACGGCCGCGCCATCACCGGGCAACTGCAGCAGGTGCTCAACCGCTTCGTGGCCACGGGCACGGGTCAGCCCCTGCGGCTTATTCACATGGGTGACATTCCGGCGGACCCGAGCGTGCGCGACGCCGTGATGCGCCGTCAGCTGCTGCTGCAGCAGATGCCGGGCTGTCCTGCCGCGCTGGCGATTGCGCAGCTGGCCGGAAAATTCCAGAGCACCCTGCTGACACCCGCAAGCTGAAACCGCGCGCCCCGCGCCTATTCCGTCAGCGCTCCCAAGCCGGAGACCGCGAACCTGAGCACGGGTGCCCCCGCGTCGGCGAAGGGCACGCTCATCGCGATCTCGCCCACGCCATGCAGCAGGCAGCTTTCGCGGCGCAGCTGCACGGGCGCAGTCCCATCCGCGAAACGCACCCAGGTGCCAAAACTGCTCAGATCCGTCAATACCGCGCTGCCCTGGCGCCAATCCACGCGTGCGTGCACGCGGGAGATACGCGGATCGTCGACACGGACATGGCAGTTCGCGCCACGCCCGATGTGCAGCACACCCGACGCCGCAGTGAAAGACTGGCGCGTGCCGTGCCAGTCGAACTGCAGCTTGCCGCGGGACGCCACCACGCCCAGCGTTCCCATCTCGCTGGGCAGCCCGCCCTGCACAGTGAGCATCTCGGTGTTGTCATCCTCGCGCCATTCGATCTGATAGGCCACCACGGGCTCGGCTCTGCCGCGCACCTCCATGTGACCCATGCGCACCAGGCCCACGCCATCGTGCGATACGCCCTGCACGGTGGCCTGCGTGCTCAGAATTTCACCCGGGCCCGCCAGCTCGCACAGGCGCGCGGCGACATTGACGGCGTCACCATAGGTGTCACCCCCCACCTCGACCACTTCGCCGCTGCACAGCCCCACACGCACCGCGAGTCGATGCGACTGCGGCAACGTGCACATGGCCAGGTGCTGCTCGCGCATGAGCTGCACCACGGCCATGGCGGCGGTGGTGCCGTCGCCAAAGACACCCAGTACCCCGTCGCCCAGCTTCTTGACGACCCGCCCGCCACCGTGCTTGATGGCCAGCCCCATTTGCCGCGTAAGCGCGGTTACCGCACGCGCGGCCTCGGCATTGCCCAGTGCGTCATAGAGCGCGGTGCTGCCTGAGATGTCAGCAAACACCACTGTCCTGATCTGGCTGGTGCTTGTGGTCAGAGGGCGTTTCCCCGTCGGTTGTTGGACTGCGGCAATGCGCGTTGATTCACCATTGCCTCATTCATTATGAATACAAACCGCGACAAGCAGCACGGAACATTGCCAATCCGACGTTTTCAGTGGACATGACCCCACACCATCAGGGCGTCCCTGCCCTCCACGGCCAATGAAACCGGCCATCCCACCGGCAGCACGACCTTGGTCGGCACATGGCCAAACGGCAGCCCGGTGAGCACCGGCGCCTTGATCTGCGCGCGCAGCCAGTCCACCACGCTCTGCAGTTTGTAGCCCTTGTCGTGCGCGGCCAGCCTGTACTGGGTGAACTGGCCCAGCACCACGGCTTTCTGCCGGGCGAGCACCCCGGCATACAGCAGCTGGGTGAGCATGCGCTCGATGCGGTAAGGGTGCTCGCTGATGTCTTCGACGAACAGAATGCCACCCTTGATCTGCGGGAAATACGGCGTGCCCAGCAAAGAGGTCAGCACGGCGAGGTTGCCGCCCCACAACGGCGCCGACCGGATGAAAAGGTCGGGCACCGCCGGGCTGCCGTCAGCCCGGGGCTTTTCCTTGGTCAGGCGCCAGCCCGTGCCTTCGCCGTGGCCGGTGAGCAGATCATCGAAGCACGCGGCCATGATGTCGTCGGGCTGCTCCTTGGCGCCCCAATCGATTTCCACCGACGGGCCGGCCCAGGTGACGGCCCCCGTGCGGGCCAGCACCGCGCTCTGGAAGGCCGTGAAATCGCTCATGCCAACCCAGCGCATGCCGCGCTCGATCGCCTTGGCGATCTTCCGGTACTGGATGCCAGGCAGGATGCGTGTGTAGCCGTAGGCGGCGCGCGAGATCATCGCCACGTCGGCGCCACTGGCGGCGGCGCGGTGAATGGCCGCGAGCCGCGTGGCATCGTCGCCCGCGAACCGCGTGTGCGTGGCCAGTGCATCGACATCGACTTCCACTTCGTGGCCCAGAGCCTCCAGGCGTGTGATGGCACGCCTGAAGGCGGCCTTGTCGCGCACGGCGCTGGCGGGGGAATAAACGTAGATGTGTTTGGGGCCGTGGTCGTGGCCGCAGGCGTGGTGGTGATCGGTAGCCAAAATGTCTCGGCGGACTGGCGCCCGCCCGCTCCATCGGGATGTGTCAGAGCGCAAAGTATTCCACAGCCCGCCGGGCCAGCAGGCGGGCGTCCTCGGGACCATCGAGCGTGAACGCCGCTGGCAGGCCCAAGGCCTGCACGGTGAGCGGGGCTGTCTCCGGAGCCCGCTCCATTTCTGCATCGGCCCGCAGGCGCGCCAGGGCGCGCTGCCCCGCACGGTGACCGGCATCGGGATATGGCGCATCCGCCGCCTGCGGCGTCAGTGGCGGCTCCGGCACGAGCTGCGCGCCCACGCACAGGGGCTGCAACAGCGTTGCCCAGACGCCGGCCCATTCGCGGCCCGGCGCCACCAGAACCACACGTTCCATGCCCAGGCGCCGCAGCAGTTGAGCCAGCACCCCAGCCTGCTCCTGCAGGTTGTACGCCGACTCCTTCTTCGGCTTGTCGCTGCGGCCAAAGCCGATCAGGTCGGGCACGATCACCCGCTGGCCCAGCTCGGCCAGCGCGGCGGCCAGGTGCCGCCACTCGTAGCTCCAGCCGCGCGGGCCGTGCACCAGCAGCCAGCCGGCGGGCGCGTCGGGCGGTCCCCAGTCCTCGTAATGCAGACGCAGGCCGTCCAGGGCAGGCAGGTCACGGATGTAGCGAGCGCGCTCGGCGCCGGCCAAAACGGCAAAACGCGCTTCAGGCGGGCGCAGCGCATCCTCGCGCAACGGCTCGGCCCGGGCGCGCCGCGCCGATCGGCGGTCCGCAAAAAATTCCTGCAGCAAAGCGGAGCAGTCGTGCGCCAGCACGCCGCCGCGCACCTGCGTCTGATGGTTCAGGCGCTTGTCGCCGAAGACGTCGAGCACGGAGCCGCCCACGCCCGTCTTGGGATCCACGGCGCCGAAGACCACGCGAGCGAGACGCGCGTGCAGCATGGCGCCCGCGCACATCAGGCAGGGTTCGAGCGTGACGTAGAGCGTGCAGCCATCGAGCCGGTAATTGCCCAGCGCCCGTGCCGCCTCGCGCAAGGCCCTGATTTCGGCATGCGCCGTGGGGTCGTGCCCGGCCACCGGAGCATTCCAGCCGGTGGCAAGCAACTCACCGGCCCGCACCACCACGGCGCCCACGGGAACCTCGCCTTGCGCCGCGGCCACGCGCGCGCCCTGCAATGCGAGCCGCATCCAGTGCTCGTCACGTAAGGAGGGCTGCGGCTCACTGGGCTTCATCGGGCATGGGGCGCGGCTGCGTGAGTGTTTCCACCTGCTGTTTGACCTGCTGTTCGATCTGCCGGCCCTGCTCGGGCGCCGTGGCGGCCTTGCCGCCTGCTGGCGCACTTTGCTGCACCGGCGCGGGCAACGCCTGCTGCGTGCCGGCCAGTTGCTTTCTGGCTGCCACGGCCATGATGGCCAGCACCACGAGCAAGCCCGCAAGTCCCCAACCGAAGCGCATCACGATCTCCTGCACAGTGGCTGGCGATGGTAGGTCATGACAGCCTCCGTCATAAGCACATAGCCAAACCGTCGTTCGATTTTTGCACTCGCACACCGACAATGGAGACTTTTTCATGCTTCGAGGCCGCTCCCATGCATCTTGACACCCTGGCCGTCCACGCCGGCTACACCCCCGATCCCACGACGAAGTCGGCCGCGGTGCCGCTCTACCAGACCACCTCCTACGTCTTCGACAGCGCGCAGCACGGCGCCGACCTGTTCGACCTCAAGGTGCCAGGCAACATTTACACGCGCATCATGAATCCGACGACCGACGTGCTGGAAAAGCGCCTGGCCGCGCTCGAAGGCGGCGTGGGGGCGCTGGCCTTCGCCTCGGGCATGTCCGCCATCACGGCGGCAATCCAGACCATCGCCGAAGCGGGCGACAACATCGTCGCCGCGAGCACGCTCTACGGCGGCACCTACAACCTGTTCGCGCACACCTTCCCGCAGCAGGGCATCACGGTGCGCTTTGCCGATCCGCGCAAGCCCGAGAGCTTCGGCGCGCTGATCGACGAGCGCACCAAGGCGGTGTTCTGCGAATCCATCGGCAACCCGCTGGGCAACGTGACCGACATCCGCGCGCTCGCCGACGTGGCGCACGCGCATGGCGTGCCGCTGATCGTGGACAACACCGTGCCCAGTCCCTATCTGTTGCGCCCGATCGAGCACGGCGCGGACATTGTGGTGCATGCGCTCACCAAGTACCTCAACGGCCACGGCAACAGCATCGGCGGCGCCATCGTCGACAGCGGCAAGTTCCCGTGGGCCGAACACAGGGCGCGCTTCAAGCGCCTGAACGAGCCCGACGTGAGCTACCACGGCGTGGTTTACACCGAGGCGCTGGGCCCGGCGGCCTACATCGGCCGCGCGCGCGTGGTGCCGCTGCGCAATACCGGCGCGGCGCTCTCCCCGTTCAATGCCTGGCAGATCCTGCAGGGCATAGAAACCCTGGGCCTGCGCATGGAGCGCACCTGCGAGAACGCCCAGAAGATCGCCGAGACGCTGGAAAAGCACCCGAAGGTGCAGTGGGTGCGCTACGCCGGTCTGCCAGGCCACCCGGACCACGCCATCGCGCAGCGCCTGCTCGGTGGCAAGGCCTCGGGCATCGTCTCGTTCAACCTCAAGGCCGAGGGCGACCCGCGCGCCGCCGGGGCGCGCTTCCTCGATGCGCTCAAGCTGTTCTATCGGCTGGTGAACATCGGCGATACCCGGTCGCTGGCCACGCACCCGGCTTCGACCACGCACCGCCAGCTCAACCCCGAGGAACTGGCGAGCGCCGGCGTGACGGAAGGCATGATCCGCCTGTCGATCGGCATCGAGCACATCAGCGACCTGCTGGCCGATCTGAACCAGGCGCTGGAAGCCGTCTAAAAATCTGAACAAAAGTGCGGCCAGAGCTTGCAAATCAAGCGCTGGCCGCTCTGTCTTTCAGAGCAAAGCCTACATCATGCCCAGCATGCGCGGCAGCCACAGCGACATGGGAGGCCAGTAGGTCACCGCGACGAGGAAGCCCAGCATGGCCAGAAGCCAGGGCCAGACGGCCACGGTGAGCTCGGTGATGCCCATCTTGGTGATGCCCGAGGCGACGTAGAGATTCAGCCCCACAGGGGGATGGCACATGCCCACCTCCATGTTCACCACCATCAGGATGCCCAGGTGGATGGGATCGATCCCGAGCTTCATCGCGATCGGGAACAGGATGGGCGCGAAGATCAGCATGATCGACGACGGCTCCATGAAGTTGCCCGCCAGGAGCAGGATGACGTTCACCGCGAGCAGGAACGACACCACTCCCAGGCCATGCCCCATGATCCAGTCGGCCATCGCCTGCGGGATGTTCTCGTTGGTCATGATGAAGCTGAACAGCGCCGCGTTGGTGATGATGTACAACAGCATCGCGCTCATGTTGGCCGAGTTCAGCAGCACCTTGGGCACGTCCTTCAGGCCCATGTCCTTGTAGATGAACACGGCGACGAAGAAGGCGTAGACCGCGCTCATGGCCGCCGCCTCGGTGGGTGTGAAGATGCCCGCGTAGATGCCGCCCATCACGACGACGATGAGAAACAGCCCCCAGACGGATTCGCGAAACGCCTTCCAGCGCTCGCTCCAGCTGGCCTTGGGCAGGCGCGGATAGTTGTTCTTGCGTGCGCGCCACCAAGTCACGCCACCCAGCACCATCGCCAGCACAATGCCGGGAATCACGCCCGCCATGAAGAGCGCGCCCACCGAGGTGTTGGTGGCCACGGCGTACATCACCATCACGATCGACGGTGGAATCAGGATGCCCAGCGCCCCCGAGGTGGTGATGACGCCGGCGCCGAAGCGCTTCGGGAAACCCGCCTTGACCATGGCCGGCAGCAGGATGGAACCGATGGCGACCACGGTGGCGGGGCTCGAACCGGAGACGGCCGCGAACAACGCGCAAGCCATCACGCCGCCCAGGCCCAGGCCACCGTACCAGTGGCCGACCATGGCGGTGGCGAAGTTGATCATGCGCCGCGCCACCCCTCCGTGCGTGAGGAAGTTGCCCGCGAGGATGAAGAACGGGATCGCCATGATCTCGAACTTCTCGATGCCGGTGAACAGCTTGAGCGCCACGGATTCGAGCGGCACGTCGGTGAAGCCGAAAAGGAAGGACAGCACCGTCAGGCCCAGCGCGATCGACACCGGCATGCCGGTGAGCATCAGCGCCGCGAGGATGAAGAAGATGATGGCCGCGTTCATTTTTGGTCTCCCGTGTTCTTCTTCGCCTCGTCCGGGTGCAGGTTGTCGCGCAGGCCGTAGGGATCGATCTCGCCAGCCTCGCTGTACACGGGCGCCACGGCGGGTTCGTCGTTTTCGTCCAGGCCGTCGACATGGCCGTGGTCGTGGTGCGGCAGATCACCCGTGCGGATAAAGCTCGCGAGCACCTGCAGGAAGCGAAAGCACATGAGTCCGCTGCCCAGGGGAATGGCGCTGTAGACCAGCCAGGTCGGCCATTCGAGGTCGGGCGTGGTCGGCCCCTCGATCAGATCGGAGACATTGACCCCGAGCACATTCAGGATGCCGTAGTGCGCACCGTTCTCCCAGACGAAGCGCCCGCCCATCCACGCGATCACGCCGGTGAACAGCGCTCCGGCCGCGAGGCCGAAGATGATGAACTTGTCGCGCAGCCCGGGCCGCATGCGGTTGATGGCCACGTCGACCCCGACGTGGATGCCGGTGCGCACGCCATAGGCCGCGCCGAACTTGGCCATCCACACGAACATGATGATGGTCAGCTCCTGCGCCCAGGTGAGGTTGAGCGACAGCAGCCAGTCCTGCACGCCGGGGATGGCCCAGCCCGCGGCATAGCGGTGCAAGACCGCGACGAAGACAATGAGCGTGGCTCCGCCCATGAGGAAGGTGATCAGCCACTCTTCCAGGTGATCAAGGATTTTCAGCATGAGGCACGCCCCGAAAATTGCAGAGCACGAAACGTCCGCCGGGATGCCGTGTGGCGATCCGCGGCGGATGAGGATCGCGGATCAGAGCTTGGCCGGATCGAAGCCCGTAGCCTTGTAGACCTCCTGGATGATGTCCTTGCCGATGCGGCTGGCCATCTTCTGGTGCACGGGAATCAGAGCCTTCTTCAGCGCGGCGCGCTCCTCGGGCGTGGGCGTGTAGATCTCGGTCTTGCCGCTCTTGCGAACCTCTTCGAGCGCGCGGTCGTTTTCATCCTGCGCGATCTGGTTGGCGTAGGCCGTGGCCTGGCGCATCGCATCCTCCAACTGGCCGCGCACATCGGCGGGCAAGCCATCCCAGAATTTCTTGTTCACGACAACCGCGTAGCCCAGGTAGCCATGGTTGGTGAGCGACAGGTACTTCTGCACTTCGTGCATCTTCTGCGTGTAGAAGTTCGACGGCGGGTTCTCGGTGCCGTCGACCACGCCGGTCTGCAGCGCCTGGTAGGTCTCGCCAAAGGCAATCACCTGCGGGATGCCGCCGAGCGCACGGATTTCCTCCTCGATCACCTTGGAGGACTGGATGCGGTACTTCAGGCCCTTGTAGTCGGCCACGGCGTGCAGCGGCTTGTTGGCCGAGAAGACCTTGAAACCGTTGTCCCAGTAGGCCAGGCCCTTGATGCCGCGGCTCTCCAGCTTGGTGAACAGCTTGGCACCGACCGGGCCGGTCGTGATCTTGTGCAGCTCATCGCGGTTGTCGAAGATGTAGGGAAGGTCGAATACCTCGAATTCCTTGGCGCCCAAAGGCCCGAACTTGGCGAGCGACGGCGCCAGCATCTGCACGGAACCGAGCTGCAGCGCCTCCATCTCTTCCTTGTCCTTGTACAACGCGCTGTTGGCGTACACCTCGACCTTGACCTTGCCCTTGGTGAGCTCCTCGGCCTTCTTGGCGAAAAATTCGCTGGCCTTGCCCTTGGGCGTGTCGTGCGCCACCACGTGGCTGAACTTGATCACGATCTGCTGCGCATGAGCGGCCATGGTCGCGCCAAACGCCAGCGCGGCGCAGGCAAGGATGTGCTTGACGGGCAATTTCATCGGGGAGTCTCCTCGGAAAACGGGTTGGATGAACACGCCGCGCACTGTAGGCAGCGCCCGTCCTTCACGTAACTGTGGCGTTCCACAGCTAGGGTTTACCCGAGCGTACTTCTCACTCTGTCCAACCACCGCGCCGTGGGCTGTGCCAGGCCTGCGTACACGGGTTGCATCGCCTCCCGCAGCCGCTGGCGCTGCGCCTCGCTCAAAACATGAGTGCGTGTGGCACCACTGGCACGCAGGGCCGCGAGCGCGCCGTCGTTTTCGCGCTGGGCAATGGTGTTGCCCCACGCCAGCGCCTCGCCCAGCGCCTGCCTGACGAGCCGCCGATCATCCGCCGCCAGGTGATCCCAGAAGCGCTGATGCGCCACCACCGCATACCCGAGCCACGCATGGGCCGTGAGGCTCAAGTCGATCTGGGCCTCATGCATGCGCTGGGTCCAGAAGTTGGAGACCGGGTTTTCCGTTCCATCGACCACCCCCAGCGCCAGCGCGCGGCGCGTCTCGCCAAAGGCCAGAACCACCGGGCGGGCACCGAGCGCGCGCATCTGCTGTGCGATCACGCGCGAGCTTTGCACGCGCATGCGCAGGCCTGCGAAATTCTCTGGAGCGAGCAGCGCCCGATTGGCGCTCATGTGCTTGAAACCATTGTCCAGGTAGCCCAGCCCCACCAGCTCCTGGTGCGACAGACCCGCGAGCAGCGCCTGCCCCACCTCCCCTTGCGTGATACGGTGCACCTGCTCGCGCGTCTCGAAAAGAAACGGCAGATCGAAGAGCTCGAACTCGGGAAATCCCATGGCGCCGAACTTGGACAGCGACGGCGCGAGCATGTCCACGGCCCCGAGCCGCAGCGCCTGCACCTCGTCCGTATCGCCATAAAGCCGTGAATCGGGGGCGATCACCACCTGGATGCGGCCACCGCTTGCCTGCTGCACGTTCTCGCGAAAGCGCTCCAGTGTCAGGCCCTTGGGCGTCTGGCGTGCCACCACGTGCGACAGGCGGATCCTGACCCGCGCCGCGCCGGCCTGCGCCACCGCGGGTGCCGCGGGCAATGCGGGCATGCCGGCCGCGGCCAGGGTCCTGAACCAGCGGCGGCGGGTCGTCGGTGCGCGAAGCATGGCCGCTATTATCGAAGGCCGTGCCGAATACCGCCACCCACCCCGCCGAAGATTTCGCGCTGCTGAGCGCAGCCAGCCGCGCATCCGGAGAGCGCAGCGGCCGCCAGGCCGCGTTCTGGATGCTGGGGCTCGCGCTGCTCACCGTGCTCACCGTGTTCGCCCTCGCGTGGTATCTGCACCGCGTCGAAGTACAGGACGAAGAGCGCCGACGCAGCGCCGACGCGCAGTGGCTGGAGCAGAGCGTGCAGTTTCACTTCCGCCGCCTCGAAGACGATCTGGCCCAGCGCGCGCGCCAGCTCGCGATCGACGGTCCGCAGGCCCTGCAGACCCCCGGCCAGGGTGAGGCAGACACGCGCCCTGCCGGCCTGCTGTGGCGCAGCCTGGGCGTGGTGCAGGCCCAGGCGTGGCTGGCGCAGCCCGGCGATGCCCGCGGCAGCGCGGGTGATCTGCAGGCGTGGCGCGCGGACATGGCCTCCAGCGCCGACAACCGCCAGCAATTGCAGCTGCTGCAGGACACCGCGGCCCATCTGCGCCGCGCAAGCTACGCCGGCCCCCTGCGCGGTCCCGATGGCCATCAGGGCGACAGAGTCTGGCTGGCGGTGCCTTCGTTCGACGGCTTGCGCCTGGTGGGCCTGTACGTGGTGGCGCTCTCGATGCAAGAGGCGCTCGCGGCGCTGCTGCCACCGTGGTTCACCGACCAGCAACAGGTGCGCATCGTCACCGACGCTCTGCCGCCGGACACCATCGACGCAGCCGATGGCCCCTACCAGACAGCGATGAACCTACCCGGCGCCGATGTGCTGCTGGAGGTGCTGCCCAGGGGACCTCGTACCTCGCCCACGCCCCGCCTGTTCTTTGCCGTGGCACTGGTGTTTCTGCTGGGCCTGCTCGTCAGCCTGCTTGCACTGCGACGCGACTTCCTCAAGCGCCAGCGCGTGCAGCAGCGCCTGCGGGCCGAGGTCGCGCTGCGCTCGGCCATGGAGCGCTCGGTGAGCACCGGCATGCGTGCCTGGGACATGCAGGGCACCATCCTCTACGTGAACCAGGCGTTCTGCGCCATGGTGGGTTACAGCGCCCAGCAATTGCGCGGCAAGCGCGCGCCCATGCCCTACTGGCCCCACGATCAGGTGGACGAGCTGGCGCCATTGCACGGCAGCGTCCTGCGCGCAGGCACGCAACCCCAGGGGCTGGAGGCGCAATACCGCCATCGTGATGGCCACCTCGTGGACGTGCTGATCCACGAGGCCCCGCTGCTCGCTGCCGATGGGCGTCAGCTCGGCTGGATGAGCTCGGTGCTGGACATCAGCGAGCGCAAGCGTGCCGAGCAACTGGCGGCCGAGCAGCAGGAGAAACTCGAAGCCTCCGAACGCCTCGTGGCCGTGGGCGAAGTCGCCTCCACGCTGGCGCACGAGCTCAACCAGCCGCTGGGCGCGCTGATCAGCTTTGCCAACGGCCTGCTCAACCGCCTGCACGCGAGCACCATCACGCTGGCCGACATGGAGCCCGTGGTCCAGCGCATGGCGCAGCTGGCCGAGCGCGCCGGGGGCGTGACGCAGCGCGTGAACGCCTTTGCGCGCAGGCGCGAGATGCACCTCGTGCGGCTGGACCTCACCGCGCTGGTGCAGCGCGCCGTCGCCATGGCGCAGGAAGGGCAGGCCACGCCGATTGCGCTGCAATGGCCCAAGCACGCCGTGTGGGTGCGCGGTGACGCGCTGCTGCTGGAGCACCTCGTGCACAACCTGTGCTCCAACGCACTCGATTGGGCCGGCGAAGGAGGTGCTGGCGCGACGCAGGTGCAGGTGCGCCTGCAAGTCGACCCGGACGCGGGTGAAGCTCGCCTGTGCGTGGCCGACAGCGGTCCCGGCGTTCCCGAAGCCGCCCTGGCACGCCTTTTCGACGCCTTCTTCAGCACCAAGCGTGGCGGCATGGGCATGGGCCTGGCGATCTGCCGCTCGATTGCCGAGGCACACCACGGCCGCATCCTGGTGGAGCGCGACGCCCTCCTGGGCGGCGCGCTTTTCACGGCCGTGTTGCCGCTGGACAATGGGGCATGAGCGAAAACCCCGTGGCCATCCACATCGTCGATGACGACGCCGACGTGCGCGACGGTCTGGCGTGGCTGTTCGATTCGCGCGGCTGCAAGGCCCACGTCTGGGACAGCGGCGGCGCCTTCCTGGACGCTGCACGGGCGCTGCACGGGCAATGGGGCCAGGCCGTGGTACTGCTCGACATCCGCATGGAGCCGCTCTCGGGCCTGGTGACGTTCGAGCAGCTCAAGGCACTCGGTTGCCCCTGGGCCATCGTGTTCCTGACAGGCCACGGCGACGTGGCCACCGCCGTGCAGGCCGTGAAGAACGGCGCCTGGGATTTCCTGGAAAAGCCGTTCCAGGACAACGTGCTCGTCGACCGCGTGGAGCAGGCCATGCAGGCCATGCAGGCGCGCAGTGCCGACGCGCAGGAGTTGCAGCGCCTGCGCCAGGCGCTCGCCTGCCTGAGCCCGCGCGAGCGCGAAGTGCTGGACGAGCTGCTGCACGGTCACTACAACAAGAACATCGCCGAGCACCTGGGGATCACGGCGCGCACGGTGGAGTTTCATCGCGCCAACATCTTCGAGAAGATGGGCGTGGAATCGGCCATCGAGCTCGCGCACAAGCTGGGGCAGCTGCAGCCCGTGGACATCGGTCCGAAAAACGACCCCGCAGCCCCCTGAACCTGCCGCGCAACCTGCACATCACCACACGCCGGGCAGATCCGTCACGTACTGCCCAATCGCCAGAGAACTCGTGAGCCCCGGTGATTCGATGCCGAACAGATTGACCAACCCCGGCACGCCATGCTCGCGCGGCCCCTGGATCAGAAAATCCGCCGCGGGCTCCGCCGGCCCGCTGATCTTGGGGCGCATGCCCGCATAGCCCGGCAACAGCGCGCCATCAGGCAGCCCGGGCCAGTAGCGGCGCACCTCGCCGTAAAACCCCAGCGCGCGTTCGGCCTGCACCTGCAGGTCGCCGGGGTCACCCACCCACTGCACGTCCGGACCGAACCGGGCCTGGCCCGCAAGATCCAGCGTCAGGTGCACGCCCAGGCCCGCAGGCTCGGGCAAGGGATAGATCAAATGGGAAAACGGCACGCGCACGGCACACGAAAAATAGCTGCCCTTGGCGTGAAAGGCCCGGGGCACGAACGCCGCCGACAAGCCCTCGATGCGCCGCGCCAGATCAACCGCATGCAGGCCGGCCGCATTCACGAGCAGGCGCGTATCGAGCACCGTGCCGTCGTGGGTGCGCACCCGCAGCGCTCCCGCAACGCGGTCGACGGCCTGAACCCGCGTCCTGAGCACCACCGCGCCCCCCGCATGCTCCAGATCGGCCTGCAGCGCGAGCATCAGCGCATGGCTGTCGATGATGCCGGTGTCGGGCGAAAGCAGCGCCGCATGACAGGCCAGCGCGGGTTCCAGCCGCCGGGCAGCCGCGCCGCCCTGCCACTGCAGCCCGCGCACACCGTTGGCCCGAGCGCGCTCGGCCACGGCCTGCAGCGCATCCGTTTGGCGCTCCGAGGTGGCCACGACAAGCTTGCCGCAGCGCCGGTGCGGCACGCTCCGCTGTGCGCAGTAGTCGTAGAGCATGGCGCGACCCTGCACGCACAGACGCGCCTTGAGCGAGCCCGCCGGGTAATAGAGGCCCGCATGGATGACCTCGCTGCTGCGCGCGCTGGTCTGCGTGCCGATCGCGTCCTCGGCTTCGAGCACCAGCACCTCGCGCCCCTGCAAGGCCAGCGCGCGTGCAACCGCCAGGCCCACGACGCCCGCACCGATCACCACGCATTGCACGCACTCCGCCATCGCTGTCAGCCTCACTCGATGATCATCAATGGATCACGCCAGCCCGCGTGATCGGCATCCAAACTCTCTCGTTTCCGCTGCAGCACAGACAAGCTTGAGGGTCAACCGTGATGTTGCGCTCCAGATTTGAAACCGCTCCGTCAGGTGCCTGGCTGTGCCAGACACGGGATCACTCCCACTCAATTGTGGTTTGCCAAAAAAAAATGTTTATTTTCAATTGGTTATCAGGTTGCATGAGCAGGATGCCATGGAAAATACCATGATTATTTACTAGCACCAACTGTTGCTACCAAGTCAGCATCCATGTCAGATGGCCACTCTTCTTTTTCCGCACGCTGCGTGGCGGACTCCTGATCGCTCCAGCGTAGTCGGATAGATTGCAGTCTGCTTAGTGCGACAAAGTTCTATCTGCCTAACCGGATAGATTGGCAGCCGTCTAGGCGGATACCGACTTATCCTGCGATCGGATAATCCCGCATCTGGCTAATGTGGCGATGTTCCTCCTCAAGGTAACGTTAGATTTGAACAAAGGTGCCCAAGTGCATGTTTCCTTCCATCAAGACCCGGTAAACATTGGGCTGCTGTGCGCAGATTTGAACCAACACGGCGCTGTTTACTGGCACACCACTCGCCCTAATTTCAAGCAAGTACAAGACCTTGTGAAGGCACAGGGGCTAACGGTCTTGCCATTGTGTGCCAGGCCTGGAGGCGACTTCCTTAATTTCATGATCCTGGCTGATCTTGCTGACGACGAATTAGCAGCCATAGAGGAGCGCGTCGCGCAAGCTATTGAACGATGGCAATACGCAGGGGAACCCGTGCCGCACCATGAACCAATTTGAAGAGCACGCTATGGCCGACACCATCACTCATCTAAGACATCAGCAAATTCCAAGAATGCGTGGTGTAGGTCAACCGGGCTTGAAGGCTCAGCACGCGTATGTCTACTGTGCCATGTCGGAAAATCGATAATGGCGATTGGCACGAGGTGATCTGCATTGCGTGAGACTCGTGACAGATAGGCATTGACGCCACTAGCGGCTGCCACAGAAGTGTCGGAGAGCACATAGCCGACCATGAACCCGACAGCGTGGTTCTCACCATACTTGCCACTGGCGAATCTATCGACCCCTTCGACGATGTACTCACGACACAGGTGCGTATCTGATCCGGCAATCCGCTTACATTCGATGATTGCGTGAGGGTCGTGCTCCTGCGTGCGCAAAAAGACTTCGATCATCATCAACGGAATGTCGGTGCGACCATCCGGTATTATCATGCCACTCTTCGAGCGCGACTCGGTACCGGGCAGCACAATCAGCTTCCACGGAGAATTCTTCAGCGCACTGCGCATCCCATCGCGCAAGCGCTCAGTCATGAGTACCTCACCTGCATCGGCATTAACGTCAGCAGCCATACATGCCTGCTTCCAGCCTACTGCCAGAGTCAGCAGAATGGCAGCAACGACCTCAGGTGCTAGTTCGATGAACTCCCTACCGAGTGTTGAAGATGTCTCATAAGGAATCCTCAAGCGCCGCCCCCTGAAAAGCTCTCCGCAACTACAGCATCAGCATCTTCCAGTGCAGCGATACCCATCCAGTGGCGTCGAGCTGCGGGCTTGATGATGACCACTTCGTTGCGCCCATGAACACGTAACTCTCTCTCGGCACTGAGGGCAGTCGCAATTTTGACTTTTAAGCGCTTCCCGATGCGAGCGAGCACATCGCTCAACTCACCGTTCGGTGCTATGACGCTTACGCTGGCTTGCCCAGGCCCGTCCTCTACGACAAAGCGCACGACGCGAAGGGCTGCCCCCCGCGGTAGATCGACAATCTCCGCTCGCATGTGCCGCTTCTTGCGCGCAGAGAACCAGCCATCCATCACCGACAGAAATGTTTTGGCATACGACGCTATTTCCACGTTGCTATCCGATGGAACTATCGAAGCTTCGCGACCTTCTTCCCATTGCCACCCAGCGCGCAAAAGTCCGTCTCGGATTACCACGCGGTCGGGCTCACCAAGCCCATACAAATCGAAGACCGCTTCATCCAAGGTATTCCAGTCTTCAGCTTCGATCTCACGTTCGCGCAGCGCCTTCTCCAACGCCAGCAAATGCCGTCCCGCCTGCGACTCCATGGCAGATGCAAACTCGGGCACAGGCAGAAAACCTACATCGCGCATCAGCAACTTTCGTTTGTAGATGCCGAACTCCGACGCTGTCAGGACAAAGAACCATGATGCCAGCGCGGAACTCAAAATCGCTGCAAGCAGATGCGCCGTTTCCTTATGGCTAGAAGGAAGTGCCGCAGCGAAGTACGAGTCGGTAAAAACAAGGTCGCGATCAGCCACCGCGGCAAGAGTCCGCGGCTGCCCCACTACCATCTCTTTGACGATTAACAGTGGGGCTCGAAACGTGTCACGTGAGCGCGGCCACTGCGCTTCCGAGTAGTTATACGTCGGCAAACCACGAGGAATTCGGAAGTGCTGCATATCATTGGCCTGCAACAGTTCTAACCCCATCATTTCACGGGCATTGCGTGTTTGGTTCGCCGGACTGCCTTGGGTCAGCCCATCGCGGAACTTCGTATCGAGTGACGCGAGTCTGTCACCCAGGCCTTGATACGTCGCAGTCAGTTCCTCCAACAGCACTAGATCACGGCGGCGTCCAACCGCAGCGGCCTTTAACTTCAAAGGCTGCTTCTCGATCTCACCGAGGCTCAACTTGATAATGTCGCTTGGCGCCACTTCGAACGAATGGGTTTTGGCACCACTGGGGGTCCATGGAATCTGAACAACCGTGACCTGATCCGTTCGCTGCTTTGGTCGATGACGCGCAAAGAGGACTACCGCCGGCATCGTTGCGGTTGCAAAGAGCCAACTGCACAAATTGGACAGGTTGACCAGCGTCACCGGAGCCAACTCGCGCATGACGTGCTGAGCCGCCCTCATGCCCGTGCCACTGCGACTGAAGAACGGCGTTGCGCTGAGAATGACGCCAAACCGCGTCTTGTCGTGCGAAAACTCCGCCGCCCGCAGAACGAAGTCGAGACCTTCCCCACGGGGCTGGGCCGGGATGCCTGCCGCCATCGTTTTGCGCCGTGCCTCGGTTCCTGACTGCCCCTTGAAGCTCCAGGGCGGGTTACCGACGATCAGGTCGAACTGCTTAGGCCCTGTCGTCGTCGTAAGCACTGCCTTGCCATCACCTTGCTGCTCAACGGTTCGAGCATCGCCGACAAGCAAAGTCTTACCAATTAGCGGCTGAAACTTCAGGGATTGCGGCGGCTGCGGATCGGGGTCCAGTTCAAGCGCCGCCAAGTACAAGCTGAATGCGGCCACACGAATAGCGGCTTCGCTGATATCCACGCCATACACTTGCTCATAAAGCGTTGAGCGGATCACATCCCGCGTGGGGGGCTCACCCTGCGTACGCAGATATACCAAGCGCCGCAATGCCTCGACCAGGAAAACACCGGAGCCGCAGGTCAAATCCAGCACCGATTCCTGCCCCGACAGGCCGCCCATCACCTCATCAAGGACCAAAGACACGACAGACAAGCGCGTGTAGTGCACGCCGTTTCGCAATGCCTCTGTTCTCTGCCCGCTTGCACGCGGCTCGGCGTGTGCGAACTGCTCGTAAATCGAGCTGATCAGTTCAACCGGAATCACGTCGAACTGATACGGAAAGAAGCTGAGCTGACCACTTTGCGGATCTACCGCTTCCAGAAACTCGGCAACACGCTTCAGATGAAGGTCTGCTGGCGTCGTCTTTACCGACGATGGCGGGAACATATCACCGTTGAAGGTCTGAGCCAGCCACTCAAATAGCTTCGCGGTCGCTGACCGATCTCGCAGAATCGCCGGCAAAGCCGTGTGGCCGCACACCTTTCGCAATCGAGTTGCACTGACGATTTCTCGATCGATTAGGTACTGGGTAAAGATCACCCGGCCAATCAAAGCCTGGGTCGCGCTACGAGCCAGATTGCCCGCAACGAGATCGCGTTCGAGAAACGCCAAGTCTGACAGGAGCTTTTGATCGACACTTGTCTTGCGATCGACGGTCGGCGCGTTGGCCCAAAACTGACCGGTCTCGATCGCCAGTCGGCCAGCGAGTTCGTCCAGTTGATGAAGAGACGCTTCAATAGTCTCGAAGCGTCCGATTAGGTGCTTCTGTGCATCACCGTCTTTGACGGGCGTGCCGAAGCCGTTGTACAGATCAATACGCTGCGGAGAGATGACCCATAGCAGCGGCGCGAACCCTTCATTCCAAACTTCACGTCGCCACTGGCTGACTACATCCTCGGCTGGAGGGGTTTGCTCGAACTTAAAGTAGACGGTTAGAGACGAGGCGCTTCGCCACAAAGCATCTGGCGTGAAGACGCGACCACGGCGGGAGGCCTGCGCATCGCTTCCGAGTTGAAGACCGGCTGCAGGTTGACCGTCCGGCAAGTAGCCGGTTGCAGCAAGAACGTGCTCTAGTGTCGCAGCGCTCACGCCCTACTCCGAACGGCTTCAGGCGGAAAAGGAAGTGCAGCCTGGGTGGGCGCCGGCATCACAGGCAACATGTGCTGCTGTAGCCGTGCGACCAGCGGATCAAGTGGGATAGCAAGCGTCGGCTGCATTGGCGCACTTGATCCGAGCCAAGAACCCGACTCGTGAAGGCTCGCCGTAGTAGACGTAACGCACACGATTGCACCATCCAATGTTAGTGCGTTTGCCTCGGTGAGCAGCTTGAACAGCCGATCAACGCCAGCACTCACCGAACCAATGTGAACTCCCAACGAGCTGACCAACTCGTTCGTAATAGCCAACCCCAGTAAGTCAGCAAAGCTGAAGCGCGCCGCCTTGCCCTGTTTGGAAGCCAAGTAAGGGACGGTCTTGCGCCAGTGCCGAACCGTCTCCGCAGACACGCCAGTAAGTGTGCGCATCTGATCCTGTGTGAACTGAATGGCAGTGATAATGGGCATTCTCGTTGCTTGCAACAGGAAAACCAGGGGATTTTCCCATGTATTGCCGTTCAATGCAACAGAAATCAAGCACTCCAGCGAGGCCCATCCACGCTATCGGCAAGCCAGCCGACCTCTTGTCGGCATCCTCCACCTACTCAGAAATTTCCGCGCGCGGAAATTTTCGCTACCCCTTCATGAAGCCGGCCGCCTTCGCATCAGAGACCCCGCTAGCCAACTTCTCCCAACGCTCCAGCGCCCGAGCCTTCGCCTCCGGCTTCACATCCTCCGGGATAGGTGGGGTGTGCACGTAGTAGGACTTGATGAACAGCTCATGCATCGTCATCAACTCCCGCATTTCGCTGCGCATCCGCCGCACCTCATTGTGCAGAGCCTTGAAGCTACCGGCCTGGCGCTTCTCCAAGTCCACCATCGCCCTGTGAAGCTCATCCCCCTGGATGTACTGTCGCGCAGCCTCACGGAACAGCCCCGGCACCGACCAGCCACGCGCCTTCGCAACATCTTCGAGGGCTTGCTGAAAGTCATCGTCACAGCGAACAGCGTTGAGTTTGCCCATAAATTAATCACTTATCCGGTATCGCCTGATACCAAAACGCACACCTCTGATATCAGGTAAATTCGTTGTCAATCGAAGAGATAGTACACCATCGAAAGCAAATCTGATATCATTCTTTATGTTCCACTACTGATGGTTGGCGAGTGTGGTTTGGTCTTTGCCGAACAAGCCGCCAACCGTGGTGGTTGTGGGACTGAAGCGGGAGCGGAAGCCCTCCCGTGACCTCAAAAATTTCCGCGCGCGGAAATTTTGGGGTGGTGCCGGGCAACCGGCATCACGTTCCTTGCATGGCCTTTTGGATGATTTGGCGGATGTTCCCTTGTTGGAACTAGGCCCAGGGGCAGGAGCGAGCCTTAGCCAGTCTTGTGCTGGCGTATGGGGCTTGCTCGCACCTGCGCTGTAGTTGCGGCAAGCCGTGTGTCAACGCACGGAAAGGAATGGAGCCATGCCACAGCTTCAAGACCGGCACCAGCCGGACATCATTGACGCGGACTTTCGGGAAGTCCGCACAACGGGCTATCAGCCCTCGCCCATTCAACGCATCGCAGGCGGCACAGTGGCCGCGTCGTGCTGCATGCTCATGCTCGCAGCAGGATTCGAGCTGATCGACGGCCGCATTGCGATGCTGCTCCTGCTCGCGGTCGGGGCGGGTGGATATCTTGCCTACATCCATCTGCACGCAAACCGGCCTGGTTTCGTGTTCTTCGCAGCCGTTGCCTTGCTGGCCATTGGGACTTCCATCGCGCTCGCGGGGTTCTATCCCCTCGCCTCTCTGGTTGCGCTCGCCGTCGGTGGCATCTGCGGTGCTCTCGCTCGCGCCGCGAGGGTTGGCGGTGCGCCCCATCAAGGGAGCACTTTCAAATGACATCGTTCAGCGCCCATCGACGCGCGACGCTCTGGCTGCTCGTCATCGCATTTGCCCTCTTTGCTGCGGATGCGGCGTTTGCCGATGTCCTGAACGACATCGGCAATGGCTACAAGACCGAATCGGCCAAGTGGTTCCCGAAGCTCCTGGTCATAGCCAAATCTCTGTTCTGGAAGCTCGCGGCGATTGAATTCGCTTGGGCCTCAATCCTGTGGGTGCTGAAAAGCCAGGAAATGCAGTCGTTCACGGCTGCGGTCGTGCAAAAGCTCATCGGCATCGGGTTCTTCTACTTCCTGCTGCAAAACGCCGACTATTGGATTCCTGCCATCGTGAACAGCCTGGTGAAGGCTGGCAATGAAGCGACCGGCCTGCCGGCGCTCACGCCGTCCGAAGTGTTCGACCTGGGCATTGATACGGCAGTGGCGATGTTGAAGGGCATCCAGGCGTTGAGCTTGTGGGAAGATTTCGCCACGGTCGTAGTTGGCGGCCTCGCCGCGCTCGCCATCGTGATTTCGTTCCTGGTCATCGCCGGGCAAATGCTGATCGCGCTGATCGAGAGCTACATTGCCATCAGCGGCGGCGTGCTGTTCCTGGGCTTCGGCGGCTCGCGCTGGACAGTCGAGTTCACGCAGAAGTACATCAGCTACGCCTTCGCCACGGGCATCAAGCTGTTCATGCTCTACCTCATCATCGGCGTGGGCACAGCCCAGGCCAAGACCTGGGCGGCACTGCTGGCGACAACGGACTGGAACAGCATTTTCGCCGTGATGGGTGGCTCGATGCTCCTGGCCTTCCTGGGCTTCCAGATTCCGAACATGGCGGCGGCCATGCTGTCCGGTGCGCCGTCGCTGACAGCAGGCGCAGCGGCGGCCACGTCGGGCGCGCTTGCTGCCGGAACGGTCGCGGCAGGCGCCACCGCCATTTCCCCAGCACTACAGTCCGCCAGGGGTGGGATGCAGGCGCTAAAAGCAGGATATGACCACCACCGCGCTGGTGGCAGTAGCGCACTGTCGAGCGCCCTCAAGGCGGTCGGCACGTCCACCGTGGATATGGGCCGCGAAGCCGGCCGCAGTGCCGGCGAGGCCGTGGGCCTTGCCAAGCCTACGGCGTCCGAGCGGTCTACCGTGGGCGGCCGCGCGGCCGAGCGCCGCGATGGCATGACCGCCCAGCTCCGCGAAGAGCGCGCGGCGATGGCCGACGCGGGCGGCATGAGCAAGGGCGGCGAAAACAACGCGGGCGGTGCTGGCACGTCGGCCGAAGGCGACAGCGCCAAGAACGACAGCGCGGGCAACCAGAGCACGTCGGCCGCGCCAGTGGTTCCCCCTCCCTCCACGCCCTCCGGCGCTCTTGGTAGTTCATCCGCACCCCTGGGTGGCAGCTCGCAGGTCGTCGATGACCATGGCAACGTGGTCGCCGCGCCTGCGGCCAAGATGGCCGAGAGCAACGCGGGCGGGGCCGGCACGTCGGCGACGAACGCGGCCGCTGCGAACACCAGCACGGGCAACACCTCGGCCACCGGCTCGGGCGCTGCACCTGCCGGCAGCTCGGGCAGCGCTCCAGCGCAGACGCTGGCCGCCGCCACGCCGGAAGCCCAGCGCCAGGTCGTCGATGACTACGGTAACGTGGTGTCACCGCCCTCGGCCAAGATCGCCGAGAGCAATGCGGGCGGCGTCGGCACGTCGGCCGCGAACACGTCGGCGATGAATACCAGCGCGGGCAACACGTCGGCCACGAACACGTCAACATCGTCTAGAGGGGCATCCGCGCCCGCCCCAGGGGCGGGACAAAGCGGCCCGGCCTCGGGCCGCGACAAGACGCCATTCCAGGATTTGCAGCACGTCAGGCCGCCGCAGATTCCGAGTGACGCCGCGCCGCAGGCCGGCGTGAATATCCGCCTCTCGCATTCCGAGGATTAACCGTCTCGAAAGGAAACGACGATGGGTGTCCTGGTGGATTTTCTTCAATACCAACATGCGCGGCTGGCGCTCGAACTGGAGCGTCTTGCGCGTCAGGACGCACCGCTGGCTCTCACGATGATTGAAGTAACGCGCGATGCAGACGGGCGGCTGGGAGAGCCATTGGCGCAGCTTGAGCGTCAATTGCGCGCTGCTGGCTTCGATCTACAACCTTGAACACGGCTTTGGAGGTAGAACATGGCAAAGAAGCGTCCCCTTCTCGATGGGATTTTCCGACCTCAGACAATGGCGCTGTTGCGTACGTACGCACAGTACACGAAGGAAATCGACGGCCTCGACATGAGCCTGGTTGAATTGGCCGAAACCTTGGTACTGGCGCATCTCGAAGAACACGAGCGATTTCAAGACTGGACTGAACGCACTACTGTTATTGAAGGTTTTCTAGAACGTCTTGGGGAGAGCTTGATATGAAATCGCTGCTGGATCAAATCGGCCTCGAACGGGCGCATGCGCTCATGGCCGAAGCCACACACAAGGCCATTGCCGAAGCCCATGCACATGGGCTTGCAGTGACTGTCAGCATCGACGGCGAACTGCGCCAAATTCAGCCAGGCGACCACGCAGCTCCAATGGCCGCCCAGGACGGCAGGCAGGCGGCCGCCAATGAACATGGTGACAGCAGTAACTGACCAGGTGCACGCTCCTGTCACCAACGCCCCTCACGCTAGTCAGATAAATTTTCATCCAACCAACTGAAAGAGAAAACCTATGCGCTTGCTGATTGCTTTGATCCTGCCGTGGCTGACGTTCTTCACCATCGGCCGCCCCTTCGCCGGCATCATCTGCCTGATCCTCCAAATCACGCTGATCGGCTGGCTACCGGCGACGATCTGGGCCGTATACGCCTTGAGCCAGTACAAGACCGACAAGAAGATCGAGAAGGCGCTTGCTCAACGAGGGTAAGTTGCTGATCGGCGAGAACGCGCCACAAGGCGTTCAGATGCACAAGGGCATGCTCGGGCATGCCCTTTGTCTTTTGCGGCCCGTGTAGCCCCGTTATAGCGGCCGCAAAAGGGGCTGTCTTTCTTTCTCCCGCCCAAGGGGCGGCGGCGGGCCATCGGGGGATCATTCGGCCCCCTCTGGGGGCCTCGATAACAGGGAGGGGGAGCCGGCTTGTCCGGGGGAACCCCGCAGGGGTGCCCCGGCCGTAGGCCGCTCTGCACCGCGTCGTTTCGCGCTGTCGGCCGGGTTTTCCACCGCGTGACCGCCCCTACTACCGGCTAAAAATTTATAGGAAATTCTTTAAAGGCAGAACCGTACCGGTTTAGGGGGGGGGCCGATTTCACGAACAAGGGGGGCCGGATTTCACGTGGATAACCGCCATCGGGGGGGTCTGATTTCACACTGTAGGGGGGGCCGATTTCACGTGGATAAGTGCCACCATCCACAGGGTTCTGCGCGGTTTTCGATGGCGACACCTCGCGCACCTGGTCGCGTTGATCTGTCGCCAATGCCGGCTGGCTCCGGGCGAAATCGTGCGGGGGCCGATTTCACGAACGATGGTGACGCGGCCGAGCTGGCCAGCTCGATGCGGTGTCACCACGGCCACCGGAGCGGCGGAACGAAAGGTATTGACGCTCGAAGGGGGCGAGACTGCCGGCGGCGCCGGCTGGCTCGATGCACAGCACGAAAGCCCGACCCTGACATCGCCAGGGTGCGCCTACTTCGTGAGCTTCTTCGGGATGGGGGGCGGCGAGCCGAGCAACAGCAGCCCGCCCGTCACCTGCTTGACGTTGGCGGCCGGATAGACGGCCTGCACCTTGCGCAAGGCGGGAACAAACTTCTTCTTGAAGTCCTTATCCGCATCCTTCCCCGTGTATTCCTGGGCGAACTGCTCGCGCAGGGGTTTCCAGTGCAGCGTAACGCCTTTACCCTCGATGCGGTGCAGTCGATGGGCCAGCCAGCAGTACACGTCCAGGGCCAGCGCGGAGCCTTTCAGCGCGTGCAGAGCACGATTGTCCAGCGGCACGGCACTATCGCGCAGCTCGTTGAAGTAGTGCTCTGAGAGCGTCAGGACGCCCGGCCATAGCGGCCTCTGCTGGCTGTCGCGGTTGGACACCCAGGCGTCGAACTGCTCGACGGGCTGGCCGTTGAACGTGTGGCCCTTGAACCCGAGCTGCAAGCGGCACGCAGCCAAAGCGTGCATCTGCTTGCGCAAGGTCAGATAGCGGCGACCGTCCTTGTCCATGTCCATCAGGCGCAGGAACTCGGCCGCACTATCTCCGATGGGGATTTCCCGCGAGCCGTGGCGCACTGCGTAGGTCGAAACCCAGGCCAGGGCAAGGCGCGGCATCACACCGTAGGGGATGGACTGCTGCACTGGCCCCTTCCCCTCATCCAGCCAGCCGGCTTGCACATTCACCCAGGCTGCGCCGGACTGGCGCATGAACTCGCGGCCCTCGACCTTCGCGCGGGGCAAACCGACCTGGCACAGCACGGAGTGGGTGAAAGCCATGTCCTCACCGGATGGCGGCTTGTCTGCAATCTCAAAGGCTCGCAAAAGGAGCTTCTCATTTTGAGAAAGGCAGCTCCTGAGGCGAAGCGAGGTCAGCATCAGCCTCTTACTCGCCACCCAAGAACTTTGCAATCTCTGCCGTGCGAAAGTACACCCGCCGCCCGAGCTTCATCTTGGCTGCGTTGAGCTGCCTCGCCCATTCAGTGTCATTTCGCAGGCTGACCCGCAGCCCTTCGGCCGAGCGATCCAGCACTTTTGCAAGCTGGGCCATGCTGAGTAGCGGCCCGTACTGGCCTGTCAGTGCCTCTTCTATGTGCATACGGTGGCTTTCTTTCGATTACGCATTGGGTGATCGAAGAATGCCCACTGGCACCGAAAATAGGCTGTACGAAAGTTAGAATTTAGTTGTCGTCACCTGCTATCATTGCGTGCATCACGTACAGGCGCTTTGAAATGGCAAAACCCGGAACAGCACGGCGAGTATTCGACCCCCTGCTTAACGAGCTGGTGGCCGAGCGCGATACCTCGTCCGATCGCATCCGCGCCAAGCTGACCGACGCCTACGACTGGTGTCTCTGTGAGCTGTGCTGGCGCTCCACCGAATACGCGACAGCCGTTGGAGCGCGAAAGTTCTTCAAACGCCCGCGCCGGGAGAACGCCCATGCGGTGCCCTTGACGGACGCCATACGCGTTGAGGCGCAGAAGGAAGCCGATGCCTTGGTGGCACGCTATGAGCGGGCCTGGAAAGGCGAATTTGGCCCCTATGAGCCTGGTCGAATGGTGGCGACTTACTGTGACATCGTGGAAATGCGCGGTGATTGTTCAGTGGAAGCATTTCGGGAGCACGTTGAGCAGCGAGCACTCATTGCCGCTTGGGCACGCCACAGCAATCTACTTGCAGTCACGAGGCTACCCGGCCAGCCCAAAGGGGCAGCGAAGCCCAGCAAGCTCTACTGCGAAGCGCACAACCCCAGGCGAAGCGATGAAGCCCGCCGCGCCTACCAACGCGACAAACGATTCGCTCCGCAGTACAACGAGCTGATCGAAAAAATCTGGACGGCGCAAGCCGGCAACTTGCTGGCGTGGGACATCGAAGCCCATGTACACGTCAAAAGGGAAGCCTATCGCCAGCTCCAAGCACACAAGTCTCCCACGCGCTTGATTGATGACCTGCTGGCCCAGGGCACCATGAGCCAGGCTGAAATCGCGCGCCGGCTCGGCGTATCGCGCCAGGCTGTCTCTGCTGCCATTAAGCGGCGATCACAGAAGCCTATGGCGGTTAATTGACAACCAAAATCTAACTTTTGTACGCCCTATTTTTTGTGCTTCGGGGCATTCTTCGATCATCGAACGTAATCGAATGAAAGCTACCGTATGCAGATCGAGGCGAAGAGCAAGACCCTCATCAATCGCAAGAAGCTGCTGGCGATGATCCCGCTGTCTGAGCGGACAATTTTCAACATGGAGCAGCGCGGGGAGTTCCCGCGCCGCATCACACTCACCAGCCGAAACGTCGCCTGGGACTTGGCCGAGGTCGAGGAATGGATTGAGGCACGCAGGTCGTCGGGTATCCAGGCTACGCGCCCCGGATTCACTCCGCTGGCCGCGGCCGTTTAAGTGTCCATTCGTCGATCATGTCCGCCCAGTCTTGCAGCATCGCCGTGCGTTGCTCGCGGTACTCGGCCTTGTTGTAGACGGCCCTGACGCCCTTCTGTTCGTGCGCCAGACATTTCTCAATCCAATCGGTGTTGTAGCCGGCCTCGTGCAGCAACGTGCTGGCCGTGCGCCGCAAGTCATGCGGCCCGAATTTGGCAAGCGGCTTCCCTTCCTTCTGTGCCAGCCGGTATGTCAGCGTCAGCACCTGGTTGAGCGTGGCACTGCTCATCGGCGTGTCTGAGTCATACCGCGACGGCAGCACATAGTCCGATCCACCCGCAAAGGTTTTCAGGGCAATGAAGATGTCCAGTGCCTGGCGGGACAGAAACACCAGGTGCGGATTGCGCCGCTTCATCCGCTCCTTCGGAATCGTCCAAAGCGCGTCGCTGAAACTGATTTCGCTCCACGTCGCCTTTGTCAGCTCGCTCTTGCGAACCATCGTGAGCAGCAGCAGCTTGGCCGCCGCCCGGATGGATGGTGTTGTGCCGATGCGCTCCATGTACTGGTACATCAGGCCGATCTCGTCGGGCGTCAGCGCACGGTCGCGCGGCTCGAACTTGGCGATGGTCGTCGGCCGCACCAGCTCTGCCGGGTTCTCGACCTTCTGGCCGCGCTCGATGGCCCAACGAAAGACCTGCAACACCACCTCGCGGGCATGCACTGCGGTTGCCGGTGCGCCGCGCTCCACGATGGCGTCGGTCAGCGCGCGCAGATCTTCGTGGGTGATTTCCAGCAGCTTCTGATTGCCAAATTTTGGCTTCAGCTCGCGCTCATAGACTGAGCGACGCATGTCACGGGTGGAATCGGCCATCTGGTAGCCGCGCAACCACTTTTCCGCCCAGGCCCCGAACGTCTCGGCATCTTTGACGCGGGCCTTGTCCCGCGCCTTTTCCTTGGCCGGTGACTTCCCGGCCGCGATCATCTTTTTGGCCTCGCCCAACCGTTCGCGAGCTTCCGAAAGGGTGATGCCGCCGACACCATAGCGGCCGAAGGTGATGGTCTCCTGCCGACCGTGGATGGCGTAGTTGTAGCGGAACGAAATCGCCCCGGCCGGTGTGACGGCTACATAGAGGCCGTCACGGTCGTTCACCTTGTAGAGCTTGTCCTTCGGCTTGAGGTTGCGCAGCTTGGTATCGGTCAGCATGGCGTTCGTCCTGAGTCAGTTCAAATACCATGACCCGCACGTCAACCCTTAAAGCAGAAAAAATCAATACAAATCAAAGGTTTACGCACTTTCAATACCATGAACAGCCGCAAAGCGGATTCATGGTATCGAAAGCATCTCATGGCATCAGAGAGGGATAGTACCACTCACCATGCCATGAAAAAACAGTGCTTGACGATGCCAGAAGTTGCCAGCCCATTCTGAACATCTCGAAAGAAAATTAAATGTTAACAACAAGTTATGAATGATTTGGTGCCAACCAGTACCAGCCAGTGCCAGACGCCGAATCACTCCCACTCGATCGTCGCAGGCGGCTTGGAGCTGACGTCGTAGGTCACGCGGTTGATGCCGCGCACCTCGTTGATGATGCGGCTGCTCACCTTCTTGAGCAGGCTGTAGGGCAGTTCGGCCCAGTCGGCCGTCATGAAGTCGCTGGTCTGCACGGCGCGCAGCGCCACCACGTAGTCGTAGGTGCGGCCATCGCCCATCACACCCACGCTTTTCACGGGCAGGAAGACGGTGAAGGCCTGGCTCGTGAGCTCGTACCAGCTCTTGCCGGTCTTCTCGTCGATGCAGGCGCGCAGCTCCTCGATGAAGATGGCGTCGGCGCGGCGCAGCAGGTCGGCGTATTCCGGCTTGACCTCGCCCAGGATACGTACGCCCAGGCCCGGGCCGGGGAAGGGGTGGCGATACACCATCTCGGGCGGCAGGCCGAGGGCGATGCCCAGCTCGCGCACCTCGTCCTTGAACAGGTCGCGCAGGGGTTCCAGCAGCTCCAGGCCGAGCTGCTCGGGCAGACCGCCGACATTGTGGTGGCTCTTGATCGTGACGGCCTTCTTGGCGTTCTTGCTCGCGCCCGACTCGATCACGTCGGGGTAGATCGTGCCCTGGGCCAGGAATGCGATGTCCGCGCCGCCGCTCGCCTTCAGTTTTTGCGCCTCGGCCTTGAACACGTCGACGAACAGGCGCCCTATGGTCTTGCGTTTCTGCTCGGGATCACGGATGCCGGCGAGTTCACGCATGAAAAGCGGCCCCGCATCGACCCGCACCACCTTCGCATGCAGCTTGTCCGCGAACATGGCCATCACCATGTCGCCCTCGTGCAGACGCAGCAGGCCATGATCAACGAACACGCAGGTGAGCTGATCACCGATGGCGCGGTGGATCAGCGCCGCGGCCACGCTGGAATCAACGCCGCCCGAAAGGCCCAGCAGCACATGCCGGTTTCTGACCTGCGCGCGGATGCGGGCAACGGCTTCGGCCACGTGGTCGTGCATCACCCAGTCGGCGTGCGCGCCGCAGATGCCAAGAACGAAGCGTTCGAGCATCGCCCTGCCCTGCGCGGTGTGCGTGACCTCGGGGTGAAACTGCACGCCGTAGAAGTGGCGCGCTTCGTCGGCCATGCCCGCGATCGGGCAGGACTCGGTGCTGGCCATGAGCTTGAAGCCTGGCGGCAAAGCCGAGACCTTGTCGCCGTGGCTCATCCACACCTTGAGCATGCCGTGGCCTTCGGCCGTGGTGAAGTCGGCGATGTCCTTGAGCAGCGCGGTGTGGCCGCGCGCGCGCACCTCGGCATAGCCGAACTCGCGCTGATGACCGCCTTCGACCACGCCGCCCAGCTGCTGCGCCATGGTCTGCATGCCATAGCAGATGCCCAGCACCGGCACACCCAGATCGAATACCGCTTGCGGCGCGCGATCGGTGCTCTCTTCATAGACGCTGGCATGGCTGCCCGAGAGGATCACGCCCTTGAGATGCCCCCCCTCTGCCTGGGCCCACAGCCATTCGTCGCTGACATCGCACGGATGCACTTCGCAATACACGTGCGCCTCGCGCACGCGCCGCGCGATGAGCTGTGTGACCTGGGAGCCGAAATCGAGGATGAGAATCTTGTCGTGGGCCATGGTGCTTCACAAAGGGAAAGGAAAGGCCCGAACGCCTTGCGGGCTCGGGCCTTTGCGGGAGCAGGTCAGTTGCCGTGGTAGTTCGGCGCTTCCTTGACGATCTGCACATCGTGCACATGCGATTCGCGGATACCCGCAGCGGTGATCTCGACGAACTCTGCCTTGTCGTTCATCTCGGCGATGCTCGCGCAGCCGCAATAGCCCATCGAGGCACGCACGCCCCCCGTCATCTGGTAGACGATGGAAACCATCGAGCCCTTGTAGGGCACACGGCCTTCGATGCCTTCGGGCACGAGCTTGTCGGCATTGGGGTTGCCGCTGCTCGATTCCTGAAAGTAGCGGTCGGCGCTGCCCTGCTGCATCGCGCCGATCGAGCCCATGCCGCGGTAGCTCTTGTACGAGCGGCCCCGGAACAGGATGACCTCGCCCGGTGCCTCCTCGGTACCCGCGAAGACGCCCCCCATCATCACCGAGCTGGCGCCCGCGGCCAGCGCCTTGGCGATGTCGCCCGAAAAACGGATGCCGCCGTCGGCGATCAGCGGCACGCCCGTGCCCTTGAGCGCGGTGGCCACGCTGTCGATCGCCATGATTTGCGGCACGCCCACGCCGGCAACGATGCGCGTGGTGCAGATCGAGCCAGGGCCGATGCCGACCTTGACCGCGTCCGCGCCCGCCTCGACCAGCGCAATGGCCGCGGCGCCGGTGGCGATGTTGCCGCCGATCACCTGGACCTGCGGATAATTTCTCTTCACCCAGCGCACGCGATCAATCACGCCCCGGCTGTGGCCGTGCGCGGTATCGACGACGATGGCATCCACGCCCGCCTTGGCCAGCAGCTCGACGCGCTCTTCGGTGCCCGCGCCGACGCCGACGGCCGCCGCCACGCGCAGGCTGCCCGCGCCATCGCGCGCCGCGTTCGGGAAGGTGGTCTGCTTGTGGATGTCCTTGACGGTGATCAGGCCCTTGAGTTCAAAGGCATCGTTCACGACCAGCAGACGTTCGAGCTTGTGCTTGTTGAGCAGCGCCTTGGCCTGCGCCGGCGTGGTGCCGCCGTGCTCGTTGACGGTGATCAGGCGCTCGCGCGGCGTCATGATCTCGCGCACCTTGACGTCGTAGCGCGTCTCGAAGCGCACGTCGCGGCTGGTGACGATGCCGACGACCTTGCCGCCGTCGCACACCGGGAAACCCGAAATGCCCAGTTCTTCGGAGAGCTGCAATACCTGCAACACCGTGTGCTCGGGGGTAATCACGACCGGGTCGTGCACCACGCCCGATTCATGGCGCTTGACCTTGGAGACCTCGGCCGCCTGCTGCTCGGCCGTCATGTTCTTGTGCACGACGCCGATCCCGCCTTCCTGGGCGATGGCGATCGCCAGGCGCGACTCGGTCACCGTGTCCATCGCGGCGGACACGAGAGGAATGTTCAGGGAAATGTTGCGCGTGAGGCGCGTGGCGAGAGAGGCGTCCTTGGGCAGGACCTGGGAATATGCGGGCACCAGCAACACATCGTCGAAGGTGAGCGCTTTTCCTAGAAGGCGCATGGGAAAGCTCCAAAAAACGGATTGTACCCATGCTGCGACAGCTTCAATTCAGGCAGCGCCCGCGTAGGCACCGCAGGCGATCACCATGCCGTCGTGCTTTTCAAAGTACGCCGTCTTCAGCCCCACTTTCTGGGTCAGTGGATTGACCCACTTGTAGCTGAGCCAGCCCTTGCCCGCGGCGACCGCCTGATCGACGATTTCCGCCAGGAACAGCTTGCCGTCGGTATCCTTCATGTGGCGGCCATCCACCCCGACCAGCCTCGGGTTCGTGCCATGGGCGATGACGTGGTAGTCGCTGCTGTAAACGCTGAGGTACAGGTCCCGGTCGAGGAAATGCCCCTCCTCACGCCGGTTCACATCGTCAAGCAGCGCCTGCGCGCCATGCTCGCGCACGAACTCGGCGCCCTGCCGCACCAGCTTTGCCGCATCACCCTCGCTGGCGAATTCATGCTCGCCCAGGTGGAAATAGGACACCGCCTCGGTCAGGTTGACCGCCAAGGCATGAAGCGCCTTGACGGGTTCCCCGGCCCGCTCTATCAACATCGCGTTCTTCTGCGTTGCCGCATCGATCTCGACCACGGCCTTGTTGATTTCGGCGATGCCGACGCTCTGCTCGGACGCTGCCTCGGACATGCCCGTCATGATCTCGCTGACATTGCGCACGCTCTGCACGATGTCCTCCATGGCACGGCCAGCCTGCTCCACCTGACCGGCGCCACCATCGACCGAGCGCACCGACTCCTCGATCAGCGCCTTGATGGCCTTGGCCGCTTCCGCCGAGCGGGTCGCCAAGGTGCGCACCTCGCTGGCCACCACGGCAAAGCCACGCCCTTGCTCCCCGGCCCGGGCGGCCTCGACGGCGGCATTCAGTGCCAGGATGTTGGTCTGGAAAGCAATGCCGTCGATCACGCCGATGATGTCCGCAATTTTGCGCGAACCGCTGCGAATGGCGCCCATGGTCTGCACCACCTGCTGCATGACCGCTCCACCGTTTGAAGCAAGATCCAGCGCGGACGTGGAAAGGCGCTGCGCCTGGCGAGCGCTGTCGGCGTTTTGTTCGACGGCCGCCGTCAATTGCTCGAAGGAAGAGGCGGTGCTCTCCAGTGCATCGGCCTGGCTGCGCACTTCGCCGCCAAAGGCGGCCTGGTCGGTACCGATGTAGCCTGCCGAAGCCGCAATGGCCAGCGTACGGCTGCGGACGTCGCCGACGATGCGAAAGGTCTGCAGGCGCAACTCTTCAAGCGCGCGCAGCAGTGGATCGGATTCCTGCTCTCCAGCGCCAACGGCCTGGCCGAGGTCGCCCTGGCTGATGCGCTGCGCGGCTTGCGTCGCCAGGCGCAACGGCACCATCAGATGACGGCGTGCCAGCCACGCCAGCCAAAACAGCGCGGCCAGGCAAAGGACACCCCACAAAAAGAGTGCCACGCGGCCGCCGCCATCGGGTACGACCCAGGCCGTCCACAGCACCAGCGCGGCCACCGCGCCCAAAGTACCGGCAAATACCCATGCAATCAGCGACGAAAAGCCAGAAGCGGAAACGTTCATAGCGGTCGGACAGTCAGTGAGGGACGGACAGCCCTGCCTGGCCGGGATCCGCCCTGGCAGGCAGCCCTGGCGTTCCAGGCACGGCAGTTGTTTGCTTAACCACAAGTTACCGCAGTCGCAAGACCTTGCACATCGGGTTTGTACGGCTTGCCGGCTGATGGCCACGTTCGCTGAACGCTCGGGCAGATCCCCAGGCAGCAGGGATTTCCCGTCTGCCGCTCGCACTCCTAGTCGCCGCTGGCACTCGCCGCTACACTGCGCGCATGACTCTGCATCGGCTTTTTCTGTTGGCGCTGGCCTGCACCTGGGCAGCCGCCGCCTCGGCGCAATATCAGTGGGTGGACAAGGACGGGCGCAAGGTGTTCAGCGATCGACCACCGCCCATGGATGTCCCGCAAAAGAACATCCTCAAGGAGCCCAGGGCGCTGACACCCGCGCGCACGAACACGGCAGCACCGGCAACCGCGGCGGCCGAGCCGCAGGCCAAGGGCGACACCCCCGGTGCGCCGCCGCAAACCGGCACGGGCACGACGAGCGCATCGGGAACGGACAAATCGCTGGAAGAAGCCAAGACCAAGGCAGAAGAGCAGGAAAAGGCCAAAAAGAAGGCGCAAGAAGAAGCCAAGGCCCAAAAGGATGCACAGACACGGGCCGACAACTGCCAGCGCGCGCGGCAGGCGAAGGTCACGCTGGAGCCCGGGCGCCTCGTGGCCACCACCAATGCCAAGGGCGAACGCGCCTACATGGACGACGCCACGCGCGCCGCGGAGCTTCAGCGCGCCGAGCAGATCATTCAAAGGGATTGCAAATAGGCGATCGGGTTCAGCCGCGCCGTCTGGCAAACAGGCCTGCCGTGCGCGCACCCTGGCTTGCAAAGCGCTGGCGCCGGGCCACCTTGGGGTCGACCTTCAGGGGGCGGCACCAGTCGATGCGATCGCCCTCTCGCACGGCCGCCTCCAGCGCGACGGCCCGCCCCCAGATACCAGCCATGTGGTGTGCATCATCGGGTTGAAGGCCGCAGGCACGAAGCGCATCGGCCACGGTCGCGCCGGCGGGCAGGCGCAACTGCCACTCCTGCGTCTGCCGGGGCGCGGCGGACGTGACCACCTCCACGGAAATCATCTCAGCCATAGACCTTTTCGGCCCGCGCCACGAAGGCTTCCACGAGCGAGGCGGCAATGCGGTCAAAGATGGGGCCGACCAGCGCGGCCAGTGTCCGGCTGCTGAAGCCATAGTGCAATTGCAGCTCGACCTTGCAGGCGCGCTGGCTGCCGTCGCCCACGGAGTGAAATTGCCAGTCGCCATCGAGCTGCGAAAACGGCCCTTCCACGAGGGTCATCCGCACGCGCCGGCCCGGCTCGTGGGTATTGCGCGTGACGAAGGTCCTATGCACGCCGGCCATCGCGATCCCCACTTCAGCCACCATGCCGGTTTCGTCGCGGCTGCGTACGGCGGCGCGGTCGCACCACGGCAAAAATTGCGGATAGCTGGGCACGTCCGTCACCAGATCGAACATCTCTTGGGGGCTGTACCAGATCAGGACGGATTTGTGGACGGTCTTCATGCGCGGAGAGCACGGGGCGCCAGCCTAAAATGGGCGCCCCTCAGGCAGCGCCGATTCTAGTGGCGCTACCCATGCACCTTTTCATGGCCAAGAAACCCGAACCCTCTCCGCGCATCGCCGAAAACAAGAAGGCCGCGTTCAATTATTTCTTCGAGGAACGCCACGAAGCCGGCATCGTGCTGCAAGGCTGGGAAGTGAAGGCCCTGCGCGAAGGCAAGGCGCAGCTGACCGAAGGCTATGTGGTGATCCGTGACGGAGAGCTGTTCCTGATCGGCTGCCAGATCCAGCCGCTGAAGACCGCGTCCACGCACGTGAATCCCGAGGCCGCGCGCACCAAGAAGCTCCTGATGCACAAGGACGAGATCCGGCGGCTCATCGGCAAGGTGGAACAGAAGGGCTACACGCTCGTGCCGCTCAAGCTCTACTGGAAAGAAGGCCGCGCCAAATGCGAGATCGCGCTGGCCAAGGGCAAGGCCGAGCACGACAAGCGCAGCACCATCAAGGAGCGCGAGGGCAAGCGCGAGGTGGAGCGCGCCATGAAAAGCCGCCACCGCTGACCGCTGAAGATCAGGTCCATGGCGGGCGCCCCGGCCCGCCGGCCCGGCGGGCATCAGGACGGTTTGCTCGCGCCAGGCGCAGCGCAGGCCTGCTCTCCACAGGCGGAAGATGAAGCTGCGCCCGGCAGCGGCGCTGCGTCCCCGGACGGAACACCCTCGGACAGCAACTGCCCGAGCACCACGCCGAGCTGCAATTCATCGATGCTGCCGAAGTGATGGGCGCGCAGACGCCCGGCCTTGTCGATCAGCAGGGTGCTGGGCGTGCCTTGCAGCTGCCAGCGCGCCATGGTCGTGGGCGTGGTGCTGCCTTCGAGCGGCGCATCGACCCCCACGGGAAAGCGAATCTGGTATTCGTGCAGAAACACCTCGAGCGCATGCGGCTGCATCGCGCTGTGGTGCTCGAACACGGTGTGCAGGCCGATCACGGCCACGCCCTGCGCACCGAAGAGCTGGTGCACCTTCCTGGCCATGGGCAGCGCGTAGGAAACACAGCCGGGGCACAGCATCTGGAAGGCCTCCACCAGCACCACCTGCCCGCGCAAGTCCGCAAGGCGCAGGGCGTGATCGGTATTGAACCAGCGCGAGACATCCCATTCGGGAAACACATGGTCAGAGGTCTGCACGGATACCCCCTTTCATCCTCGGCGAATGATAGGCGGATGCCGGATCACACCAGGGCAGCAAGGGGATGCAGGGCGGCCGGCCAGGGGCTTGCGAAGAACGCATCGACAAGCTGCGGATCGACGTCCTCGATGCGCGCGGGGTTCCAGCGCGGGCTGCGGTCCTTGTCCACGGCCAGCGCGCGTATGCCTTCGAGTGTTTCGCTCTGGCCGGGGCGCAGATGAAAGCAGTGGCGCACCAGATCGCGCTCCATGCGCAGATCCTCGGCCAGGGTCATGGCGCGTGCGCGGCGGATCTGCCCCAGCACCACGTGCAGCATCAGCGGCGAGCGCTGGCGCAGCAAGGCCGCCGTGGCGCGCTCCCATTGGCCCTCGGCCGCCTCCAGCGCCGCGACGATGGCAGACACGTTCGGCAGTGAAAAATAGTGGTCAATTCTGGCTTTATCGCTTGCATGGTCTGCGTTTGCAGCTATGGAATATGAATCAATCCAACGCTGCAACGCCGCGCCATCGGCAAAGGTCTGAACCGCCAGTGCCTCCCACAGCTCAGGGAGTTTTTCCGAGGGCAGCAGGGCATCGGCCAGGCCCAGCGCCAGCGCATCGCCCGCGGCGATGGTCTCGCCGGTCAAGGCCAGCCATTCGCCCGCATGGCCCGGGCAGCGCGAGAGGAAATGGCCACCGCCCACATCCGGGAACAGGCCGATGCCGGTCTCGGGCATGGCCATTTTGGTGCGCTCGGTGACGATGCGCAGGCTCGCGCCCTGGCTGATGCCCATGCCGCCGCCCATCACCACGCCGTCCATGAAGGCGATGTAGGGCTTGGTGAGGTGGTGCGTGAGGTGGTTGAGGATGTACTCCTCGGTGAAGAAATCCTCCACGCGCGGGTCGCCCTCCCTGGCCGCCTGGTAGAGAAAGCGGATGTCGCCCCCGGCGCAGAAGGTGCCGAACGGCCCTTCCCTGTTGCTGCCGCGAATCGCGATGGCCAGCACCCCGGGGTCGTGCTCCCACTGCCGCAACGCGGCGTAGAGCGCGCGCACCATGCCCAGCGACAGGGCATTCAGCGCCTTGGGGCGGTTGAGCGTGATGCAGCCGATCTGGCCGCGTACTTCGGTGAGGACTTCCGGCTGGTCCATGCGGTCTCCTTGAGTGGATGCCTTACTCGGAGCGGTCTTCGCGCGCCGCGCGTTTGCGCTCGTGCTCGCTCAGGTGGCGCTTGCGCAGGCGGATGCTCTTGGGCGTGATCTCCACCAGCTCGTCGTCCTCGATGAATTCGACGCCATATTCCAGCGTGAGGTCGATGGGCGGCGTGACCTTGATCGCATCTTCCTTGCCGCTGACGCGAAAGTTCGTGAGCTGCTTGGTGCGCGTGGCGTTCACCACCAGGTCGTTGTCGCGGCTGTGGATGCCGACGATCATGCCCTCGTAGACCGGGTCGCCCGCCTTGACGAACATGCGGCCGCGGTCGTCGAGCTTGCCCAGCGCGTAGGTGAAGATTTCACCCGCGTCCATCGAAATCAGCACGCCGTTCTTGCGCCCGCCGATCTCGCCCTTGTGCGGCTCGTAGCTGTCGAAAATGTTGCTGATCAGCCCGGTGCCACGCGTCAGGTTCAGGAACTCGTTGGTGAAACCGATGAGGCCGCGCGCCGGAATGCGGTATTCGAGGCGCACGCGCCCGCGCCCGTCGCTCTCCATGTTCACGAGCTCGCCCTTGCGCTCCCCGAGCGCCTGCATCACGCCGCCCTGGTGCTGCTCCTCGACGTCGGCGGTGACGAGCTCGATCGGCTCGCACTTTTCGCCATCGATCTCCTTGAACACCACGCGCGGCTTGGAGACGGCCAGTTCGTAGCCCTCGCGGCGCATTTCCTCCAGCAGGATGGTCAGATGCAGCTCGCCCCGGCCCGAAACCTCGAAAATGCCGTCCTCGCTCGTCTCCTTCACGCGCAGCGCGACATTGGAGCGCAGCTCCTTTTGCAGCCTATCCCAGATCTGGCGGCTGGTGACGTACTTGCCCTCGCGCCCGGCCAGCGGACTGGTGTTGACGCAGAAATTCATCGTCAGCGTCGGCTCGTCGATCTTGAGCATGGGCAGCGGCTGCGGGTTTTCCGGGTCGGTCAGCGTCTCGCCGATGCCGATGTGCTCGATGCCGTTGATCAGCACGATCTCGTCCGGCCCCGCCTCGCTCACCTGCACACGGTCCAGCCCCTGGAACTGATGGATCTGGTTCACGCGCGCCTTGTACTTCTCACCGTCCGGCCCGGCCATCACCAGCACGTCCTGCCCCGCGCGCAGCGTGCCCTGGTTGATGCGCCCCACGCCGATGCGACCGACGAAGGTGGAATAGTCCAGCGCCGAGATCTGCATCTGCAAGGGGGCGTTCGGGTCGCCCTGCACCGACGGCACATGCTTGAGGATGGTCTCGAACAGCGCGGACATGTCCGGCCCCCACTGCTCGCCCGGGTTGCCCTGCGTGAGCGAGCTCCAGCCGTTGATGCCCGAGGCATAGACCACGGGAAAGTCGAGCTGCTCGTCGTTGGCGCCGAGCTTGTCGAACAGGTCGAACGCGGCATTGACCACCCAGTCGGGGCGCGCGCCGGGCTTGTCCACCTTGTTGACGACAACGATGGGCTTGAGGCCCAGCGCCAGCGCCTTCTTGGTGACGAAGCGCGTCTGCGGCATCGGGCCTTCCTGCGCGTCGATGAGCAGGACCACGCCATCGACCATGGACAGGGCGCGCTCCACCTCGCCGCCGAAATCGGCGTGGCCGGGCGTGTCCAGGATGTTGATGTGCGTGCCCTTCCAGGTCACGGCGCAGTTCTTGGCCAGGATGGTGATGCCGCGCTCGCGCTCGATGGCGTTGTTGTCCATCACCGTATCGACGACCTTCTCGTGCGCGGCGAAGGTGCCGCTTTGGCGCAAGAGCTGATCGACCATGGTGGTCTTGCCATGGTCCACGTGGGCAATGATGGCGATGTTGCGGATGTGCTTGCTCATGATGTCAGTGCTTCTTCTTGCAGGATTTGCTGGATTTCAATGGGGCTCAGGAGCCGGTCCGGGATGAGTTCGCCCGCCGCGACGTGGCCGACACCCAGCAGCGCGCCCGGGCGCTCGCCATAGACGGCGGCAGCACGGGTGTCGGGCCAGGGGCCGCGGCGGCGCAGGCCGGAAAGAAAGCGGCCCGCATCCTCCTCGGCCAGCGTGATCGGGACGTGATCGGCGAGCAGCGCATCGACCGGCAGCAGTGCGCCAAGCCGCTCTTCCTGCGGCAGGGCTTCGAGCGCGGCCAGCGTGATGCAGCGCGTGAGGTCGATGCCGCCGGTTTCGGTGCGCCTGAGCCGTGTGAGATGCGCTCCGCAGCCCAGGGCCTGGCCGATGTCCTCGGCCAGCGTGCGGATGTAGGTGCCTTTGCTGCAGGAAACTTCGATTTCGATAGCTGGTTGCGCTTGACTGGTAAGCGCCGGGGCCAGATTCAGTTCAAATATCTCCACGTCGCGTGCCGCACGTTCCACCGCGACGCCCGCACGGGCATATTCGTACAAGGCCTTGCCGTCTTTCTTGAGTGCGCTGTGCATGGGCGGCACCTGTTGGATGCGGCCGGTGAACTGCCTTGCCACGGCTTGAAGACGCTCGGGTGTGAGCGCGGCGGGGTCCACGGCCGAGCGGGACAGCACCTCGCCCTCGGCGTCACCGGTGCTCGTCGTCACGCCCAGCAGCGCCACCGCGTGGTAGCGCTTGGGCGCTTCAAGCTGCAGCGCGCTGAACTTGGTGGCCGCGCCAAAGCACAGCGGCAGCACGCCGGTGGCGAGCGGGTCCAGCGTGCCGGTATGGCCGGCCTTTTCGGCACGCAGCAACCACTTGGCCTTCTGCAACGCCTGGTTGCTCGAAAGGCCCAGGGGTTTGTCCAGCAGCAGCACCCCATGCACCGGGCGCCGCTGCACCCGGATGCGAGGGGCAGCCACCGTCATGCGTCCTCGTCTTTGGAGCGCGAGGCCACGGCGCGCGCGATCAGCGCATTCATGTCGGCCGCACGCTCGCTGGTGCGGTCATAGACAAAATGCAGCGTGGGCACGGTGTGGATCTGCAGGCGTTTGAAAAGGCCGTTGCGCAAGAAACCGGCGGACTGGTTCAGCGCCTCCTGCGAGGCCTCGCCATCGCCCACGAGCACGCTGAAGAAGACCTTGGCATGCGCGTAATCGGGCGTGACGTCCACCGCCTGCAGCGTAACCATGCCGACGCGCGGATCCTTGAGCCCGCGGATCAGCTCGGCCAGATCGCGCTGGATCTGGTCGGCGATGCGCAGGTCGCGGTGGGGGCCGGAATGCTTCTTCATGACAGCCTGTGTGCCAGATGCCCGCTGGATTACAGCGTGCGCGCCACTTCCTTGACTTCGAAGAACTCGAGTTCGTCGCCTTCCTTGATGTCGGTGTAGTTGCGCAGCTTGATGCCGCACTCGAAGCCTTCCTTGACTTCCTTGACGTCGTCCTTCAGGCGGCGCACCGACTCCACGTCCCCGGTGTAGATGACCACGTGATCGCGCAGCAGGCGGAATTTGCAGCCGCGCGTGACCTGGCCCGACGTGATGTAGGAGCCGGCGATGGTGCCGATCTTGGTCGCGACGAACACGGTGCGGATCTCGGCCGTGCCGATCGCCTCCTCGCGCTGTTCGGGCGCGAGCATGCCCGACATCGCGGCCTTGAGCTCATCGACCGCGTCGTAGATGATGTTGTAGTAGCGGATGTCCACGTCGTTCATCTCGGCCGTCTTGCGCGCATTGGCGTCCGCGCGCACGTTGAAGCCGATCACGATCGCCCCGGAGGCGATCGCCAGATTCACGTCGCTTTCGCTGATGCCGCCCACGCCCGCGTACACGAGCTGCACCTTGATCTCGTCGGTCGAGAGCTTGAGCAGCGACTGCGAGAGCGCTTCCTGGGAGCCCTGCACGTCCGCCTTCACGATGATGGGCAGGTGCTGCACGCCGCCCGCCTGCATGTCGGCGAAGACGTTTTCGAGCTTGGCCGCCTGCTGCTTGGCCAGCTTGGTGTTGCGGAACTTGCCCGCGCGGTAGGTGGCGATTTCACGCGCGCGGCGTTCGTCGCCGAGCACCATGAACTCGTCGCCGGCCTGAGGCACCTCGGACAGGCCCTGGATTTCCACCGGAATCGAGGGGCCCGCTTCCTTGATCGCACGGCCGTTTTCGTCGCTCATGGCGCGCACCCGGCCGAAGGTCTGGCCCGCGAGCACGATGTCGCCCACCTTGAGCGTGCCCGACTGCACCAGAATGGTGGCCACCGGGCCGCGGCCCTTGTCGAGTTGCGCCTCGATCACCAGGCCCTTGGCCATGGCGTCGATCGGCGCCTTCAGTTCCAGCACCTCGGCTTGCAGCAGCACGTTCTCCAGCAGGCTGTCGATGCCCATGCCGGTCTTGCTCGACACCGCGATGAACGGTGCGTCGCCGCCGTATTCCTCGGGCACGACCTCCTCGGCCACCAGCTCCTGCTTGACGCGGTCGGGGTTGGCCTCGGGCTTGTCCGCCTTGGTGATGGCCACGACGATCGGCACCTTGGCCGCACGCGCGTGCTTGATCGCTTCCCTGGTCTGCGGCATGACGCCATCATCGGCCGCGACGACCAGGATCACGATGTCGGTGGCCTGCGCGCCGCGGGCGCGCATGGCCGTGAAGGCCTCGTGGCCCGGGGTGTCGAGGAAGGTGACGATGCCGCGCGGCGTCTTCACGTGGTAGGCGCCGATGTGCTGCGTGATGCCCCCCGCCTCGCCCGTCGCCACCTTGGTGCGGCGGATGTAGTCCAGCAGTGAAGTCTTGCCATGGTCCACGTGGCCCATGACGGTGACCACGGGAGCGCGCGTCAGCGCCTCGGCGTCGTGGCTCGAGACCTCCTCGGCGGTGAAGGCTTCCGGATCGTCCAGCGCCGCGACGATCGCCGTGTGGCCCATTTCCTCCACGATGATCATCGCGGTATCCTGGTCCAGCGGCTGGTTGATCGTGACCATCTGGCCCATCTTCATCAGCACCTTGATCACTTCGGAGGCCTTGACGGCCATCTTGTGCGCCAGCTCGGCCACGGTGATCGTCTCGGGCACATGCACCTCCAGCGCGCGGAATTCCACCTGCGCCGCCGACTGATGCTGATGGCGGTCCTCGCGGCCACCGCCGCGGCGCCCGCTGCGGCCACCGCCAGCCCGCCAGCGATTGGCGCCCACGCCGCTCGATGTGTCGCCACGGGTCTTGATGCCCTTCTTTTTCTCGCTGTCGCCTGCCCAGCTGGAGGACAGCTTGGAGGATTTGACCTCCTTGCTGGCCGAGGGCGCCGTCGGCGCCGTGGTCTTGTGCAGCGTGCCCTTCTTGGCATCGGTCTTGGCGGCGTCCTTGTCCTTGGCGTGGCGCGCTTCCTCGGGCTTCTTCGCCACCAGCACCTTCTTGGGCGCGGCCATCATGGCACGGATGGCCTCGGCCTCGGCCAGCGCCTTGCGCCGACGCTCCTCATGGTCCTCGGCGCGCTCGGCCTCTTCGGCCGCCTTGGTGTCGGCTTCAGTGACGGCGGCTTCCTCGGCCTGTGTCTGCTGGGCCTTGCGCTCGGCCGCGTGCCTGGATGCCTCGCGGCGCGCAGCCTCGGCCTCGGCCTGCTCGCGCTCCTTCTTCTCGCGCTGCTCGGCCAGATAGGCGGCCGCACGTTCCTCGGCTTCGCGCTCCTTGCGCTCACGCTCTTCGCGCGCGGCCGAACCGTCCTCTTGCTGGCGGCGCAGCAGTTCGTTCTGGCGCGCGGCTTCGGCCTGGCGACGTTCCAGTTCCGCCTCCTCCACCGCTGGCGCGATCGGCGCCTGCACGGGTGCCTCCACGGTCCCTTCAGGCCCTCCCTCGCGCTTGACGAAAGTGCGCTTCTTGCGTACTTCGACCTGGATGGTGCGCGCCTTGCCGGTGGCGTCCGACTGGCGGATTTCGCTCGTGGAACGCTTGACCAGCGTGATCTTGCGGCGCTCGTTCACGGCCGTGCCGTGGCTGGCCTGCAAATGGGCCAGCAGCTGTTGCTTGTCGGCCTCGCTGACGGTATCGGTGGCGGTCATTTTGGGCACGCCCGCAGAGCGCAGTTGCGCCAGCAGGGTTTCGGGTGTCTTGTTGAGTTCAGCAGCGAACTCGGCGACGGTAATGCTCGACATATTCGGTTTGGTCCTCCCCGGCCTTATTCATCACCCGCGGCAAACCAGTGTGCGCGAGCCTTCAAGATCAAGGCCTTGGCGTCTTCCTCGCTCTGGCCAGTGAGTTCCATCAATTCATCGACGGCAAGATCGGCGAGGTCATCCCGCTTCGTCACGCCGCCGGCCACGAGTTTGGCAATGAGCTCCGCATCGAGCCCTTCGAGTTCACGCAGGTCCTCGCTCACCTTGCCGACCATCTGCTCGCGCGCTATCTGCATCGTGAGCAGGGAATCCTTGGCTCGGGTACGCAGCTCTTCGACGATGTCCTCGTCGAAGCCTTCGATGTCGAGCATCTCCTGCAGCGGCACATAGGCCACCTCCTCCAGGTTCTCGAAACCTTCGCGGATCAGGATATCGGCGATTTCCTCATCCACATCCAGCTTGTCGATGAAGAGCTGGCGCGCCTCGCTGGTCTCGTCGGCCTCCTTCTGGGCAGACTCGGCCGCATCCATGATGTTGATCTTCCAGCCCGTGAGCTCGGACGCCAGGCGCACGTTCTGCCCGCCCCGGCCGATGGCGATCGCCAGGTTTTCCTCGTCGACCACCACGTCCATCGCGTGCTTTTCCTCGTCAACGACAATGGATTGCACATTCGCGGGGGCCAGCGCCCCAATCACGAACTGGGCCGGGTCCTCGCTCCAGAGCACGATGTCCACGCGCTCTCCCGCCAATTCGTTGGAAACCGCATTCACGCGCGTGCCGCGCACGCCGACGCAGGTGCCGATCGGGTCGACCCGCTTGTCATGCGAGAGCACGGCGATCTTGGCGCGGCTGCCCGCATCACGCGCACAGCTCTTGATCTCGAGCAAACCCTGCTCGATCTCCGGCACTTCATTGCGAAACAGCTCGATCATGAACTCGGGCGCCGAGCGCGAGAGCAGGATGGGCGCGCCACGCAGCGTGAGGTCCACATCCATGATCATGGCGCGCACGCGATCGCCGGTGCGCAGGTTTTCCTTGGGAATCATTTCGCCGCGGCGCAGACGCCCTTCCACGCGCCCGCTCTCGACGATGATGTCGCCCTTGTCCATGCGCTTGACGGTGCCGGAAAAGATTTTCTCGCCCCGGCTCATGAAGTCGTTGAGCAGGGTCTCGCGTTCCGCGTCGCGGATTTTCTGCAGGATCACCTGCTTGGCCGCCATCGCGCCGATGCGCCCGATGGGCACCGAATCCACGGGCTCCTCGATGTACTCGCCCACCTGGATGCCGGGCACGCGGTCCTGCGCGTCCATGAGCAGTTCCTCCGCGTCGGGGTTCTGCAGTCCGGCTTCGTCGGGCACGACCAGCCAGCGGCGGAAGGTCTGGTAATCGCCACTTTCCTGATCGATGGCCACGCGGATGTCGACGTCGCCCTCGTAGAGTCGCTTGGTCGCCTGCGCCAGAGCCGATTCCACCGCTCCCATCACAATTTCGTGATCCACGCTCTTCTCACGCGAAATCGCTTCGATCAGCATCAACAACTCGCGATTCATGCCAAGGCACTCCTGTTTTCAAATAATTCCGGCAGCCCACGCAACGGCCACCTCACCATTCATGTGTTGTCATCGGGCGCCGCCTTGCGCGGCGTGCGCCCCTTGAAGTTCACGACCGGCACCAGACGCGCCTCACGCACTTCGTCCCAAGTGAAGCCGAGCACCTGCAGCGGCGCGGCTTCACGCTTTTTGCTCACACGCTGCCCCGGGCGGGGCGCCGGCTCGTCGCTCCAGCTGACTTGCCAACCACCCTCGGCGCCATGCGCCAGCTTCCCCCGGAATTTCTTGCGATTGGCCGCCACCTGCCCGCCCGCCGCCGCGCCCAGCGGCGCCTTGAGCGTGATGTCCACCCATTCGCCTTCGAAGCGCTGCAGGTCCACCTCGTGGCGCAGCGGCCGATCGATGCCCGGGGACGAGACCTCCAGCCGCTGGTAATCCACCCCGTCGACTTCCAGCGCGAACTGCAGCTGGCGCGTGACGACCTCGCAGTCGTCCACCGTGATGAAGCGCTCGGGCACGGACTCCCGCCCAGCCTCGAGCGGTTGCCACGGCACATCGATGGTGACGCGCAGCAGCCCTCCCGCGGAGCGCTCGATCTCCACGAGGTCAAAACCGAGACCGCTGACGGTCTGCTGTACGACTTGCTGCAATGCCACTGCTGTGTCTTGGCGCCGCGCTCGGCGCACCCCCTGCTGCCCAAAACCGATCGACCAAAAAAAACGGGCGGTTGCAACCCGCCCGTTTTGGTCGTGAAGCCGCTATTGTAGTGTGAAATGCCCGACATTTCAACGGCTTGCGACGTCTTGAAGACGCCGGATGAGGTGCGATCAGGCGCGGCTCGCGATCACGCGCCTGAGCACCGCCAGCGCCTCCTCGTTGTCGAGCGCCAGGCCGTCGGGGCCCAGCAGGCCCGTCGCAAGCCGGGCAATCACGGCGGCCTGCGGCTGGACCGCTCCGGCAAAGCGCAATTGCGTGTCCGAGCCCATGAGGACCGTGGGGAAAGTCTCGATGTCGAAATCCCCCATCAGGGTTTCCTCATCTTCCACGTCCACCCACGCCAACCGCACGCCAGGCAAGGCGAGCGCCAGCGCATCGAAATTTTCGCGCAGGCCGCGGCAGACGTTGCACCACTGCGCGCACAGGCACACCACCCAGCCTTGACCGGACATTTCAGTCATCCGCGACGTTCCCGCACCTGGTGCACATCCACGACATCGACACGCCCCGCCCGATTGTCCCAGCTGCCGCGGATGAACGAGAGGACGGCCGCCACGTCCACGTCGCTCAGGGTCTGACGGAATGGCGGCATGCCGAAAGGCCGCGGGTTGCCCCGGGTGGCGGGCAGGTAGCCGCCGTGCAGGACGATCTGGATCAGGTTCAGCGGTTCGGCCATGCGCACCGCCCGGTTGCCGGCCAATGCGGGAAAGGCTCCGGCCTTGCCGAGCCCTTCATCTCCGTGGCACTGCGCGCACTGGTCGCGGTACACCTCGCCGCCGCGCGCCATCACGGCGGCCGGGGCGACCTTGCTCTTCGCGACGGGATCGCCGGAAGGCGGCAGTGCCCGCAGCCACTCGGCCATGGCCCGCGCATCCTGCGGCGTCAGATGCTGCAGGCTGGCGAACACCACTTCCGCCATCGGGCCCGACACGCCGCCGCGCGGCGAAACACCGTCGGTGAGCAGCGCAACAATGTCTGCTACAGGCCAATCGGCCATGCCCGCCTGACGGCTCGAAGCCAGGGACGGCGCCCACCAGTTCTCGCCTTGCACCAGGGCCCCGGCCAGCGGGCGACCCTTCAGCGGGCCACCGAGCGCATCGCGCGGCGTATGGCAGGCGCCGCAGTGCCCCAGGCCCCGGACCAGATAGGCGCCGCGATCGAGCGCCACATCCGTTTTCGCCGGACGGAAGTACAGCGCACGCCAGACGGCCAGCGCCGCCTGCGTGTTGTAGGGAAAGCGCAGCGTCGGCGCAGGCGTGGGCTGCGTGACGGGCCGCAGGCTGCGCAGGAAGGCGAAGATGGCGTCGGCATCGCCGCGCGTGACATGCGTGTAGTCGGTATAAGGAAACGCAGGGTACAGAAGCCGCCCGTCGCGCGACCGACCATGGTGCAGGGCACGCCAGAATTCATCGGCATTCCAACGCCCGAGGCCGGTCGCGTCATCGGGCGTGAGGTTGCCGGCAAACACCGCGCCAAACGGCGTCTGAACCGCACGGCCTCCGGCATAGGCTGCGCCACCGGGACGCGTATGACACGAAACGCAGTCGCCAATACGCGCCAGATAAGCGCCGCGCATGATCAGTTCAGGTGACCCGGAGACCGCCGCCTGCGGGTCGATCGGTGTCTCATCCAGACGGTTGAACGCCGTCACCGCATAAGCGCCCAGCGCCAGCACCAGCGTGGCAGCCAGCACGCTGGCCATGATCAGGCGGCGCACGTTCATCGCGCACTCCCCGTGGGGGGCTGCGGCAGCTTCGCGTCCAGACTGCCACAGTCCAGCGGCAGCTTGTCCGGCGTGCGCTCTTGCGCCCTGCCATCGCCGGGCACGGGCTGCGCCGACAGCCAGCTGATCACGGCCTGCACCTGCTCCAGCGAGAGGCGCCGGGCGATGTCCGCCATGCAATCGGGCGCCTGCGCATGGCGCTGGCCGGTACGCCATGCACCCAGCTGGCTGCCGAGGTAGTCGTGCGACAGGCCCAGCAGGCTCGGAATGAAAGGAGCCGCTCCGGTCAATTGCTCGCCGTGGCATTGCACGCACGCGGGAATCTTGCGCGCCGTGTCGCCATGGCGCACCAGGGCCTCGCCCTCGCGCAGCATGCGCGGGCTGACCACGGAGGGCGGCGGCGCGGCATAGGGCAGGCGCAGCGCCGAAAACCAGGCGGCCATCTCGTACAGGTAGTCATCCGTGAGGTAGGTCAGCAGATGCGCCATTTGCGGGTAGCTGCGCCGCCCCTCATGAAAATTGCGCAACTGGTTGTACAGATAACCCACGGGTTTGCCCGCGATGCGCGGAAAGTAACCATCGGGCGTGGCGCGCCCCTCCTTGCCGTGACAGGCGGTGCAGGGCAAAACTCTGTCCGTCATGTCCGAAGGTGCCTGGCCACCCGCCTGTGCCAACGTCGCGCACAACAGCAGCGGCAGCGCAATGCTACGCAAAACAGAGCGCACGACGATCACCCTCGGCCGACAAACGGCATTTTCGTTGCCATCACGGTATGAAACAGCACATTGGCCGAAAGTGGCAGCTCAGCCATGTAGAGCACCGATTGACCCACGACGTCCACGTCCATCAGAGGCTCATTGGCCAGCACGCCGTGCGCCTGCAGGACACCCTGCGTGAGCTGGTGCGCCAGCGGCGTGTCGGCATTGCCCACATCGATCTGCCCGACGGCGATGTCGAAGGCGCGACCATCGAGCGCGGCCGATTTGGTCAAGCCCGTCACCGCATGCTTGGTGGCGGTGTAGGCAATGGAATGGGGGCGCGGCGCGTGCGCGGAAATCGAGCCGTTGTTGATGATGCGCCCGCCGCGCGGGCTCTGCGCCTTCATGACGCGAAAAGCGTTCTGGATGCCATAGAACATGCCGCTCAGGTTGACGTTCACGACCTGGGCCCATTGCTCCGTGGTCAGCTCTTCCAGCGGTACGGCAGGCGCGCCCGTACCGGCGTTGTTGAAGAGCAGATCCACACGCCCGAAACGTTGCACAGTGGCATCAAAGAGCCTGCGCACGTCGGCGGGGTCCGCCACGTCCGTGGGCACGACGAGCGCACGCTGACCCGCGCCGCCTGCATCCGCGGCGGCCTGCAGCGGCCCGGGCCGCCGTCCGGCAAGTGCCACGCTCCAACCGGCCTTCAGAAGCGCCAGCGCCGCGGCGCGGCCGATGCCCGAACCCGCGCCGGTGACGACGGCGATTTTCCCTGCACCCGTATTCATCAGCGTTTCCGTCGCGTTGCGTGCCGCCCATGCTTGTCGCGAGGGGGCTTGTCCTTGAGCTGCTTCTTTTCCGCGTTTCTGACGGACTTTCCGCCTGCGGCATCACGTTTGCCGCCACCGCTGCCACGCTCTGCCTTGGCTGCGGGTGCCTTGAGCGCCCTGGCATCGCCCGCATCGTCCTGCACCAGGCGGAAATCGATCTTGCGCCCGTCCAGGTCGACACGGCTGACCTGCACGCGAAGGCGCGTGCCGACGCCGTAGCGCACGCCGGTGCGCTCGCCGCGCAGTTCCTGGCGCGCCTCGTCGAAGCGGAAATACTCTGCGCCCAATTCGGTGATGTGCACCAGCCCCTCGACGTACAGCGTATCGAGCGTCACGAAGATGCCGAAGCTGGTGACGGCGCTGACGATGCCGCCGTACTCCTCGCCCAGATGCTCGCGCATGTACTGGCACTTGAGCCAGGCCTCGACGTCGCGGCTGGCCTCGTCCGCGCGGCGCTCATTGGCGCTGCAGTGCAGGCCCGCGGCTTCCCAGCCCTGCTGGTCGCGAGGCGCGGCACCTGCGCCGGGAGGCGTCTCCTGCCGCCCTTTGGCAGCCCACTGGCGTGCCAGCTTGTGCTGAGCCTCTCCCGGCATGGGCAGCGGCGGAAGCTGGTACTTCTTGCCCGCCAGGATGGATTTGATGACACGATGCACCAGCAGATCGGGGTAGCGCCGGATCGGGCTCGTGAAGTGCGTGTAGGCCTCGAACGCGAGGCCGAAATGCCCGCTGTTGACCGGCGTGTAGATGGCCTGCTGCATGGAGCGCAGCAGCATGCTGTGGATCTGCGCTGCGTCGGGTCGGTCCTTGGTCGCTTCGGCGATCGCCTGGAAGGCACTCGGGGGCGGATCGTCGGGAAGCTGCGCATGCACGGCCAGCGCCTTGAGATAGCCACGCAGGATCTCGAGCTTTTCCGGCGTCGGCCCTTCGTGCACCCGGTACAGGCAGGCACGCTTGTTTTCGCCGATGAAGTCGGCCGCGCAGACGTTGGCGGCAAGCATGGCCTCCTCGATCAGGCGGTGCGCCTCGGTGCGCACGCGCGGCACGATCTTGTCAATGCGGCCGTTGTCGTCGCAGACGATCTGGGTCTCGGTGGTTTCAAAATCCACGGCGCCGCGCGCATGACGTCCGGCCAGCAGGGCGCGGTACACCTCATACAGATTGAGCAGGTCCTTGACCCGGTCCGCATGGCGGCCCGCCTCGGGACCCCGGGTGTTGGCCAGGATGGCCGCCACTTCGGTGTACGTCAGTCGTGCGTGGCTTTCGATCACCCCGGTATAGAACTGATAGGCATGCACCGTGCCCTTGCTCGTCACCACCATGTCGCACACCATCGCCAGGCGCGGCACCAGCGGATTGAGCGAGCACAGGCCGTTGGAGAGCTTTTCGGGCAGCATGGGCAGCACGCGGCGCGGAAAATACACGCTGGTGGCGCGGTCGTAGGCGTCGGTGTCGATCGCGCCGCCCGAATCCACGTAGTGACTCACGTCGGCGATCGCCACCAGCAACCGCCACGCCTTGGCGCGGCCGATGCGCGTGGGTTCGCAGTAGACCGCGTCGTCGAAGTCGCGCGCATCCTCGCCGTCGATGGTGACGAAACCCACATCGCTCAGATCCACGCGCTGGCGCCAATCGGCCACGCGCACCGCATCGGGCAAGGCCTGTGTCTGCGCCAGGCACTCATCGGAGAAGACGTGCGGCACGCCGTACTTGCGCACCGCGATCTCGACCTCCATGCCCGGGTCGTCCACCTCGCCGAGCACCTCCACCACCCGGCCCACCGGCTGGCCGTACAGCGCGGGCGGCTCGGTGAGCTGCACGACCACCACCTGCCCCACCGAAGCGTTGCCCGTGGCGACCTTGGGAATCATCACATCTTGCCCGTAACGCTTGTCCTCCGGCGCCACGAGCCAGATGCCGGCTTCGTGCAGCAGCCGGCCGATGATGGGCTGCGCCGGGCGTTCGATGATTTCCAGCACCCGCCCCTCGGGCCGTCCGCGCCTGTCCTGACGCACGATGCGCACGCGCACCCTGTCCTTGTGCAGCACGGCGCGCATTTCATTCGGAGGCAGGTAAATGTCTCCTTCACCGTCGTCACGGATGACAAAGCCGTGACCATCGCGGTGACCTTGAACGCTGCCTTCAATTTCTTCGTTGGCAGTGTTCTGAATTTCGTTTTTTTTGCTATACAATCTGCGACTTCCTGAAATGCCCAGGTGGCGGAATTGGTAGACGCACTAGTTTCAGGTACTAGCGGGTAACTCCGTGGAGGTTCGAGTCCTCTCCTGGGCACCAAGTGTAGAAGAACACTTGGCAATGAAAATGAAAATCGGCCGCTTGCTTCGCGCAGCGGCCTTTTTTGTTGCTGCTGCCGCAATTCACTTGCGCAGCAGCACCTTGAGCGCGCCCTGCAGGCGCCGCTCGCTCGCCGGATCGGCCGTCGCCGCCAGCACCTGCGCCGCGTCCTGCACCCAGGTCTGCTGCGGCGACGGATCGTTGCGGCGCGTCAGCAGTTGCAGCTGCAGCGCACGGCGCGCCTCGTGGTGCTCGGCCGGCGTGGGCACTTCCGCCGCAATCTCCAGGCGCAGCAGCGCCTCGGGATTGGCCGCCACGGGCTCACCGCCCAGCGCCCGGGTCCACGCGGCATGCGCCGCGGCATTGAACTGGCGGCCCAGCTCGCGCGCGGCGGGCAACAGGGCGGCGTCGCGCTTTTCCCAGGCCTGAACCAGATGCGACAGCGCTTCGCCATGCGCCTGCGCGGCCAGCTTGCGCAGCGCCCCCTGGGCCTGCTCCAGCGCGTCGCGCTGCGCCCGGAACGCCGCATCGCCCAGACGCGGGGCACGCGGCCCGCGGTCCGCGCCGCCCGGCCGCTCAAAGCGCTCCGGACCCGGCCGCCGCGGGCGCAGGTCCTTGCGCTCGGGGGCTCGCCCCGACGCGGGGCCGGGCTTGTTGGCGCCCGGCCGGTCGTCGCCTCGCACCGCCACCACACGCCGCACCGGCGGCCGTGGTGCCGCGGCCGTCTCAGAGGCGGACGAGGGCTCGGATTCGTTCGCTATCGAAGGTGTAGCTTCCTGCGCTTGTTCAGAAAGCGTTTGAACCTTATTTTGTTCAGATTTTTCGGTCGAAACGGGTGCCGACTCACCGCGCAGCGCCAGTTCCAACACCTGCATGGCCTCCTGGATCTTGCCCGCCTCGCCCGAGGCGTTGGCCGCTTCCAGCGCTCTGGATGCATCGAGCACGGCGCGATCATGGGCGCTGAGTTGCGCCGCCACGCGCTCGCGTTCCTCCGTCTTGCGTGCAAACGCTTCGTCGATCGGCTTGCGAAAAGCGTCCCAGAGCTTCTGCTCGTGGCGGCGCTCGAGCGGCACCGCCTGCGCGAGTTGCTGCCAACGCTGCTGCAGCGCCTTGACGGCGTCGATGCGCAAGGCCGGGGCCGCCCCCAGGGCGGCGGCCTCGTCAATCAACGCGTGGCGCTGCTCCAGGTTGCTCTTTTGCGCGGCGGCCAGCGGCGCGCCTGCCGTGGCGATCGCCTGTTTCCATAGCGGTTGCAGTTCGGTGAAGAGCTTTTCACCCACATGGCCACCGGCGCGCCAGCGTTCGCCGAAGTCATGCAGGGCGCGAATGTGGGCCTTCCAGTCACCCGAGTCCGCATGCGCGCTGGCCCAGGCATTGACCTCTTCGATCAGCGCCATGCGCTGCGCCTTGTGCTCCTGCGCCTCGGCGCGGGATTTTTCCAGCCACGCCTCGACCACCTTGTGCGCGGCGTTGCACGCTTCATCGAATTTCTTCCAGAGCGCGTGGTTGGCCACGGCGCCCTGATCCGCCTGCTTCCATTGCTCGCGCAGCTGGCGCAGCATCTCCTGCAGCTTGCGCCCGCCCAGCGCCTGGCCTTCGGGGCGGTTGAGCAGGCCTTCGGCCTTGGCCAGAAGTTCCTCGCGTATCTGGTCGGCGCTCCAGCGCTGCCAGCCTTCGAGTTCGCCCGCCGTCACCAGGGCGGCATGCACCCGCGCCTCCAGCGCGGCATCGACGAAGCGCCCGTGGCTCTTCCAGGCCGCACGCAGCTGCGCGGCCGCGCCCACGCTGGCCTTGCCGTGGCCCTGCGCCGTTTCGGTCTCGAGCTTGGTCAATGCCTCGGTCACCGCCTGCACGGCCTGGGCCGCACGCTGCGGATCCACCGGCGCGCGCGCGGGTTCGGCTGCGGCCACCGCCTCACCCCGGGCCGCGCGCAATTCATCGGCCCACACCGGCACGGAAGGCAGTGGGGCCTTGGCGTCCTCGCTGGCCGCGGCAGCCTGCGTCAGCGCCGCGCCAAACGCCTCCCAGACGAGACCCAGCTGCGTCTGCGCCGCTTCCAGCTGCGGCGGAAAACGCAGATCCACGCTCGGCCAGATCACGTCCTGCGTGATCGCCTCGGCTTGCGTGCGCCAATGCGTCACATCGTCGGACAGTGGTTGAAACGCCGCCTGGGCATCACGCCACGATTTGGTGGAGAGCACCTCGATGCGCTGCGCCATCAGCACCGCCGCCTCGCGCTGCACCTGCACGCGATGCTGCAGATCTTCCACGGCCTTCACGCGCTCGGCCAGCTCACCCTTGAGCGTTTGCAGAGGCTCGCGCGACAGCGGTGCACCGGCCTTGGCCGCGTCGCGCTGCCAGGCCAGGGCATCCGCGATGTTCAGGCGAGCGGCCGCCAGCAGCGCCTGCGCCTTCGCCGCCCAATCGGCGGCAATCGCTTCCTGCGCCACCGCCCGGCGCAGTTCGTCCAGGCGCTCGCGGATCGCCTTGGCCGCGCCCTTGTCGCGCGCGCTCAGCTCCTTGAACACCTCCTGCAGCTGGGCTGTGGGGGGGTCAGTGGCAAGCCAGTCGCGGATGCGCGCCGCGCGTTCGCCAGAGGTGGCCGCCGAGAAGGCCCCACCCGTGAGGGCATCCAGCGGATGCGTGACGGCGGGCTTGCCGCCGGTCGCAGTGGCTTCAGGCTCGGGTACGGGGCTGGAGGTAGAAAAGGGAAACATGAATGGCAAAGGGAAAAAAGCCGGATGGCACGCGCCACCCTCATCCCGCCACGCAATGCGCGTGAGCAGACAAGGGGGCTATTGTGGCGTGGTTTGCGGCCCACGCCGCACAAGCGTCAATCGACCGCCAGTTCCAGCTGCACGTGCGGCGCACCGCCCTGCCCGGTTCCGGCCGACGAGGAGAGCTTGCTGGCGCCAATGAAAAGGCGATCCATGGGAACGCTCCGGGTCGCGAGGTAGTCGCGTACGGCCACGCTGCGCGCCAGGGCCAGCTGCTGCATGGCATCGTCGGGCACGGTGATGCTGGAGAGCAGCAGCTTTTCCATGTCCGCCTGGGGAATGTCCTTGGCGAAGCCGATCACGTTGCGCGGCTTCTTGATGTTGTCCGCGCGCTGGTAGACGCGCTTGAGCAGCACCGCATAGTCACCGTCGCCCACCTGTGTGACCTGGGTCGCGTCCTGCCCGGCCCGCACCGCTTCACGGCGCTTCTCGGCCAGCAGCATGTCCATGAGGCGTTCATGCTTGTAGCCCTGCAGCTCCGAATCCGGGTTGGCCCAGCCCACCACCGTGGCCTTGAGCGCCGGCCGGTCGGCCAGCGCCCGGGCGATGGCGCCCAACTGCTCGTGCGCCTGGGCCGAGAGCGTGCTGCTGCCAGGGGCAAAGGTGACATCGCCCGACTCGTTACCGCCACCGAAGGCACGGGCCAGCAGCGAAAACGGCGCGGTGACGGCCTTCATGATGAGATTGCCGATCACCCTCATGATCACCGGCCCGAGGCTGAAATCCGGGTCGTTGAGCGAGCCGCTGATGGGCAGGTCCACGTCGATCACGCCATTGCGGTCCGCCAGCAGCGCCACGGCCAGACGCACCGGCAGGCTGTTGGGCGCGCCGCTGACCTCGTCGCCAAACGCGAGCTGCTTGAGCACGAGCTTGTTGCTTGCCGTCAATTGCCCGTCGGGCTGCACCTTGTAGGTCACATCCACGCTGAGCTTGCCGCGCTCGATGCCGTGACCGGCGTATTTCACGCTGTAGGGCGACAGCGGGGGCAGTTCCAGGTCGCGCATGTGCCCCTCGATGTCGAGCGCCAGCGGCTTGGCCAGCGGGTTGATCTGTCCGGAAATATCCAGCGTGGCCGTCCCCTGCGCCCTGCCCTTGAGCTCAAGCTGCGCCATCTGCGGCGGCGCGCCCGGCCCCGAGGCCTCGGATGAAAACGCGCTCAGCCCGCCCGTGAGTTCGGTCAGGTTGGCCGAGTAGTTGGGCTTGATGAAGTGATCCGTGAAATCGACGGTGCCATTGACCAGCGCCACCGGTCCGAAGTGGATGCGCGCCGCCGCGGCGCCATCATCGGCCTGCGGACTCGGCGCCGCGGCCGTCGGTCCGGCCGCATCGGCGCTGGCCACCCGGCCGATGTCCTGCAGATTGATGCGGCCGTTTTCCTGCACGATCACGCGGGCAAAAAAATCCGTGAGCGCCGTCTCACGCACGTCCAGCGCGAGCGGTCGCCGGGGTTGCAGCGCCAGCGACAGGCCGCGCAGCGACAGGGTCTTCCAGCGCAGCAGGTCAGCGCCCGGCTGTTCGCCGTTTCCGATATCGGGCTCATCCGCGCCTGCGCGCGGCTTGAGGCGCACCTGCACGTCCCCGAGCGCCGCGTCGCCCTGCACGCCCACGCTCAATCCTTCCCTCGCCTGCGCCAGGTTCACGTCACCCGAAAAATCGCCGTCGGCACGCAACACGTCCACGTTCAGTTCGTCGGGCAGATAGGCCTGCACCACCTGCAGCGGGAGATTTCTGGCTCGCAGGCTGCCCTTCACGCGCAATTCAGGCGCAAGCCCGATGGAGCCGTCCCAGTTCAGCTGGCCGGGATCGGCCTTGCCCGCGCCCACGCGGGCCTGCACACGCAGGCCGAACGCGGGCAGGCGGCCGTTGTCCCACGCCAGATCGTGCGCATCCACACGGAGTGCCGAGACATTGAGCGAGACGGGGCTGCGCGCACCCGCGTCGCGCCATGCCACGGTGCCGTCCTTGAGCTGCACCTCGCGCACCGACGCACTCCACGGGGCGGAATCACCTTGGGAACGGGCCTGCCCGGCGGGGGCAGGCACCCGCCAGTCATCGAACACCCAGGCGCCCGCCTTGTCGCGCTCGACCAGCACCTGAGGCCCCGTCAGCGCCACGTGCCCGACCTGCACCTGGTGGCGGCGCAGATCAATGGTGGCATCGGCCACCTCCAGCTGCCCGAGCGCCAGCTGCTCATTGGCTGGCGCACCGGCCACGCCGGCCTGCCTGAGCGTGGCGCAGCCCTTGCGCACCGCGCATGAGACGCTCACCTGGCTCAGCCGCAGCTGCTGCAGCTTGAGCGTGAGCGCATCCCCCTCCAGCTCAAGACCGACCTTGGCATCCAGCGTGCCCGCGATCACCGGCCTGAGATACTGCGCCAGATACGGCGCGGCAAGCGCCAGTGAAACGCCACTCGCGCTGGTCGAGGCCTGCACGGCATTGCCCGATGCCCGTCCCTGCACTTCGATGCTCGACGGCTCACCGCCCGCCGCGCCACCGCCAAGGCGCAGTGTCGAGCTGAACCGTGCCGGCTGGACGGGCGGCCAGACGGCGTCATGCACCTGCGCCTGCCAGTCGCGCACCTGCCAGGTGGCCTCGGCCGCAGCCCCATGCAAGGTCTCGTCGCGCCAGTCCAGCGCGCCATCGGTCATTGCGAACTGCCTGAGGGCAAACTTCCATGATGCCGCGGACGAGGTCGTTGCCTTCGGCTCCGGTGGCGCTTCCTGCCCCCGTGCCTGGCCCGGCAGATGCATGCTCCCCGACGCATCGCGCCGCAGGTAAGCGTGTGGCGCCTTCAGTTCAATGGACGCGATCTCCACCTGCCGCTCCAAGGGGCGCACATCGCCCAGCGTGACCTTCAAAGCGTCAAACGCGAGCCATTTCTCGCCTTGAGCGTCGGATGCGCTCGCACCATCAAGCTGCATGCTGCCGGAGAGCCTGACCTCGGGGGTATGGGCTTGCGCGGAAAAATCCAGCCCGAGATCGGCGTTGAACTTCGCCGAATCCAGTTTCACGCCCAGGGACGCGGGGATATAGGCCGCCAGTGGCGCAAGGTCGAAATCCCTGATCCGCAGGCGCACCTGTGCCTGGTGGGTATCGGCAAACGGCGTCGCCTGGGCCGACGTATCGAAGGTGCTTCCATCGAGTTCGAAGGCGAGCCTGGGCAAGACCTTGACCTCGCGATCGGCAGGCAGGTTGCTCAGGAAGGGCAGATCCAGGGTGAGACCGCGCAATTCATGCTTCACATGCACCGTCTCATCATCAAAATCCACCGCGCCCCCCCGCAGCTGCACGTTGTAGAGCGCAAAGTGCAAGGGCGGCTGCTCGCCCGTGCCGCCGTGGTCTGCAAAGCGCTGCGCGATATCGTCCACATCGAACATGCCGGGCGCGGTTTGCGCCAGCCGCAGCACAGGGTCGTCGATCTGCAGGGCATCGATCACAGGCGCGAGCCGCCACAGGGACTGCACTGCCATGTTGACGTAAATGCGCGCGACCTGCAGTTGTGGCGCCTTTCCCGAAGGACCGGCCACCGCCACATCGCGCACCGTGAGCTCCAGCGTCCACGGATTGAACGTGACCTGGGCAGCCGTCACCTGCCGCCCGAGCACCGCGGTGCCCTGCTTTTGCAACTGCGATCGCACGATGGGCGGCACGGCAAGCCAGGCCAGGACATAGAGCAGCAGGACAACCGCTGCCGACCACACCGCACGCCGCACCCCCATGGAGTGCGCCTTCATCCAGCTCCTGAGCTGCATCAAACCACCACCAACACGGCAACGACAAAGCGGAAATTGTGCACGCCAGGTTGCAAGGCAAATCGCAACAATTGCAAAAGAAAGCCCGGCGGCGGGGGAGCCCCGAGCGCCGGGCTTGATGGCAGGCATGACAGCCCGTCCACCCTGGGCACCCCGGAGATTGCTGTCCGGCGTACCGGAGGCAAATGATTGCCTCCTTTGGGGCCCCGGAGCTTGCACACGGCGACCTGGCTGGCGCTTCGCGCCTCGCCCGCCGCGGGTACGCGCCCCGAAGCAGATGCCTGCGTCGTGCAGGCAACGCCACCTTATCAGGTTTGAGGCGAAGTGGCCATGGGCACGTTGCAATTTGCAACGCGCTGCAAGCAGTGTTGCATTTGCAAAACCACGCTGCGGTTTCTGGCCGTACAAGTTCGGCCATGGCGCGGAAAATTCAGCGCGAATCATGTCACAACAATTACTTATTTATCTGATACTAGAATTCTTTAGTATTGACTTGGTATTTTGAGACTCCATAGAATCCGCCCAATTCCACGAAAAGTCAGTACAAACCCTTATCACCGCAGGCGCCATCCATCGCATCGGCACGATCCGAACGCGTCGATTCCCTTCCGAACAGCCTGGATGGCGTAACGCCGGACCGTGTGTCCGGTCCCACAAAGCGGATCTGCCCGGTTCGGACAGATGGCAGACCGCCTCAAACCGAAAGGGTCCTCCATGCAGAAGGCAGGCTTGCGTGCCGTCTCTGGCTTGCGCACCTTCACCGGCGACGTTGCCGCCGGTTTCTTTGAAATCACCCACAACAGCCTGGCGCTGCTGGGCCTGGCGGTCGCCTTTGCCCTCATCACGCTCACCGCGCGCCCCGACCTGCGCGAGATGGGGCAACAGCAGCTCATGAGCTGGCTGCAGGAGCAGCAAGTGGCCATGGACGGCTTTGCCACCGAGCCTTTCGCCAGCGAGCGCGCCACCGCCAGCAATCCCAAGGATCTGCCGCGCGAACAGGCCGCGGTGACCTACTGGCTGAGCAAGAAGTACCGCGTGGCGCCCGAGCCGCTCGCGGTGCTCGTGAGCGAGGCCTACGCGATCGGGGCGCGCACCAAGCTCGATCCGACACTGATCCTCGCCGTCATGGCCGTGGAATCGAGCTTCAACCCCTTCGCCCAGAGCGATGTGGGTGCCCAGGGGTTGATGCAGGTGATGACGCGCGTGCACACCGACAAATACGAAGACTTCGGCGGCCGTTTTGCGGCCTTCGACCCCGTGGCCAATCTGCGCGTGGGCGTGAAGATATTGCAGGAATGCATCGCCCGCGCAGGCTCCGTCGAGGGCGGGCTGCGTGCCTATGTGGGCGCGACCAACCTGCCCGACGACACAGGTTACGCCGCCAAGGTGCTGGCCGAGCACGAGCGGCTGCGCCAGGCGGCCAGTGCCGCAGCCAAATCGCCGGTCGTGGCCACCAAGGCCGCTCCCGCGACCCCGGCGCAACAGGTGCAAAAGGTGGCGCTGCTTACCAGCGGCCTCTGAGAAGACACCGCCCACCCGCTGGGTGGCGCGCTACACTCGCGCGGTACGCGACTGGCGATAGGTCCGCGGTCGCCCTGCCCGGGCGGCGCGACTGACGTGGGGCACCGCCGCAAAAGGCACAACACCACGGGGAAGCGTACCGCGCGCGGGCACAAGCCGTGGCGCGTTTTGTCGTTCGCCTGGGCAGCCCTTGCATGCCAAGGGAAAGACACCGCTATCACCTGCCATGTACCAACGCAATATCCTCGTGGAACAGACCGACCCCGAAGTGTGGGCCGCCATCCAGGCCGAGAACCGCCGCCAGGAAGAACACATCGAGCTCATCGCCAGCGAGAATTACGCCTCGCCCGCCGTCATGGCGGCGCAAGGCTCGCAGCTCACCAACAAGTACGCCGAGGGCTACCCCGGCAAGCGCTACTACGGCGGCTGCGAGAACGTGGACGTGATCGAGCAGCTCGCGATCGACCGCGTCAAGCAGCTCTTCGGCGCCGAGGCGGCGAACGTGCAGCCCAACTCGGGCTCGCAGGCCAACCAGGCGGTGCTGATGGCCTTCCTGAAGCCCGGCGACACCATCCTCGGCATGAGCCTGGCCGAGGGCGGTCACCTGACGCACGGCATGGCGCTGAACATGAGCGGCAAATGGTTCAACGTCGTCTCCTACGGCCTGAACGCCAAGGAAGAGATCGACTACGACGCCTTCGAGGCCAAGGCGCGCGAACACAAACCCAAGCTCATCATCGGCGGTGCCTCGGCCTATGCGCTGCGCATCGATTTCGAGCGCATGGCCAGGGTTGCCAAGGAAATCGGCGCGATTTTCTGGGTGGACATCGCGCACTACGCGGGCCTGGTGGTGGCGGGCGAATACCCCAACCCGGTGCCGCACGCCGACGTGGTCACCTCCACCACGCACAAGAGCCTGCGCGGCCCGCGCGGCGGCTTCGTGCTGATGAAGGCCGAACACGAGAAGGCCATCAACTCCGCCATCTTCCCCGGCCTGCAGGGCGGACCGCTGGAGCACGTGATCGCCGCCAAGGCCGTGGCCTTCAAGGAAGCGCTCTCGCCCGAGTTCAAGGCCTATGGCCGGCAGGTGGCGAAAAACGCGCAGGTGTTCGCGCAGACGCTCACCGAGCGCGGCCTGCGCATCGTCAGCGGCCGTACCGAAAGCCACGTGATGCTGGTCGATCTGCGCGCCAAGGGCATCACCGGCAAGGCGGCCGAGGCGGCGCTGGGCCTGGCGCACATCACGATCAACAAGAATGCGATTCCCAACGACCCGGAAAAGCCCTTCGTGACCAGCGGCGTGCGTGTGGGCACGCCCGCGATCACCACGCGCGGCTTCAAGGAAGATGAAACGCGCCTGACGGCGAATCTCATGGCCGACGTGCTGGACAAGCCGCACGACGAGGCCCACATCGCGGCCGTGCGCGCCAAGGTGCAGGCGCTGACCAGCCGCTTCCCGGTCTACCGCTGAACGCCAGCCCGCGAAGGCGCTGCCATGAAGTGCCCGTTCTGCAGCCACCCGGACACGCAGGTCGTCGAGACCCGCGAGTCCGAGGGCGGCGAGTACGTACGTCGCAGGCGCCGCTGCACCGCCTGCGACAAGCGCTTCACGACCTATGAACGGCCCGAGGTGAACTTCCCGGCCATCGTCAAGAAGGACGGGCGGCGCGTCGAGTACAAGCGCGAGAAGCTCGAAGGGTCATTTCGCATCGCGCTGCGCAAGCGCCCGGTGGGCACCGAACAGGTGGACGCGGCCATCGAGCGCATCGAGGAGCGCCTGCTGCAGCTGGGCGAGCGCGAGGTGCTCTCCAACCGCATCGGCGAGATGGCGATGAACGAGCTGCAGAAGATGGACAAGGTGGCCTACGTACGCTACGCGAGCGTCTACCGCAGCTTCGAGCACATCGACGAATTCAAGGCACTGGTCGATCGCGTGGGTGAGTAGTCCGCTATCTTCGCCATAGCTGTCTGCGCTTGATGGATGGGCGCTACAGCCAGATTCAATCCATATTTCCAGGAATGGGCCCCACGGCCTGACGCACGTCCGCGCACTGCGCGCGGTGCAGCAGGGCGTGGTCCATGAGCACGAGCGCCAGCAGCGCCTCGGCGATGGGCGCGGCGCGTATGCCCACGCAGGGGTCGTGGCGGCCACGGGTAGACACCTCCACCGGCTCGCCATGGATGTCGATCGAAGGGCGCGGCGTGAGGATGGAGCTCGTCGGCTTGATCGCCAGGCTCACCTCGATGTCCTGCCCCGTACTCAGGCCGCCCAGCATCCCGCCCGCGTGGTTGCTGGCAAAACCTTGCGGCATGAGCGCGTCGCCGTGCACGCTGCCGCGCTGCGCCACGCTCGCGAAACCGTCGCCGATCTCCACGCCCTTGACGGCATTCAGCCCCATCATGGCGTAGGCGATGTCGGCGTCGAGCTTGTCGTACAGCGGTGCACCCAGCCCCACCGGCACGCCGCTGGCCTGCACGCGGATGCGCGCGCCGCAGGAGTCGTGCGCCTTGCGCAACTCGTCCATGTAGGCTTCATAGCGCGCCACATCGGCCACGGGCGCGAAAAACGGGTTCTGCGCCACGTGCTCCCAGCCCTCGAACGGAATCGGCAACTCGCCGAGCTGGGTCATGCAGGCGCGCAACTGCGTGCCGAATTTTTCGCGCAGCCATTTTTTGGCGACGGACCCGGCCGCCACCGTCGGCGCCGTCAGGCGCGCCGACGAGCGCCCGCCCCCGCGCGGATCGCGCAGGCCGTACTTGTGCCAGTAGGTGTAGTCCGCATGGCCGGGGCGAAACCGCAGCGCGATGTCGCCATAGTCCTTGCTGCGCTGGTCCTGGTTGCGGATGAGCAGCGCGATCGGCGTCCCGGTGGTCCTGCCCTCGTACACGCCCGAGAGGATTTCCACCGCGTCGGGCTCATTTCGCTGCGTGACGTGGCGGCTGGTGCCGGGGCGGCGCCGGTCCAGATCGTGCTGGATGTCGGCGGCATCGAGAGCCATGCCCGGCGGGCAGCCGTCGATCACGCAACCGATGGCCGGGCCGTGGGATTCACCGAAGTTGGTGACGCAAAACAGGGTGCCGAGGGTGCTGCCGCTCATGAATGATCCTGTGATTTGCGATACACAGCGGTCGTTCGTGCCGGGCTGGCGACCGGCGTCATGCCTTCTTCTCGGAAACCGCCGACTCCTCGGGCCAGTCGCGGATGTAGGCCTTGAGCAGCTTGTTTTCGAAGTTCTGGCTGTCAACCACCGCCTTGGCCACATCGTAGAAGCTGATCACGCCCATGAGCTGGCGGTTGTCGATCACCGGCAGGTAGCGCGCGTGACGGTCGAGCATCATGCGGCGCACTTCATCGAGCTCGGTCTCCATCGTGCAGATGAGCGGCCCCGGGTCCATGCTGCGGTAGACCGACAGGCCGTCGAAACGGCCACCGTTCTTCACCGTGGCGTTGATCACCTCGCGGAAGGTGAGGATGCCCACCACGCGCTCGTGCGCCATGACGACGAGCGAGCCGATGTCGTTGTCCGACATGGTGCGCGCGGCGTCCGCCAGCGTGTCTTCCGGCGTGATGGTATAGAGCGTGCCGCCCTTGAGGCGCAGGATGTCGCGAACTTTCATGGCTGATGGGCTGGTGGCGTGTACGGGAGCACCGGCAAATATAGCCCACAATGCATGGCTTCACGCATGACAAGGGAGACCAGGAATGCCCGGCTACGCCGATCCCGGCTTTGACACGCTCGCGGTGCACGCGGGCGCGCGGCCCGACCCGACCACCGGCGCACGCGCCACGCCGATCTACCTCACGACCTCGTTCGTCTTCGAGTCGAGCGACCACGCGGCTTCGCTCTTCAACATGGAGCGCCCGGGCCACGTCTATTCGCGCCTCTCCAACCCCACGACCGACGTGCTGGAGCAGCGCGTGGCGGCGCTCGAAGGCGGCGCAGGCGCGATCGCCACCGCGAGCGGCATGGCCACGCTGCACCTGGCCATCGTCACGCTCATGGGCGCGGGCAGCCACATCGTGGCGAGCACGGCGCTGTACGGCGGCTCGCAGAATCTGCTGAACTACACGCTCAGGCGCTTCGGCATCGAGACCACCTTCGTCAAGCCCACCGACGTGGACGCCTGGCGCGCGGCCATCCGGCCGAACACGAAGCTGTTCCTGGGCGAGACCGTGGGCAACCCAGGCCTGGAGGTGCTGGACATTCCCACCGTGGCGCAGATCGCGCACGAGGCGGGCATCCCACTGCTGGTCGACTCCACCTTCACCACGCCGTATCTGATGCGCCCGCTCACGCTCGGGGCCGACATGGTCTATCACGCGGCCACCAAGTTCCTCTCGGGCCACGGCACGGTGATGGGCGGGGTGCTGGTCGATGGCGGTGGCTTCGACTGGGACGCCTCGGGGCGCTTCCCGGAGCTGGCCGCGCCCTACGACGGCTTTCACGACATGGTGTTCGCGCAGGAATCGAGCGTCGGCGCCTTTTTGCTGCGCGCGCGCCGCGAGGGCCTGCGCGACTTCGGCGCCTGCATGAGCCCGCACAGCGCCTGGCTGATCCTGCAGGGCGTGGAAACGCTGGGCGCGCGCATGGAACGGCACGTGCGCAACACCGAGCGCGTGGTGCAATTCCTCGCCAGCCACCCCTTCGTCGCGCGTGTCGGCCATCCGCTGCTGGAAAGCCACCCCAGCCACAAGATCGCGCAAAAACTGCTGCCGCGTGGCGCGGGCGCAGTCTTCAGCTTCGACCTCAGGGGCAACCGCGAGCAGGGCAAGAAGTTCATCGAAACGCTCAAAATCTTCAGCCACCTGGCCAACGTGGGCGACTGCCGCTCGCTCGTGATCCACCCGGCAAGCACCACGCACTTTCGCATGACGGACGAGGCGCTGCTCGCGGGCGGCATCACGCAGGGCACGATCCGGCTCTCCATCGGCCTGGAAGACCCCGACGACCTGATCGACGACCTCAAGCGTGCGCTCAAGGCCGCCGAGAAGTTCGACGGAAAGGCGGGTGCGTGATGTTCTACGAAGTACAAGGCGCGCCGCTCTTCTGCTACACCGGCGACAAAACGTTTGACGCGGCCAAACCCACGGTGGTGCTGATCCACGGCGTGCTGGGCGACCACAGCGTCTGGATCTGGCAGGCGCGCTACCTGGCCAACCACGGCTTCAATGTGCTGTCCATCGACCTGCCCGGCCATGGAAGGAGCGGCGGCGAGGCGCCCGCCAGCGTGCAGCTGGCCGCGGCCACCATCGCCGCGCTGCTCGATGCCGCAGGTGCGCAAAAGGCCGCGCTCGTCGGCCACAGCTGGGGCTCGCTCATCGCGATGGAAGCGGCCGTGCACCTGAAGGGGCGCATCAGCCACCTGGCACTGATCGGCACCGCCGCGCCGATGAAGGTCTCGCCGGCGCTGATCGAAGCCTCGCAGAGCGACCCCGAGGCGGCGCTCAAGATGATCAACGTCTTTTCGCGCAGCACGCTCGCCTCGCCCACCGGCGCGGGCCTGTGGGTGTACGGCGCGAGCACGGCGCTGGGGCGCAAGGTGATGCGCGGCAACCGTGCGGTGAACGTGTTTCACCGCGGCTTCGTCGCCTGCGACCAATACACGGGCGGGCCGGCAGCGATGGCCGCGATCACCTGCCCGGTGCTGTTCCTGCTGGGCAGGCTCGACCAGATGACGCCACCTGGGGCCGCGCAGCCCCTGATCGACGCCGCGCGCGCGGCGGGCCGGGCCGTGCAGGTGCAGCATCTGCCCGTGGGGCACCACCAGATGACGGAAGCGCCCAACGAAACCACGATGGCGCTGCGCGACTTTCTGCGCCGTGCCTGACGCAACCGCCGCGCCCGTCACGCACTACGAGAACTTTCCAGTCGCCTCGTGGCTGTGCCCGGCGCGGCTGCGTGCGCCCATTGCCGCGATCTACCACTACGCGCGCACGGCGGACGACCTGGCCGACGAAGGCAAGGCCACGGCCGCGCAGCGCCTGGCGGACCTGCAGGCCTACCGCGCCGATCTGCTCGCCTGCGCCCAGGGGCAGCCGACCAGCGCGCGCTGGGCCCATGTGTTTGCGCCGCTGGCCGTGGCGATAGCCCGCCACGCGCTGCCCATGCCGCTGCTCACCGACCTGCTGGACGCCTTCGCGCAGGACGTGCAGATGACGGATCGCGGCGCCACCTACCCCGATCGCGCGGCGCTGCTGGCCTACTGCCGCCGCTCGGCCAACCCCGTCGGGCGGCTGCTGCTGCACCTGTACGGCGTGCAAGCCGAGGCCGCGCTGCGCGAGAGCGACGCGATCTGCACCGCGCTGCAACTCATCAACTTCTGGCAGGACCTGAGCGTGGACCTGCCGCGCGGGCGCCACTATCTGGTGGACGCCGACTGCGCCGCGCACGGCGTGGCGCGTGCCGATCTGGCGGCGCAGCGGCGCACGCCCGCCAGCGACGCGCTCATCATGGACTGCGCCGCCTGGGCGCGCGCCCTGATGCTGCAAGGCGGGCCGCTGGTGCACCGGCTGCCCGGGCGCATGGCCTGGGAGCTGCGTCTTGTGGTGCAGGGAGGCCTCGCGGTGCTGGGCCGGGTACAGGCGCTGCACGGTGCGAGCCTGCTGCAGCGCCCGCGCCTGCGCGCCTGGCACCTGCCGCTCATGCTGGGGCGCGCCGTGGCGATGTAATCCTCGATTGATAGCTGATCGCGACCGCCAGATAAGCGTTACGGGCCAATTTGGCTTAAAACCTCAAACCCAGGGCGGACAGGCGTTCGCATGGGACAATCACGCCCCCATGAGCCCTGAGCAGTACGTCCAGAACAAGGCCGCCGCCTCCGGCAGCAGTTTCTACTACGCCTTCCTCTTCCTGCCGCGCGAGCGGCGCGCCGCCATCACCGCCTTCTACGCCTTCTGCCGCGAGGTCGACGACGTGGTCGACGAGGTGCGCGACCCGGGCGTGGCCGGCGCCAAGCTCGACTGGTGGCGCAGCGAAGTCACGCAGGCCTTTGGCGGGCAGCCCACGCACCCTGTGATGGTCGCGCTGATGCCGCACGTGGGCAGCTACCAGATTGAGCACCAGCAGCTGCTGGACATCATCGAAGGCTGCCAGATGGACCTCCGATACGACAGCTACGAAGACTACGAGGGCCTGGCCAACTACTGCCATTACGTGGCCGGGGTCGTCGGCGAGGTGTCGGCGCGCATCTTCGGCCAGCAGGACCAGGCCACGAGCGACTACGCGCACAAGCTCGGGCTGGCGCTGCAGCTGACCAACATCATCCGCGACGTGGGCGAAGACGCACGGCGCGGGCGCGTGTACCTGCCCCAGGCCGAACTGCGCCAGTTCGGCGTCAAGCCTGAGGACATTGCCCAGCGCCGTTATGGCGAGCCGTTCACGCAGCTGATGCACTTTCAGGCCGAGCGCGCGCACCAAGCCTACGATGAGGCACTGTCCATGCTGCCCGCGGTGGACCGGCGCAGCCAGAAGCCCGGCCTGATGATGGCCAGCATCTACCGCACGCTACTCACAGAAATCGAGGCGGACGGTTTTCAGGTGCTGCACCAGCGCATCGCGCTCACGCCGCTGCGCAAGCTCTGGCTCGCGTGGAAGGTGCAGGCGCTGGGGAAGATGTGAAGGTCGCCATCGTCGGCGCCGGTTGGGCGGGCTGCGCCGCCGCGCTACAGGCCGCACAGGACGGCCACCAGGTCACGCTGATCGAAGCCGCTCGCGACCCCGGCGGGCGCGCCCGCACCCTGACCGTCACGCGCGCGGACGGCCGCACGCTGGAACTGGACAACGGCCAGCACATCCTGATCGGCGCGTACGCTGAGTGCCTGCGCCTCATGCGCCTGGTGGGCGTCGATCCGCAAGTCGCGCTGCACCGCGAGCCGCTGGCGCTTACTTTTCCCGACGGCAGCGGTCTCGCCCTGCCCGACCTGGCGCCGCCCTGGGATGCGCTCACGGGCATCGCCCGCGCGCGCGGCTGGTCATGGCGCGAGAAGCTCGCGCTCTTGAGCCGCGCCGCGCGCTGGCGCATGCTGGGTTTTCGCTGCGCGCCCGGCACCACCGTCGCGCGGCTCTGCGCCGGCCTGCCCCGGCGGCTGGCCGATGAATTCATCGCGCCGCTGTGCGTCTCCGCGCTCAACACGCCTCCAGAGACCGCCAGCGGCCAGGTATTCCTCACCGTGCTGCGCGACAGCCTGTTTGCCGGGCGCGGCGGCTCGCACCTGCTGCTGCCGCGCGTGCCGCTGGGCGCGCTGCTGCCGGAACCCGCGCTGCACTGGCTCGCGCGGCACGGCCACGCGGTGCGCCTGGGCTCGCGCGTGCGGCGGCTTGCCATGCACGAGGGCCGCTGGCAAGTCGATGACGAGCCCTTCGACGCCGTGCTTCTGGCTTGCACCAGCACCGAGGCCGCGCGGCTCGTGCGCGAAGCCGACGTACCGGCCCTCCCACGCGCGCCGCTGCAGGCCTGGGCCAGCGCGGCCGACCCGCTGGACTTCGGCGCCATCGCCACCGTGTATGCCGAACAGCCCGGCGCCAGCGCCCCACTGTTGGCGCGCGCCATGCTGGCGCTGCGCGCCACGGCCACGCGACCCGCGCAGTTCGTCTTTGACCGGGCCCGCCTGGGGGGGCCGGCGGGCGTGCTTGCATTCGTCGTCAGCGCCTTTGCCGGAGAGCGCGACGCGCTATCAGATCAGGTGCTGCAGCAGGCCCGGGAACAGCTGGGCCTGCGCGCGCTGCAGCCACTGCAAACCGTGGTGGAAAAACGCGCCGCCTTCATCTGCGCGCCCGCGCTCGCGCGTCCGCCGCGCACCATCGCGCCCGGCCTGCAGGCCTGCGGCGACTACGTCGCCGGTCCCTGGCCCGCCACGCTGGAAGGCGCCGTGCGGCACGGCCTGGCGGCGGTGCAGAATTTGGCGCCATGACTGAGCACGCCATGCGCCTGAGCCCGCACGAGCTGCGCGACGTGACGCTGGCGCAGGCCATAGAGCGGGCCGACGACGCGCGCACCCTGGTGAGCCAGACCGAGTGGGACGAGGCCACGCGCCAGGCCGTCGATGCCGCGCGCGGCCGCGGCGTGCTGCGCGTGGGCGTGGCCGACGTGGTGGTGCCGCGCGCCGCCGCCATCGTCGACCGCGCCGCCGGGCGCGACACCACCGTCGCCCTGCTGCGGCAGGCGGGCACGCAGGCGCGCTGGCTGGCGCGCGGCCTGCCGCTGCTGGCGCTGCTGCTGGGGCTGGTGCTCGATCGCGTCGCCAACGCGCACCAAGTGGATCTGCTCTCGCCGCCGCTGCTGCTGGTGCTGGGCTGGAACCTGATCGTCTATGCGCTGCTGCTCTGGCACGCCTGGCACGCCCGCCACGCGCCCGCCACGCACGAGCCGCCAGCCTCGCCGTCCGCGCTGCACCAGTGGCTGCTGCGCCGCCAGGCGCACGCGGGTCGGCGCGCACGCCGGGGGCTGGCGGCACGCGTTGCCACCGACTTCATCACGCATTGGTCCGAGCGCACGCGCGCGCGCTTCACGCAGCAGGCCGCCGCCGTGCTGCACCTGTGCGCCGCCGCCTGGGCCGCGGGCATCGCGCTGTCGCTGCTGCTGCGCGGCCTGGTGGTGAGCTACCGCTTCGGCTGGGAAAGCACGTTCCTGGACGCCACGCAGGTGCACGCCATCGTCGGCGTGCTGTTCGCGCCGCTCACGCTGCTGTTCGGCCTGACGCCGTTCTCGCCGCAGGAGGTGGCCGCCACGCAGAACTTCGCCGGCGAAGGCGTGGCCGGCGCGCGCTGGGTGTGGATGTACGTGGGCCTGCTGGCGCTGGTCGTGGTGCTGCCGCGCCTGCTGCTGGCCGCCTGGGCCCATTGGCGCCAGGTGCAGTGGGCGCGGCAGTGCACGCTCGATACGCGCGGCAGCGACTTCGACACGCTGCGCCAGGCACTGCCGGGTGATCTGCTGATCGGCCTGGCGTGCACCACGCCCGCGCTGCGGCCGACCCTGGCCCGCCTGCTGGCGCAGCACGCCGGGCACGATGGCGCCATCCCCAGCGCGCAAGGCGACCGCCTGCGCCTGCTGGAGCCCGCGGATGCCGCCGCGCCCGTCGATGCCGTGGTGCTTTGGGGCGACGGGCCGGCGCCCGCCCTGCCGCCCGCCTGGCGGCAGGCGCCCATGCTCACACTCGCCAGCGCGGCGTTTGGCGCCAACTGGCTGCGTGACGAGGCGCTGTTCGAGCGCCTCGCCGCGTTGCTGCCCGCGCGCCAGCACACGCTGCAACGCCTGAGCCAGGCCTGGCAGGCGCGCAACGAGGCCCTCTTCATCCAGGCGCTGCAGCGGCTGGCCGAGCACCTGCACGCCTGCGCCGCGCTGGTGCACACCGGCGACAGCGCCCCAGGCGCCCAAAACCCCGACAGCGCCACCCGCTACGCCGAGCTGCTGCAAACGCTGGACGCGGCGCTGCAACAGCTCCATGGCCTGCACGAGCCGCACGACACCGAGGCGGCCGCAGCGCCCAGGGCCCTGCCGCCGCCCGCGCGGAGCACGCTGACACCCGGCAGTGACACCACCGCGCTGGCCGTCGGCACCTCGGCCGGCGCGGCCGCGGGGGTGGCCGCCGGCGCCAAGGTGGGCGCGATGATCGACGTCGGCACGGGCGGCCTGACGCTGGGCGTGGGCACGGTGCTGGGCGCGCTGCTGGGCGGCACCGCGGCCTGGGCCATGCGTACGCTGCAGAAAAAGGAGGGGCAGAAGGGCAGCACCGACGAGCTGCTGCGCCGCATGACCGAGGACGCCTGCACGCGCTATCTGGTGCTGGCCCACCTGGGGCGCATGCCCGCGGCGCAAGTCGATGCGCTGGGCACGCACTGGCACGCCGAGGCCGTGGCCGCCGTGGCGGTCCATTGGGCGGCCCTGAACAGCGCGCTGCGCACCGGATCCGCGTCCGACACCGCCTTGCAGCCGCTGCTGCGAACCATCCTGCAAGGCATCCTGTCGCGCGACGGGGCCGGAGCGACCCGCCCCGCGACGGGGATGGATTCAGCGTTGCCATAAGCACATGCGCAAAGTATCTGTGCTCCCACCCGCCTCGGCGCCCATCGCGCGCATACTTGAACCCCTCTCGCGTGCCACGCGCGCTCCAAGGTTGAAACCATGCAACTGCTGAAAAAATTCTGGCTGGCGACTGGTCTGGCCCTCCTGACCACCCTGCCCCTGCTGACACCGGCGCCCGCCATGGCCGCCGACGACCTCGCCGCGATTCAGAAGGCCGGCACGATCCGCATCGGCACCGAGGGCACCTACGCGCCCTTCACCTTCCACCAGGCGTCGGACAACGCGCTCGTGGGCTTCGATGTGGACATCGGCCGCGCCGTGGCCGCCAAGCTCGGCGTCAAGGCCGAGTTCGTCGAGGGCAAGTGGGACGGTCTGATCGCCGGCCTGAACGTGAACCGCTACGACGTGGTCATCAACCAGGTCGGCATCTCGGCCGAGCGCCAGGCCAAGTACGATTTCTCCCGGCCCTACATCGCCTCGGCCGCCGCGCTCATCGTGCGCGAGGACAACGCCGGCATCAAGGGCTTCGCCGACCTCAAGGGCAAGCGCTCGGCCAACAGCATCAGCAGCAACTTCGCCAAGCTCGCCGAGCGCAACGGCGCGCAGGTGGTGGCGGTGCAGGGCTTCAACGATGCCGTCGCACTGCTGCTGGCGGGCCGTGTGGACGCCACGGTCAACGACTACCTCTCCTACCTCGACTTCAAGAAACAGCAGCCGCAGGCCAAGGTGAAGGTGGTCGCGCGCGACGACAGCGCCGAGTTCGGCGTCTCGGGCATCCTGATGCGCAAGGGCCAGGCGCAACTCAAGGCCGCGATCGACAAGGCGATAGCCGACATCATCGCCGACGGTACCTACAAGAAGATCTCCGAACGCTACTTCGGCGAAGACCTCTCGACCAAGCTGCACTGACGCAGCGCCAGAACCCGCCTGACGAGGATCGTGCCCGACTGGCTCCATCTGATGTGGCAATCCCTCTGGCCGCTGCTGGTCGGGGGGATCAAGTTCACCGTCCCGCTGGCCCTGCTGTCGTTCGCGGCGGGGCTAGCGCTGGCCTTCTGGGCGGCGCTCGCGCGCCTGTTCGCGCCCGCGCCCGTCGCGCTGCTGGTGCGCTTTTACATCTGGCTCATCCGCGGCACGCCGCTCTTGGTGCAGCTCTTCGTGATCTTCTACGGCCTGCCGAGCCTGGGCATCGTGCTCGATCCGTTCACGGCGGCGCTGATCGGCTTTTCGCTCAACATCGGCGCCTACAACGCCGAAGTGATCCGCGGCGCCATCGAGGCCATCCCGCGCGGCCAGTGGGATGCCGCCTATTCGATCGGCATGACGCGCGCGCAGGCCATGCGCCGCACCGTCCTGCCGCAAGCCGCGCGCGTGGCGGTGCCGCCGCTAGCCAACTCCTTCATCGCGCTGGTCAAGGACACCTCGCTCGCCGCCGTCATCACCGTGCCCGAGATCTTCCAGGCCGCGCAGCGCATCGCCTCTGTCACCTACGAGCCGCTGGTGCTCTACGTGGAGGCGGCGCTCATCTACCTCGTGCTGTGCTCGGTGCTCTCGTCGGCGCAGGTGCGGCTGGAGCGCCATTTCAGCCGCCACGCGGTGTTCGCCGAGGGCCAGCGATGATCGCCCTGCAGGACATCCGCAAGGCCTTCGCGGGCAACGAGGTGCTGCACGCGGTGAGCGTGCAGATCGCGCCGGGGCAGGTCACCGCGCTCATCGGCCCCTCGGGCAGCGGCAAGAGCACGCTGCTGCGCTGCGTGAACCTGCTCGAAATCCCCGACGCGGGCCGCCTCACGCTGGGGCAGGAAGAGATCCGTTTCACCCCCGGCACGCGCCCCAGCCACGAGGCGGTGCAGCGCGTCCGACTGCAGACCGGCATGGTGTTCCAGAACTTTCAGCTCTTCGCCCACCAGAGCGCGGTGCAGAACGTGATGGAGGGCCTCGTCACCGTCAAGCACTGGGACAAGGCCCGCGCCCATGCGCGTGCACTGGCGCTGCTGGAGAAGGTAGGCCTGAAGGACAAGGCCGACGCCTGGCCCGCCAACCTCTCGGGCGGCCAGCAGCAGCGCGTGGCCATCGCCCGCGCGCTCGCGCCCGAGCCGGCGGTGCTGCTGTGCGACGAACCCACCTCGGCCCTGGACCCGGGCCTGGCCGCCGAGGTCGTCGCCGTGCTCAGTGACCTCGCACGCGAAGGCATGACCATGCTGATGGCCACCCACGACCTGCGCCTGGCGGCGCAGGTGGCGAGCCACACCGTCTTCCTGCAGGACGGCGCGGTCGTGGAAGCGGGCGATTCACAAGCCATCTTCAAAAATGCGAGGGACGAGCGCACGCGGGCGTTCGTCAAAACGCTGGCCAGCGCCTGACTCACGGTTGCCTACCGCCGATCCGCCAGCGCGTGCGCGATCGTGCCCAGGTCCACGTACTCCAGTTCGCTGCCCACCGGCACGCCGCGCGCCAGGCGCGTGACGTGCACGCCCCGGCGCTGCAAGGCTTCTGAGATCGCGTAAGCGGTGGCCTCGCCCTCGGCGGTGAAGCTCGTGGCGAGGATCACCTCCTGCACCACGCCGTCCTGGGCGCGCTCCATCAGCGGCTGCATGCCGATGTCGCGCGGGCCGACGCCATCGAGCGGCGACAGGCGCCCCATGAGCACGAAATACAGGCCGTGGAAGGCGCCGGTGCGCTCCATCGCCGCCTGGTCGGCGGGCGTTTCCACCACGCACAGGCGCGTGGCGTCGCGCTCGGCATCGGCGCAGATGGCGCAGATGCGGCCTTCGGTAAAGGTATGGCAGCGCTCGCAATGCCCGGTGTGCTCGGCCGCCTGCTGTAGCGCGCGCGAGAGCATGAGCGCGCCTGCCCTGTCGTGCTGCAGCAGGTGAAACGCCATGCGCTGCGCGGACTTCACGCCCACGCCGGGCAGGCGCCGCAGCGCCTGGATCAGCGCGTCGAGGCTGTGGGTGTCGTTCATGTCAGATCGGACACGGCGTCAGAACCGGTCCAGACCAAACGTCGAACACCGTGGCCGCCGCATCAGAACGGGAATTTCATGCCGCCCGGCAGGCCGGGCATGCCTGCGGTGATCTTGCCCATCTTCTCCTGCGAGGTGTCCTCGGCCTTGCGCACGGCGGCGTTGAAGGCGGCGGCGACGAGGTCTTCGAGCATGTCCTTGTCGTCGGCCAGCAGGCTGGGGTCGATGGTGATGCGCTTGACGTCGTGCTTGCAGGTCATGACGACCTTGACCAGGCCTGCGCCCGATTCGCCTTCGACCTCGATGTGTTCGAGCTCTTCCTGCGCCTTCTTGAGGTTGTCCTGCATGGCCTGCGCCTGCTTCATGAGACCGGCGAGCTGCCCTTTGTTGAACATGAGTCTTTCCTTGTGGGTTCCAAAAATGCCTATGCCAGCCTGACGCTGCCGGGCACGATTTTCGCCCCGAAATCACGCATCAGCTGCTGCACCTGCGGATCGTTGCGCACGATGGCCTCGGCGCGTGCCTGCTGCTCGGCGGCGACCTGCGCATTGCGCCGCGCCGGACTGTCGGCCACGGGGCCGACCTCGACGCTGATCTCGCGCGCCTGCCCCGCCTCCTGCAGGGCCGCGCACAGGCGCTCGCGCGCCGCCGGCTGGTTGAGCGAGGCGCTCTCCACGCGCAGATGCCAGTGATCGCCATCGCGCGCCAGCAGCTCGGACTGCAGGGCCAGCTCGCGCGTGAGGGCGCTGATCTTCTGCTGCGCCACCATCTGCTGCACCAGTTCATGCCAGAACGTGCCCTCTTGCGTGCCACGGTACCGGCCGGGAAGCACCGCTGATGCGGCCGCCTCGGGCTCGGGCTGTGGGGGCAACTCGTGCACCGGAATTTCTATGGTTTCAGTAGCTTCTCGCGCTTTACTGGCGGGCGTTGGAGCCTGTTTTTCCTTGAAATTCTCGGCCGAGCGCACCGGCAGGCGAAGCGGTGCCGGCGGCGTTGGCGGCGCCGGCCGAGGTACCTGCTGCACCAGCGCCTCCTCAACGGGTGCAAGGGCTGGCGCTTCAGGCGGCGTCAGCTTTTTTTTTTCGGCGTCCGCGGGTTGGAATGCCAGCAGCCTGAGCAGCACCATGGTGAGCGCGGCATATTCGTCGGGCGCCAGGCCCAGCTCATCCATGCCATGCAGACAGATGCTGTAGAGCAGCTGCACTTCATCGGCGGGCATGGCCTGCGCCAGGCGCGCGATCTCGGCGCCATCCGGGTCGGCGTCGTCCGCCGGAGACGCTGCATCCGGCGCCACCTGCTGCACGGCCATGCGCTGCAGCACCGCCACCATTTCCTGCAAGGTGGATGCGGCCGACAAGCCCTGCACACGCAGCTCGTCCGAAGTGCGCACCACCGCCGTACCGTCGCCGCGCGCGAGCGCATCGATGAGCGCCAGCACATGGGCGCGGTCGGCGCTGCCCAGCATCTGGCGCACGGCCGCTTCCTGCAGGCTGCCGCTGCCAAAGGCGATGGCCTGGTCGGTCAGGCTGAGCGCATCGCGCATCGAGCCGCGCGCCGCGCGGGCGATGAGGCGCAGCGCCTGCGCCTCGGCGCTGACGGATTCGGCCTGCAGCACCTGCACCAGATGCTCCTGGATGGTCTCGGGCGCCATCGGCCGCAGGTTGAACTGCAGGCAGCGGCTGAGCACGGTGACCGGCACCTTCTGCGGGTCGGTCGTCGCCAGCACGAACTTGAGGTACTCGGGCGGCTCCTCCAGCGTCTTGAGCATGGCGTTGAACGCCGTGTTGGTGAGCATGTGCACTTCGTCGATCATGAAGACCTTGAAGCGCCCCTGCACCGGCTTGTAGACCGCCTGCTCCAGCAGGCCCTGCACCTCATCCACGCCGCGATTGGACGCGGCATCGAGCTCCACGTAATCGGGAAAACGCCCGGCGTCGATCGCCGTGCAGGCGGGGCACACACCACAAGGCGTGGCGGTGATGCCGCCCGTGCCATCGGCGCCGATGCAGTTGAGCGACTTGGCCAGGATGCGCGAGACCGTCGTCTTGCCGATGCCGCGCGTGCCGGTGAACAGGTAGGCATGGTGCAGGCGCTGCTGCGTGAGCGCGTTGGTGAGCGCGCGCACCACGTGCTCCTGCCCGACCATCTCCGAGAAATTGCGGGGGCGGTATTTGCGGGCGAGCACGAGGTAGGACATGGCAGGGATTCTATGTGGCTCCGTTACCCCGGCGATGTCCCCACCCGCATACAATCGACCCCGACGGGCCTCCCCGCATGGCGAAGCAGCCAACCGGGTCAGGTGGGGAACCAAGCAGCCCCAACTGTGGAACCAGTGCCGGGGGTAAGGCTCGTCACCTCTCACACCAAACACACCCAAAAGACGGTCTGAATTAGGCTAGAATAGCCATCCTTTGTGGGGGGGTAGCTCAGCTGGGAGAGCGCCGCGTTCGCAATGCGGAGGTCGGGAGTTCGATCCTCCTCCTCTCCACCACCATTCAAAAAAAACCAACCGTTCCAGGTTGGTTTTTTTTCGCCCGCCTCCAGACACCGGCCCCTCAAACCGCAGCCGCCCGGCTTGCCAGACGCTCCTGGAAGCGTTGCACGTCAATGATGGCCCGCTGGTGCATGCCCTCGCCTATCAGGCCAGCATCGTCGCTGCATCTCACTTTGAACGTCAGCGACTTGCCCTTGACCTCGACCAGCTCCACCTGCGCCACGACCTTCATGCCCACCGCAGTAGCCGCCACATGGTTCATGTCCACGCGTGTGCCCACCGTTCGCTGGCTGTCCGTGAGGTAGGGCCGCAGCGCCTGGATGCACGTTTGCTCCATGAATCCGATCATCATGGCCGTGGCAAAGACTTGCGGCATGTCCGCAAAGCCGGGCCAGTGGCCTACCTGCGGCACGGCATGGGCCGCGGTGACCACCATGTGCTCCGAGTGACGCAAGCCAGGGAGCGAGGCTGGCAAAGGGGTTGATGTACTCATAATTTGCCCAGTCGCATATTGATGGGCCAGCGCACCGCGCGGAGATGCGTTGGATCGCCCCAGAGCGCCGTCAGATCTGACGCAAAGCTTTGCAGGATGCCCTCGCGCGACGCTTCGCGCACGCTGCGAACAGCCGACCATGTGGAGATATAGCCCAGCAGCTCTTCCAGATTCCAGTCCTTGCGAATTTCCAGGGCTGGAGCCGTTTGTTCGGCAAAAGGAAATGGCAGATCCGCATAGCCGGTATCCACGAGTTTGCGCTCGGCCGGCCAGTAGGGACCGATCTCGCGCCAGTAGAAGTGCCCGAAACGAGGAGCCAGCTCATCGTCCAACCGCGGTACGCCGTAACTGATCAGGGCAAGCACCGCGTTCGCGGCCCCGATCCGCCGCACTTGATCGTAGAAGCGCGGCAGATCGAACCAGTGCGCGGCTTGGGCCGCCGTGATCAGGCTGGCGCCATGGTCGGCAACGGGCAGTTGCTCCGCAGGGGCGCAGGCGTACGCCACACGAGGATGGGCGCTGGCGTGGGCAATTTGGTCGGCACTGGGGTCCAGGCCCAGCACCTTGTCGAAGTGCATGGCCAGTTGACCCGTCAGCTGACCATTGCCGCAGCCGACATCGACCGCCAGCACTGTGTCCGGAGACACACTTGCAAGGAACCGTGCCAGCTCGGGCGGGTATTCGGGCCGAAAGCGCGAGTAGGCGCGGCCTCCCTGGTCGAACCAGTTTCGGGCGCCTTTGGCCTCATTCGCCATGGGCGTTCTCCTCCAGGGGCGCCGGGACCGGGGCGGCGTCGGCAGCGCGGCGCAAGCGGTCGGCAAAGCCTTCGCGTTCCAGCGCCCCCGCAGCAGCTCCCAGCACCCGTCGCAATGGATAGCCAATTTCAGCTTCTAGCACCGCAATCGCAGCAAAAGTGATTTCCCAATGTGGCTGCAACCTCCCCAGCAGCGCGGCACCGTCCGGCGTCAGGCGAACGCCGCTCTTGCGGGCATCGTCCATAGGACGCTTGACCAGGATGCCATCGGCAACCATCAGGGCGACGGTCTGGCTCACTGCACCCTGGGTCAGGTGGGTGGCTCCCGTGATGTCGGTGACGGTTTCCGCTCCAGCCGCAATGGCTCGCAAAACCGGGGTGTAGCGGGCGCGATAGCTGAGGCTCAGGTCGCGGTAATGCTCTTCAGCACCTTGATCGACCAGTTCAGTGACGTATCTGAGCAGTTCGCCCAGACCGGACATCGTTTTGGTGTTCATGCAGCCATTTTACATTAGCGCTAATGTAAAAGGGCTGCATGGCCTGATGCTTGAAGCCGAGAACGGTCCTTACGCAAACTCAGAGGGCGGCCGGTTCGACCCTTGTCTGCCCTCTGTTCCTCGGAATCCTGTCGATGACTCAGTGAGGCAGCTCGATGGACTTCCAGCCGCTGTGGTCGAAATATTTGCCGTAGGCGTTGGAGGCCTGGGCGATCTGCACCACGCCCGCGGCGCGCTTGGCGTCGCCCCGCTTGCCCTGCGCGGCTTCCACACCCTCCACCAGCTCGGCGACGATGAGGTGCAGCTGGGCGTCGGCCTCGGGGGGCAGCTTGCAGTTCTCCACCAGGAAGGTGACTTGCTTGCCCACGGCGTCGCCGAAAGCGTTGTAGTCGGCCGCGGTCACCTTGCCCGCGTGGGCGGCGGGCAGGATCTGCGTGGTCGATTGACGAATGGCCGTCATTGCCTGGCGCAATGGCGCGTCGGTGACCCATTTCTCGCCGGCGTTGAGCTGCAACTGATGGGTCTCGGCGCTGCCGTGGTGGTCATGCGCGGTCGCGGCCATGGAGGCCAGGGGGGCGGCCAGGGCGGCGGCCAGCAGCAGTGCGGTGAATTTTTTCATGGAAACGCTCCGTTGAAAGTTGAACGATGCAAGGCGGCTACGCGGGTTGCGTGGCGGCCTTGCTGTCTTCAACGAAGGGCGCGCGGGAATGTTCCATCTGTTTTGCGTTTTTTGACGCTGGCGCCTGCAAACGTACTCAAGATCTCATTTGCGGTGCAGCAGCTCCTCCTCCGTCGCCTCCTCGGCGTAGCGGCTCAGCAGCAGTTGCAGCAGCCGCTCGCGCTGGCCTTCTTCCAGCAGCGCGCGCTCGGCCAGCAGCTGGGCAATCACGCGCTGTTGCTGCGCGGCCTGCAGACGGCCGATGGTGGCCTGCTCGGCGTCGATGGCCGCGCGGTCTGGCGTGGCGGCGAAGATGTGACGCACCAGGGCGTCGCGGTGGCGGCGTATGTCGCTCCAATTGGCCGACAGGTCGTGCAGGAAAGGCGCCTCCAGAGCGTCCCAGCGCGCGCGCTGCTCGGGCGTGAGCTGCAGGTAGTCGGGCAGGTGCACGGCCGGCTGGCTCGCTGATGGCGGCGATGCCACCGGAGCGGGGCGCAACGCCAGCGCCGCGAGCACGCCCAGGTTGAGCGCCAGTGAGACGGCCAGCAGGGTGCGGATCCAGGCGGGGTGTTTCATGGCAGGTTCCTCGGCAGTCGGCAAATTTCGGCGGCGGCGCACAGCCCGCCAGGTGGCACGGGATCGAACACGCGGGCCATCGCGGTGCCGGTCGTCACGGCCGTCGTGGGAATGGCCGCGCCCGTGCCCAGCAGCAAGCCGCCCAGCCACAGGCCCGACACCAGGGCCGCGCCGGTCGCGACGCCCGCGGGCAGCCAGTTCGGCAGGCTCCAGCCGACACGCCGGGGCTTGGGGGGACGCCGCGGCAGCCGGTCCTGCAGCTGCGCCGCCAGATCAAAGCCCAGCGTGGGCGAAGGCAGCGCGCGCAGCTGCTGGCGCAGCGCCTGCAGCGCATCGAGCTGCTGGCGGCACGCCGGGCAGCCGAGCAGGTGCTGGCGCAGCGCGGCCTGCCGGCGTGCGGGCAGGGCCTGGTCGGCATAGGCGGAAAGGTCTTCGGTGCGAGGGCAGGTCATGATGGCTCCTTGCGATCAGCGTGGCATGTGTTGCAGCAGCCCGGTGCGCGCACGGGCGATGCGGGATTTGACGGTGCCCAGGCTGATGCCCAGCACCTCCGCGATGTCTTCGTAGGGCATGTCCTCGATGTCGCGCAGCAGCAGGATCTCGCGGTGCTCGACCGACAGCCGCGCCAGCGCGGCCTCCAGCGCCGCGACGCGCTGGCGTGCCTGCAGCACGGCCTCGGGCGTGGGCGTGTCCGCCGGCAGCTGCTCGTGCAGCACCTCGTCCAGCGCCACGAACTCCACGTGCCGCGCACGGCGCAGCCGATCCAGCGCCTGGTTGCGCGCGATGCGAAACAACCAGGTGGACAGGCGCGCCTCCGGGCGCCAGCGCGCAATGGCCTGGTAGGCGCTCAGAAAGGTCTCCTGGGTCAGCTCACGCGCATCCTCCTGCGAGCGGGTCATGCGCACCAGGAAACGGTAGATGCGATCCTGGTAACGGGTCACCAGCTCGGAAAACGCCGCAGCCTCACCGCGCTGGGCTCGGGCAATGCAGTCGGTTTCATCAGGAGGACTTGATGCAGGCATTGGCACCATCAACGCATACGCCGCGCAAAAGTTCCATCTCTGCCGTGAAGGCACACGACCACGGTGCGCACAGGCGGATGAAAAAAAGGCCAACCGCGAACGGTTGGCCTTTTTAGCATTGGTGGAGGTAAGCGGGATCGAACCGCTGACCTCTTGCATGCCATGCAAGCGCTCTCCCAGCTGAGCTATACCCCCAATGTTGGCGGAGTGGACGGGACTCGAACCCGCGACCCCCGGCGTGACAGGCCGGTATTCTAACCAACTGAACTACCACTCCAGCACAGCTTTTGCTGCTCTGATAAACAAAGCAGCCAAGTGCCGTACAACTTGGCGACCCTACGGGGATTCGAACCCCGGTACTCACCGTGAAAGGGTGATGTCCTAGGCCTCTAGACGATAGGGTCAAATTCCCAGGAACTTTCGTTCTTTCTCTCCTGAGCGCTTCGATCTGAATTGCGATCTGATCGTTATCAGGAAAGACGCGCATTGTAGCGTGGAATTTCAGCGTGTTTGGAGTCGCGCGAGGATTTTTTCCCGGCCCAGCAATTCGAGCACCGCGTCGACCGAAGGCGTGTGCGCCACGCCCATCGTGAGCACGCGCACGGGCATGGCGAGCTGCGGCATCTTGGCGCCTTGCGCCTTCAAGACGCCCTTGATGGCGGCGTTGATCGCCTCGCGCGTCCACTCGACGTCGTGGATCGCCTGCGCGAACGCGGCCAGCAGCGGCTCGGCCGCGGGCGTGAGGTGCTGCGCGGCGTCTTCGGCATTGCATTCGATCGCATCGACGTAGAACAGGCGCACCCAGCGGGCCAGGTCGACCAGCGTCTCGCAGCGGTCCTTGAACAGCGCGCAAATGCGCGGCAGGCGCTCGTCAAGCCGCGCGGCGGCGACACCCTCCTGCTCGGCGAAAGGCGTGACCAGGCGCGCCAGCTCGGCCTCGTCCAGCGCCTTCAGGTGCTGGGCGTTGACCCAGCGCAGCTTGGCCTCGTCGAACTGGCCGGCGCTCTTGCCCAGGTGGTCGAGGTTGAACCATTCAAGGAACTGCGCGCGGCTGAAGATTTCGTCGTCGCCGTGGCTCCAGCCCAGGCGCGCGAGGTAGTTGACCATGGCGTCGGGCAGGTAGCCCGCATCGCGGTACCAGGTGACGGGCTTGGCGCCGCGGCGCTTGCTCATCTTATCGCCGTCTTCGTTGAGCACCGTGGGCAGGTGCGCGAAGACCGGCGGCTTGACGCCCAGCGCCTCGTAGATGTGGAGCTGGCGCGGGGTGTTGTTCACGTGGTCGTCGCCGCGGATGACGTGCGTGATGCGCATGTCCATGTCGTCCACGCAGACGCAGAAGTTGTAGGTGGGCGTGCCGTCGGGGCGGGCAATCACGAGGTCGTCGAGCTCGCTGTTGTGGAACTCGATGCGGCCCTTGCACTGGTCGTCCCAACCGACCACGCCGGTCTGCGGCGTCCTGAAGCGCAACACGGGCTGCACGCCTTCGGGGATGGGCGGCAGCACCTTGCCCGGCTCGGGGCGCCAGGTGCCGTCGTAGCGCGGCTTTTCCCTGGCAGCCATCTGGCGCTCGCGCAGCGCGTCGAGCTCCTGCTGGCTCATGTAGCAGGGGTAGACGTGGCCGCCGGCCTTGAGCTGCTCCAGCACCTCTTTGTAGCGCGCCATGCGCTGCATCTGGTAGTACGGCCCCTCGTCGATGTCGAGCTGCAGCCACTGCATGCCTTCGAGGATGACGTCCACCGCTTCCTGCGTGGAGCGCTCCAGGTCCGTGTCTTCGATGCGCAGGATGAAGTCGCCCTTCATGGCGCGCGCGTACGCCCACGGATAGAGCGCCGAACGGATGTTGCCCAGGTGGATGAAACCCGTCGGCGACGGGGCGAAGCGGGTGCGTACTTTTTCTTGGGTCATTGCAAAGTGTCCAGACCGCGCAGCAGATCGGCCTTGAGGTCGTCCATGTGTTCCAGGCCCACCGAGATGCGGATCAGGCCCTGTTTGACGCCCGCCGCCTGGCGCTGCGCTTCGGAAAGGCGCCCGTGCGAGGTGCTCGCCGGGTGGGTGATGGTGGTTTTGACGTCGCCGAGGTTGGCGGTGACCGAACATACGCGCGTGCGGTCGATCACGTGAAAGGCGTTGGCACGCAGCTGCTCGGGCGAGGTGCCGACCACATCGAACGCGAGCACCGTGCCGCCCATGCCGCGCTGCTGGCGCATCGCCAGTTCATGCTGCGGGTGGCTGGCCAGGCCCGGGTAGTGCACGCGCGCGACCTTGGGGTGGGTTTCGAGCCAGGTGGCGAGCTGCAACGCGGCGGCGCTTTCCGCCTTGACGCGCAGCGCCAGGGTTTCCAGACCCTTCAGCACCACCCAGGCGTTGAACGGCGAGAGGTTGAGTCCGCCGCTGCGCAAGAAGGTGCCCATCACGCCATCGACGAGTTTCTCGGTGCCGCAGACGGCGCCGGCCATCACGCGCCCCTGCCCGTCGAGGAGCTTGGTGCCCGAGTGCACGATGAGATCGGCGCCGAACTCCACCGGGCGCTGCAGCACCGGCGAGGCGAAGCTGTTGTCCACCGCGAGCAAGGCGCCCGCGCCGTGCGCGATGTCCGCCAGCGCGGCGATGTCGCACAGGTCGGTGAGCGGATTGGTCGGCGTTTCGGCGAACAGCAGTCGGGTGTTCGGCCGCACGGCCGCGCGCCAGGCCTGCGCATCGGTCTGCGCGACGAAGGACGTCTGCACGCCGAAGCGCGCCATCTCGCTGCCCAGCAGCTTCATGGTGGAGCCGAACATCGACTGCGACGCGATCACATGGTCTCCCGCCTTGAGCACCGTCAGCGCCACGAGCAGGATGGCGGCCATGCCGGTGGCCGTGGCCACCGCGCATTCGGTGCCTTCCATCTTCGCCAGGCGCTGCTCGAAGCTCGCCACCGTGGGGTTGGCGGTGCGCGTGTAGGTGTAGCCCGGCTCCTCTTTCGCGAAGCGGCGCGCCGCGCTTTCGCAGTCGTGCTGCACGAAGCTGCTGGTGAGGAACAGCGCCTCGCTGTGCTCGCCATAGCTGCTGCGCGCCACCGCCTCGCGCACGGCGTAGGTTTCGGGGTGCAGTCCCTCGGGCAAATCGGATCGTTCCTGGGTCATGGTTTTCAAAAACAGGAGCTGTTAACGCCCTGTCCACATAGGGTTCTGAATGTTTTGCATCTTGAATCAAGCACTGACAAGCGCTGGCTACTCACTTTTATGAAGCCTCCGCATTGGGCAGCGACAGCCGCGACTCCTGCGCATCGTCCGCTTCGTCGGCGCCGGCCTCGCGGGTGCGCTCGGAGCGCAGCTGGGCCAGATCCGCCTCGGTCAGGCCCGTGATGTAGACGCCATCGAAACACGAGGCCTCGAACCCCGCCATGGCGGGTCGCAGTTGCCCGATGGCGCGCTTCATGGCCTCCAGATCCTGGTAGATCAGCGCGTCGCAGCCGATGTAGGCGCGGATGTCCTCCACCGTGCGTCCGTTGGCGACCAGCTCCTCGCTCGTGGGCATGTCGATGCCGTAGACGTTGGGAAAGCGCACCGGCGGCGCGGCCGAGGCCAGATAGACCTTGGTCGCGCCCGCGTCGCGCGCCATCTGCACGATCTCCCGGGACGTGGTGCCACGCACGATGGAATCATCGACCAGCAGCACGCGCTTGCCCTTGAACTCGCTGCCGATGGCGTTGAGCTTCTGGCGCACCGATTTCTTGCGCGTGGCCTGCCCCGGCATGATGAAGGTGCGGCCCACGTAGCGGTTCTTCACGAAGCCCTCGCGGTACGGAATGCCGAGCTTTTGCGCCAGCTGCATGGCGCTGGGGCGGCTCGATTCGGGCACCGGGATGATGGTGTCGATCTCGCTCGGCGGCACGGTGGAGATCACGCGTTTGGCCAGCGTCTCGCCCATGTTCAGCCGCGCCTGATAGACCGAGATTCCGTCCATGATGGAATCGGGGCGCGCCAGATAAACATACTCGAAGATGCAGGGGTGCAGTTCGGCGTGTTCGGCGCACTGGGCCGATTCGACGCGGCCGTCCTCGTGCACGAGCACGGCCTCGCCCGGCGCGATGTCGCGCACGAGATGCAGCGAGGTGCCTTCCAGCGCCACGGATTCGCTCGCCACCATCACGGTGCCGTCGTCGCCGCTGCCCATGCACAGCGGGCGGATGCCCCACGGGTCGCGAAACGCCAGCAGGCCGAAACCAGCGATCAACGCCACCACGGCATACGAACCCTGCACGCGCCGGTGCACCGCGCGCACGGCGGCAAACACCTCGTCGGCCTGCAGCTGGACGCCTTGCGTGGCGCGCCCGAGTTCATGCGCCAGCACGTTGAGCAGTACCTCGGAGTCGCTGCCGGTATTGGTGTGGCGATGGTCGTTGTCGAACAGCTCGCGGCGCAGGCGGCTGGCGTTGGTCAGGTTGCCGTTGTGCGCCAGCACGATGCCAAACGGCGCATTGACGTAAAACGGCTGCGCCTCTTCCTCGCTGGTGCTGCTCCCCGCCGTCGGATAGCGCACCTGCCCCAGGCCGCTCGTGCCCGGCAGGGCGCGCATGTTGCGCGTGCGAAAGACGTCGCGCACCATGCCCTTGGCCTTGTGCATGAAGAACTTGCGGCCCTGCTCGGTGACGATGCCGGTCGCGTCCTGCCCCCGGTGCTGCAGCAGCAGCAAGGCGTCATAGATGAGCTGGTTGACGGCACTGCGACCGACGACACCGACGATTCCACACATGGTTTTTTCCTTTGTGGGCGGCCTGCGCGGCGCCCTCACGCTTCACACGGGCCGCACGCTCACCCACTCGCGCGGCAACACCGGCCCAAGACCCTGGAGCACACCCTGCAGCGCGGGCACCACACGCGACTGCTGCCACCAGGCCTCGGCAGGCACGGGCGTGAAGCCCGCAGCCCAGACGATGACGAGCAGCAGCGCCAGCCCCCGCACCACGCCGAACAATGCGCCCAGTGCACGGTCGGCCGGCCGCAATCCGGCCACGGTGATCAATTTGCGAGCCAGCGCGGCAAGCAGGCCGCAGGCAAACACCACGACGATGAACAGCAGGATGAACCCCGCCACCGGACGCCACGGCGCCTGCGCCTCGCCCCAGGGCAGCAGCGCGCCCGCCTCCACCGCCCACCAGCGCGCCACCACGAAGGCCAGCACCCAGCCGAGAAGCGACAGGACTTCAAACACCAGGCCGCGCCACGCGCCGAGCACCAGAGAAACCACCAACACCGCCAGCAAGCCCCAGTCAAGTGCAGCCATGGGCTTTGCCGCGTACACCGCGCATCACAGTGCCAGGACGACGCCGTCGAGCCCCAGGCCCTTGATGCGCCCCAGGACCTTGGCCGCCTCGGCACGGCTGGCAAACGGACCCACGCGCACGCGCGTCGTACGTGTGCCATCCTTGCCCTGAATCTCTTGCGCATAGGTCTTGATGCCCGCGCGCTCCAGCCGCGCGCGCACCTCGCGCACCTTGCCCTGGTCGGCATACGCGCCCACCTGGACGACGACCCGCTCGCCCTGCGCGCTGGCCGCGGGAGCCGCCGCCACGGCGGTCTTCGGCGCGTGGCCCTCCAGCAGGGCACGTGCGCGCGCCGCATCGTTGGGGGGTGCGGGTGCCGGCGCGGGGGGCGCCTCTGCCTTGGGCTTGGCTTTGGGCTCGGGTTTGGACTCGGCCTTGTGCTCGGGTTGCGGCACCGGTCTGGTCTCGGTTTTGGGTTCGGGTTTGGCCACGGCGACCGGCGCAGCTGTCGGCGTCGCCGCACTGGCCTGGGGTTGCGCGGGCGCGGCCTTGGGCGCGTTGCTTCCAACCTGCTCCTCGCCCGCCACCAGGCTGGCGTCGGCGGGCACCACCTTGCTCGCGTCCGGCTTCGCCGAAGCGCCCTCCACCACCAGAGGCGTGCTGGCACTGCGGTCGGGAATGTCGATGGCCACCTTCACGGGCACGGTGCGCGGCTCGGTATCGAAGATCAGCGGAAACACGATGACGCCCGCCAGCACCAGGATCACCGCCCCGATGAGGCGCTGACGCGCGCGGCGGCGCAACTCCTCGATGCTTTCGCCCCGCGGCGCGCGGCTTCGTCCGGATGAGCTCTTGGCTGGTTCTTGCGGCTGATTCGCCCAGGGAAACTTGAAAAATGCCATGTCAACCGGGGGCTCGCCAGGTCAGAGATCGAAGTGTTTACCGTGCATCTGCGGCATGCCGTTCTTGAGGATGCCGCCCACCGTGTAAAACGATCCAAAGACGACAATTCTATCAGTGAGCCTGGAGGCCGCGACCGCCGCATCGAGCGCGGTTTGCGGATCGGCGAACACCTCGCTCTTGACGATGCGCCGCCCGCCGCCGCCCTCGCCGCTGCTGCCGCGGCGCGAGCGCGTGACCGACAGGTGCGGCTTGTCGTCCTGCTGCTTGACCGCCTCGGCCAGATCCATGCGCGGCGCATCGTCCTGCACCACCGCGGGCGGCGTCTGCAGCGCCTCCTGCTGCGCGTGAAAACGCTCCCAGCGCTCTTGCAAGTGGGCCGCGGTTTCGGCGCGCGGGGTCGGCAGATCGGTGAAGTACCAGCGGTCGATCAGCGGGCCGATCTTTTCAAAAATGCCCGTGATGTCCTTGTCGGCCATGGCGCCGAACACCGCGTGCGTGAGGCGAAAATGCCCCATGGTGCTCATGCTCGCGGCCAGCGTGGCCACGGCATGCGGGTTGTGCGCCACATCCAGCACCACCACGGGCTGGCCCGGCGCCACTTCAAAGCGCCCCGGCAGCTCCACCAGGGCGAGGCCCGCGCGCACCGCCTGGGCGGAAATCGGCAGCTTCTCGCGGATCGCCTCCAGCGCCGCCAGCGCGCCCGACGCGTTGAAGAGCTGGTTGGCGCCGCGCAACGCCGGGTAGGACATGCCCGCGTAGCGCCGCCCGCGCCCGGCCCAGGACCATTGCAGCTTGTCGCCCGAATAGTTGAAATCGGTGCCAAACCGCCAGAGCGTGGCGCCGATCGCCTTGGCGTGCTCGATCACGCTCTCGGGCGGCACCGGGTCGCACACCACCACCGGTCGGCCGGGGCGCATGATGCCCGCCTTCTCGCGGCCGATGCTTTCACGGTCCGGCCCCAGGAATTCGGCATGGTCCACGTCGATCATGGTGATCACGGCGCAATCGGCGTCGATCACGTTGACCGCATCGAGCCGCCCGCCCATGCCCACTTCCAGCACCGCCACGTCCACCCGGGCCTGGCTGATGAGGCGCAGGATGGCGAGCGTCGTGAACTCGAAATAGGTGAGTTGCACCTCGCTGCCCTCGGTGCGCGCGCGCTCCACGGCCTCGAAATGCGGCAGCAGTTCTTCGGGCTTGACGGTCTCGCCATGGATGCGGCAGCGCTCCTCGAAATGCACCAGGTGCGGCGAGGTGTACACGCCCGGGCGGTAGCCCGCCTGCAGCGCCACCGCCTCGATCATGGCGCAGGTCGAGCCCTTGCCATTGGTGCCCGCCACGGTGATCACCGGGCAGTCGAGGTGCAGGCTCAGGCGCTCCTTGACGAGCGCCACGCGGTCCAGGCCCATTTCTATCGTGTGTGGATGCAGATGCTCGCAATAGTGCAGCCAGCCATCCAGAGTGTCGGGTAGATTTTTCATGGAACCGCAGATTGTCGTGCACGCGGGGCTGGGCGATGATCATGCCCATGAGTACCCCCAAGCCCATCGTCCTTTACGGCATCACGAACTGCGACACGGTGAAAAAGGCGCGCGCCTGGCTCACCGAGCGCGGCGTGCCCTACACGTTCCACGATTTCAGGAAAAGCGGGGTGGATGCGCAGCACCTGCACCGCTGGGCCCAGGCGGTCGGCTGGGAGAGCCTGCTCAACCGCCGCGGCACGACTTGGCGCGGGCTGGCCGCCGACGTCCAGGCCAGCGTGCGCGACGAACACAGCGCCTGCGCGCTGATGCAGGCACTGCCATCGCTCATCAAGCGCCCGGTGGTCGAATGGGACGAGGCCGTGACCGTCGGATTCGACGCGCCCCGATGGGCCACACGCATCTCGTGACATTCGGCGCTGCCTTTACTCAGCTTTACCCTGTCACTCACAAGCCTTGACGCATGCAACCTCAACCTTTTGGCACACTCCAACGTTAAGTGGTCGAGACGTCGACACCATCCGAAAGGAGTTTTCGCCATGAACAAAATCCTCACGCTCGCACTCATCGCCAGCGCCGCTGCGCTTTCGCTGCAGGCGCAGGCCCAGCCGCAGGGGCGCGAAATGGGCCGCGTGCTCTCGGTCACGCCGGTCTCGCAGCAGGTGGCCGTGCCGCAGCAGGTGTGCAACAACGAAACCGTCTACAGCGGCGGGCGTCAGACTTCCGGCGCGGGCGCGGTGCTGGGCGCCGTGGCCGGCGGACTCGTGGGCAATGCCATCGGCGGCGGCAGCGGGCGCGCACTGGCCACCGGTGTCGGCGTCATCGGGGGTGCCATGCTGGGCAACCAGGTGGAAAGCGGCAGCCCCGGCTATCAGAACGTGCAGCGCTGCACCACGCAGACGCGCTACGACAACCAGTTTCTCGGCTACGACGTGGTCTATGAATACGGCGGGCGCCAGTACACCACGCGCACACAGTCCGATCCGGGCCAGTGGATTCCCGTGACGGTGCAGCCCGCCGTGGCGCCCGCGCCCAGCTACCAGCCCGGCTACAGCTACTACGAGGTACCCCAGCCTGCCGTGGTGGTGACGGAAATGCCGGTCTACACCACGCCCGTGTACCCGGCCCCGGCGATCGGCGCGACGATCGAGTACCGCGACGGCGGCGGCTGGGATCGCGGCCGCCACCGCGGCTGGCGCTGAAAGCCCGCGGGCGGGCACACCGCCTCACGGGGCGCCTGTCCGGGGCCGCCCTAAAATCGGCGGCTTTCATTCCAACGACACCCGCGGCACGCCAGCAAGGCGTGCCGTGCAAGCTGCCATGGCAACCATCCTGCAATCGCTTCCCGTCGGCCAGAAGGTCGGCATCGCCTTCTCCGGCGGCCTCGACACCAGCGCCGCGCTGCGCTGGATGAAGAACAAGGGCGCCCTGCCCTACGCCTACACCGCCAACCTCGGCCAGCCCGACGAATCCGACTACGACGCCATCCCGCGCAAGGCGATGGAATACGGCGCCGAGAACGCGCGCCTGGTGGACTGCCGCACGCAGCTTGCCCACGAAGGCATTGCCGCGATCCAGTGCGGCGCGTTTCACGTGCGCACCGCCGGCGCCACCTACTTCAACACCACGCCGCTGGGCCGCGCGGTGACCGGCACCATGCTGGTGGCGGCGATGAAGGAAGACGACGTGCACATCTGGGGCGATGGCTCCACCTTCAAGGGCAACGACATCGAGCGTTTTTACCGTTACGGGCTGCTCACCAATCCGTCGCTCAAGATCTACAAACCCTGGCTGGACCAGCTTTTCATCGACGAGCTGGGCGGGCGCGCCGAAATGTCCGCCTTCATGACCCGCGAGGGCTTCGGCTACAAGATGAGCGCGGAGAAGGCGTATTCGACCGACTCCAACATGCTGGGAGCGACGCACGAGGCGAAAGACCTGGAGTTCCTGAACAGCAGCATCCGCATCGTCAACCCCATCATGGGCGTGGCCTTCTGGAAGGATGACGTGGCGGTGAAGAGCGAGGAAGTCTCGGTCACCTTCGAGGAAGGCCAGCCCGTGGCGCTCAACGGCCGCGAATTCGGCGATCCGGTCGCACTGTTCCTGGAGGCCAACCGCATCGGCGGACGCCACGGCCTGGGGATGTGCGACCAGATCGAAAACCGCATCATCGAAGCCAAGAGCCGCGGCATCTACGAAGCCCCCGGCATGGCGCTGCTGCACACCGCGTACGAGCGCCTGGTGAGCGGCATCCACAACGAAGACACGATAGAGCAGTACCGCAGCAACGGCCTGAAACTCGGGCGCCTGCTGTACCAGGGCCGCTGGTTCGACCCGCAGTCCATCATGCTGCGCGAAACCGCCCAGCGCTGGGTGGCGCGCGCCGTGACCGGTACCGTCACGCTGGAACTGCGCCGCGGCAACGACTACTCGATCCTGAACACCGAAAGCCCCAACCTCACCTATGCGCCCGAGCGCCTGTCGATGGAAAAAGTGGAGGATGCGCCGTTCTCGCCGCTCGACCGCATCGGGCAACTGACGATGCGCAACCTCGACATCTCGGACACGCGCGGCAAGCTCGGCGTCTACGCCAAGGCCGGGCTGTTGTCGCTGGGCGGCAATGCAGCGCTGGCGCAGCTCGAAGGCGAAGGCGGCAAGAAATAAACGCCCAATAGGCCTGAAACGCTTATTCATCAAGCGTTATTAGCTATGCTATCAGGGGCATCCGCCCAGCCCTAGGCCGGGCGGATGAACCCGCTCAGAACATCGCCTGCACGCCCACGCGCACGCTGCGACCGGGCAGCGGCGCCTTGGGGAAGGCCGTCTGCGTGAGGATCGACGTGGCGCTGTAGGCCAGCCGGTTGGTCAGGTTGTCCACGCGCACATACCACTGCAGCTCGGCGCGGCTGACCTTCTGGCGGTAGGTGAGCGCGGCGTTCCAGAGCGTGTAGGCGCCAGTCTCGCGGCTGCCCTCGGGCACGCGGTGCTGCGCCATCGAGTGATCGAAGCCGAGGCGCGCGCCCCAGGCGCCCATGGCCCAGCGCAGCGTGGCGCCCAGCCGCGCCGGGGCGATGAGCGGCAGCGGCTCGCCGGTGCTGACGTTGGTGGCGCGCACCAGGTCGGCGCGCAGGTCCAGGTCGAGCACCGACGCGCCCGCGCGGCCGGCCAGGCCCTGCGCGCCCAGCAGGCGCGTGGTGGCGCTGGCCTCCAGGCCGACGAAGCGCGCCTTCACGCCGGTGTAGGCGTACTCCGGCAAGTCCGCATCGCCCTTCGTCGTCCCGGTCGGCATCAGGCCGATGTAGCTGGCATAGCGGCTGGCGAACGCGGTGACGGCAAAGCGCCGGGGGCCGTCCTGCCACTGCGTGCCCAGGTCGATGCTGGTGGATTTTTCCGTGCCCAGCGTCGGATCGCCCGTTTCCCAGACGCCGGTGGCCACGTGCGCTCCGTTGGCGAACAGCTCGTAATCCTTGGGCGCACGCTGGGTATAGCCGAGGTTGCCCGTGAGCTGCCAGCCGGGCGCCAGATCGACCAGCGCCCCCACCGCCGCGCTGGCCGGCGTGAAGCGCCGCTCGCCGGAGGCAAAGCGCTCGTCATCCGCCGACGCGAGCGACGTCACGCGCACCCGCTCGGCGCGCGCGCCAAACGTGAGCTTGCCCCAGGAGGTGCCCAGTTCCTCGTGCGCGAACAGCGCCAGCGAGCGCGTGCGGCTGGGCGGCACGAAGGCTTCCTCACCCAGCGCGGAAAAGTCGCTGTCCTCGGTCTGCAGGCCCCAGACGCCACGCAGGCTGCCGAAGGCGCGGTGACGCGCCTGCAGCCGCAGATCGTTGCCGCGGTGCTTGAAAGTGGTGCCGGGCTGCTCGCCCTCGAACTCGGTGTGCCGGTAGTCGCCATGGCTGAACTGGCCCTGGATGCTCTCGATCAATCCGCCCGGGTTGCGCCACAGCCCCTCCAGCGCGGTGCGGGTGGAGCGCATGCCGATGCTCACGTCGTCCTCGGCCACGGTGCCGTAGTCGCTGTGGTAGCCGGCCACCGATGCGCCCAGGTAGCCGCGATCGAAGAAGGCCGTGCCGCCCACCGCGCCGCCGCTCACGCGGTTGGCCGAATTGCAGATGCTCCGCGCCTGCGCGGGCGAGCCAGGCCGCGCGCAATCGAGCGTCACAGGCACGGCGGTGTCGCCCGCGCGGCGGCCGAAGGCATCCACATGCAGCGCGTAGCGGTCGTTGCCGCCCTCCAGCAGCACGGCGGCGTTCTTCTCGTGCGCGCCGCTGGCATAGGACGTATCGACGCGGCCGGTCACGCCGCCCTCGGGGCCGGCCACCGGCTCGCGCGGAATACGGTTGTCGATCACGTTCACCACCCCGCCCTGCGCGCTGCCGCCGTACAGCAGCGCCGCCGGGCCGCGCAGCACCTCGACACGGTCGATCGCCAGCGGGTCGATCGGCGTGTTGTGATCCTGGCTGAGAGACGAGGCGTCGATGCTGGCGCCGCCGTTGTTCAGGATGCGGATGCGGTCGCCATCGAGCCCCCGGATCACCGGCCGTCCGACGTTGGGGCCGAACGAGGAGCTGGCCACGCCCGGCTGTTCGGCCAGGGTCTCGCCCAGCGTGGCGCCGCGCTGCAGCAGCAGCTCCTGGCCCGTCAGCACACTAGCGGGCGCGATGGTCCGGGCCTCGCCCAGCGGATTGCCGGTGATGGTGAGCTCTGGCAGCGCCGCATCGGCTCCCTTCGCGGGCGAGGTCGATGCATCGGCCTGTTGGGCATGCACGCCAGCGGCGCACGCGGCGCCCAGCGCGAGCACCGCGCCTGCCGCGCCACGGCGGCGAAAAAGAGACAAAAAAATGAACATGGAACAAACAAGCTATACGGGGTTGAACGGCGCTCCGCGCCGATGGCCCGCCGCGCTGGCAAGCAGCGCGGCACACGGCCGCGATCAAACCGATCGCGTGCGGGGAGCGCAGGAAAGAGGAGAGGGGTTCAACCCAGCGCGGGCGGAGCGCGCGCATGAAACAGCGGCACGGGCACCTGCGCCCAGACGCGCTGCGCCCAGCGCGGCGGCAGTTGCGGCGTGCATGACGGTGGCAGGCTCGGCTGCGCCATCGGCGGCGCGTGGCCGCCACTGGCCAACTGGTCGTACAGGCGGCACTCGCCAGCGTGGTCGTGCGCGCCGTACAGATCGCCCAGCCACGCATGGCGCTGAAGTACCGGCGCGGCCGGGCGCACGCGCAACGCCACCTCTGCCGCCGACGCCGACGCGCCCGACAGTTCGGCGCGGGCATGCAGCACGCCATGCGCCAGCCCCAGCCACTGCGCCACCACCAGGGCGGCCATCAGCAGCCAGGCCAGACCACGTGAGCGCAGACGGTGAGCGTGCATGGCTTGAATCTACCAAAGTTGTCAAGTCGGCGCGGCGCGCATCGGGCGGCACCGCCGCCGGCAACACGCCACACGCGGGCACGAAGAGCAGCAGGCTCACACCGAGCCGGTTGCTGGCGATGACGATGGCGATGTGCGGCGCCACCAGCCATCAAAAAAAAGAAATCACCACCCGTCCGTGCAGACGGGGGCTTTCACGTGCGGTGATAATTCCCGCATGCTCCTGCGCCTGCGCCAACGCCGAAGCCTGCACATCGCGGTTTTCACGGTGCTTGCGCTGGCGTGGCTGGTGGCGATGCTCGCGGGCGTGCAGACCCGCGCGGCACTGGCGCAACTGCAGCCGGCCGACATATGCTCCACGCAGGATGCGCATGCGCCGCACGGCCAGAGCGGCGATGCGGATGCGTCCTCCGGGTACACGCACCAGCACGCGCCGGACTGCCTGCTGTGCATCGGGCTGGCCACGCCACCCGCGCTCGCGCTGGCGGCTTGGCGCTCGCCAGTGCCGGCGGCCCACCAGGACCGCCGCAGCCCCACCCAGGCCACGCTGGCCTGGCGCGCACAGGCACCGCTGCCCGCGCGCGGACCGCCCACCTTCTTCCACGCCTGACGTTTCGCCTCGTGCCAGGCCTTCGCGGCCCGGCGCAGTTCTCTTTTTGTCTGTCCGAACGCGGCCCGCGCCTGCGCGCAGGGCCGGTGTTCGGGCGTGGATGCCTTTCATGACCTCGACCTTTTTTTCCACGGGCGCGCGCGCCTGTCCCGCTTTGCCCCCCGCCCTCACCCCGTGCGCACTCGCCTGCGCGCTGCTGCTGGCCGGCCCCGCCACGGCGGCCGACGATCCCCCATCCACCGCGAACGCGTTGCCCGAGGTGGTCGTCACCGCCGTGCACGACGATTCCCCGGCCCATGTCGTGGCCGACCCCAGACAGCCACGCCAGCCGGTGCCGGCCAGCGACGCGGCCGACTACCTCAAGACGATCCCGGGCTTCTCGGCGATCCGCAGCGGCGGCTCCAACAGCGATCCGGTGTTTCGCGGCCAGTTCGGCTCACGCCTGCCGCTGCTCACCAACGGCACGCTGATGCTGGGCGCCTGCCCGGGGCGCATGGACTCGCCCAGCTCCTACATTTCGCCCGAGACCTTCGACACGCTCACCCTAGTCAAGGGGCCGCAGACCGTCATCTGGGGGCCGGGAAACTCGGCCGGCCTGGTGCGCTTCGACCGCGAGCGGCCCGATTTCAGCGAGGGCGGCGTGCATTTCAGCGGCAGCCTGCTGGGCGCCAGCGCGGGGCGCAACGACCAGACGGCCGATCTGGAAGCCGGCAACGAACGGATGTACGTGCGTGCCACGGCCAATCACTCCCACAGCCAGGACTACGCGGACGGCCAGGGCCGGCGCGTGCCTTCGGCCTGGGACAAATGGAACACCGACGTGGCCGTGGGCCTGACGCCCGATGCCCACACGCTGGTGGAACTGAGCGCAGGCACGGGCGACGGCCAGGCGCGCTACGGCGGCCGCGGCATGGACGGCACCCAATTCCGCCGCGACAGCCTGGGCCTGCGCTTCGAGAAAGAGCACCTCACGCCCTGGCTCTCCAAGCTGGAAGCGCAGCTCTACCGTAACCAGGCCGACCACGTGATGGACAACTTCACGCTGCGCACGCCACCCACCACCGGGATGATGGCCGGCGGCATGGCCAGCAACGTCAGGCGCACCACCACCGGGGGGCGCCTGGCCGCCACCCTGCAACCCGCCCATGATCTGTCGCTGGTCACGGGGCTGGACTTTTCGCGCAGCCCGCACGAGGCGCGCCGCGGCAAACCCACGATGCCCTACACCGATCAGCCCTGGAAGGGCGACGCCAAGTTCGACAACCTGGGCGTGTTCGCCGAAGCCACCTGGCAGATCCGGCCCGACACGCGCTGGGTGAGCGGCCTGCGTCTGGATCACTCGCAGGCCTGGCGCTATCCCGCCAGCACTTCAGGCATGGGCGGCATGGGCATGCCTGCCTCGGCGGACGACAACCACCGCGCGCGCTCGGCCCTGCCCAGCGGCTTCGTGCGCTGGGAGCACACCCTGCAGCCGGGCACCACGGCCTACGTGGGCCTGGGCCACGTGCAGCGCTTTCCGGACTACTGGGAGCTGATCTCTCCCGGCAACAGCGCGGCGGCCAGCGGCAACGCCTTCGCCACGCTGCAGCCCGAGAAGACCACGCAGATCGACGCCGGGATGAACTGGAAGGGCCAGGACTGGCAACTCTGGGGCTCGGCCTACGTCGGGCGGGTGCAGGACTACATCCTGTTCGACTACCAGGGCACGGGCTCCAGCGTGCGCAACGTGAACGCGCAGACCATGGGCTTCGAGCTGGGCGGCAGCCGGCGCCTGAACACCGCCTGGACGCTGCAGGGCACGCTGGCCTACAGCCGGGGACGCAACACCACCGACCAGCGCCCACTGCCGCAGATGCCGCCGCTCGAAGCCCGGCTGGGCCTGGACTACGCGCAAGGCCCCTGGAGCGCCGGCGTGCTGTGGCGCCTCGTGGCCGCGCAGCGCCGCTACGCCCTGGGCCAGGGCAACGTCGTCGGGCGCGACCTCGGGCCCAGCGCCGGTTTCGGCGTGTTCTCGCTGCACGCCGACTACCGCGTGAACCAGCGCCTGAAACTGGCCTTCGGCATCGACAACGTCTTTGACAAGACCTATGCCGAACACCTGAACCTGGCGGGCAACGCCGGCTTCGGCTACCCCGGCGGCGTGCGCATCAACGAGCCGGGGCGCACGCTCTGGCTGCGGGCTGACGTGAAGTTCTGACCGCGCCACGCGGCGCCAGAAAAAACATCAAAAGCAGCTCCAGCGCTTGCCGACCAAGCGCGTGCAGCTATCAAAAACGCCAGCTCACACGCTGGCGTTCCCTTGTGCCCAGGCGCGCCAGCCACGCGCCCGCAGTTCGCACGCCGGACACTGGCCGCAGCCATAACCCCAGTCGTGCAGCACGCCGCGCTGGCCGAGGTAGCAGGTGTGGGAGTCGCGCCTGATCAGCTCGACCAGCGCATCGCCGCCCAGCGCGTGCGCCAGCGCCCAGGTGGCGGCCTTGTCCCGCCACATCAGCGGGGTTTCGACGACCAGCGGGCGATCCACGCCCAGGCTCAGCGCCACCTGCAAGGCCTTGAGCGTGTTGTCGCGACAGTCGGGGTAGCCGGAATAATCGGTTTCGCTCATGCCGCCCACCAGCACGGTGAGGCCGCGCCGGTACGCCAGCGCCGCCGCGAGCGTGAAGAACAGTAGGTTGCGCCCCGGCACGAAGGTGTTGGGCAGGCCGTCGGCCTGCAGCGTGATCGCCACCTCGTCGATCATCGCGCTGCTGCCGAGTTCGCGCAGCACATCGACGTGCAGCAGATGGTCCGCGCCCAGCGTGCCGGGCCACGGCATCGCCTGCATGCCCGTACGCAGGCGTTCGCGGCAATCGAGCTCGACGTGGTGGCGCTGCCCGTAGTCGAACCCCACGGTCTCTACCCGCGCGAAATGCGCCAGTGCCCAGGCCAGGCAGGTGGCCGAATCCTGCCCGCCGGACAACAGCACCAGCGCGTGGCGCGTATCGGGCATCACGGCGCCACGGCCACGGGCTGGGCCGACCGCAACCAGCGCATGACGGCCGCCAGCACCACGCCGTAGGCCGGCACGAAGACCGCCAGGCTCACGCCCAGCTTGATGGCGTAGTCCACCCAGGCGATCTCCACCCAGTGCGCGGCCATGAAGGCATCGCTGCTGTGCCAGAAGGCAATGGAGAAGAAGGCCGCGGTATCGAACCACTGCCCCACCACGGCCGAGGCGGCCGGTGCCAGCCACCAGGCGGCATGGCGCCGGCGGATGCGGTCGAACACCTGGATGTCCAGCAACTGCCCCAGCACGTAGGCGGCAAAGCTGGCGAACGCGATGCGGAAGATGAAGGTATTGAATTCGCCCAGCGCCGCCAGGCCATTGAAGCCGCCATCGCGAAACAGCACGCCCACCACATAGGAGGCGAGCAGCGCGGGCAGCATGGCCCGGCCTATCACCCGCCGCGCGCTGTGCTTGCCTATGAGGCGCACCGTGAGATCGGTCGCGAGAAAGATGAAAGGGAAGCTGAACGCCCCCCAGGTGCTGTGAAAGCCGAAGAGCTGCATCGGCAGTTGCACCAGGTAATTGCTGGCGATGACGATGGCGATGTGCAGCGCCACCAGCACGGACAGGGCAAGCGGCACGCGCGGGTGCGGCGCGAAGGGAACAGGCATGTGCATCCTTTTTGACGAATGGGGGCGAGGGAACCCATGGAGCGGGCGATTGTACCCGCAGCGAATTTCAAGTGTTTTATGGCTCTAGCGCTTACCTGTAAAGCGCTGCAAGCTATCAAAACAGGTTCATCTCCACCATCCGGTCAGCAGGCCATTGACCAGCGCGCCACCCACGATCAGCCAGCAGAACAGCACCAGGGCGAGCAGCAGCGGGCGCACACCGGCACGGCGGATCGCGCCCACGTGCGTGCTCAGGCCCAGCGCCGCCATCGCCATCGCCAGCAGCAGGTTGTCCAGCGCCACCAGCGTCGCCACCCACGATGAGGGCAGCCATTGCAGCGAATGGAACCCGGCCACCGCGATGAAGCCCAGCGCGAACCACGGCACCGTGATCTTGCGCGCGCCGCCCGCCTGGCCCCCTGCCGCACCGCCGCGCGCGAGGAACGCCGACAACAGCAGCAGGAAGGGCGCGAGCATCATCACGCGGATCATCTTGGCGATCACCGCATGGGCGGCCGCCGCCTCGCTCACCGCGCTGCCCGCGACCACCACCTGCGCCACCTCGTGCACCGTCGAGCCCACGTACAGCCCGTAGGCCGCATCGCTCAAGTGCCAGTTCTGCGCCAGGGCGTGCAACAGCGGGTAGCCGAACATCGCCAGCGTGCCGAACACCACCACCGTGGCCACCGCCACCGCCACGTCCTCGCCCCTGGCCTTCACCACGGGCTCGGTCGCCAGCACCGCGGCCGCGCCGCAGATCGAGCTGCCCGCGCCGATCAGCAGCACGCTCCTGGCGTCCATGCCCCACCAGCGTCGGCCCACCAGCAGCGCCAGCATGAAAGTGCTCGCGAGCATCATCGCGTCCACCAGCGCACCGGACCAGCCGACGGCGCCAATGTCCTGGAAGGTGATACGCATGCCGAACAGCACGATGCCCGCGCGCAGCAGGCGCTGCTTGGCAAAGTCCACGCCGGGCGCGCAAATCGGCTGCACGCGGGTGTAGCCGGTATTGCCTATCACCATGCCCAGCACAATGGCCAGCGTGAGCGCCGACAGGCCCAGCCCGGCCGCCCACGGCTGGGCCGCCAGCGCGGCCGAAGCCCCCGCGATCACGAAAACCAGCAGCAGGCCGGGCAGGCGGGTCCGCAGACCGGGATGGAACAGGGCTTGGGTGGCGGTGGTGTGCATGTGCGCATGGTGCGCATTCGCCAACAAGAAGTAAAATGGATTATATTGATATAACCAATCAGAATTACTGATTTATGTTGCGCTTTTCCCTGCGCGAGCTGGAAGTGTTCTGCGCCATTGCGCGCCACGAGCATGTCGGGCGCGCCGCCGAGGAGGTGGCGCTGAGCCAGTCGGCGGCCAGCCAGGCGCTCGCCCAACTGGAAAGGGGTCTGGGCGAGTCCCTGTTCGACCGGCACGGGCGCTCGCTCACGCTCAACGAAAACGGCCGCCTCCTGCTGCCGCAGGCGCGCGCGCTGCTCGCCAGCGCCGAGGAGCTGCAGACGCTGCTGTCCGGCGGCGCCCTCTCGCTGCACCTGGGCGCGAGCACCACCATCGCCAACTACCTGCTGCCCACCGAACTGGCGCGCTTTCGCCAGGCCCACCCCGGTGCCCGCGTGCGCCTGAAAGTCGGCAACACCGCCGACGTCGTCGAAGCCGTCGCCACCATGGACGTGGATTTCGGCCTGATCGAAGGCGCCTGCCACCACCCCGACCTGCTGGTGCACAACTGGCGGCTCGACGAACTGGTGGTGATCGCCCCGCCCGGCCACCCCTTCGCCAGCCGCCGGCCCTCGCGCGCCGAACTGGCCGCCGCACCCTGGCTGCTGCGCGAAGCAGGCAGCGGCACGCGCGAAGAGGTCGAGCGCTCCCTGCTCGCGCGCATCGGCGAGCTGAACGTGGACATCGAACTGGGCGACTCCGAGGCCATCTGGCGTTCCGTCGCCGCCGGCCTGGGGCTGAGCTGCCTCTCGCGCAGCATCGTCACCGCGCCGCTAGCTTCCGGCCAGCTCGTGGAAGTCGCCACGGGCCTGGCGCCGCTGGAGCGCTGGCTGCGCGTGGTGCGGCACCGCTCCAAGCCCACGATGCGCGGCATGCAGGCCTTCCTCGCGGCCTGCTTCACCCCCACCTGAGGCGACACTGAACAAGCCCCCGCGGCCAGGTTCCAGCCCCGGGGAATCGACGACAAGAGGCCGACCTCAATGGTCAACCCCAAAGGCAACGCAAAATAATTCCCTCGCGCGCGCCGCAGCCCAGCGCTCGCGCAGGCGGCCATCAGACCACCACCGGCTCCGGCTGCAGCCGGATGCCGAAGCGCTCGTACACGCTGGTCTCTATCGCATGGGCCAGCGTCATCACCTCGCCGCCGGTCACGCTCAGCTGCGGGTCGCTGCGGTCGCCCCGATTGACCAGCACCAGGGCCTGCTTTTCATAGACACCGGCACGGCCCACGGTCTTGCCGCGCCAGCCGCAGGCGTCGATCAGCCAGCCCGCGGCCAGCTTGATGCTGCCGTCGGGCATGGGGTAGTGCACGATTTTCGGTTCGCGCGCGATGATGTCGCGGCACTGCTCGGGCGTGACCGTAGGGTTCTTGAAGAAGCTGCCCGCGTTGCCCAGCACCGCCGGGTCGGGCAGCTTGGCGCTGCGGATGGCGCAGATCCAGTCGAAAATCTGCTGCGCATCGGGCTGGGCCACACCCGTTTCCTCGCACTTCCTTTGCAGGTCCAGATAGTCGATCACGGGCCGCCAGGCCTTGGGCAGCGCCAGGCACACCTGCGTGATGACGGCGCGCCCCGCCAGGCCCATGCCGCGCTGCCAGCCGGCGCCTTCCGGCGCCACCGGGGCGGCATGCTTGAAGACCGAATCACGGTAGCCGAACGCGCAGTGCGCGGCGTCCAGTTCAAAGACGTCGCCCGTGAGGCAATCGACGGCCGTGAGCGAATGAAAACGGTCCTGCAGCTCCACGCCGTAGGCGCCAATGTTCTGCACGGGCGCGGCGCCCACCGTGCCGGGGATCATGGCCAGATTTTCCAGCCCGGGCCAGCCCTGCTCGAGCGTCCACGCCACCAGTTCATGCCAGACCACGCCCGCGCCCGCCTGCACGATCCACGATGAGGGGGTTTCCCGCACCAACGCCATGCCCGGAATTTCCACCTTGAGCACGATGGGCTTCACGTCCGACGTGAGTACCGTGTTGCTGCCGCCGCCGAGAACGAAAAAAGGCTTGCGCGCCAGATCGAAACGCGTGGCGGCTTCACGCACATTGTCCTGGCTGCGCACGCGCACCAGACGTTTGGCGCGCGCGGCGATGCCGAAGCTGTTGGCGCTTTGCAACGAAACGTTTTTCTCGACTAACATCCCGGGAATTGTCGCACCGGCCCTGCGCAAGAATGCCGCCGCAGCCGGCGCGAGTCAAAGGAGAGCCATGTCATCGTTCGATACCGTTTGTGAAGCCGATTTCGTCGAAGTGAGGAACGCCGTGGACAACGCCGTCAAGGAGGTGGGCACGCGCTTCGATTTCAAGGGCACGTCGGCCGCCATCGAGCTCAAGGACAAGGAAATCACGCTCACGGGCGACGCGGATTTCCAGCTGCAGCAGTTGCAGGACATCCTGCGCGCCAAACTCGCCAAGCGCGGCGTGGATGTGCGCTTTCTGGACATCCAGAAGCCGCAGAAGGCCGGGGGCGACAAGCTCAAGCAGCTGATCCAGGTGAAGAACGGCATCGACGCCGAGCAGGGCAAGAAGATCCAGCGGCTCATCAAGGACAGCAAGATGAAGCTGCAGGCCGCCATCCAGGACGGCAAGGTGCGCGTCTCGGGCGCCAAGCGCGACGATCTTCAGGCAGCCATGGCGCTGCTGCGCAAGGACGTGGCGGACCTGCCCCTGTCCTTCGACAACTTCCGCGATTGACGCCGCGATGAAACCTGCCGTCGCCCTGTGCCTCGCCTTGCTGTGCGGTGCCCCCGCCATGGCGCAGAACGTGCAGCTCGCGGGCATCCTGGGCGGCAAGGCCTTGCTGGTGATGGGCGCGGGCGCGCCCCGGGCCGTGGCGGTGGGGCAATCGGTGGACGGCGTGCGCGTGCTGGCCGTGGGACGCGAGGAGGTTAGCATCGAAGCCGGTGGCGAGCGCCAGACGCTGCGCCTGGGCGACGGGCCGGTGAGCGTGGGCGCGCGCACCAGCGCCAGGGCCAGCCTGGTGCTCCATGCCAACGCGGGTGGGCATTTCGTGGACAGCGGCAGCATCAACGGCCGCCCGATGCAGTTCATCGTGGACACCGGCGCCACCGCCGTATCCATCGGCCGCGCCGAAGCCGAACGCCTGGGCGTGAAGCTGCAGGACGGCAAGTCCGTGCGCATGCAGACCGCCAACGGCACGACGCAGGGCTGGCTGGTCAAGCTCGCGAGCGTGCGTATCGGCCCGCTGGAGCAGCACGATGTGCAGGCCATCGTCACGCAGGAACCCATGCCCTACGTGCTGCTGGGCAACAGCTTTCTGCAGCCCTACGAAATGACGCGCAAGGGCGGCGAGCTCACCCTGCAAAGCCGCTGAGACCATGGCCGCCCAACCCGCCGACGACGACTACGAAGACCTGCTCGCCCAGTGGCTCGACCTGGAGGCCGCGCTCTCGGCGCTGCTCACGCACCCGAGGCTGGTGCTCGAATTCACGGCCAAGACGCGCTTGTGCGACCAATGGCTGCAGGACATCGTCGGGCACGACAACGACGCGGCGCTGTACCTGATGTTCCAGCTCGCGAGCACCTCCACCGTGGGTTACAGCGCCTCGCACGCGCTGGTATGCGCGACCCTGTGCCACATCCTCGCGCAGGAGCTGCAACTGCAGCGCCACGAGCGCGACAGCCTGGTGCGCGCCGCCATCACGATGAACATCAGCATGACGACGCTGCAAAACGAGCTGGCTCTGCAAAGCGAGCCCTTGAGCGCCGCTCAGAAGGACACCATCGGCGTGCACCCGCAAGACAGCGTCACGCTGCTGGAAGAGCTCGACATCCGCGACGACCTGTGGCTGGACGTGGTGGCCGCGCACCACAACGCGCCACCCCCGCACACCGCGCTTTCCAGCCTGCCGACGGAAACGCGCCTGGCGCACATCCTCTCCACGATAGACCGCTACGCGGCGATGATTTCGCCGCGCAAATCGCGCTCGGGACGCACCGCGAGCGATTCCGTGCGGGAAATCATCGGCCACACCGGACAGCAGGAGGATGACGTGGTGGTGGCGCTCATGCGCACCGTCGGGCTGTGCCCGCCCGGCACTTTCGTGCGCCTGACCAATGGTGACACGGCCGTGGTGCTGCGCCGCAGCGAGCGCGTCAACTTTCCTCTGGTCGCCAGCGTCGCCCGCGCCGACGGCGAGCCGCTGGACGCGCCCATGCTCTACCACACCGTGCGTGGCCAGCCGCAGGTGCAGGCCGCGCTGGCGCGCTCGGCCGTCACCACGCAAATCAACCACCACATGATGGTGCGCCTGGGGCTGTACGCCGCGCGCGTGACCAACCAGCTGCCGGTGCGCGATTTGGCCCCGCCGCCCATCGTCTGAGGGCCGTCAAGCCTTCTTGCCGGCGCCCAGCCTGGGCTCCTTGCCCTGCAGCAGGCGCTTGATGTTGGCCGCATGGCGCCAGGCGAGCAGCCCCGCCATGACCGTGATGGCCAGCGCGATGCCGGGATGCATCTCCCAGACCACGCCCGCCGTCAGCACGTAGAAGAACGGCGCGAACGCCGCGGCAACGAGCGAAGCGAGCGACACCCAGCGAAAAAACGCGACGATGATGAGCCAGGTGGCCAGCGTCGCCAGCGCCAGCCAGCCGCTGATGCCCAGCAGCACGCCCAGTGCCGTGGCCACGCCCTTGCCGCCCTTGAAGCCGAAGAACACCGGCCACAGGTGCCCGGCGAACGCCGCGAGCGCCACCAGCGCCACCGTGCCCTCGCCCAGGCCATGGCGCGCGCCGAACACACGCACCAGAAACACCGGCAGCCAGCCCTTGGCCGCATCGAGCAGCAGGGTGACCACCGCGGCCACCCTGGAGCCTGAGCGCAGCACGTTGGTCGCGCCCGGATTCTTGCTGCCATAGCTGCGCGGATCCGACAAGCCCATGACGCGGCTCACGATCACCGCGAACGACAGGGAACCGAGCAGATAGGCGGCGATGATGGCCAGGGCGGAATAGGCAAGGGACACGAGACGGCTCTCTCGAAAGTAGGCGATGGGCAAGGGCGATCAAGCCGCTCGGAAGGCCGAACCGAAACGCGCTCACGATCGCGGTGGCGCATTTTGCCACCCGGCGCGCGCCCGCTCGATGCGATTGCGCCCTCCCTCCTTGCCGCGGTACAGCGCCATGTCGGCCTCGCGCAGGGCCGCGTCGAAGCCATGCACGCCATCGAAGGCGAGCGAGACACCGAGCGTCACCGTGCAGCGCAACGGCTTAGGCGCGCCCGGCACCCTCACCGCCAGCTGCTCGACGGCCGAACGCAAGCGCTCGGCCAGGCGCATCGCGCCCGCTTCGTCCGCGTCCAGGCAGACGACGACGAACTCCTCGCCGCCCGTGCGGCTGGCCAGGTCGCCGCCACGCAGCGTCTGGCGCAGCACCTCGGCCACCTGACTCAGCACCGTGTCGCCCACCTGATGGCCGTGCGTGTCGTTGATGCGCTTGAAATGGTCGATGTCCAGCACCAGCAGACGCGCGGGTGCAGCCGTGCGCGAGCTGAAATGCCCCTGCAGCCCGGCCAGCAGGCCGCGCCGGTTCAGCAGTTGCGTGAGCGGATCGCGCCCGGCGGCGTCGCGCAGCGCATCGGTCAGGCGGCGCAGCACCAGCCAGATCATCGAGGGCGCGAGCACCGTCGCGAGGAACGACATGTAGATGTAGAACCCGATCTGAAAGCGCTGCCCCATGTCCAGCGCCTGCAGCCCGTCGCGAACCACCAGCACGCCCTTGATGGCGTTGAGCACGCCCAGCCCGCCGATCAGCAGCGCGAACAGCGCCATTTCCACACGCAGGTCTTTCGCCAGCTCACGCATGGCGTGCGCCACGGCTGCGGTCATCGCCAGAAACACCAGCGCCGAGACGAACGACAGCATGGCGTAGCGCGCCACCGGCCCGGCCAGCCACTGCACCAGCGCCTGCGCCGCCGTATAGGCCAGCGCCCACGCGACCAGCGGCCTGAGCAAGGGCACCGCGCGGCCGAAAAAGCGCAGACCGCCCACTACGTAGACCAGCGGCACCGACAGGGTCAGCGTGTGATTGAGCACGCTCGATGCATTCCAACCCGGCGGCCCGCCCAGCAGCTGCAGCACATAGGCCAGGCCCAGCATGGCATTGCCCGCGGCAAAGGCGTTCATGCCCAGCTTGTCGCCCTGCAGGCGCGCGCTGATGAGCCAGAACATGACGGCAAAGCACAGCAGGTGCACGCAGAGCATGCCGACGATGAGGGTGGCCATCATGGGTGGCGCCTAGGGCCTGTGACTGACCCTAATGGGGTGCGTCACTGAGCGCGCAATGCACCGGCCGGGCGCCGAGCAGCTGCACGCACACCTGCGGATCGAGCTGCACCAGATAGCCGCGGCGCCCCCCGTTGATCGCGATGCGCGGCAGGGCGAGGATGCTCTCTTCGATGTACACCCGCATGGCCTTCCTCACGCCGAAGGGCGAGGTGCCGCCCACCAGGTAGCCGCTGTGGCGCTGCGCCACCTCGGGCTTGCACGGCTCGACGTGCTTGGCACCCATGGCGCGCGCCAGGTTCTTGGTGGAGACGCTGCAGTCGCCATGCATCAGCACGATGAGCGGCTGCGCATCCTGGTCCTGCATCACCAGCGTCTTGACCACCGCATGCTCGTCGAGCCCGAGCTGGCGCGCCGCTTCGCCGGTGCCGCCGTGCTCCACGTAGTCGTAGGCGTGCTCGGTGAATGCCACGCCGTGCGCGCGCAGCATCTGCGTGGCGGGGGTTTCGCTCACATGGGGGGTCTTGTCTTTTCTGGCCATGATTCTGGTTTGATAGCTGCTCGCGCTTTCCACACAAGGGCTGGAGTCGGATTTCATTCAGATTATCCGACATCGTCCCGCAGGCGGCCCGCAGTGGCGGCAAGCCCCGCTCTTGGGAATAATCGGGCGCCATGCACCAGGAACGCCTGCCCGCCCGCCATGAGTCCGTGCCGATCCGCGGCATCGCCTACCACGTGCGCCTGTGGGGCGCTGCGCCCACCCGCCTGCCGCCGCTGGTGCTGCTGCACGGCTGGATGGACGTGGGCGCGTCGTGGCAGTTCATCATCGACGCCCTGGGCAAGCCCTTCATGCAGGGCCGCCTCGTCATCGCGCCCGACTGGCGCGGCTTCGGCCTGTCCATGCCCGAGGCGCCGACCGACTGCTACCACTTCCCGGACTACCTGGCAGACCTGGATCAGCTCATCGAGCACTACGCGGACGCGCAGCCCGTGGACCTCGTGGGCCACAGCATGGGCGGCAACGTGGCGATGATGTACGCCGGCGCGCGGGCGGCGCGCGTTCGCCGCCTCGTCAACCTCGAAGGCTTCGGCCTGCCCGCCACGCGGCCCGCGCAGGCGCCCAACCGCTACGCGCAGTGGATGGACGAGGTTCGCCAGCTGCGGCGCGGCGAGATCGCGCTCAAGGACTACGACAGCGTGGAGGGCGTGGCGCAGCGCCTCGTGAAGACCAACCCGCGCCTGGCGCCCGACAAGGCCGCGTGGCTCGCGCGGCACTGGGCCCGGCAAGGCAGCGACGGGCGCTGGCGCATCCTGGGCGACGCCGCGCACAAGGTCACCAGCGCACAGCTCTTTCGCGCGGACGAGGCCATCGCCCTCTACGCCTCCATCACCGCACCGGTGCTCAACGTCGAGGCCGAAGGCGACAGCCTGGGCCAGTGGTGGGGCGAGCGCTTCACGCGCGAGGAATACCATCAGCGCCTGTCGCACGTGCGTGATGTGCGCAGCACCACGGTGGCCGACTGCGGCCACATGCTGCACCATGACCAGCCCGAAAGGGTGGCGCGGCTGATCGAGAATTTCCTGAACAAGAAGACGCTCTGACCGCGGCGGCACCACGCAAGCCAGAGCATCCACAACCATGAACCTGACTCACGCCCTGGCGTCGGCGCGCAGCGCCCTGCGCAATGAAATGGGGCACCTGACGCGGATGAACCACAGCGACCGCCCGTGGCAGATGCCGCTGGCGGCGGCGCTGGCCACCGGCCTGCCGCTGGTCGTCGGGGCCTGCTTTGGCCGGATGGACTTCGGGCTGGTCTCGTCGATCGGCGGGCTGGCCTTCCTCTACCTGCCGGCGACGCCGCTGTACCACCGCATGGTGCAGTTCATGGCCTGCGCCTTCGCGATGACGGCCTGCTACGCCCTCGGCGCGCTCAGCCACTTCGTCCCGGTGCTGATGGTGCCGGCGCTGATCTTCATCACGGCCCTGGTGACCATGCTCTGCCGCCTGTACGCGGTGGGGCCGCCGGGCAGCATCTTCTTCGTCATGGCCGCGGCCATCGGCGTGTACTCGCCGCTCGAACTGCTGGAGGTGCCGCGGATGACGGGGCTCATGGTGATGGGTTCGACGCTGGCCGGGCTCATCGCATTCGCCTACAGCGTCTACATGCTGCGCCGGCACGACCCTCAGGCGATAGCCCCGCTGCCACGGCCCACCTTCGAATTCGTCGTGTTCGACTCCATCGTGATCGGCCTGTGCGTCGGCGCATCCCTGGCCATCGCGCAGCTCCTGCAGCTTGAGCGGGCCTACTGGGTGCCGGTGAGCTGCGTCGCCGTGATCCAGGGCGTGTCGCTGCGCGCGGTCTGGAACAAGCAGCTGCATCGCATCCTGGGGACGGCCGCCGGGCTCCTGGTCGCATGGGGCCTGTTGCTGCTGCCGCTCAACGTCTGGACCATCTCGCTGGCGATGATGGCCCTGACCTTCTTGATCGAAACCCTGGTGGTCAGGCACTACGCGCTGGCCGCGATCTTCATCACGCCGCTGACCATCCTGCTGGCCGACGCCGCGCGGCTGGGCGAGGCGCCCATCACGACGCTGATCCAGGCCAGGCTCTTCGACACGGTGCTGGGCAGCTTCGTGGGGCTCATCGGGGGCCTGTGCCTGCACAGCCCGGGATTTCGCGCGCGCTTCGGGCCGCCGCTGCGGCGCATGCTTGCGCTGACGCCGTTCACGCGACCCGGGCAGCGCTGAGCGCGCCCGGCCCGGCGGCCCCTCGATCGCCGATCGCCCTTCCTCGCGCCGCCGGCAGCCGCCAGGACGCGCGCGACCCTGCGTGAGAAAATACGAAGTTATCTCGAACACACACCCAAAGGATTCCCCCATGGACGCGGAACAGATCAACCTCATCGGCACCACCCTCGAAGACCTCGGCGCGCGCACCGAGGACTTGCGGAGGTATCTTTGACTACGATGCCAAGTACGAACGCCTGAGAACCGTCAACGCCGCGCTGGAAGACCCGAACGTCTGGAACGACCCGAAGAAAGCCCAGGAGCTGGGCAAGGAAAAGAAGCTGCTCGACGGCGTGGTGCTGACGCTGCAAAAGCTCACGCAGGAGATCGCCGACAACACCGAGCTCTACGAGATGAGCAAGGAAGAAGGCGACGAGACGGGCCTCGCCACCATCGAGGGCGAGGTCGAAAAACTCAAGCCGCTGATCGAGGAGCTGGAATTTCGCCGCATGTTCAACAAGGAGGCGGACCCGCTCAATTGCTACATCGACATCCAGGCCGGCGCCGGTGGCACCGAGGCCTGCGACTGGGCCGGCATGCTGCTGCGCCAGTACCTCAAGTACGCCGAGCGCAAGGGCTTCAAGGCCACGGTCGATGAAGAAACGCCGGGTGACGTGGCGGGCATCAAGGGCGCGACCATCCACATCGAGGGTGAATACGCCTACGGCCTGCTGCGCACCGAAACCGGCGTGCACCGGCTGGTGCGCAAGAGCCCGTTCGACAGCTCGGGCGGGCGCCACACGTCGTTTGCCAGCCTCTTCGTCTACCCCGAGATCGACGATTCGATCGAGATCGACATCAACCCGGCGGACGTGCGCGTGGATACCTTCCGCGCGTCGGGCGCGGGCGGGCAGCACATCAACAAGACGGATTCGGCCGTGCGCCTGACGCACATCCCCACCAACACCGTCGTCATCTGCCAGGACGGGCGCAGCCAGCACTCCAACCGCGACGTGGCCTGGCAGCGCCTGCGCTCCAAGCTCTACGAGCTGGAGATGAGCAAGCGCATGGCCGAGCAGCAGGCGCTGGAAGACACCAAGAGCGATGTCGGCTGGGGCCATCAGATACGCTCGTATGTGCTGGACAACAGCCGCATCAAGGATCTGCGCACCAATGTCGAGGTCTCGGCCACGCAAAAGGTGCTCGATGGAGACCTGGACGTCTTCATCGAAGCCTCGCTCAAGCAAGGCGTTTGAGAGCCTGCGGGCTCTGAAGAAAGGAACACGAAATGATGAGAGAAGGCAGCCCCACGACGGTCTACCGCCTGCAGTACCAGCCGCCGGCCTACTGGGTCGATACCGTCGATCTCAGCTTCGACCTGGACCCGGCCAAGACGCGCGTGCTCAACAGGATGCGCCTGCGCCGCAACCCCGAGGTGCCGCCGCAGCCGCTGCGCCTCGATGGCGAGGATCTCAACCTCGCGCGCGTGCTGGTCAACGGCGCGGGCACCTCGTTCAAGATCGAGGAGAACCAGCTCGTGCTGGAAAACCTGCCCGAGGGCAACGAACCCTTCGAGCTGGAAATCTTCACCACCTGCGCGCCCGAGAAGAACACCCAGCTCATGGGCCTGTACGTGAGCAACGGCACCTTCTTCACGCAATGCGAGGCGCAGGGCTTTCGGCGCATCACCTACTACCTCGATCGCCCCGACGTGATGGCGAGTTTTTCCGTGCTGCTGCGCGCCGACAAGAAGCGCTACCCGGTGCTGCTCTCGAACGGCAACCTGGTCGAATCGGGCGCGCTGGAAGACGGCCGGCACTTCGCCAAATGGGTCGATCCGCACAAGAAGCCCTGCTACCTCTTCGCCCTCGTCGCCGGGCAGCTCGTCGCGCGCGAGCAGCAGATCACCAGCCGCGCGGGGAAGGACCACCTGCTGCAGGTCTGGGTGCGTCCCGGTGACCTCGGCAAGACCGAGCACGCGATGAACTCGCTGATGGCCGCCATCGCCTGGGACGAGACGCGCTTCGGCCTGTCGCTCGATCTGGACCGCTTCATGATCGTCGCCACCAGCGACTTCAACATGGGGGCGATGGAGAACAAGGGCCTGAACATCTTCAACACCAAGTACGTGCTGGCAAGCCAGTCCACGGCGACGGACCAGGACTTTGCCAACATCGAGGGCGTCGTCGGCCACGAGTACTTCCACAACTGGACCGGCGACCGCGTCACCTGCCGCGACTGGTTCCAGCTCTCGCTGAAAGAGGGCCTGACGGTCTTTCGCGACCAGGAATTTTCGATGGACATGGCGGGCAGCCCCTCGGCGCGCGCCACGCGCCGCATCGAGGACGTGCGTGTGCTGCGCACCGCGCAGTTCCCCGAGGACGCGGGCCCCATGGCGCACCCCGTGCGCCCCGACAGCTACGTCGAGATCAACAACTTCTACACCGTCACGGTTTATGAAAAGGGCGCCGAGGTCGTGCGCATGCAGCGCACGCTGGTCGGCGGCCACGAGGGCTTCGCCCGCGGCATGAAGCTGTACTTCGAACGCCACGACGGCCACGCCGTCACCTGCGACGACTTCGCGCAGGCCATTGCCGACGCCAACCCCGGCAGCGCGCTTGCCACGCACCTCGACCAGTTCAAGCGCTGGTACAGCCAGTCGGGCACGCCGCGCGTGAAGGCCGAGGGCCACTACGACAGTGCCGCGCAAACATACACGCTCACGCTCAGCCAGAGCTGCGCGGCCACGCCCGGCCAACCGGACAAGCTGCCCTTCGTGATCCCGGTGGCGCTCGGCCTCGTCGCGCAAGATGGCACGCAACTGGCCCTGCAGCTCGAAGGCGAAGCCGTCGCCGGCGGCACGGAGCGCACGCTGGTGCTGACCCAGGCCAGCCAGCAGTTCACCTTCGTGAACGTGGCCAGCGCGCCGGTGCCGTCGCTGCTGCGCGGCTTCAGCGCCCCGGTCATCCTCGACTGCGACGACAGTGACGACGCCCTGCTCACGCTGCTTGCGCACGACAGCGACCCCTTCAACCGCTGGGAAGCGGGCCAGCGCCTGCTGCTGCGCGTCGCCATCAAATCGATAGCTGCTCACGCAGGTGGAACAAGCGCAGAAGACCAAAATGCCCTGATGCCCGCACGCATCATCGAAGCCCTGCGCGCCGTGCTGCGCCACCCGCAACTGGATGCCGCCTTCAAGGAACTGGTGCTCACCCTGCCCTCCGAGACCTACATCGCCGAGCAACTGGGCGTCGTCGATCCGCAGCGGATCCATGCGGTACGCGAGGCGCTGCGCCTGCAACTGGCGCAGGAGATGCAGGCCGACTGGGTCTGGGCCTTCGAATCGCACCAGGCCAGCGGCGCCTATCGGCCCGATGCCGCCAGCAGCGGCGCCCGTGCGCTCGCGAGCCTGGCGCTCGCCATGCTGTGCCTGGCCGCTCGCGAAAGCGGCGACCCGATCTGGCCGGGCAAGGCCTACCAGCGCTTCAAGGATGCGGGCAACATGACCGACCGCCTGAGCGCGCTCGGCGCACTCGTGGGCAGCGGGCATGAACTGGCCGAGCCGGCGCTCGCGCGCTTTCACGAACGCTTCAAGGACGACGCCCTCGTGCTCGACAAGTGGTTCGCGCTGCAGGCCGGTCGCACCGATCGCGGCGGCGACGTGCTGCCCGCGGTGCGGCAGCTCATGAAGCACCCCGACTTCTCCCTCAGGAACCCCAACCGCGCGCGCAGCCTCGTGTTCAGCTACTGCAGCGCCAACCCCGGGGCCTTTCACCGCCGGGACGGCGCGGGCTACGCCTTCTGGGCCGATCAGGTGCTGGCACTTGATGCCTTCAACCCGCAGGTCGCGGCGCGCCTGGCCCGCGCGCTCGACCGCTGGAAGAAGCTCGCCGAGCCCTACCGCGAGCAGGCCCGCGCCGCGATCGAGCGCGTGGCCGCGCAAGCCAAGCTATCGAACGACGTGCGCGAACTCGTCACGCACGCCCTCGCCGACTGAAAGGAAACGCCATGGTGGACCATCGCATCAGCCTCACGCGCTACCTCGTCGAGCAGCAGCGCGTGCACGGGCACATCCCCTCCGAGCTGCGCCTGCTGCTGGAAGTCGTGGCGCGCGCGTGCAAGCGCATCAGCTACGCCGTGAACAAGGGCGAGCTGGGCGACGCCATGGGCAGCGCCGGCAGCGAGAACGTGCAGGGCGAGATGCAGAAGAAGCTGGACATCATCGCCAACGAGACCCTGATCGAAGCCAACGAATGGGGCGGGCATCTCGCGGCCATGGCTAGCGAGGAGATGGAGGGCATCTATATCGTGCCCAACCGCTACCCCCAGGGCGAATACCTGCTGATGTTCGACCCGCTCGATGGGTCCTCCAACATCGACGTGAACGTGAGCATAGGCACCATCTTCAGCGTGCTCAGGAAGCCCGAAGGCCATCCCGGCGTGCACGACGCCGACTTCCTGCAACCGGGCAACCGCCAGGTGGCGGCCGGCTACTGCGTCTACGGCCCGCAGACCACGCTGGTGCTCACCGTGGGCGACGGCGTGGCGATGTTCACGCTGGACCGCGAGCAGGGCTCCTTCATCCTCACGCGCGAGAACGTGCGCATCTCGGAGGACACGCAGGAATTCGCGATCAACATGAGCAACATGCGCCACTGGGACGCGCCCGTGCGCCGCTACATCGACGAGTGCCTGGCCGGCGCCGAAGGGCCGCGCGGCAAGAACTTCAACATGCGCTGGATCGCCAGCATGGTCTCGGACGTGCACCGCATCCTCACGCGCGGCGGCGTCTTCATGTACCCCTGGGACAAGCGCGAGCCCCACAAGCCCGGCAAGCTGCGCCTGATGTACGAGGCCAACCCCATGGGCTGGCTCATCGAGCAGGCGGGCGGCGCCGCCACCAACGGCAGGCAGCGCATCCTCGACATCCAGCCGAGCCAGCTGCATGAGCGCGTGAGCGTGATCCTGGGCTCGAAGAACGAAGTCGAGCGCGTGACCAGCTACCACACCTCCAACTGAACGCGGCGCGCCGTTCGGCTTCATGGAACTTACCTTGCTTGCGCTGGCGGCCGTGGCCGGCAAGAGCCTGCTGTTCGCCATCGCGGCTATCCTGCCCATCATCAATCCGCTGGCGACGGCCCCGATCTTCGTCGCCTGGACGCAGGGCATGGGGAGCGACGAACGCAACCACCTGGCCCTCACGGTCGGGCGCTACGTCACGCTGCTGCTCGCCAGCACGATGGTGCTGGGCTCGCTGGTGCTCGATCTCTTCGGCATCTCGCTGCCCGTGGTGCGCGTGGCGGGCGGCATCATCGTCGCCTACAACGCCTGGCTCATGCTCAACACCCAGGAGCCGGCGCACGACGACAGCTCGCAGATGGCGCAGACGCTGACGCGCCAGAACGCGCGCCCCGACACCTTCTACCCGCTGTCGTTTCCCATCACCTGCGGCCCTGGCTCGCTCGCCGCCGCCATCGCCGTGGGCGCGAGCCTGCGCACCCCGCGCATCACCGAAACCCTGGCCAGCCTCGCGGGTGCCCTTGCCGGCATCGTGATCGTCGGCACCGTGGTCGCGCTCACCTACCGCTACGCCACTGCGCTGCTGCGCAAGCTTGGCGATGTCGGCCAGCTCGTCTTCCTGCGGCTCATGGCCTTCCTGCTGCTGGCCGTGGGCGTGCAGATCGTCTGGGACGGCATCCGCGGGCTCATCGTGAGCCTGCCGGCCACCTGATCGCGATCCGCCGCGCGAAGGGCACAAATCTCGCCACCATACCTATATAATCGCGGGCTTGGCCGGAGTAGCTCAGTCGGTAGAGCAGCTCATTCGTAATGAGAAGGTCGGGGGTTCGATTCCTCTCTCCGGCACCAAGACAGCAAAGGAAAGCCCGCTAGCGTTTGCATAGCGGGCTTCTTCTTTTTCGGGCTCATGTAGCCACCATGTAGCCAGCAGCGCGGGGTTAAGGGCCGCTGCGGCCACAAAAAATTACCCGTCGCTGCCCGGTTTCAGCCGCACCAGGTCGGCAGGCCAGCGCGTCAGGCGGCGCAGCATCCAGCCCTCGGGCAGTGGGCGGGCCCGGTAGACGGCCAAAACGGCCCCCTGAGCGTGCACAACGCCATAGGTGAGTACGGACACCCCCGCGCTGCTGCGGCGCGTCTTGGTGGCTGTGCGCGCCTGCAGGGGGTCGCTAGCGTGGCTGTGGGCGTCGGGGGTGCGCAGGTAGGCGGCCAGGGCACGGCGGGCTATGTCTGACCGTTCTGCAGCGTTGGGCGTGCGATCGGCGTGGCGTGGCGTGGTGTCGGGTGCTGTGCGGGGCATGGTGGCGATTCTCCTGAAATGCGAAAGCCCCCGGGCAAGGGGGCGGGGGTGGTAGCGCCCTTGCGAGCGCTGCAGGGGTCAATGGGCTAGCGCGGCCTGCTCACGCTCGACATAAGCGGCAGCGGCTAGCCGGGTTTCGTCTTGGCGGCATTTGTATGCCTCAAACAAGTTGTAGCAGCGGTCAGCCAGCGCGTTAACGGCGGGGTCGTTAAGGTCAAGCGCATCATCGAGCAGGGGGGCGAAGGTGAACAGGTTGTAGGTGCGACGCGGTAGGGGGTTGGGCTCCACCCACGCGGGGGCGGCTCCAAGCACGGCCTCAATGGCATCGGCCATGGGCAGGTCGCGCAGGGTGTGCATCCATTCGTCATGCGTGAAGAACGCGGCCCAGCTTTGCAGGTGCTTCGTAAGGTATGCGGCGCGGCGGGTGTTGGCGGTCATGGAAAAACTCCTTCAGTGGTTGAGTTGAGTCTTTACTTTACCTCTATAAATTAGTTTGAGCAAATTAAAGCTATCAGGGAAACTACAGACGCCGCCGCGCTAGCCGGGTAGTTCTGTCGCGCGTGGGCAGCGCCGCTAGCCAGGCCACCCCCCTGCCCGGGGCACCCCCGGGGGGTGGGGCCCAGAGGCCACCCCTCCCCCCATATCACTTAGGTTCGGCTCTTAACGGAAAAGCGGTTTTGAATTTGACGCGGCATCTTCAGGCCACGCTAGCGACGGGTTCAAGAGCGCCCCGGCGGCGTCCCGCAGGTCGTGGCTTGGGTCGCCAACGTCCAGTGCATACAGCACACGCTGCAGGTGCTTGGGCACTTGCGCGCCTTCCTTGTAGCGGGCGTCCTGCAGGGCCTTGCGGAGGTCTGCCTGGGCCTTGGTGGCGTACACGTCGTGCACGTAGGAGACCAGCCACGCTAGCATCGGGCGGTACTCATGCCAGTTGGGCGTGGCGTCGATGGTGGCGAGGGCAATCGCGGGCGCCCTGCAGCGGTCGCGGGGGCGCAGAGCATCCGCGCCATGTACCTGCACCTCCACGGCATACATCTGGGCAAGCCACAGGGCAAAGACTGACCGCGTATCGACCCCCAGGCGATAGTGCGGGCGCAGCGCCTCACCAAGCGTTGGAACAGAAGTGCCGCACATGGCCGCAGTCAGCATGCGATGCGCTGCCGCAGCTAGCGCAAAGCCTGCAGTGGCGTCCGGGGGAAAGGCCGGGCAGGCGCCCGAGTCCAAGGCCTGCAGCACGGCGTTGAGCAGGCTGTTCATGGCAATGGAACCTGTGCAGCGTGCGGCATGTTCGGTGGCTACGACGTTGAGCAGCGGCATGCATGGGTTAAACGGCCCGAGCGGATCAACGTGATCGTGGTCGTACTCCACCAGGCGGTGCGGGCCTAGCTCGGCTAGCAGGCGGCGCAGGTCTGGCAGGGTGTTGACGGTCTCCACGCGAGTGCGGCGGGCAGGTTGCGGTTGAGGTGCCGGGGTGGGCTTGGCTAGCATGGCGTGCTCGGCCATGGCGGCGTCCAGGTCTGCCAGAAGGGCATCGATGTCGTCATCCTCGGCGCTAGCTGCGGCAGGGGTGGGGGCAGACGCCGGGGGGTGCCCGGCAGGCGCGGCGGGTGTCCAGTTCCAGACGACGTCATCATCAAAATCATCGGTTTGCATGGGGGGCTCCAGATATAAACAAATTGGCTAGCGGTGGCAGGTTGATGGCGGGGGGCGGCAGGGGCAAAAATGGGAAAAAGTGCCACGTGCCCAGCAGTGACCATGATTTCCATATAGCTATAGAAAATATATCTACTACTCTTTTTAGATATTGCTTGTCACGTGGCACTTAGACACCCTGCTCGGTAGAACAACTGCCCGGGGTAAATTAGTTTGGATTTTTCTGTGCCACCTTCGTCAAAATTTCCTGAAGGTGGCCCTTAGGTGACCCGGGGGTGGCACGTCCTGTAGGTGCGTCTGCAGCACTTTTTGGCACAGCTACCAGGCGCACCCCCCCCCCGACCTGCGGGTAAACAGGGTGGAGGTGGCACTTTTTTGGGGGTTTTGCGCTGTAGGTGGCACTGTTGCCTTCCATACACTAAGCCGCTCACTCCACAGCTTTTGAATGGCCGTTCCGGCCCGCGTTACGTCCGCCTTCGTGGGCTCGAAGATGCCCACCCTTTCGCAAACTTCGGTGGCCGTCAGCCAGCACAGTTGCGGGTGGCGCGTGCGGTTTTCCTCGGTGATGAATTGCACGTCAACCGTCTCCCACGGGAAGCGCTTTGCGGCGCGCTCGTATATGGGGTCTGACACCTCGTGCATCTGGTTGGCCTCGTTGAGTGCCTGCATCAGCTCGGGCTCCAAGTACCAGCGCTCGCCCGCGCGGTATCTGACCAGGTACTGCGCCCAGATTTGCTGCATAACCTGCGGGTCGATCGGGTGGCAGGCCCGAACCTCGATCACCCAGAATCGGCGGTTGCTGGTGTCGTCCACAAGAAACTGCAGGTTGTTGACGGTGCCCGCAAGGCTCGTGCGTCGAGCCCGTTGCACAGGTTTGCGCCCGTAGGGCTCGCGCAGCGTGTCCAGGCGGTCGGTGATAAACACCTTGAGCGCGGCAATGTCGGCTTTGCGCATCGTGCCGTCCAGCTCGCCTAGCTCGGCTATCCAGGTGGACAGTGCCCGTATCAGCGTGTCCTTGTCCCGTGGGTCTATCGTGAGCCCTTCAAGCATGGCGCGGTCAACGCCCATCGCGAGTGCCCGAACCCATCGGGTTTTGCCGCACCCCTGCGGTCCCGCCAGCACCAGCATGCCCGCCGCGCTGATGCCGCCCGGCTCGTACAGGGCGCCGATGCATTGCAGCATGAACTTGTTGAGGAGCCGCGCCGCTAGCGGTTTCTGCGCGGGGGCTGCGAGGTCCAGGGAATTGAAAAGCTCCATGCGCCGGTCGATGCCATCCCACGGTGTGCCTTCAATCCGAACGATCACGGGGTGGTATGCGTTGCGGCGCGCGATGACCTCGACAGCCTCGGGCACGATGGCGCGGCTTATGCCGTAGCTCTCCATGAGGTCGCCCAGCATGGTTAGCTTGGTATTCAGGTCGTCGGCGGGCACCTCCTTGGATGGAATCGAAATCTCCACCGTGCGCACCATCTCGTTGTAGCGAATGATGTTGCCGTGGTGCAGCGCGATCGCCTCCACGTTTGCAGTGACGGGCCGGGGCTTGACCTTCACTCCGTCGCGTTCTACCCATACCGGCAGCAGCGCATGCAGGGTCTTTGTGTCCATCAGCTCATGCCCGGCCACGGTGCGCTGCGGCGCAGGTTCCACGTTGGTGCGGTTGCCCGGCTCGCTCGCGGTCGGTGCTGACGCTGGGGGCGCAGCGCCGGGGCGCAGCGTGGCGCCTCCCTTCACTGCTGTGAATGGTGTTGCGCTCTTTTCTGTCATTTCTCTCCCTTTCGTGCTGTGTAGGTCTGCGCGGCGGGGGCCTGACCCACGACGCCAAGGTGATGCGGAAAATGAGGCGCCCCGGGCCCTGTGAGGCCGCCCCAGTGGGTGCATGTCGTGCATGGCGATTCACTACCCCATGCTGCATGCCACGTGTCGCACGACGGCGGCCCGCCGGTGAGGCCGGACAGCTTGCGGTCAACCTCCTCGGGGTCGTAGCGGGGGTGTCCCCTGCTGACTTCGTGCGCCAGGGCGTCGCCCTCGACAGACAGCGCGGCGGTGCGGATGGCGAGCAGCCAGGGGCCGTAGGGCGTGCGGGCTCCGTTGTCCCTGATCGCCAGGCGGATGGCGGCGCAGTGGCGAGCCACCTGCAGCATGTCAAACGGCGCGTGCCTGGGCTCCTCGTCATCAAGCCCCAGCTCGTCGTTCACTCCAACATAGGCGGCGAATCGGCCGGCGTCGGGGTGCCCGGCGCCCACGTTCAGCAGCTTGAAAAGGTGGGGTGTTTCGTAGGGCTCGCCCGTGCGGTACGCGCGCACCAGGCCGCCGGTTTTCTGGTGTATCGAGCCCGGCATGCGCAGGATTCGTGCGCGATCTTGTGTCACCTCAATGTCGATCCTGAAGCCGTGCGCCCGCGCCAGGTTCACCAGCGCATCGGCCCCCGCCTGCCACGTCTCGGGGTCCATGTTCTCGGTGGTGGTGAAGTAGGCATGCGCCCCGCCCGAGCTGGTGAGCACGATCATGGTGGGGCGTAGCCCGGTGGCCTTGCAGAACGCTAGCAGCGCCTGCAACACGGGGCGCTGCCCGTTGTATCCGCCCTTGGCCTCGGTGCCTTCAATGTCCACCCATAGCCCGCGCAGCGCCACAGCGAAGTGCTTGCCCCGCCTGCGCTTGCCGTCCTTGTCCGCGCGGAATGTGGCAGGGGTGAAGTAGGCCCCACACTGCCCCGTCAGGACTCGCGCCAGAAATGCGGCGTAGTCCTCTCCGAGCTTGGGTATCGCCAGCCTGTTGGGCACGCCCTGCGCGTTGGATAGCACGGCGTAGGGCATGCTGCCTTCGATGTGCTTGGGCAGGATACCCCGGAGAAAATCCTCCGGCTTCAACTCTTGCGCCGCCCCCAGCAGCGGCGCCATTTCCCTTGCCCACGCTAGCTTGGGTGTTGTACAATCTCGCACAGATACATCCCTTCTAGCCGCGTCCCCACGCGGCTTTTTCTTTGGCCTCAGCGCTTGCGTTTTCCTGCGCTCAGCGCCTCCACGGTGTCCATCAGCTCCTTGCCCCTCGGGGGGTTGCGCGAGCGCTCCGCCCTCAGGGCCTTTTCCAGTTCCGCCAGCTCGTTGGTGAGCAGCACATGCATGGCGCGGATGGCGTCCACGCCCTTGGTGACGTCTGCCACGCTCAGGCGCTGGCCGCTCTCGGTGACGGTTTCCCCGTTCAGGGACGACACCAGCAGCGCGGTGCAATGGTTGATAGCGGCGTGCGAGCGCTGCACGGCCTCGCGCTTGTCTGCCACTTGGGCGTGCAGGTAGTCCAGGCGTGCGGCCTGCTCCTCCTGCTCGGTGGTGCGGTCATTCACGGTCTGCCCTTTCGTCGGGCTCGAAACCCTCCAGCAGGGCAGCGCGGCGTGGCTTGCGCGCCCGCACGGCGGGGGCTTCGTCCGCCTGCTCCTCGACCACGGGCAGCGTGCGCCCGGGGGTGCTCATTTGCACGTCGACCACCTCGGGCTCCTCGACTGCCAGGGCCATGCCACTGCGCCCGAAGTTGACGTAAATCATGGGCAGCTTGTCGCCATCGTCGGCCTGGGCAAGTTCTTCGCGCACCTCGGCCTCTTTGGTGTTCTTTGCGACCTTCAGGATTTCAATGACTTCCTCTAGCTCAGCGTCAGGCAGCTCACGCCCGAGACGTTCAAGCCCTGCCAGGATGATCCGGCTCGCCACGGGCTTGATGGCCGCGCCGTCTGCCCGGGCGCGTGCCACTTCGGTGCGCAGTTCGTCGCGGTGCTCAGCCATGAAGGCGCTCAGCTCAGCCGGGGGCATGCCTTCGAGCGTGGCGAGGTGTTCCAGCGGCGCGCATGGGTCAGCAGCCAGGCAGACGGCCAGGCGCCGCGTGCGCCCGGTGGCGCTGTTGTCGGGTAGCTGCTCACGCATCAGCAGTGACTCCGAGCAGTTCGCGGATGTCAGCGACGGGCCATGCCAAGCGCCCGTTGATGCGGCGGGGGCGGATGGGGCTTTTTACCGCCCCGCAAGCCCAGCCCCTCAGGGTCTGGGGCTTGCGGCCAACGTAATAGGCGGCGTGGTCGGTTGGGATGAAATCCCGCGTTACGGTTTCAAGCGGCGGGAAATATGGGGCGACGGCGCGGGGTTGGGTCTGCATTTTTGACTCTCCATGAATGCCAAAAAACGGCATGTGTGAAGGATCAACGCGGACAATTTTTCAAGGGTGATAGCCCATCAACTTTTTACCCCGCGCCGTAGCTCCCCGATGTCCAGGCGCAGGGTGTTTACGCTGCGCTTCAGCTCAGGTGCTAGCCTTTGGGCTATCCATGACGCGGGCCGTCTCTGATAGCCCCTCGCTTCGATCAGCTCCCGCAGTTGTGTCGTGCGCTCGTGGCGCTCTTTCACGTTGTCGCGCACTGCGGCGGCGCTGGCGCGTAGTTCACCCGCAGCATCTGAAGCTAGCCGCGCGCGGCGTTCCTCCCGCTCCCATGCTGTAAGTGCCTCGGGCGTGATGCCGTCGCGCTCGTTGACGTCCCCCGCCTTATCCCGCAAACGCGCATCAAGCCCCTGCAGTTCCTCGGGCGTGGCGCGACGTGCTTCCCCGTTCTGGTCGGTCACGAACTCCCACCAGCCCGGGCGCCCGCGCTTCCTGCCGCTCGCAGGTTTATCGCTCGGTGGCATCGCCCTTGTCCTGTGCCTGCGCGGCGTCCATCGCCCTCGTGCGCGCCCGGGCCATTCGTATCAGCTGCTCGTTGGTGAGTGTCCGGGGGCGCTGCGTTGCACGCTCCAGCTCTAGCTGTGGCTCCCGTTGCACTTGTAGTGCCTTTATGCGCTCGTCGATGGCTATCAGCGCGCGCAGGTGCCAATACTCGCGCATCCCGATTGCCTCATTAGCGATGGCAAATAGCTTCATCGCCAGCTCGCGCCAAAGGTCTTCGGGCGTTATGGTGGGCGGCTGTTCATCAGGCATGGCGTACCTCCTGTCAGGCGTGCACCAAGTGCACCACGGCGCGCGCCCCCACGGCCTGGGCGTAGCGCTGCACGCTGCGCAGCGATGGCGTGGCCTTGCCCCCCTCCAGGCGGGCCACTGCCCCCTGCGTGGTGCCCATGCGCTGCGCCACGGCGGCCTGCGTGAGCCCGGCGCGGGCGCGGGCGGCGATCAGCTCGCGGGCAAGGGCGTATTCAGGCGCTTGCGCCTCGTACTCGGCACGGGTCTGCGGGTCTGCCAGTAGCTGGCCCTTGATGTCTTTCAGCGTTTTCATGCCGGGGCTCCCAATCATTCATGCGTGCGCAGCGGCAGGGCTCGCGCGGCGCCTGCGTGCCTTGGGTGCGTTCACCTTCACCACGGGCGCCATGCCTGCGGTGGCGGCCATGTCAATCAGCGTATCCAGGGAAAACAGGTTGATCTTGCCGCGCACCAGGTCGGAAATGCGCGGCTGTGTGACGCCGAACAGCTCGGCGGCCTGTGCCTGCGTCATGGCCTGGGCGCGGATGGCCTCGGCAAGGTGCATCATCAGCTCAGAGCGTGCGCGCATGCTGGCAGCTTCCTGCGGGGTGTTTTCGATGGCGTCCCACACGCTGGCGAATCGTTGGTTTGTGCTCATGGTGCAAGCTCCTTCATCAGTGCCTTGTAGCGCGTCCGTGCCAGGTCAATATCGCGCTTGGCAGTCTGCTGCGTCTTCTTCTGGAAGCAGTGCAGCACGTAGACGGCATCGGCCAGCTTGGCGACGTACACGACGCGAAACGCCCCGGCTTCATCCCATATGCGCAGCTCCCATGCCCCTGGGCCTATCGTCGCCATCGGCTTGGCGTCGTCCGGGCTCATGCCGCGCTGCACCTTGTCCAGCTGGTGCCCGGCCTCGCGCATGGCAGTGACGGGAAATGCCCGCAGGTCGTCCAACGCGCTAGCCCTGAACTCGATAGGCTTCATCGTTGAATTATATTGATCTTTGTATATTTTGCTAGCCGGGCAGTTCAACGCACGGCGCGCAGCTTGCCCGGCTCGCTGGTGGCATCGAATTGCACCCCGGCCTGCTGCAGAATGTGCGCCTCCACCAGTTCAGCATAGGGGCGCAGGGCGTCGATGCTGCGGGGCCTGTAGCCTTCGGCCACGGCACTGGGGCGGTGGCCCATGATCTGGGCGATGGCTCCCGCTGGCGCCCCTGCAGCCTCTCCCAGCAACGAGTAGGAGCGGCGCAGGCCGTGCACTGTCAGGTGCTCAATTCCGGCGTGTTCCAGCACCTTGGCATGGCTTGCCCGGGCGTCGCTGATGCGCCCGGTTTTGCTGGTGCTGGCAAATACGAACGTCCCCGCCCTGGGCAGTGTCACCAGCAGTTGCGCCAAGTACGGCGTCAGCGGAATGGTGCGCGTGGCCTCCACCTTGTCGGCGATCGTCAGCTTGCGCCACCGAAAATCAATGTCTGCCCACTTGAGCGCGGCCATCTCCTCGCGCCGCGCGCCGGTCAGCAGCAGCGCCCGCAGGTACACGCTAGCCACGGGGTTGCCCACCTGCCCGCACCCCGCCCACCATGCCGCCACCTGGGTGGCCTCCAGGTGATCGGTGCGTTTTTTGAGGGGTGGCAGGTTGTCCGCGATACCTTCGGCCTTGCCCGCGTCGCGGTCGGTCAGCTCGCGGTAGTCCCGCTTGCCGCTAGCCCAGCGCAGGAAGCCGCGAAACATCATCAGGGCCCGCGCCGCTTGGTACCTGCCCGCCTTGGCTTCGCGCTCGTACCACTCCGAGAGCGCATCCCCGTCGATGGATGCCAAGGGCAGTGCCATCAGTGGGTACAACGGGCCGGGGCGTGTAACCCCCTGCCCTCGCTTGCGTGGCACGCCTCCGGGTGCGGCCATCGCCTCCAGGTCGGCACGGTAGCGCGGCTTCCAGGCCTCCCGGCGCCTGGGGCGGCCCTCCTGCAGGTACTGCGGCCACAGGTCGCCCACGGTGATCTGCTGCGCGGCGTCTGCTGCGCGCTGCGCCTCCTGCGCTGCCTGCTGCTCGCGCTCCTGCTCGGCAGGGTTGACGCCATCGTCGATCAGCACTGCCAGGCGGTTGGCCTCCTTGCGTGCCGCCTCGATAGTCCAGCTGCGCACGTCGCCTATGGTGCGGCGCACGGTGCGCCGGTTCAGCTTGCGCTCGAATACGAAAGACTTGGCACCGGCGGCAGTGACACGCACGCGCAGGCCTGGGGCCTCGGTGTCGCGCATGAATGCCTGGGTCTTGCCCGGCGGGCAGGTCAGGCGCTCGATAGCCCCCATGCTCAGGTTGACCCGTGCCGACAGGTCGGGGGCATCGGTCTTTTTCGGTCGTGCCATTTGTGTGCTCCTCGGGTTCCGTGTAGCCACCATGTAGCCACCATGTAGCCACCATGTAGCCAAAAACGGGCTATTTTGGCGAATATCAATCAACGCAAATTATAGCTACACCCGCTGTAAATTGTTGATATGTAAGGAAATTATCAACAGTAATCAACACCAGCGAAACCGTGTATTCGCTCATTCGTAATGAGAAGGTCGGGGGTTCGATTCCTCTCTCCGGCACCACATGCAAACCCCTGATTCGCAAGAGTCAGGGGTTTTTTCATGTGGTCATGAATGGGCCTGCAGGAACATCGTCGAGCCACGATGCCGCAAGCTGCAAGCGTCTCGGCGCCAACAGCTCGCGGACAACGTGGGGCCTGCTCGCGCGCTTCTTCCGTCTGCCGGACCGCTTCAGCAGCGCCTTTTCCGTGGTCGATGCCGCGAGCGTGGCACAGTAAGGCACGTTGAAACAAAAAGGGGCAGGCGATGGACGAGGCACTCACTTTCGACTACGTCATCATCGGCGGCGGCTCGGCCGGCTGCGTGCTGGCCCATCGGCTGAGCAGCGATCCATCAATTCGCGTGGCGCTGGTCGAGGCCGGTCCCGCCAGCGGCGGGCGCTGGGTCAGCATTCCGGCGGGGCTGATCGGCACCGTGCCCACGCACAAGCTCAACTGGGCCTTCGACACCGTACCGCAGGCGGGGCTGAACGGGCGCCGGGGCTACCAGCCGCGCGGCAAGGTGATGGGCGGCAGCTCGGCCATCAACGCCATGTGCTACATCCGTGGCCACGCGAGCGATTACGACGGCTGGGCCGCGAACGGCTGCACGGGCTGGTCGTGGAGCGAGGTGCTGCCCTACTTCAAGCGCGCTGAAGGCTGCCTGGTGCCCGACGCGGACGCGAGCGTGCACGGCTTCGACGGGCCGCTCAAGGTGAGCGAACTGCGCTCGCCCAGCGGCTTCAACCGGCTGGTGCTCGACGCGGCCGTCGAATGCGGCCACGCACGCAACGACGACTTCAACGGCGCGGTGCAGGACGGCGTGGGTCTGTACCACGTGACGCAGGAGCGCGGCGTGCGCTCGGATGCGGCGCGCGCCTACCTCGACCCGGTGCGCGGGCGCGCCAACCTGGTGCTGATGGCAAACGCGCACGCCACGCGCATCCGCTTCGAGGGACAACGCGCCAGCGGTGTCGAGATCCTTGAAGGCGGCAGCAAGCGCCAGCTCACGGCGCGCCGCGAAGTCATCGTGAGCGCGGGCTCGTTCGGCAGCCCGCAGCTGCTGCAGCTCTCGGGCATCGGCCCTGGCGACGAGCTGCAGCGCCTGGGGCTGGCCTGCGTGGCCGAGCGCGCGCAGGTCGGCGCCAACCTGCAGGATCACCCCGACGCCATCCTCACGCGCCGCGTGAACGACACGCGGCTGTTCGGCCTGAGCTTCGCAGGCGCGCGCACGCTCTGGCGCGCCTGGGGTCAGTACAAGCGTGACCAGAGCGGCATGCTCTCGACCAACTATGCCGAAAGCGGCGGGTTCTTCCGCACGCAGCCGGGTCTGGATCGGCCCGATGCGCAGTGGCACTTCGTGATGGGCATGGTGGACAGCCATGGCCGCAAGCGCCACCTGGGCCACGGCTTCAGCCTGCACGCCTGCATCCTGCGCCCCCAGTCGCGCGGCAGCGTGAAGCTCGCGAGCACCGATCCGCTGGCCGCACCGCTGATCGACCCGGCCTTCCTCACGCACCCGGACGACGTGGCCGCGCTCACCCGTGCGGCCCGCAAGACGGCCGACCTGCTGCGCACCAAGGCGCTCGGCCTGTACGCCCAGGTGCCGCTGGACGCCGAACCCGACTGGCAGGAGGACGACGCGGCCATCGAAGCTTTCCTGCGCGCGCACGTGGACACCATCTACCACCCGGTGGGCACCTGCCGCATGGGCGCCGACGCCGACTCGGTCGTCGATCCCGAACTGCGCGTGCGCGGCGTGCAGGGCCTGCGCGTGGTCGACGCGAGCGTGATGCCCTGCCTGATCGGCGGCAACACCAACGCCCCCACCATCATGATCGCCGAGCGCGCGGCCGACCTGATCCTGGGACGCAGCGGCGCATCCGATTCACCCCCTCCCCTGGAGGGAGAGGTGGAAGTTCAAGCCAAATAGGCATCCAGCGCTTTCCCCACAAGCGCGAGCAGCTATCAAAACGGGATATCCTGCCACCCCCGAGAGACTTCCACGACCCACGCCCGCATCGGCAAGACCCTGCTCGATTCCGCCTCGCACTGGCCCACCGCCCCACGGTGCCGGGCGGCTCTCCGCTGCGCGGCGGTCGATCTGCAGCCGCTCGACGGCCACGGCATCGGCCAGGCCGAGACGGCGCGACAGTGAGGCCGGCGCCGTGGCCTGATCTCGCAATGGCCGTGCGCCACCCGTCCTTCCCGATCAGGTCTGGCCACGTTGCCTGTCCGCACCTTCGCCACGCGGCACACCAGATTGCTCCGCCGTCCATGCGGGCCACAGGCGCTGCGCCGTGGCCAGGGGAACCGTGCCATCGCCGAACATGCTGCGCCAGATACCACGATGCGTCGGCAAAATGCCCAGCCCGGCCAGCACATGCACAGCCAAAGCCGCCAGCAGCACTTCGTTGGCATAAATGTGCGCCCTGACCGCAACGACAAAGACCCAGCGCCATTCTGACGGTGCAAGGTAGAGGCAGATGCCGCTGACCGTCACCACGGACAGCATGACAAGCACCAGCGCGAGGACCCAGCGCTGCAGCGGGTCGAGCCGCCCCGCGTGCCACGCCCTGGGCTCACGCACACCGGAAAAATCATGCAGAAAATCGCGCAGCCAGATGAAATCCTGGCGCCGCACGCGGCACAGGCGTCCCAGCCAGCGGCAGCTCGCGCGCCATCGCACGGCCAGCAGCGCCACGGCAGCCACGGCAAAACCCAGCCCCCACGCATCGTGCACGCCGCTCACCACGGCATGTCCACCCAGCCAGCCCGTCACCCGCGGGGACAGCGCCTCGGCCAGCGCATACCCCGTGAGCAGCAGCAGCGCCACGCTGAACGCCGCCGCGCCATGGCCCAGGCGCGCGGCCAGCGTGTGACGCAGCACCCGCGGCGGCGCTGCTTCCTTCATTCACTCACCATGAACGCCACTTTCTTGGCCACATGAACCGCGCGGTGATTGGGGCCGGCGAGCTCCACCGTGATCACATGCATGCCCGGCCGCAGCGGGATGGACACATCCTGCTGGCGGTACAGCGCCACCTCCTCGCCACCATCGACCGAATAGTGCAGGTGATAAAGCCCATCCCTGGGCGAACCCAGCTCGGCATCGACCACGGTCGTGCGCAGCACCACCGGGCTTCTGACGGTGGTTCCCGGCTCGGGCGAAACGATGGTGAAGTCCGGCGACGCGGCCGCGGCCACCGTGGCCAGGCCCATCAGGGCGCCTGCGACGGCAAGCCACATGCCGCGCAGGCTGTGAATCAGCGATTTCAAGAGCACCTCCTGGAATGAAAATCGAATCGGACACCGCCCTATTGGACGATGCCGCGCGCGCGCAGCGCCGCGATCTGCTCGGGCGTGATGCCCATTTGCGTCAACACCGCATCGGTGTCCTCGCCCAGGTGCGGCGCACTCGTTCGCACGCGCCCCGGCGTGGCCGAGAGCTTGGGCACGATGCCCGGCACCTGCACGCTGTAGCCGTCGCGCGTGGGCTGCTCCAGCAGCATGTCGCGCGCCTTGTAGTGTGGATCTTGCGCAATGTCCCTGGCGGTGTAGACCTTGCCTGCGGGCACGCGCGCCTGGGCCATGGCATGCACCACCGCATCCACCGTGCGCGTGCGCGTCCAGTCGGCGATCGCGCCGTCGATTTCCGCCACGCGCGCCACCCGGCCCGCGTTGTGGGCGAGGTCGGGCGCATCGCCCAGGTCCTGGCGGCCGATCGCGGTCATCAGGCGCTTGAAGATGCTGTCCCCATTGCCCGCCACCAGCACCCAGCCGTCCGCGCAGGGATAGGCGTTGCTCGGCGCGATGCCCGGCAGCGCGCTGCCGCCCGGCTCGCGCACCACGCCAAACGCGTCGTACTCCGGCATCAGGCTTTCCATGCAGTTGAACACGGCTTCATACAGCGCCACGTCAATCACCTGCCCCGCGCCGCCATGGGCCTTGCGGTGGTACAGCGCCATCAGGATGCCGATCACGCCATGCAGCGCGGCCAGCGTGTCGCCGATGGACACCCCCACGCGCACCGGCACGCGGCCCGGCTCGGCCGTCAGGTGGCGCAGCCCCCCCATGGCCTCGCCAATCAGGCCGAAGCCCGGCAGATCGCGGTACGGCCCCGTCTGGCCGTAACCCGAAATGCGCAGGATCACCAGTCCCGGATGGGCCGCCTGCAGCACCTCGGGCCCCATGCCCCAGGCCTCCAGCATGCCGGGGCGAAAGTTCTCGATCAGCACGTCCGCCTCGGCGATCAGACGGCGCGCAATCTCCTGCCCCTCGGCCTGGCGCAGGTCCAGCGCCACCGACCGCTTGTTGCGCGACTGCACCTGCCACCAGACCGAGGTGCCCTCCTTGATCAGGCGCCAGCCCCGCAGCGGGTCGCCTGTGCCCGTGGCTTCGATCTTGATCACCTCGGCGCCGAAGTCGCCCAGCGTCTTGCCGCAGAACGGCCCGGCGATCAACTGCCCCATTTCCACCACGCGCACGCCCGCGAGCGGCAGCGGCGATTCGTTTTTCTCCTGCATGATCGTTTCACAGTTTCCCGACAGACAGACCGCACATTACCATCGCCCGCATGGCATCGTTGTGGGACATCTTTTGTCGCGTCGTGGACAACTGGGGCGACATGGGCGTGTGCTGGCGCCTGGCCGCCGACCTGGCCGCACGCGGCCAGCAGGTACGGCTCTGGGCAGACGATGCCAGCGCCCTCGCCTGGATGGCGCCCCAGGGCACACCGGGCGTTCAGGTGCTGCCATGGCCCGATGCCCTGCCGCCGGGCGGGATCGGCGACGTGGTGGTGGAAACCTTCGGCTGCGATCTCCCCGAGGCATTCGCGGCGGCGCTCGCCCGCGCGAACCACGCAGGCCAGCGCACGCCCCCGTGGATCAACCTCGACTACCTGAGCGCCGAGGCCTACGTGCAGCGCAGCCACGGCCTGCCCTCGCCCGTGATGAGCGGCGCGGGCCAGGGCCTGGTGCGCTGGTATTTCTACCCCGGCTTCACCGAGCGCACCGGCGGCCTGCTGCGCGAGAGCGACCTGCTGCAGCGCCAGGCCCGGTTCGACCGCGTCGCATGGCGCGCCCGCCACGGCATCGGCGATGCGCAGTTCGCGATCAGCCTGTTTTGCTACGAGCCCGCGACTCTGTCCGACTGGCTGGGCGATCTGGCGCAGCACGAGAACGCGCGTCTGCTGGTCACGCCCGGGCGCGCCAGCGCGGCCGTGCACGCGGCGCGAGGCGGCAGGCCAAGGCCCTTCATCAAGGATCTCGCGCCATGCAGCCAGCCCGAATTCGACGAACTGCTCTGGGCCAGCGATTTCAACTGCGTGCGCGGCGAAGATTCGCTCGTGCGCGCGCTCTGGGCCGGTCGGCCGCTGCTCTGGCACATCTACCCGCAGCACGACAACGCCCACCATGCCAAACTCGATGCCTTCCTCGACTGGCTGGATGCGCCGCCCTCCATGAGAGCGATGCACCACCTCTGGAACGGCATGCGGCGGGGCGCGATGCCCGACGTTCTGGACGCGAGGCTGCACGGGCAATGGACCGCCTGCGTGCAAGCCGCGCGCCAGCGCCTGCTGGCGCAGGACGACCTTGTCACGCAACTCTTTCGGTTCGTGAGAGAAAAAAGCTAGAATTGCGATCTTTGTGCTTCACGCGCAGTGCGCTTGCAAGCACCCCCCGTCGGCTTCCTGCCCTCCGGGGTTGGAAGGCCGGCTTTCCAGGCCTACCCGCCCCAGCTCAGGAGCGGCACCACACACTGGACCCCACAGGCCATGAAAATCGCTCAAGAAATCCGTGCAGGCAACGTGATCATGCAGGGCAAGGACCCGATGATCGTCCTCAAGACCGAATACGCCCGCGGTGGCCGCGGCGCCGCCACGGTACGCATGAAACTCAAGGGATTGCTCAACAACATGGGCACCGAGCTCGTCTTCCGCGCCGACGACAAGATGGACAACGTGATCCTGGACAAGAAGGATTGCACCTACTCCTACTTCGCCGATCCGATGTACGTCTGGATGGACAGCGAATACAACCAGTACGAGGTGGAAGCCGAGAACATGACGGACGCCATCAACTACCTGGAAGACGGCATGGCGGCCGAAGTGGTGTTCTACGACGGCAAGGCCATTTCGGTGGAACTGCCCACCAGCGTCGAGCGCGAAATCACCTGGACGGAGCCGGCCGTCAAGGGCGACACCTCGGGCAAGGTGCTCAAGCCTGCAAAGATCGCTACGGGATTCGAAGTTGCCGTGCCGCTTTTCGTCAACCAGGGCGACCGCGTCGAAATCGATACACGCACCGGCGAATACCGCAAGCGCGTCTGATCCGGCGCTGCTTCATACAAAAAGGGCTTGCCGCTGGCAAGCCCTTTTCGTTGTTCCGACCGCGGGGCCACCGCCCTCTGCGTCAGGCCTGATTCCGCATGCCTCGTGCCTCGTCCGCCGGCGGATTTGCACGGCGCAGTTCGACCCGCGCGACCAGCCCGCCCCCCGATTCCGGCTCGGCATTGAACAACGCGAAGGCGCCTCCCATGCGCTGCACGGTCTTGTCGACGATCGAAAGCCCCAGTCCCGCGCCCGCAGCCGCAGTGCGCGCGGCATCCCCCCGGAAAAACGGCTGGATCAGCCGCGCAATTTGTTCCGGCGGCACACCCTGCCCGTGGTCGCGCAGCTGCAGATTCACCCATGTATCCGTGGCCTCGGCCGTGATGTCCAGCACCGTGGTCTCATCGCCGGGCGTCCTGCCGTAGCGGCGTGCGTTTTCCAGCAGGTTGGAGACCACCCGCGCGAGCTCGATCTCGTCGGCCATCACGAAGAGGTCCTCGGCCACGTGGGTGCTGATCTGCATTTGCCCCTCGCTGCGCAGGGCATGCACGCACGTCGAGACCACGGAATGCAGGTTGATCGCCGAGAGCGCCACCGAATCGGGGCGCGCGTAATCGAGGAACTTGTCTATCGTGGCATCGAGCTGGGCGATGTCCTCCACCATGTGCGTACGCGCTTCCTCGTCGTTCACGCTCATCTCGGTTTCCAGCCGCAGGCGCGCCAGCGGCGTGCGCAGATCATGCGAAATGCCCGCGAGCATGACGGCCCGATCCTGATCGAGCTTGGCCAGCATCTGCGCCATGCGGTTGAAGCCGATGTTCACCTCGCGCACCTCGCTCGTCACCGCGCGCTCGTCGAGCATGCTGGCCGCGAAATCGCCGCGGCGCACGCGGTTGGTGGCGCGCGAGAGCTGCTTGAGCGGCCGGTTGATGAGCCGGGCGATCATCGCCGCGCCCGCGAGCGAGAGCACCACGGCCGTGGCCAGCCAGATGAGCCAGGTGCCGCCGCCGGCCATCGTCAGGCGCGAGGGGTCGAGCAGCAGCCAGTTCGGATCGCCGTTGATCGTGAAGCCCACCCACAGGCCCGACTCGCCATTGACGTGGCTGGCCACGATGGTGCCCGGACCCAGGCGCTGCGTCAGCTCGATGGTGAGCCGCTGCGCCAGCGGCGAAGGCGGCAGCAGGTCGAAGCGGTCGCCCGGCTCGCGCGGCACCAGACGCACGCCTTCCTGGTCGGCCATGGCCTTGATCAGCGCCACGCGCGCGATCGCATCCGAATGCGTCAGCGCCGCCCGGCTCAGGTTCACCAGCGAGGCGATCTGCTGGGCCGCCTGCACGGTGCGCGGCTCCAGTTCCAGCGCGCGCAAGGTCTGCATCCAGACGAGGATGCTGCCCACGAGCAGCAGCAGCAGCAGGAAGAAGGTGCGCCAGAACAGATTGAGCCCGACGCGCCGGCGCGGCACGCGCCGGCGCTCGCCGCCCATGCCCGCCTGCGCCTGGCTGTCGGCGAACGCCTCGGCAAAGGCCGAATCCTGATTCACTGCCATGGATTTGCGCCGACGCCGGCTCAATTCCCGCCGTCGGGCACAAACACGTAGCCCACGCCCCAGACGGTCTGGATGAAACGGGGCGAGGCGGCGTCGAGCTCGACCAGCTTGCGCAGGCGCGAGATCTGCACGTCCAGGCTGCGGTCGAACGGCTCGAACTCCCGCCCGCGCGCGAGCAGCGCCAGCTTCTCGCGCGACAGCGGCTGGCGCGGATGGCGCACGAGCGCCTTGAGCATGGCGAATTCACCCGTGGTCAGCGGCAGCTCCTCGCCGTTCTTCTGCAGGGCGCGGGTCCCGAGATCGAAGGTGAACGGCCCGAAGGTGACCACCTCGTTCTCGCCCGAGGGCGCGCCGGGCGCCTCCTGCGGCGGACGCCGGCGCAGCACCGCGTGGATGCGCGCCAGCAGCTCGCGCGGGTTGAAGGGTTTGCCGATGTAGTCGTCCGCCCCCACTTCCAGCCCGACGATGCGGTCCACGTCCTCGCCCTTGGCGGTGAGCATGATGATCGGCGTGCGGTCGTGCGCCGCGCGCAGGCGCCGGCAGATGGACAGGCCGTCCTCGCCCGGCATCATCAGGTCGAGCACGATGAGGTCCGCCGTCTCGCGCAGCAGCAGGCGGTTGAGCGCCTTGCCATCCTCGGCCACCATGACCTCGAAGCCTTCCTGCGTCAGGTAGCGGCGCAGCAGATCCCGGATGCGGGCATCGTCATCGACGACGAGGATTTTGTCGGTGCGGTTGGTGCCTGGTGTCATGGATGCGGCCTCCGGCCATTTGTAACAACGCCGATTCTGGCCCGTAAACGTGTCAAAAGTGCCCGGGCCGCAGCCCGGATTGACTCACTGTTACAGGTTTTGCGAGTGCCGCGGCCCCTTTCTCATTGCGCCGCCCAGCCGCCATCCATGTTCCAGGCCGCGCCGCGCACGTTGTCGCCCGCGGGCGAGCAGAAGAACACGGCCAGCTCGCCGAGCTGCTCGGGCGTGGTGAAGTGCATCGAGGGCTCCTTCTCGCCCAGCAGCAGCTTCTGGGCCTCCTCGTTGGAAACGCCGTGCTCCCTGGCCTTGGCGTCCACCTGTTTCTGCACCAGCGGCGTCAGCACCCAGCCGGGGCAGATCGCATTGCAGGTGACGCCCGTGGCCGCCGTCTCCAGCGCCACGACCTTGGTCAGGCCGACGATGCCGTGCTTGGCCGCGACGTAGGCCGATTTCTGCGCGGAGGCCACGAGGCCGTGCACCGAGGCGACGTTGATGACGCGCCCCCAGCCCGCCGCCAGCATGGCGGGCAGCGCCAGGCGCGTCGTGTGGAACGCGCTGGAGAGATTGATCGCGATGACCGCGTCCCAGCGCTCGACCGGGAAATCCTGGATCGGGCACACGTGCTGGATGCCCGCGTTGTTCACCAGGATGTCGACGCGGCCGAACTCCTTCGCGGCGTAGTCCATCATGTCCTGGATGTCCGCGGGCTTGCCCATGTCCGCGCCGTGGTAGCCCGCCCTGACGCCCGCCGCCCTGCCCGCCTCGAGCACCTGGGCGCGCGGGCCGTCGGCGTCCCCGAAACCGTTGAGCACGATGTTCGCGCCCTGGCGCGCCAGCGCCAGGGCTATCCCCAGGCCAATGCCGCTCGTCGAGCCCGTGACCAGCGCCGTCTTCCCCTGCAACATGACAAAATCTCCGAATGAATTAGGATGCAACGCAGGCATTATCCGGCGCTGCGCTGCAACATGAACACTGCACTCCAACCCACGCTCCACCACGTCACCTGCCCTGGCGCGGCAGCACAGGGCCAGGCGGACAGCCACCGCATGGCCTACTGGGAATGGAACGCCACGGGCGACCCGGTGCATCCGCACGTCATCGTCTGCGTGCACGGGCTGTCGCGCCAGGGCCGGGATTTCGACACGCTGGCCGCCGCGCTGGCGCCGCATGCCCGCGTGATCTGCCCGGACGTGGTGGGCCGCGGCGAAAGCGACTGGCTCGCGGACCCGCAGGGCTACCAGATCCCGCTCTACGCCGCCGACATGCTGGCCCTGCTGGCCCAACTGCACCAGCAAGGCCCCATCGCCACGCTGGACTGGGTGGGCACGAGCATGGGCGGCCTCATCGGCATGCTGCTGGCGGGGCAGCCGGGCCTGCCGCTGCCCGCGCCCGTGCGCCGCCTGGTGCTCAACGACGTAGGGCCCGTGCTGCAGTGGCAGGCGCTGCAGCGCATCGGCCAATACCTGGGCGAGCCGGTACGCTTCGCCACCGAGCAGCAGGCGGCCAACGCGCTCTGGGCCATCTCCACCTCGTTCGGCCCGCACACGCCCGCGCAATGGCTGGCGCTCAGCCGCCCCATGCTGCGGCCCGCGCCCGAAGGCGGATTCAGGCTGCACTACGACCCCGCCATCGCCGTCCCCTTCAAGGCACTCACCCCGCAGGCGGCCCAGGAAGGCGAAGCGCTGATGTGGCAGCTCTACGACCAGATCACAGCCCAAGTGCTGCTGCTGCGCGGCAGGCAGTCGGACCTGCTCACGGCGCAAACCGCCGAGCAGATGCGCGCACGCGGCCCGCATCCCGCGATGGTGGAGTTCGACGGCGTGGGGCACGCGCCCACGCTCATGGCCAGCGAGCAGGTCGCCGCCGTCACGCGGTTCCTCCTCGCGCCCACCGGCACGGGCACGGCATGAAAAGCAACACGCTCTACGCCCCGCCCTCCGGCGCGGCCGCGACGGCCCCGCCGCGCGAGCCGCTGCCGCACCTGATCGCGGCCACGGCCAATGCCGTCACCGACCTGGACCTGCACCCGCGCGAAGCGCTGGCCCGCGCGCGGGCCTTCGCCGAGCCCCTGCTCGCCAGCGAAACGCTGGACTCGGGAGAGAGCACGCTGGCGCACGCCGACGCGGTCGCCCGGATCCTCGAAGGCCTGGGCAGCTCGGAGATCATGCAGGCGGCCATCTACCTCGTGCACACCTGCCCGCACCTCACGCGCCCCGAAGAAGTCATCGCCAAGGCCTTCAGCCCGAACTTCGCCCAGCTCGCCATCGAGACGACGAAACTGATGCGCGTGCAGCGCGTGGCCCGCGAGGCGCACGCCACGCGCATGCAGGTGGACAGCGCGCAACTGCAGACCGAGAACGTGCGCAAGATGCTGCTCGCGTTCTCGCGCGACCTGCGCGTGGTGCTGCTGCGCCTGGCCTCGCGCCTGCAGACCATGCGCTACTACGCGGCCACCAAGAAGCGCGCCTCTCCCGCGCTCGCGCTCGAGACCATGCAGGTCTTCGCGCCGCTGGCAAACCGCCTGGGCATCTGGCAGATCAAGTGGGAGCTCGAAGACCTGGCGTTTCGCGAGCTCGAACCCGACACCTACCGCGACGTCGCTCACCTGCTCGATGAAAAGCGCGTGGAACGCGAGGCCTTCGTCGAGCAGTTGCGCGCGCGCCTGCAGGCGGACCTGCGCGCCCAGGGCATCCAGGCCAAGGTCTCGGGCAGGCCCAAGCACATCTACAGCATCGTCAAGAAGATGCGCGGCAAGTCGCTGCCCTTCGATCAGGTATACGACCTGCACGCGCTGCGCGTGATCGTGCCCAGCGTCAAGGACTGCTACGCCACGCTCAGCTGGGTGCACAGCCAGTACCAGTCCATCGAGGCGGAGTTCGACGACTACATCGCCAAGCCCAAGCCCAACGGCTACCAGTCGCTGCACACCGTGGTGCGCGACAAGGACGGCCGCGCCATCGAAATCCAGATCCGCTCGCAGGCCATGCACGACCACGCCGAAAGCGGCGTGGCCGCGCACTGGGCCTACAAGGAAGCAGGCACCAAAGGCTATGCCGGCGTCTCGGCCGCCAGCGACTACGACGCCAAGATCGCCGTGCTGCGCCAGCTGCTCGCGTGGGAGCGCGACCTGGCCGGCAGCGCCAGCCACAGCAACCTGTTCGAGGACCGCATCTACGTGCTCACGCCCGACGCGGCGGTGATCGAGCTACCGCAAGGCGCCACGCCCGTGGACTTCGCCTACGCGGTGCACACCAGCGTGGGCCACCGCTGCCGCGGCGCCAAGGTCGATGGCGCGATGGTGCCGCTGAACACGCCGCTGCAGAACGGCCAGACGGTGGAGATCACCACCGTCAAGGAAGGGCGCCCCTCGCGCGACTGGCTCAACGCCGAGCTGGGCTACCTCACCAGCCCGCGCGCCAGGGCCAAGGTGCGGGCGTGGTTCAACGCCGAGCAGCTCGAAGGCACCATCGCGCGCGGGCGCGAACTGGTCGAAAAACTCCTGCAGCGCGAGGGCAGAACCTCCCTCAAGCACGACGACTTGGCCGCGCAGCTCGGCTTCAAGACGGCGGACGCGCTGTTCGAAGTGGTGGGCAAGGACGAGCTGTCGCTGCGCTCCATCGAGCAACTGCTGCACCCCGGGCAGCCGACGGCCGCCCCCCAGGAGGCCCCCGCGCGCAAGAAACCGCGCGCCGCGGACACCGGCCAGGGCGCGGTGCTGGTCGTGGGCGTGGGCTCGCTGATGACGCAGTTGGCCAAATGCTGCAAGCCCGCGCCGCCGGACGAGATCCGCGGCTTCGTCACGCGCGGCAAGGGCGTGAGCGTGCACCGCGCCGACTGCAGCAACTTCCGCGAACTGGCCGCGCGCCACGAAGAGCGCGTGATCGACGTCGCCTGGGGCAGCGAAGCGAGCCCCGAGCGCGAGGTCTACCCGATGGACGTCGCGATCGAGGCCGCCGACCGGCAGGGGCTGCTGCGCGACATCTCCGACGTCTTCACACGAGAGAAGACCAACGTGATCGGTGTCCAGACCCAGTCCGTCAAGGGCACGGCCTGGATGACCTTCACCGTGGAGATCACGGATGCCGAGCGGCTGAACAGGGTGCTGTCCATCGTCGGCGCGGTCGATGGCGTGCGCTCGGCACGGCGGCGCTGAAATTTGCCGGGCAACTGCCGATTTCTTGCTAGAATCGCGTGCTTTGGTAGGACAGGCGCGTAGCTCAGCTGGTTAGAGCACCACCTTGACATGGTGGGGGTCGTTGGTTCGAGTCCAATCGCGCCTACCAACACAGTAAAGACGAAGCCCGTCAAGGATCATCACCTGACGGGCTTTTTCATTGGGGAAACGGGGCATGGATACCGCGGCGATGCGCAGGTACCCACATCGCCACCACGACACCTCATCTCATGAACCAGCGCAGGCCCGGCTGGGCGAGGATGCCCAGCGGGGTCATGCTCACACCCGCTCGAGGACGACGGCAATGCCCTGCCCCACGCCGATGCACATGGTGCACAGCGCATAGCGCCCGCCCGTGGCGTGCAGGCGGTTCACGGCCGTGGTGGCCAGGCGCGCGCCGCTGGCACCCAGCGGGTGACCGAGAGCGATGGCGCCGCCCCAGGCGTTGACGCGCGCATCGTCGTCCTGCAGCCCCAGGGCGCGCAGCACGGCCAGGCCCTGGGCGGCGAAGGCTTCGTTGAGTTCGATCACGTCGAGCTGCTCCAGCGTGATGCCGGTCTGCGCCAGCACCTTGAGTGTGGCAGGCGTGGGGCCAAAGCCCATGATGCGCGGCGCCACGCCCGCCACGGCCATGCCGACCACGCGGGCCCTGGGCGTCAGGCCGTGCCGGGCGGCGCTGGCCTCATTGGCCAGCAGCAGCGCGCAGGCGCCATCGTTCACGCCACTGGCGTTGCCGGCCGTCACCGTGCCACCCTCGCGCACCACGCCCTTGAGCCTGGCCAGCGCTTCGAGGCTGGTTTCGCGCGGGTGCTCGTCCTGGCTGACAACGATGGCGCCGCCCTTCTTCTGCGGGATGGTCACGGGCACGATCTCGCGCGCCAGGTGGCCGGCCTTTTGCGCGGCCGCGGCGCTCTGCTGGCTGCGCAGGGCCATGCGGTCCTGAGCCTCGCGCTCGATGTGGAACTCCTGCGCCACGTTCTCGGCGGTTTCGGGCATGGAGTCCACGCCGTATTGCTCCTTCATCCGCTTGTTGACGAAGCGCCAGCCGATCGTGGTGTCATACACGGCGTTGGCGCGGCTGAAGGCGCTTTCCGCCTTGGGCATGACGAAGGGGGCGCGGCTCATGCTCTCTACGCCGCCGGCGATCATGAGGCCGGCTTCGCCGGCCTTGATGGCGCGCGCGGCCGTGCCCACGGCGTCCAGGCCCGAGCCGCACAGGCGGTTGATGGTGGCGCCAGGTACTTCCAGGGGCAGGCCCGCGAGCAGGCTGGCCATGTGGGCGACGTTGCGGTTGTCTTCGCCGGCCTGGTTGGCGCAGCCGTAGAGCACGTCGGTCAAGGCCGCCCAGTCCACGCCGGGGTTGCGCTCCATGAGGGCGCGCAGCGGGATGGCGCCGAGGTCGTCGGTGCGCACGCTGGACAGCGCGCCGCCATAGCGGCCGAAGGGGGTGCGGATGGCGTCGCAGATGAAGGCTTGGTTCATGGGGTCTCCTCGAATGCAGTGGGGGTCAATGCGCGCGGCCCAGCGCGATGAAACGCGCCAGGTGGTGATCTTCGTCGCCAAACTGGTGGTCGACCATGACCAGGCGCTTGGCGTAGTGCGACAGCGGCAGTTCCCAGGTCATGCCGATGCCGCCGTGCAGCTGGATGCTCTCCTCGGCCACCAGCGTGCCGATGCGGCCGATGCTGACCTTGGCGGCTGACAGCGCGCGTTCGCGCTCGGTGCGGTCGCTGCTGTCGATGGCCGCCGCCGCGTTGATGACCGCCGAGCGCGCCTGCTCCACCTCCAGCAGCAGGTCGGCCATGCGGTGCTGCAGGGCCTGGAAGCTCCCGATCGGCACGCCAAACTGCTTGCGCGTCCGCAGATATTCGAGCGTGTTCGCCTTGGCCACCTCCATGGCGCCCAGCGCCTCGGCGCACACGGCCAGGATGCCGTAGCCCACCGCGCGCTCCAGCGTGGCGAAACCCTGGCCTTCCGCACCCAGCAGGGCTTGCGGACCGACCTGCACATGATCCAGCACGATCTCGGCCGCATGGCCGCCATCGATGCGGCCGTAGCCCCGGCGCACAACACCCGTCGCATCGCCGGGCACGAGAAACAGCGAGATGCCTGTCTCGCTGTCCACGTCGCCCGAGGTGCGCGCGCTCACGAGGAGCCACTGCGCCTGGTCGCCCTGCACCACCACGGCCTTCTGGCCCGTGAGCAGCCAGCCATCGCCGTTGCGCACGGCGCGGGTCTCCACGCGCGAGAGCGCATAGTGCGAGCCGGGTTCATCGTGCGCCAGCGCGGCCACGGTGCTGCCGTCGATCAGGCCGGCGATGCGCTCCTTCTGCGCGGCGGTGCCCGCCAGGCTCAGCGCCCGGCCCACCACCAGCGCGCCCAGGAAGGGTTCGACCACCAGGCCGCGTCCCAGGGCCTCGAAGACGACCGCGATGTCGAAGCCGGCGCCGCCCAAGCCGCCATCCTGCTCGGGGAACAGCGCGCCAATAGCGCCCAGCCCGGCGAACTGCGCCCACAGCGCGGCATCCATGCCGGTGTCGCCGTAGGCGATGCGGTTGCGGGTTTCGATGCCGGCCTGTTCGGCCACAAAGCGGTTCAGGGTGTCCGCCAGCATGCGGCGGTCTTCAGTGTGTTCAAAGTTCATTTCCACTTTCCTCTGGAATCAGTTATTCGCGGGCTGGCATGGCACAGGGCCCCTGCAACGGGCGCCGCCCAGGCCAGCAACCGCCGCGCAAGGGCCGCCCCGCCGCGCTGGCGGTGTCCCCCTTCCCGGCGAAGCCGAGAGAAGGGGGAAGCCGTGCAGCGGCTCAGGGGGTTGTCCATGTCTACAGGCCGAGGATCATCTTGGAGATGATGTTTTTCTGGATTTCATTGGAGCCGCCGAAGATCGACAGCTTGCGGTAGTTGAAGTAGTTGGCCGCGGCCGTGGCGGCCTCCCTGGGGCCCACAGGTTCGTCAGCGTAGCCGGCGTACTGCGCCTCCTCGATGAAGGGGAGCGCATAGGGCCCCATGGCGCGGCGGATCAGCGAGAGGATTTCCTGGCGGATCTCGGTGCCACGGATCTTGAGCATGGAGCTTTCCGCGCCCGGCACGCCGCCACCGGCCACGGCGGCGATCACGCGCAGGTTGGTGGTCTTCATGTTCTCCAGGTCGATCTCCACGCGCGCCATGCGCGCGGCGAACAACGGGTCCTGGTCCAGCGGCTTGCCGTTCTTCATCACCTTGGCGGCGATCACCTTGAGCTTGGCCAGCGCCGCCACGCAGAAGCCCACGCCGGCGATGCCGGTGCGCTCGTAGGTCAGCAGGTACTTGGCGTAGGTCCAGCCCTTGTTCTCCTCGCCCACGAGGTTCTCCACGGGCACCTTCACGTCGGTGAAGAACACCTCGTTGACTTCCTTGTCGCCGTCCAGCGTGCGGATGGGGCGCAGCTCCACGCCCGGCGCCGTCATGTCCACCAGCAGGAAGCTGATGCCGGCCTGCGCCTTGGCTTCCTTGTTGGTGCGCACCAGGCAGAAGATCATGTTGGCGTGCTGGCCCTGGGTGGTCCAGGTCTTCTGGCCGTTGACGATGTAGTGCTCGCCTGTTGCGTCCGTGACTCGAACGGCCGTGGTCTTGACCGAGGCCAGGTCCGAGCCTGCGCCGGGTTCGGAATAGCCCTGGCACCACCAGTCCTGGCCGCTCAGGATGCGCGGAAGCCAGTGGCGCTTTTGCTGCTCGTTGCCAAACTTGATGAGCACCGGGCCCAGCATGTTCACGCCGAAGGGCACGATGCGCGGGCCGCCGGCCAGCGCGCACTCGTTGTCGAAGATGAACTTCTGCACGGCGCCCCAGCCCGGGCCGCCGTATTCCCTGGGCCAGTGGTTGGCGAGCCAGCCGCGCTCGTTGAGGATGGCGTGCCACTCCTCCTGGTCGGCTTTGGACAGGCGCTGCCCGGCCTTGACCTTGCCCGCAATGTGCTGGGGCAGCCTGTCCTTCAGGAAGGACCGGACTTCCTCGCGGAAGGCCTGCTCTTCGGGGGTGAATTGGAGATCCATGCGTGGGTGCCTCGTATCAATGCTTGATTTTTGATAGTTCGTGGCGCTTGATTTCATTGGTTTTCAGCATATTTCCATACCGAAACAAATGCCAATAGAGCGCTGTCAGCTCCTGTTTTTGAATCAGGAGGCCTCGTTCAGGCTGTCGAAGTTGCGTCCCTCGGCCACCAGCTTTTCCAGCAGCGGCGCGGGCTTCCAGAACAGCGGGTCTTCCTGGGCGAACTCCCGCAGGTCGGCCAGCACCCGGGGCAGGCCCACCATGTCGGCGTACTTCATCGGGCCGCCCCGGTGGCGCGGGAAGCCATAGCCCGACAGGAAGGTCACGTCCACGTCGAGCGGGCGCAGGGCGATGCCCTCTTGCACCACCTTGGCGCCTTCGTTGATCATGGCGGCCATGTAGCGGCGCATGATTTCCCCGGGCGTGAATTGGCGCGGCGTGACGCCCTTCTTCGCGCGCTCAGCCTGAACGATGGCCAGCACCTCGGGGTCGGGCTGGCCCACGCGCGTGCCCTGCGGGTAGAGGTAGAAACCCCGTCCGGTCTTCTGGCCGAACCAGCCGCGCTCGCAGATGCGGTCGGCCACTTCAACGTACCGCGCCTTCGGGGCGCCCGATGCAAGTAGCGCGGCACGGCGCCGTTTGCGCGTGGCCCAGCCGATGTCGCCACCGGCCAGGTCGGTCACCTGGAACGGCCCCATGGGGTAGCCGAAACCGCGCACGGCCTCGTCGATCTCGTAGGGGCTGGCGCCGTCTTCCATGAGGTAGTCGGCGGCCTGCTTGTACACGGCCAGGATGCGGTTGCCGATGAAGCCGTCGCACACGCCGGCGCGCACGGGGATCTTCTTCATGCGCTGCGCCAGCGCGAAGGCCGTGGCCACCACGTCAGCACTCACCCGCGCGGGCACCACGATCTCCAGCAGCTTCATGATGTGGGCTGGGCTAAAAAAATGCAGGCCGATCACGTCCTGCGGGCGGCCCGTGACGGCGGCGATGGCGTCGATGTCGAGGTAGGAGGTGTTGGTGGCCAGCACGGCGCCCGGCTTGCACACGCGGTCGAGCTCCTTGAACACGGCCTTCTTGACCTCGATGTCCTCGAACACGGCCTCGATCACCAGATCGACGTCCTGGATGTCGCCGTACGCGGTGCTGGGGGTGTAGCGCGCCAGGGTGGCGGCCTTGGCCTCGGGGGTCATGCGGCCCTTGGCGATCAGGCCGTCATAGACCTTCTCGACATTCTTCTGGCCGCGCGCGAGGGAATCCTGATCGCGCTCGATCATGGTCACGTGCAGGCCCGCATCCAGCGCCGACACGGTGATGCCCGCGCCCATGGTGCCGCCGCCGATCACGGCGATGGCGGCAACGGGGCGCGGCGCGGCGGCGCTGGCCTCGGGGATGTTCGCGGCTTCGCGCTCGGCGAAGAGGGCATGGGCCAGGCCCTCCTGTTGCGAGCTGTCCACGGAAGCCTCGGTTTCGATGCGCATGGGGGGTCTCCGGTCACTGGAATGGTGGCCGATTGTTGTGTGGACAAACAATCTTGACAATTGCATTAACCATTGACAGACTGTCAAATATATTTATACAAACACCATGGATCTCGCCTCCCTGACACTGCTGGTGGAAATCGTCGACACCGGCAACCTGAGCCAGGCCGCGCGCAATCTCAAGATGACGCGCGCCAACGTGAGCTACCACCTGAACCAGCTGGAAAAGTCGGTGGGCGTGCAGCTGGTGCGCCGCACCACGCGCCGCGTGGAACCCACGGAGGTGGGCCTGCGCCTGGTCGAGCACGGCCGCAACATCAAGAACGAGGTGCTCGCCGCGCGCGAGACCATCACCACCCTGGGCCAGAGCCTGCAGGGCCGCGTGGGCCTTAGCGTGCCCAGCGGCTACGGGCAGATGGTGATGTCGGACTGGCTGATCGAATTCAAGCGGCTGTACCCCGGCATCGTGCTCGACGTGCTGTTCGAGAACCGTGCCGACAACCTGCGCGACGAGGTGGACATCGCCATCCGCGTGATGCCCGAGCCCCCGCCCGCACTGGTGGCCCGCGAGCTGGGCCCGGTGCGCTATCTCGCCTGCGCCTCGCGCGTCTACGCTGAAGCGCATGGACTGCCCGGCACGCTGGAGGAGCTGCGCTCGGCGCCCCTGATCACGTCCAGCGTGGTCGGCAAGCAGTTGCGCCTGAGCGCCTACCGGGGCGAGGAACGCCAGGAGGTCATGCTGGAGCCCACGCTGATCTCCGAGCACTTCCCGTTCCTGCGCCAGGGCATCCTGGCGGGCCTGGGCCTGGGGCTGGTGCCCGACTACGTGGTGCAGGACACCATCGCCACGGGCGAGGTGCTCACCACGCTCGACGCCTGGCGCCTGAGCATCTTCGGCACACGCATGTACCTGCTGTACATGCCGGGCCGCTACCAGACGCACGCGGTGCGCACCTGCATCGACTACCTGCTGCAAAAAGCACGCCAGCTGCCGCCACCGGCCTGATCAGCGCACGCGGGCCCGTGCTGCGGTCCGGTCCGCGCGGCAGCCCGGGGGCACTTTGCTCAGGAAGCGGCCTCCTCCCCTTCGGTCTCTTCGCCAGCGCCACGCGCGCTGCCGATGCGCCGCCTGTCCTCCGCCACCTAAACAGGTGCCGCGGCGCGTGGCGACGGCGCTCACCGAAAAGCCCGCGATGGTCCCTGCGCCGCAGGCCGGGCTTCCGGGCCGCGCACCCCCTGCAGCCTCATCTTCGACAACCCTGTTTAAGCAACATGTTTGCACATCAAGTCGAGCAACAGAAGACCCGCCAATCCGATTCGCGCAGGTATCTAACCATTTTAACCTAGGGAAAACCATTATTTTTGTAAAAACATGCGGCGAAAGACTTGCGCACCTTGAAAACAGATATGACAATACGTTTACCTAAATAGACACACAAGAGGCGACGCAGGGAAGCGGCGCCAACAACCCACGGCAACACGCCTGGCAACCATGGAAAACGCAATGCAACGATTCAAGGACAAGACCGTCATCGTGACGGGTGGCGGCGGTGGCATCGGTGGCGCGACATCGCGCCGTTTCGCCGCGGAAGGCGCGAAGGTCGCCGTGTACGACATGAATCTGGCCGCGGCGCAAAAGATCGCAACCGAGATCCGTGCGGCCGGCGGCCAGGCCGCCGCCTTCCAGTGCGACATCACCGACCGCGCCCAGGTGGACGCCGCCGTGGCCGCCACGCAGGCACAACTGGGCCCGGTGGCCGTGCTGGTGAACAACGCCGGCTGGGACATCTTCAAGCCCTTCGTCAAAACCGTGCCCGCCGAATGGGACAAGCTCATCGCCATCAACCTCACCGGCGCGCTGCACATGCTGCATGCCGTGCTGCCCGGCATGGTCGAGCGCAAGTACGGCCGCGTGGTCAACGTCGCGTCGGACGCCGCGCGCGGCGGCTCCTCGGGCGAGGCCGTGTACTCGGCCTGCAAGGGCGGCCTGGTGGCCCTGTCCAAGACGCTGGCACGCGAGCATGCGCGCCACGGCATCACCGTCAACGCGGTGTGCCCCGGCCCCACGGACACCGCGCTGCTCGCCGGCGTGGCCGAAGGCGCGCGCGACCCGGCCAAGCTCATCGAAGCCTTCAAGAGCGCCATTCCCCTGGGCCGCCTGGGCCAGGGCGACGACCTGGCCTCGGCCATCGCCTTCATGGGCAGCGACGACGCCAGCTTTGTCACCGGCCAGGTGCTCAGCGTCTCCGGCGGCCTGACCATGCACGGCTGACCGTCCCCATCCCATTTCTGGAGAAACACATGCAATTCGAAGACATCCTGTATGAAGTGAAAAACGGCGTGGCCTGGATCACCATCAACCGTCCGGACAAGATGAACGCCTTTCGCGGCACCACCTGCGACGAGCTCATCAAAGCCTTGAACAAGGCCGGCTATGACAAGAGCGTGGGCGCCATCGTGCTGGCCGGCGCAGGCGAGCGGGCGTTCTGCACCGGCGGCGACCAGTCGGCGCACGACGGCAACTACGACGGGCGCGGCACCATCGGCCTGCCGATGGAAGAGCTGCACACCGCCATCCGCGACGTGCCCAAGCCCGTGATCGCGCGCGTGCAGGGCTACGCCATCGGCGGCGGCAACGTGCTGTGCACCATCTGCGACCTGACCATCTGCTCGGACAAGGCCATCTTCGGCCAGGCGGGCCCCAAGATGGGTTCGGTGGACCCGGGCTACGGCACCGCCTTCCTGGCCCGCGTGGTAGGCGAGAAGAAGGCGCGCGAGATCTGGTATCTGTGCCGCCGGTACAGCGGCGAGGAGGCCGTGACCATGGGCCTGGCCAACATTTGTGTACCCCACGACAAGCTGGACGAGACCGTGCAGCAGTGGGCCGAAGAAATCTGCGCAAAGAGCCCCACGGCCATTGCCATCGCCAAGCGCAGCTTCAACATGGACACGGCGCACCAGGCCGGCATCGCCGGTCTGGGCATGTACGCGCTCAAGCTGTTCTACGACACCGAGGAATCGCGCGAGGGCGTGAAGGCGCTCAAGGAAAAGCGCAAGCCCGAGTTCCGCAAGTACGCCAAGTAAGGCACGCCGGAATCCCGCGATGAACCCGAACCCCTACATCGACGAGGACCTGCAGGCGCTGGCCGAGACCGCCCGCCGTTTTGCCGAGGAGCGCGTGGCGCCCGGTTTTCTGGTGCGCGACAAGACCCGCGACCTGGACCGCGCGCTGCTGCGCGAAATGGGCGGGCTCGGGTTCATCTGCCCCGAGCTGCCCGAGCAGTTCGGCGGCCTGGGCCTGGGCTGCCTGGCGACGGGCGTGATCCACGAGGAAATCGCCCGCGCTGACCTGAGTTTTTCCTACCTGAACCTGCTGGCTTCGCTCAACGGCCAGATCCTGTCGCGCTACGGCAATCCCGAAATCGTCGGCCCCTGGCTGCACGGGCTGGTGCGCGGCGAGGCCATCTGCTGCATCGCGCTGACCGAGCCGCGCGGCGGCTCCGACGCGGCCCACCTGCAGCTGCGCATCGAACGCGACGGCGATGACTACGTGCTCAACGGCGAGAAGACCTCCATCTCGGCGGCCGACCAGGCCGACATCGCCGTGGTGTTCGGACGCACTGGCGCACCCGAATCCGGCGCCCATGGCGTGACCGCGCTGCTCGTACCCATGAACACCCCGTGCATCAGCACCAGCCGCTTCGACTGCCACGGCCAGCGCGCCATCGGCCGCGGCTCGATCTTCTTCGAGAACGTGCGCGTGCCCGTGAGCCACCGCCTGGGCGACGAGAACAAGGGCTTCGTGCAGGTCATGCACGGCTTCGACTTCTCACGCTCGCTCATCGGCCTGAGCTGCCTGGCGGTGGCGCGCGTGGCACTCGAGGAAACCTGGCAGTACATCACCGAGCGCCAGGCCTTCGGCCAGCCGCTCTCGGCCTTCCAGGGCGTGACGCACCCGCTGGCGCAGTACGACACCGAGGTCGAGAGCGCACGCCTGCTGTGCCTGCAGGGCCTGTGGCTCAAGGACAAGGGCCTGCCGCACACCACGGAAGCCGGCATGGCCAAGTGGTGGGGCCCCAAGCTGGCCTACGACGTGATCCACCAGTGCCTGCTGTGCTTCGGCCACGGCGGCTACGACCGCGGCCCGATGGAGCAGCGCCTGCGCGACGTGCTGGGCTTCCAGATCGGCGACGGCACGGCGCAGATCATGAAAACCATCATCGCCCGCGCCCGGGCCGGACGCAAGTTCGTGCCCGCCTGAGCAGGCGCAAAACCCTTGGCCGTCTCGATTCAAAAACAAAACACCTTGAAAACATTGTCTGACAAGCGCGAGTAGCTCTCTTTATTGAAGAAACCGACAGGAGACACACCATGCACTTCGACGCCGTCCTGCTGCCCCCGCGCCGCGCGCGCATGATCGCCCAGGGCCTCTGGCACGACCGCACCATCAACGACAACCTGGATGCCTGCGTTGCCGCCTGCCCCGACAAGCTGGCGCTGACGGCGCTGCGCGTGGAGACGGGCGAGCTGCGCCGCTTCACCTACCGCGAACTGGCGCGCATGGCCGACCGCATCGCCGTGGGCCTGACGCGCCTGGGCGTGGGCGGGAACGACATCGTCGCCTGCCAGCTGCCCAACTGGTGGCAGTTCACGCTGACCTACCTGGCCTGCTCGCGCATCGGCGCGGTGATGAACCCGCTGATGCACATCTTCCGCGAGCGCGAACTCTCGTTCATGCTGCAGCACGGCGAGGCCAAGGTCGTCATCGCGCCCAAGGTCTTCCGCGGATTCGACTTCGAGAAGATGATCACCGACCTCAAGCCCAGCCTGCCGCACCTGCAGCATGTGGTGGCGGTGGGCGGCCAGGGCGCCAACAGCTTCGAGGCGCTGCTCAGCGGCCCCGAATGGGAAAACGCCCCCGATGCGCAGGACATCCTCACGCGCAGCCGCCCCGGCCCGGACGACGTGACCCAGCTCATCTACACCTCGGGCACCACGGGCGAGCCCAAGGGCGTGATGCACTCGGCCAACACGCTGATGTCCAACATCATCCCCTACGCCCAGCGCCTGCACCTGGACGCCGAGGACGTGATCCTCATGGCCTCGCCCATGGCGCACCAGACCGGCTTCATGTACGGGCTGATGATGCCCATCATGCTCAAGGCGAGCGCCGTGCTGCAGGACATCTGGGAGCCCAAAAAGGCCATCGAACTCATCCGCGGCGAGCGCGTCACGTTCACCATGGCCTCCACCCCTTTCCTGACCGACCTGGCGCGCACCGTGGGCGAGGACGTGAAGGCCGGCGGCGCCGGCGTACCCACGCTGCACACCTTCCTGTGCGCGGGCGCGCCCATTCCCGGGCCGCTGGTCGAGCAGGCACGCAGCGCGCTGGGAGCCAGGATCGTCTCGGCCTGGGGCATGTCGGAAAACGGCGCCGTCACGCTCACCCTCCCGGAAGACCCGGACACGCGCCCGGCCTCCACCGACGGCTGCCCCCTGCCCGGCGTGGAAGTCAAGGTGGTGGACGGCGACGGCCAGGCGCTGCCCATCGGGGAGTCCGGGCGCCTGCTGCTGCGCGCCTGCTCCAACTTCGGCGGCTACCTCAAGCGCCCGCAGCTCAACGGCACCGATGCCGACGACTGGCTCGAAACCGGCGACCTGGCGCGCATCGACGCGCAGGGCTACATCCGCATCACCGGCCGCAGCAAGGACGTGATCATCCGCGGCGGCGAGAACATCCCGGTCGTCGAGATCGAGACGCTGCTCTACCGCCACCCCGCCGTGGCGCAGGCGGCCATCGTGGCCTACCCCGACGAACGCCTGGGCGAGCGCGCCTGCGCCGTGGTGGTGCTCAAGCCCGGCGAAACGCTGGACCTGCCCACCGTCGTGGACTACCTCAAGGCGCAGAAGGTGGCGCTGCAGTACATCCCCGAGCGCCTGGAAATCCTCGGCGCCATGCCCGCCACGCCGTCAGGAAAGATCCAGAAATTCAAGCTGCGCGACCTGATGCACTCCGCCTGAGCGGAACACGGCATGACGCACAGCACGATCCAGGCGCAGGGCCAGGCAGGCCTGCAGCGCCTGCCACGCGCCATCGGCAAGGCCATGGCCCCGTGAAGAACCCGTGCGAGGGCCTCAAGGACATCGAACCACACACGATGGTGCAACGCAGGAGAACCCGGCCGCCGGACCATTTCCGGTACTTTCTTCAGGAGACAGCCATGTTCAAGACCACAAAAATGCATCAAATGCTCGCCGCGGCCGCACTGGCGGCCGTATTGCCCCTGGGCACCCTCGCCAGCTTCAGCGCACAGGCGCAGGACAAGGTTCGCATCGGTTTTCTGACCGACATGTCCAGCGCCTACGCCGACCTGGACGGCAAGAACGGCGCCATGGCGATCCAGATGGCCATCGACGATTTCGGCGGCAAGGTCAACGGCCTGCCCATCGAACTCATCAGCGCGGACCACCAGAACAAGGCCGACATCGCCGCCTCCAAGGCGCGCGAGTGGATAGACACCCAGAACGTCAGCATGATTGTGGGCGGCACCAACTCCGCCGCCGCCCTGGCCGTGGCCAAGCTCGCGCAAGAGAAGAAGCGCGTGTTCATCGCCAACGGCCCCGGCACCTCGGCGCTGACCAACGAGCAGTGCTCGCCCTACACCATCCACTACGCCTGGGACACCACGGCCCTGGCCAAGGGCACGGCGGGCGCGCTGCTCAAGCAGGGCTACAAGAACTGGTTCTTCCTCGCGGCCGACTACGCCTTCGGAGAGGCCCTGCAGCGCGACGCGACGAGCGTGATCAAGGCCAATGGCGGCGAGGTCATCGGCGCCGTCAAGCACCCGCTGGGGGCGTCGGACTTCTCGTCCTACCTGCTGCAGGCGCAGAACTCGAAGGCGCAGATCCTGGGCATCGCCAACGGCGGCAGCGACATGATCAACGCGCTCAAGGCCTCGCGCGAGTTCGGCATCGACAAGAGCATGAAAGTCGCGAGCCTGATGCTGTTCCTGATCGACGTGCACAGCATGGGCCTGAAGAACGCCGAGGGCCTGCTGTTCACCACGAGCTGGGACTGGAACCTGAACGACGAAAGCCGCCAGTTCGGCCGCCGCTTCTTCGAAAAGGCCAAGCGCATGCCCACCGACGTGCAGGCGGCCGACTACTCGGCCACCATGCAATGGCTCAAGGCCGTGCAGGCGGTCAAGACCACGGATGCCGACAAGGTGATGGGGTGGTTCAAGACGACACCGCTCAAGGACTTCTACGCCCAGGGCCACGTGCGCGCCGATGGCCGCTACGTGCACAACATGTACCTCATGCAGGTCAAGTCACCGGCCGAATCGACCGCGCCCTGGGACTACGTGAAGATGGTCGCCACCATGCCGGGCGAGGAAGTCTTCACCACCAAGGCCGAGTCGCGCTGCGCCCTGTGGAAGTAACTTCCGCGCCGGCCCATGTGCGCGGCGTGGCCCGGGCCATGGACGGCGGCCGGCTCGCGCAGTAAAAGCGTGTTGACGATCCAAGGAGAACCATGCTGGATACCTCGCTCAAGGGCACGGCCCTCACGGCGTTCGACGCCCGGGTGGAATGCGACCGCCTGCGCTTTTTCGCCCAGGTGACGGGCGAGGAAAACCCGCTGTTCCGGGATGAGGCCGTGGCGCAGGCCCGTGGCTACCCTTCGCTGCCGCTGCCGCCCACCTTCCTGTTCTGCCTGGAAATGGCAGGCCCCCGGCCGATGGAGGTGTACGAGCGCCTGGGGGTCAACTACGCGCATGTACTGCACGGGGAGCAGCACTTCGTCTATCACCGCCTGGCTTTTGCCGGCGAGACGCTGCACTTCAAGCCGCGCATCGCCGATCTCTACGAAAAAAAGGGCGGCGCCCTGGGTTTCATCGTCTGGGAGACCCGGGTCGAGGCCGGCGACGGCACGCCCGTGGCCGATCTGCGCAGCGTGGTGATCGCCCGCCCGCCGCGGCCTGAAGCGGGCGGGCACCCTGCCCCGCGCGCCGCCGCTCCCGCCGCGGAGGGCGGTCTGCCCGGCCTGGTGGCGGGCCCCATCACCCGGCACCAGCTGGGCCTGTATGCCGGCGCATCGGGCGACTACAACCCGCTGCACATCGATATCGACTACGCGCGCCAGGCGGGCATGCCCGATGTCTTCGCGCACGGCATGCTGTCGGCCGCGTACCTGGCCCGCGTGCTCACCCGCTGGGCCGAACCCGCGGCGCTGCGGCGCCTGAGCGTGCGTTTTGAAGCCATCACCCACATCGGCGACGAGGTGCACTGCCAGGCCCGGGTGAGCGGCCGGCGCATCGAGCACGACGAAGCCCGCCTGACCCTGGCCCTGGCCGCGCGCAGCCAGACGGGCGAGACCCGGCTCACCGGCACCGCGGTGGTCGCCGCCGCGGGGCTGACACACCCATGATCGACTGTCTGCCATGACCCATACCCTGACGCCCTCCACCACCGACATTCTCTGGACCCCGGGCCCCGAGCAACTGCAGTCCAGCCGCCTGGCGCAATACCAGCACTGGCTGGCACGGGAAAAAGGCGTTGCGACCCACGATTACGCCGAGCTGTGGCGCTGGTCGGTCGAGCATCTGGACGACTTCTGGCAGTCGATCTGGAGCTTCTTCGACGTCCAGGCCGATGGCGAACGCGAGCCCGCGCTGGGCCGGCGCAGCATGCCGGGCGCCGAGTGGTTTCCCAGGGCGCGGCTGAATTTTGCCGAGCATGTGTTCCGCCATGCCACGCCGGATCGGCCGGCCATGATCGCGCGCAGCGAGGATGTGCCGCTGCAGCCTGTTTCCTGGGCCGAGCTGGAACGCGCCACCGCCGCCCTGGCGGCCACGCTGCGCGGCTGGGGCGTGGGGCCGGGCGACCGCGTGGCCAGCTACATGCCCAACCGCCCCGAAACGGTGATCGCATTTCTGGCCTGCGCCAGCATCGGCGCCGTCTGGTCCAGCTGCGCGCCCGACATGGGGGCGCCCGTCGTGCTGGACCGCCTGCGCCAGATCGAACCCAAGGTGCTGTTCGCCGTGGACAGCTACCGCTACAACGGCAAGCCGCACGACCGGGCCCGGGAAGTCACGCAGTTGCTGGCCGAGCTGCCCAGCGTCCAGCACGTCGTGCAGGTGCAGGGGCCGCTGGCGCAGGAACGCGCGGTCGATTGGCGCCAGTGCACGGGCTGGCAGGCGGCCGTGGCCCGGGATGCCGCACCCCGCTACGAGCGCCTCCCGTTCAGCCATCCGCTGTGGATCGTCTACTCCTCGGGCACGACGGGGTTGCCCAAGGCGATGGTGCACGGCCATGGCGGCATCCTGCTCACGCACCTGAAGGAAATGGCGCTGCACAACGACCTGCGCCCCGGCGACCGCCTGCTGTTCCTGGGCAGCACCGGCTGGGCCGTGTGGAACCTGCTCGTGGGCGCGCTGGTCACGGGCGCCTCCATCGTGCTGTACGACGGCCATCCCTCCTGGCCCAGCGGCGATGCCCTCTGGCGCTTCATCGACGAGCAGGAAGTCGCCGTGTTCGGCACGGGGGCGGCCGTGCTCCTCGCCCACAAGAAGGACGGGCTGCGGCCCCGGGATTACGCACCGCTGAAGAAGCTGCGCACCATCCTCTCCACCGGCTCGCCCCTGCCCGTGGATGCGTTTGAATGGGTGTACCGCGACGTCAAGCCCGATGTCTGGCTGGCGTCGGTCAGCGGCGGCACGGACATCGCCGCCTGCTTCGTCGCCTGTGCGCCCACCCTGCCGGTGCATGCCGGAGAGATCCAGTGCGCGGAGCTGGGCGTGGCCGCCTACGCCTTCAACGAACAGGGCCAGGCGGTGATCGACGAGGTGGGCGAGCTGGTGATCACCCAGCCGATGCCGTCAATGCCGCTGTACTTCTGGAACGATCCCGACGGGCGGCGCTATCGCAAGAGCTACTTCGAGATGTACCCCGGCGTGTGGCGCCACGGCGACTGGATCCGTTTCACGCCCCGTGGCAGCTCGGTGATCTATGGCCGCTCCGACAGCACCATCAACCGCTATGGCATTCGCATCGGCACGGCGGAAATCTACCGCGTGGTGGAGGAACTGCCCGAGGTGCTCGACAGCCTGGTCGTGGACCTGGAGTACCTGGGGCGGCCCTCCTTCATGCCCTTGTTCGTGGTGTTGCAGCCGGGCGTGACCCTGGATGCGCCCCTGATCGAACGCATCCGGCAGCAGATCCGCACCAAGGCATCGGGCCGCCATGTGCCCGATGCGGTGGTTCAGGTGAGCGAGATTCCGCGCACGCTCAGCGGCAAGAAGATGGAAGTGCCGGTGCGCAAACTGCTGCTGGGCGCCAACCTGTCCCAGGTGGCCAGCCCGGATGCCATGCAGAACCCGCACAGCCTGGACTTCTTCGCCGCGTACGCCAAGACGCTGGACCTTGGCGGCCCGGGCAGGGCCTGACAGCACTTCACAAGGACTCACCATGAAAGCAGCCTTCATCACCGGCCATGGCGGCAACGAAGTGGTTCAGGTGCGCGAGCACCGCCTGCCCGAGCGCGCGCCCGGCGAGGTGCGCGTGCGCGTGCAGGCCGCCACCCTCAACCAGGTGGATCTGTACATGCGCGCCAGCGGCGCCGGCATCACCCACCGCCTGCCGCAGATCCTGGGCCTGGACGCGGCCGGCGTGGTGGACGCCTGCGACGACGCCGACCCGCTGCTGCGCCCGGGCCAGGAGGTGGTCATTCACCCCGGCGTGGCCTGCGGCCGCTGCGAGTTCTGCCAGCGCGGCGACAACGCGCTGTGCACGCGCATCCAGTTCCTGGGCGAGCACCGCGACGGCACTTTCGCCCAGTGGATTCAGGTGTCAGCGGCGCAGGTGTTCCCCAAGCCTGCCCATCTGACTTTTGCCGAGGCGGCCGCCCTCGGGGTCAACCACCTCACGGCCTGGCGCATGCTGTTCACCAAGGCGCGCCTCAAGCCCTGGGAGACGGTGCTGGTGTTCGGCATCGGCGGCGGCGTGTCGCTGGCCGCGCTGCAGCTGGCCAAGGCCATAGGCGCGCGCGTGATCGTGACCTCGCGCGACGACGCCAAGCTCGAGCGCGCGCGCGCTCTGGGCGCCGACCACGGCATCAATGGCAAGACCCATGACGTGGCGAAAGAGGCCATGGCCCTCACGGGCGGCCGGGGCGTGGACGTGGTGTTCGAGAACACGGGCGCGGCCACCTGGTCGTCGGCCATGAAGTCGCTGGTGCGCGGCGGCCGGCTCGTCACCTGCGGCGCCACCACGGGCGACCAGCCCGGGGCCGATCTGCGCCGTCTCTTCGTGCGCCAGCTGCAGATCTTCGGCTCCAGCCTGGGCAGCTACGGCGAATTTCACGACCTGCTCGGCTTCGTGCAGCGCACGGGCCTGCGCCCGGTGATCGACAGCGAATTTGCCCTGGATGACGTGCATGCGGCGCTCAACCGGCTGGAATCGGGCGCGCAGTTCGGCAAGGTGGCGCTGCGCATCGACGGGCACGAAGAGCACCGCGCATAGGCGCCGCATGCCATGACCCATGGTGGCGCGGATTCACGGCGCGGCGGCGGCCTCCTGCAGCCACTGCCCGAACGCCATGAGCACCGGCGAAGCGGGCCGCGTCGGGCGCACCAGGTAGTAGGCCCGCCCGCTGTGCAGAGGCTGGGCGCAGGCCATGACCAGCTCGCCCTGCGCCAGTTCGGTCTGGATGAGCAACGGCGGGATGAGCGCCACCCCCAGCCCATGCACCGCCGCCATGGCGAGCATGGAAAAGAGCTCGTGGCGCGGCCCGTCCAGCGCGCCCGGCGCCTGCACCCCCATGGCCTCGAACCACTGGCGCCAGGCGTACGGCCGGGTGCTTTGCTGCAACAGCGGCAAACCCGCCAGCTGCTCTGGCGCCAGCGTCGGGTAGGCCCGCCCGCGCCCGCGCGGGGTGGCAGCCTCCAGCAGGCGCGGGCTGCACACGGGCACCACGTCTTCATGCATCAGCAGTTGCGCCTCGGTGCCCGGCCACTGGGCCACCTGCTCGGGTGTGCCGGCGTACAGCGCGGCATCGAAGGGCGTGTCGGCGAACAGGAAGGGGCGCGTCTGCGTGTCGATGTGCACGACGATGTCCGGGTGGCGCTCGGCAAACTGCGGCAGGCGCGGCAGCAGCCAGCGCGTGGCAAAGGTGGGTACGGCCGCCAGCGACAAGGCCCCACCCTGGCCCTGGTGCGCCATCATGTCCAGCGTATCGCGCTCCAGCCCCTGCAGCCAGCGCGCCACCTGGCGGCCATAGTGCGCGCCGGCCGCGGTGAGCTGCACGCCATGGCGCGTGCGGCGAAACAGCGGCACGCCCAGTTGCTCCTCCAGCGCAATGATCTGGCGCGAGACGGCGCTTTGCGTGAGTGCCAGCTCCTGCGCGGCACGCGTGTAGCTCTCGTGCCGTGCGGCGGCTTCGAAACAGGCCAGTGCCTGGGTGGACGGAATGTGGCGGCGCATGGGCGGATGACTGCAAGGTGCGTGAGCGCCGCAGAATATCCCATATATTCATGAAACGCATTCCTGCATGAAAACTCGTCGCTTGTCGCAAGGAAATATGTTGTCTTACCATGCAAGCACTCGGCCAATTCATGCTTGTGACGCATGCATGACTCATCCCTGATTGAACCATCCCCTTATTTTTCTGACATCACCGGAGACCCTGATGGCCCACGCCGCTTTCCCATGGAACGACCCCTTTCTGCTTGACCAGCAACTGACCGAAGACGAACGCGCCATCCAGGGCGCCGCCGCCACCTACTGCCAGGACAAGCTGGCCCCGCGCGTGCTCGAAGCCTTCCGCCATGAGAAGATGGACACCACCATCTTCCGCGAGATGGGCGAACTGGGCCTGCTGGGCCCGACCATCCCCACGCAGTACGGCGGCGCCGGCCTGAACTACGTCAGCTACGGCCTGGTGGCACGCGAGATCGAGCGCGTGGACTCGGGCTACCGCTCCATGGCCAGCGTGCAGAGCTCGCTGGTGATGGTGCCCATCAACGAATTCGGCACCGAAGCGCAGAAGCAGAAGTACCTGCCCAGGCTGGCCAGCGGTGAATTCATCGGCTGCTTCGGCCTGACCGAGCCCGACCACGGCTCCGACCCTGGCAACATGGCCACGCGCGCCTACAAGGTCGATGGCGGCTACAGGCTCAAGGGCAGCAAGATGTGGATCACCAACAGCCCGGTGGCCGACGTGTTCGTGGTCTGGGCCAAGGAAGTGTCCGAGGGCGGCGCTGTCGGCCCCATCCGCGGCTTCATCCTGGACAAGGGCATGAAGGGCCTCACCGCCCCGGCCATCCACGGCAAGGTGGGCCTGCGCGCCTCGATCACCGGCGAAATCGTCATGGACGATGTGTTCGTGCCCGAGGAGAACGCCTTCCCCGAGGTGCGCGGCCTGAAAGGCCCGTTCACCTGCCTCAACAGCGCGCGCTTCGGCATCGCCTGGGGCGCCCTGGGCGCGGCCGAGTTCTGCTGGCACACCGCGCGCCAGTACACGCTGGACCGCAAGCAGTTCGGCCGGCCCCTGGCCGCCAACCAGCTCATCCAGAAAAAACTGGCCGACATGCAGACCGAAATCACGCTGGGCCTGCAGGCCTGCCTGCGCGTGGGCCGCATGAAGGACGAGCACCAGAACGTGGTGGAAATCACCTCGCTCATCAAGCGCAACAGCTGCGGCAAGGCGCTCGATATCGCCCGCATGGCGCGCGACATGATGGGCGGCAACGGCATCAGCGACGAGTTCGGCGTGGCGCGCCATCTGGTGAACCTGGAGGTGGTCAACACCTACGAGGGCACGCACGACGTGCATGCGCTCATCCTGGGCCGCGCGCAGACCGGCATCGCCGCGTTTGCCAACTGAGGTTTGTTCTAAAAAGATAGCTGCTTGCGCTTGTTGCAAGCCAATCCAAAATATTTTTTGGTTTGCATTCGTTATGCAACAAGCGTCATAAGCTCTTTTTTAAATAGCACACCGCCTACCCCAGGCGCCGAGGCGGGCGGGCTGCCCGCCGACGGGATCGAGTGCTCGCACGCACGTGCATCTTTGTTGCGGGCCGGCATCGATAAGGTCTATGCGAGACACGCGGCCATCTCTTCGCTGCGGCACCGTCTGGCAATGTTATGTTCCAGCGAACCATTGCCAGACGGAGACCGCCCTTGTCCACCCCTCATCCCACCATCGCCAGCGAACGCCTTCCCGCGCTGCTCGCCGCCATGCCCAAGGCGGAGCTGCACATCCACATCGAAGGCTCGCTTGAACCCGAGATGACGTTTGCACTGGCGGCGCGCAACGGCATCGCCCTGCCCTGGCCCGGCGTGGACGCCTTGCGCAGCGCCTACGCGTTCACCGATCTGCAGAGCTTTCTCGACCTGTACTACCAGGGCGCGGGCGTGCTGCAAAAGGAAGAGGATTTCTACGACCTGGCCCTTGCCTATCTTGCGCGGGCGGCCGCGGACAACGTCGTGCACGCCGAGATCTTTTTCGACCCGCAGACGCACACCGCGCGCGGCATCGCCATGGAAACCGTGGTGCATGGCCTTGCGCGCGCCTGCCGGGATGCACGGGAAAAACACGGGATCAGCGCGGCACTCATCCTGAGCTTCCTGCGCCATCTCTCCGAGCGCGAGGCGTTCGAAACCCTGGAGCAGGCGCTGCCCCTGCGCGAGCACTTCATAGCCGTGGGGCTCGATTCGAGCGAACTCGGCCACCCGCCGGAAAAATTCGAGCGCGTGTTCGCGCGCTGCCGCGCGCTGGGCCTGCACATCGTGGCGCACGCGGGTGAGGAAGGGCCGCCCGCCTACATCTGGCAGGCGCTGGACCTCCTGAAGGCCGAGCGCATCGATCACGGCGTGCAGGCGGTGCACGACAGCGCGCTGATGCAGCGCCTGGCCCGTGAGCGCATCCCGCTCACCGTCTGCCCGCTCTCCAACCAGAAGCTGCAGGTCTTCCCCGATCTGCGCCAGCACAACCTCAAGGCGCTGCTGGACGCGGGGCTGGTGGCCACGGCCAACTCGGACGATCCGGCCTACTTCGGCGGCTACATGAACGACACCCTCACGCAGGTGTGCGCCGCCACCGGCATGAACAGCCACCACGCATGGCAGCTCGCGGCCCACAGTTTCGAGGCGAGCTTCGCCGACGCCGGCGACACATCGCGCTGGCGCGACCAGCTGGGCGAGGTCTTCGAGCGTTTCGCCTGACCGCTCGATAATCGGCGCATGACCAACACCGCCAACCCGCGCACCTTCGCGCCCGGCCTCGTCGTGCGGGGCATTACCGTGCCGCTGCGCCTTTCGGATTTCAAGCTGCTGGCCTGCGACATGGATTCGACGCTGATCAGCATCGAATGCGTGGACGAGATCGCCGCCGTCGTGGGCCGCAAGGCCGAGGTGGCCGCGATCACCGAGGCGGCGATGCAGGGCCTCATCAGCGACTACAAGGAAAGCCTGCGCCAGCGCGTGGCGCTGCTCGAAGGCGTGAGCGTGGAACAGCTGGAGACGGTGTACGCCGAGCGCCTGCGCATCAATCCGGGCGCCGAACGGCTCATGGATGCCGTGCACGCGGCCGGCATCACGACGCTGCTGGTCTCGGGCGGCTTCACCTTCTTCTCGGACCGCGTCAAGAACAAGCTGGGCATTCGTTTCGCGCGCTCCAACGTGCTGCAGGTGCAGCACGGGCGGCTCACGGGCAGGATGGTGGACCAGCCCTGGGGCGACATCTGCGACGGCGCCGAAAAACGCCGCGCGATGCTGGAGCTGGCCTCGTTCATGGGCATCGCGCCGTCTCAGGCCATGGCCATGGGCGACGGCGCCAACGACCTCCCGATGATGGGCGCGGCGGGACTGTCCGTCGCCTACCACGCCAAGCCTGCGGTGCGCGCGCAGGCGCATGTGGCGATCGACGAAGGGGGGCTGGATCGCCTGCTCGAAATCTTCCAACCCGCCCACCCGCGATGATGAATCTTGCGGCGATCGCCGCCATCTGCATCGGCGCCAGCCTGGGGGCACTCTCGCGCTGGTGGCTCGGCATCTGGCTCAACACACCGGGGGCCTTTCTTCCCTGGGGCACGCTGGCGGCCAATCTGATCGGTGGCTACCTGATCGGGCTGGTGATCGCGGTGCTTCAGGCGCTGCCGCAGCTCGACCCGATCTGGCGGCTGGCCGTGGTCACGGGCTTCCTGGGCGCGCTCACCACCTTCTCCACCTTCTCCGCCGAGGTGGTGGGGCTGCTCACGCAAGGGCGCCTCGGGCATGCGCTGGTCGTGGCCATGCTGCACCTGGCGGGTTCGCTCACCATGACCTGGCTGGGCCTGAACAGCCTCGCCGGATTCGTCAAAACCGCTTCGAACTGAGCCTGATACTATTCTTGCGATAGCGCCTGACGCTTTTCTGCAAAGGGCCAGAGCCCCATTTTCCTGAAATCACCATGGAATCCAATACCGAACTGCAGGACGCCCGCCTCATCGAGATGTGGGGCGAACTGCACCGCAACACCACCAATGGCGACCCGTTCAAGCCCAACGCCTACCGGCTGGCCTTCGTCGATCCCGAATTCCTGCAGCGGCGCGAGACGCGCGGCATCCGCTTTCAGCTCGAACTGCTCAAGCCCGACCTGAACCTGATCGAACAAGGCATAGAGAGCACGGTGGTGGTCTACGGCAGCGCCCGCACCCTGGCGCCAGATGAAGCCGCGAAAAAACTCGAAAGCGCACGTGCCAGCGGTGACGCGCAGCGCATCGCGCTGGCCGAACGCGACGTGCGCAACTCACGCGACTACGAGCAGGCCCGGCGCTTTGCGCGCTACGTAGCCGAATACAGCCTGAACAAACCGCCGGCCGAACGCCTGACGATCTGCACCGGCGGCGGCCCGGGCATCATGGAAGCGGCCAACCGCGGCGCGCACGATGTGGGCGCGCCCAACATCGGCCTGAACATCACGCTGCCGCACGAGCAAAGCTGCAACCCTTACATCACACCGTCGCTGGCGTTCAAATTCCATTACTTCGCGCTGCGCAAGATGCACTTCATGATGCGCGCCAAGGCGTTGGTGGTGTTCCCCGGCGGCTTCGGCACCTTTGACGAGCTGTTCGAGGTGCTCACGCTGGTGCAGACGCACAAGACCAAGCCCGTGCCCATCGTGCTCTTCGGCAGCAGCTTCTGGACGCGGGCGCTGCACCTGGAGGTGCTGGTGGAACAGGGCACGCTCTCGGCCGAAGACCTAGAGCTCTTTCACGTCACGGACGATCCGCACGAGGCGTGGGAGATCATCCGCACGTTCTACAAGATGTGAATCAGATCCAGTTCAAGATCAGCGGTAAACGCGCAAAGCCCATGGCCGGATAGCGCGCGTACTCGCGCGGCTGATCGGCCCGGGCCGGCGCAATCGCGCGCGTGGCATCGAGCATGGCGCGCAGCCAGACCGCGAGCTGCACGCGCGCCATCGGGGCGCCGGGACAGACGTGAATGCCCGCGCCATAAAGCAGGTTGCGGCTCTGGTCGCGGCCCAGGCGGAACTCCTCGGGCGCCTCGAACACGCGCGGATCACGGTTGGCGGCGGTCCAGTGCACGGTAACGCGCTCGCCCGCTTCGAACTCGTGCCCGCCGACATGCGCCGGGCAGCTCGCCACCCGGCGGTTGACGACGAGCGGCCCGTGCAGGCGCAGCATTTCCTCGATCGCCTCCGCCTGCAGCTCGGGCTGCCCGCGCAAACGCTGCTGCCAGTCCGGATGGCATGCAAGCCACTCGGCGATGATGCCCACCGACGCGGCGATGGTGCCGATCTCGCCCACCGTCCAGTTGCGCAGGATGCTGGCGATGGCGCCGCGCGAAAGCGGCTGGCCATCGACCACTTCATGCATCAGCGCCTCGGTGGCGTCGCGCACCGCGGCATCGCCCGTGCCGCTGCGCTCATCGAGCATGCGATCGATCAGCGCCTCGAACTGCAGGCCGAGTTCGCCCAGGCGCGCACGGTCCTGCGCCAGGGAGGCCCGGTGGTGCTGTGCGATCCATGCGGCCATCTCCGCCTCGAGCGTCTGCGGCCAGCCGAGAAAGGCGCACTGGGTGCGCGCCGCGTAGGGCAAGGCGCATTCGGCGATGAAATCGAACGGCGCCGCGCCATGCACCCGGCGTGCCTCGCCGATCAACGCGGCGGCCACGGCCTCATACACCGGCCGCATCGCCGCCACGCGCGCCGGCGCGAAGTAAGGGTCGATCAGCCTGCGATAGACGGTGTGCTGTGGCGGGTCCATGCCGTTGGGCACGGCCACATGGCTGGAAACCACGCTGCTGAAGCGCGCGTGATCCTGCACGACGGCCAGCACATCGGCATGCCTGAAGACCGAGGCGCCCAGCGCCTCGGAGCGGGCGACACCGTGCGACTCACGCAAGCGGTCATACGCGGCGAGCTGGTTGCGCTGCACGTCGTCGCTGCGCACATCCCAATCGATGGTCTGGCAATCGTTCATGGCACCTCGGGAAAACCCGACTATGTCACAGCATCGCCTCGCATAAAACCAGCCACCCCGCAGCCAACTCAGGTTTTTCCGACATCCACGCCCTCCTGTCTACGCGGGCAAACCCCCACCTCGGGATGGCACCGAGCTCTTACCATCCATCAGCGTTCACGCATGTTCGCCCACCTTCCGCCCCCCAACCGTCCAGAGGAGGACCCAAGATGACACGAGTGCTCTACGCCGCGCTGGCGGCCGGCCTGCTGGCAACCGCCGGCCATTCCCATGCGCAAGACGACCCGCTGCAGGTGCGCAGCTGGGCCGCGGGCTGCGCCAATTGCCACGGCACCAACGGCCATGCCGAACAGGGCATGCCGCCGCTGGCCGGCAAGAGCCGCGCCGACATGACGGAAAAGCTGCTCGCCTACAAGAGCGGCGCGGCCCCGTCCACCATCATGCAGCAGCTCGCCAAGGGCTACTCCGACGATCAGCTGGCAGCCATTGCCGGTTATCTGTCGGCACAGAAGAAGTAAGGAGGCCCCCCATGGATCGTCGTCAATTCATCCGTGCCGGTTCGGCTGCTTCAGTGGTTTCCGCCCTGGGCTTCACCGCCGGTTGCGCCTCGGTGAGCGGCGGTGCGGGCGGCAAGGTCGTGGTCGTCGGTGGCGGCTACGGCGGCGCCACGGCCGCCAAGTACATCCGCATGTGGTCTGAAGGCAGGGTCGAGGTCACGCTGGTCGAACCCAACGCCGCCTTCGTCTCCTGCCCCATTTCCAATCTGGTACTGGGCGGCAGCAAGACCCTGGCCGACATCACCACGCCCTACGACAACCTCGGCGCCCGCCACGGCGTGAAGCTCGTGCGCGACCGCGTGAGCGGCATCGACATGGACAAGCGCCAGGTCCGGCTCGCCGGCGGCGCCGCACTGGCGTACGACCGGCTCATCCTCTCGCCCGGCGTGGATTTCATGTGGGAGCAGCTCCCCGGCATGAACAGGCCCGGTGCGCAGGACAAGGTGCTGCACGCCTGGAAGGCCGGCCCGCAGACGCTGGCGCTGCGCCGCCAGCTCGAGGCCATGCCCGACGGCGGCGTGTTCGCGATCAGCATCCCTCAGTCGCCCTACCGCTGCCCGCCCGGGCCGTATGAGCGCGCCTGCCAGGTGGCGAGCTACTTCCAGCAGGCCAAGCCCAGATCCAAGGTACTGATCCTGGATGCCAACGACGACGTGACCTCCAAGGGCGCGCTGTTCAAGAAAGCCTGGGCGGATCGCTACAAGGGCCTCATCGAATACCGCCCCAAGCACCCTCTGGTGGACGTGGACGTCGCGACGAACACGCTCAAGTTCGAGTTCAACGATGACGTCAAGGCACAGGTGCTCAACGTGATCCCGCCGATGCGTTCGGGCGACGTGGTGACGCAGGCCGGCCTGGCCACGGCCAACAAGCGCTGGTGCGATGTGGACTGGCTCACGATGGAGCACGCCCAGGCCAGGGGCGTGCACATCCTGGGCGACTGCACGCAGAGCGCGCCGCTCATGCCCAAGTCCGGCCACATGGCCAACCAGCACGGCAAGGTGGCGGCCGCGGCCATCGTGGCACTGCTCTCGGGCAAGGCGCCGGGCAGCCTGCCGATCTACAACAACACCTGCTACAGCTTCGTGAGCGCCACGGATGTGGTGCACGTGGCGAGCGTGCACCGCTACGACGCCGAGAAGAAGACCATGCTCACCGTGCCGGGCTCGGGCGGGGTGTCGCCTGCAGCCAGCGAAATGGAGGGGCGCTTCGCGCTCGCCTGGGCACGCAACATCTGGGCCGATACGCTGGCCTGAGCACCGAAGCTGCGCCGATTCAAAGGGGCACGTGCTGCCCCTCTGTCATGCCTGGACGTCGTCAGCGTCCTCGGCGGGCAGGGTCGGCACGGCCGCGGGGTCCGGCGCGGGCAGCTCCTGCACATCGCGCAGCTTGCGCTGGATGGCTCGCGTGCGCACGTCCACCTGCTCGAACTTGCGCGCCGCCGCGTCGATGGACTTGCGCGTGGCATCGACCGCCTCACCGAACTTGGCGAACTCGGTCTTCACCTGCCCGAGCACGCCCCAGACTTCGGAGGAGCGCTTCTCGATCGCCAGTGTCTTGAAGCCCATCTGCAAGCTGCTAAGCATGGCGGCGAAATTGGCCGGGCCGGTGATCATCACGCGCGTCTCGTTCTGCACCGCCTCCACAAGGCCCGGGCGGCGCATGACCTCGGCGAAGAGCCCTTCGGTGGGCAGGTAGAGCACGGCGAAATCGGTGGTGTACGGCGGCGCGACGTACTTGGCGTGGATCTTCCTGGCTTCGCCGCGGATCGAGGTTTCGAAGGCGTTGCCCGCGGCCTGGATCGCGGCCTTGTCCGCCGACTCCTGCGCATCCATGAGCCGCTGGTAGTGCTCCACCGGGTACTTGGAATCCACCGGCAGCCACACCGGCGCCTCGTTGCTGCGCCCGGGCAGGCGGATGGCGAACTCGACCAGTTCATCGCTGCCCGGCACGGTCTTGACATTGCGCGCGTACTGCTCGGCCGTGAGCACGTTGTCGATGATGGTGCCCAGCTGCATCTCGCCCCAGGTGCCGCGCGTCTTCACATTGGTCATCACGCGCTTCAAGTCGCCCACGCTGCTCGCGAGCGTCTGCATCTCGCCCAGGCCCTTGTGCACCTGCTCCAGCCGCTCGCTCACCAGCTTGAAGGATTCGCCCAGGCGCTGCTCCAGCGTGGCGTGCAGTTTTTCATCGACGGTGCGGCGCATCTCCTCCAGCCGGGCGGCGTTGTCGGTCTGGATCGCGGCGAGGCGCTCGTTGAGCGCATTGCGCAGCGCCTCGCCGCCCTGCTGGTGGCTCGCGACCAGGCCCGAGAGCTGGCGCGTCAGTTCCTGCGTGGTCAGCCCAAGCTGATCCTTCAGCGCCAGCGACATCGCGCCGAGCTGGGCGTGCAGGTCACCCTTGAGCGAATCGAGCGTGCCGCGCATGGCCTCGGCAAGCGCGTCGAAGCGCTCCTGCACACGCTGGCCCATGGCCTGGGTGCTCGCGGCCACGCCCTCGCGCGACTGCACGCTGTCCGCCGCCAGCTGCTGCGCCGTGGCCGAGAGCTCGGCGCGAAACGCGGCCAGCGCCTGGGTCTGCTCGCCGCGCGCATGCGTGAGCAACTGCTCCAGATGGATCTGCAGATGGCCGAAGGCGGCCTGCAACTCGCCGCGGCTGGCACGCGCGTCCTCGCGCGCCTGGGCCAGGCGTTCGTCGAGCATTCCCTGCGTGGTCTGGGTGAAGGCGCGCAACTGCTCGCCCATGCCCGCCAGCGCGCCATCGTTGCGCGCCACCGCGAGCTGCGTGGACTGCACCGCCGCCTCCAGCGCCTGCAGGCGCTCGGGCCACTCGGGCGGCAGGCTCACGCGCGGGCGACGCACGAGCAGCGCGATGAGCAGCAGCAGCGCCAGCGCGAGCAGCACCAGCGCAACGATCCATTCAAAAGACATGAAATACTATCATATCAATAGCTTATAGCGCTTTCCAGCATTGCGTAAAAGGCACTTTTTGCCATTAAAAAACAGGTGTAAGCGCCCCACGGCCCTCAAAAAAAGCGATCAGGTTGTCCGCCGCCAGATCGGCCATCGCAAGACGCGTGGGCACGGTGGCGCTCGCGATGTGCGGCGTCAGCACGACGTTGGGCAGCGTGAGCAGCGCGGGATTCACGCGCGGCTCGCCCTCGAACACGTCCAGCCCCGCGGCCGCCAGGCGCCCTGCCTGGAGCGCCAGCACCAGCGCGTTCTCGTCGATGAGTCCACCGCGGCCGATGTTCACGATCGTCGCCGTCGGCTTCATGCACGCGAGTTCCGCCGCGCCGATGATGTGGTGCGCCTCGCTCGTGTAGGGCAGCACGAGCACGAGGTGGTCGGACTCGGCCAGCAGCTCCTGCAGGCCGACAAAGCGCGCCCCGCAGGCCTGTTCCACGTCGGTATCGAGCCGGTGCCGGTTGTGGTAGATCACCTTCATGCCGAAGCCGTGCGCACCGCGCCGGGCGATGCCGCGGCCGATGCGGCCCATGCCGAGGATGCCAAGCGTGCTGCCATGCACCTCGGAGCCCGCGAACATGTCGTAGCGCCAGCGTTTCCACAGCCCCGCACGCAGGAATTTCTCGGCTTCGAGCATGCGCCGCGCGGCCGCCATCACGAGGGCGAAGCCGAAATCCGCGGTGGTTTCGGTCAGCACGTCGGGCGTGTTCGTGCCCACCACGCCCGCGGCGCGCATCGCCGCCACATCCAGGTTGTTGTAGCCCACGGCCATGTTGGCGACGATCCTGAGTTGCGGATTGGACGCCAGCACCGACGCGTCGATGCGATGCGTTCCCGTGATGAAGGCGCCCTGCTGATCCACCAGGCGCCGCGTGAACTCGTCCTGGCGCCAGGTCTCGCCCTCGGCAATGGCCTGCACGTCGAAATGCTCCCTCAGGCGCTGCAACACCTGGGGAAAGACGGCACAGGCGACGAGCACACGCGGTTTGGACACGGCGAAACCCTCAGAAAAACAGCCAGGTAATGACGATGAACAGCGGCACCAGAATGCCGCACGACCACAGCATGTAGCCGAAGAAGCTCGGCATCTTCACTCCACGGTCTTCGGCAATGGACTTCACCATGAGGTTGGGCGCATTGCCGATGTAGGTGTTGGCACCCATGAACACCGAGCCGATCGAGATCGCCGCGAGCGTGGCCGCGTACGTGCTCATGAGCGTGGCGGCGTCGCCACCTGCCGTGTTGAAGAAGACGAGGTAGGTCGGCGCGTTGTCAAGCACCGAAGACAGCGCCCCCGAAGCCCAGAAATACATGGCCGGAATCGGCTGACCGTCGGCGCCCGTGACGGCGGCGACGATGGGGCCGAACGGCCCGTGGACCCCGGCGCGCAGCATGGCAATCACCGGGATGATGGTGAGGAAGATGCCGGCAAAGAGCTTGGCCACCTCCTGCATCGGCCCCCAGCTGAACTGGTTGGCCTCGTGCACCGCATGCGGCGTGATGGCCATGGAGATCATCGTCACGGCCACCATGCCCACGTCGCGCACCAGCGAGGGCAGATCCACCACGGTGCCCGCGATCTCCCACCGGATATCCGACTGCCACACGCCACTGAGCAGCACCAGGCCCACGATCACGGCCAGCAGGACGAAGTTGAGCTTGCCGTCGAACCCCAGGCCACCACGACCCGAGTCGGGCGTGGGGTCGGTCCGGTTGATCTCGCCCGCCTGGCGGAAGTACCAGCTGTCGAGCGCGAAGAACAGCGCCAGCAGCACCGCGACGAGGAACAGCGTCTCGAAGATCACGTGCTGCGCGGTCCAGAAAAACGTCACGCCCTTCAGAAAGCCGAGGAACAGCGGCGGATCGCCCAGCGGCGTGAGCGAACCGCCGGCATTGGACACGATGAAGATGAAGAAGATCACCACGTGCGCCACATGCTTGCGGTCGTCGTTGGCGCGGATCAGGGGGCGAATCAGCAGCATCGACGCACCCGTCGTCCCCATGAAGCTCGCGAGCACCGCGCCCACGGCGAGAATGCCCGTGTTGAGCACGGGCGTGCCGCGCAGATTGCCGCGGATGTAGATGCCGCCCGCCACCGTGAACAGCGCCGTGAGCAGGATCACGAACGGGAGGTATTCGGCCACCAGCGCATGCACCAGTCCCTGCCCCGCGCTGGCCCAGCCAAAGCTCAGCCCGAACGGAACGAAGAACGCCAGCGCCCAGCCGGCCGTGATCTTGCCGTAGTGGTGATGCCAGACCATGGGCGCAAGCATGGGCAGCACCGCGATCGAGAGCAGCACGCCCGCGAACGGCACGCCCCACCACGGCGCCAACTGGCTGCCATCGACCTCGGCCGCACCGGCCATCAGGGGCAGCAGCCCCAGCAACGCCAGGGCGCACAGACGCCTCGCCTTCATCCATCCCATTTGCCGCCTCCTTGTCCCTGATTCTTCTGCTCTGCGCTCACACCGGCGCCGCGATGTTGAACACCTGTCGCAGGTAGGCGAGGTATTTCTCGTCATTGCACATGTTCTTGCCCGGCGCGTCCGACAGCTTGGCCACGGGCTGGCCGTTGCAGCGTGTCATCTTGATGACGATCTGCAGCGGCTCGTAGCCCAGGTCGTTCGTGAGGTTGGTGCCGATGCCGAACGCCAGTTGACAGCGCCCGTGAAAGCGCTCGTACAGCTCGATGATGCGCGGCACCGTCAGGCTGTCGCTGAAGATCAGTACCTTGGACAGCGGATCGACACGGTTGTCGCGGTAGTGCTGCAGCATGCGCTCGCCCCAGGAGAAGGGGTCGCCGCTGTCGTGGCGCGCGCCGTCGAAGAGCTTGCAGAAGTACAGGTCGAAGTCGCGCAGGAAGGCGTTCATGCCGTACACGTCCGACAGCGCGATGCCCAGGTCGCCGCGGTATTCCTTGGCCCAGACCTCGAAGCCATAGACCTGCGTGTCGCGCAGGCGCGGCCCCAGCGCCTGGCAGGCCTGCAGGTACTCATGCGCCATCGTTCCGAGCGGCGTCAGGCCCAGCTTCATCGCATACAGCACGTTGCTGGTGCCGGCGAACTTGCCCGTCACGCCCCGGTGCTTGTCTTCCACCCCCAGCTTGTCCGCAAGCGTGCGCAGCAATTCCTCATGCCAGATACGCGAAAAGCGCCTGCGCGTGCCGTAGTCCGCGATCTTCAGCTCCTGCAGGCCTGCCCCATGCAGTTGGTCCACCTTGATCGCCAGGCGCCTTCTGCCTTCATCGTGGTCGGGCCTGGGATGCTGGTTGCGAAAGTAGACCTCGTTGACGATGGAGAGCACCGGAATCTCGAACAGGATGGTGTGCAGCCACGGCCCGATGATGGTGATGTCGATCTCGCCATTGGACAGGGGCGTGACGTGGATGTATTTCTCGTTGAGCTTGAAGAGGCCCAGAAAGTCCACGAAATCGCTTTTGATGAAGCGCATCGACCCCAGATAGGCGAGCTCCGCATCCTGCAGCTTCAGGCTGCACAGTGCGCGGATTTCGTCGCGGATCTCCTGCACATAGGGCGCCAGCGACACCCCGGGCGTGCGGCACTTGAAGCGGTACTCCACCTGGGCGCTGGGGAAGTGATGCAGCACCACCTGCATCATCGTGAATTTGTACAGGTCGGTGTCAAGCAGGCTCTGGATGATCATCGGGTTTCACATTCAATCGGGCATGCGCAGGGCCTGCAGGGCCTCGCGCAGCTTGTGCGGCAGCGGCCGGGGTCGGCGATCCTGGCGTCCCACGTAGACATGGACGAAATGTCCCGCCGCCGCGGCCTGCGATTCACCCTGCGCGAACAGCCCCACCTCGTAGCGCACGCTGCTCGTACCCAGATGCGCCACGCGCAGGCCCGCGTCCACCGTCTGCGGAAAGGCGACCGAGGCAAAGTAGTTGCAATGCGTCTCGATCACGAGACCGATGGTGTCGCCCCGATGGACGTCCAGCACGCCCTGCTCGATCAGCCAGGCGTTGACCGCCGTGTCGAACCAGCTGTAGTAGACGACGTTGTTGACGTGGCCGTAGACATCGTTGTCCATCCAGCGCGTGCCGATGGATCTGAACGCACGGTAGCTGCTGCGCAGCGGTGCGATGGGACGCGAAGATGCAACCTTCGCCGCCGCTGCCGTATCAGAGGAAGAAGCCATGAGTCAGGCATTTTGCCAGCAGGCGCACCGCCGCCCGTGCCCCTTGGCGGCATGGCATGAAAAACATGTGGCAACAAAAAATGTTGCATTGCAGCAAATAATTCTTGCAATCGGCCGAAACGTCCCTATAATTCGATCCATGCTGCACTGCAACATAAGTTGATCAGAGCAGTTCCATGAACCATCGCCAATGATGGCGATATCTTTGATCAGGAGTTCCTCATGTCCCTGCCGCAAGAACAAATTCTGGCCGCTCAGAAGGCCAACCTCGAAACCGTTTTCGGCCTGACCAGCAAGGCTTTCGAAGGCGTTGAAAAGCTCATCGAACTGAACGTGACCGCCTCGCGCGCCGCTCTGGCGGAAGCCAATGCCCACGCCCAGGCCGTGCTGTCCGCCAAGGACGCGCAAGAGCTGCTGACGCTGCAAGCCAGCCTGTTCCAGCCCCTGGCTGAAAAGACCCTGGCCTACGGCCGCCACCTGTACGACATCGCCACCGGCACCGGCACCGCCTTCGGCAAGGCTTTCGAAACCCAGACCGCCGAAGCCCAGCGCACGTTCGCCAACTTTGTCGACAGCACCGCCAAGAACGCCCCGGCCGGTACCGAAACCACCGTCGCCGTGTTCAAGAGCGCCGTGTCGGCCGCCAACAACGCGTTTGAATCGGTGCAGAAGGCGGTCAAGCAGGCCACCGACATGGCCGAAGCCAACTTCAACGCCGTGTCCACCACCGCCAGCAAGGTGGCCGCTGCCGGCCGCAAGCGCTGATCGCAGAAATACAACAGGGTCATTGATCAGTACAAGGGTTTTCCCTTATCATTGACCCATGTGACTTGGTTGCCAGGTCATTGTTTCGGTTGTCTCCTTGGATCCTCACGAAATGTCAATTTCTGGATCCCTTCAAGCCCGGTCTCGTACCGGGCTTTTTTTTGCCTGGATCCAACCCGCTCGACAAGAGCCTGCTTGTGAACTGGCTCCAGGACAGGAGCCGGGCATGCTCAAGCCATAATTGACGTTTACGTCAAACTCAAGAGGACACCATGGACATCAAAGGCAAGATTTTCATCGTCACCGGCGGCGCTTCCGGCCTGGGCGAAGGCACGGCACGCATGCTCTCCTCACTGGGCGCGACCGTCGTGATCGCGGACATGCAGGCAGACAAGGGCGAGGCGGTGGCGCGCGAGATCAACGGACATTTCCTGCGCTGCGACGTCAGCAGCGAAGCCGACGGCCGGGCCGTGGTCGCCAAGGCGGTCTCTCTGGGCAAGCTCATGGGGCTGGTGAACTGCGCAGGGATCGCACCTGCGGAAAAGACCGTGGGCAAGAACGGCGCGCACCAGCTCTCGACCTTCACCAAAACGATCACGGTGAACCTCATCGGCACGTTCAACATGATCCGCCTGGCGGCCGAGGCCATGAGCAAGAATGAACCCGAAGCCACGGGCGAGCGCGGTGCGATCGTCTCCACTGCCAGCGTCGCGGCTTACGATGGACAGATCGGTCAGGCGGCATATTCCGCTTCCAAGGGCGGCGTGGTGGGCATGACGCTGCCGATCGCGCGCGACCTGGCCCGCAGCGGCATCCGCAACATGACGATTGCTCCGGGCATCTTCGGCACCCCCATGCTCTTCGGCATGCCGCAGGAGGTACAGGATGCGCTGGCCGCGGGCGTGCCCTTCCCCAGCCGCCTTGGCACGCCGCAGGACTACGCCAAGCTGGTGCGCCACATCTTCGAAAACGACATGCTCAACGGCGAGGTGATACGCCTCGATGGGGCGATTCGCCTGGCGCCGAAATGAAACATGGCCCCTCGGGGCCATGCCGTTTCAAGTTCCGTGGAGTTCAACCGTTCGCGGCAAAAGTGCTCACCGCGGTGCGGTCGCCTGAGTGCGGCAACTTCTGCACCCAGGAGCGCACGCGCTCGGCATCGGCCAGACGGCTGAACTTGCCTGTCGAATCGAGGAACACCATGATGAGTTTGCGCCCCGCGATCTCCGCCTGCATCACGAGGCAGCGCCCGGCCTCGGAGATGTAGCCGGTCTTTTGCAGGCCGATGTCCCACGACGGGTTCTTCACGAGGCGATTGGTGTTGTTGTACTGGAGTGTGCGCTTGCCCACTTCCACCTCATAGCCGGGCGAGGTGGTGAGTTCACGCAGCAGCGGGTCGTGGTAGGCCACCCCCACGAGACGCGCCAGATCACGCGCACTCGAGCGGTTGCTGCTGGACAGGCCCGTGGGCTCGACGTAGTGCGTGTCGTGCATGCCGAGCAACTGCGCCTTGGCATTCATGTGCTGAACGAAGGCCTGCAGCCCGCCCGGGTACGTGCGCCCCAGGGCGTGCGCGGCGCGGTTTTCGCTGGACATCAGCGCCAGGTGCAACAGCTCGCCGCGCGTGAGCGTGGCACCGACGGACAGACGCGAGCGGCTGTGCTTCTCGGTATCGACGTCGTCCTGCGTGATGGTGATGGGCGTGTCCATGGGCAGGTGCGCCTCTGAAACCAGCAGCCCGGTCATCAGCTTGGTGAGCGAGGCGATGGGCAGCACCGCCTCGTCGTTCTTGCTGAGCAGCACCTCGTGCGTATCCTGATCGACCACCAGCGCCACACTGGAGGCCAGGTCCAGCGGATCCGACGAGGCATGCAAACCCATCTTCTGGCCCACGGACAGCACCGCAGGCACGGCGGCCACCTGCGCCGCCGTCCTGCCGCGGCGCGCTGCCTTGGTGGGAGCGCTCTTGCGCCTGGCGACCGTCTTGTGCGCGGACTTGGAGGGGGCAGGTTTGGCCTGGCTGCTTGCCACCGCCTTTTTGGGATGATGTGTCTTCTTGCCTGCGGCCTGCGCGCCCGGCGCCGCCAGGGCCAACGCGATGAGCACAACCGCTATCCATTGCAGATAACGCGAACCAGAACGCAGGCAGGTGCGCATGAAAGGACTCCCAAAACCGACCGAGACTGTATGCAAGTGTACAGACACAAAAAAAGCCGCGCAAGGACAATATCTTGCGCGGCACACCTAAAAAGCATTTGAACTGAAGTTCACCCCTGTGCGGCCACCCTGTCGCCCCCATGGTACAGGCGGTTGAGCGCGCTCAGATAGGCCTTGGCCGAGGCGACGATGATGTCCGGATCGGCACCCGAGCCATTGACCACATGCCCACCGCTTTGCAGGCGCACTGTCACTTCGCCCTGTGCGTCGGTCGAGCCGTTGATGGCGTTGACCGAGTACAGCGTCATCTCCGCGCCGCTCTTGACGTGCGCCTCGATCGCGCGCAGCGAGGCGTCCACCGGCCCGTTGCCCTCGGCGCTGCTGCGCACCTCCTTGCCGCCCGCGGTGAAGACGATGTCCGCCTTCGGGCGCTCGCCGGTCTCGCTGTGTTGCGACAGCGACACGAAGCCGTACTGCTCATGTTCCGCCGGGCGCACGCCGGTGTTCACGAGAGCCAGGATGTCCTCGTCGAAAATCTCGCTCTTGCGGTCGGCCAGCTCCTTGAAGCGCGAGAAGGCGGCCAGGGTTTCGGCCTCGGATTCGAGCTCCACGCCCAGTTCCTGCAGCCGCTGCTTGAAGGCGTTGCGCCCCGAGAGCTTGCCGAGCACGATCTTGTTGGCGCTCCAGCCCACGTCTTCGGCGCGCATGATTTCGTAGGTGTCGCGCGCCTTGAGCACGCCGTCCTGGTGGATGCCGCTGGCGTGCGCGAAGGCGTTGGCGCCGACCACGGCCTTGTTCGGCTGCACGACGAAACCGGTGGTGGAACTCACGAGCTTGCTGGCGGCGAGGATCTGCGTCGTGTCGATGCCCACCTGCAGGTTGAAGTAATCCTTGCGGGTCTTCACGGCCATCACCACTTCTTCGAGTGAGCAGTTGCCCGCGCGCTCACCCAGTCCGTTGATGGTGCATTCCACCTGGCGCGCGCCGCCGATCTTCACGCCCGCCAGGCTGTTGGCCACGGCCATGCCCAGGTCGTTGTGGCAGTGCACGCTCCAGATCGCCTTGTCGCTGTTGGGCACCTTCTCGCGCAAGGTCTTGATGAAGTTGCCATAGAGTTCGGGAATGCCGTAGCCCACGGTGTCGGGGATGTTGATGGTGGTGGCACCTTCCTTGATGACGGCCTCGCAGATGCGGGCCAGGAAGTCGAGGTCGCTCCTGTAGCCGTCCTCGGCGCTGAACTCGATGTTGTCACGCAGGTTGCGCGCGAAGCGCGTGGAGAGTTTCGCCTGCTCGAACACCTCGTCGGGCGTCATGCGCAGCTTCTTTTCCATGTGCAGCGGGCTGGTGGCGATGAAGAGGTGGATGCGCGCATTGCCGCTGTCCTTGAGCGCCTCGGCCGCACGCGCGATGTCGCGGTCGTTGGCACGCGCCAGAGAGCACACCGTCGAATCCTTGACCGCGCGGGCGATCGCCTGGATGCACTCGAAATCACCGTTGCTGCTGGCGGCAAAGCCCGCTTCGATCACGTCCACCTTCAGGCGTTCGAGCTGGCGCGCGATGCGCAGCTTCTCGTCGCGCGTCATGGAAGCGCCGGGGGACTGCTCGCCGTCGCGCAAGGTGGTGTCGAAGATGATGAGTTTGTCGGTCATGGGTTGTGCCCCTGTGAGTGAGACCACCAGCAACGTGAATGAAAACGGCCCGCTGCTGGAGCAAGCGGGCCGTTGGGTATTCGACTGGAAAAAATAAACGAATGCGCCTAGCCCGCCACCGATAGCAGTAGCGCCAGTAGCACGAGCAGAGCCGCCGCAACGAGGGCGGGAGTCTGTGAATGCAGGATGGCGCGCGAATTCATGAGAATTACTGTAGCACAGATTCGATCACGCCCGCCGCCCCATCGCGGCGCGCACCAGCAGGGTGATCAGCAAGAGGGCAAAGAACGTGAAGCAGATGAAGGACCAGTTGGCGATCGAGCCGCCGAGGAAGCGCCAGTCCACCACCGTGCAATCGCCCGAGCCGCGAAAGATCATGGGAATGGCGCGGCTCAATGCATAGTTTTCGACGATGCCGTAGAAGTCGCGCCCGCAGGTGGCGACCTCGGGCGGGTACCACTGCAGCCAGCTCTGGCGCGCCGCGACGAAGGCGCCGAAGCCGGCCGTCACCAGCGCCAGCAGGCTCCAGAGCACGCGCCAGACCAGGCCCGCACGGCTGCCGGCCAGGCCCGTGAAGACGGCCACGCCAATGAGGGCATAGCGCTGCACGATGCACATCGGGCAGGGTTCCAGCCCCTGGCCATACTGCAGGTACAGGCCGAACGCCAGCATGGCGACACAGGCCGCGCTGATAAGCGCCAGCACGCGGCGCGGAGATTGATCGATCCAGGAAAACAGCACGTTGTTCTTTCTCTTGTGAAAAGCAGGCGGATTTTCACGCCATTGGCGAGCGGTCTGGTTATCCTCGGGCCGTGGCGTCGTGTGGCCTGTACAGAGCCCGCCGGCGCCCGAGAGTTCAACCGGGAGTCTCGCCATGTACAAACGCATCCTGATCGCCACCGATGGTTCGCCCCTTTCGGAAAAGGCCGTGACCAGCGGCCTGGAGCTGGCCGCGCTGGCGCACGCCAGGGCGATCGCCATCAAGGTGATTCCGCGCTATCCGCGCAAATTCTTTGACGGTGGCCTGCCGCTCGATGTGCTGGAGATCAAGCGCATCGAAGACGACTGGGCCGAGCAGGCGCACGCGCTGATGCGCAAGGTCAGGGACGACGGTACGCGGGCAGGCGTGCTCGTCAAGACGCTGGTCGTGAAGTCCGACCTCGTGGCCGAAGCCATCATCGCCACCGCCAAGAAGCACGACTGCGACCTGATCGTGATGGCCTCGCACGGGCGCAAGGGCGTCAAGCGCGTGCTGCTCGGCAGCGAGACGCTGAACGTGCTCACGCATTCTGAAATTCCGGTACTGGTATTGAGATAAAACCCGGCGCAAACGCCCGCCAGACAAGCGTAAGCAGCTACACTTTCAGGAACAAACCCCGGTACTGCTCGCGCAGCAGGTTCTTCTGCACCTTGCCCATGCTGTTGCGCGGCAGCTCGCTCGCGATGAAGCAGCGGCGCGGCACCTTGAAGTGCGCCAGCGTGTCGCGCAGGCGCGCGATGACGGCCTCGGGATCGAGCTTTGCGCCCGCGCGCGGCACGACGACGGCCACGCCCACCTCGCCGAAGTCGGCATGCGGCACGCCCACGACGGCGCTCTCGGCCACGCCCGGCATCTCGTTGATCCAGCTCTCGACCTCGGCCGGATAGACGTTGAAGCCGCCGCTGATGATGAGGTCCTTGCCGCGCCCGACGATGGTCACGTAGCCGCGCGCGTCCTGCTGGCCGACGTCGCCGGTCTTGAACCAGCCGCCTTCGGCGAATTCCTGCGCGGTCTTTTCGGGCATGTGCCAGTAGCCCTTGAAGACGTTGGGGCCGCGCACCTGGATGGCGCCGATCTCGCCCGCGCCCAAGGCCGCGCCCGCATCGTTCACCACGCGCAGCTCAACGCCCGGCAGCGGAAAGCCCACCGTGCCACCCCGGCGCTCGCCCTGCCCGCCGTGGCGCGCGTCAGGCGCATAGGGGTTGGAGCAGAGCATCACCGTCTCGCTCATGCCATAGCGCTCCAGAATCGTGTGGCCGGTGCGCTTCTGCCACGCGGCGAAGGTGTCGACGAGCAGCGGCGCCGAGCCGGAGATGAAGAGCCGCATGTGCGCCGCCGCCTCGCGCGTGAGGCTGCTCTCGGCCAGCATGCGCACGTAGAGCGTGGGCACGCCCATGAAGACCGTGGCGCGCGCCATCGCGGCGATCGTCGCCTTGGCATCGAACTTGTTGAACCAGATCATGGGGCTGCCGTTGATGAGCGCGCCATGCACGCCGACGAACAGGCCATGCGCGTGATAGATGGGCAGCGCGTGGATGAGTACGTCACCGCCTTGCTCGGGCGTTCTCCAGCCCCAGTAGTCCCTGAGCACCAGCGCGTTCGAGAGCAGGTTGCCGTGCGTGAGCATTGCGCCCTTGCTGCGCCCCGTGGTGCCGCTGGTGTAGAGGATGCAGGCCAGGTCGTCCCTGGCGCGCCGGGCGGGCGTGTGCACATCACTGCAGTGCGCGGCGCGCTCCAGCAGGCTGCCGTCCCGGTCCTGCCCCAGCGTGAAGACATGGCGCGTGCCCGCCTTGAAGGCGATCTTGGAGACCCAGCCGAAATTGCCGGGCGTGCAGACGACGACGGCGGGCTCGGCATCGCCGATGAAGTACTCGATCTCGGCCTGCTGGTAGGCGGTATTGAGCGGCAGAAAGATGAAACCGGCACGCAGCGTCGCCAGGTACAGCAGCAGGGCTTCAACGGACTTTTCGACCTGTACCGCAATGCGGCTGCCTTCGGGAAGCCCGAGTGACTCCAGCAGGTTGGCGATGCAGGCGCTGGCGCGTTCCAGGTCGCGCCAGGAGTAGTTCAGTGGCGCGCCATCGGGCGTGGTGGCGAAGACCGCCGTCTGGTCCAGATCCTCGGGGAAGGCGGCGCGCAAGGCGCTGTACAGATTTTGCGAAGGGAACTGCATCGGGGTCATCTCACAGGGCGATCAAAACCGCGGCTTGCGTTTGGCGAGAAAGGCCGCTATGCCCTCGCGATGCTCGGCGCTGTCGGCGTAGGCGTAAGGGTCGGAGCTATCAACATCCATAGCTGCTCGCGCTTGTCTGTCGGGCGTTTCAGCCACTTTTGACTCAAAAACACCGCGCAGCGTCTGCTTGGTCAGGCGCGCGGCCTGTGGTGCCAGCCGCGCGATGCGATCGGCGGTGGTCCGCGCCTCATCCATCAGCACGTCGGCTGGCACCACGCGGCTCAGGAAGCCGCGCGCCAGCATCTGCGGCGCATCGAGCACGGCCGCCTCCAGCAGCATCTGCCGCGCCGCAGCATCGCCCACGCGCGAGGCCACGAGCGCCGCTTCGCGCGGTGCCATGGGAAAACCGAGGCGCGCGATCGGCGCGCCAAAGCGCGCGCCTTCTTCGGCGATGCGGATGTCGCAGCAGCTCGCGATCTCCACGCCCGCGCCCATGCAGGCGCCGCGGATCGCCGCGACAATGGGCACGTCGCACGCGAGCATGGCCGAGAGGCCGCCCCAGACCTCGCTTTCATGGAAGTCGCGCAGCCGCGCCGCGTCGAAGCGAAACGCCGGGTATTCCGAAATATCGCCCCCGGCGCAGAAGGCCGCACCATCGCCTTCGCTCTCCCCTTTGACCAGCACGCAGCGCGCCGCCGCATCGGCCTGAATGCGCTCGAACACGGCGCGCAGTTCGCGCCACATGGCACGCGTCATCGCGTTCAGGCGCCCCGCATGGCGCAGGGTGACGCGCACGATGCCCGCGTCATCCACCGGCTGCAGCAGGATGCTACCGGGCATGCCCTACCCCGGCGCGGCGCGCCCAGAACCACAAGGCCACGCCCGCCGCGATCATCGGCAGGCACAGCCACTGGCCCATGCTCATGCCCAGCGACAGGATGCCGAGGAAATCATCGGGCTCGCGAAAGAACTCCGCGATAAAGCGCAGCACGCCGTAACCCACGAGGAAGGCCGCCGTCACCTCGCCACGCCGGCGCGGGCGGCGCGCGTACAGCCACAGCAGCACGAAGAGCAGCAGGCCTTCGAGCAGGAACTGGTAGATCTGCGACGGATGGCGCGGCAGCATGGAGCCGCTCTGCGGAAACACCATGGCCCAGGGCAGATCGGGCGAGGCAAAGCGTCCCCAGAGCTCGCCATTGATGAAGTTGCCGATGCGCCCCGCAGCCAGGCCCGTGGGCACGCACGGCGCAATGAAATCGATCACCTGCAGCCAGGGCCGGTGGCGCGAATGCGCGTACCAGATCATCGCCACGGCCACACCCAGCAGGCCGCCATGGAAGCTCATGCCGCCGTGCCAGACCTGCAGGATTTCCAGCAGGTGCGTGGCGTAGTACTCGGGTTTGTAGAACAGGCAATAGCCGAGCCGCCCCCCGAGGATCACGCCGAGCACACCGAGGAACAGGATGTCCTCCACGTCCTTGCGCGACCACGCCTGCTCGCCGCTGAGCGAGGCGTAGGGCTGGTGCTTCAGGCGCAGCGTGCCCAGCCCCATGAACAGCGCAAAACCGGCCAGATAGGTCAGGCCATACCAGTGGATCGCCAGCGGCCCGATCTGCAGCGCCACCGGATCGATATGGGGGTACATCAACATGGCGGCGATTGTGCCGCAGCCGGATGGCGGGTTCAGGCCGTGAAACGCAGCCGCACCCGGCACCCGCGGCCCGGTGCGCTGTCGATGCAGAGCTCGCCCGCGATCTGCCTCGCCTGCTCGCGCAGGCCCGTGAGGCCGTAGTGGCCCGGATACGGCTGCCCGGGATCAAACCCGCACCCGTCGTCGGCCACCACCAGCTGCCAGCGCGCCGATGCATCGCCGTCTTCATCCGGCGGGGAAAGCACCTGCAGATCCAGCGTGACATGGCCTGCCCCCGCATGGTGTTCGGCATTGCGCAGCGCCTCGCGCGCGATGGCGAACACGCTGGCGGCGCGTTCGCTCACGAGCTGTGCCGCCGCGAGGTCGATGTGCGCCGCAATCTGCACGCCGCTGCGTTCGGCCAGGCGCTGCAGCAGCGCCTGAAGTTCCGGGCCCAGGCCGCTGTCGTGCACGCTGGGCTCGCGCATCCGGCCGATGGCAGCGCGCACCTCGGCGAGGCCCTGCGCGGCCACGTGCTCGGTCTGCGCCAGCTCGGCGTCGAGCTGCTCGCGGCTCCACGCCGGCCCGAGCTTGCGCAGCACGCGTATCTGCGTGAGCAGCGCCATGAGCGAATGCGCCAGCGTGTCGTGCAGCCCGCGCGCCAGGCGCAGTCGCTCGCGCGTCACGGCGGCATGGCGCGCATCCTCGGCCAGGCGCTCGATGCGCGCCGTGCGCGCCAGCACGCGCGCATCCAGCTCGGCGTTGAGCTCGGCCAGCCTTGCCTTTTCCTGCTGCGCGCCGGCCACGAGATCGGCCAGCGTGGCGCCTATGGCGTGCACCTCGTCGCGCCCGCCCGGAACGTCGATCGCCGTGCGCTCGCCCCGATGCACGGCACGCGCCTGGCGCGCCAGCGCATCCAGGCGGGCCAGCATCCGATGCGCCACCAGCGCCGCCGCCAATGCGGCCAGCAGGCCCACCGCCAATACGCCGACGAGCACCGCGCGATGCGTCTGCCGCGCGGGAGCGAGTGCGCGCTCGGCACGCTCGCGCACTCTGAGCTGCCAGGCGCCCGACACCGCGCCTGGCGCCGTCACGGGAGAAAAGAACGCGCCAGCCTGCCCCACGAGATAACGCCCGCCTTCGCTCCAGTCAAACCCCGCAGGGTGCCCGCGCACCGCGTGCGAGCCGGCCAGCAGAGCGCCATCCGGCCCAAGCAACATGAGTTCAAACGACACGCCTGAACCGATGGCGCGCAGATGCGCATCCAGCTGGGCCTGCAACCACAGCCAGGGCAGGCGCGCCACCAGCACCCCGGCCGGGGATGCCCCGCCACTTGCCAGCGGCACGGCCAGCAACAGCGCGTCCTCTGCGCCATCGGCTGCGCTGGCGTGGTGCAAGGCCACCACGGCGCGCGACGCGGCCTGCGCCAGCCAGGCCTGCCCGGGCAGGGCCTGCGCGCCCGGCCAGACATCGGTCATCCCCAGCCATTGCCCCTGTGCCCCGAGCACGCCCAGCCAGCTCAATTCGGGCTGACGTGCCTGCAAGGCCGCCAATCGTCCTGCCATGGCAGGCAACGCCTGACCATCGCCCGACGCCCACTGCCCGGCGGCCGCTCCCATGGCCGCCAGGCGCATCTGCACCTGCGCCAGCAGCGCGTCGCCCGCCTGGTTGGCCGTCTGCGTCAGACGCGCCCGGGCGCTGGCCGCCACCTCGCGCTCGGCCACGTTGGCCGCCCACTCCGCCGCGGCAAGCGCGCCCAAGACCACCAGCGCGAACATCGCCCATCCGAGCGCGGCGGCAAAATGGCGCAGAGGGTTCAGGCCTTGCCAGAACGACACACGGGACGGGGCGCCGGAGGCAGCGCAGGAGTGGTTTAAGCTGCGATCCATGCTGGAGTTCGACATCGCCATTCGCCCATTGTGCTGCGGCACCCGAGGCCATCGGGCATGACACCCACGCTGCGCCTCCTGATCGCCGACGACCAGCCCCTCATCCGCCGGGGACTGGCGCTGATGCTGGGCGCGGAAGAAGGCATCAAGGTGGTGGGCCAAGCGGCCGATGGGCAGCAGGCCCTGGCGCTGGCGCACGCACTGAACCCCGACGTGGTGGTGATGGACCTGCAGATGCCGCGCATGGGCGGCGTCGCCGCAACGCGGCAACTGGCGCAGGAACTGCCGCAGGTGCGCGTGGTGGTGCTGACCACTTTCGATGACGACGAGCTTGTGTTCGAAGCCGTGCGCGCGGGCGCACAGGCCTACCTGCTCAAGGACGCCGAAGAGGCCGAGGTGCTGGAGACCGTGCGCGCCGTGCACCGCGGCGAGTCGCGCCTGTCGCCCAGCATCGCGCGCAAGGTGCTGGACCAGTTGCGCTCGCTGGCCACGCGCGGTGCGGCCACGCCCGCCATCACGGCGGCCGCGGCGCCGCAGCCGCACGAGGAGCCACACGAGGACCCGCTGACCGAAAAAGAAGAGCAGGTGCTGACGCTGATCGCGCGGGGCCTCTCGAACAAGGAGATCGCCGAGCGCGTCTTCCTGGCCGAAGGCACCGTGAAGAACTACGTGAGCCGCATCATGGAAAAGTGCCATGCGCGCAGCCGCATCGAACTGGCGATGAAGACCACGCACCCGGCCGGGTAGCTCTGCCGCGCTACTGCATGAACCAGCCGTGGCTCACTACGAGCGACTGGCCGGTGAGCGCATTGCTCGGCCAGGCGGCAAAGGTCAGCGCGGCCTGCGCCACGTCGTCCACTGTTGTGAATTCGCCATCCACCGTGTCCTTGAGCATCACGGTCTTGATCACGTCGGCTTCGCTGATCCCGAGCTCCTTCGCCTGCTCGGGAATCTGCTTTTCAACCAGCGGCGTGCGCACGAAGCCGGGGCAGATCACGTTGCTGCGGATGTTGTGCGCCGCGCCTTCCTTGGCGATGACCTTGGCCAGGCCCTCCAGGCCGTGCTTGGCCGTGACGTAGGGCGCCTTGAGCCTGGACGCCTCCTTGGAGTGCACCGACCCCATGAAGATGATGGCGCCGCCGCGCCCCGAGGCGATCATCTGGCGCACCGCCGCGCGCGAGGTGAGAAAGCCGCCATCCAGGTGCACCGCGAGCAGCTTCTTCCAGCTGGCGAACGAAAATTCCTCGATCGGCGCGACGATCTGGATGCCCGCGTTGCTTACCAGGATGTCCACCGCGCCCAGGCTTTTCTGCGCCTGCGCAAAGCCCTCGTCGACGGCCTGCTCGCTGCTCACGTCCATCGCCACGGCCAGCGTCTTGACGCCCTTCTTCGCGATCGCGTCGGCCGTGGCCTGCGCATCCTGCAGCTTCAGGTCGGCAATGACGATGTTGGCACCCGCGTCGGCATAAAGCTCGGCGATGCGTTTGCCCAGGCCGCTGGCGGCGCCCGTGATGAACGCGTTCTTGCCCTTGAGACTGAGCGTGGTGCTGGCCTGGATGAGGGAATGGGTCATGGTCTTTCTCCTTCTGGATGACGTGATGATGAATCAAATGGGGCTGCAGCGCTTGCCTGCCGAACGCCTGCGGCTATGGTTGCGAAATTTCGGACGGCGTGCGGCGCGCCATGGATGCGTCCGGATGATGGTCGAGCACCCGGAATTCACCAGGCTCGGGCGCACCCTGGCGTGCCAGAAGCTGCAGCGACGCGGTCATGTCGGCGCTGCCCGCCAGCCAGTGCTCATGCATCGACAAGCGGGAAAATTCGTAATCCTTGGTCTGCGTCTCCCACGCCTTGCGTCGATGAATGACATGCACGAGCGTGACCGCGGGGTCCGACGCGCCCTTGAGGAGCTCGCGCACTTCCCGGCTTTGCTGCTGCGCCTCGGGCAGCAGCCGGGCCAGCTGCTTCAGGCGCCGGTGCCACGCGTGGCGCTCACGCGCCAGGTCACTCACGAAGCGCGTGCGGCTCGAATAGCGGATGTCCTTTTCGCGCTCGGCCGCATCGGCCAGTGTTTGTGGCAAGGAGCCGCGCGCGCTGAACAGGTCGATCTGGAAGACCGTGACCGGACGCTCGGGGTGTCCATGCACATGCTCCATCACGTACGCCAGCGGCGTGTTCGACACCAGTCCGCCATCCCAGTACCAGCGCCCATCGACCTGCACCGCGCCAAAGCCCGGCGGCAGCGCGCCGCTGGCCATGACGTGCTCGACTCCGATGCGCTCGTGGCGATTGTCGAAATAGGTGAAATTGCCGCTTTGCACGTCGACCGCGCCGACGGAAAAGCGCATGGGCCCGTCATTCAGAAGATCAAAATCGACCAGCTCCAGCAGGGTCTCGCGCAGCGGACGCGTGTCGTAGAAGCTCCCGGGCGGCGTCGGCCACCAGGCCAGCGCGGGGCGCGGCGCGAAAAAGCCGGGCACACCCGTCGCGGCACCCCACAGCGCCATGGCGTCGTCCCACCAGCCCCGCACCGGGGCGATCCACCGCGGGTCTGGCCGCACCGGCAGCGCCAGGCTCACGCGCTCCCAGAAGGCGCGCAGATGCGCCACGCGCCGGGCGGGCCGGTTGCCGGCGATCAGCGCGGCATTGATCGCACCGATCGAAATCCCGGCCACCCAGTCCAGTGGCTGGCTCGCCAGCGCCTCATAAGCGCCTGCCTGGTAGGCGCCCAGCGCACCGCCCCCCCTGAAGCACGAGCACCGTCGTTGCGCCATCGATCGCGCCGTGCATCGTGTGCGGCATGCGGCTCTCTCTCCGGGGCACTCAGCCGGCCCAGTGAAAATTCGCGTCCAGCCCCCTGGGTCCGACATGCACGTTGCGCGTGAGCGTGTCGCCCCTGTAGCTGGCGGTGATGTGGTATTCGCCCTGGGGTAGCTGCACATAGGTCATGGGGCCGGCGTCCTTCAGGCGCAGGACGGCCTGGCCATGGGCGTCGAACACCTTGAGTCCGACATCGGCGACGAACTCGTCGTTCGCCTTGTCCGAAAACGTCATGCGCAGCGGCCAGTGGCTGGCGTCCCTGCGCATGCTCATCTGCTCGTCCTGACCGATGCCGCCATTGAGATAGACCGCGCCGGGCACGGCCGTGAACAGCGTGACATCCTCCTGCGCCTTCACGGGGCTTTCCTTGTGCACGGCCCTGGACGACGCAGTCGCGGTCGCCGCATGCGCAGGTACACAAGGCACGCCGCCCATGCCCAGCGCCGCCACCAGCGCCAGCACGCGAGATGAAAAAATTTGAAACTGACTTGTACGCATCATGAACGCAGTCCCCAGACCGCCCGGCGATGCCCGCGGGCCGTCTTCAAAGGGATGACAAGCACATGTCATCGGGCATGAAGGCCACGATAGGCAGCCTCGTCGGCACGCGCCAGTGCCGCTCGTCACGATCCGCAGTGACCACGGTCACGGACCGCGCACCGCCGCCCCGTTTCATCCATACGGCCATCGGCGCATTGAAACGCGGCCGCCAGGCGCCGCATCCAATGCAGCAGAACAGGTCGGTTGACCCGCTCGTTGAAAAGTCATCCACACGGGCTGTTCCGCGTGAACGCATGGAGGTTCATCATGAACAAATTCACCACCCTGACCGCAGCTGGCGCTTCAGCCCTGCTGCTTTCCCTTTCCGCCGGTGCATTCGCGGCAACGGCCCAGCCGGACGCCGGTAACCAGCCGTTCGCGTCCATCGACATGTCCCAGTCCGGCACGCTGCAGCGCTCGGCCGTCGAAGCCGCCGCGATCAGGAACGCTCCGGCCGCGGGCATCCACAACGCCAGCGCCCTGCATGCGTCCGACAGCCCCGCACTGAGTCGCGCGCAAGTGAAACAGCAGACGCTGGCCGCCTCGCAGGTGCGGCACGGCTTCGCCGGCGCCTCCGGCTTGCAAAACGCAAACTTCTGAGTCCACACACGGGGTATTCGCACCCCGTTGAACATTTGCAGCCGCCCAGGCCGGGTTCACCGGCCTGGGCATTTTCTTGCCTCAGGCACCTTCCTTGACAAACGCCACGGTGGCCTGCATCAGCGCCACCACCTTGCAGTCGCCACCCTCGCCGGTGAACGCGCGCACCTCGCCGGTGCACACGCCCATGGTCCTGCCGGCATGGACCACGCGGCCCACCGCAAGAAAGCGCTGCCCGATCGCGGGACGCAGGAAGTTCACCTTGAACTCCACGGTCACCACGCCGTGGCCCGCGGGCGCGCGCGTCAGCGCCGCATAGCCGCAGGCGCTGTCCACAATGCTGGTGATCGAGCCGGCATGCGCATAGCCGTGCTGCTGCGACAGCGCGCCGCCGAACGGCATGCCGATGTCCACCTCGCCATCGGCCACCCTCGCCAGGCGGGCACCCAGGGTCTTCATCAGCCCTTGCCGCTCGAAGCTCGCGCTCACGCGCGCATGCCGTTCATCCATGTTCGTCCTTCTAAAAAGCCATTGCGGCCCACAGGCCTGCCATGTCCGCCCCCGCGGCGGGCAACGTTGGCCGCACTACACTTGACAGCGTGTCCTTCAACCCGTGGCCGACACGCCACCCCCGCTTCGCCATGACCGATCCCAAAGCCATCAACCACCGCTCCGCCCATATTACCGAAGGCAAGGCCCGCGCCCCCAACCGCTCCATGTTCTACGGCATGGGCTACAAGGAAGGCGACTTCAAGAAACCCATGGTCGGCGTGGCCAACGGCCACAGCACCATCACGCCGTGCAACAGCGGCCTGCAGCGCCTGGCGGACGCGGCCATCGAAGGCATCCACCTGGCGGGCGGCAACGCGCAGGTGTTCGGCACGCCGACCATCAGCGACGGCATGGCCATGGGCACCGAGGGCATGAAGTATTCACTGGTCAGCCGCGAAGTCATCAGCGACTGTGTCGAGACCTGCGTGCAGGGTCAGTGGATGGACGGCTGCGTCGTCATCGGCGGCTGCGACAAGAACATGCCCGGCGGCATGATGGGCATGCTGCGCGCCAACGTGCCCAGCATCTACGTGTACGGCGGCACCATTTTGCCCGGCTGCGTGAACGGCTGCGACCTGAACATCGTCAGCGTCTTCGAAGCCGTGGGCGAGAACGCCGCGGGCAAGATCAGCGACGGCCAGCTCAAGGAGATCGAGCAGCACGCGATTCCCGGCACCGGCTCGTGCGGCGGCATGTACACCGCCAACACCATGAGCAGCGCCTTCGAGGCCATGGGCATGAGCCTGCCCTACTCGTCCACCATGGCCAACCCGCATTCCGAGAAGGTCGATTCGGCGCGCGAATCGGCCAGGGTGCTGGTCGAGGCCATCAAGAAAGACCTGAAGCCCCGCGACATCGTCACGCGCAAGTCCATCGAGAACGCCGTGGCCGTGATCATGGCCGTGGGCGGCTCGACCAACGCGGTGCTGCACTTCCTGGCGATCGCGCATGCGGCGGACGTGGAGTGGACGATCGACGACTTCGAGCGCATGCGCAAGAAGGTGCCGGTGTTCTGCGACCTCAAGCCCAGCGGCAAATACCTCGCGGTCGATCTGCACAAGGCTGGCGGCATCCCGCAGGTGATGAAGATGCTGCTGAATGCGGGCCTGCTGCACGGCGAGTGCATGACCATCACCGGCAAGACCATCGCCGAAACGCTCAAGGACATCCCCGACGAGCCGCGCGCGGACCAGGACGTGATCCATCCGATCAACAAGCCGCTGTACGTGCAGGGGCACCTCGCCATCCTCAAGGGCAACCTCAGCCCGGAAGGATGCGTGGCCAAGATCACGGGTCTGAAGAACCCGGTCATCACCGGCCCGGCGCGCGTGTTCGACGACGAGCAATCGGCGCTCGCGGCCATCCTGGATCACAAAATCCAGGCCGGCGACGTGATGGTGCTGCGCTACCTCGGCCCCAAGGGCGGCCCGGGCATGCCCGAGATGCTTGCGCCCACCGGCGCCCTGATCGGCGAGGGCCTGGGCGAGAGCGTGGGGCTGATCACCGATGGGCGCTTCTCCGGCGGCACCTGGGGCATGGTGGTCGGCCACGTCGCGCCCGAGGCGGCCGTGGGCGGCACGATCGCCCTGGTGCACGAAGGGGATTCGATCACCATCGATGCGCGCCAGCTGCTGCTGCAGCTGAACGTGAGCGAAGAGGAAATCGCGCGCCGCCGCGCTGCCTGGAAGGCCCCCGCGCCGCGCTACACCCGGGGCGTGCTGGCCAAGTTTGCGCGCAACGCGTCCACGGCCAGCCGCGGCGCCGTGCTCGACGCCTTCGACTGAGTCCAACCGCCGGGCATCAGCGCCGCCGACGCGGCGCCATGCCCAGCGATTCCTTCTGCCGCTCCACGCGCTCGCGCTTGCGCTCATCCATTTTTTCCATCGCCTTGCGCTTGGTGTAGCCGGTCGAGTCCGCCCAGACCCACCAGACAGCCGTTACCGCGAAGGGCGCGAGCACCCACCACCACGACCAGGTGGCCACGGGGCCGATCTCGAGGTACTTCAAAGCCACAAGAATCACGCCCAGAATCAATGTATACACAAGCCACCTCGGGTCAAGGATCAGGGGAATTTATCGATCAAGTCAACTGAGGTTACTAGAATAGCGTTGTCTCAACCATGTTTCCACCAACCTTTTGAAGGAAGACTCCATGAAAGCTGCCCTGATTGCGCTGACTCTCGCGTTCGCCGCGTCCGCACCAGCATTCGCCCAAGACGCCTCCGCGCTGGCCAAGTCCAAGAACTGCCTGTCGTGCCACAACGTGGACAAGAAGGTGGTTGGCCCGGCCTACAAGGATGTCGCCAAGAAGTTCGCCGGCCAGAAGGACGCTGAAGCCCAGCTGATCAAGGCCGTGATGGAAGGCAGCAAGGGCGTCTGGGGCCCGATCCCCATGCCCGCCAACAAGAACGTGAACCAGGCCGAAGCCAAACAGCTCGTGGACTGGATTCTCTCGCTCAAGTAATCCAGCCCCTGCGCTGGTTGGCAAGAGGCCGCGGGGCTCAGGCTCCGCGGCCTCTTGCATTTTGAGCCACCTCAACACATCGCCACGCATTCCGTGGCAGGATCAGGAATTCTGGATCCTGCTCAGGGTTATTCCCTTTTCCCGCCCGCGGCGAAGAGGGCGATACTCGAACGAATACCCACGAAAGAAGGAGTGTCTGGCAATGAGGCCGCCCTATGACTCACTTGAGGCTCGGCTTGCGAAATCCCCCATCCCCATCTCCATCGTGCTGCCTGGCGGCGATCTCATCGGCCCGGCCAACGCCGCGATCAGGCTGACGCTGCACGACCAGACCGCCGCCGCCGCCCTGGCCACCGGAGCCATCGGCACCGTGGGCGCTGAAATCGTCGAAGGGCGCGTGCAGCTCGATGGCAGTGTCCGGGACTTGATGGCTGCGGCCCAGGCGTTGCTGCAGACCGATCCGGCGCAGGACGAGCACACGGCCTGGTGGCGTCAGGCGCTTTCATGGTATGTCTCCAAGGCGCGCCATACCACCGCCAAAGATTCCCAGAACATCCAGTTCCACTACGACGTATCGGACGACTTCTACGCGCTCTGGCTCGACCCCTACCGCGTGTACTCGTGCGCCTACTACCGTGAACCCGGATTCACCCTGGCACAGGCGCAGGAGGCCAAACTCGATCACATCTGCCGCAAGCTGCGCCTGAAGCCCGGCGAGCGGCTGCTCGACATCGGCTCGGGCTGGGGCGGCATGCTGCTGTGGGCGGCCGAGCACTATGGCATCGACGGCACCGGCATCACGCTCTCGAAGAACCAGTACACCTACGTGCAGAAATGCATAGAAGAGCGCGGCCTCACGGGCCGCGTGCGCGTGCTGCTGCAGGACTACCGCGAACTGCAGGTGGATGAGCCCTTCGACAAGATTTCATCCATCGGCATGTTCGAGCACGTGGGCCGCGCGCAGATGCCCACGTACTTCGCCACGCTGCGCCGCCTGCTCAAGCCCGGGGGCCTGGCGATGAACCACGGCATCACCGCGGGCGGCGTGGACAACACCGAGCTGGGCGCGGGCATGGGCGAGTTCATCGACCGCTACATCTTTCCTGGCGGCGAGCTGCTGCACGTGAGCGTGGCGCTGCACGAAATCGGCAAGGCTGGCCTGGAGATGGTCGATACCGAAAACATCCGGCCGCACTACGCACGCACGCTCTGGGCCTGGTCCGACGCGCTGGAAGCCCAACTGTCCAGGGCGCGCGACATACTCACCGCGCAGCACGGTGCCGAAAGAGGTGAAAAGGTGTTGCGCGCCTACCGCCTGTATCTCGCCGGCTGCGCGCTGGGATTCGAGCAGGGCTGGGTGGCGCTGCACCAGATCCTCATGGCCCACCCCGATGCGCAGCGGCATGACACCGCCCTGGCCGGCGCCCGATCCGAATATCCATTCAACCGCGAATACATCTACGCGCCGCCACAGGCTGGCGCCACGCCCGTGAGAAACCCATGACCGAACGCTACCCCGCCCCCGACCTGAACAGTCTGCCCGAAGACATCAGAGCGCGCATCCTCGAAGTCCAGGACAAGGCCGGCTTCATCCCCAACGTCTTCCTCGCGTTCGCGCGCCGACCGGCCGAGTGGCGTGCGTTCTTCGCCTACCACGACGCGCTGATGCTCAAGGAGGAAGGCAGCCTCACCAAGGGCGAGCGCGAGATGATCGTGGTGGCCACGAGCAGCGCCAACCAGTGCCTGTACTGCGTGGTCGCGCACGGCGCCATCCTGCGCATCCACGAGAAGAAGCCGCTCGTGACCGATCAGGTGGCGGTCAACTACCGCAAGGCCGACATCACGCCGCGCCAGCGCGCGATGCTGGACTTCGCGCTCAAGGTCTGCCTGCACTCCAATGAAATCGACGACGCGGATTTCCAGGCACTGCATCCCCACGGATTCGACGACGAAGACATCTGGGACATCGCCGCCATCACCGCCTTCTTCGGCCTGTCCAACCGCATGGCGAGCTTTGCGAACATGATGCCCAACCCGGAGTTCTACCTCATGGGACGCCTGCCTCGCGAGAAAAAGGCGTGAGGGTGCGCAACGGAAGCTGAAGGCTGGCGGCCGGCACGAGGCACGGTCCGGTTCAATCTTCGGGGAATTCCCATTTCTGCGCGCTCGCTCCGGCCAGTTCCTGCACGCGCTTTTCGTCCTGGCCAAACTCGGCTGCCGGACCGCTGTACGTGATGGTTCCCCGATCCAGGACGTAGGCACGGTCGGCGATCTGCGTGGCAGCACGCACGTTCTGCTCGATGAGCAGCACCGAGGTGCCGGCATCGCGCGCCGCCTTGATCACGTTGAAGACGTTCTGCACGATGATGGGTGCAAGCCCCTGAGACGGCTCATCGAGCAGCAGAAGCCTTGGATTGAGCAGCAGCACGCGCGCGATCGAGAGCATCTCCTGCTCGCCCCCCGAGAGCTGGCGCCCTTGATGAAACTTGCGCTCGGCAAGGCGCGGGAAAAGCTCATAGATGCGGGCAATGTTCCAATGTCCGGGCCGATCCACGGGAACCTTCAGGTTCTCTTCGACCGTGAGGTGCGAGAACACGCGCCTGCCTTCGGGCACCAGGCCGACGCCCAGGCGTGCGACACGAAACGGCGGCAGACGCGTCGCATCGGTACCGAAGATCCTGACGTGGCCCGAGTGCGCCGGGGTCAACCCCATGATGCTGCGCAGCGTGGTGGATTTGCCGGCGCCGTTGCGCCCCAGCAGTGTCACGAGTTCGCCTTCGGCAACCTCCAGGTCGACACCATGCAACACATGGCTCTTGCCATAAAACGTATTGAGCTGGTGAACTTCAAGTGCCTTCACGCTTTTCCCCCAGATAGGCCACCTGCACTTTTTCGCTCGCAGCAATTTCATCCGGCGTGCCCCGGTCGAGCACCTCGCCCTCGGACAGCACGGTGATGCGATCGGCAAGATTGAAGATCACGCGCATGTCGTGTTCCACCAGCACGATGGTGAGCTTGTGCCGCCGGTGCAGACGACGGATCAGCACCGCCGTATCGAACGTCTCCTTGGTGCCCATGCCGGCAGCCGGCTCGTCGAGCAGCAGCAGCTTGGGCCGCGTGGCCAACGCCATCATGATTTCCGTCGTGCGCTGGTCGCCATGCGCCAACTCGCCCACATGGCGCTCGGCATGCGCCCCCAGCGCTCCCAGTTCCAGCAGCTCGTCCACGCGCGCCTCGGTGGCCGATCTCTGCGAGCGCGTGGCAAAGAACTTCAGGCGCTGCCCCTCGGCAACCTCGACGGCAATGCGCAGGTTCTGGCGCACGGTGAGTTCGGGGAACACTTCGGTGATCTGGAAGGTGCGCGCCATGCCCATCGCCACACGCTGGTTCGCCGCGACCGCGGTGACATCGACGCCGTCGAACACGATGCTGCCGGCGGTAGGCCGGTAAAAACCGCTGATCATGTTGAAGAAGGTGGTCTTGCCGGCGCCGTTGGGACCGATGATCGCGTGCAATTCACCCGGCTCGACGCTCAGAGAGACATCCCTGACGGCCGCAAGCTCACCGAAACGCTGCGTCACCTGCCGTACTTCGAGCAAACTCATGACGCTTTCCTTTGCAGCAGCCCGGCGATTCCGCGGGGCAGGAACAGCACCACGAACACGAAGATCAGTCCGATGTAGAACATCCAGTTGTCGGTGATGCTGGACAGCGAGTCCTGCGCGATCACGAAAATCGCCGCGCCGATCAACGGCCCCCAGAACGAGCGCATGCCGCCGATCACCGCCATCAGCACGAAATCGCCCGATTGAGTCCAGTGCAGGTCGTGGGGATTGACGAAATTGTTGAGCAGACCGTAGAGCGCGCCTGCGACCGAAACGAACAGGCAGGAAACCGTGTAGGCGATCCACAGGTGGCGATTCACGGGAATCCCGAGGAACCGGGCTCGGCGCTCGTTTTCCCGCATCGCCAGCATCGTGTGACCGAAGGGCGAGCGCAGGAACGCCGCCATGAGCACGGCGCAAAGGGCAAAGACGGCCAGCACGAAGTAGTAGTAGACGGTGCTTGACGTCAGATTCAGCTGCTCGAGTCCGAAGTCGATCGGCAGGCGTTGAAAGGTGAGGCCATTGTCACCCCCTGTCACGGCATTCCAGCGGAACGCAATGAAGAAGAACACCTGCCCAAAGGCAATGGTCGCCAGCGCGAAGTAGATGCCGCGCAGGCGTGCGAGCAAGTAGCCGATGACGGCACCGCCAGCCGTGCCGACGACGATGCCCGCCAGCAGCCCGACGGGCGTGCTCGGCACCAGATGTTTCATGACCAGACCGGTTGCATAGGCGCTGATGCCGAAGTAGGCGGCATGGCCGAAGGCCATCACCCCCGCATGCCCCACCAGCAGATTGGTTGCCAGCGCGGCCAGCCCGATCACCAGCACGCGCGAGGCCAGATCGACATAGCCTCCTGCGGCAACGACCCAGAGCGGCACCGTCAGCAGGAGCAGCCAGAGCAATGCGCTCAGAACGAGATTGCGGGTATTCATCGTGCTCACAGCTTGGTCCCGCCCTCTTCACCAAACAGGCCGTAGGGCCGGAACAGCAGCACCAGCGCCATCATCACGTAGATCGTGGCTTCGGACGCGGACGGGAAAAACACCGTCACGACACCGGCAGCGACACCGATCAGGAGCCCGCCGAACAGCGTCCCGACGAGGCTTCCGAGGCCACCGACGATGACCGCGACGAAGCTCGGCATGATGAGCTGGTCACCGATCGTCGGCGTCAGGCCCAGCATGCCGGCCGCGAGCACGCCGGCGAGGCCGGCGAAGAAGATGCCCAGACCGAAGTTGAGATTGCGCAGGATGCGCACATCAACTCCGAGGGCCGACACCATTTCCAGGTCGAGCGTCCCCGCGCGTATGCGCATGCCCAGCCGCGTCTTCTTCAGAATAATGAACAGCGCGATCACGACAGCAGCCACCAGCACCACCATGAACACCCGGTAGCCGGTGAGGAAAAACAGCGTCGAACTGAGCGGGGACTGCAACGCCTGTGGCACCTTCACGGGCAGGCCCTGCGCGCCCCAGATCATGCGCACCGAATCCTGGATGACGAACGCCAGCCCGAAGGTGAGCAGCAGGCTGTAGAGCGGGTCGCGACTGTAGAGCGGGCGAATCAATGCCCGCTCGACGACGATGCCCAGCAGGGCCGTCAGGAAGGGCGAAACGATGAGCGCGCCCCAGAACCCGAGATACGGCTGCAGCGTGTATGCCAGGTAAGCCCCCACGGCCAGAAAACCGCCGTGGGCAAAATTGATGACGTTCGTCAGGTTGATGATCAGCGACAGCCCGAGCGCCATCAGGGCATAGAAAGCACCAATCACCAACCCGTTGAAGATGTTCAGAAGTATGAGTTGCGTCACGCAGAGACTCCGTCGGACCAAGGCAGCGCGGCTCGCAACGTGATCGCTGCCCGCCGCGACGATGCAGGGCGGGCCGCCATGGGCCGCGCCACGCCATGCTCAGGTACGCGCGGCGCTCAAGTCGGCCAGGTCATCTTGCAACCGGTCTCTTCCACCGAAGGCGCGATGGTCTTGCTTTCAATCACTTCGTCAATCTTGAACAGGTCGTCCGGCGTACTGCCCGAGGCCTGCGCGTGACCAGCCCAGAGCGTGCCGATCAGCAGGTGCTGCTCGGCACGGAAGGCCGCGGGATGCGGCTGCAGCGCGACCTCGGGCGGCAGCGTGAAGCCGTTGAGCGCGCGCGCCATCTTCGCCGGCACCAGGGATTTGGCCGTATTGGCAGCCAGTGCGCAAGCGTGGATGGCGGTGAAACCGAACCAGGTGCGCGCGGTCGGCACGCGGCCGGTTTTTTTCCTGATCGCCTCCGTGAATTCGTTCACATGCGCCACGCCAGGCTGATTCCAGTACCACTCGATGACCCAGTTGCCGATGCGGGCGTTTTCCGGCAGCGCCTCGAGTGTTTCGAGTTCGATGTTGGCCCCTGCGATGTGGAATTTCTTGTCCAGCCCGAATTGCACCGCCTGCTTGAGCACGTTGGTCTGATCCTCGCCGTTCTGCAGAATGACGATCACATCCGGACTGGCCGCCTGCGCCTTGATCAGGTAGGAAGAGTATTCCGTCGTGCCCAGGGGAATCAGGTCGGTGCCGACGTTGGTGGCGCCGTACTTCTTGAGATTGGCGTTGTAGGCTTCCAGCAACCCATGACCGAAGGCGTAATCGGGCACGAGGAAGTAGAACTTCTTGCCAAAGCGCTTGATCAGCGACGGTGCAATGGCATTGACCAGCAGCGTGGTGGAAGGATCGACCTGGAACACATTCCAGTGGCACTCCTTGCCGGTGATCGGGTCGGCGTGTCCACCCGGATCCATCAGGAACACGCCCTTCTCGTAGGCCACGGACGATATCGCCATGGTGAGGCCGGAATTCACGTTGCCGACCAGGAAATCCACCTTGTCGCGGTCAATGAGTTTGCGTGCCTTCTGCACCGCCACCCCCGCGTCGCCGCTGGTCGAATCCTCGACGATGAGCTTGGCCGGCCGCCCCAGGATGCCGCCTTTGGCATTGATCTGCTCGACCGCCAATTCCATGCCGTGCAGTTCATTGCGGCCCGTGATGGAATAGGTGCCGGTGAGCGGGTTGTCGACGCCAAGCTTCACCGGTTGATCGCCCTGCGCACGCACGATCGCGGGAAACCCCATCGTCACCGCACCCATGGCAGCGGTGGTTTGCAAGACCTTGCGACGCGTCAGCGCCGCGCAAATGGCTTGATCCAGACTCATGTATCTTCCTCGATCCGAAATCGGTTTCGTGAAGAGGTGTGCACGCTGATTGGACGTGTGCGCCCCATGCCGTGCCTACACGTCCGGCGCGAGTCGGGCGGGTGACGCGTCGCAGTATCTGCTCCGCATCACCAGCGTCAATACAGGATTACCCGAAACCCTTCAATCGCCCGAGCGGCACGAGGCCAGGGCATCGAGCGCACGCCTGTAGCTGGGCGAGCGCACATCCAGCGCGCTGAGCACGGTGGCATACAGGTTGTCGTGCGTGAGCGGCGCATCGAGCTCCTTGCGCAGGCATGCCTCGGAAAGCCCCAGGCGCTGACGCAGCGGCTTGCTGAACCAGGTGACCATGGGCACGTGCTTTTGCACGTCCGGCGCGATGGCATACGGCATCCCGTGCAGGAACAGGCCATATTCGCCGAGCGATTCGCCATGGTCGCTCACGTAGAACAGGCCGGTGTCGTCATGCGCCGAGCGCGTCTGCAGCCAGTCCACGGTTCTGGCGAGGAAGGCGTCGGTGGCGACGATGGAGTTGTCGTATGCATCGAGCAGTGCCTGCTGATCGCAATCGGAGAGCACCTCGGTGCGGCACTCGGGTCCGAACTTCTTCTGCTCGGGGCGCGAGCGCTTGTAATAGGCCGGTCCGTGGCTGCCCATCTGATGCAGCACCAGCAACACACCCCGCGCGCGCTGTGCCTCGGGCAACGCGGCAATGCGCGCATCCAGCCCCACGAGCATCGCCTCGTCGCTGCACTCGCCGCCGTCGCACAAGGCCTTGCGCTGCTCGGCATTCAAGCCCTCGATCGCCTGCGCATGGTGCACGCGATCGCACACGCCCTTGCACCCGCTCTGGTTGTCCAGCCACAGCACCGCAAGACCCGCGGCCTGCGCCACATCCAGCAGGTTCTCGTAGTCCTCGCTGCGCGAAACGAAGGCTTCACGCCCCAGCGGCGAGAACATGCACGGCAAAGACGAGTAAGTGCTCGTGCCGCACGAAAACACATTGCGCCAGCTTTGCACGTCCCGACGCGCAAGTTCGGGGTTGGTGTCGCGCGCATAGCCGTTGAGCGAAAAGTGGTCGGCCCGCGCCGTCTCACCCACCACCAGCACGAACAGCAGCGGCCGCTTGTCATGGGTGTAGCTCGGCCCCAGCGCCGCCCCCTCGGTCACCTTGACCAGCACACGCGGGCGGCTGAACCAGTGCTCGTACACGGCCACGCCGGTGGAAAACAGCGGCGCCGCGGGGTTCATCAGGTAGCGCACTTCCACGTGGTTGCGCATGAGCGGCGCCAGGTTGCGTGAACTCAGGGTGATCGTGGCGGCCGCCAGCGCGAGCGCCAACGCCAGCAGCCCGACGTTGGCAAGCAGCTGTTTCCACCATGGCATGACCACGATGCGCACGCGCGACAGCCACCAGGTGGGCAGCAGCATCACGCCGACGACGGCAGCGGCCATGCGCCACGAAATCAGATCCCGCACCTCGCGCACGTCGGTCTGAAGCACATTGGCGAGCATCCCCGGGTCCATCGCCACGTTGTAGGTGAGCATGTAGTACTGCGCGAACGCGGCCACCGCCACCATCAGCCACCACAGCCACCGCACGCCGCGCGCCCATGCCAGCGCCGCCAGCATGGCCACGGTGGCGGCCACCTGCAGGCCCAGCATGGGGGCGATGAGCCCGAACGCGGCGCTGGAATTGGCGCCTATGCGCGCGAGCGACAACCACAATGGCCAGTTCGCGACCAGCAACAGGTAGAGCGTGAGCAGCAATACCGCGCGCTGCGCCGACATCGGGCCCAGCCAGCCGCCGCGCCGCCGCGGACTCATGCCGCGCCAATCCTGCTTCATGTCTCGTTTCCTGTGCATTGCCGCGCGTCAGAAAATTCCCAGCGCCAGCCCGCAGGCCAGTGCCTCGCCCAGCGCCCGGCAGCGTTCGAGGTCTGGCGCCTCGATCTGCTTGGGGGCGGCAATCGCCTCGGGGGTCTGCGCATGCGTGCAGACGATCAGCCGCTCGGCCACGGCCTTGAGGCGCCAGCCCAGGGCGATGCGCGCGATCTGTCGCGCCGCCCCTTCCCCGTCACTGCCCGCGCAGATCAGGCTCGCATACGGACGCCCCTCGATGCGTCCAAGCGCGCCGTAGTACGTCCGGTCGAAGAAATCTTTCATGATGCCGCTCATGCTGGCCAGATTCTCGGGCGTGGCAAACACATAGCCATCGGCGGCCAGCACATCGTCCACGAGCGCCTGGCGCGCCTGCAGCACGCGCACCCGCACGTCCGTCTCGGCGCAGGCCCCCGCCTGCGCCGCCTGCACCATCTGCAAGGTGCCACCGGTGAGCGTGTGGTAGACGATGAGCAATTGCCGGGTCATGGCGTGATTGTCGGCGCAAATCGGCCTCTCGCGCCCGCAGGACAAGCGCTTGCAGCTAGCATTTGATCAGCGGGCATGGAAACTTGCCGGCGGCGCGAACGCACGGGACCAAAGCGCACTACGATGGCCCGCAGGAGGCACCCATCATGACCACACCCACTCCCGCGCAGATTCAGGCGCGCCGCGCCACGTTCCGCCAACTGCATGCCTCGGGCTGCTTTGCCATCCCCAACCCATGGGATCTCGGCTCGGCCCGATACCTCGCGCACCTCGGTTTCAAGGCGCTGGCCAGCACCAGCTCGGGCTGCGCCTGGGCCCACGGCACCTTTGACGGCGGCATGGCGCTTGACGCCGTGCTGGCCCATCTGCGCGACATGGTGGCCGCCACCGATCTGCCGATCAACGCCGATTTTGAAAACGGTTTCGCCCGCAGCCCGCAGGAGGTGGCGCGCCACGTGCGCCAGGCGATCGACACCGGCATCGCGGGCGTGTCGATCGAAGACTCGACCGGCCAGCCCGACGCGCCGCTGTTCGACATCACGCTGGGCGCGGAGCGCATGCGCGCCGCGCGCGAGGCGATCGATGCCAGCGGCCAGGACGTGATGCTGATCGGCCGCGCGGAAAACTTCTTTGTCGGCCGCCCGGACATCGACGACGCGATCGCGCGCCTGCGCGCCTACTCCGACGCCGGCGCCGACTGCCTGTACGCGCCAGCGATCCACACACGCGAGCAGATCGCCGCCGTGGTGGCCGCCTGCGCGCCCAAGCCGGTCAACGTGCTCATTGGCGGCCCCAGCGCCTTCACCATGGCTGACATGGCCGAGCTCGGCGTGCGCCGCGTGAGCGTGGGCGGTGGCCTGGCGCGCGCGGCCTGGGGCGGCTTCATGCGCGCCGCCCGGCAACTGGCCGAGCAGGGGCGCTTCGACGGCTTCGAAGGCGCGGCGCCCGGGCGCGAACTCAATCAATTGTTCAAATCCTGACGCCATGCGGCTAGCATGCGGTCTGGCTCCGAACGAAAGCAGTCCCATGCCCACCACTCCCCCGCCCATCCTGAAGGACGGCGTCAAGCGCCTGCTCAGCCATGTGCACGGCATGGCGCCGGTACGCACCGCCGTTGTCCATCCCTGCGATGCGCTGAGCCTGGGCGGCGCGATCGACGCGCAGGCCGCCGGCCTGATCACGCCGGTGCTCGTGGCGCCACGGGCCCGGCTGGAACGCGTCGCGGCCGAGGCGGGTCTCGACATCTCGGCTTGCGACGTGCTCGACGTGCCGCACAGCCATGCCGCCGCCGCCGCGGCCGCGCAGCTCGCCGGCAAGGGTGACGTGCAGGCACTGATGAAGGGCAGCCTGCACACCGATGAATACCTGGGCGCGGTGCTCGCGCCCGAAGTGGGCCTGCGCACCGAGCGGCGTCTCTCGCACTGCTACGTGATGCAGACCGCAAGCTATCCGCGCCCCTTCATCATCACGGACGCGGCCATCAACATCGCGCCCACGCTGCTGGACAAGGCCGACATCGTGCGCAACGCCATCGACCTGGCCCACGTGCTGGGCGTGGCTCAGCCCAGGGTGGCCATCCTCGCTGCCGTCGAAACCGTCAACCCTCACATGCCCGCGACACTGGACGCCGCGGCCCTGTGCAAGATGGCCGACCGCGGCCAGATCAGCGGCGCGCTGCTCGACGGGCCGCTGGCCTTCGACAATGCCGTCTCGCCCGAGGCCGCGCGCGTCAAGGGCATCACGTCGCAGGTGGCGGGCCAGGCCGACATCCTCGTCGTGCCCGATCTGGAGAGCGGCAACATGCTGGCCAAGCAGCTCGAATACCTGGGCGGAGCGGAGAGCGCGGGCATCGTGATGGGCGCGCGCGTGCCACTGGTGCTCACCAGCCGCTCCGACTCGCGCGTCACGCGCCTGGCTTCGTGCGCCATCGCGCTCATGCTGGCCGAGCGCTGGCGCCTCGATCCCCCATGAACCCCCTTTTCACCACGGAGGAACCACCATGCACTACAGCTTCAAGGGCCATGTCGTACTCGTGAGCGGAGCGGGCTCGGGCATAGGCGAGGCCACGGCCAGACTGCTCGGCGCCAACGGCTTGAGCGTGCTCGTTTCCGACATCAACCGCGACGCGGCCGAGCGCGTGGCGCAGGCGATCGCCGCGGCCGGCGGGCAGGCGGTGGCGCACACCGGCAACACGGCCCGGCCCGCAGACGCCGAATCGGCCGTGCGCTGCGCACAGCAGCAGTTCGGCGCGCTGCACATGGCGTTCAACAATGCCGGCATTGCCGGGCAGCTCGCGCCCAGCGGCGAACTTTCCACCGAGGACTGGCAGCGCGTGATCGACGTGAACCTGAGCGGCGTGCAGCACGCGATGCGCGCGCAGATTCCCGCCCTGCTCGCGGCCGGAGGCGGAGCCATCGTCAACATGTCCTCCATCCTCGGTCTCGTGGGCAGTCCCAGCGCCCCCGCCTACGTCGCCGCCAAGCATGGCGTGACGGGGCTCACGCGCTCGGCGGCGCTCGCCTACGCCAGCCAGGGCATACGCATCAACTCCATCCACCCGGGCTACATCGAAACACCCTTGCTCAAGGTGCTCGACGAGGCCACGCACACGGCGCTCACCGCGCTGCATCCGATCGGCCGCCTCGGTACTGCGGAGGAAGTGGCGCACGCGGCGGCCTTTCTGCTCAGCGATGGCGCGAGCTTCATGACCGGCAGCACCCTTGTGGTGGATGGCGGCTACACCGCCGCATGAATCACACCCGCAAGGCCGTGCCGGAGCGCTGCATCCTCGCGCTCAATTGCGGGTCGTCGAGCATCAAGTTCGCGCTGTTCGATGCCGGCGCACAGCCCCTGCCGCGCGCGCCCGGATTCAGCGGCAAGGTGCAGGGCATAGGCCAGGCCCATCCCACGCTGGAAGAGGCGGGCCATGCGCCTCAGGCGATCTCGCTCGACGCCGAGCACCCCACGACCGCCGCGCTGCAGATCATCCTGGCGCGCATCAACGAGCGGCTGCAGGGCGCAAGGCTCATGGGCGTGGTGCACCGCGTGGTGCACGGCGCCCGGCACTACTTCGCGCCCACGCGCATCACCCAGGAGGTCATCGACGAGTTGCGCCGCCTGATTCCGCTGGCGCCGCTGCATCAGCCCTTCCCGCTCAAGGCCATGAGCCTGATCCTGGGCCAGCACCCGAAAACGGCGCAGGTGGCGTGCTTCGACACGGCGTTTCATCGCACCGTGCCCGAGGTGGAGCAGATGTTCGCCCTGCCCTGGTCCGCGTGGGAAAGCGGCGTGCGCCGTTACGGTTTCCACGGCCTGTCGTACGAGTACATGGCGCAGGCGCTGCCCGAGCGCCACGGCAACGCCGCGCGCGGGCGCACCATCGTCGCACACCTGGGCAGCGGCGCCAGCCTGTGCGCGATGAACGACCTGCAAAGCAGGGCCACCACCATGGGTTTTTCCGCGCTCGACGGCCTGATGATGGGCACGCGCTGCGGGCTGCTCGACCCCGGCGCGGTGATCCATCTGATGCAGGAGCATGGCCTCACGCCCGAGGCCGTGGCGCAGATGCTCTACCACGACAGCGGCCTGCTCGGCGTTTCCGGCGTGTCACCCGACCCGCGCGACCTGCTGCCGCTGGAGGCGACGAACCCGCGCGTGCACGCGGCGCTGCAGCTGTACGTGCATCGCATCGTGCGCGAGATCGGCGCGCTCACCGCCGTGCTCGGGGGCCTGGACATGCTGATCTTCACCGCCGGCGTCGGCGAACATCACGACGTGCTGCGCGCGCGCATCTGCGAGCAGCTTGCGTGGCTGGGCGTGCGGCTCGACCCCGAGGCCAATGCGCGCCATGGCGCGACGATTTCCATGCCCGCAAGCCGCGTGCTCGTGGGCGTGGAAAAGACCAACGAGGAATGGATGGCCGCGACTCAGGCGCTGGCGCTGCTGGCGCCCGCCGCCTGAGGCCCGTCAGCTCTTTCAGGCATGAACTGGCCTGTGGCCCGCGCCCACCAAGCGCTGCCCACTATCACGACCATAGCGATTCAGGCCCAAGCCCTCGGTGGAGATGTCGGGCGTATGGCCCAGGGTCAGGTCGGCCACCAGCTTGCCCGAGCCCGCCGCCATGGTCCAGCCCAGCGTGCCGTGGCCGGTGTTGAGCAGCAGGTTGGAAATGCGCGTGGCGCCGACGATGGGCGTGCCGTCCGGCGTCATGGGGCGCAGGCCGGTCCAGAACGTGGCCGCGGGCACATCGCCGCCACCGGCGAACAGGCCGTTGGTGACCATCTCCAGCGTCGCGCGTCGCGCCGGGTTCAAACGCAGATCGAAGCCGCCGAGCTCGGCCATGCCGCCCACGCGGATGCGCTGGTCGAACCGCGTGATCGCGACCTTGTAGGTCTCGTCCATGACGGTGGAGCGCGGCGCGCGCGACTCATCCACCAGCGGGATGGTGAGCGAGTAACCCTTGACCGGGTAGACCGGCAGATCCAGGCCGAGCGTCTCGGCCATCGCACGGCTGTAGCTGCCCAGCGCCATCACGTAGCGGTCGGCGGTGAGCACCTCGTTGGCCTCGCCCTCCAGGCGCACGCCGCTGATCTGGCCGCCGCGCTGGCGGACTTCGGCAATCCGCACGCCAAAGCGGAACTTCACCCCCAAGGCACGTGCCTTGTCGGCCAGCGCGGTGGTGAAGCGCTGGCAGTCGCCCGTCTCGTCGCCGGGCAGTTGCAGGCCGCCCACAAGACCCTGGGCATGCGCCAGCGCGGGTTCGTATTCGGTGAGCGCGGCAGGGTCGGTCATCATGCGGTAGGGCACACCGCATTCATCGAGCACTTCGGTGTCGCGGTGCGCGGCGGCCAGCTGCTTTGGCGTGCGAAACACCTGCAGCGTGCCCATGGTGCGCTGTTCGTACTCGACGCCCGTGTCCTGGCGCAACTGGCGCAGGCAATCGCGGCTGTACTCGGCGATGCGCGTCATGCGCTCCTTGTTGACCGCATAGCGCTCGCTGGTGCAGTTGCGCAGCATCTGCACCATCCAGCGCAGCTGGAACAGCGAACCGTCGAGGCGGATGGCCAGCGGCGCGTGCTTCTGGAACATCCACTTGAGCGCCTTCATCGGAATGCCGGGCGCAGCCCACGGCGTGCTGTAGCCGGGCGAGACCTGGCCGGCGTTGGCAAAGCTCGTTTCGAGGGCCACGCCCTCCTCGCGTTCGAGCACCGTCACGTCAGCCCCGCCACGCGCCAGGTAATACGCCGTGCTGACACCGATCACGCCACCACCGAGAACCAAAACCTTCATGATTGCCTCCGGAACTTTCCAGCCTTTTGCTATGCTGAAAGTTTAGGCAGACAGGCTCAGAAAGTCTCACCGAATTGAGTGGTCAATTTTTAATTTTTCAGTGAAAATCACTTATCAACCTCCGACTAAAAAGCAAACATGGCTGATATTGACCGAATCGACCGGAAAATCCTTGATGCCCTGCAACGCGAAGGCCGCCTGCCGATGACCGAGCTGGCGCAGCGCATCGGCCTGACCACCTCGCCGTGCACCGAGCGCGTCAAGCGCCTGGAGCGCGAGGGCGTGATCGAGGGCTACCACGCGCGCGTGAACCCCGAGGCGCTGGGGCGCACGTTGCTGGTCTACGTGGAGCTGACGCTCTCGTCCAAATCCACCCAGATCTTCGACGCCGTGCGCCAGGCGCTGCTGCTGGAGCCGCGCGTGCTGGAGTGCCACCTGATTTCGGGCAGCTTCGACTATCTAGTGAAAGTGCGCCTCACCGCCATGCGCGAATACCGCGAACTGCTGGGGCACATCCTGCGCCAGATTCCCGTGCCGGCGCAAAGCAACAGCTATGTGGTGATGGAAGAAATCAAGGAGAACGGCCCGCTTACCGTCCCGGGCTGAGGGTTGCGGAACCCGGGGAACAACACGATAGCAAACAAGAATTATTTTCGTTTAGAATGCGGCAAACCCACCACCATCGACGACCCGCATGCCCAAAAAACTTGCCCGCCGCTCCTTTCTTCACCACGGCCTCTCGCTGGGACTGGCCACCACCCTCCCGGGCCTGGCGCAAGCCGCCAGCCAGGACCCACCACTCATCGTCTACAACGGCCAGCACAAGGCGACGACGCTCAAGCTGCTCGATGCCTTCACCGCGGCCACCGGCATCCGCGTGGAAAGCCGCAAGGGCAGCAGCATCCAGCTGGCCAACCAGATCATCGAGGAAGGCGAGCGCTCGCCCGCCGACGTGTTCTATTCCGAAGAGAGCCCGCCCCTGGCGGCGCTGGCCGAGCGCGGACTGCTCGCGCCGCTGGAAGACGCCACGCTGGCGCAGGTGCGCCAGGATTACCGCGACCCCAAGGGCTTTTGGAGTGGTGTGAGCGCGCGCTGCCGCGTGACCGCGTTCAACACGTCCATGATCAAGAAGGGCGATCTGCCCGACTCCATCCTGGACATGGCCACGCCGGCCTGGAAAGGCCGCGTGGCCTACGTGCCCACGAGCGGCGCCTTTCAGCAGCAGATCGTGGCCATCAGCAGCATCAAGGGGCGCGATGCGGCCCTCGACTGGCTCAAGGGTCTCAAGCGCCACGGCGAGGCCTATGGCAGCAACAAGGCGGCGCTGGCAGCCGTGGAGCGCGGCGACATCGCCACGGCGCTCATCAACAACTACTACTGGTACAACCTGGCGCAGGAAAAAGGCGTGGACAAAATGCAATCGGCGCTGCATTTCTCCGGCCAGGGCGATCCGGGGGCGCTGGTCACGGTTTCTGGCGTAGGTGTGCTCAAGACCGCCAGGAATGCGCAGGCGGCGCAAACACTGGCCCGGTTCCTCACCGGTGCCGCCGGCCAGGAAATCCTCGCGAAGGCGGTGGCCGAATGGCCAATGAACCCGCAGGTCAAGCCGGGCTTCGGCCTGCAGCCGTTCGAAGACCTGCACCCGCCCAAGGTCAACCCGGCGAACCTCAAGGGCGAGGAAGAAGCGCTGCAACTGCGCCGGGAAGCCGGGCTGGCGTGATGCCCGCTCCGGCATGACATGGGCACGCGGACCGCGCGGCTCGCCATGAACGGCGCCATTGCCCTGGCGCGGCCCGGCCTGCGCTGGGCTGGGCAGCGTCGGCGCATGCGCGTGCCCTGGCTGCTGATCGCGGCCATGGTGCCGGTCGCGCTGATACTCCTTCCACTCGTTTACGTAGGGCTGCGCACGGCCCAGGCGGGCCTGGCCGATGTCGCCTCGGAGCTGCTGCGCCCACGCACGCTGAAGCTGCTGCTGAACACGGTGGGCCTGGGCGCCGGCGTCACGCTGGCAACCGTGGTCATCGGCCTGGGCGTGGCCTGGTGCGTGGAACGCACCGACCTGCCACTGCGCAACTTCTGGCGCATCACGGCCGGACTGCCGCTGGTGCTGCCGGCCTTCGTCGCAAGCTACGCCTGGGCGTCCATCGGCACGGGCTTTCAGAACCTGGGCGGTGCCATCATGGTGCTGGCGCTCACGAGCTACCCGCTGGTCTACCTGCCCGTGGCGGCGGCGCTGCGCAGCGCCGATCCCGCTTTCGAGGACATTTCCCGCTCGCTGGGCGCTGGGCCGTGGCGCACGTTTCGGCGCGCCCTCCTGCCCCAGCTCCTGCCGGCGCTGGGTGGCGGCGCGCTGCTCGTGCTCACGCACATGTTCGCCGAATTCGGCGCGCTCGCCTTTTTGCGGGTGCAGACCTTCACCACGGCGATCTTCGAATCGTATGAACTGCATTTCGACAGCTCGACCGCCGCCGCCCTGTCCATCGTGCTGATGCTGCTGTGCCTGCCCGCCGCGTGGCTGGAAATGCGCCTGCGCGGCCAGCGGCGCGTGGCGCGCGTAGGGCGCGGCGCGATGCGTGTGCCCCATCTCGTGCGGCTGCGGGGCATGCGACTGCTGGGCGTGCTCGGCGCGTTTGCGCTGCTGGGGGTGCTGTCTCTGGGCGTGCCGCTGGCGGCGCTCGGCTACTGGCTGGTCACGGGCAGCTCGGCCGGCGGCGGCTTCGACGCGCTCTGGCCGGCCATCCGCGGCTCCATCACCTTTGCCGGCAGCGGCGCGCTGCTCACCAGCGTGCTCGCCATCCCGCTGGTGCTGCTGGCGGTGCGCCAGCGCAGCAGATGGGCCCAGGCGGCCGAACGCCTGCCCTATATCGTGCACGGCCTGCCGGGCGTGGTGGTGGCGCTGGCGCTGGTGTTTCTCTCGCTGCGCCTCGTGCCCGCGCTCTACCAGAGCCTGCTGGTGCTGCTCGTCGCCTACGCCATCCTGTTCCTGCCGCTGGCGCAATCGTCGCTGCGCGGCTCCATCGAGCTGCTGCCTCCGCAGATCGAAAGCGTCGCGCGCAGCCTCGGCAAGCGCCCTCATCAGGTGTTCTTCTCCATCGTGCTGCCCAACATCGCACCGGGCGTAGGCGCGGCGCTGGCGCTGATGTCGCTGCAGATGGTGCGCGAGCTCACCGCCACGCTGATGCTCGCGCCCACGGGCACGACGACGCTGGCCACCGAAGTCTGGGCCTACACCAACGATGGCGAATACGCCGCCGCCGCGCCCTTTGCCGCCATGCTGGTGGTCCTGTCGATCGTGCCGGTGTGGGTCTTCACGCGCCGCATGCTGCATCAGTCGCTATGAGTACGGTCGCGGCGCAGGGGCTGCGCAAGACGTATGGCACCACCGAGGTGCTGCGCGGCATCGATCTGCACCTCCAGTCCGGCTCGGTGCTCGCGCTGCTGGGGCCGTCGGGCTGCGGCAAGACCACGCTGCTGCGCCTGATCGCGGGCTTCGAGCCGGTCGATGACGGCACGATCACGTTTGACGGGCGCGTGGTGGCATCGGCCAGCCACTTCGTGCCGCCCGAGCGGCGCGGCATCGGCTACGTGCCGCAGGAAGGTGCTCTTTTCCCGCACCTGACGGTAGAGGAAAACATCCGCTATGGCTTGAACCGGCGCTGCAACTGCCAGGAGCGCCTGCAAGAGGTGCTTGCACTCACCGGCCTGCAGGGCCTGGGCGGGCGCTATCCGCACGAGCTCTCGGGCGGGCAGCAGCAACGCGTGGCGCTGGCCCGGGCACTGGCCCCGCAGCCTTCGCTGATCCTGCTCGACGAGCCCTTCAACGCCCTGGACCTGGATCTGCGCCACAGCCTGTGCGAAGAGGTGGTGCAGATGCTGCGCGGCACCGGCGCGACCACCATCCTCGTGACGCACGATCCGGTGGAAGCCTTTGCCACGTCCGACCAGGTGGCGGTGATGCAGGCGGGTGCGATACGCCAGTGCGCGAGCCCCCAGGGCGTGTACTGGTGCCCGGCGGACGCGACCGTGGCGCGCCTGACGGGTTCGACGATTTTTCTGCCCGGCAAGGCACGCGATGGTGTCGTGCACTGCGCCCTGGGAGAGCTGACGCTGCACGAGGAAGTCCGAGGCCTGAACGGCCAGGTGCAGGCGATGCTGCGCCCCGAACAGCTGTGCTGGAGCCCCGCGCCAGGCGGCGTTCCGGCGCAGGTGCTGCACCACTCCTTCCGGGGCGACCACACCGTCGTGAGCCTCGTGGCCAACGACCTGCCGCTGCGCCTTCGCATGCCCACGTTGCAGGCGCCCGCGCGCGATGCGCGAGGCAACCTCATTGTGCACGGGACGTGCATGGCCTACCCCGCGTAAGCCCCTTGCTCAGGCGGGCGCGTGCGTGAGCACCGCGTCGATGTGACGCAGGTGGCGACGGCTCGATGCGAGCATGGCCACGGCGGCGCACACCGCCGCCGCGCCCACCCAATAGGGCACGTGGTCATTGATGCGTTCGCCCAGAAAACCCGCAAGCCAGGGCGCCACCGCTCCGCCCGCGAAACGCACGAAACTGTAGGCGGCCGAGGCCACGCCACGCTGCACCGGCGCGGCATTCATCACGGTCTCCGTCACCAGGGTGTTGTTGATGCCCAGAAACAGCCCCGCCACGACCACGCCACCGGCGAGCACCGCCTGGTTCCCGGTCCAGATGGCCATGACGACGAGCACCAGCGCAAAACCGCTCAGGGCCATCAGGGCCGAGGGCAGCGTGCCAAAGCGCTCCTGCAGGCGCGGAGCGACGAAGACGGACGCAAACGCCAGCGCCACGCCCCAGCCGAAGAACACCAGACCCACCTGCTGCGCCCCCATGTTCAACGGAAACGGCGTGTAGGCCAGCAACGTGAAGAATCCGAAGTTGTAGAGCAGCGCCGTGAGCGCCACGCCCAGCAGGCCTGGGTGGCGCAGCGCCCGAAACGGGTCACGCAGCGAACTCGGTTGAGGGCGCGTCGCGGTCTCGGGCAGAAGGAAGACCGTGACCAGCAACGCCAGGGCCATCAGCACCGAAACGCCAAAAAACGGCCCGCGCCAGGAGATGGCGCCGAGCACGCCGCCAATCAGCGGCCCGGCCGCGATGCCCACGCCGAGCGCGGCCTCGTAAAGAACGATGGCCTCGCGCACCGAGCCGTGCGAGCTGCTGACGATGGCCGTGAGTGCCGTGGCCACGAACAAGGCATTGCCCAGGCCCCAGAGCGCACGCCAGCCGACGATGGCGGCGATCGAATCGGACGCGCCGGCCAGGCCCGCGCCCACGATGATGACCGCCAGCCCCAGCAGCAGCGTGCGCTTGACGCCCAGGCGGCTGGAGACGACGCCGGTGATCAGCATCGCCAGGCCCATGATGGCCATGTAGCTCGTGAAAAGCAGCGAAGTCTGCGACGGCGTGGCGCCGAGCGAGTCGGCAATCGGCTTGAGGATGGGGTCCACCAGGCCGATGCCCATGAAGGCGATGACACAGGCAAAGGCGACGGCCAGCACGGCCTTGGGTTGGTGCAGAAAATTCATGAGGTCTTGTTCTGTTCGTGCCGGTGGTTGGCGTAAGCAATTTCGAGCAAGGCACCCAGGGTGCGGGTGGCCGCCTGCACGCGTTCGCGCTCGGGCGCATCCATGTGCGCCATCAGCGCCTGGAGCACCCGGGCACGCGTGGCGCGCGCGTCGGCCAGCACCGCGCGGCCTTCCTCGGTCAGGGTGAGCATGGTGGCCCGGGCATCGAGCGGGTCACTGGCGCGCGCCACCCAGCCCCGGGCCTGCAGGCGCTGCACGCGCGTGGTCATCGTCGGCTGGCTGCAGTGCTCGACCCGCGCCAGGTCGCCGGTGCGTGCCTGCCCCCACTCGTCGATCTGCGAGAGCACACGCACCTGGGCCAGCGGCAGCGCCCAGTCGGAATGGTGCGTGACCCAGCGGTTGAGCCGCACGACCACATCCAGCAGTTCGGCGGCACCCCCCGGGCCATGGTCGGATGGAGACACGGTCATCTCAATTACATAGTTTGGCTATGTAATTATAGAGTGACTGCACCCGGAAGGCCCTGCCGCCTACCAGCCGCTGGCGACGCCGGCGCGCCTGAGCACGAAGGGTGTGTCCACGCCGGGCTGCCCCGGGCGGTCGAGCCGCTGCAGCGTGCCGTGGATCTCGCGGCCGCAGCTCGCGTCATCGAGGCGCCCGGTCCAGAACGCGGTCAGCGTCTTGCCGTCGCGCGATTCGTCGAGGTTGAAATCACCCTCTTCCACATCGCCCGAGGCGATCGAATTCACGCCACCGAGCGTGAATTCGCCGCGCAGGCTGGCGGCAAACTCGGGGTGCTGGCGCAGCACCAGCGTACCGTGCTCGCCCAGGCGTGGCAGCTCCACGCTCCAGCGGCCATAGAGCTGGCGTGCCTGCCAGCGTGCCAGCTCGGGGCAGGCGGGGTTCACATGGGTCTGTGCCACGCCATGGTTCGTGGATTCAACACGATTTTGGCCTCCAGCGCAGGCCGATAAAGCGCTAGCCACTATCAAAAGAAGAAAAACACGCCTCATGGGTACAGGTATGGTTAGAGCAATCGCGTGCCCAGCGGCACCTCGGCATCGGGCACGCACAGGGCCACATGCCCTTCAGCATCATGGAAGCCGGTCACGAGACATTCGGACATCAGCGGTCCGATCTGCTTGGGAGGAAAGTTGACCACCGCCACCACGAGGCGCCCCACCAGGTCCTGCGGCGTGTAGCGCTGCGTGATCTGCGCGCTGGATTTCTTCACCCCGATGCCGGGGCCGAAATCCACCTGCAGCTTGTACGCGGGCTTGCGCGCCTGGCCGAACACTTCGGCCGCGACCACCCGGCCGACGCGCAGTTCGACCCGGCTGAAATCGTCCCAGGTGATCGTCTCCATGCCTGCTCCGTTCAGGCCTGCACCAGAGCGGCGCTGATCTGGTACTTGAACCCGGCCGCGTCGTAGTGGTCGAACCAGCCGTCGGCGTCCTCGGCCATCGGGTACATCAGGAAGCCGATCGCGTCGCCCCGGCTGCCCGGCAGTTTCACATCGTGCGCGGTGTTGTAGGCCATCCAGTTGCCTTCCCACGCGCCGTACAGGCCCGCGTTCACCGGTGCGATGAGCGGATCTTTCAGGTTCTTGATCCACACCGGCGTTTCCTGGCGCATGACCTTGGCCACGTCCGCCGGATCCATCGCCGTCCAGCCGTGCGCCTGCAGATAGACCTCGGCGCGGCAGTGCTGCGCGCCGGTGAGCTTGGCCGAATTGCTGCCGAGCTGCTGGTAGCCGAAGCTCGACGGCGCCACGCGGATGCCGTAGACATCGCGCGCGGGCACGCCCACCGAGCGGCACAGGCCGACGAAGAGCGCATTGATGTCGGCGCACTTGCCGCCCAGGTTGCCGGTCTCCAGCATGGTCTTGATGTCGCCCTCGCCGCAGCCCTTGACCTCGGGCTCGCGCCAGGCGTTGGCCACCACCCAGTCATAGAGTGCCCGCACTTTTGCTTCGTCGCCGCGCGCGCCCTGCGTCGCCTTGAGCGCGGTGGCGCGCACGATGCCGTCGGTGGGCAGCAGGCGCGTGGGCCGCAGTGCATGGCGCAGCGTGTCCGCGCCGTCGCGCTCGCGCAGGCCGCCGAGCACGCGGCTTTGCGTGCGCACGCGGCTGGTCACCCGCACCTGCGGTTGCGCGGTGCCGGCGGCAAATTCCGCCACCACCATGCGCACGCCCTGTGCGCCGTCGCTCGCCAGGCGGGCGCTGCCGTTGCTGTCCAGGGTGTCATTGATCGGCAGCTGCCAGCCGGTCTGCACCGACGGCAGCGGCACCCACACGCGCGTGGCGCTGGTGGTGGTAGGCAGATCGACGCGCGTGGTGACATCGAAGGTGCGCCAATCGCCCGCCTGCGGCGCGAAGTGACGGCTGGAGGTTTGCGCCCGCGCGGCGGCGGACCAGGTGACGGGAAGCGCGGCGGCCATGCCGATGGCGGCCGCGCGCCCCACGATGGAGCGGCGATGCAAGTTCATTCAGAGAACCCTTTCATGCAGTGAATACACCTGTCGGCGCATGAGAGGCGTTGTGTGGGATCAGTCCGCAAACGCCAATGCCTCGAAGGCAGGTGACTTGCAGCCCGACCGGGCGCAAGCGAGGGTGATTATCGGCAATCCGGCGGCAGGCCGCGTGGCTCGCCGCGGGCTCAGGCGCGGCGCCCGCCCAGCGCATCGATCCAGCGGGCGGCGTCCTGGCCGGTCCAGTCGACGGCGCCGGTCACCACCTGCCGCGGCTGACCCGAGGTATCGATGAGGATCGTGGTGGGAAACGCCTCGATCTGCCAGGCGCGCGTCGCCTCGCCCCGGGGGTCGAGCAGCACCGGCAGCTTGAGCTGCGTGGCCGCGAGGTAGCGCCGCACCGTAGCCGGGCGCTCGCGCGAGTTGACCGCCAGCACCGCGATGCGTTCGCCCTCCAACTCGGCCAGCGTCTGCAGCGTGGGCATTTCCTCCTTGCACGGGCCGCACCACGTGGCCCAGAAGTTCACCAGCACCACGCGGCCCCTGAGCGCCGCCAGATGGTGCTCGCCGCCCTGAATGTCGGTGGGCGGCAGCGCGGGCGCCGGGGTGCCGGCCGGCCAGCGCTGCAGCCGGAATTGCGCCTGGCCCGCCAGCGGTAGCCCGCCCGCGAGCAGCGCCGCCAGCAGCGCGCGGCGATCGAGCATCACAGCCGCTCGGCCACCCAGGCCTGCACGCCCGCCAGCGCCGCGGGCAAGGCCTTGGTGTCGCTGCCGCCGGCCATCGCCATGTCGGGCTTGCCGCCGCCCTTGCCGCCGACCTGCCGAGCGACAAAGTTCACCAAGTCGCCCGCCTTGACCTTCGCGGTCTCGGCCTGGGTCACGCCGGCGGCGAGCTGCACCTTGTCGCCATCGATCGCGGCGAGAACAACCACGGCGTTCTTCAGCTTGTCCTTGAGCTTGTCCATGGTTTCGCGCAGCGTCCTCGCGTCGGCGCCGGGCAGCACGGTGGCCAGCACCTTCACGCCCTTGACATCCACCGCCTGGCTCGCGAGCTCATCGCCCTGGCTGGCGGCGAGCTTGCCCTTGAGCTGGGCGATTTCCTTTTCCAGCGTTTTCACGTGGTCCTGCGCCGCGACGATGCGCGGCGTGAGTTCCGCGACCGGTGCCTTGAGCGCCGCCGCCGCATCGTGTACCGTGGCTTCGAGCGACTGGATGCAGGCCAGCGCGTTCATGCCCGTGACACCTTCCACGCGGCGGATGCCCGCGGCCACCCCGCTCTCGGCCACGATCTTGAACAGGCCGATGTCGCCCGTGTGCGCCACGTGCGTGCCACCGCAGAACTCGCGGCTGGTGCCGATGTCGAGCACGCGCACGCTCTCGCCGTACTTTTCGCCGAAGAGCATCATCGCGCCGGTCTTCTGCGCACTCTCGATGTCCATCACGCGCGCCTGCGTGGCGGTGTTGGCCAGCACCTCCTCGTTTACGCGGCGCTCCACTTCCTTGATCTGCGCCGCCGTCACCGGCTGGTTGTGCGCGAAGTCGAAGCGCGTCTTGTCGGGATCAACGAGCGAGCCCTTCTGCTGCACGTGCGCGCCCAGCACCTCGCGCAGCGCCTTGTGCATCAGGTGCGTGACGCTGTGGTTGCGCATGGTGGCGGCGCGCCGCGCGGTGTCGACCTGCGCCTGCAGCGCATCGCCGACCTTGAGGCTGCCGCTTTCCAGCACGCCGTGATGGCCGAACACGCCCGCCTTGACCTTCTGCGTGTCGTGCACGGCAAAGCGCACGCCGTCGGCGGTGAGCACGCCCTGGTCACCCACCTGCCCGCCCGATTCGGCATAAAACGGTGTCGTATCGAGCACCACCACGCCCGCCTGCCCGGCCTTCAATTGGGTGACGCTCTCGCCCTCGAAATACAGCGCCACGACCTTCGCGGCTTCGCTCAGGTGTTCATAGCCGGTGAAGGTATTGGCCGCGCCCTCGTAGTGCAGCGCCCGGTCCATCTTGAACTTGCCGGCCGCGCGCGCGGTGTCCTTCTGGTGCTGCATGGCGGTGTCAAACCCCGCCTCGTCCACGCTCACGCCGCGCTCGCGGCAGACGTCATTGGTCAGGTCGAGCGGAAAACCATAGGTGTCGTGCAGCTTGAAGGCCACGTCACCTGAAAGAGTCAACCCCCTCCAATCACGGAGCTCAAAATAGGTTGACTCTGCCAACTCAATAGGTTCAGGAGATGTAGAGGTCCGTTCAAAAAAAGCTGGATCATCCACCAGTACCAAGGCGCTCACGAAGCCGCGCTGGTCGTAAAGGGGTATGTAGCTTCTCCCGGATGAACTGTCACGACCACCGTGCGTCCATCCAGGTTTATTAATCGCTATCCAGCGTTTCGCAAACTCGTAATCCAACGCAAGATCTAATATCTCCATCCCATGCGCCAGCGTCTCGAAGAAGCGCTCTTCCTCGGTCTGCAGCACGCTGGTGATGTGCGCCTGCTGCTCTTTCAGACGCGGATAGGCCTCGCCCATCTGCGCCACGAGGTCGGCCACGAGCCTGTGAAAGAACGGGGTCTTGCACCCCAGCTTGTAGCCATGGCGGATCGCACGGCGGATGATGCGCCGCTGCACGTAGCCGCGCCCCTCGTTGCCGGGAATCACGCCGTCACTCACCAGAAACGCAGTGGCGCGAATGTGGTCGGCAATCACCTTGAGCGAGGGGTTGGTCAGGTCGGTGCAACCCGTCTCGCGCGCGGCAGCATGGATCAGCGCCTGGAACAGGTCGATCTCGTAATTGCTGTGCACATGCTGCAAGATGGCGGCCAGGCGCTCCAGCCCCATGCCGGTATCGACGCAGGGCGCGGGCAGCGGCGTGACCGAGCCATCCTCGGCCATGTCGAACTGCATGAACACGTGGTTCCAGATCTCGATGAAGCGGTCGCCGTCTTCATCGGGTGAACCGGGAGGGCCGCCGGGGATGTCGGCGCCGTGGTCATAAAAAATCTCCGAGCACGGGCCGCAGGGGCCGGTGTCGGCCATCATCCAGAAGTTGTCGCTCTTGTACTTGCCGCCCTTGTTGTCGCCGATGCGGATCACGCGCTCGGGCGGCAGGCCGATGATCTTGGTCCAGATGTCATAGGCCTCGTCGTCCTCGTGGTAGACGGTGGCCAGCAGCCTGTCGGCGGGCAGGCCGTAGACCTGCGTCAGCAGCTCCCAGCCCCACGCTATCGATTCCTTCTTGAAGTAGTCGCCAAAGCTCCAGTTGCCCAGCATCTCGAAGAAGGTGTGGTGGCGCGCGGTGTAGCCCACGTTTTCCAGATCGTTGTGCTTGCCGCCGGCGCGCAGGCACGCCTGAACGCTGGTGGCGCGCTTGTACGGGCGCTGGTCGGTGCCGAGGAACACGTCCTTGAACTGCACCATGCCGCTGTTGGTGAACATCAGCGTCGGGTCGTTGCCGGGCACCAGCGGGCTCGACGGTACCACGGTGTGGCCGCGCGCCGCAAAGAAGTCGAGGAAGGTCTGGCGAATCTCGGCAACGGTGGTGAGGGACGTCTTGTAATTCATGGTGTTTTTGGCCTCAAACGCTTATTCATCAAGTGATGACAGCTCTCTCATTGATAGTGATCACGGCGGCAATCACACGCCAGTCCGTCTCACCAAAAAGAACAGGCGCTCAAACCGGGCGCCCGCGCCATCCTGGCGAAACAGAGGGGTGAAATTGTACCCAGCGCCCCATTTCAAACGGCCCGCGCGCCCGCCACTGCATTCAACTCTTGATCGTTTCACGGTGCCCGGCCGCGCCGCGCTTCCAGTAGGCCAACAGGCGCATGCGTCCGGCATCCACGCCTTTGCCCAGCAGCGGCGCGCGCAGCGCGGCCATCAGCGCATGCTCGCCCCCACCCCAGACGAATCCCGCGCCGGCGGGCAGGGCCAGCTGCTGCACCGCCCGGGCCAGTGAATCGGTGAACACGCAGTCCAGCGCCGCGCGGCTGCGCCAGGCGCGTGCGTCGGCCGGGTCAGCGAGCTGCACGCGCACGATCGCCCGCGTGCCCTCGGGCAGCTCGGCGAGGCGGCGCTCGATCGCGGGCATGGCCGATTCATCGCCCAACAGCAGGTGCCAATCGAGCGCCAGCGGAATCAGCATGCTGCCGCGCGGCCCGGCCAGCCCCACCCACTGACCCAGGGGCGCCGTGCGCGCCCAGTGCGCGGCCGGGCCGTCGCCGTACACCGCGAATTCGAGCTGCACGGTATGGCGGGCGCCGTCGTGGTGCAGCGGCGTGTAGTCGCGCAGGGTCGGCCGCGGACCCTCGACGATGGGAATGCCGTCGACGAGCACCGGCAGGTTGGGCTTGTCGCGCCCTTCCTGTGGCAGGGCGAGCTTGACGTGATCGTCAAAACCCGGGCTGGCAAAGCCCGCCAGATCGGGCCCGCCGAGCGTCAGACGCACGAAACCGGGGCTGAGGGTTTCACGCGCGAGCAACTGCACGTGGCGCGCGGCAAACGGGTAGCGCACGCGCTGGACCAAAGGCTCAAGGGTCTGGACGGGCATGGTGACTCCGCTGATACGTCGATGAAGTCAACCGGTCACCTGCGCCATCACGGCTTCGTGCTTGACGGCGGGGCCTGCCCGGCTCATGCGGAATGTCGCGGGGCCGCAGTCCGGCCCGGAGGCTGTCCACGTTGAGCCGCAGCCCCTTTCCCGGGCCCTGGTTGACAGTGAACTGAGAGCGCGCACATGGCTTGCGCGTGAATCTGGAGCGGGTGAAGGGAACCTCATCGTGTTCCCAACTCGTTGATTGATAACGAGTTTTCCGCACTCGGCGAACCGAGATGGACATGATTATGGACTGAAAAACCACCCTTGGTCAACGCGCGCTCCGAGCAGGTCCAGTG